>CDZL01000912.1_pt1 | contig 698053 bp, 570 predicted proteins | sample 557581 | NCBI WGS metagenome assembly CDZL01 (sample SAMEA3182063, study PRJEB8094) | gut metagenome | biome: human; feature: gut; material: Stool; isolation source: human stools | place: Canada | collected 2013-01-29 | reverse complement strand
AGTTTATGCCTAATAAACCGGAAGTTTATGCCTAATAAACCGGAAGTTTATGCCTAATAAACCGGAAGTTTATGCCTAATAAACCGGAAGTTTAATGGGAATAAACTGATGATGGACTGTGCGTAAAAAATCCGCTTGTTGTCGGTTGATCTCTATCCCGCATGAATAAAGGGATTGAAGGATGAGGAAAGCTGCTTATTGCTGTACCAGCGCTGATACGAATTCCCACGCGAAGTATCCGCATAAGATACATTTCAGCACTGTGCCGAACAGGAAACCAAACAAAGAACCCATTCCGGACTTTAATGCCTGGCGGGTTTCCTTGCCGCCGAGAAGTTCTCCGATAAACGCTCCCAAAAACGGGCCGAGGACAATGCCCCAGGGCATGAAGAACAGTCCGATGATTGTTCCTGCAAGGCATCCGCGCGTTCCCCAGCGTGTTCCTCCGCTATATTTGCTGCCCAGCATGGGGATGAAATAGTCGAGCACCTGTAAAATGATGACGAGCAGCAGCCATAGCAATAATTGGGTGGTGGAGTATTGCACCTTGTCGGTGAAATGCAACAGCAGTAATCCCGCATAAGCAACGGGAGGACCGGGTATTACGGGCAGGAAGCAGCCTGCCAGGCCGGTGAGGAGACAGAGAATACCTATGATAATAAACAGAATGTCCATAGCGCCGATGTTTTTGGAAAAATGCCAAGTTTCTCCGTTTTGCGAGCAAAAATAATACTTATATGCTTTTACGAAGGAATTTATTGCGGGAAATCACTCTTCTTTTTCTTATTTTTGCAAAATGAAAAATGATTGTATGAACCAAATCCCCCAAATGAAACGCGTAGACTCGGTCGACGCTCTCAGAGGTTTTGCGGTAGTTGCCATTATGCTGCTGCATTTTGTGGAACATTTTATTTACGGTGTCTATCCGGAAGCGACATCCAAAACGGCAGAATTGCTCAATCAGAGTGTCTGGGACGCTCTGTTCTTCATTTTTGCCGGAAAGAGTTATACGGTTTTCGCACTTCTTTTCGGATTCACGTTCATTGTCCAGCAGCGAAACCAAGAGGCTAAAGGCGGCGACTTCGGAGGACGTTTCGCATGGAGGCTGGTCATACTGATGTTTTTTGCCACCCTCAATGCTGCATTCTTTCCCGGAGGCGATGTGCTGCTGCTTTTTGCGATAATGGGGTTTGTTATGATTCCGTTGCGCAAACTTTCCCAAAGAAATCTTTTGCTCATTGCATCGCTGTTTTTGATTCAGCCGATTGAATTGCTGGAGTGTTTCGGCATCGACTTTATACCCGCATTGCTCAATGACACCTATTATCCTACGCTGAAAACTGTTACCGATTCGGGCAACTTTTGGGACATGATTGTCGCTAATGCAGGTATAGGGCAGTTGGCAAGTTTGTTTTGGGCTGTCGATACGGGACGGTTGTTGCAGGCTCCGGGACTTTTTATTTTGGGGATGATTCTTGCGCGGGGAGATTACTTTAGTCGTGGAGCAGGTTTTTGGGTGAAGATTTTTGTGGGGAGCTTCATTGCGAGTTTTCTGTTTTATGTTGCGAAGACTTCTGCTGTGGATGCTTTGCAGATCATCCTGACGATGTGGTACAATATGGCCTTTACCGGTATGCTCGTTTCTATGTTCGTGATATTGTATCAGAACGACGTGTTTGGCAGAATGACCGACGGACTGCGTTTTTATGGGCGGATGAGTCTCACGAACTACATCAGTCAGTCAATCATCGGAAGTCTGATATTCTTTCCCTACGCCTTAGGGCTGGCATCAACGTTGGGCATTGCATGGAGCTTCGTAGTGGGTCTGGGGGTGATGTCTGCTCAAATATGGTTCTGCCGCCGGTGGCTCAGGACGCATAGGCAAGGTCCGCTTGAGGCTGTGTGGCATCGTCTCACGTGGTTGAAGTAGGGTGGCTGCGGCAAAGGCGTGGCGTCTGCACCAGCCTGGCTGTGTGGATGTTGGACAAGACAGGCTCCTCCGGGTTTTGTGCATCGGGAAAATTAGCGGGTAAAGGGTTGCCGGCTTCTTTCTTTTTCGCTAATTTTGTGAGCAATAAATTAAGTGATTGTCCGTATGAGTACCGTCGGCTGATAAATCGAGGATTTATCTCACAGCAAAGTGCATAGAGCCTCAGTGAGGGCATGATGCGGTTTCGACAGTATCCTTTTTCTTTGTGCAGTATCCTTTTTCTTTGTAAGAAGAGAGAACACTCTGTGAGATTCTGTGTTGCCTGTGATGAAGACTTAATGGTATGAGTGCGGATAAAATCATAATAAAACAATTAGAAATATGGAAAATCAAAGGCCTTTAATATTGGTTTCCAATGATGACGGCATCATTGCGAAAGGAATTAGTGAGTTGATAAAGTTTCTCCGTCCGTTGGGCGAGATTGTGGTAATGGCGCCTGATGCACCCCGTTCGGGCAGTGCCTGTGCGCTGACTGTGACGGAGCCTATCCGCTATCAGTTGCTCCGTAAGGATGTGGGGCTGACGGTTTACAAATGTTCCGGCACGCCGACCGACTGTGTCAAACTGGCGTTTCATACAGTGCTCGACCGTAAACCCGACCTTGTTGTGGGCGGCATTAACCATGGTGACAACTCTTCTGTCAATGTGCATTATTCCGGTACAATGGGGGTCGTCATCGAAGGCTGCTTGAAAGGTGTGCCCTCTATCGGTTTTTCACTATGCAACCACGACCAAGATGCCGATTTTGAACCGGCAGGAACGTATATTCGTGAGATAGCCCGCCGGGTATTGGAAAAAGGATTGCCGCCGTTGACTTGTCTCAATGTCAACTTTCCCGATACCAAAGACCTGAAAGGGGTGAGAGTCTGCGAACAGGCCAAAGGGCAATGGATCAATGAGTGGGAGAATTTCGCCCACAGAGGAGATGCGCACTATTATTGGCTGACCGGAGAATTTGAAGATGCTGAAACCGGTAATGAAAAGAGTGACCATTGGGCACTTGAAAACGGCTATGTGGCAATCACTCCGACCACCGTAGATGTAACTGCGTATGGATTGATAGATGAATTGAAAACGTGGTTCTAAGCGGGCTGCCGTTCAGACTGTACAGGATGTTTAAACATAAGCGCGTATGAAGTATTATTTGATTGTCGGCGAGGCTTCCGGTGATTTGCATGCGTCCCACCTGATGAGCGCTTTGCAGACGGAGGATCCGCAGGCGGAGTTCCGCTTTTTCGGCGGCGACTTAATGGCGGCGGTAGGCGGAACCTTGGTGAAGCATTATAAGGAATTGGCATATATGGGCTTCATTCCCGTCTTGCTGCACCTGCGCACTATTTTCGCCAATATGAAACGCTGTAAGGAGGATATTGTGGCCTGGCAACCGGATGTACTTATATTGGTGGACTATCCGGGCTTCAACCTGAATATAGCCAAGTTTATTCATGCTCGCACGCAAATTCCGGTATTTTATTATATCTCTCCCAAAATATGGGCATGGAAGGAGTATCGCATCAAGAACATCAAACGGGATATAGACGAGTTGTTCTCTATTCTTCCGTTTGAGGTGGAATTCTTTGAGGGCAAGCATCGGTATCCCATACATTATGTAGGTAATCCGACAATGGATGAGGTTATGGCCTTTCAGGCTGCTTGTTCGGAAACTCCGGATGAGTTCAGGCTGGCCAACGGCCTTTCTTCAAAACCTATTATCGCTTTGCTGGCGGGTAGCCGTAAACAGGAAATCAAAGATAATCTGCCGGATATGATCCGGGCGGCAGCTTCGTTCCCCGATTATCAGTTGGTGCTGGCGGGGGCTCCGGGCATTTCTCCGGAATATTACAAAGAATATGTCGGCAACTCGGATGTGAAGATAATCTTTAACCGCACTTATCCTTTACTCCGGCATGCGGAGGCTGCATTGGTCACCTCAGGTACTGCAACGCTGGAAACCGCTTTGTTCCGGGTGCCACAGGCAGTGTGCTATCATACGCCGATAGGGAAGGTGATTGCCTTTCTGAAGCGGCATGTCTTGAAAGTGAAGTACATCTCCTTGGTGAATCTCATTGCCGACCGGGAAGTTGTGAAAGAACTGGTTGCCGACACCATGACGGTGGAGCAGGTACGCGCGGAACTCCGGCGCATCCTTTATGATGGGGAATACCGCCGGCAGATGCTCTCCGGTTACGACTACATGGCGTCCCGCTTGGGCGAAGCGGGAGCACCCGGACGGGCTGCCAAAGAAATGGTGGCTTTGCTTGAGAAAAGTTTTAAAAAGTAGGATGATATTTAATTTCTTGTTAAAAGGGAAAGGGCCGGTGCAGTAAATGCCCGGCTTTTGTATTTTCTATACAGAAACAAACGAAAGGACTTTGATTATGAGAAAACTACATTGGTTATTTATGGTAGTCTGCCTGGCTGTAATGCCGGCGCTGCAATCCTGTGATGACAACGACGGGTATTCAATCGGTGACTTCACCCCGCCGTTGTGGGCTACGGTGCGTGTCACCGGAAATGCTTTCTATTTGGACTGTGATGTGTGGGGGAACGCTTTGGCCTGTAAATACGGATTTAGGATGGTACGAGCCTGTCGACGGAAAGCGTGTAATTACTATATTCAATCCTTTATCCGACGGGTTTGACGGATACGACCACGCTGTGAAGCTTTTGCGCCTATATGACGTATTGACTAAAGAGGTTGAAACCTTAACTCCTGAGACTGAGGAAGAATTCGGTAATGACCCTGTTGCGATATTCAAGGGAGATATCGGGATCAGTGGTGGGTATCTGAATATTGTATTCCAGCAGAACCTGCCTTCCGAAAAGAAACATCGTATCAGTCTGGTACGCTCGCAAGACGATGCGGAAGTGTACGGGGAGGATGGCTACATACATTTGGAACTCCGTTATAATAACTATGATGACCTGACCGGATTGCGCAGTCCAGGGGCGGTATCCTATAATCTGAATAGCCTGAATATTACCTCTGAAACGCAAGGTATCAAACTGAAGATTAATTCGGAAGTAAATGATGAAGTGGAGTTGGTATTTGACTTTAAGAACAGTGAGGATAATACAAAAAATATACAGGAACTTGATTTGTCGAAGATGCAGTTGAAATAGGTATTTCTTAATAGTAAGAGTGAAGGGCATAGAGGAAAGATATTCACATCAACCTCTATGCCCTTTTTTATGTCTTATCCGTTTGGTGATTCTTTATTAGATCATTGATAGTATATACAAATAGAATACAGCTGCTGGAATAGCCATTAGAGCGCTGTCAAAACGGTCGAGCATCCCACCATGTCCCGGAAGAATGTTGCCGGAGTCTTTTATGCCTAATTGGCGTTTCATCAGCGATTCGGTCAGGTCTCCCCAAGTACCGAAGATAACCACAACAACGGCTAGGCCTGCCCATTGCCACATGGATATAAACGGGAAGAAGTGGGCGAAAACAAAGGATGAAGCAATGGAAAAAACTGCGCCACCTATGCTGCCTTCCCAAGACTTTTTAGGAGAGATACGCTCGAAGAGACGATGCTTGCCTATTAAAGACCCTACGCAATAGGCGCCTGTGTCGCTCAACCAGATGAACACGAAGATAGAAAGGGGCAGGATGGGATTGTAGGTTACGCTGCTCGTTTCCGGTGAGTTCTGGAAAGCAAGTACGTTCAGCAATGCGAAAGGCAAGGCCACATATAACTGGCTTAGCATGGAGTATGCCCAATTGCCAATGGGATTTTTCTTTTTCAGATATAGTTCTGTGATCATTAAATAGAGCAACAGCCCCAAGTAGGGAAGAAATACACGCGCATCGATGGCTGATGTACAAAATCCCATGAGTGCAAGGAATAAATAGGCTCCGCCTAAAGCGGTAATCATTCTGTTGATACTGACTTCACCGCTCTTGTTTACCAAATGAGCAAATTCATGTACGCTCAATGCGGCGATGATAGTGAATAAGATTCCGAATGAGAGGGGGCTGTAAAGAATACAGCCCACCAATATGACTACAAATAATGCACCCGTAATCGCACGTTGTATGAAATTATTTTTCAAGGTGTTCTCGTTTTAATTTTTTGATTCGGTATTATCGGAGGCTTCTGTGTTACGGCTTTCTTCCTCTTTCACCTCTTTTTCTGCTTCTTCGGCTCTGGCGGCTTCTTGCTCTTCCGCTTCTTTCAGTTCTTTGGAAGTCTTGCTGGCGCTGATGATTTCTTCAGAGCGGGAAGCCCATGGGCGTTTGCCGAAAATAGCTTCCACATCTTCTGCAAAGATTACCTCTTTGTCGATCAATTGCTGGGCTAATTGGTTGTGGCCGTCTTTATTGTCGGAGAGAATCTTTTTGGCGCGTTCGTACTGTTCGTTTACCATGCGTTTCACTTCTTCATCAATCAGTTCGGCGGTCTTCTCGCTGTACGGGCGGTTGAAAGAATATTCTTCGTTGTTGTAGTAACAGAGATTCGGTAACTTGTCGCTCATGCCTAGGTAGGCAATCATGCCGTATGCTTGCTTGGTTACGCGTTCCAAGTCGTTCATTGCACCGGTTGAGATTCTTCCGAGGAATAAATCCTCTGCGGCGCGTCCACCCAAAGTGGCGCACATCTCATCCAACATTTGTTCCTTGGTTGTAATTTGGCGTTCTTCGGGGAGGTACCAAGCTGCACCTAAGGCGCGGCCGCGTGGAACGATTGTTACTTTAATCAGAGGATTGGCGTATTCCAATAACCAGGAAATGCTGGCGTGGCCTGCTTCGTGTATGGCGATGGAACGGCGTTCTTCTTCGGTAGTGATTTTAGTTTTCTTTTCCAAGCCGCCTACAATGCGGTCCACCGCATCCAAGAAGTCTTGCTTTTCTACAAACTTCTTTCCATGACGGGCAGCAATCAGGGCTGCTTCGTTGCACACATTGGCAATGTCGGCGCCGGAAAAACCGGGAGTCTGGCGGGCCAGCAGTTCCACATCCACCGTATTGTCTATCTTGATAGGACGCAGGTGCACACCGAATACTTCTTTGCGCTCGTTCACGTCCGGTAAGTCTACATGTATCTGACGGTCGAAGCGTCCGGCACGCAGCAATGCTTTGTCCAGAACGTCCACGCGATTGGTTGCGGCAAGAATAATAACACCGCTGTTGGAACCGAAACCGTCCATTTCTGTCAACAACTGGTTCAATGTGTTTTCGCGTTCATCATTGCCACCCATGGCGGCAGCTTTGGCGCGTGCACGTCCTACGGCATCAATTTCATCAATGAATACGATGCAAGGCGCTTTTTCTTTGGCCTGGCGGAACAAATCGCGGACGCGTGAAGCACCTACGCCGACAAACATTTCCACAAAGTCGGAACCTGCCAATGAGAAGAACGGCACATTGGCTTCCCCGGCCACAGCTTTTGCCAACAAGGTTTTACCTGTTCCCGGAGGCCCCACGAGCAATGCTCCCTTAGGAATTTTACCACCCAGGTCTGTATATTTCTGCGGTTGCTTCAGAAATTCTACGATCTCCTCTACTTCCTGTTTGGCTTCTGCAAGACCGGCAACATCCTTAAATGTTACTTTCACCGGAGAGTTTTTCTCGAATAACTGTGCTTTGGATTTGCCGACACTGAAAATGCCACTGCCGCCGCCCATGCCGCCGCCACCACTCCAGCGGCGGGAGAGGAATATCCAGAAACCGATAAGGAATGCAAACGGTAATATCTGCCAGAGGATTGCACCGAAATAATTACGCTTCTTTTCGTAGCTGATAGAGCCGTCGAAGCGTGTTTCGTCTTTTTCTTTTTGCAGGAAATCACCCAGGCTTTCGCGTGAGGGAGCTTCTGTTGTAATCAACGGATTCTTGCCTACGCGACTTGAATCCGCCTTGAATACATTAGGTACATATTGCGGTTTGACGTATGCTTCCACTGAGTTGTCGTCATAACCGGTTACTTTGCTTATATAACCGTTGCGGACGTATTCCTGGAATTCATCGTAGGGGATGTTTTTGCTGGATGTACCGCTTTCATTGGTGAGGTACAGCCCCAGTAACATCATAGCTATAATCATATACAACCAGTTCAAATTGAACTTAGGCATATTGGTTTTAGTAGGTTTTTTATTGGTGTTATTGTCCATAAGTCTAAATTAATCGAGGTCGGGAACTTGAGTTAATTTGGCATCTGCCCATAGATGCTCCAGATTATAGAATTCACGCACTTCCGGCAGAAAGACATGAACCAGTACATCGGAATAATCCATGGCTACCCATTCGGCATTGCGCAGTCCGTCTACTGCAAAAGGTTTGCTGTTTGCTCCTTTACGAGTGAAGTCTCTTATGGAATCTACGATGGCGCTTACTTGACTTGGAGAATTTCCTTGACAGATGACGAAATAGTTACAAATCGTATCGCTTATTTGGGTAAGGTCTGCTATGACGATTTTCTTTCCTTTTTTATCTTGAATACCTTCTGTTATTTGTTGAATTAGTTTCTTAGCTTCGTTCATTACACATTATTAATATTAAACAGGTGACAAATATACGTTGATTTATTATATCAAACACGCAAAAGGGAAAAAGTCTTTCATTTTTTGTTTTTTTTTAGGTATATAATTCTTTGTGTAATGGTATCTTATCAGTTTTTAATGAAAAAAATCGCAGAAAATGTTTTGGTTTATCGAAATCTTTGTATCTTTGCACCGCAAAACAGAAAAGTGATGCTCAATTGGGCTATGGTGTAATGGTAACACTACAGATTCTGGTCCTGTCATTTCTGGTTCGAGTCCAGATAGCCCAACCATATTTATCGTAAAATGAAACCTCCTAAATTGTGATTTTAGGAGGTTTTTTTATTACCATAAAACGTATTTGCAGTTATCCAAACAATAATAATTATGGCAAAAGAACTATCTTTGAAATACGGCTGTAACCCTAATCAAAAGCCGGCCCGCATCTTTATGCAGGAGGGAGAGTTGCCTATCGAAGTCTTGAACGGACGTCCGGGGTATATCAACTTTATGGATGCCCTGAACGGTTGGCAGTTGGTAAAAGAACTGAAAGAGGCTACCGGGATGCCGGCCGCCGCTTCATTTAAACACGTAAGTCCGGCAGGAGCCGCTATCGGGTTGGAGCTGGACGAAACAATGAAAAAAATCTATTTTGTTGATGGCTTGCTGCTTTCACCGCTTGCCAATGCTTATGTGCGTGCTCGTGGTGCCGATCGTATGTCTTCTTATGGTGATTTTATTGCCTTAAGTGATGTGTGTGATGAGGCTACTGCCCGTTTTATAAATCGTGAAGTGTCTGACGGAGTAATTGCGCCGGGATATACCGATGAGGCGTTTGAGATATTGAAGAATAAGCGTAAGGGTACTTATAATGTAATCAAGATTGATCCGGCTTATAAACCGGCTCCGATTGAGCATAAAGATGTTTTCGGAGTTACTTTTGAGCAAGGTCGTAATGAGATTAAGTTGAATGGGGAGGAGTTGTTTGCAAATATCCCTACCAGGAATAAGAATTTTCCCGAAGCCGCCAAGCGTGATTTGATGATAGCACTTATTACATTGAAGTATACTCAGTCTAATTCTGTTTGTTATGTAAAGGAGGGGCAGGCCATCGGTATTGGTGCCGGACAGCAGAGCCGTATCCATTGTACCCGCTTGGCGGGAAATAAGGCTGATATATGGTACTTGCGCCAACATCCGAAAGTGCTGAATTTGCCTTGGGTGGAGAAAATACGACGTGCCGACCGCGACAATACAATTGATGTCTATATCAGTGATGATTACGAAGATGTATTGGCCGACGGTGTTTGGCAGCAGTTCTTTACTGAAAAGCCGGAGGTTCTGACTCGTGAGGAGAAACGTGCGTGGTTGGATACTTTGAAAGGTGTTGCGCTGGGTTCTGATGCGTTTTTCCCATTCGGTGACAATATTGAACGTGCGCACAGGAGTGGTGTGGAGTTTATAGCGCAGGCAGGAGGTTCGGTACGTGATGATCATGTTATAGAGACTTGTGATAAATATGGCATAGCAATGGCATTTACCGGTGTCCGTCTGTTCCATCATTAAAAATGATTGCATAAAAAATCACCACAGATTACACGTGATGATAATCTGTGGTGAAATATTAAATGCTGTCATTTTTTTATAACCTCATATCATAGGCTCAAAAACTATTCTGCTTCGCTGATTGAGTTGTCAATCACTTTAATTTTCTGCTTCACCAATTCGATGTCACTCTTTAACTTTTCCACTTTACGGTTAAGCTCTGTCAGCAAGTTGCTGCCTTTCTTGGAAGATGTTGTCAGGAAGCCCAGATTGTTTTCGTAGGTCTGCAATTCATTTTTCATATTTTCGTAGGCACGTACCAGCTTTTCCCGTTCGCGGTAGAGGGCTTGCGGGCTACCTTCCTGGATATTGCTGATAGACGATTTGAAATTACTCAGTTTCTTGTTGGAAGCGCTGATGTTGAAACGTTCAAACAATTTGTCTATCTGTCCATGGTATTGTTTGTATACCTTATCCTTTTCTTTGAAAGGTACATGTCCTACGCTGTTCCATTCTTTCATAAGTTCACGAACCAATAGCGTAGCCTCTTCTACATCCATTGTTTCATCAATGGCAGTTAGCTTTTCGATAATGACTTTCTTTTTTTCCAGGTTCTCTTGTTCAACAGAACGTTGCGAAGAGGTTGCTTTGTTCTTTTGTTCAAAGAAATAGTCACAGGCAGAAATGAACCGTTTCCATATAGCGTCTGAGTATTTCTTGGCAACGGGACCTACTGTTTTCCATTCCTTTTGCAGTTTGGTCAGCTCTTCTGCCGTTGTTTTCCAATCGGTACTGTCTTTCAAGGCTTCTGCTTTTTCGCATAAGATGCGTTTCTTTTCCAGATTTTCGTTCATGCCTTCTTTCAGGGACTTGAAGAATTCGCCTTTCTTTTGGAAGAACTCATCGCATGCTTTGCGGAAGCGTTCAAATATCTTCACGTTCATCTTTTGCGGGGCAAAACCGATGGTTTTCCATTTATTTTGCAAGGCAATGATTTCCTGTGTCTTGTTTTCCCAAGAAGAGAAGTTGGTGAGCTCGTTGTAATCAATGGCTTCGATGATTTCACAAATTACGGTCTTTTGATCGAGATTGTGTTGCTCAGTCTCTTTCAGGGCTTCAAAGTGTTGTTGGTGGCGACGGTTTACAGTCGTGGAGGCTGCCTTGAAACGCGCCCATATTTCATCGCGTAATTCTTTTGCCACCGGGCCTGTATCGCGGAATTCCTGATGCAGCTTCTGCAATTGGTGGAAAGCGGAGACCACATCCGGTTCGTCGGCCAATTTTTCAGCGGCTTCGCAAAGATGGTTCTTTATTTCAAGGTTCTTCTTGAAATCATATTCACGAAACTCATTGTTCAGTTTTAAGAGGTCGTAGAATTTTTCGACATACAGTTGATAATTCTTCCACAACTCATTTACTTTGGCTTGGGGCACAACTTTCACTTCATTCCATTGCTGTTGCAATTTCTTGAACTCCGTATAGTTCTTGTTGGCATCTTCGGGAGACTCTACCAATTCCTTTAGTTCCTCAATGATAGAAAGCTTGATTTGCAGGTTGAGTTCTTTCTGTTTCTCTTGCTCTGCATTGAGCGCGCTTCTTTTTTCTTTGATGACGGACATGGTATTCTTGAATTCCTCTTCCAAAGCATCGGCTTGTGGAACAAACTCTTCAATAATTCCTCCATTCTCAACGAATAGCTTCTTTGCAGCTTCCTGCTCGGAGTTATGTAGTTTGTAGAAAGCCTGTTTCAAGCTGTCTATTTCCGATTTGGCTGCGTTTTCTACATCCGTCGCAATTTCTTTAAGCTTATTCAGGATTTCTTCTTTTGTGAGCTTTTGAACAGATTCGGCCGGCTTGTCTGTCAAGGTTGCTTCAGCTGAAGTTTCTGTTGTTGCCGGCTCAGAAACCTCTGCTGTTTTCTTGTCTTCTTCTAATTCCACCGCTTTGTCGGGGAGATTAGTGTCATGAGTGTCCGTCATTTGTATTTACTTTTTAGAAACGGGATGCCCCGTTCGGGTTACATTAGGTTACAAATTAATGAAATAAAATGATTACTTCATACTTTTTTCATTGTTTTTTTTCGATTTTACCGTTTCAGGCCAATAATACGGTGATGCCCATATACATCATCATACCGATAATGTCATTGGTGATGGAGATAAACGGGCCTGTGGCGATAGCCGGATCTACTTTCAGCTTTTCGAGTGTCATCGGTACCAGTGTCCCGAATATGGAGGCGAACATAACAACGGCAAACAGGCTGATGGATACTGAATAGGTCACAGTGGCCGTACCTCCGAACCGTACAAAGTTGTATATGTATACCAATAGCGATATGATAGTCGCATTGATCAGGGCCACTATGGATTCTTTGGCTATCTGCTTGAATGTATCTTTGGCATCCAGGGAGCTGTTGGCAAGGCCCTGCACGATAATTGCGGAGGATTGGGTTCCCACGTTTCCGCCCGTACCGCCAATCAGAGGAATATACAGTGCCATTTCGGGATGTGCGGCAAAGGTTGCGTCAAAGTTTCCTAATATCATGGAGTTGCCGATGCCGCCCAGCATGCCGATAAGCAACCAGGGAAGGCGTGCGGAGGTTTGGCGCATGACGTTGTCGTCCGTCTCTACGTCTTGTGACAAACCGGATGCTAACTGGTAGTCGCGTTCCGATTGTTCGCGAACCTCGTCCATAACGTCGTCTACGGTGATTTGTCCTACCAAACGGCCTATGCTGTCGATGACGGGGACTGCCACCAAGTCGTATTTCTCGATAATCTGTACCACTTCGTCTGTGGGGGTGTCTACATGAACGGAAATAGGGTCTTTCCTCATTACATGTTTCACTTTGGAGACGGAAGGGGAGGTGATCATCTTTTTTAGCGGAAAAACACCTTGCAGGCGTTCGTCGTCATCAATGACGTAGACATAGTAGATTTCATCCAATTGCTCAGCCTGCAAGCGCATCTCCTTCAGACATTCCGGCATACTCCAGTTTTCATTGACGGTAACCATCTCCGTACCCATTAAACCGCCGGCGGTATCTTCGTCATATTTCAGCAGGTCGACGATGTCTCCAGCTTGTTCGATGTCTTCAATATGGGAGAGGACTTCCTCTTGTTTGTCCTCGTCGAGGTCGCGCATCAGGTCTACGGCATCGTCCGTATCCATGTAGTCTACAAAGCGTTTGGCAATGGTTTCCGAAGGCAGGAGCTCCAAAAAGTCTCTTCGGACGTCTTCATCCATTTCTACCAGTACGTCGGCGGCTGTTTCGTTGTCGAGGAGACGATAAACGAAGCGTGCTTCTTCGGGCGCGAGGTCATTACACAGTTCGGCAATATCTGCCGGATGCAGGTCGATGAGGAGCGCCTTGACATTGTCTGCGTCTTTCTGCTCTATAAAGCTTTTGACTTTATCTATGTATTCTTCGTCTATTTCCATATTTTTAATGATGTGCTAATGTCATTAATGTGCCAATCTTGCTGATTGGCTGTGCATTATTCGCGTAATGCCTGTTCCACTCGGTTGGTCAGCTCGATGAACTCTTGTACGGACAGCTGTTCGGGACGTTTATTGAAAAGAACGTCTTCGGTTAGCGGGCAATCTTTGCCGAGTATCGGTTTTATGGAATTGCGCAGGGTTTTCCGGCGCTGGTTGAACGTTGTTTTTACAACCTGTTTGAATAATTTTTCGTCACATCCCAGTTGTTGCGTATCATTGCGCGTCATGCGGATGACAGCGCTTTTTACTTTCGGAGGCGGGTTGAATACGTGTTCATGTACAGTAAAGAGATATTCCACGCGGTACCACGCCTGTATCAGTACGCTCAGAATGCCGTACGTCTTACTGCCCGGACCGGCTGCTATGCGTTCGGCTACTTCTTTCTGTATCATGCCCGTACAGCATGGGATCAGATCCTTATTGTCCAGCATTTTGAAGAATATCTGACTGGATATGTTATAGGGATAGTTGCCCGTCAGTACGAAAGGCTGCCCGTCGAATAGGCGCTGAAGGTTCATTTTCAGAAAGTCATCTTCTATGATGTGGTCCTCCAATTGCGGATAAGCTTCCCGTAGATAGGCCACTGATTCGTAATCTACTTCCACAACTTTCACTGTGCGTCCTTTGGGTAAAAGAAATTGCGTCAGTACCCCCATACCCGGTCCCACTTCCAGTACTGGGAGTTCGGGGCAGGCATCTACGGTATTGGCAATGTCTTGTGCCACTTTCAGATCTTTCAGAAAGTGCTGGCCGAGAAACTTTTTAGGTTTAACTAATCTCATGTATCAACTAAATCGTTACTTTTGCGGTTCAAAGGTAATCCTTTTCGGCGAATAATGAGTTACAAATCACAAATTACGATGTGTGCCGGATGAATTTTAAAGGAAAACGATGAATAAGATTATAAAAAAGACATTGAAAATCGTATTGCCCATTCTTTTGGGCGGATTTATCCTGTATTGGGTGTATCGTGATTTTGATTTTGAACGCGCAAAAGAAGTGCTTCTGCATGGGACGGACTGGGGCTGGATGTTGCTTTCTCTGCTTTTTGGAGTGATGAGCCATGTGCTGCGCGGATGGCGCTGGCGGCAGACGCTGGAGCCGCTGGGGGCTTATCCTAAGAGGAGTGATTGTGTGGATGCCATTTTCATTTCTTATGCTGCCAATTTAATGCTTCCTCGTGTGGGAGAGGTGTCGCGTTGCGGTGTACTGGTCAAGTACGATGATGTCTCGTTTTCCAAGTCTTTGGGTACTGTGGTAACGGAGCGTTTGGTGGATACCTTGTGTATTCTTTTGATTACGGGGCTTACTTTTATGGCCCAGATGCCTGTGTTTCTCCGTTTTTTTCAGGAAACGGGTACGAAAATTCCCTCGCTGATGCATCTGCTTACTTCCCCTTGGTTCTATGTTTCTTTGTTCTCTGTTATTGGAGTACTGGTACTTGCCTACTATCTGATGCGGATGCTTTCTTTCTTTGAGAAAGTGAAGGGGGTGGTGTTGAATGTATGTGAAGGGGTGATGTCACTTCGCAATGTGAAGAACATCCCGTTATTTGTTTTCTATACATTGTCTATATGGGGGTGCTATTTCTATCATTTCTACTTGACTTTCTATTGTTTCTCTTTTACAGAACATCTTAGTTTTCAGGCGGCAATGGTGATGTTTGTAGGCGGAACCTTTGCCGTAATCGTTCCGACGCCTAATGGGGCGGGACCTTGGCACTTTGCAGTAATCACCATGATGATGCTTTATGGTGTGAGTGCTACTGATGCAGGTATATTTGCGTTGATTGTACATGGCATCCAGACATTGCTGGTCATAATACTCGGCATCTATGGGGCGTTGCACGTTTCAATGGCAAACCGTTCGAGGTAAGAAAATCTCCTTTTCCGCAAAATCCCGTATTGGTGCAGAACTTTCTATATGATGTCGTATGTGTGTATGGGAGTATTGCGATATATGGAAGGAAGATCATGTTGACTTTTACAATTCCGATTAGAGGTATATTGGAAAATAACTCTTATATTTGCGAAAACAACTTTTATAATTATGAGTACAATTTTGCAGTTGGCTCCACAAAATGTGTGGAAGCATTTCTATTCGCTGACTCAGATACCCCGTCCGTCTGGACATATGGAGCAAATAACTGAGTTTTTAATAAGTTTCGGTAAGAGTTTAGGTTTGGAGTCATTTGTCGATGAGGTGGGCAATGTCATTATCCGTAAGCCTGCCACTCCGGGTATGGAAAACCGTAAAGGAGTTATTCTTCAGGCGCATATGGATATGGTGCCGCAGAAGAACAACGATACTGTTCACGACTTTACCAAAGATCCCATTGAAACATACATTGACGGTGATTGGGTAAAGGCCAAAGGCACTACGTTGGGTGCCGATAACGGCATGGGTGTGGCCGCCATTATGGCTGTACTTGAAGCAAAAGACCTGAAGCATGGTCCGCTGGAGGCATTGATTACTAAGGATGAGGAAACGGGTATGTATGGTGCATTCGGCTTGAAACCGGGTACACTGAAAGGCGAGATTTTGCTGAACCTCGATTCGGAAGACGAAGGAGAACTTTATATCGGTTGTGCAGGAGGAATTGATATCACAGCTACATTGGAATATAAAGAGGAAGAGCCCGCTGCCGATTTCGTGGCCCGTCAGATAATCTTGAAAGGCTTGCGCGGTGGACATTCCGGATTGGAGATCAATCAGGGACGAGGCAATGCCAATAAGTTGCTTGCCCGTATAGTGCATGACTTGTTGATTGAATTCGATTGCCGTCTGTCGAGTTTTGAGGGCGGCAATATGCGTAACGCTATTCCGCGCGAGGCGCATGCTGTCTTGGTTTTCAATCCCGAAGATGTTGAAGGGTTGGAAGATTACATAAAGGAATATGAAGCATTGCTGAATACTGAGTATGCTCCGATTGAAGAAGGCATAACTTTGAAATTGGAGAATGTGGACTTGCCTGCTTTCATTGTTCCTGAAGAGATTCAGGATAATATGATTAGTGTGCTGATGGCTTGCCAGAACGGGGTGATGCGTATGATTCCTACTGTTCCTGACACAGTGGAGACTTCTTCCAATCTGGCCATTGTAACGATTGGGGGCGGTAAAGCCGATGTCCGTATTCTCGCTCGCAGCTCTTGCGATACAATGAAGGATTTCTTGGCAGACAGTTTGACGGCATGTTTCTCGATGGCAGGTATGAAAGTGGAACTGAGTGGCGCTTATTCTGGCTGGCAACCTAATGTCGATTCTCCAATTTTGCATGCCATGACCTTGTCTTACAAGCAGCAGTTTGGTGTAGAGCCGGCAGTGAAAGTGATTCATGCAGGTTTGGAGTGTGGCATTATCGGTGCTAATTGTCCGGGACTCGATATGATTTCTTTCGGTCCTACATTGCGCTCACCACATTCACCGGATGAACGTGCATATATTCCTTCTGTTACAAAATTCTACGATTTTCTGGTTGCAACACTGGAGCAGACTCCGGAAAAGTAATTTTTCTTATATATAATAAGGAGAAAGCAGGGTATTGATGTGCCCTGCTTTTTTTATTGCTGTCATCTTGTCTCCAGACTGTCAGAATTTCTTTGCCTTACTGTCAACTTGTCTTTTTCTTGTACCGTCACTTTGAAGAAAATTGATTTAGGTCAATAAATATGTTGTAAAACATAGTTTTCTATGTAAAATCACTTGTTATCTTGAACAAAGGCTTTATTTTTGTGTTGTAAAACATAGAAATAATAGGATAACAGGTTATTTTTAAGAATAACAAGATTGATTTTAGGAGGATAACAAAATGAAAAAGTTAAGAAAATTGTTCAGACATTTCGGCGAGGCCGATAAGAACATTTGGGGTTATGTAATGCTTTAAGTATTCACCCCCTTTTTAAAGAGAGAATTTAGTTTTCAGTTTTCAAGGTGTTAGTTTAATTTTTTAAGGTTATGAAAAAAAAGATTATGAGTTCATTCAGACGTATTCTCGCAGAGGTAGGTCGTAATGAGATGTTAATGATGGGATATACCATCAAAAAGTAAAAAAACAAAGTTTTCAGGGTATTAGTTTAATTTTTAAGATTATGGGAAAAAAGATTGTAAGCTCTTTTAGAAACGTTCTTGCTAAAGTCGGCGAGAACTGGATTGAAGCAATGAAGTATTATAACTACCCGAGATGAGTGTAGTAGCAGATAAGATAGCGGGGGATATGTTCTGAGAATGTATCCCCCGCTTTTTTTTATTATTGCAGGTATTTATGTTAGTATATGCTTTGTTTTTTTATTTTTTCTAAAAAACGGTACAATGTGACTATTAATTTGTTATTTTTACAATGCACATTCATATAGTAAAGATATGAGATGTTTGTATAGATGAGCCGATATAGCTTTACGGTTGAATTGCCATTAAAAGGCTTATAATAATATATTAAAAGGCTTTTAATATGCAATTATAAGCCTTTTAATAGTAATTCATCATAGGCAAGAGACGGACAGGTTCGGCGAAGGAATGGATATAAGGCGTATGAACTGTCAGGTTGGGATATGAATGAAGGTAATCATACAGAGAATTTTTTTATGATTTGATTCTTGATTCGCATAAAAAACAAAAACTAATAACAAATAGAATAGCTATGAATAAAATTCGAAGTTTTTTTACATTGTTGCTGCTGATGATAGGGTTGTGCTTGTCTACCTTACAAGCCCAGTCATATAACAGCCTGTGGAAACAGGTAGAGCAAGCCCAAAAGAAAAGTTTGCCGCAAACAGTAGTGAAATTGACGGGGCAAATCTACCGTAAAGCCGAACAGGAAAAGAATGTTCCGCAAATGCTGAAGGCATATCTTTGCCGGGAAGCCTATCAGGAAAGACTTACGCCGGATAGCTTGTATGTCAATTTGAGAAATTTGGAAAACTGGGCAAAATCGGAACAAAATCCGGTAAGTAAAGCTATATTGCACTCTTTGCTCGCTCGTGAATATGCTGATTATATGCGATATAACCGGCAGTTGTTGTCAGGGCGTACAGCTTTGGATACAGATGAAGCGCCTGCTGACATTCGCGAGTGGAGTAGTAATATTTTTGTAACTAAGGTGGATGAGCATAATCTTGCTTCATTGCAAGATTCCGTTCGTCTGCTTGAGGTGTCCTCCAAGGAATACGTGCCTTTTGTTGTACTGGAAGATGGTAGTCGTTTTTACGGTCACGATATGTATCATCTACTGGCAGCCCGGGCGGTGGACACTTATCTCTTATTGGATGGTTTTCGGGCGGACTCATTGCAACGTATGCGCATTGCCGGTATTTATGAGGGAATGATAAATACTTACCGGCATCGTGCCGGGGCTGAAGATGCGACTGTGTTGGCCACGCTCGATTATTGGAAATGGAAAAGAACCGGAAGTGGCGTAAGCAGGGAGCCGTATGCCACTTATCGCGAACGGAAGGCGCAAGTTGACAAGGAGTATCTTGGTGCGTTGGACAATCTGATTCGAGAATATGGAGCGCGTGAAATTTGTGCGGAAGCCTATATCTGTAAAGCCGACTTGCTCCGTAACATGGGAGCATCCCATATGGATGAGGCTTTGCAGACGTGCGATGAAGGCGTGAAGCGTTATTCCGCTTATAAGCGTGTCAACGAACTACGTAACATACGGGAAAGCATCCTGCAACCTCATTTGGATGTTAATACCCAGGGGAGTATCTACCCCGGTGACTCTTTGGAACTGAATGTGAGTTATCGCAACCTGAAAGGATTTACGTTGAATCTGTATCGCACGAACTTGTCCGAGGTTCCCTGGATGGACACAGGAATAAACAATACTTTTTATCAGAAGCATGCCCGCAGGATGTCTGCCACTCATTTCGAGCTGGAACCTTTGGCTAAGAAGGCCGGGGAACCGGGAGAGCTATTGAACAACTTGCAACGTACGGTTTTGAAACTATATGTACCCGATGAACCGGGCGTTTATATATTGCAAATTGTACCCGATGCCGTAACAGCCCGTACGGCAGACCAGTTCCTTGTTTCGACTCGCTTCAAGGTGCTGACACTGGCTCTGCCGGACAATAAAATGGAAGTGGTTACGGTAGATGGCCGTAGCGGGCAGCCCATTTCCGGCGCAAAAGTCAGTTTCTATTCCACTTATAATGAAGAAAATCGTAAACTGTTGCAGGATGTTACCACTGACGCCGGTGGAAAGGCTGTTATAGAATGGAATAAAGCTATCCGCAGCTATGTGGCACGCAAGGGGACGGATACTGCTATGTTGCCCCAAAGCATTTATCTGAATAGATATTACGAACGTGGTGAATCGGGTCCGGCAGAGCATATCACTCTGTTGACCGACCGTTCTTTGTATCGTCCCGGTCAGACTGTCTACGTCAAAGGGATTTCTTATGAACAAGCAGCCGATACGGCTCATGTCTTGGCAGGAAAGAATTACCTGGTACGATTGCTGGATGTGAACAGGAAAGAGCTGGTGCAGAAGAGTGTGGACACCAATGAGTTCGGCTCTTTTACAACAGAATTTGTATTGCCTGCTGTTTGCCTCAATGGCAACTTCATGGTTGAAGTAAAGGATAAAGCGGCTGTTCCCGTACGGGTGGAGGATTATAAACGGCCTACTTTTGAGATTGTGTTTAATCCTGTGGAACAGGCCTACTGCTTGGGGGATACGGTAAGTATCACCGGAAATGTCAAGGCATACAATGGTATGGCTGTTCAGGATGTACCGGCAGTATACACTGTGACCCGACGTAACCACTGGAGATATTGGGGACAACCGTCTGCCCCGCTTGTCTCAGATACAGTGCAACTGGATGCTAAAGGCAACTTCTCCATTCCCGTTGTCCTGACACCGGATGCTGATGCGGATTTGACGCGAGGAGAGCGTTTCTCTTATCAGGTAGAAGTGTCGGTTACCGGGGATGCGGGCGAGACCCAGACCGCGCAATATAGTTTGAGTGCTGCCGGACAAGCCTATTTTTTTATGTCCGATATCAACAGGGAATTATGCCGGGAAGATTCCATATCGGGAAAACTGGCAGTGATGAATGCTTCCAATGAGACGTTACCCATGGAAGGAATGTGCCGGCTTTATCCGGTTATAGATTCTAAATCGGGGAAGATAGCTGATAAACCTGTCTACGAGAGTGTATTTACGTCGGGTGAAATAAAAGATTTTGCGGCCTGGAAACAATTGCCGTCGGGAGAATACCGTTTTATTCTGTCGGTTCGCGACCGTAACGGTAAAGAGGTTAACAATGCGGATAACGCGGTGAACCTTATGCTGTTCTCATTGGCGGAGCCGCGTCCGGCTATGTTCGTAGAGACTTTCCTCTATGAGAAGAATACGGAGTTTGATGCAACTCATCCGGCGGTGTTTTATTTCGGTACTTCAATGCAGGATGCGTATGTTCTGGTTGATGTTTTCGGGCAGAAAGGGAGGTTGGAGAGCCGTACCTTGTCGTTGAGTGACTCAATTGTTCGTATGGAATATCCTTATCGTAAGGAGTATGGAGACGGAGTTGCCGTACAGTTCACTTTTGTTAAAAACGGTCAGTTATATACCCGCCGGGTAGAATTGCGGAAGCGTTTGCCCAAGCGGACACTGGATATGAAGTGGGAGGTTTTCCGCGATCGTTTGCGTCCGGGACAGGAGGAGGAATGGAAGCTGGTCATCAAGACTCCGCAAGGTTTTCCTGCTGCAGCCGAGATGCTGGCAATGATGTACGATGCCTCATTAGACCGGATTTATAGCCGTCATCAGTCATTGAGTGTCTATTACAATCGGTATATCCCTTATTTCTACTGGGATCTTAGTAGCAATTACGGAAAGAGTTATACTCCTTATTTCCCATTGAAGTCGTGGAGAGTTCCCGTCTGGCGTTTTGATTACTTCTGTTCTCCTTATAACGGAATTGCGGAAGTATTGCAGATAGTCGAAAACGATGCTGTCCTTTGTGAACCGACGATTGTCGGGTATGGAGCTACACGTACTAAAATGAAGACCGGACGGGCGGTTGAAGTGAAATATGCTCCTGCGCTGGCTGAGGAAAGTGTGACAGATGTTGTCTTTGAGTCGGAGACCATCCCACTTGATGAGCAGGCGTTACAGCCTATGGCAGGTTTGCGTACTAATTTTGCAGAAACGGCTTTCTTCTATCCTCAGTTGCGTACCAACGAGCAGGGAGAGGTTACTTTCTCATTTACTATGCCGCAGAGCCTGACACGTTGGAATTTCCGCGGTTATTCCCATACCAAGGATATGATGACAGGCGTGCTGGATGCTACTGCCGTTACATCCAAAGAGTTTATGCTGACTCCGAATATGCCGCGTTTTGTGCGGGTAGGTGATAAGACACAGATAGCTGCCGGTATTGCCAATCTGACGGATAAGGAGATAAGAGGGACGGCCGTATTAACCCTTTTTGACCCGATGACGGAGAAGATTATTTCCACCCGTCGTCAAAAATTCTCAGTGGAAGCAGGAAAGACGGCATCGGTTGATTTCCGGTTTGACGTAACAGACCGTTACGACCTGCTTGGTGTCCGCATGGTGGCCGACGGCGGCACGTTCAGTGACGGTGAACAGCATCTGTTGCCTGTTCTGAGCAATAAGGAGTATATTACAGAGACACTCGCCATGCCTGTTCGTGGTGGGGAAACACGTACTTTCTCACTGGACAGCCTTTTCAACGGCAACAGCCGTACTGCGACCGACCGTCGCCTGACAGTGGAATTTACGGGTAATCCGGCATGGTATGCCGTACAAGCCCTGCCTGTACTGAGCCAACCTGCAACGGATAATGCCATTTCTTGGGCAACTGCTTTCTATGCCAATACTTTGGCGGGCTATATCGCCAATAGCCAGCCGCGCATTAAAGCGGTATTCGACAACTGGCGTTTGTCGGGCGGAACAAAAGATACTTTCCTCAGTCAGTTAGAGAAAAATCAGGATGTGAAGAATATTCTGTTGGGCGAGTCCCCCTGGCTGCTCGAAGCCACTACCGAGGCGGAACAGCAGCAGCGTATCGCTACTTTGTTCGATGTAAATCAATTGAATTACCGTAATATGGCGTCCTTGCTCAAATTGAAAGAACTGCAGAACGAAGAAGGGGCATGGAGCTGGTTTGGCGGTATGTCCGGCAACCGTTATGTAACGGGATATATCACCGGACTGCTTGTCCGGCTTTCTTTACTTACGGATAGGGCATTGCCGGAAGAAGTTGCGGTGATGAAAGCCAAGGCTTTTGACTATCTGAATGAAGAAGCGCTGAAAGAATATCGTGCTATCCGTAAGGCAGAGAAGAACGGGACTAAGATTACCACCCTGTCGGATGCCACTATGGAATACATGTATTTGGTGGCTCTCGGTTCGGTAAAACTCTCCGGTGAGTATGCAAAAATGTTCGATTACTTCCTTACCAAGTTGGGACGTAACCTTGTGAACGGTACAATGATTTGCAAAGCGCAGACCGCCATTATCTTGCAGAAACAGGGACGCAGGACGGAAGCGAATGAGTTTATAGCTTCTATTAAAGAACATCTTGTGCAAACGGACGAAATGGGAGCGCATTTTGCTTTCCATGCCAATCCTTATACTTGGGGTATGATGCCGGTTCCTGCACATGTGGCTGTAATGGAAGCCCTGCGCGAGGCGGGCGGCAACGATGCTTTGATAGAAGAAATGAAGCTTTGGTTGCTGAAACAGAAACAGACGACAAGCTGGAATTCTCCGGTAGCTACTGCCGATGCGGTTTATGCATTGCTTTGTCAGGGCAGCGATTTGCTGGAAAGTAAAGGAGATGTCCGCATCACTTTGGGAGATAAGGTATTGGAGACTTTCTCGCCTGCAAAGACCGCTGTTCCGGGATTGGGATACATCAAGGAGGTCTTTGTTCAAGGCAGTCCTGAGGTAAAGGTTAAGTCAGTTACCGTAGAGAAGAGAGATGCAGGCATTGCGTGGGGGGCCGTCTATGCACAATACTTGTCGCCCATATCCGATGTGAAGCAACAGGGCAGTGAACTGAATGTTGAGAAGAGACTCTTTGTAGAGCGTATCTCGGCCGACGGACAGAAGTCCTTGCAACCGCTGTCGGAGGGCACGCAGCTTTCGGTAGGTGATAAAGTCGTATCCCGGCTGACACTTAGTTTGGACCGGGCTATGGATTTTATCCAGCTGAAAGACCAGCGTGGAGCCTGCTTCGAACCGGTAAGTTCACTTTCAGGCTATCGTTGGAATAATGGCATGGGCTATTATGCAGAAGTGGAAGATGCCGGAACTAATTTCTTCTTCGATCATTTGGGCAAAGGAATTTATGTATTGGAACATAGCTACCGGGTTGCTCGTGGAGGAATGTATGAAACCGGACTGGCTACCATAGAGTGTGCTTATGCGCCGGAATATGCTTCTCATTCTGCGGGAGGTACTGTTGTTATCAAATAGAGTAGATAGATTTAGTTGCTATTGAATGTTTATAGGTTATAAAAAGCGGAAAGAAAGTCTGCGTATATCACTTAAAAACTTTACATTTGTGCAGCTAATTTAGAAACAATATAAATGAAACGCAGTTTTATCACCTTATATGCGCTTGCTGCTACGGCATTGACTGCCGTAGCACAACCGCGTTTTACTTCCAATACGGAGACGTACGATTTCGGACAGATTGAATGGAAACATCCGGTAACGGTGCAATACTCCATTACGAACACAGGTAACCAGCCGCTGGTACTTACCGACGTGGAGCCCGATTGCGCCTGCTCCGTAGCCCGGTGGACAAAGACTCCTATCGCTCCGGGGGCAAAGGGAGTGGTCGATGTCACTTTTGATGCGGAGGCTTTGGGGCATTTCAATAAATCCGTAGCCATTTACAGCAATGCGCAGCCGCATTTGGTCTATTTGAAGTTCAATGGAGAGGTGGTGCAGGAAATAAAGGATTTTACTAAAACCCATCCGTATCTTATCGGGCAGATACGTATTGATAAGAACAGCCTTGATTTTCCTGATGTGCAAGCCGGCGAAAAGCCCGTCATGCATATTGGAGTCGTGAACCTGTCGGACCGTCCATACGAGCCTGTGCTGATGCATCTGCCGCCTTATCTGCAAACAGAGGTTAAGCCTAATGTCTTGCAAAAGGGTGAGAAGGGCGTTATAACCGTTACACTGGATTCCGAACGGCTGACGGACTTCGGGCTGACGCAAGCATCGGTTTACTTGGCGCGTTTTTCCGGTGACAAGGTGGGCGATGAAAATGAAATACCCGTTTCTGCCATTCTGCTACCCGATTTTTCAGGCATGACCGAGGCAGAAAAGGCAAATGCTCCCGTTGTCAATCTTTCCACAAAGGACATCGATATGAGTGCCGTATTGGCAAAGAAATCAAAGGCACGTCAGGATATTATCATAACCAATACCGGACGTTCTCCTTTACGAATCAGTAAGCTTCAGGTTTTTCATCCGGCTGTGGGCGTCAGTTTGAAGAAGAGTGTGTTGCAACCGGGAGAAAGTACCCGCCTTCGTGTTACTGTTGTGAAAAAGAACATTGGGAAGAAACGCCGTCATCTGCGTTTGCTGATGATTACGAATGACCCGATGCAATCGAAAGTAGAGATTAATATTAAAGCGAAATAATCAAACCATAAGTCTTATCATGGAACATCCTGAAAATAGCGGAGAATATAAAGGCTTGGTTGTCAATGCAGGCATTGAGCAACCTTCGTCCGTCAATCCTTATTTGAAGCGGAAGCCCAAAAAACGTCAACTTTCCGTAGCAGAGTACGTAGAGGGTATTATTAAGGGTGATGTTACGATATTGAGCCGGGCTGTGACGTTGGTGGAAAGTGTAAAACCGGAACATCAGGCCATAGCTCAGGAGGTAATAGAGAAATGTCTGCCGTATTCGGGAGACTCCATTCGTATCGGTATCAGCGGGGTGCCGGGAGCCGGTAAGAGTACGTCTATTGATGTGTTCGGATTGCATGTGTTGGAGAAATACGACGGGAAACTGGCTGTATTGGCTATCGACCCAAGCAGCGAACGCAGTAAGGGCAGCATCTTGGGCGACAAAACCCGTATGGAGAAACTTTCCGTCCATCCCAAGTCTTTCATCCGTCCCAGCCCTTCGGCAGGCTCATTGGGAGGGGTGGCACGTAAGACGCGTGAGACAATCGTACTTTGCGAGGCTGCCGGATTTGATAAGATATTCGTTGAAACGGTAGGGGTGGGACAGAGTGAGACTGCTGTGCACTCAATGGTGGATTTTTTCCTGCTTATCCAGCTTGCCGGTACGGGCGACGAACTGCAAGGTATCAAGCGCGGTATTATGGAAATGGCAGACGGCATCGTTATCAACAAGGCGGACGGAGATAATCTGGAACGTGCCAAGCTGGCTGCTACTCAATTTCGTAATGCGCTGCATCTTTTTCCGGCTCCGGAGAGCGGCTGGACACCGCAAGTGCTGACCTATTCGGGTTTCTATAATCTTGGAGTGCAGGAAGTATGGGACATGGTATATAAGTATATTGACTTTGTAAAAGATAACGGCTATTTTGAACATCGCCGTAATGAACAAAGCAAATATTGGATGTATGAAACCATTAACGAACAGCTTCGCGATAGTTTCTATCAGAACCCCAAGATTGAAGCGATGCTGGCCGGCAAGGAGAATCAGGTACTGAAAGGCAATCTGACGTCTTTTGTCGCTGCAAAGAATCTGTTGGATACTTATTTTGCAGAGCTGAAAAAATAAGGAATTTAATAGTTATGAATTATGAATTGGTTGTGCTGTTATGCCGCATGGCAATTCATAATTCATAATAAACGAAGCTTTGTTTCCTTACACCTCTTTCCCCTCTTTCTCGAAGTCCTTGCGTGACTTGCTTTGCGTTACGATATATACACCGAGAAACACCAGTGCAATGGCAATTCCTTTTTCCAGATTGAATGTTGCCATACCGATTACGACCGTAACTATTGAAGCTACGATGGGTTGCATATAGTTGTACATGCTCACTACTGTGGGACGCAGTAATCTTTGTGCCGTCATAATGCATATATAGGCAAGGAAGCTGCCTCCCACCACTACATAACCCACTTGCACCAATGCCGCAGTGGAAACTTCAGCCCATTGAATGGCAGCTATTCCATGATAAGAGAAGGGAATATAGCACATTGAGGCGTATACAAACATCCACTTGTTCAGTGTAATGGGGGAGTACTTCTGGGACAGTCCTTTGAATACGGTCAGGTAGATAGAGAAGCTGATTTGGGCAATCAAGCATAGCAAGTCGCCTATGACGCTGCCACCGCCACTTCCGGTATTCTGGCTGTTCATAATCAGTATTAAGGCTCCCATTGCTCCTACGAAGATGCCCAACACTTTTTTGTTGGTAACAGGTTCTTTCAGATAAATGGCGGCTACAATCATGGTGACGATGGGAAGGGTGGTGGTTACGATGGATGCGTCGATGGGTGAGGTCATGGACAGGCCGAAGATGTACACTCCCTGGTTGAATACCAATGCAAAAAGCGTTGCAAAGAATATCTTCAACATGTCCCGGTGATCCACTTGTTCGCGTTTGCAGAACAGTGAGAGCAACCAGAAGCAGGCTGCCGCACCCACCATACGGAAAGTTGTAACGGACAAAGCTGAAAATTCAGCCAATGCGGATTTGCCGATAGGCGCCATTAATCCCCATAGGATATTGGCAGTCAAAGCAAACAGGTGACCTTGTATGTTCTTGTTCATATCTGTATTTCTTTTGAGCTGCAAAAGAACAATATTTTTTTGAAACAAAGAATAGTAAGTTACATTTGTTTTTTCTTTTATTTTGCCATACTTTTGTAACAAAGTGACAGGGCTTAAAATAAGAAATCATGGAAATACAAGCTAATTACATCAAGCGTATCGAAATACATGGGTTGTGGCATCGCTACAACATAGCTTGGGAGTTGCGTCCTGACGTCAATATACTTTCCGGCATCAACGGAGTGGGAAAGACCACAATTCTGAACCGTTCGGTGGGCTATCTGGAACAGACCACAGGAGAAGTAAAGAGTGATGAGAAGAACGGGGTACATGTTTTCTTCGATAATCCGGTGGCTACCTTCATTCCTTATGATGTGATCCGCAGCTACGACCGTCCCCTTATCATGGGAGATTTTACCGCCCGTATGGCGGATCCTAATGTGAAGTCCGAGTTGGATTGGCAGCTCTATCTGCTTCAACGTCGCTACCTTGACTATCAGGTGAACATCGGTAACAAAATGATTGAACTGCTGAGCGGTGATGACGAACAGCGAAAACTGGCTCCCGATCTGTCCGTTCCTAAACGGAAATTTCAGGATATGGTGGACGAACTGTTCAGCTACACCCGTAAGAAAATCGACAGGAAGAGCAATGACATCGTTTTCTTTCAAGACGGCGAGCAGCTTTTGCCCTATAAACTTTCGTCCGGTGAGAAACAAATGCTGGTGATTCTGCTGACGGTCCTTGTACGTAATGAAGAGCATTGCGTACTCTTTATGGATGAGCCGGAAGCGTCATTACACATAGAATGGCAACAAAAACTTATCGGCATGATACGTGATCTGAATCCGAATGTACAACTTATCCTTACCACTCATTCGCCTGCCGTCATCATGGAAGGATGGTTGGATGCTGTGACGGAGGTGGAGGATATTTCAACGGTGATTAGTGTTTAGTGATTAGCGATTAGTGACGTGGCAACATCTTTACGACATAATCTGACCTCGGCTTATCTGGACGCTGCGCATAAATTCTCATCGAAGAAAGGGCGCAGGCGCATTGTGGCATATGTGGAAAGCTATGATGATATAGCATTTTGGCGTACTCTTTTGGCAGAGTTCGAGAATGAAGAACGCTATTTTCAGGTAATGCTTCCTTCCGCCACTTCATTGGCCAAGGGTAAGAAAATGGTGCTGATGAATACGCTCAACACTACGGAGCTGGGACGTAGTCTGATAGCTTGTGTGGACAGTGATTACGACTTTCTGCTTCAGGGAGCCACCAACGTATCGCGGAAGATAAACCGCAACCCTTATATTTTCCAGACTTACGGATATGCCATTGAGAACTTCCATTGTTTTGCCGAGAGTCTCCATGAAGTATGCGTGCAGGCAACGTTGAACGACCGTTATATTCTTGACTTTCCCGCTTTCCTGAAGCGTTATTCACAAATCGCTTATCCGTTGTTCCTGTGGAATGTGTGGTTCTACCGGCAGCATGATACGCACACATTTCCCATGTATGACTTCAACAACTATGTCCGTCTTCAGGAAATAAGTCTCCGGCATCCTTATAGCGCTCTGGACAATATGCAACGTGCGGTATCTGCCAAGCTGTCCGAGATGCGGACCCGTTTCCCGAAACACATAGAGCACGTCGACAAGCTGGGCGAGGAGCTGCGGAAATTAGGGCTGATTCCTGATAACACCTATCTTTATATGCAGGGACATCACATCATGGACTGCGTGGTCTTGAAATTGCTGATACCCGTTTGCACAGTGCTCCGTCGTGAGCGCGAGCAGGAGATAAAACGTTTGGCGGAGCATAACGAGCAGTTTCGCAATGAGCTGACAGGCTATGAGAACAGTCAGGTCAATGTGTCCGTTATGTTGAAGAAAAACAGCGGTTACAAGAACCTTTATCTCTATCAGTGGTTGAAAGAAGATATACGGGAGTTTCTCGAACGGGAGCACCTTTAATCTTTTTATACCTGATATTTTAATTTTATCTTTTATCCCCTTCTTATCATGGACATATTAAAGAATATCGACGAATTATTGGTTTCCTGGGGAACAGCCCCTTCCTTGGCTGATATGCTCGACCAGTTTATAGCTTTTGCGCTTGTACTGATCGTTGCTTTTCTGGCAGATGTTCTCTGCCGGAATATCTTGTTGAAGGTGGTGGCGCACCTGATAAGGAAAACAAAAGCTACATGGGATGATATTGTTTTTGACCGTAAGGTGCTGATTCATCTCAGCCGGATGGTGGCTCCCGTTATAATCTATATTTTTATTCCGGTGGCTTTTGCCGAAACAAGCTCTTCCACTTTGGGATTCATCCAGCGTGTTTGCCTCATTTATATTCTTATCACTTTCCTGAGTTTCATAAACTCATTCATGAAAGCTGTTTATAGTGTGTACAGCGAGAAGGAGCAGCTACGTGACCGGCCGCTGAAGGGAATGTTGCAGACGGTTCAAGTGATTCTGTGGTTTGTAGGGGCCATCATTGTGGTAAGTATCCTGATTGATAAATCTCCGTTGTCATTGCTGGCCGGTCTGGGTGCTTCTGCCGCTATACTGATGCTGGTGTTCAAGGACTCGATTATGGGGTTCGTTTCCGGTGTGCAGTTGTCTGCCAATGACATGTTGAAGGTGGGCGACTGGATTGCAATGCCCAAATATGGAGCTGACGGTACGGTGATAGAAGTCACGCTGAACACAGTGAAGGTGCGTAACTGGGATAATACCATTACTACAATTCCGCCCTATCTGCTTGTCAGCGACTCGTTCCAGAATTGGCGGGGGATGCGTGAGAGCGGCGGACGTCGTGTGAAGCGTTCCATTAATATTGATATGAACAGCGTGAAGTTCTGCACGCCGGAGATGCTGGACAAATATCGGAAGATCCGTTTGCTGAAAGATTATGTGGAGCATACAGAGGCGGTGATAGAGGAGTACAATAAAGAGCATCATATTGATAACTCCGTCCTTGTCAACGGCCGCCGTCAAACCAACTTGGGAGTATTCCGGGCTTATCTGACTGCCTATTTGAAGAGCCTTCCCGATGTGAACCAAGAGCTTGTCTGCATGGTTCGCCAGTTGCAACCCACCGATCATGGTATTCCTATGGAGCTTTATTTCTTCTGTGCTATCAAGGATTGGGTGCCCTACGAGGGTGTACAGGCCGATGTCTTCGACCATGTACTGGCCATTATTCCAGAGTTCGATTTGCAGGTGTTCCAGTCACCGTCCGGAAGGGATTTCCAAAGGGTGTTGTCTTGATTTTCTGCGGTGAAGTATCCGGCGGAGACTTCATAGATATAACGGTTTGTGAGAACCGGAAAAGTAAGAGGTTGTGTCAGCGTTTTTTTTGACACAACCTCCTTTTTTAATAAACTCCTAATAAAATATTCAATGAGCAATGTATGCTTATTTCACCCAGTTTCCGTTCATCCAGTCACATTCCGCTTTTATGGCGTCGAAAGAGGCGTATGACAAGGCTGCGTCCACTTTGTTGCCTGTTGCGGCAATGAAATCGGCATTGGTATAGTCGCCGTCGGTTGTCAGTTCGGCAGAAATAGTCATGTTGGCCAGTAGGGAAGTGCCGTTCTTCAAAGCACTGTTGGTCAATGCGCTTTCTATTGCCAGTGGTTGGCCTTTGCCGCATACTTTGGCATTGTCTATATGGACTTGGGTGCCGCGGCGCAGGCGGATACCCTGTTTGCTTTCACCATTACCTGCAAGGATGAGATTCTTTAGTGTAGGGTGTGATATGGGGCTGGCTGCATTGTCGTTTTCATTGTTGTCGGCTTCGATGAGGCAGTCGCAGTCGTAGCCCAATGTGGCTTTGGGTTCTTGGTAGGCAACGAGGTCGGTGCCCTTTCCGTTCCATCCTTCGGTCCAGTCAAAAGAGTCGTCGCTGCAACTCACCACCACCATGTTGCTGACATTTACAGAGCCGCCGAAGAATTCGAAACCGTCGTCCGAGCCTTTGTAGGCCTGACAGTGGTCTACGATTGTACCGTTGCCCACACCGTAGAACGTGATTCCGTTGGCTTCATGTTCCTCATCGAAAGCATAGCCGGTGTATTCTACGCGCACATATTGCAGTTTGCCGGAGTTGTCGGCATCGTCGTTGCCGCCATAAACGGCACCGCCGATTTCGGAACTTCCTTTACCTCCTTCGGCATTGGTGTGTGCCTTGCCGCAGATGTGGATACCGCCCCAGGCACCCGGTTCTTCCTTTTCGCTGGTCATGACGATAGGAGCGTTTGCCGTACCCATGGCATTGATTTTGGCACCTTGCTTTATCAGGATATAATCCACTATATCGTCGTAGACGGATATAATCTTTACGCCTGCCTCGATGTTCAGTGTGGCGCCTGCTTCGACGATGTACTCGCCGCTCAGTTTGTACGTGGTGCCCGCTTTCAGGGTTACATCCGAGGTAATCGTTCCTTTCAGGGTTTCCACTTCACCGTTGTCGTTTCCGCCGTTGTTGTCGTCATCACTGCAAGAAGTGAGGAAAGACATGCTTGCCACGAGGGCAAGTGATAAAAATTTCCATTTTAAAGATTCCATAATAAATGAATTAAATTAGTGTTATCGTTCGTATAACTTTTTGTTTCTCTCTATATTTTGTTTTTACAGTTTGTAGCTGAAACCTATTTCAAGGTTGGCGCCTTTCTTGTAGCGTTCCACTTCTACCTCCTCTCCGGTAGAGGGTACTTCCTGCTTGAAGATGACGGCGCGGTTCAGCAGGTCGTTCACCTGCAGTTTCAGGCTGAAGTGGCTGTTGATGTCATAGCCGGCGCTGAAGTTCAGTGTATGCAGGGTTTGCTGTTTGATGTCCCCCAGTTTGGATACGCCTACCGCATGGATACGGCTGCCTTGCAGGTTGTAGAGCAGGGCGAGGTTCAGTTGCCGTTCTTCGCCGAAGCGGGGCGAGTAGGTGAGGTCGGCATTGGCAAGGATAGGGGATGCACCTTGCAGGGGGCGTTCCTTGTTGGTGTAGGCGCCGCCTTCGGGCAGTTTCACGTTGGTGTACATGTAGCTGATGTTGGCTCCCAGGCGGAGGTCTTTCATCAGTTGTTTGCGGAACTCCACTTCCATACCGCCTGCCATGCCGTTGTCTGCATTTTGGAAACTGTGTAGCGTGGCTCCGCCTTGCAAGGCTTGGATACGTTCTATCGGACTGTCTAAGTATTTGAAGTAGGCGGTCAGTGAAATCATGTCTCCGTTCTTGCCGAAGTGTTCATAGCGCAGGTCGAAATTGTAGTTGTAACCGTTTTGCAATTCGTTATTACCGCGGATTTGCGCCGAGCCGTAGGACTCTTGGTAGAGGAAGGGCGCCATTTCGATGAACGAGGGACGGGTGACGGTGCGCGAAGCGGAGAAGCGGATGCTGTTGGCATCGTTCACTGTGTACTTCAGATTCAGGGTGGGGAAGAGGTCGTTCTTGTCAAGGTTGCGTCGTTCGGCATACCAGTCGCCGCCGTCGGTGGCATAGTCCACCCATTGCCTGCTGATTTCGTAGCGCACGCCGAGGTTCACTAATAATGATGGTACAGGGTAGAAATCAGTCAGCAGATAACCGGAGTAGATTTCGTTTCCGGCACGATAACTGTCTTTGGGCTGCATCACGCGTTGCACCACTACATTTCCGTCGGCTATGTTCTCTTGGTTCAGAAATCCGTCGGTGTCGTAAATATCGGTGATGACGGGATCTATTTTGTTGAGGTTATAGTAGAAACGGGTTGCCTTGTAGTCGCGGCTTTTGTTCTTGTAGTTGACGCCTAACTTCAGGAAGTTGTTTTCGTTCCATTTCCAGCGCATGGCGAGGTTGCCGTTCCATTCTTCCTCGTCCAAGCTGCCGAAGTAACGCATGGTTTCCTGACGGTTCAGCTTGAAGAGGCTGAGTGCACCGTTGTCGTTCTTTATGTACATCACTTGGCGTCTGTCGGGTTCTTCACTACCCGTCTTGCTGTATGAGCCGCCCCAGGTGAGTTCCCACTGCCCGCGTCCGCCGAAGCTGTGAACCCCGTCCAACTGGTGGTTCTGCAAGGAGTAGATGTGGGTGATGTTGTTGCTTCCTGTCAGTTCGTGGTCTTCGGCGTCTATACCCTCACGACGTTGGTAGGTGTCGGTGGCGTTGCGTGCATAGAAAAAGGTATAGCCTATGCGGTCGTGGCGGCGCAGGGTGTAGCCTATGTGCCCCAATGCGGCCAGTTTCAGTTCCTGGGCATAGCTGTCGTAGGCAAAGTTGTCCTGCACGCTGCCTGTGGCTTCCAGGGTTTTGTAGAAAGCGTTGTCCATGTTCTGGAAGCTGTTGCCGGCGCTTGCGGATGCCAGTATGCTGAGTGTCTGGCTGCCGATGCCGATGTTTTTGCCGAAACCGAGGTTGCCGCTGAAGTCCGGCAGGGAGGATTTCTTCTTTACGGCAAATGAGGTGTCGAATATATTCCTTGTCTTTACGTAGTTGTCGAATTCAGACAGGGGCATGTTGAGTGCGGCCTGGTCCACACCGGAGGTTCTGAACAGGGAGCCGTTGCGGTTCATCCGGTAGTTGTCTTTGCCCAGTGTGTTGAATTTGCCGCCGGTATTGAAACCGATGTTGAAGAAGTCTTCGGTGATATTCTCTTTGGTATTGATGTCGATGTGTGCACCCGAATAGTCGGCGAAGGCTTCCGCGTTATATACCTTGCTCACTGTGATGTTCTGTACGGTACTCGACGGGAAAAGGTCCAGCGGAATCAGTTTGTTGTCGGGGTTGGGCGAGGCTATGGGGAGTCCGTTCAGGGTTGTGGTGCTGTAACGGTCGCCCAGTCCGCGCACAATGAGTTGGCCTGCATCGGCAACGGAGATGCCCGTAATCTTCTTTACTCCTTCTTCCACATTGCCGATGCCTTTGAGGCTCATCTCCTTCGAACCGAGGTTCTCGATGGCGAGGGTTGCTTTTCGGCGTTCCATCTGCAAGGCGCGTTCGCCCTCAAGGTTCTTTCTGGCCACTACCGACACTTCACCCAAAGCCTGTGCGTCGCTCTCCAGCTCAAAGTTCAGTATGAGGTCGGATTTGCCGGCTTTTACGTTGTTTATGATGATGTCCTTGTAGCCTACATATTTAATGGCCAATGTATAAGTTCCGTTGTTTACATCCAAGGAGTAGTTACCGTCCACATCGGCAACGGTGCCTTGTGTTGTTCCTGCTATCTGTATGGTGGCTCCGGTCAGAGGTTCCCGGGTCTGCTTGTCGGTGACGGTGCCTTTAATGGTGCCTGCCACGACCGTCATGGCAGAGAGTGTGAGAAATAAAATAAAGAAGAGAACTTTTCCTGAATCTGATTTCATGCTTGTCTTTTTAATGCGTTTCTTAATTCGCTGCAAAGATGAGGAGAGAATGTTACGCGGCTGATACGCGGCGTATACATTACGCTTTCAAAAGTGTTAAGGTTCTGTTACACGAATCCTAAAAAGACATTTAGCCATGAAAAAAATGAAGCATAACAACATAGGCTTTGCCTTATGCTGTTATGCTTCACAACCTTATTTAAACTTTCTGCTTACACGCCGCTGAATGCGCTGAAGCCGCCGTCAATGGGGAGCAGTGCGCCTGTGACGAAGCTGGCGGCATCGCTGCACAGGAACTGTACGGCGCCGTTCAGCTCGTTGATGTCGCCGAAACGTTTCATCGGAGTCTTTGCCAATACTTTCTTGCTGCGGTCGGTCAGTGAGCCGTCGGGGTTGATGAGTACGGCGCGGTTCTGGTCGCCGATGAAGAAACCGGGAGCAATGGCGTTGACGCGGATGCCGTCTCCATATTTCAGAGCCAGTTCGCTTGCCAGCCATTGGGTGAAGTTGGCAACGGCTGTTTTGGCTGCCGAGTAACCCGGAACGCGCGTAATGGCGCTGTAAGCAGCCATGGAAGATACGTTGACAATGCACCCTTTACCCTGTTTGGCCATGACCTTGCTGAATACCAAAGACGGATAAACGGTTCCGTTCATGTTCAGGTTGGTTACTTTCTCCCAGCAGGAGATGTCCATGTCATAGAAGTGCTGGTCGGGAGCCAATGTTGCGCCCGGCATGTTTCCACCGGCAATGTTGAGCAGGATGTCAATGCGTCCCCACTTTGCCACAATGTCGTCGGCAAGTTTCTCAAGGCTGGCGATGTCCAGCACGTTACCCACAATGCCGATTACGTCCTCGCCGTATGTCTTCAACTCTTCTACACGCTTGTCCAGCTGTTCCTGACGGATGTCCACTGCCACAACCTTGGCGCCTTGTTGCATAAAACATTTGGCAATGCTGCCACCCAAAACACCACCTGCACCGGTGATGACTGCCACTTTACCTGCAATACTGAATTGTTCGTTCATAATCTTTTTTCTTTTTTTTATTTAGAGTTTTATCCTTTCATTTCATCCTGTACCACTGCCATCATTCCTTCCACCTGTGCCAGTGCCAGCATGCGGCCATGGAATGAGTAGCCTGGGTTATATCCCTTGTTCTCGTCGCCCAGCATCATCCGTCCATGGTCTACGCGCATCGGCAGGGCCGGGTTTTCTTTCTCGAAGATGCGGATGAGGTCGATGAGATGTCCGCGTCCTGACAGGTGTGAGCTTTCTATGAAGTTTCCGCCCGGCATGGCTGCGGTGCTGCGCAGATGCACGAAGTGGGTGCGCGATGCAAACTTCCGGGCAAGTTCACGAGTGTCGTTGTGCTCCCCTGCACTGAGCGAGCCGGCACAGAAAGTCAGTCCGTTGTGTGGATTGTCCACCGCATTCAGGAACCAGGCGATGTCCTCTTCGTTGGTGACGATGCGCGGCAGCCCTAATACCTGGAAAGGAGGATCATCGGGATGTACGCACATGTTCACTCCGTATTCCTCGCACACCGGCATGATTGCGGCAAGGAAATACCGCATGTTTTCGCGGAGTGCGTCGCGGTCTATGCCTTTGTACAGGGCCAGCAGGTTCTTGAAGATGTTCACCGGGTTCTTGTCGCCCTCTTTGATGTTGCCGTTGACGAATCCCTGTGTCTTTACGATGATCGTGTCGATGAGGCTTTCCTTCTCGGCTTCGGTAATGGTTTTGTCCAGTTCCTCCACTTTGGCGAGCTCTTCCGGGGAATAGTCTTTTTCCGCTCCTTCACGTTGGAGGATGCGGAGGTCGAAATAGGCAAAACGCACCCGGTCGAAGTAGAGCGATGAGGTGCCGTCCGCCCATGGATGCTGCAAGTCTGTACGTATCCAGTCGATAACGGGCATGAAGTTGTAGCATACGGTCTTGACGCCGCATTTACCCAGATTGGCGAGACTGACTTTATAGTTTTCTATCAACTTGTCGCGTTCCGGTCCGGCATATTTAATGGCTTCGCATACGGGCAAGCTCTCTACAACCGACCAGCGCAGGCCGTAGGACTCAATGTATTGCTTCAAATCATTGATTGCCTCTTCTGTCCATATTTCGCCGTTGGGCACATCGTGCAAGGCGGTAACGATACCTTCCACACCGATTTGCCGCAGCATGTCAAGCGTTATTTTGTCTTTCTTGCCAAACCATCTCCAAGTCTTTTCCATACTTCTTTTTGTATTAATGATTTAAAATGATTATTTATTGCAAATATAGGCACTAAAACACTTCGCTCATGAATGGATATTTGCAGGATGTTTGCAGATATTTGCATGTATCGGAAGAAAAATGTTACGGTTGCTTCTACGGGGAGGCGAGCAGATATTTGCACACGTAATGGGAGCCTGTTTCAGTCGTAATGGGAGTGTGTTTCAATCGTAATGAGAGCCGGGTTCAGTCGTATAGAGAACATCGTTCCCTCGTAAATGGAAGTGGCGGGAGTATAAGTCCCATTATTGAAAATGATGGTGGGACATCAAGGTCGCTGATACTTAGCTATATGGAAAGCTCCGGTTTGGATAACTGATTATTATTCGTATCTTTGTTCTGCCGGCAGGGCGATGGATGCCGCAACCAACATCAAGCAGCGTTATGAGACAAATAATAAACGAACAACTCCAGATATCGGAGTCCAATCCGATAAAAGCGCGTTACTACGACTACGACCGCTTCACCTATCCCTGGCACTTCCACAGCCAGTACGAGATTATCTATGTGAAGAAAGGCCGCGGCTGCTGCTTTGTAGGCGACTGCATAGAGCAGTTTGCCGACGGGGATGTGATATTGTTCGGCCCCAACCTGCCTCATTATATGCGGAGTGACGATGAATATCGGTGCGGCAATCCCATGCTGCGTGTTCAGGGGACTATCGTTCAGTTCGAGGAGAATTTTATGCAATATTCTTTCGACCATTATCCGCAGTTTCACCAGATAAGGCTGCTGCTGGAGGAGTCTAAGCGGGGGGTGCTTCTCCATACCGCCGGTAGCGGTCCGGTGTGCGGCATGATGTCCGGCTTTCCCGGACTGAAAGGATTTGGACAGATAGCGGGATTGCTGGATTTGTTGCAGGAACTGTCTGTCTCCGTTCAGAGGAAGATGCTGGCAAGCCCTTTCTACTATGAGAAGTTTCCGGCAGTGGGAAACAAACGGATTGATAAAATCATTTCCTTTATCAACAGCAATTATACCCGATCACTCAAACTCGACGAGATTGCCGAAATGGCGAATATGAACAGCAGCGCTTTTTGCCGGTTCTTTAAGGAAGTGACGGAGAGGACTTTTTTGCAATATGTGACGGACATGCGCATAGGCTACGCGTGCAAATTGCTGACTATCGGTGATATGGAGGTTTCGCAAATAGCCGTAGAATGTGGCTTCGACTCTATCTCGCACTTCAACCGCACCTTTAAACAACTCACCAAGCTGACTCCCACGCAATACAGAAATCAGATAATGAAGTGATGCAATGCTGCATGCGGCAGTGCAGCAATATGAAAACAAATATCCCCTTTCACCCGTCCTCCTCCTATGGGCAGGAGGGCGCGGACGGTGAAAGGGGATGTTATAAAAGTTATTTTGCGGGAAAGCAACCGTTACATTCCGAATGAGAATTTGTCGATGGACTGGTATACCACACTGGCAATGCTCAGCGCCACGATGCCCAACGTACAGATGGCAAGGCTGGCGCGTGTGTAATTGTCGCTGCGGAAAGTGGCGATAGGCTCATCGCTTTTGTTGATGTACATTGCCTTCACAATCTTCAGATAGTAGTAAAGTGACAGGATCGTGTTGATCAACGCAATGAATACCAGCAAGTGGAAACCGCTTTCGAACGCTGCCGCAAAGATGAAGAACTTCGAGAAGAAACCTGCAAACGGGGGGATACCTGCCAGAGAGAACAATGCCAGCGTCATCAGGAACGCCAGTTTGGGGTTGGTGGTGTACAGTCCGTTGTAATCTTCCAGCGTGAATTTATGGGAACGCAATGCCACAATCGTGATAACCGTAAAGACTGCAAGGTTGGCAAACAGGTAAATCAGTACGTAGTATACCAGCGAGGTCATGCCCAGCGATGTCCCGCTGATCACACCCAGCATGATGTATCCTGCCTGTGAGATACTGGAGAACGCCATCAGTCGCTTCAGGTTTTCCTGACGGAGCGCAAAGAGGTTGGCGAGCGTAATGGAGGCGATGATCACCCAGTAAAGCACTTCCTGCCATTGCACCACCATGGGCGCGAACACCTTGTAAAGGATTGTCATCAGCACGAATGCCGCTGATCCTTTGGAGATGACGCTCAGGTAAGCGGTTACCGTACTTGGAGCACCCTCGTAAACGTCTGCCGTCCACAGGTGGAAAGGTACCAGCGAAATCTTGAAACCCATGCCGGAGAAGAAGAATACGAATGCCATAATCTGCAACGGGTTCCCGTCCAGATGTGCCGGGATGTCGGCAAAGTAGAGCGTGCCTACCGAACCGTATATCAGTGAAATGCCATAAAGCAGCAAACCACTGGAGAACAGGGCGGTAAGGATGTATTTGGCGCCTGCCTCGGCAGAATGGTGGCGGTATTTGTCGAAGGCCACCAAAGCAGCCATCGGGATGCTTGCCGTTTCCAGTCCGATGAAGAACATCAGGAAGTGTCCTGCGGAAATCATAAAGTACATGCCCAGCAGTGTGGAGAGGGTCAGTATGTAGAACTCGCCTTGCTTGATTGCCGTATCGGGAAGACGCATCCACTCGTGTGCCATAAGGAATACGATGAGCGTACCTACACTGAGGATGGACTTGACGATGCTCTGTATGGGCTGGTTGTGGTACATCCCGCCGAAGGCGTCAGCCGCCGGACCGGGGACAATGGTTATAAGCGTATGGATAATGAGCAGAGCAACGGGCAGCATAGTGTTCAACATTGGCTTGCCGTCATTCTTGTGCGCATCCGGACTCATGAAGAGGTCGGCTATGAACAGGATAACGATGACCGCTATCAGCGACAGCTCTTCTTTCATTAAAAGAAATTGGGAGTAATCCATGTTATTTAGTGATGAATTGATTAATGATTAATAATTAGCGATTGGTAACTGGTGATTCATGATTCGGCACTTCATTACTTCATCACTAAATTGTTGACTATCGGCAGAACGCTGTCTCCAATCATGTTGCTCATCCACAGCGGGGCAAGACCGAGTCCGGCTACGCAGGCAATGAGGATGATTACAGCGGTACGCTCGTCCCAAGTGGCATCGCTCAGTGTCAGATGGTGCTTGTCGGTGCAAGTGCCGTAGAGGATCTTGCCCACAAGACGCAGGATGTAGACTGCGGTGATTACGATGCTCGTACAGGCTATGACGGTCCATACGCGGTGGAATGTATCGGGATGTTGGAACGCACCGTTGAAGATAGTCATTTCGGCAATGAAACCGCTGAGGCCCGGCAAACCGAGGTTGGCAAGACCGGCAATGACGTAGGATACTGCAAGGAAAGGCATTATCTTCATCAGCCCGTTAAGCTCGCGTACGTCACGTGTGTGTGTACGTCCGTAAATCATACCGATGAGTGCAAAGAATAAGGCGGTCATCAATCCATGCGAAAGCATCTGCAGTACGGCGCCGGTGCAGGCGGTACGGTTCATCATCAGAATGGCGAAAAGTACCAGGCCGCAGTGCGATACGGAAGAGTAGGCATTGATGTATTTCAAGTCGGTCTGTACGCAGGCGGAGAATGCACCATACACTACGGAGATGCCCGTCAGCACGAGGAATATCCATCCGAGTTCCTGTGCGGCCTCAGGCATCAGATACATGGCGATGCGGAAGCATCCGTAACCTCCCAGCTTCATCAGTACGCCTGCATGCAGCATGGAAACGGCAGTCGGTGCGGATGCGTGACCGTCGGGGCTCCATGTGTGGAACGGGAACAGGGCTCCCAATACGCCGAAACCGAGGAAGGTAAGCGGAAACCAGATTCGTTGCTGCTCAATAGGGATATTGTGCAGTTGGGCTATCTCCAGCAGGTTCATGGTGGTGCCGCCGCTGCCGAAGTAGATGCCCAGAATACCGATGAGCAGGAAAGCGGAACCACCCATCAGCATCAATGTCAGCTTCATGGCGGCATATTCCTTGCGCCCCGAACCCCATACGCCGATCAGCAGATACATCGGTATGAGGGCCACCTCATAGAACATGAACATGGTGAACAGGTCGGTGGAGATGAAGAAGCCGAATACACCCATTGACAACAGGGTGAACCACAGGAAATATTCTTTGGTCAGCGGTTGCAGACGCCAGGAAGCGAATGTTCCGGTGAAAACGATGATTGCCGAGAGCAGCAGCATGGCCACCGAGATGCCGTCTACGCCTACGGAATAGTGAATGTTCAGTGCCGGATACCATGCCGCGTCAGCGCGGAACAGCATTTCATCCGTAGCGCCGCCATGACGGGCTTGCAGATAGGCGACAGTCAGTCCGACAGCGGCAATGAGCAATGCCGAAGCACCGGTCACCATCACCGCACGTATCTGTGCTATGCTGCGGCTGAGCCAAAGTCCCAGCAGCATCAGCAAGGGGATGAGTACGAATATGGATAAGAAATTCATCTTTATAATTATTGTATTAATTGTTATTGTTCTATTGGTTGATAAACCGATATCAACTTATGTTTCTCGTTTACAGCAACAGCAGCAGTATCAGTGCAAGTGTGCCCAGCAGGAATACGAATGTGTATTGCTGGATGCGTCCGCTTTGCAAGCCTCGTATCTCGTCGCTGGTGGCGTTAGCGCCCCAGGCAAGGAAATCGAAGAAGCCATCCACCACATGGCGGTCCCACCAGGCTATCGGGCGGCTGATACAACCGAAGATGATGCGGTGGGTGATGAACTGGTAGACTTCATCGAGGTAGAAGCGGTGATAGGCAGCTGCCCATAAACCGTTGAAGCGGCGGGCAAGCGCATTGGCAACCTGCTGTTTCCCGCTTTTGTACATATAAGTAGCCAAAGCTATGGAGATGACGGCAATGGCAATGCTTGTGCCTGCCACACCCCAGTCCAGATGAATGGTATAGGCTTCACCGTTTGAGCTGACGAAGTGTCCGAAAGGAATGAAGCCGGCAACTATCGTAACCAGGGCAAGGAACATTAACGGGACGGTCATTGTCAACGGGCTTTCGTGAGGAGTGTGGTGGGCGTTGTGTGATGAGTGCTCATCATTGGCTGCTGACCGTTTGTCACTCCAGAAGATGCCGTAGTAGAGGCGGAACATATAGAATGCAGTCATTGCGGCAATCACTGTCATTATCCAACCCATGACGGGGCTGAACCGGAAACAGGCTGTCAGTATCTCGTCCTTGGAGAAGAACCCGGAGAACGGTGGAATACCGGCGATGGCCAGACAGGCTATCAGGAAAGTGATATGCGTAACCGGCATGTACTTGCGCAATCCGCCCATAGCAGACATCTCGTTGCTGTGCACCGCATGGATGATGCTGCCTGCGCCAAGGAACAGCAGGGCCTTGAACATGGCATGCGTAAACAAATGGAACATGCCTGCCATATAACCCAGTCCGCCTTCGTGGGGATTCAGGGAGGTGCATACGCCGAGTGCCACCATCATAAAGCCTATCTGTGAGATAGTGGAGAAGGCAAGCACACGCTTGATGTCGCTTTGCACGCAAGCTACACTGGCGGCATAGAATGCGGTGAATGCGCCCACATAAGCAACGAGGTGCAGCACCTGAGGCGCATAGTCTATGAAGAGCGGGAACATACGTGCCACCAGATACACGCCTGCAACCACCATTGTGGCGGCGTGGATCAGTGCGCTGACGGGAGTAGGACCTTCCATTGCATCGGGCAGCCAGATGTGCAACGGGAACATGGCGCTCTTTCCGGCTCCGCCGATGAACATCAGTCCCAGTGCCAGCGGAATCATGGTAGCGCCGCCTTTCAGCAGTGCCATTTCATCGGGCTGGAAAGTATAGGTTCCGGCATAGTAGCCGTAGACCAGAATACCGATCAGGAAGCCCAAATCGGCAAAACGGGTAACGATGAATGCCTTTTTGCTGGCGGCTATGGCTGCCGGTTTGGTATAGTAGAAACCAATCAGCAGGTAGGAAGACACGCCCACCAGTTCCCAAAACAGATACATCTGGAAGATGTTCGTAGCCACCACGAGTCCGAGCATGGACATGGTGAAAAGCGAAAGAAAGGCATAATAACGTTGAAAACCGCGCTCACCTTTCATGTAGCCGAAGGAGTAGAGGTGTACCATGAATGAAACGGTACTTATGACAATCAGCATCATCACCGAAATGGGGTCGAGCAAGATTCCCAGGTCAATGCTGAGTGAAGGCGTGAACGGCAGCCATGTACAGTTATAAGGCATCAGTGTGGCGTATGTGCCGTCTGTCAGCCGGGGAGCAGTGAAATACTGTATTGCGGTGAGGTAGGAGAGCACCGTCACCACACCCAACACGCCCGTACCGATACTTCCGGCGGTACGGTGTGACATCCATTTACCGCCCAATCCCAAAACAAGGAAAGAGAGTAAGGGAAGAAGAAGGATTAGAATCGTATATTCCATATTTATTACCATTTGAGTTCATCCAGTTTGTTCACCTGGATAGAGCGTATGTTACGATAGATATTAATCATGATAGCAATAGCTACTGCTGTTTCGGCTGCCGAAATGGCAATGGAGAACAGTGAGAAGAAGTAACCTTCCAGTCCGCCGGGAAACAGAAATCGGTTGAATACTGCGAAGTTGATGTCGGTAGCGTTCAGTATCAACTCAATCGAAATTAATATCGCCAATGTGTTGCGACGGGTAAAGAACCCGTAAATGCCGGCGAAAAACATGATAGCCGAGACTATCAGGTAATATTCCATGTGTATCATAATTCTTATCTTTTACGTGCGATTAATAATCCGCCTACGATACATGCCAGCAGCAGGATGCTGACAGCTTCGAAAGGCAACAGGTAACCATATTTGTCGCCGCTCAGCATGTGATGCCCGATAGTCTTGATGTTGACCTCAAGAGGCACCACGTCGGTGGTGGCGATAAACTTATGTTTCAGGGTTATGAATACTACTATAATGGCTCCGCCTATGGTAGCGCCCAGCCCGGCAAGGAACTTGCTGCGTTTCAGCTTTCCCGCGATGTCGCCTTCACCGCTGGTGAGCAGGATGGAGAAGACGTAGAGGACGACGATACCGCCTGCGTACACCATAATCTGTACAGAGCCGAGGAATGTATATCCCAACAGGAAATAGATGCCTGCCGTACCGAAAAGAACGAACAGCAGGTAAGTGGCCGAGCGTACCATGCGTCTGGTAGTTACCGTCAGTATGGAAAATACGGTAATGAAAGCCGCAAGGAAGTAGAATACTATTGTTTCAAGATTGAATTCCATGTTTTTGATTACTAATTATGAATGACTAATTACTTCGCTACTTCAGCTTGGGGAGCGGCGGATTTCTTCTTCTCTTCTACGTGACTGCCCGGATGATTCAGCGTCAGCACCAGTTTGCTACGGTCGAATACTGCATGCTCAAAATTCTGGTCGAATGTAATGGCATCATGCGGACAGGCATTGACGCAGAGCTGGCAGAATATGCACGAACCGAGGTCGTACTCATATTTCGCCAATATCTTCTTTTTCTTACCGTCTTCCGTCTCTATGGTTTCACTCGTCACTTTGATGGTGTCGTTGGGACAAGCCATTTGACACAGGCCGCAAGCTACGCAATGATGCTCGTTCTGCTCGTTGTGGGGCATCGTCAGCGTACCCCTGAAGCGTTCGGAGAGTTTCAGTGTCTTCCGGTTCTCCGGATATTGTTCGGTGGTCTTCTTCCGGCAGAAAACGGTCATAGTGGTTTTCATGCCCGTCAGTAGGGAGCTGACACCGTTTATGAGGCCACCTATATAAGAGTTATGTTCTTTATTATCTTTCATTATTTTATTGTTTTAGATTTATCCGAATGGGAACTTTGTTCCGATGCAACGTCGGCGTCGGTTAAAAGTGTAGTCCGAATACGACAATCAACACCATCAATATCAGGTTTACCATGGAGATAGGTACCAGGTATTTCCATTCAAGATTCAGGATCTGATCGATACGCAAACGCGGGAATGTCCATTTAATCCACATCAGCAGGAACACTACGAAAAATGCTTTGCCGAAGAACCATACAAATCCCGGAATGTAATCCATTACTGCATTGAAACCGTCCAGACCGACGATGTGCAGCGGCATCCAGCCTCCCAGAAAAATAGTGGCTGCAACACTGGCAACGATGAACAGGTTCAGGTATTCTGCCAGATAGAAGAAGCCGAATCCCATACCGGAGTACTCCGTATGATAACCGGCTGTCAGCTCACTTTCTGCTTCCGGCAAGTCGAACGGGCCGCGGTTGGTTTCAGCATTGCCTGCAATCAGATAAATAACAAACGCTATCACTGCCGGAATATGTCCTTTGAAGATGAACCATCCGTCAGCTTGTCCGGCTACGATTTCGGAGAACTGCATCGTACCCATTAAAACAACCATTGTCAGAATGCTCAGTCCGCACGAAAGTTCATAGCTGATGATTTGTGCACCGCTTCGCATGGCTCCGATAAGTGAGAACTTATTGTTGGAACTCCAACCGGCAAGCAGGATACCTACCACGCCGATGCTTGAAGCTGCAAGCAGGAAGAAGACGCCTACGTTAAAGTCCAGAACTTCCAGCCCTTTGCTGATGGGCAGACAGGCGAATGTCAGGAATGAAGCGATGATAACCATGAATGGCGCCAGGTTATAGAGAAGCCTGTCGGAGAATTTCAGGTCAATGATTTCTTTGGTCAGCATCTTGATAACGTCGCAGGGCACTTGGAGCAGTCCCCACTTTCCTACACGCATCGGACCGAGGCGGCACTGGAAGAAAGCGCATATCTTACGCTCCATGTAAATCAGAATAATGGCAAGCACCGCATACATAAGGATGATGCATACGCCTATCACTACACATTCGAGGAACACCGCCAGACCTTCCGGCATAAAGGAGGTCAGCATCTGGTGAATCCAATTGGTTACTATACTAAAGTCAAACACGTTATTTAGTTATTAGTTGTTAGTGATTAGCGACTAACAGGTTGCACTGTCAATACTGCAAGGGGTTAATCACTAATCGTTAATCATTAATCAATTAATTTACCTGTCAATATCCGGTACTACATAGTCCAGTGTTCCACCGATAGCGATAAGGTCGGCAATCTTTGCACCGCGACAAATTGTGTCTACGGTAGATACCAATGGAAGCCCCGTACTGCGGAAATGCAAGCGGTAGGGCATTTTGTCGCCATGGCTTTCGAGGAATACTCCGAATTCACCGCGGCTGCCTTCTACGGCGGCATAGTAGTTACCTTCCGGTACGCGGATAATCGGTTTCATCTTTTCCTGATAGTTGCCTTCGGGGATGTTGTCTATCAACTGTTCGATGATATTCAGGCTTTCCATGATTTCATCCATGCGGATGAGATAGCGTGCCCAGGAATCACCTTCGGTGCGGATAACTTCTTTAAAGTCCACCTTGCTATACATGCTGTAAGGCATACGCTTACGCACATCGCAAGCCCAACCGCTGGCACGACCTGTGCCTCCGGTGGCGCCGAAGGCTATGGCATCTTCACGAGACAGTACCCCTACGCCTTTCAGACGTTGTTGCGCAATGATGTTTCCCGTAAACACATCGTGGTATTCATGCAGGATGCCGCGCAGGTAAGGAATGAATTCTTTTACCTTTTTCTGGAAGTCGGGAGCAATGTCGGCTTGTACGCCGCCAATTGTGTTATAGTTCATGATGAGGCGTCCGCCGCAGGTTCCTTCAAAGATGTCCAGAATCTTCTCGCGATCGCGAAAACCGTAGAAGAAAGCGGTCAGTGCGCCGAGGTCCATTGCCAGGCAGGAGTAGAAAAGCAAGTGTGAATCGATGCGTTGCAATTCGTCCATGATTGTGCGGATGTACTGCACGCGTTCGCTGACTTCTATACCCATTGCTTGTTCGATGCACATGCATAGGGCATGGCGGTTTTGGTGGGCGCCCAGATAGTCCAAACGGTCGGTTAGAGCCAGTGTTTGCGGGTATGTCAGGCTCTCGCACATCTTTTCGATGCCCCGGTGGATATAGCCGCAGTTGGCATCGATTTTTTCGATGATTTCACCCTCCAGTGACACGCGGAAACGCATTACACCATGGGTTGCGGGATGCTGCGGACCGATATTTACTACATATTCATCATCACCGAAGAGTAACGATTCTTTGTTCTTTACGGTTCCATCCGGATTCAGCTCCAGCTCGGTGGTTGTATCGACTGTCTCCTCATTATCCATACGCAGAGGGTTTTGTGCTTCAGGATCATCGTCCTTACGCATCGGATAGCCTACCCAATCATTGCGCAGATAAAGACGTCGCATATCGGGATGACCGATGAAAACCACCCCATAGAAATCGAATACTTCACGTTCCAGGAAGTCGGCGGCTTTCCATATGTCGCACACTGAAGGCAGTTCGGGATGTTCCCTGTCGAGGGTGGCGGTGCGAACTGCCACCCGTTTGCCGGTGGCAGTAGATTCCAGCTGATAAACAACGCCAAGGCCTCGTGGAGTGTCGGGAGTATCTTTAGCTGTGTCCGGCTCACCCCAGTCCATGCCTGTAAGACATTCAAGGAAGTCCATCTGCTCTTCTTGCCGTAGGCGCAGCATCTCGTCATGCAAGGCTGCGGGATTTATATATTTTATTTCCATACTTAACTTATATAATGTCTGGAGTTTAGCAATTAAGGATTATTGATTTATAGACTTATTGATTGATATTTGTACCGTTCTAATCACTAATTTCTAATCGCTAATCATTAATCACAAGTTCTTCTCTTCTTTTCGGTTTACTCCGCCAAAGTATTTTTCGATTTTCACTTTGCGTTGCAACTGCATCATTCCGTAGTAGAATGCTTCGGGTCGGGGAGGGCATCCCGGAATATATACGTCTACCGGCAGGATCTTATCCACTCCATTGACAACGTGGTAAGACTTCTTGAACGGACCGCCACTGACTGCGCAACCACCTACGGCTATCACATACTTAGGGTCGGCCATCTGGTCGTACAGACGTTTCAGCACCGGGGCCATTTTGTTTGTGATTGTTCCACACACCATGATCATGTCTGCCTGACGCGGACTGGCGCGGGCTACTTCAAACCCGAAGCGTGCCATATCATAGCGGGCTGCACCGAGGGCCATAAATTCGATACCGCAACAACTTGTTGCAAACGTAAGCGGCCACAGTGAGTTACTGCGTCCCCAATTAACGAAATCGTCCAGTACGCCGAGGGCCACGTTGGCACCTCCTGCATTAAGTTCCCGAACCAATTTCTCCAACGTTTCATTGTCTGTAAACTCCTCATAAGGGATAGATTTTATGTTGGGTTTCTTCGTTACTTCCATTCCAAAGCTCCTTTCCTCCAGGCATAAGCAAGACCCAGAATTAATATAATAAGGAAAAATAAAATACTGAAAAGCCCGGCTACTCCAAGCTCCCTTGTAATGACTGCCCAAGGGAACAGGAAAACCGTCTCCACCTCGAACATCAGAAACAGGATGGCAAACAGGTAGTAACCCACCCGGAACTGCATCCATGATTTACCGCGGGTGGGAATACCACATTCGTACGGCTCCATTTTCTGCGCATTGTACGAACGGGGCGCTATCGCATTAGACAGCGCGATGACGATACCCACGAAAGCAATTGCCGTCAACAGGACGACTACTAACAAAGTAAAGTTCATAAATCTGATAAGATTTTAGATGTATAAATATAGATATACGGTAATAATACAGCGATAGGGCAATTAGATGATAGAATGACAATATGTAAAAGGATTCCCCGCTGTCTATCACTCGTTTTATACGATAATCTTTCTTAACCCGAATACGTAGTAATGCAGATCGGGTACAGGAGTATGGTGCAGGTCGGGTATGCGGTCATAACTCTGTGCACGTAGCATTTGTTGCATACGGATGATGCTGGCGCGCAACATAGAACTTTTATTACTCGGTACTTGCATATTATCCACATGTTCCAGACAGGAAGCGGTGGATGATGAATGTTGGTAATAGTTCTGAACGGCTTGCCGGGTGGTAGGTGCTTGAGTTAGGGTGCAACTCTCTGTCTGGTGGTCAACCGGAGTGCATAATAAATCCGCAGCTTCTATTGCACCGTTGTGTAATAAAACTGCGAGTATGGCTATCATACAATATTTTATGCACTGTTTCATACCTCCATATCTCTTTTCAGGGCGCAAAGATATAATAAGTATCTCTCATTTTGCTATCTCGGCATGACAAAAAATGACTATTTTTACACTTTTTATCCTAAATCAATTCCGTTTCCAGAATTCCGGTGTGAATAAAAGTAAAACGGTAAATAATTCCAGACGTCCCAGCAACATCAGGAACGACAGCAGCCATTTAGCGGCATCGGGTAGGGAATTCCACGAATATGCCGGCCCGGTATCTCCTAATCCCGGACCCATATTTCCGATGCTGGACACAACACAGCCGATAGATTCTTCGGCATCTATCCCCATTCCCATCATTATTAATATGCCGATGATAGCAATAATGAAATATAAAAAGAAGAATGCCAGTACGGTAGAAACAATGGAAGGCGATATGACTTGCTTGTTTACGCGTACCGGTAATACGGCGTTGGGGTGGAGGATATGCTTGAACTCATTGCGTGACACTTTGGCGAGAATGACCATTCGAATACATTTTAGTCCGCCTGTCGTGCTGCCTGCGCACGCTCCCATTATCATGACGATGGTCAGTAATCCCCAGAGTATGGGCGTCCATAGCATGTAGTCGTCTGTGGCAAAGCCGGTGGAAGTGTGCAGGGAGATAACCTGGAACAATGATTTGCGGAAGGCTTCTTCCATGCCCATCGAACTGGTATAATAAAGGATAACGGCAATTACGGTGGTAAATCCGGTTACCGACCAGAAGTACCATTTCAATTCAGCGTTATCAATGACTTTTTTGAATTTCCGGTTGACAAAAAACAACAGCAACGTAAAGTTGATGCCGGAGACAAACATAAAAAGGGAGATAACATATTCTATGTAGGGAGAATGATAGTATGCCACACTCGCCTGTTTGGTAGAGAAACCTCCTGTGCCTGTGGTGGCGAAAGCATGGCATATGCTGTCAAACCAGTTCATTCCTCCCAGCATTAGCAGGATTACGAGGATAAAGGTAAGTCCGGTATAGATTCCCCATATCCATTTGGCTGTAATGCCGATGCGCGGGTGTACTTTGTCATGGGTGGGGCCGCTGGCTTCGGCTGCGAATACTTGCAGGCCGCTGACTCCGAAGATGGGCAACACTGCAATCGTGAACATGATGATTCCCAAACCGCCTATCCATTGCGTCATGCTGCGCCAGAACAAAAGTCCATGGGGAAGCGACTCTATGTTGTCCAGTACGGTGGCTCCCGTACTGGTAAAGCCGGACATGGTTTCAAAAAAAGCATTTGTAATGTCGGGGACGTATCCGCTGATGTAAAAAGGCAACATACCGAAGAGGGAGAAGGCTACCCAGGCAAAGCTGACCAATACATAACCGTCGCGACGGGTTAACTGTTTGTCGCCCCCTTTTCCGGCAACTGCCATGAGCAGACCGGCTCCGGCTGTGATTCCTGCCGATTTCCAAAAGTCGAGCAGTGCTTCGTCGTTATAGTAATATGATATGCCCGAGCATGCCAACAGCATGATTGTTTCCAGCAATAGCAGAATACCGATAATCCGTATAATTGTCTTAAAGTTGATCACGTCTGTCAAGTAACTCTTAATTCTTTGCTAATTAAAGTATTTTTCGATTTTCTTAATCATCATGTTCAGGCAGAATACCACCACATGGTCGCCGGGTTGTATTTGCGTGTTACCCATAACCACAACACCTTCACCGTTACGTATCAGTCCGCCGATAGTGGTTCCTTTGGGCAGGCCGAGGTCTTTTACCGGGTGTTTGGTTATTTTGGATCCTGCTTTGACGGTAAACTCCGCTACATCAGCATTGGCGAAAGTCAGGCATTTCACATTGCTGACGTCGGCATCCAGCATCATCTGGTAAATATGGCTGGCAGCGATCATCTTTTTATTGATGACAGTGCCGATGTCAAGGCTTTCCGCCATACCTATATAATCTATGTTTTCTACTTCCGCCACTGTTTTGCTTACTCCCATACGCTTGGCCGCCAGACAGGCAAGGATGTTTGTTTCCGAGTTGCCGGTTAGTGCAACAAAGGCTTCGGTGTTCTTCAATCCTTCTTCCACGAGTAAGTCCATGTCTCGTCCGTCTCCGTTGATAATCATTGTCTTGTCATCCAATAATTCGGTCAGCCGGTTGCATCGGTTCAGGTCGTTATCCACAATTTTCACTTGCATATAGTCGGGAACATATTGTGCGGTGCGCACGGCAATGCGGCTTCCGCCCATAATCATGACGTTGCGTACGTCGGCATAATCTTCTTTGCCGGCTATCTTGCGGATATATGGAACGAATTTGCGGGTGGTGGTGAAGTAGACAATGTCGTGCAGCTTTATGACATCGTCGCCACGAGGAATTAATGTTTCGTTACCGCGTTTGATGGCTACCACGTGATAGGGCAGTTCCGGTCCGCCCAGTTGGTGCAGGGGGATGTCCAGAATCTCAGCCTTTTCGCGCATCTTGGCACCTATCAGAATCAGTGCACCGCCGCAAAATTCCCACCATTGGCGCACCCAGCTCATGCGGATGGATGATACGATTTCTTTTGCAGCGAGCATTTCCGGATAAATGAGCGAGTCTACCCCTAACTTCTGGAAGAACTCCTTGTTTTTGGGTAGCAGGTATTCGTAGTTGTCAATGCGCCCTACGGTCTTTTGCGCACCGAGGTTGGTGGCAAGCATACAGGCGGTGATGTTGCGGCTTTCATCGGGGGTGACGGCAATGAAGAGGTCGGCTTCTCCTACTCCTACTTCTTTTAATCCTGTAATGGAGGTGGGAGAGGCGGTGACGGTCATCAAGTCGAAGTTGGAGCTGAGCGTGCTCATCCTTTCTTCGTTGTCGTCCATCAATATGATGTCTTGCTTCTCGCGCGACAAGAGTTTGGCTAAATGTGTGCCTACTGCGCCGGCACCTGCAATAATAATCTTCACAATATTTTTAGAAATGAAGAATTAAGAATGAAGAATTTCCTTGCGGATGGCTTGCGCATGGCGCAGCCCGGTTCTTCATTCATCATTCTTAATTAATATATTATAGATTCCTTCTTCATCCATTCCGCACAACCGGTATAGTTCTTGTACCGTACCATGTTCAATAAATGTGTCGGGCACGCCGATACGCTTTATATGCGGGGTGTAGTCATGATCTGCCATGAATTCCAGTACGGCACTTCCCATGCCGCCTTTTCGTGCACCGTCTTCTATGGTGAGGATGCGACTGAAGTTACGTCCTACTTCATGTAATAATGTTTCATCCAGAGGCTTGAGGAAACGCAGGTCGTAATGGGCTATGGAGATTCCTTTGTCTGCTTCCGCCCGTTTAATGGCGCGTGCGGCAATGTTTCCTATCGGGCCGAGGGTGATGACTGCCAGGTCTTTGCCGTCTTTCAGTTTACGCCCTTTGCCTACGGGGATTTCTTCCAGTGGACATTTCCAGTTTACCAGTACGCCGCGTCCACGCGGGTAACGGATAACGAACGGACCCTTATCGGGCAGTTGGGCTGTGTACATCAGCCGACGCAACTCGTGTTCGTCCATAGGCGAAGATATAGTCAGATTCGGGATAGGGCGGAAATAGGCAAGATCGTATACTCCATGATGCGTAGGTCCGTCTTCGCCTACCAGTCCGGCGCGGTCCAAACAAAGTACGACGGGTAGCTTCAGGATGGCAATGTCGTGTATCACGTTGTCGTAGGCCCGTTGCATGAAGGACGAATAAATGTTGCAGAAAGGTTGCAGCCCTTCTTTTGCCATACCGCCGGAGAATGTGGCGGCATGTCCTTCGGCAATACCCACGTCGAAGGCGCGGTCGGGCATGGCTTTCATCAATAGGTTCATGGAACATCCTGTGGGCATGGCGGGGGTGATACCGACAATTTTCGGATTCTTCTCGGCCAATTCCACCAATGTCTCTCCGAATACGGTTTGGTACAGAGGGGGCAGATTGCTGGTATCGGTCGTGATGCGTTCGCCTGTCTCCGGATCGAATTTGCCCGGTGCATGCCAGATGCCCGGATTTTTTTCTGCCGGTTCAAAGCCTTTGCCTTTGACTGTGTGCAGATGAAGGATCTTAGGACCCTGCATATCTTTTATATCCCGCAGGATACGTGCCAGGTTTTTTACATCGTGTCCGTTTATTGGACCGAAGTAGCGGATGTTCATCCCCTCGAAGATGTTCTGCTGCTGGGCTGCCATTGATTTCAGGCTGTTGGAGAAGCGGATTAACGCTTTACGCCGGTCTTCATTCAGTACGCCCATTTTGAATAGCATTTTGGATGCTTTGAAGCGTAGCTGGTTGTAGCGGTTCGATGTAGTCAGGTTGAAGAGATATTGTTTCATGCCACCCACACTGCGGTCTATCGCCATGTCATTATCGTTGAGGATAATCAACAGGTTGTTGGCCGTGGACGAAGCATTGTTCAAGCCCTCGAAAGCCAGTCCTCCGCTCATGCTGCCGTCGCCAATGACGGCTACTACGTGGCGGTCTTTTTCTCCTTTCTTGGCTGCTGCGACAGCCATACCCAAAGCCGCCGAAATAGAATTGGAGGCATGTCCGCAGGTAAAGGTGTCGTAATCGCTTTCTACGGGAGTGGGAAAAGGACGTATGCCTTTGAATTTGCGGTTGGTGCAGAAAGCCTCGCGACGTCCGGTGAGCATCTTGTGCCCGTAAGCCTGATGCCCCACATCCCATACGATGCGGTCGTATGGAGTGTTGTAGACGTAATGCAGCGCTACGGTCAGTTCCACCGTACCCAAACTCGCAGCAAAATGTCCCGGATTGCATGAAAGTTCTTGAATGATGTCTTGCCTTAATTCTTCACAAAGTTCCGGAAGTTGTTCTACGCTTAATTTACGTAAGTCTTCCGGATAAGAAATGGAATTTAGCAAGTTATATGTTGTTGACTCTGTTTTCATCACTGTACTGAAGATTACAAAATGCAAAAATACGAAAAGAAAACGGATGACTATATCATTTTATCTGTTTTTTATTTTGTCGTCTTCCTTTTACATGGGAAAGAGGGATGAATCCTTCCTGTCTTTGTCGTTTTCGTTCTATTACAATTCAAACATCAAAGTATCTTTTGTTTTCATTTTTAATAGCTCTGCTCTTGTTGTATATAAGTTGTATATAAAATGAATGTATATTTTTCAGGTTGGTTCTATTTCATTTTGGTAGAAAAAATAATCCTTGTCCTTTTACAGAGGTACTGTTATGGGCAAGGATTGTTTATTTTATTCGGATTTCACCCTCTTTATTATAAGCAAATTATGTTTATAATTTATTTTTCATGTACATAATCCAACTTTATTACTCCCAAAGATAAATACCGATTTTCAGTAGTCTGAGGAATAATCTCCTGTCCTTCAAATTCTATACGGTAACATTTTGCATGGATATTCTCAGAAAGATCCCAATAAGTTACAAGCTCATGTGTTTCTTCATCACCGAAAATATAAGGACATTGCAATTTATAAGTAAGTTTTCTAACATTATTATTTTTTTCAAGCCAAGAAAAATCATTTCTAAGACAAGTTCCTAACTTATCATGCTTCATCGTCCCTAAAGAGGAACTTTGCGGATAAACATCCGGTCCGGGAACAGTCTCCCCATTGATATAGTTCTGAAGAACAATCTCCAATGAATATAAATCCGGATCAATGGTTCCTTGATTGAAACATAATTCTTCGCTTCCTATGCCTTCTGAAACATTATTACCCAAAGCATCTTGAAAGCAAAAGGCTATCATGTAAGAATCAGCTATCGGAATATCATCATGGTAAAACCAACGGCATGATGAAAGGCAAATGATAACCAACATCAGCCCACTGAAATTCTTTAGTATCTTCATAATCTATTTTTCGATAAAGAAATTAACCCTTGAATGCTCATACTTGATATCATTAGTATACCAACCACTGGGACTACCATTTCCCCAATTCATGCTGTAATAATCATAAACTACTCCTCGCAATATACCCGGATTCTTAATCGTATTCCAACCGGGAACAAATTTCCCATTACCATTAGGTTGCCATTCTGTAAAATACAACAACTCATCAGGGACTCTTTCCTGAATTCCATCACAAACCCAAAAATGACTTTTACCTATATACTCTAAATCACCATGACCCGGAACCCAAGAAAGATCTGTGTCGTTACCCAACATTATTATCGGTTTTTTATGATCAAGAAGATATCTACTTGTTTCATAAGGATCATAATCTTTTTGAGTTACAGAATACAATAGTAACCTGACTCCATCACAGAAATTACTGGGCTTTGTCCATGAACCAACCCCACCATAATTTGTGCCTAAAGCTATTCCGACAAGTTTAAGCAATTTAGCCTGATTGGAACTGGGATTGTCTTCTTCAGGAATCGTATTCCATGAAAAAGTATAACCGTTGTAAGACAAAGTCTGGGGGTATTGATAATAATACATAAGCTGAGCCATAGCGACAGGTGCACATCCCGCAGAATGACCATCACACAAATCATTGAACGGTGCGCCTTGATGCCATGTTGTTTTCAGCAATGGTCCCACTTGTTTGCGAGTAGTACCAAGTTTCCAACCTATTACCGAACAATCCAAAGGTGAATGATTAAAATCTGCACTGAAACACAAATCATTGTAAGTACTCATGTATCCAGCCCCTGAAAAAACTGATTCTGCATATTGCAAAGGTGCAAAAAGCCACCCTTCAGAAGCATACTGTTCTTCAAGCTCATAGCAGCGATTCCAACAAGCCTGTATTGCCTCCGGGGTAGCAGCGGTGACTCTTGAGTCTACTTTGACAGAGGATATGTCAAATGGCTCATAGCTATTCCACAATGCCCGCATTTCTGACTTAATGGAATCATTCAATGAATCACTGTCTATGATTGCCTTTTTTGTGTTATCCAACCACACAGCGGCTCCTCCCATATCTTTACTTAAGGTAAATGAGCCTTCATCAGAGTAAGCTAAAACAGGATAACAATTTTTTGTAGCGCTAACAATCGCAAAACCTCCATCCCGATAATTAATGATATACATCAAGGGAGTTCCATTTTCGTCCGGAATCTTAATAGGATTACCGTCAATTTGTTTAGTTTGTGTACTTCTGGATGATGTAGTTGTAGCAGTCCGTCCGTTAAAAAAGACATCAGCAACCTCCATTGCCTTACTTAAAGAAACAAAAGAACTTTCATCCTCAAGTTTGTTACTCACTTCTTGTGAATCAATGAACTCTTGCTCTACATTTAAGTAATCAGAATCATTACAAGAGAAGAACAAAGCCGTAAAGCATAACAGAAATACGACTTTCATGGAATAGAATGCTTTCATAATATATTATTTAAAATTAGTATAAGCAAGCATCAATCCGAACTGTAAAAGCTTCTGCGTCAAAAATAGCAAAAAAAAATGCAATTTGCTATTTTTTTTAAGTAAAATAATTAAATTTTAATTAAGTGGTTTCTTTTTCTGTCTGCTTTTTCGTTCTACCGGATGTGTCATCCGGCTGCTATAGGTATCAGGATTTACAAATCCAACGAGGCGGGAACGGTGGCAAAACTTTCGTTGCTTTCTTCTTATAATTGATTTTTTATAGCAATCAAAGTTTTTATAGTTTTTGATTTTCGTTTTTCGTTGTATTCTTCTCTTTTTACCAAACCGATATTTTTTGCATACCATTCAGTTATGCGGCTTGTTTCGGAAAAGAATAAGAACTTCACCTTTAATTTGTAGCTTATCTTTATGCAGTTGAATTCTCCCGCAGAAGTTCGGACGACATCAAGCCCTTGGCATTCTCCGTCCAGGGTGGTTATTAGCGAGACGGGGCCTACTCTTAGTATGAATTTATCAGTTTGTATTTTATCGCCTTTCTTTATGCCATCATTTATTGTGACTTGAATGCTTCCGATGGTTACTATCTCTTTGTTACTGTCTATATTGTCCTCCTTAGTGATAGCGGAGACCATTTGTTTGAGGTTATTTATCTCTGTTTTTTCATCTTTTAGAAAAATAATCGTATTTCCATTTGCTTGAACAATTCTGGATAGCAACGTGCTGTCTTTTATTTGTTCGCTGATGGGAGGAAAAAAGTCGGACTGGATAATGAACAAGCTATCATTTCTTGTCACGATTTGTTTTATGCAGGAAGATTCTCTGTGAGTTTTATCGGTCGTGCTGTTATAGACGTCATAATAAAGGACTCTGTTGGACACCGAATTATAATATTGGGCATTAAGGGGTGCGTTAATACTTAGAAAAAATAATAGAGTGGTAAAAATATTTTGTTTCATAATGATGGCTATATATAGCTTTAAAGGGATTATTCAGTTTTATATAGCTAATTTAAAAAGTGGATAATGCGAGAATTATGGAAGAACATGATATACATGCAAAGGACAAACATGCAATAATCATCATAAGTGTGAATCGTAGCTGTTTCATAGTGACAAGAATTTAAAGTTGAGTAATAATAAGTACTAAAGGCGGATGCAATATATGAAATAAATATATGAAATGCAAGAATAAAGCTCTTTAAATGTTTGTGATATTTATATATTTTTTTACCCGAATATTTCCGTCACAGTGGACGAGGATGGAGAACATACGCTGAAACGTGCAAAAAACGGATCAAATCTAAATTTTCATTTATTTTGTCTCAAACTGCTTAATTATGAAATATACAATGAAAACTTGTTTTGCCCGGCGGGAAAACCTATCTTTGTAGTATCCAAGACTTGGAATTGAGCTTTGATTTCTGAAACTGAAAGTTCAATTCCTTAGAATGAAAGCTTTATTCTAAGAAATGAAGCCTTCATTCCAAGTCTTGGATACTACAAAGATAGGTTTCCTTGCCGGATGAAGTAAGTTTGGATAGGGAGTACGGGAAGAAATAAGAGTGTGGAACCTTTTAAAAAAAAGAAGATAGCAAATGCCTACGCATTATGTAATGAAAGAAATGCCTGACCTGCAAGGGAAGGGCGAACGGGTGACTTACCCGCAAATGGTATTGTTGGGACAAAGTTCAACCCGTGAATTGGCGGAATATATCTCCGTACGGAGCGGCTTTTCTCCGGGGATGGTCGAGGGCATCATCTGCGAACTGGCGGAGGCAATGGCGCATACAATGGCGCGGGGCTTTTCGGCAAAGATAGACGGCATCGGTACGTTCACTCCGGGGCTGGTGATAGGCGCCGACAAGGAGCGTGAAGAAGCGGACGGTGACGCCACCCATCGCAATGCGCAGAGCATCTTTGTGGGGAAAATTAATTTTCAGGCGGAAAAGGAACTGGTGTATAAAACCAATAGGCACTGTACGCTGCGGCGTGCACCGTGGAAGCCTGTCCGCTCTTCGCAAAAATATACTGCCGGACAACGGTTGGAGATAGCACGAAAACATTTGGAAGCACATCCTTTTCTCACCGTCCGTACGTATTGCCAACTGACGGGATTGCTTCGTTCGTCAGGAACCGTCGAGCTGCGTAAGTTGTCGCATACACCGGGAACGGGCATCGGCTTCAGCGGATTTGGCAGTCACCGCGTATATATCAAGTCTGAAGAATGAATATTTAATACCGGTTTGCTTATGAATTTTTATACCCCTGTGGAACTTCCCGGAAGTTTGCCGCAGTTGACGCATGCCGACCGACTGATGTTGTTCGGCTCTTGCTTTGCCACACACATCGGCATGAGGCTCACCAATGCCAAGTTCCGCTGTGATGTCAATCCATACGGAGTGCTGTATAATCCGCTCTCCATCTCTGCCGCTTTACGGGAAATCGTTGAAGGAAAGAGATATGCTCAAGATGATTTGTTCTTCTTTCGTGAATGTTGGCACAGCCCGATGCATCATGGGGATTTTTCGTCCTCATCGGTAGAAGAAACATTACGCATTATCAATGAGCGGATTGCCTCGGCTCACAATACTGTTTTTAATGCGGATTGCTTACTGTTGACTTTCGGCACAGCATGGGTGTACGAACAGAAGCATACGGGACGCATTGTGGGCAACTGCCACAAGCAACCGGAGAAAGAATTTACCCGCAGGCGGTTGGAGGTTGATGAAATAGTATTGGACTATACTTCATTGCTTTCCGGATTGTTGGCGCGGAATCTTGACTTGAAAGTGATTTTCACAGTCAGCCCTATCCGTCACGTGCGCGACGGGTTGCACGCCAATCAACTCAGCAAGGCTACGCTGCTGTTGGCGGTGGACCGGCTGCAAGCTGCTTTTCCGGAGAATGTATTCTATTTTCCCGCCTATGAATTGGTTTTGGATGAATTGCGGGATTACCGCTTCTACGCTGAAGATATGGTGCATCCTTCCGAAGTGGCTGTGCAGTATGTGTGGGAACGCTTCTCGTCCGCCTGTTTTTCGGCGGAGACGTTACAGATCATAGAAGAAAGTGAAAATATACGTAGGGCATTGGCACACAAGCCCTTTCATCCCGGCTCTGAGGAGTATAAGCGTTTTTTAGGACAAATTGTGTTAAAAATAGACCGACTTAACGGAAAATACCCGTACTTAGATTTTCAAAAAGAAAGAGAATTATGTCATATACGATTGAAAATATAGCTCAAATCATTGGTGCGCGGCGGATAGGAGAGTTGTCCGCTACGATTGACTGGTTACTTACGGACAGCCGCTCCTTGAGTTTCCCTGAAGAAACATTGTTTTTTGCTTTGGCAACCAAACGGAATGACGGAGCCCGTTATATCCGCGATCTGTATGCGCGCGGTGTCCGCAACTTTGTCGTTAGTGAAGAAGGGCTTAAAGAAGCGGAAGCGCTTGGCTCTCCACTTCCGGATCTCAACTTATTGGTTGTGCCAAGTCCGTTGAAAGCATTGCAGAAGCTGGCGGAACAACATCGTGACCGGTTCCAGATTCCTGTTATCGGTATTACCGGCAGTAACGGAAAGACCGTTGTGAAAGAATGGCTGCACCAGTTGCTGAGTCCGGAACGTGTTATCACCCGTTCACCCCGCAGTTACAACTCGCAGATAGGCGTGCCTTTGTCTGTATGGCAGATGAACGAGCAAACAGAACTTGCCATTTTGGAGGCGGGAATCTCGGAGCCGGGAGAAATGCGCGCTTTGCAAAATATCATCAAGCCGACCATCGGAATTCTAACCAATATAGGCGGCGCACATCAGGAGAATTTTTTCTCTTTGCAGGAGAAGTGCATGGAAAAACTGGCGCTTTTTAAGGATTGTGATGTCGTGATTTATAATGGTGATGACGAGTTTATCAGTAATTGTGTAAGTAAATCCATCTTTTCGGCCCGCGAAATAGCATGGAGCAGGAGAGATATGGAGCGCCCCTTGTATATCAACAAGGTGGAAAAGCAGGAGAACTCTACCGTTATTTCCTATCGTTATTTGGATATGGACAACACATTTACATTGCCGTTCATAGATGATGCTTCTATCGAGAACTCGTTGAACTGTTTGGCAGCCTGCCTGTATCTGATGCTTCCTGCCGGGCAGATAACGGAGCGTATGGCAAAATTGGAGCCGGTGGCAATGCGCCTGGAAGTGAAAGAGGGTAAAAATGGCTGCTTGCTGATAAACGATAGTTATAATTCGGATCTCGGCTCTTTGGACATAGCGCTCGATTTTCTGTATCGTCGCTCACAGAGCAAGGGACTGAAGAGGACACTTATTCTTTCGGATATATTGGAAACCGGGCAGAATACTCCTACTCTTTATCGCCAGGTGGCACAGTTGGTGAACAGCAGGGGAATAGAACGTGTAATTGGTGTGGGAAATGAAATCTCCTCATGTGCCTCACGATTTAATATCGAGAAAGCTTTTTATCCTGATACGGCTGCGCTGATTGATGCCATTGGAAAAGGTGAACTGTCGCTGGAGAATGAAATAATCCTGATTAAGGGCGCGCGTAAGTTTGGTTTCGATGCGTTGACGGAGGTTTTGGAGAGAAAGGTTCACGAAACGATATTGGAGGTGAATCTTGGTGCGATGATTGCCAATCTGAATTATTATCGCAGTAAACTGAAACCCGAAACCAAAATGGTGTGTATGGTGAAGGCTTCCGCCTATGGTGCCGGATCGTATGAGATAGCCAAAACTTTGCAGGAGCATCATGTGGATTATCTGGCTGTTGCCGTGGCAGATGAAGGTTCGGACCTGCGTAAAGCCGGCATTACGGCAAGCGTCATCATTATGAATCCGGAAATGACCGCTTTCAAGACGATGTTCGATTATAAGCTGGAGCCGGAAGTGTACAGCTTCCACCTGCTGGACGCATTGATTAAGGAAGCCGAGAAAGAGGGGATTACCAATTTCCCTATCCATGTGAAGCTGGATACCGGTATGCACCGGTTGGGGTTTGCTCCGGAAGATATGCCCCGGCTCATAGAACGTCTGAAAGGGCAGAACGCGGTTATTCCCCGTTCGGTGTTCTCGCATTTCGTGGGGAGTGATGCTCCGCAATTCGATGCCTTTACGCGTAAGCAGATAGAGACTTTTGAAAAGGCTTCCATGCTGTTGCAGGAGGCATTTCCATATAAGATACTTCGCCATATATGTAATTCTGCCGGCATTGAACGTTTTCCGGGGGCGCAGTTTGATATGGTGCGGCTGGGAATCGGGTTGTATGGCATCAGTCCGATAGACAATTCCATTATGAATAATGTCAGTACGTTAAAGACCACCATTCTGCAGATACGTGATGTGCCCGAAGAGGATACGGTGGGATATAGCCGCAAGGGACATTTGGTGCGCCCTTCGCGCATCGCAGCCATTCCTATCGGTTATGCCGACGGGCTGAATCGCCATTTGGGCAACGGCCGCGCCTATTGCCTGGTGAACGGGCAGCGCGCTCCCTATGTAGGCAATATTTGTATGGATGTCTGCATGATCGACGTAACGGATATCGACTGTAAGGAAGGTGACAGTGTGGAAATCTTCGGGGATCATCTGCCTATAACCGTTCTTTCCGATGTGCTTGAAACCATTCCGTATGAGGTGCTGACAAGTGTCTCGACACGTGTGAAGAGAATATATTATCAGGATTGAAAGGGGGTGTGATGCCTGATTTGTGAACTGTAATCCGCGGCATAATGTGAGCATGCCAACGGAATAAATTGCAAATCGTAAATCATAAATCATAAATCTTATTATCTTTGCAAGCAAATTTAATCCGATATGACTATGACAAACTTACTCTTATTGGGCTTCTTGCCCAGCGGTTCCGAGTGGATTATCATCGCACTGGTTATTCTGCTGTTGTTTGGCGGCAAGAAAATTCCTGAATTGATGCGTGGCTTAGGTAAAGGCGTAAAGAGCTTCAAGGAAGGTGTGAATGAGGCTAAAGACGAAATAAACAAAGCAAAGGAAGAGGTGGATAAACCTGCGGATAAATAATCATTCTCACATTGGCATATCCTCACCATGTCAGATAAAGAATTAACGTTCTGGGATCATTTGGACGAACTGCGCCGGGTATTGTTTCGTATTCTCGGCGTGTGGTTCATATTGGCTGTGGGTTATTTCATTGCGATGCCCTACTTGTTTGATAATGTAGTGCTTGCTCCATGCCACGATGATTTCATATTCTATGACCTGTTGCGTTATATCGGTGAGAGATTTGATTTGCACGATGAGTTCTTTACGCAGGAGTTCCATATAAAACTGATCAATATAAATTTGGCAGCACCGTTCTTCATCCATATATCTACGGCTTTTTGGATGTCGGTGGTGACGGCTGCGCCATACTTGTTTTTTGAAATATGGAGGTTCATTAGGCCCGCACTCTATCCCGGTGAACGCAGGGGAGTGCAGAAAGCGCTCTGTTTGGGTACGGTGATGTTTTTCGTCGGAGTGTTGCTGGGCTACTTCATGGTCTATCCGCTGACATTGCGTTTTCTCTCCACTTATCAGCTTAGTGCGGCGATAGAGAATCAGATTTCCCTCAATTCGTATATTGATAATTTTATGATGCTGGTACTTTGCATGGGACTCGCTTTTGAGCTTCCGCTGGTGACGTGGCTGCTCTCGTTGCTGGGGTTGGTGCATAAGACGCTCTTACGTAGTTATCGGCGTCATGCTGTGGTGGCCATTGTCATTGTCGCTGCCATTATAACGCCCACAGGCGACCCGTTTACGTTGACCGTAGTTGCCGTACCGCTTTATATGCTTTATGAGATGAGTATCCTGATGATTAAGGATAAGAAAACTGACGGGGTTGAAGAAGTGGCAGAGGCGGAAAAGGAATGAATTCGGAAATAAAGGAATATTTTGATTTACTGTTGGAAGCCTGTTGTGCAGAGGACTTTTCCTTGAGATCGGCTTACCGGCAGTTGCGTGAACTGCTTGAGCACTTGTGCCGTACGCAAATGGCGGACAGCAGTCTGCAAATGACCGACCTTTCCGCCCGTATCAATTTTGTATCTTTCAAGCTCGGACTGACTGTCGCCGAGCAGAATCGTTTGCATACTTTCCGGCTTACCTCCAATGCCGTTTTGAACCGTCAGGCAGAACCTTCGCGGGAGCAACTGCTGCGCGATGCCAAAACATTGTCTTTTTTTGTAAAACGTTTGACGGGCGAAGCTGTTCCGGCCGAGCTGTACCGCTTGTTGCCGCATGCGGATGCTACGTATATTGCTGCTCCTGTGGCAAAGGAACGTGTACGGCGCATGCGTGTCAGTTTTCAGTATGCCGATGAGAATTATCTGTATGTGTTACCCGTAGACACTGTGGCTGACGAGCCGTTACGGGTGCGCTATAATGTGCCGCAAATCAATGACGAATTTGCAGAAACTTGCGGTTTGTTGTGGCGGCATGCCCAAGTTAATTTGCTGGATGTGGCGATTGATGAATCGGGTGTGCTTACGCCTTCTTTCATAATTTTGGAGCCGGATTATTTGCTCGACATCAGTTCGTTGGCAGAATGTTTCAGGGAGTATGGGCATCATCCGGCAAATTACCTGTTGGCAAGATTGCAAACGCCCGATAATACCCGTCCGCTTTTGTTGGGTAATATAGCCAATCTCTTTCTGGATGAATGGATTCATGCAGAGGGAGAACCGGACTATTTGGCGTGTATGAAAAAAGCATTCCGTTCGTATCCCATTGAATTGGCTGCCTGTGCCGATTTGCGCGACCACGAAAAGGAACGTGAATTTTTTGCTGACTGCAAACGGCATTTTGATAATATCAGGCAAACGGTAACAAAGACTTTCCGGGAATCGGGTTATGAACTGGATAAAACGGATGCTGTGTTAGAACCGTCCTATATATGCGAAGCATTGGGTTTGCAGGGACGTCTGGATTATATGCAGCGCGATATGTCGTCTTTCATCGAAATGAAATCGGGTAAGGCGGATGAGTATACTATCCGGGGAAAGGTAGAGCCGAAAGAGAATAACAAGGTGCAGATGTTATTGTATCAGGCGGTATTGGAGTATGCCATGGGAAGGGATCACCGTCGTGTGAAGTCGTATTTGCTCTATACGCGTTATCCGTTGCTTTATCCTGCACGTCCTTCATGGGCTATGTTGCGTCGGGTCATGGATGTTAGAAATCGTATTGTGGCAAACGAATATGGTATCCAGTTGCGTAATAGCCCTCAATATACAGCGGAGCGCCTGCAAGATATTAAATCCGAAACCTTGAATGAGCGGCAACTTGACAACATTTTATGGAAACGCTATTTGTGTCCTTCGATTGATGCTGTGACACAGAGGATCAATGCGCTGTCAGCGTTGGAACAGTCGTATTTCTATGCATTGTATAACTTTATAACCAAAGAACTCTATACTTCGAAATCCGGTGATGTGGAGTATGAGGGACGTGCCGGAGCAGCAGCTTTATGGCTTGCTACTTTGGCGGAGAAAAGCGAGAACGGGGAGATCTTATATGATTTGGTGATACGGCAGAATCATGCAGCGGATATCCATAAACCTTATTTGGTGTTGGAACGTGTGCATCCGGATGCTGATACTTTGCCCAATTTCCGGCAAGGAGACGCGATTGTTCTGTATGAACGGAACGTAAACGAAGATAATGTTACCAATAAAATGGTGTTTAAAGGAAATATCGAGTATATTTCCGATTGCGATGTTTGCATTAGGCTTCGTGCAACGCAGCAGAATATCAGTGTGTTGCCAATGGATAGCCGTTACGCGATAGAGCATGACTATATGGATACTTCTTTTCGCAGTATGTATTCGGGACTGTCGGCTTTCCTGTCTGCCACGAAAGACCGTCGGGACTTGTTGTTGAATCAGCGTGAACCGGAATTTGATAGTGCTTTTGATGGTGCCATAGCTGCTGCTACCGATGACTTTGTACGTATTACGTTAAAGGCGCAGGCTGCTAAAGATTATTTTTTGCTGATAGGACCGCCGGGTACAGGCAAAACCTCTCGTGCTTTGCGGGGTATGGTGGAGGCTTTTTATCGGGAGGGGAAAGAGATTCTTTTGCTTTCATATACCAACCGGGCGGTGGACGAGATATGCAAGATGCTGACGGCCATTACTCCGGAAGTTAACTTTATACGTATAGGCAATGAGCTTTCATGCGAGGAGGCTTATCGTCCGTACTTGATAGAGAATGTATTGGAGACTTGTTCTACACGTCGCGAAGTGCAGGAACGTATGGCGCATTGCCGTATTTTTGTGGGAACAGTTGCTACGCTGTCTGCCAAAGCAGAACTGTTCCGGTTGAAAACTTTTGATGTGGCTTTGATAGATGAGGCGACACAGATATTGGAACCGCAACTGTTAGGGTTACTTTGTATGCGCGGTGTTACCGGTGGAAATGCTATCGGTAAGTTTGTTCTGATAGGAGATCATAAACAGCTTCCGGCAGTAGTGCTTCAGTCATCGGAACAGTCGGAAGTCTACGACGAAAGTTTGCGGACGATTGGTTTGTGTAACTTGAAGGATTCCCTTTTTGAACGTTTTTACCGCAATGCCATGAAACAGCGTTCGGCTTGCTGTTTGCAACCTTCGACCGGAGATTCGCAATCATCGGTTGCCGGTTCTCCATTTTCTGCTCTCCGTTCTCTTGATATCCTTTGTCGTCAGGGACGCATGAATGTGGAAGTTGCTGCTTTTCCGAACCATGCCTTTTATGGCGGTTTGTTGCAGCCGGTGGGATTGGAACATCAAACTGGTTCTCTCAAACTCTCTCCCGAACTTTCTACCAATGAGTTTGCCGCTTTGCTGACGCGTCGTGTCGCTTTTCTTCCCTCTACTCCCGAACCGCCTATGCAGTCGGTAAAGATGAATCATTCGGAAGCAAGGATTGTTGCCCGGTTAGCCGCAGCTGTGTTTCAGCAATATGTCTCTGCCAACGGCTGTTTTAAGGCCTCCGCTTTGGGAATAATCACCCCTTATCGCAGCCAGATAGCATTAATAAAGAAAGAAATCGCCGCTTTGGATATACCGGCTTTGAATGATGTCTTGGTGGATACGGTGGAGCGTTTTCAAGGAAGCGAACGTGATATTATCATCTATTCTTTTTGCGTGAATAGGGCATATCAGTTGAGATTGCTTGCTAATTTGACAGAGGAGAATGGAATACAGATTGACCGTAAACTGAATGTGGCTTTGACCAGAGCCCGCAAGCAGATGTTCATAACCGGAGTTCCTCAATTATTGGAGCAGAATCCGATTTATTCCCGCTTACTGAAATATTGTAGATTGTAAAAGTTGGTCGGTTCTTGTGTTCTGTTCTTCGTTTAATAAATCTTAAATATTTTCATTCTCTTTATATACTTTATTAATAACAACGTGTGTAATAAAGCCTTATATTTGCAACACGTTTTTTTCATAGAGATTTAGATTTAAGGTTAGAAGAATTGTGGAAGTCGTGAGACTTCCCTTTTTTTCGCCTTGACGGTTGTTCTCTTATTGATTTGATAAGGAATCTTCAGGTTGTTAAGAGGACAAAAAAAGCTCTTTCGTAAGAAAGAGCTTTTTTTGTATCTATACATTATTATTAGTATCAGTTCAGTACGATAGGTTTGTATTTCGGAACCAGCGCTTTCATGATGCACCAGCCAATCAGGTATGCCACAGCACACACGCAGAAGATGACGAAGTAGCCTGCCGGTTTTCCTTCAAAGCCCATAAATGTCATATTGGTTTCTCCTGCATAAACGAAAAGTTCACCGGCAATGTATTGCAATACCATGCAACCTATACCGCCTGCCATACCGCCTATACCGGTAACCGTTGCAATGGCAGTCTTTGGGAACATATCGCCTACCGTAGAGAATATATTGGCTGACCATGACTGATGAGCTGCCCCGCCGATACCGATCAATATAACCGGGAACCATGGGGAAATAGTGCCTAAAGGCTGAGCCAGCAATACTAACAGAGGGAAGAAAGCAAAAATCAACATGGCACGCATACGTGCTGCATAAGGATTTAAGCCTGTTTTCTTGATGATGATAGAAGGTAACTTACCACCGTAGATTGAAAGCATTGTAATGGCATACAGCGTGAAAATCAAAGCTATGCCCAGTCCGTCAGAAGTCTTGATCCCAAATTGAGTGTTCAGGTAGGAAGGTGTCCAGAAAAGGAAGAACCACCATACACCGTCAGTCATGAATTTACCGATAGCGAATGCCCAGGTCTGCTTGTAACCGAAGCATTGCTGGAAGCTCATTTTCTTTTCTTCTGTCTGGGGAGTTGTTTGTGCTGCATCCTCATAGCTGTCTTGCTCGATGTACTCCAACTCGGCTTTGTTTACATGTTTGCTCTTGGCAGGCGCTGTGTACATAAACACCCAGAAGCCCATCCATATAAAACCAAGTCCGCCGATTACGATAAAGGCCATTTCCCATCCCCAAGCTTTAGCCAGCAAAGGTATGGACAGCGGAGCAATCAGAGCTCCGATAGAAGCGCCTGCATTGAAAATAGAAGTAGCGTAGGCGCGGTCCTTTTTGGGGAAGTATTCTGCGGTAACCTTGATAGCGGCGGGGAAGTTTCCTGCTTCTCCCAATGCGAGCACGCAACGTGCTCCTAAGAAGCAGTACATACTGATTGTGGCAATCGTGACAACGACATCACCTGTGGCTCCCATTAATTCTGCCGCGCTGTGCAGACCTACGAAGTGTTCTGTGATAATACCGCAAAGAGCGTGCATACAAGCACCTAAAGACCAGATGCCGATAGCCCATAAATATCCTTTTTTAGATCCCAGCCAATCCACGAAACGACCTGCAAATAACATACAGGCTGCATATACAAATGAAAAGACTGCTGTAATTGTACCGTAATGTGATTCGTCCCAGTGAAATTCGGGTTTGATAAACTCATCCCAAGTAAGCGATAATACTTGGCGGTCGAGATAGTTAACTGTTGTCGCAAAGAATAACATGGCGCAAATGGTCCAACGATAATTGGACATCTTGCCCAGTGTGTTCTGAATTGTACTCATGATAATAGATTTTATTTATATGTGTTGCAAAAATACGTGTTTTTGTGTTAGGTTGGTGGTAATATTTGATGTAAATCATGGATAAAATGATAAAATAGGCATAGTTGCAAGCAACTATGCCTATTTTATTTATAGATATTACTTCATATCTGTGTATTTTATTTCATCTTTATCGCTATATTTCAAGTTTTCGCCTCCCATACCCCAGATAAAGGTATAGTTGCTGGTACCTGCAGCTGCATGGATGCTCCATTCCGGAGAAGTGATGGCTTGCTCATTGTGCAGCCAAACGAGGCGTTCCTCTTGGGGTTCGCCCATTAAGTGGCAAATGGCATTGCCGGCAGGCAGGTTGAAGTAATAGTAGGCTTCCATACGACGTGTGTGAGTATGAGCCGGCATCGTGTTCCATACAGAACCGGGAGCAAGTTCGGTGAGTCCCATCTGCAACTGGTTTGTACCGCCATTTTTCACTCTCTCCAAAACGTCTTTTACAATCAGCTGGTTTACAATACGGTCGTTGCTGTCTTCCATTTTTCCGTAGTGGTCGGAGATGCCTAAAGCATATTTCTTAGGATTAGCTTTCTGAAGTTTGGCGTCGGTTGTAATCAACTGGGTAACGTAAGGCTTGTAAGCCGGTGCCGAATTGATATAGAATTTAGCGGGGTTGGCAGCATCGTTACTCTTGAAAGTTACTTCTTTATTGCCACAACCCACATAAAGCGCTTCTTTATACTTCATGGGGTATTCTTTACCGTCTACGGTAACCACTCCATCGCCACCGGTATTGATTACGCCCAATTCGCGACGTTCGAGGAAGTAAGTGATTTCCGGGCCCAATTCGCGGAATGTTTCCAGTTTCAATACTTTGTTTACAGGCATTGCTCCTCCGTAAATCAGGCGGTCATAGAGAGTGTAAGTCACGTTGATTTCATCCGGTGCCATTACCTTGCTCATCATAAAGGCGCTACGAAGACGTTGTGTGTCATAGTGCTTTACATCCGACGGATGGCAAGCTGTCTGTACTGTGTAATTTACTTGGGCGGAAGCCGTAAGTGCGGCAGTACCCAACATCAGGGCTATTGCTAATTTTTTCATATCTGATATAAACTTTTAATTATTAATATGCTGTGATTGAATGTTTCCTTTATTTAGAACTCTTTTGAGCTTCTTTTTCGCTGCGTACGATGATGCGGCGGTTGATAAGCATCATGGCAATTGCTATCAGCGTCAGCAGTGCGGCTCCTACATACGAAAGTTTTACACCTCTATATATAGTCCAGCCGAAGAAAGAAGCTGCGAAATCAATGGAGCCGCCATCAAAACCTTCGGGGATGTGTGCAGTAGGATCGTGCGTTTCGGCGTATACTTGATTGGCTGCCAATGTGAAATCCGGTGCCATGTCGGTCACGAAGTACAAACCCAATATCAGGGTGACAAGACCAATGATGAGTGTCTTCACCACATTACCCTTAGTAAAGGGTAGTATCATTGGGAACAGATAGAACATACCGGCAAGTGAAGCCAATGGTAGGAACTGGTTGCCCGGCAGGAATACGGCAAGTGCCAGAATAACAGGAATAAGGATGACCGACGCTACCAATGTGGCAGGATGACCGATAACCAATGCAGGGCTCATACCGATATGCACTTTTTTACCGTTGAATTTGACTTTTACCAGTTCTGAAGTCTTTTCAGAGATAGGTTTCAGTCCTTCGATGAACAGGGAAGTGATGCGGGGAATAAGTTCCATTACAGCTCCCATTGTGATACCCAAGAAGAGCACTTTCTTGATGTCGAGCTGTGCTGCCCAGCCTATGAGCATACCTACGATAACTCCCAATACCAGTGGTTCGCCTATTACACCAAACTTCTTTTTCATACCTTCTGCATCAATTTCCAGCTTGGAGAAACCGGGAATTTTGTCTAATGCCTTGTTGATGAGTATGGCAAACGGAGTGAAACTCTGACAGAAAGGTTGAGGAATAGAGATACCGTCCAAATCATAGAACTTTTGAAATTTCTCAGCGGTGAGGTCTGCACAAACCAATGTGATGATGTAGCAGATAATAGCGGCGAAATAACCCCATGCCAAATTCTGACCGGTAACAAAGTAAGCTACGGCACCGATGAAAGCAAAGTGCCAGTAGTTCCACAAGTCTATGTTTACAGTACGTGTGGTCTTGGTTATAAGCATCAGGAAGTTGACACCTAAACAGATGGGAATGATAAGTGCACCGACAGCTGTATTATAAGCTACGGCAGCTGCGGCGGGCCATCCCATATCGAATACGTTCAGTTGTAGGTGATACAAATCGGATATAGCTTTCAGGGGGGTATCAAAGTTTGTTGTCAGAAGGGCAGTGACTACACCTAAGCCCACAAATCCAACTCCAACGAAGAGACCTGATTTCAGAGCCTTTCCAAATTTCATGCCAATGCACATGCCTATGATTGTAAAAATAATAGGCATCATAACAGACGCTCCTAAAGCGATGATATAACTAAAAACTTGTTCCATTCTTTATGTGATTTAATTGATAAATGACGATGTTTAACAATAGTATGAATTGAAAATCGGGGTCAAAAATAAAACCTTTTCCTTATTAATCAAATTGTAAAGGCATAATAAATAGTAAATCAGGACGATTTTGGACAAATTTGTCGTTATCGTGCACAAATTTGTTCGTTTTCGTACACGAAAATCAAAAAATGCACCCTCTACGCCAAAAAATGCACAGAGGTTTGGAAAGAAACCTCTACTTTTGTTTCATGAAAAACAGTAAAGTCTAATACCAAAAAAGAACATATTCATGAAGAAGAACTTTATTTGTAAATTTATTGTATCCGGTTCATTGTTTTTTTTCTCTTTGGGCATGTTTGCGCAACGTGTGAGTGCTGATTTGCCTTGGTCGGTACGTATGGTGGAATCTGAGATGATTCGTTGTCCGGAGGCTTGGCGGTTGGATTTTCAGCCGAAATTGAAATGGGACTATTGTCATGGTTTGGAACTTCAGGCTATGTTGGATGTGTATGATCGTTACGGAGATCAGAAAATCTATGATTATGCTTTAGCCTATGCCGATACGATGATAAATGCCGACGGTACTATCAAAATGTACAAACGTGAGGAATACAGTCTTGACCGCATCAACTCCGGCAAGTTTATATTCCGCATTTACGAACAGGCAAAAGATGAGAAATACAAGAAAGCGCTTGCTTTGATGAGAAGTCAGCTTGATGAGCATCCCCGCAATGCAGACGGTGGTTTTTGGCATAAGAAGATTTATCCGAATCAAGTATGGCTGGATGGCATTTATATGGGTGCTCCCTTTTATGCAGAATATGCATTTCGCAATAATCAGGTAAAGGATTATGCCGATGTTATCAATCAATTCCTGATGGCAGCCCGTCATACTTATGATGCGAAGAACGACCTGTATCGTCACGCATGTGACGTAAGTCGTAAGGAGCGTTGGGCCGATCCTGTTACTGGCCAGTCGAAACATAGCTGGGGGCGTGCCATGGGGTGGTATGCAATGGCGTTTGTAGATGCTCTCGATTTTATTCCGGAACATGAACCCGGTAGAGATTCCATGCTGGTAATTTTCAATAAAATAGCTGCCCAGACAAAGCGTCTGCAAGATTCCAAGAGCGGTTTGTGGTATCAGGTGTTGGACAAGAGTGGAGCACCGGAAAATTATCTGGAATCTTCTTGTTCCACAATGTTTGTGTATTCCTTATTTAAAGGGGTGCGCAAAGGGTATATTGATAAATCTTATCTGGCGGTAGCTATTAAAGGATACAAAGGCATTCTTGATAATTTCATTGAGGTGGATGGGAACGGTGTGATAAGCATAACAAAGGTATGTGCCGTAGCCGGGCTCGGTGGAAAAGTTTATCGTTCGGGAGATTATGATTATTACATTAATGAGACTGTCCGCAATAACGATCCTAAGGCTGTAGGCCCGTTTATTCTTGCATCGTTGGAGTGGGAACGTCTTCAGGATGTGAAAGCAACTGTTAATCAGAAATAACACCGTTAATCATAAATAATAATGAAAGCAAGTATGAAAATATTGTGCAGCTTTGTGATAGCTCTACTTTGTGGGGGCAGTTCCTTGTCTGCGGCACAGCAGTGGAAAGACACGATTGTTGTGGCACGTGACGGTAGCGGGGATTACCGCACGCTGACCGAAGCCATGGAGGGCATCCGGGCCTTTATGGATTATAAAGTGACAGTACTGGTTAAAAAAGGTGTATATAAGGAGAAGGTTATTCTTCCTTCTTGGTTGGAAAATGTCGATTTCATCGGTGAAAATGCGGAAAATACAATAATCACTTACGATGATCATGCCAATATAAACAAAATGGGGACTTTCCGTACTTACACTTTGAAAGTAGAGGGAAACTCCATTACTTTTAAGAACCTGACGATTGAGAATAATGCTGCGCGACTGGGGCAGGCTGTTGCGCTTCATACGGAAGGCGACCGCCTGATTTTTATCAACTGCCGCTTTTTGGGAAATCAGGATACTATTTATACCGGTGCGAAAGGCACCCGGCTCTATTTTCTGAACTGCTATATAGAGGGGACTACCGATTTTATTTTCGGACCGTCTACGGCATTGTTCCGGAATTGCACCATTCATAGCAAAAGCAATTCATACATAACGGCGGCATCCACTCCGAAAGATGTTGAAGTGGGATATGTCTTTAGAGACTGTAAGTTGACTGCTGCTCCGGGAGTTGATAAAGTCTATTTGGGCCGTCCTTGGCGGCCGTATGCAGCTACGGTGTTTATTAATTGTGAAATGGGGAAGCATATCCGTCCGGAAGGCTGGCATAATTGGGGTAATTCGGAGAATGAAAAAACAGCCCGATATGCTGAATTCGGCAGTACGGGAGAAGGGGCCGACTGCGCAGGCCGGGTAAAATGGGCTAAGCAACTGACCGGAAGGGAAGCTGCCAAGTACGGTAATCCTGCCTATCTCTTCGAGAGATGCAGTGAATGGAAAGAAGTGGAACTTTAACGGGTTTCTTTCAGGAAGTCTGCTCTCATGGGACTGAAGCAGTCGATAAGTATACCGGCTTCCAGGCAAGTACATCCATGTTCGGCATCCGGTTCGATGTAAACGCCGTCACCTGCCGACACAATCTGCTTTTCGCCATTAACGGTGAATTCGAATTTTCCGCTTGCCACATAGGTTGTTTGGGTGTGATAGTGGGTGTGAGGGGTGCCCACTGCACCTTGCTCAAATTTGACTTTAACGAGCATAACCTGACCGTCATATCCCAGTATCTGGCGAACGACGCCTTCACCGGCGGGTTCCCATGCTTTCTCGTTTTCGAGAATGAATGTATTGCTTCTTGTCTTTTTCATTGTGTAGAAAATTGTTTTACTTTGGCAAATATACGACATTAAACAATAAGTTTGAAAACCATGAAAAATAAATTGATTCTGCTCTTGGCAGTGCTTTTCCTATGTTCGGCTTTCAAGGCGGACAAGCCGGTAATCACCATATTTATGATCGGCGATTCTACAATGGCGAATAAGTCGTTGACCGGTGGTAATCCGGAAAGAGGGTGGGGGCATGTACTGCCCGGTTTCTTTTCTGAGGATATACAAGTGGACAATCATGCCATGAACGGGCGCAGTTCCAAAAGTTTTATTAACGAAGGACGTTGGGACAAAGTGCTTTCGCTGATAAAAAAAGGAGATTATGTTTTTATCCAGTTCGGACATAATGACGAGAAACTGTCAGCAGAGCGCCATACGGATCCGGGAACGACATTCGATGCCAACCTTCGCAAGTTTGTGAACGAAACAAGGGCAAAAGGGGGTATCCCGGTACTTTTCAATTCCATTGTACGCCGTAAATTTGGTACTTCCAATGATAAGGCTGTGGCGGAAGCTATTCTTCAGGATGATATTCGCAAGGGGATCAATCCGGATGCCAAAAGGGATGCTTCACAGGATGATGAGGTGAGGGAAGGAGATAAGCTGATTGATACGCATGGAGCCTATTTGGACTCCCCACGTAATGTGGCAGAGGAATTGGATGTGCCTTTTATTGATATGAATAGGCTTACCCATGAGCTGGTAGAGGGGTTGGGCCCGAAAGAATCGAAAAAACTTTTTATGTGGGTGCCTGCCAATACAATCGCATCCATGCCTAAAGGACGTGAGGACAATACCCACTTAAATGTATATGGTGCACGTGTCATAGCAGGTATTACGGTAGATGCCATAGCAAAAGCAGTGCCGGAATTGGCAAAGTATGTTCGCCATTATGATTTCGTGGTGGCACAAGACGGTAGCGGTGATTTCTTTACTGTACAGGAAGCCATTAATGCCGTTCCCGATTTTCGTAAAAATGTACGTACCACGATACTGATACGCAAGGGTGTGTATAAAGAAAAGCTGATTGTGCCTGAAAGTAAGATTAATATCTCCCTGATAGGTCAGGAAGGGGCGGTCATTTCGTATGATGATTATGCCGGCAAACCGAATATCTTTGGTGAAAACAAAGGAACGTCCGGTTCGTCTTCCTGTTATATTTATGCACCCGACTTTTACGCGGAGAATATCACGTTCGAGAACACATCAGGCCCGGTAGGTCAGGCAGTTGCCTGTTTTGTAAGCGCCGATCGCGTGTATTTTAAGAACTGCCGTTTCCTCGGTTTTCAGGATACACTCTACACCTACGGGAAAGGAGTGCGGCAGTATTATGAGGATTGTTATATAGAGGGAACAGTGGATTTTATATTCGGTTGGTCTACGGCTGTTTTCAATCGCTGCCACATCCACAGCAAACGTGACGGTTATGTTACGGCTCCTTCTACCGACGAGGGACAGAAATACGGCTATGTATTCTATGACTGCAAGCTGACTGCGGATGCAGGGGTGACAAAAGTGTACTTGTCCCGTCCATGGCGTCCTTTTGCCAGGGCTGTATTTGTGCATTGTGATTTGGGAAAGCATATTCTTCCTGCCGGGTGGCACAACTGGGACAAGAAAGAGGCGGAGAAGACAGCCTTTTACGCTGAATATGACAGCTATGGACCGGGAGCCAACCCCAAAGCCCGCGCTGCTTTCTCGCATCAGTTGAAAGATTTGAAAGGTTATGAAATGGAATCCGTACTGTCCGGCAGTGATAACTGGAATCCGGTTGCAAACGGTAATGCATTGGTAAGTATAAAGCGCTAACTGACAAAACTATTTTATATCAGGCACATCGTCCGATAAGTATTCTTTTCCATTTCTCCAGGGATAAGTGGGCTGTTGTTGCAGGCGTTTGTAGAAAGCAAACGCCTAAAATAAGTGTAAAGGTACAAGGTTTTTCAACGAAATATGTATCTTTACACCACAGAACGATTATTATATTATGAAAAATATCCTATACCTGATCATTTCTTTGTTGTACATATTGCCGGTTAAGTCACAGCCGGCCTGTTTTTTTACCCATTATTCATCCGAAGAAGGTCTTTCGCAAAATACGGTTATGAGTATTTTGCAAGACAGGAAAGGAAACATGTGGTTTTCCACATGGGATGGAATCAATAAATTCAACGGCTATGTTTTCAGGACCTATAAAGCCAAGTTTGATAACCGGATTAATTTGACGAACAACCGCGTGGACCACATGTATGAAGACAAATACGGTTTCCTTTGGTTGCAGACATACGATAATCAGGTCTATCGCTTTGACACCCGTTCCGAGAAATTCGAGCATGTACCTGCTACGGAGGAGAAAGGAGGCAGGATTGTCATAACTTCAATAAAGATGTTGCCATGCGGTTCGGTATGGCTGCTTTCGGAAAACGAAGGCGCTATTCGTGTGAAAACGGATCCGGCTACCTATCGCCTTTCTTCGGAGTGGTATTCCGATAAATCGGGGTTGCTTCCGGCAACGCGTGTGTACGATATTTATGAGGATCATGCCGGCAACGAGTGGGTTTTGACCAACAACGGATTGGGAATGCTCGCTGCCGGAAACCGCACAATGGCTTCTTATTTCGTGGAGACAGCAAAACAAGAAAAGGGGAAAGGGCAGTTCTTTTATGTGGCACAGGAATATGGGAATGAGATATTCTTCGGTTCGGATCATGGCAGGATATGGCGTTACCAAAAGCAAGGAGGACAGTTCGAACTATTACAGCTACCCGCCTCCTCACGTATTGTGGAGATAAAAAAGATAAATGAACAGGCAATTCTGATTGTAACGAAGACAGACGGTTTCTTCGTCTATGATGTAGCGTCTAAAGGAATGGAACACTATGAAGCCTCGCGACTTCCTAAGGCACCCGTCCGTTCTGCCTATATGGACAAGTACTCGGAAATATGGTTCGAACAGGAAGTGCCGGGTACTGTGGCCCATTTCAATGCGAAAACAAAAGTCCTGAAAACGGAAGTGATACCGGTGGAGCCCACCAGCACAGACCGTTCGCGTCCGGCTTTTCACGTACACGAAGATATTTACGGGACGGTATGGGTGCATCCCTATGGGGGCGGATTTTCACGTTTCGATAGAGAAAACAACCGTTTGCAGTCTTTCTACAACGGACTGTCAGATGCAAACTGGCGGTTCTCCAACAAGATCCATTCGGCCTTTTCCGACAGGCAGGGTAACCTGTGGATGTGCACGCATTCCAAAGGGTTGGAGAAAATAACTTTTCAGGCGTCGCCGTTCCGTATGATAACTCCGGAACCTCACCGCTACGAATCTTTGAGCAACGAAGTGCGTGCGCTTTGCGAGGATGCCGAACACAATCTTTGGGTAGGACTGAAAAACGGAAAGTTGCGGGTGTATGGCAACGACCATTCGGAGCGCGGATACTTGACCGAGGCCGGAACCATATCGCATGCAGGCGCTCCTTTGAAGGGAAATGTCTATTTTATATATCAAGACAGTAAGAGCAACCTTTGGATTGCGACAAAGGGAGAGGGACTCGTAAAAGCGGAGCCCCGGAACGGAATGTGTTATAAGCTGACGCGCTACCGGCATCGGAAAGAAGACATATATAGCTTGAGTGATGATAACGTATATTGTGTGTATGAGGACAGCAGAGGGCGCATTTGGGTTGCTACTTTCGGAGGAGGCGTCAATTATTTGACGCACAATCAGGACGGCGAGGAAATATTTGTCAGCCACCGCAACAATCTGAAAGGTTTCCCTATTGACAAATGTCATAAGGTGCGTTTCATCACAGGGGATCATCGGGGGAATATCTGGATTGCCACGACCGTAGGGGCATTGAGGGTGAACGGAGACTTCAAGAACCCTGAAGATGCTGTCTTTCATCATTATCAGCGCATACAGGATGACATGTACAGTTTGAGCAACAACGATGTGCATTGGATTCTGTCTACCGGAGAGAAGGAACTCTATCTGGCCACCTTTGGCGGCGGGCTGAACAAATTGCAGTCCATAGACGAGGACGGTGATGCGGCGTTCAAGTCATATTGTGTAGAGGACGGTTTGCCTTCGGACATATTGCTCTCTATTCGTGAGGACAACAAAGGAAATCTTTGGATGAGTACGGAGAATGGCATCAGCAAGTTTATACCGGAAGAAGAACGGTTTGAGAATTATGCCGACGAACATCTCTCGTTCCGCCTGCGCTTCAGTGAAGCGGCGTCACTTTACACTTCGTGGGGAAACCTTATGTATGGAACGAGTGAGGGCATCTTCCTTTTCAAACCGGACTCGCTCCGGAAAAGTACGTATGTTCCGCCGTTGGTATTCTCCAAGCTGCTGATATCGAATGAAGATGTGACTCCGGGTGAAAATTCGGTATTGCAACGCAGTCTGGATGATACCCGCCGGTTGAAGCTCTCCCACAAAGAGAATATTTTCACCATTCAGTTTGCGGCGCTCGACTATACGGACCCTTCGGAAATCCAATATGCTTATATTTTGGAAGGCTTTGAAAAATCATGGAATTACGTCGGCAAGCAGCGAATGGCTACTTATACCAACTTGCCCAAAGGAGATTATGTGTTTAAGGTACGTTCTACCAATGCCGAGGGGGTGTGGACGGAGAATACGCGCTTGCTCGATATAGAGGTGCTTCCCTCTTTTTGGGAGACTCCTTTCGCCTATTTCCTGTATGTGCTGTTTGTGCTGCTGATTATTGTAACGGCTGTCTACATCTTGTTTACAATCTATCGTTTAAAGCATGAGGTATCCGTAGAGCAGCAAATGACGAACATGAAACTGCGTTTCTTTACGGATATTTCCCATGAGCTGCGCACGCCTTTGACCTTGATTTCCGGTCCGGTGGAGTATGTCTTGAGTAATAAGCGGTTGCCGGCGGATGTTCGTGAGCAATTGCAGGTTGTGGAACGCAATACGAACCGTATGCTGCATCTGATCAATCAGATACTCGATTTCCGGAAGATACAGAACAAGAAGATGAAGATGCAGGTGCAACGTGTTGATGTGGTGGCGTTCACCCGTAAGGTCATGGAAAACTTCGATTCCGTAGCCGAGGAGCACCGGATTGATTTCTTGTTTGAAACGGAGAAGCCCGGACTCTATCTGTGGATAGATGCTGACAAGTACGAAAAGATAATCTTCAACCTGCTTTCCAATGCCTTCAAGTACACTCCGAATGGAAAGATGATTAAGGTGTTTATCCATGAAGACAAAGACACTGTTTCCATTGGCGTGCAGGATCAGGGCATTGGTATTGCCGAGAACAAGAAGAAGTCGATCTTTGTCCGTTTCGAGAATATGGTAGACCGTAACTTGTTCAATCCAAGCACAGGCATCGGTCTGTCATTGGTGAAGGAACTGGTGGAAATGCATAAGGCACTGATCTCGGTAGACAGCAAACTGGGCGAGGGAAGCTGTTTCAAAATCGATTTCCAGAAAGGAAAAGAGCATTATGACGATTCGGTGGAATTCATGCAGGATGATGCAACGGTTTGCCTGGAGGTGCAGCGGCAGCAAACGGAAGAAACGGTCTCCCCGCAATCGGAAACGGAAAGAGAAGCACAGGAGAATGAGGACATGGCAACATCCAAAGGACTGATGCTTCTGGTGGAAGATAATGCCGAGTTGCGCATATTTCTGCGGAGCATTTTCTCGCCCGAATACCGTATTGTAGAAGCTGCTGACGGCATGGAGGGTTGTGATAAGGCTTTGAAGCTCTTGCCGGATATTATTATCAGTGACGTGATGATGCCGGAGAAAGACGGTATTGCCATGACCCGCGAGTTACGTGCGGATATGACAACCAGCCACATCCCTATTGTGCTGCTTACCGCAAAGTCGTCCATTGAAAGCAAGTTGGAAGGTCTGGAGTATGGTGCCGATGATTATATAACCAAACCTTTCAGTGCTACTTATTTGAAAGCGCGTGTGAAGAATTTGCTTGTTCAGCGGCAGAAGTTACAAGTGCTGTACCGTCAGGACTTGATGTCGGCAGGAATGGCTATACCTGTCTCCGATGAACAGACGGAGAAGCGTCTTACCGATAATCCGGAAACGGACAAATCTCCGGTCATGTCTCCCAACGACCGTAAGTTTATGGACCGCCTTGTCGAATTTATGGAGAAGAACATGGATAACGGTGAACTGATAGTGGATGATTTTGTGCACGAGCTGGCCGTCAGCCGTTCTGTCTTCTTCAAGAAACTGAAGACCCTGACCGGTTTGGCGCCTATTGAATTCATCAAGGAAATGCGCATTAATCGTGCAGTACAACTGATAGAAACGGGAGAATATTCCATGACGCAAATATCCTACATGGTAGGTATCAACGATCCGCGTTATTTCAGTAAATGCTTCAAACAGAAAATGGGGATGACACCAACGGAGTATAGGGATAAGGTACTGAAATAGGCTGCTGTTTAGTGCCCGGAATGAACATTAATGTTTTTGATATGTTCTTTTTGAATAATTACAAAACCAAACCGTAACTATGATCGTGTATTTAATTAGTTTGCTTGTTATTGGCTCGGCAATAGCTTGGAGCCTCTGGAAAGCCCCTTCGGACAAAGAGTTATGGGGAGAGGATGAGTTGGAATAAAGTGGCCCAATTCTGCTAGCAGAACTGCAACTGGCACGCATGAAAAAAACTTTCTGTCCTCCTGAGGAAACCTTTATAAGTGATTTTGGGGTTTTTAGTTTTACAGTAAATAAGGAATATAAAAATAGAGACTATTCAACTTTTTTGAATAGCCTCTATTTTGTACATCAATTTGCTTATACTATTGTTTTATTTAAGCCAACGCGGGTCGCCAATTTCATTTCCGACTAATTCTTTATTGCCCACAGTGAAGTTACCATTTTCTGCATCTATAAATTGAGGATTGGCTTCAGTTGCAACCATGGAATAGTCTTTTGCATATTTACTGTTTGTCCATAAATTGGGACTGTCATAATAATAATTGTCTGCATAAGTTTCTGAGGCCTTCATCTTATCGCTCCTGGTCCATGTGCCAACATACTTGTTGTCTCCTAACTTTTCCATTCCAATATTGTAGAATAAGCATTGCTTTACAATTAATTCGCTATTATCCGTTGTTTTATCCATAAGGAACAAACCGTTATTATCTTTGTTGTCAAGATGACATACCTTATAGAAAGTACATTGAGTGAATGAAATCGTTGCAATGGAACTGGAATTATTACGTAGGAATGTGCGAGCAGTGTTGTTGAAAGTACAAGCCGACACTTCTATTGATTTCAATTTACCGCCACGTATGTCTATAACATCTCTGCCTATATTGCTAATAGTGCTGTTCTGAATAGTTATAGAGCCGATATTTACTTTGCTTTCATTATTGATAACACTGTTCTTATAGTCGGATATATCACAGCCGTTTACTTTGAATGTTTCAATTTCAGCAGGGTCTTTTCCCATTATCAATAGCCCGTCTGCTTTCTTTTCTCCATTGAGAATAACATTAGAAAGTTCTAAAGTTTTAACGGAAGAACCAATGGTGATACATCCTTTGATTGTTGGTCTGTTGCTTGAGTAATAACCGGAAATTGTAAGTGATTTATTTAATGTATAAGTTTTTGCATCATCATCTGGTGCGTATATAGTATATTTGGCATTATCCATAATTGCAATGTAGGCGCCTTCTTTTGCATTATCCAAAATTGCAGTTAAGTCATCACCGCTATGCACTTGAATTACTGTTGTAAGGTCTGCTTTTGTAGTAAACGTTCTGATGCCACGTGTCTTTTTATCATTCTTGATTCTGATCTCATAAGCAGTAGAGGGAATCAAATCTGTAAGCACCTTTTGGCCGGCAGCAACTTCTGCTTCACTGATTTTCAGTGTCGCTTTTTGGGCTTTTTTATCCTTATCTATCCAAGAAAGTTGGAGCTCTGTAACGGCTTCTCCGGCAGTCCATTTTATAGTTGCGGTCTTGTCGTTGACGTTTGTATCCTCAATAGTTTTGAGAATTTGCTCTATAACTTCTGTTGTGCGGGAGATGACACTCCATTTGGAGTCGTTTAGTCCCTCAGCTATGGATTTTACCCGGATAGTATATTCTGTTTCACCTTCCAGTCCTTCTTTAGTGAATTCTGTACCTTCTATTGTTTCGGAGAGAACAGGTGTACCTTCGCAATTAGGGTCCTCTTTATAGAATTCAATAATATAGGCTGTGGCATTGTCCATGGCATCCCATGATGCTGTTATGTTTACTTTACTGTTTATCTTTCCAATCAGGTTGGTGGGGGACAACAGGCGATTTAATGATAACTCATGTATATCGTCAATGTCTTCACATGCAGTAAATGTTACGCTGCCAATCAGTAGCGTGGCGAGAGCTATTGCTGTGATTATATATTTCTTCATAATGATTTGAGTTTAATAGATTATTTACCATACCAGGAATAATTCTCCAGCGCTGGGTTGGCATCCAGATTGTACTGGAAAATAGGCCAGTACATATATTTATCAGGATCTTGCAGATAAAGGGATTCTATCTTATCATCTTTAAGATTATCTTCTTTGATCCATGTGGTAGTTTTACCTTCGCTGTCAGTATATTCTACATATCCGCTTGGGTCAAGTTTGTTTTCGCCTGGTTGAAGACCATAGAACTGAAGCGCCTTTTTAGAAAGTGTATATTCAACTCCATTGCGTTTCCATTTGAAGTCTATGGGTTTGGTATACAGGTGTCCTGTCAGCCAATCATATTCACCGCTTAACGAACGCAGGTCATACATTTTTGTCTTGGCTTCATCTAGTTTTTTCTTTAACATGTTCCAGCGGATCAAGTCGGCTCGGCGTATCATTTCACCGCAGAATTCAAATGCACGTTCGTCTATAATAGCATTGAACATAGTTTCTTTGCTTACAGAGGCAGCTGCTACATATTGCTCCACTTCTTTAGGCCAGTTTGCTTCGGAAAATGCGCGTTGTCGTATTTTCTTTAGATAAGGTGCGGCAGCCTCAGGGCCGTTCAGCTCGTTTTCTATTTCGGCTCTCATCAAAATAATGTCTGCATAACGCATGTATACTTTGTTGATTCCATCATCATTACCGCTTGCTCTACGGTCCATCCATTCATAACGGAGTTTGCCGAAGTACCAGGTATTTATAGAATTGGCGACTTGCTTTTCCTTATCCCATACATAAGGAACGCATGTGATGTCGCGTCGCTTGTCATTCTCGGAGTAGTCAAAATAGAAAAATGGGGTGGGGCCGGCCTGTCCGCCTTGGGCAGCTCCTGTCATATCATCGGTATTTTTATGTTTCAAACCGAAAGTGTATACCATACGTCCGCGTGCAGTCGGTTCATTAGCATAAGGTATTTCCCATAATGATTCGCTGCCTGCTTTTACTACGTCACGACAGATATCTTCGAAGATGTCTTGGAAGTTTTCTTTTAGTGCTACGGATTTGCCTTCTTGGTCCATAACGTCTTTGCAAGCTTGTAATGCAATGGGGTATAGGACCGATTTATCCAATTCCGGATCTGTGCTTTTGGCGCATGTTCCGTCGGCTGTCAGTGAGTATCCTGCAGCTTGTAGACAGACGCGGGCCAGCATACCTTTTACAAATGCTTTGTTGATACGTTCTACAGTAGAAGTTGTAGCCGTTTCATTAGGCCATGCCACCAGTTTCTCGGCAGTTTGTAGATCTTTGATGAGTTGTTTATAAATGATGTATTTGTCAGTACGCGGGGTGTATACGGTTGCTGTTGATACAGGTTCGAAGCGGGCAGGTACATCGCCCCATGCATTGATCAGGTCTACATATGCCATAGCTCGTAAAGTAAGAGCTTCACCGTATAATTGTTGTATGAAACTGTCTTCCATATCTGCGGAGGTTTCAAGACCTTTGATTGCAAGATTGGCTTTTTCAATACCGCTATAAATATTAGACCATGGTTCTTTACTATCAGCTATATTCATTTCCGTATTGCCAGGTAAAGCGCTGAAAGTAACAACTCCGGCTTTGGCATCTCCTTTGTCTGAAGAGTTATACCACTCAATGTCCGTATTCAGACCATAATAGGGTAAATAGCGGGCGCGATAATTCTGTTCACCGTAATAAGTATAGATATTGTTGATAGCTCCTTCAACCAGACTTTTGTTTGAGAAAATATCCGTATCTTCAATAGATGAGGGAGACTTTGTGTCTAACAAATCTTCGCAGGAAGTAAATACTGTGCACCCAAAGATAGACAGTATTGTAAGTGATGTATAAAATTTGTTCTTCATTGTCGTTTAATTTTAGAAGGTTAAGTTCAAACCGATTACATATTGACGACTCTTGGGATATGCAGAGTAGTCTACCCCTGGAGTTAGAGAGGTTTTAGTGCGTGTAGAAACTTCAGGATCAAAACCGCTGTAACCAGTCAGACAGAAAAGGTTATAGCCGGTAGCATAGAAGCGCAGATTCTGAATTCCTACTTTTTTTGTTAGTGTCTGCGGCAATGTATAACCTATTGATAAGGTAGCCAGACGTAGGAATGAACCGTCTTCAACCGCCCAATCGGACAGTACCATTTTTTGCATCCATGGAGACCACATTGTAGTGTTGACATTCATCGCTGCCAGTTGCTCGGGATCATTACAGATTGTTCCATCGGAATTTAGATTTGTCCAGCGATTTCCGTCTGCCATGATGTCAATCATATTACGATATTTGTATTTGCCCGCAGTGGTGTATTCTATCTTGTTGGCATTGTAAACATCGTTGCCGATACTGTAAGTAAAGTTGGCGGTCAAATCAAAACCATACAAACGTCCATTGACCGTGAAACCACCACTGCACAGTGGGTTGGTATCACCGATTTTGGTAATATCAGAAGTCGTTACTTTATTGTCTTTAGAACCGTCTGTATTTTTCAGTTTCATGGCACCCGGACGAAGGTATTTTTCTCCGATAACTGAAGCGTTGTTTGCAACACCTTCAGCCAACGTCCAATTACCTTTATCATCTACACCAGAGAAATCTGATACTTCATAACGACTGTCGCTTTCATATCCATATATTTCACCTACTGCGTGACCTACCATGACAATGTAGTCGGAAGACAAATCAGAAGATGCCCAGCCGGATGATGCGGGGTACTGAGCGAGGCTACCGAGAGATTTTACTTTATTTTTGTTGAAACCTACATTGGCGCTAAGGCTCAAACCATAGTTCTTTTTATTGATTGGATTCCAATTCAAGGTTACTTCCCAACCTTTATTCTCAGTCTTTCCCAAGTTTCTGTATTGGGTACTATACCCTACGCCGGATACCGGGAAATTAATCAGCAAATCGTCTGTTGTATTCCAATAATATTCCACAGTTCCGTTCAATTTGCCATTGAACATGGTGAAGTCTAGACCGAAGTTACGAGTATAGGTGGTTTCCCATTTCAGATCTGGATTGGTCATTTGCGCTCCAGTGGTCCAGAAATTGTTGATGCCATTAATCCAGCCAATTGCAGGACTTGAACCGGCAGCCCATACGGTACGGGTTTGGTCACTTGGAATGTTGTTATTTCCTGCTGTACCATAGCTGACACGAAGCTTTAAATCATCCAACCAATTCTTGGTGCCTTCCATGAAGTTCTCAGAAGAGATGCGCCATGCAACGGCTGCTGATGGGAAGTATCCCCAACGGTTACCGTCTGCAAATTTGGAAGAACCGTCAGCTCGGAATGTTGCACTTATCAGATATTTACCTTCATAATCATAGTTGGCACGAGCAAAGTATGAAAGTAATATATCATCTGCATTTGTGTATTTGTCAGTAGAAAAAGCTGTGCCCTGACTTGATAAATTGAATGCTTGATGAGAGTTGAAAGAAGCCGGATAGAAGCGGACTTCATCTGTATCTACATTACTTTTTACTTTGATTAATTCTTGGCCTACTAATGCAGAGAGATGATGCTTGTCGTTCTTTAATAATTTCTTGAAATCATAATTCAGTGTGTTGGTATTACGAAATGATTTTCTGTCTTTGCCAGTAAAGATAACAATCGGTTGTTCGTTACCGTTTTCACGTGATTTATAAGTGGTAACACCATAAAAACGGTTGTCCTTGCTGTAATATTGATCTAAACCGAATTCAGTTTTAACTTTTAAATTTTCAATAATTTCCCAAGTAAAACTTCCGTTATAATTGAATGTTTGCCGTTTCTGTATGCGGTCATTGTCTGCAACAGAAATGAGTGGATTGGTTAATTGTAATTCGGGGTCATAACCGTCACTCAAATCTTTAAAATTGAATGGAGTGTAAATCATTACGTCTTTCATGCGAGAGTCTGCACTGGATACTTCATTTTTTGATTCATTAGCCCCACCACCATTTATGGTTGTATTAGAATAACGGACAGAGAAATCCAAACTGATACGTTTATTCGGTTTATGGTTTAATTTTAAACTAAGGTTATCGCGTTTGAAGTTAGAACCTATCATAATTGCTTTATCATCCATGTGTGCGTAGCTGAAAGCATATTTCGTTTTATCGCTACCACCGGTAATGCTTAAATTATGGTTGAATGTATGTCCGGTACGTCCAAAGATCTGATCTTGCCAATTGTTGGCAGGTACATCGTTATACAAGTCCATATCTTCGTAGTTTCCAAAAATCTTAGTGTATTCTTCTGGATTGATAGTGTCGAAATTGCCACTGTTCAATGCAGCTAATTCATATTGCCATTTTGTATAGTCGGCTGAAGACAGTGTATTCAGTTGTTTTGCCATTTTCTTCCATGAATAATATGCGTTGTAATTTACTGAAATTTTGCCTTCTTTACCGCTTTTAGTAGTTACAATAATTACACCGTTTGCACCACGAGATCCATAAATGGCTGTTGAAGATGCATCTTTCAGTACGGTCATGTCTTCAATGTCTGATGCCGGAATATCAGAAATGGATTCGACAGGAAAACCGTCGACAATAAATAGTGGAGTATTGTCGCCTGTAATAGAGCCTCCGCCACGTACGCGTATTTTCATTTCGGCATCGGGAGACCCCTCTGTGGTAGTGATTTGTACACCTGCCATTTTACCGGTTAATGCTTCAGTGGCTGATGCTACGGGTACAACCGTTAATGCCTCAGAATTTACTGTTGCAACAGAACCTGTTAAATCTTTCTTTTTGGCTGTACCGTATCCGATAACCACAACTTCTTCCAGCGCTTGTGCATCGTCTGCCAAAATTACATCGATAGTTTTTTGTCCTTTGACGGCAATTTCTTGTGTAGTCATACCTACGTAAGAAAATATTAAAGTCGAATTGGACGGAACGTTTAGAGAGTAATTACCGTCAATGTCGGTGATTGTACCATTGCCGGTATTTCCTTTTTGTACTACGGAGGCTCCGATAACGGTTTCTCCTGCTTTGTCTTTCACTGTACCTTTTACGGTTACGTTTTGCGCTGATACGCCAAGCGATATCATGGTTACCAATAAGAATAGTAACATTGTGCGCGTGTTCTTCATTTTAGACATTCTTTGCATATTTATGATTTAAAAAGTGTTTCTCATTCAGATGAGTTTCTCTACACATTGTTAACTCCTTTTTGCAAATGTAAATTGATACGAAAAAGTAGATGTGTAATTTTTGTTTTTAGGTTGGTACTTTTTGTTATCTGTGTAGCATAAGGGAGTTAAAACCCTTCAGGAGTATGTTGTAAAGCAGAAATGCAGAAAGAAGTTGCCGGTTTGAACGAAGTCTGGAAAAGAGGACAGGCAGGTGTGAGAATTATTTGCGGCCAGAGATGTGGACTGATAACAGGAAAGGTCTTGTGGAAAAATTGTTTTTGATGATGTGTATTTTTAAGTAAGCATGGAGACAGCCCCTTTGTAATGCTGTTATTCCATTATTATATCAATGATTTCTTCTGCTTTGTCCACAACGTAATCAGGATGGAACTCCTCTAATTCGGTTCGTGGGCGGAATCCCCAAGTCACCCCGCAAGAAGTTACACCGGCGTTGATGGCTGTCTGCATGTCTACTCCGGAGTCGCCGACGTAGAGCACATCTCTTTTATCTGTTTTGGCAATGGTAAGAATGTCTTCCACAATGGTGGGATCGGGCTTTACATTGACCCCTTCCCGCTGTCCGAATACTGCAACGAAATGTATTTTTGGAAAATAGTGTGCTATCAGTTTCTGTGTTGCTGCCTGATATTTGTTGGATGCAACAGCAATCTGTAATCCTTGTGACTGTATTTGTTCCAATAGTTCGGGAATACCGGGATAGGGGTGGCTTTTATCTGCATTGTGTGCGTCGTAATAAGGAATGAATTCTTTGCGGACGCGGAGTACATTCTCTTCATTCTTTGCAGTCTCGGGAAGAGCCCGTTCAAACAGCTTGTTAATGCCGTTACCTACCATGAAGTTATAGGCTGATTCCTCGTGTGTAGGGTAGCCAAGTACATTCAGGGCATGATTGGTGCTTTGTGCCAGATCGGCGATTGTGTTCAACAGTGTACCATCTAAGTCGAATATAACAAGTTTCTTCATTACTCTTCTTTTTAATTTGAGGTGCAAAGATATAATAATCCACCGGGTTGTATAGAAACTTACGGTGGATTTCTATATGAATCTGTTATTTTGTGATTCTGAACCAGTCCACGTCTGTCCAACCGCCATCGTTGGTTACAATGGCCGGACGGGTACAGAACATCCCCACTTTAGCACCGATCCATTTACCTTCTTTTACCTGAAACGGATTACCTAACGACTGGTATTTCTTTCCATCGAGGCTATAACTGAAGTTGCATATTACTAACAGGTCGTGCCCGCCTTCACTTTGGGAAATCCGCTTTCCGTCAGAGGAAAATTTGGCACGAAGGTAAATAGTGTTATCTTTTAAATCGGTTGTGCCGTTCACTGTTTCGGGAGTGCCTTTGTCGGCTTTACGACAGGACACTTGGGACAATACCAGGCCTTTGTCCGTATTCTCCAGAATCAGTCCGGCGTAGTCAAGTCCCATGACGACCAGACCGGTGCGCTCCCCTTTGTATTTTCCCGTAGGTCTGAAGGTCAGCTTCATGGTAGCGGTGAAGTTGGCCGCAGGAGTCTTTTGCAATAATAAGTTGGCTACATCCCATAGATTTTTGTACTCTTTGACAACGGGATAAGAATAAAGCCGCATTATGCTTTGATCCCCTGCATAGTAAGCCCATTTTTCATTGATATTGGCATGCCATTGCCATTGCGGGGAAAGGGTGTAGCCATCAAATTCGTCACTTTCCTGTGGAGTGCAGATAGGGTATGTTTTGCCTACGTCCGGCTTTTTATAAACTGATACCGGTTCACCACAGCCGTCACCGTCTTTGTCTATGCCGATAACAGGCCAATCATTTATCCATTTCATAGGTTGCAGATGTACCAATCGCCCGTAAGCGCCTACATCCTGAAAATGAAGAAACCAGTCCTCGCCCGTAGGGGTGTCTACCCATGCTCCTTGGTGAGGACCGTTGACGGGGCTGTTGCCTTGTGCCAATACTTTCTTCCATTCGTAAGGGCCATATATGTTTTGGGAACGGAGCACAACCTGCCACCCGGTAGGCACGCCGCCTGCAGGATGGAATATATAGTAATAGTCTCCTCTTTTGTAGAGTTTCGGCCCTTCGCATGTCTGATGCGCTTCATGCCCGTCGAAGACGATGCGCGACTGTGTGATGGCTTTGGTGGCATCTGTATTCAGTTCGCAAATGGAAATGATGCTTTTCAATCCGGCACGACTTCCTGCATAGGCGTGTACCATATATACTTTTCCGTCTTCATCCCAAAAAGGGCAAGTGTCTATAATTCCCTTACCCGGCTTAACGAGTACGGGTTCTGTCCATGGGCCTTTCGGATCTTTGGCTTTTACCATGAAGGCGCCCTGGTCGGGATCCCCCCAGAATATGTAGAATTCACCGTTATGATAACGGATAGCAGGGGCCCATACGCGGTTACCATGTTCCGGACGTTCGGGCGTTTCGATAGGAGTCAGGGTATAAGGGATGGCAGCACCGATAATGCTCCAGTTTACGAGGTCCTTGGAATGTAGAATCTGTAAGCCCGGCAGGCAGTTGAAACTGGAGGAGGTCATATAGAAATCATCTCCTACACGACAGGCGTCCGGGTCGGAATAGTCTGCATAGAGTATCGGGTTCTTATATTTACCGTTGCCTTGGTCGGCTACCCATGCTTCGGAAACATAATTCTTCTCTTGCGCAGCCAGCGGTGATGCAAGCAGCAGGCAAATGCCTAAAAGTGTCTTTCTTGTTTTCATGTGGCTTGGTTTTTTAGTTTTTAATTTTCACCTGAACCGGATGCTGCAATTCTTCTTTCCATTCGTGCATGTAGGCAAACCATGCTTCGGGTGTGGGATAACCGAAGGTTTCCTTGCAAGAAGTGAACATTGTATAGTAATGGAATCGGTTGCTTCCCGGTGCTGAAACTGTATAAAGGAAATTGTCTTTGTCTTTTACTTCCTTGCGGATGTATTTCTGTGGAATATAAGTGGCGATGCCTACTGTTTCCTTTGCATATTTCACAGTGTCGTTCACAGGCCAGTGTCTTCCCCAACTGCCTATTAAACCTTTATGGTCGGAATCCGAGAGTGTCTCGTTGCCCATGATGTTTTGTACACCGGTGCAAAAGAGTTCATCTTTCAGCGGTTCGTCAAAGAAAGTCTCTACCAGCAGATCACGATGTCCCGCATAAAGTATATAACGGTTGGTCATGTTCAACTCTTTTCCTTGATAGTTCCAACCTTTTACAGCTACGTCAACGATAGTGCGTATAGGACCGTAAGCAAGAATACTTTCAGTGCGGAAGGCTACCGGTTCTATATGGGTGGCTTTTGTTCCGTCCCAGCCTTTCAAGGTTCCGACACCGCAACTGTTCCCAACCATTAATACATCATCTCCAAACCCGCGTGCAAGTTGTTCGTCATTAGGATAAAAGCTGCTTTCTTGTATCTCAAGTCCTTTGTTGAATTTACCGTAAGGGTCTATTGTTTGCTTTTGGTTGAAGTAGACGCGATAAGCGACTAATTCAGATTCGAACATTGGGCCATGGCCATGTACCATATTGTAGAAATTAGTGGTGCCCGGTACGGTAACCGACTGTATGGGAGTACGCTTTTGTTTTGGAATATCCCGTATTCTCATTCCGGCAAAGACACGTGCCGGGTAGGTCTTATTTGTTTTGGCAGATGACAAGGTGATTGTTAGCGTACTCGTTTCGTTGGCAGGAATATTCATGACAAAAGCCAACTCGTCAGCTTGCAAGTCTCCGTTCAGGTCATCCAATTGTGAGGGTATTTCTTCCTCACCGTTCAATACGACAGCTGAGCGTACATGGAAACCGGGTTGTAAATCTTCAATCTTTAGAACTACCGGAGCATCGATTTTATCTTTTGTCCATGAATTACTTATTTCAATTGAGATCGTTTTGAAACTTGTCTGTGGTTGCGCACTAAGAATGGATGTCCACAACAACAGGAAACCGGCTAAAAAGGCTGTTCTCATAACAGAGTGTATTTTAATTACAGTTACAAAATTAAACTAAAAGAACAGACAGCTCTCTTTTGGATTAAAAAAGCTGTCTGCTTTGATTTGTTATTTATGCAACTCGCATTGAACGGTTTGCATTGCTTATCGGAATTTACTTGAAATTCATAACTTTTCCTTCTGCACCAATGGCAGAATATGTCTTTCCGTCAATATTTAAGTTTTTGGCATTCTTGACATTCAGTGTATGTCCTTTAGTCTCTATGTGTATGTTTTCCAGTACAACACCTTCTGCCTGGCTGATGACAACCCCTTCTTTGGCATCACTGATGATCACATTCTTTACTGTTACATTCCTGATGGGCATTTCAGGCAATCCATTGAAGAACATGGCACGCCCGGAACCTTTACAGATAATGTTGGAGATGTGGATATCGCGGAAAGAAGGTGTTTCGACAGTCACTTCAGGTATGGATGCTTTCATGCGGCTTTTCAGGTCTTCTTCCGTCTCTTCGCCGGCTGCTTTACCGCCATAGAATAAATCGAACAGCAATGGTTCGTGAGGTATGTCAATCATGTGGATGTTGTGAATGTAGATTCCTTCTACAACACCGCCACGTCCTCTGGTACTTTTGAATCGTAAACCGACATCTGTACCGAGGAAAGTACAGTCTGCCACATAGATGTTTTTCACACCTCCGGACATTTCACTGCCCACTACAAAGCCGCCATGGCCATGTAGTACTGTGTTGTTTTTTACGATGACGTTTTGACAAGGTTCGCCGCGTTCGCGTCCGTCTTTGTCTTTACCGGATTTAATGCAAATAGCGTCATCACCGGCGTCAAAAATGTTATTGATTATCAGAGCATTCTTGCAGGATTCCAAATCTAAGGCGTCACCGTTCTGAGAATACCAGGGGTTGAATACCTTAACCTGGTTGATGGTGATGTGCTCGCAAGATAGCGGATGCAGACACCAACTCGGTGAGTTTTTAAACGTAACCCCTTCTAATAAGACTTTTTTGCTCTTGACGATATTCAGTAATACCGGGCGCAACCATGGGCGGATTTCATTCCATTCTTCCTCGGTCTCAATACCTTCGGGATTATTGAACTCTTTACAGGCCAATGCTCCTTTTAATGAGCCGGCTGTGGGATACCATATGGATTTGTCTACAACACCACCTGACTTCACGAGAGCATCCCATTGTCCGGCGGTAAGTTTGCCTTTCTTTACAGGACGCCAACTGTCACCCGAACCGTCGAATACGCCGTAGCCTGTAATTGCTATGTTTTCTGCGTTGCGTGCTGAGATAGGCGATTGGCAACGGCGGGTATTTAAGCCTTCAAATGATGTTTCGAGAATAGGATAGGCATTGAAGTCATCCGAAAAGACAATCAATGCATTCTTTTCCGTATATAGATTGACATTACTTAACAGTTCGATAGGACCTGTCAACCACAATCCTTCCGGTATAACCACTTTGCCGCCACCTTTTGCATTGACTGCTTTAATGGCATCATTAATTGCTTTTGTGTTTAAGGTAATTCCATCGCCTTTCGCCCCGAATTGCAGAATATTGACTGTATAATCCGGAAATGAAGGCTGTTCTACTTTTGGCATATTAAAAGGAAGCTCTTTATAGATGCTTTCATCTATGGAGTTTTTGCACTGGGCATGGGCAGCGTTCTGTACAGGGAGTAACGCAAGAGAAAATGTGGTAAGCACAAGTAGCTTTTTGAATAATGTGTCCATTCGTGATACTATATTAATTACTAATTATATGCAGTTACAAGGTAGATTGAAGACTGGTGTTTTCATCGTATCCGGCTATTAATTTCTTGTTTTTCCTCTTTTTTATTATCTTTCCGTAAGCGGCTCTCACGAGTTGCTTACGAAAGAAATAATAGTGGCTTAATTTTCTAACCTTTAAATATTATGAAAAAACCTCTTAATTACCTATTGCAAATGTATCGGGATTTGGCTGAAATGATGTGTACTAATTGTTGGTTTTGGTGTATTTTTTGTGGTTTTAGCCTTTTCTTTGCATGCTTTCGAGGTTTTTGCACTATCTTTGCAGCTCAATTTTAGTAAAATAAGGTATGAGTTACAATTTGTTGAAAGGAAAAAGAGGCATTATATTCGGTGCTCTGAATGAGCAATCCATTGCCTGGAAAGTAGCGGAAAAAGCAGTAGAAGAAGGTGCCACTATCACCTTGTCTAATACACCTGTTGCTGTACGTATGGGTGAAGTTTCGGCATTGGCCGAGAAGCTGAATTGCGAGGTCATTGCAGCAGATGCTACCAGTGTGGAAGATCTGGAGAATGTGTTTAAACGTTCTATGGAAGTGCTGGGCGGCCAGGTGGATTTCGTTCTCCATTCTATCGGTATGTCTCCTAACGTACGTAAGAAACGTACATACGATAATCTTGATTATGATATGTTGGATAAAACGCTGGACATTTCGGCTGTTTCTTTCCATAAGATGATACAAGCTGCCAAGAAGATGAACGCTATTGCTGAATATGGTTCTATTCTGGCTTTGAGTTATGTAGCTGCACAACGTACGTTCTATGGTTACAACGACATGGCGGATGCGAAAGCACTGTTGGAGTCTATCGCTCGTAGTTTCGGTTACATCTACGGACGTGAGCACAATGTACGTGTCAACACGATTTCACAGTCACCTACAATGACTACTGCAGGTTCCGGAGTAAAAGGTATGGACAAGTTGTTCGACTTCGCCAACCGTATGTCTCCTTTGGGTAATGCTTCGGCTGATGAATGTGCTGATTACTGTATCGTTATGTTCTCCGACTTGACTCGTAAGGTCACTATGCAGAATCTGTTCCACGACGGAGGTTTCTCCAGTGTAGGTATGAGTCTGCGTGCCATGGCTACTTATGAAAAAGGTCTGGATGAATACAAAGACGAAAACGGAAATATAATTTATGGATAATAAATAGTGATTGATGATTAGTTGGCTATGCCGGCTTATGGCAAGCCACTAATCATTAATAGCTAATCATTAATCACTAGTTGCTAACTACCAATCATTGCCATGCTTCCTGCGCTTTATCTGTTACCTGTTACTTTAGGAGACACTCCTGTTGAAACAGTATTGCCTTCTTATAATAAAGAAGTTATTTTGGGTATCCGCTATTTTATAGTAGAGGATGTGCGTTCGGCACGTCGTTTTTTGAAGAAAGTAGATAGGGAAATAGATATTGACTCGCTTACGTTCTATACGCTTAATAAACATACATCACCGGAAGATATTTCCGGATATTTGATGCCGCTTGAAGACGGAAACTCTATGGGAGTGATTTCTGAGGCTGGTTGTCCGGCAGTTGCCGATCCGGGGGCGGATGTTGTGGCGATAGCCCAACGCAAGAACTTGAGGGTGATTCCGCTGGTGGGGCCTTCTTCGATTATATTGTCGGTTATGGGTTCCGGTTTCAACGGACAAAGCTTTGCTTTTCATGGATATTTGCCTATTGAACCCGGTGAACGTGCCAAGAAATTGAAGGCGTTGGAACAGCGTGTGTACAATGAGCATCAAACCCAGCTTTTCATAGAAACTCCTTATCGCAATAATAAGATGATAGAGGATATCCTGCATAATTGCCGTCCTCAGACAAAGCTCTGTATTGCTGCCAATATTACATGTGAGGGAGAATATATTAAAACTAAAACAGTGAAGGAATGGCAGGGGAGAGTTCCCGATCTCTCTAAGATTCCTTGTATTTTTCTCTTGTATAAATAATCTCCTTTATCTGTTCGTATTCATGTTCGAAACAACTGCTGAAGAAGTTTCGATGAAGATTGTGTTCTATTTGCTGAAATGTCCAAAGCTTTCCACCTTTAAACTTTTTGTTGCATAAGATCGAATCATCATCCAAATCCAGAGTGAAGAGATAAATCAGGCGATTGGTCGCTTCATTTTCAAAATGATACATAAAGTTAAAGTGGAGATCCTGCAATGAAGCTGTTGGCAGGGTATTCAGTAATACTCTTTTTATTCCTTGTTCTAAAGTCTCTCCATATAACAAATAGCTTTCCATTAGCAGGTCTGTTTTGCCCTTCTCAAACATGCAACACTGAGGGCGTGGCAATAAGAACAACATGCCATGTGCGGCTACGGTGATGCGAATGACCGGATTGATATATTCATTTTTCCGGTTAATAGCTTCTGAGGCTATCGCTTTGCCAATGACATCTCCTTTTGTAGTTACTATGGGTATGAATACGGTATGTTTCATCACCTTATTGAAATAGTATATACCGAATTGGTTGAACAGAATACTCAGTATGAATACACTGGGAGGAACGATACGGAATAAAACATATCGTGTCGTGTTACTCAGCGGATGACCGAAAAATATGGTGAGTAATATGATAAGGAAATGTAAGAATCCAAAAAGCAGTAACACGCGGGCAGATACTATGGCAGCTTCGGCTCCTTGTGCGAAAAATTGTTTGCAGCATTTATGAGTTTGGGCGGCGTGGTAATTTAAGAAGCGTTTTCTGTTCAGAAAGATAACGAATGGCGGAATAATGGCACTGATTTCCAATGTCAATGGAAACATTGCTTCCGAACAGTAATCGGTGGAGAAAAAGGACGTTATAGTCAATAGCAATAACATTCCTGTTGTGCAATATAGTATAATCGGGGGGACATGTGAGCCTTTGCGTTGCAACATATAGATGCTAAACAATAACCCTACACCTGTACCGATGTAGATAGCTATGTCTTGCATTATGAATTCGCATAATATAATGGATATAATGACGGGAATATATCCCAGCGACATATTAAACTTGGATGATAGAACTTTTTGCTTGCCCATTCTTATGTTATTTTGCCGTTTTCTTTTTAACAAACGGCTTGTGTGAAATGTTCTTTATTTCATCCTTTTTTGTAGATATAGGGTCGATTTTTCTGCATGGTAAGATGAACGAACCAATGGTGCACTTTCCACTTGGGTGAACCCTTTCTTTAATCCAAGCTCTTTGTAAATGGCAAATTGGGCGGGAGTAATATATTCGGCTACCGCATAATGTTTATGCGTAGGCTGTAAATATTGTCCGATAGTAAGTATCTGGCAATTTGCATTGCGTAAGTCATCCATTAGTTCTTCCACTTCATCCGGAGTTTCTCCAAGACCGACCATGATACCGGATTTGGTGGTGGTACCGCTTTCTGCTATTTGTCGCAGCACTTCAAGGCTTGTTTCATAGCGGGCTGCGCTCCGTACCAGTGGACTGATACGTTTCACTGTTTCCATATTATGGGAGATTATTTCCGGTTGGGCTTCGATTACTTTATCTATCAGCTCTTTTCTGCCCTGAAAGTCGGGAATTAATACTTCAACAGTCGTTTCGGGGTTGAGGCGTTTGATTTCACGAATCGTTTGCGCCCAATGAGCTGCACCAAGATCCGGCAGGTCATCCCTGTCCACAGAAGTGACAACGGCATGAGAGAGCTTCATTAAGGCGATAGATTCGGCTACGTGTACGGGTTCTTTCGGATCCAAGGGCATAGGTTTGCCAGTTTGCGTATTGCAGAATTTGCAGCAACGGGTACAGATGTCTCCGCCTATCATGAAAGTGGCTGTACCTCTTCCCCAACATTCTCCCATATTGGGACAGCGCCCACTGCTGCAGATTGTATGCAGGCAGTGGGATTCTACAATGCGCTTTGTTTCGGTGTAACGTTCGTTAGCGCCGATACTGATTTTGAGCCATTCCGGCTTACGTACTCTTTCAGTCATTTATTTTTTCAACTCCCGGTTAAAGAAATTCGTCAACTTGGTGTACAGATGTAAACGGGTGTTACCGCCAAATATACTGTGGTTACGATTGGTGTAAACCTGCATATCAAATTGCTTGTCAAGTTGTACGAGGTGCTCGGCGTATTCCACACAATTCTGGAAATGAACGTTGTCGTCAGCCATGCCATGTACTAATAACAGGTTACCATGCAAATTGTTGGCACGTGTAAAGGCGGATGAAGCTTTATAACCTTCGGCGTTTTCTTTCGGGGTGCGCATGAAACGCTCACCGTATACGGTATCGTAATAATTCCAGTCGGTGACCGGAGCAACGGCAACTCCTGCTTTGAACACCGGAGTTCCTTCACTCATGCTCATAATGGTCATGTATCCGCCATAACTCCAGCCCCATATGCCGATACGGTCTTTGTCCACATAAGGTTGCCGTCCCAAATATAAAGCCGTTTCTACCTGGTCTTTGGCTTCTTTGATACCGAGGTTCAGATAAGTTACTTTGGCAAATTCCGCACCGCGTCCGCCGGTTCCACGTCCGTCTACACATACTACAACGTATCCTTGAGATGCCATATATGTCTCCCAACTCACACCGAACTTGTCAAGAACCTGTTGCGAACCGGGACCGCTGTACTGATACATCAAAGCCGGATATTTTTTGCTGGAGGAGAAGTTGGTCGGCTTCATCATCCAACCGTTCAGGGTAATTCCGTCAGAGGTTTGAAACGAGAAAAACTCTTTTGGGGGCATATCATATCCTCTTAACTTTTGCTTTAGAACAGCGTTGTCTACAAGCGTAGTCAATGTCTTCCCTGTATTATCATTCAGGGTAATGACAGTAGGAGTATCTAAATTTGAGTAACGGTTCATGAAGTACTTCATATCTGTACTGAACTGTGCGCTATTTGTTCCGGCTTGTGACGATAACTTAATCTTCTTGCCTTTGCGGTCTATCTTGTAGATAGCGCTGCGTAGCGGGCTTTCTTCGTTACTGCTGAAATAGAAACAGTCATCTTCGGGGTCATAACCCAGGAAGTCCTGCACTTCATAAGGGCCGGAAGTAACCTGTTTGATAAGGTTTCCGCCTATGCTATACCAGTACAAGTGGTTGTATCCGCTCTTTTCGCTGACGAAACTGAAGTTTTCCGGGTAGAAAATGATGTTGTCGAATACATTTTCACGAATATAAGTGTCGCTTTCGTCGCGTACGGCAAGCTTGCAGACGGTGCTGCGCGGATCGGCAAAGTATAGGTCGAACCGGTTTTGGTGGCGATTCAACGTCATAACCGCCAGCTTGTTCGGATCTTGCGTAAAACGGATGCGTGGGATATATCCCCCTTCTTCCAGCGGAACGTTGATTTTACGAATTACTTTGGATTTGATGTCAAAAGTATGTACGGATACTTTTGAGTTCTTTTCACCAGTTTTGGGATATTTATAGGTATATTCTCCCGGATATTTTTCATAAGGAGTCATATGAGGCGCTTCTCCGGCAAATACAGGGAAAGTATACGACGGCACTTCCTTCTCGTCAAAACGGATGAACGCCAACATCTTGCTGTCGGGACTGAATTCCAATGCGCGGTTAAAAGCAAACTCTTCTTCATATACCCAGTCGGGAATACCGTTCAACACTTCATTGCGTTTGCCGTCTTCGGTTACCTGGCTTTCGCTGTTGCCGTAGAGCAGTTTCACGAGGAAAATATTGTTGTCACGAACAAAGGCCACCTGATATCCGTCGGGCGAGAAAACAGGAATTTGTTGAGGACCGCCGTCTGACAGCTTTTCTACTACATTGTTTATCTTGCCGTCCAAATTTCGCTTCAGACTATATATATAGTGTACTGCCGTATAGGAACGGCGGTAGATTGGAGTTGTTTCGGTTGCGATAAGCAATTTGCTACCGTCCGGAGAAAAACTGTAACTGTCGAACTTCTTGAACGGACATTCGCGGGCGGTAGCGGCGTCGAACAACACTTCCACCGGTTTACCTGTTTTGAAAGAGTATTTGATAATTTGAGTCTTATCCGCATTCATTTGCGAATAGTGCTCCCCGTCTCCCGGGATAGGAATAACGCCTGAAATTCCTTGAGGAATAAATTCCCCGGATACAATCTCTTTTAAATTGAGTGGTTTGCCGCTTTGGGCAAAACTTGCCAGTGTACAAAGGCAGAAAAGAAGTGCAAAACTTATCTTTTTCATATCTCTTAATTCGGTTATTGGGTACAAATATACGATAAAGAGAAAATCTAATCTAATTAATAAATGATAAATTCCCTGCTTGTCTTTTACTGGTGACTTTTTGTTGATTTTACATGTCTGATATTTGCGTGTTATTAAGAGGGGGCAGTTTTGTAGCTATGCCTTTTGACAGAAAGCGCTTTTAATATAGATTTAGAGGTATTTATGAACATTTTTTCTGTATTAGTGAAGGATCTTGCATACTTTAAAGAAAGAAATATAAGCTATGTGTAACTTAAATATTATATTTGTGGCATAAGTTATTTTGTGTTTACTGTGCAGTCTTTTTGTGGAGATACATGGAAACGCGACAAGTTTAATTTAATAAATTGTAGTTATGAAAAAGTACATTGCAGAAATGTTCGGAACTATGGTTCTCGTCCTCATGGGTTGTGGCACAGCAATCAGTTTATCATGTACATCAGCCGATCCCAATTTATCATCTACGGTGATAGGAACCGCACTTGCTTTTGGGCTCTCGGTAGTAGCTATGGCATACACTATTGGCGGTATTTCCGGTTGTCATATCAATCCGGCAATAACCTTGGGATGTTTACTGTCCGGACGCATTAGTGGGAAAGAAGCAGGTATGTATATGCTGTTTCAAGTGATTGGAGCTATTTTAGGCTCTGTGATTCTTTGGGGATTGACTTCTAATGCCGGTTTGGTAGGAACGGGTGCCAATGTCTGTCAGGAAGGAGTTTCCATAATGGGTGGTCTGTTGGCTGAAGTTGTGTTCACATTTGTGTTTGTTCTGGTTGTGCTGGGTACTACCGATGCCCAGAAAGGTGCAGGAAATTTTGCAGGACTTGCCATTGGCCTTTCTTTGGTACTTGTTCACTTGGCTTGTATTCGTTATACTGGGACTTCGGTCAATCCGGCACGTAGTATAGGACCTGCTCTTTTTCAGGGAGGAGAGGCATTAAGCCAACTTTGGATTTTCATTATTGGTCCATTCATCGGTGCGGCTTTGAGTGCTGGAGTGTGGAATATATTTGCAGAAAAAAAGGGTTGACATGTGATGGGTAAGCCTATTTTCCTGAATGGGGAGATTGCTGTTTTTAATACCTTCTAAACAGGACGCTTTTATTTGTTTAAATAGATAGAATAAAGAAACCTACTGGCTGACGGTCAGTAGGTTCTTTTTTTGTGTTTGAGCAGGCTGAAAATGAAAAACACGAGAAAGCTGCCTATATTAATGTAATATATAATGTAAAATACCTATTTTTGCTTTTAAATATAATAGAACTATGAGTACAACATCTCGTTATAATGAATTTCCCGCGTTTCTGAAACGTTATTTCCCATATAAAGTGCAGAAAATTTCGTTGAATGCAGGTTTCACTTGTCCCAATCGTGACGGAAATAAAGGATATGGCGGTTGTACCTATTGCAATAACCAGACTTTTAATCCGGACTACTGCCGCACAGAGAAACCGATATGTTTGCAACTGGAGGAAGGAAAACGTTTCTTCGCCCATAAATATCCGGAAATGAAGTATCTGGCCTACTTTCAGGCTTATACAAATACATACGGCGAATTGGAGTCTTTGAAACGGAAATATGAAGAGGCGCTGTCAGTAGAAGGAGTGGTAGGGCTGGTCATCGGCACTCGCCCGGATTGTATGCCGGATGATCTGCTCCGGTATTTGGAAAGCATCAATAAGCATACTTTCCTTTTGGTGGAATATGGCATTGAGAGTACTTGTGATGAAACACTCCGCCGAATTAATCGCGGGCATACTTTTCAGACCACCGCTGATGCAGTGTGCCGGACGGCGGCTTGTGGCATATTGACAGGCGGGCATGTGATTCTGGGCTTGCCGGGCGAAACCCGTCAAAGTATCGTGGCACAGGCGCATGATTTGTCGCAACTACCGCTTACTACGCTGAAAATTCATCAGTTACAGCTGATACGGGGTACTCGTATGGCTTTGGAATATGAGCAGAACCCCGAAGACTTCCACCTCTTTGATGTAGAGGAGTATATTGATCTTGTTGTAGACTATGTGGAACATCTTCGTCCGGACATTGTTTTGGAGCGTTTTGTTTCGCAGTCTCCGAAAGACTTACTTATAGCACCGGACTGGGGACTGAAAAATTATGAATTTAACCACCGGGTTCAAAAAAGAATGAAAGAACTTGATGCATATCAAGGGAAGAAGTATGAAATGTGAGAAAAAAGCCTTATTTTTGCCGTTGCTAAATATGGAATCAATCTAAATAGAGGATAAAAACAATGAACCCAAAAACAGTGATAAAAGGAAAAATCCACTACGTGGGAGTGAATGATCGCAATAAGCATTTGTTTGAAGGTATGTGGCCATTGCCTTATGGAGTGTCTTATAACTCCTACCTGATAGACGATGAAACAGTTGCATTGATCGATACGGTAGACATTTGTTACTTTGAGGTTTATCTTCGGAAAATAAAAAGTATCATTGGCGAACGCCCTATTCAGTATCTTATCATCAACCACATGGAGCCGGATCATTCCGGATCTATTCGCTTAATCAAACAACATTATCCCGACATCATTATAGTTGGCAATAAGCAGACTTTCGGTATGATAGAAGGATTTTATGGCGTAACTGGCGAGCAATATATGGTGAAAGATGAGGATTTTCTGGCTTTAGGGCACCATAAACTCCGTTTCTATATGACACCTATGGTGCATTGGCCCGAAACAATGATGACCTTTGATGAAACGGAAGGGGTGCTTTTTTCCGGTGACGGCTTCGGTTGCTTCGGTACGCTCGACGGAGGTTTCCTGGATACGCGTATGAATCTGGATAAGTATTGGGATGAAATGGTACGTTACTATTCTAATATCGTAGGTAAATACGGTTCTCCTGTACAGAAAGCTTTGGCAAAGCTGGGCGGATTGCCTATCTCTACCATTTGTTCCACTCATGGACCTGTGTGGACGGACAATATAGCCAAGGTTATCGGTATCTACGACCGTCTGAGCCGTTATGCAGCTGAGGAAGGTGTAGTCATAGTCTACGGTTCCATGTATGGCAATACCGAACAAATGGCAGAGGCAATAGCTGCGGAACTTTCCGTTCAGGGCATCAAGAACATCGTGATGCACAATGTCAGCAAGAGCAATCCTTCTTATATCATAGCCGATATATTCAAATACCGGGGACTGATTGTGGGTAGTCCCACTTATAGCAATCAGATTTATCCGGAAATAGAATCGCTGCTTTCCAAAATACTGGTACGCGAGGTGAAAGGACGTTATTTGGGCTATTTCGGTTCATTCTGTTGGGCAGGTGCTGCAGTGAAGCGCATGGGTGAATTTGCTGAAAAAAGTAAATTTGAAATCGTAGGTGACCCGGTGGAAATGAAGCAGGCTATGAAGGACATCACCTATGAGCAATGCGAACTCTTGGCGCGTGCTATGGCAGAACGTTTGAAGAAAGACAGGAAATAATCAGTAATTACAAATTACGGATGTCTCTCTTTCCCCCGTTTCATTTGGCGTACTTCGTATTTTGTAATTCATGATAGAACAGATTTATTAACCTAATAAAGTAATTGTAATGAGACTAATCATTCAACCGGATTATCAATCCGTATCACAGTGGGCGGCGCATTATGTAGCTGCCAAAATCAAAGCCGCTAATCCCACACCCGAAAAACCGTTTGTATTGGGATGTCCTACCGGTTCTTCTCCTTTGGGGATGTATAAGGCTTTAATCGACCTGAATAAGAAAGGCATCGTGTCTTTTCAGAATGTAGTGACTTTCAATATGGATGAATATGTCGGCTTGCCGAAGGAACATCCCGAAAGCTATTATTCTTTTATGTGGAACAACTTTTTCAGCCACATTGACATCAAACCGGAAAATACCAATATCTTGAATGGCAATGCCGCCGACCTCGATGCGGAGTGTGCACGCTATGAAGAAAAAATTAAGTCATATGGTGGCATTGACCTCTTTATGGGCGGTATTGGTCCAGATGGGCACATTGCATTCAACGAACCGGGTTCTTCCTTGTCTTCGCGCACTCGTCAGAAGACATTGACTACCGACACTATTATTGCTAATTCCCGTTTCTTTGATAATGACGTAAACAAAGTGCCTAAGACATCGTTGACAGTAGGCGTGGGTACTGTGCTCAGTGCAAGAGAGGTGATGATTATCGTAAACGGTCATAACAAAGCTCGTGCGCTGTATCATGCAGTAGAAGGCCCTATCATGCAGATGTGGACAATCAGTGCCCTGCAAATGCACGAAAAGGGCATTATCGTTTGTGACGATGCTGCTACGGTAGAGTTGAAGGTAGGTACTTATCGCTACTTCAAGGATATCGAAGCTGAGCATCTGGAGCCGGCATCTTTGTTGAAGTAAAGGAGTATTACATATAAATGTCTGCCCGTTCTTTCGTTATAGGAGGAATGGGCAGTTTTATTTATAGCTATATCCTTTTGTTACTTTTCTCCATCCAGGTATCCCTTTTTGAACATATCGACAAAAAGGAAGAAAAGGGAAAGTAGCAGCGGACCGAAAATGACACCCATGAATCCGAAAAGAGAAAGGCCGATGACCACTCCGAAGATAGTGATAAGCGGATGAATGTCCGCCATTTTCTTTTGGATAATAAAACGTATCAGGTTATCAAGCTGTGAGATGACAAGGGCACCGAAGGCTGCCAGGCCAATGGCTTGGAGCCAATTGCCAATCAATGCCATATATATGGCTATGGGGACCCATATCAGTGCTGTGCCTACCATGGGAACAACGCTGGCAAATCCTGTCAGGAAGCCTGAAAACAGAATATTGGGAGCGCCGAATATCCAATAGCCTATCATTGCTACTCCGCCTTGTATTATGGCAAGCAGGGGGATGCCAATGGCATTGGAGCGGACAATCATATTGATTTCGTGCACTACATTCTGTGTGTTGGTTTCATTGAAAGGAAGAATTCCGTTGACGTACTGTTCCATTTTTTTTCCGCCTATCAGCATGAAGTAGAGAACGAAGACGAGCACAAACATATTTACAGCAAAGCTGCTGATGCCGCCCATTAGGGTTTGTCCGATGCGTGGCAGGGATGAGAGAACGAAAGAAAGGCTATCTCCTCCCAGTATGTTGTATCCGGTTTTTGCCTTGATGATAGCAGCCGTTTGTTCAAATGGTGCGATAATGGCTTGCGGATCAAGATTGATGTTTTGCAGGTTTATTATTGCCAGCCATACAACCAATGCTAAAGGAATGAGAAAACATAAAATAGCTTCTGCTGTGATGATCGTGGCAGCTATGCTCCGTTTCATCTTTCGCTTCTCGGACAAATAGATCATCTGGCGTCTGACCAGTATATAAATGGTCAATGCTCCCAATAAACCGCTTAAGAAAGGGGTAATCTGTCTGAACAGTATGATTCCTAATCCAATGATGATGATAATCAGGGAATATTTCCAGTATTGTTCTTTTGTACTCATAGAGTTTGTTGCTTCTTTTGAGAAAGAAACATAACAACGACTGAAAAGGTTTTGAAAAGTATGGAGAGACTAATTATTATCCTTCATCCAGCCAGCCTTTTCCCTGACGTACGATTTCTGCTTCGCCATTGGTACAGTCTACTATTGTGGAGCTTTCGATGCCGCCTATGCCGCCATCGATTACCAAATCTACGATATTGCCGAACTTTTCATCAATCAATTCGGGGTCGGTACAGTATTCAATATCCTCGTTTTCTTCATAGGGAAGGGTTGTGGTCATGATAGGAGCATCCAGAAAGCGTGCCAGTTCTTGAATAATCGGGTTGTCGGGCATACGGATACCTACTTCCTTACGGTTGCGGAAAATCTTTGGGAGACGGACAGTACCATTTAAGATGAAAGTAAAAGGACCCGGTAAGTTGCGTTTCATTAACTTGAACGTATTGTTGTCGAATTTGGCATATTCGCTAATACTGCTCAGGTCATAGCAGATGATGGAAAGATTGTTTTTTTTCGGGTCAATAGCCTTGAGCTGGCAGATGCGTTCTATCGCACGCTCTTTTAATCCATGACAGCCGATAGCATACATGGTATCGGTAGGGTAGATGATGATTCCGCCGTTGTTCAGGATGTCGATTACTTGTTGTAAATCTGCCGCACTGTTGTTTTTCTCATAAAGTTTCAGAAGCATGATACTATCGGATTAATAAGTTGGGCGTAAAAATACTCGTAAATATTCTCAAAAGCAAGAGAATCACCTTTTTAGCATCTCTTTCTCTAATTTTTTAATCTTCTTCCATGCCTCTTTGAATTTGGGGCAGAGTGCAACGGCTTTTTCATAGTTCTTCATGGCGGCTTCTTTCATCTCCAGTTTGAGGCACTCGTCGCCCATGATGATGTATTCGCGGGCGTATTTCACCAAAGACTTTTCTTTTTCAATAGCCGCTTGCTTCAAAGAGCGGTTTTCTTCGCGCAGCCGATTGATGATGTTTAGTTTCTTACGGATAAGGCGTTGCACAACAGGCTTCTCTATGTCATAGCGGGAATGGATCGCTTTGAAAAATTCGTTGAGGAAAGTATCGAAGTCGCCTTTATCAAACGCTTTGGTTGCCGCTGCGTATTGTACGTCTGCCTGTGCCTGTTTCAGGGCGCGGTCAATGGCCTGGCGGTTATTGAAACGTTCGGCAAATCCTATGATTTCGGGACGCACAAATACGTCGGCACGACTGACGGGCTTCTTCAGTTGTATTCCTTCCAAAGAGGTACATCGGCTGAGTGCCACATATGCCTGCCCGCCGGCAAATACTCCTCCGGTGAAGTCGATAACTGCCCGGCTGAAAGTCAGTCCCTGACTTTTATGAATGGTGATGGCCCATGCTAACCGTATGGGGTATTGGGTAAACGTACCCAACTCTTCTTCTTCGATTTGTTTCTTCTCCTCGTTGTATTTATAACGGATGTTCCGCCATGATTCCCGCTTCACATCACACTCCTTGCCGTCGTCCGTAATGACATAGAGTGTTTCTTCAAAGGGATCGAAGCCACTGATGATGCCGATTGTGCCATTTACCCAGCGGCGGTCGAAGTCATTTTTTATGAAGATGATTTGAGCACCCGGTTTGAGCACCAGTTCCTGTGAGGTGGGAAGGCTGCTTTCGGGGAAGTCACCTGTGATTTCACCGCTGAATGTAACGGGTTCTCCCGGCAGTTCTGCAAGTTTCTTGTCATTGATATGGTCTACATTGTCGCGGCGGGTGGCGAGAGTGATGTACATATCCGCTTCGGACTCCTCTATTTGTGTGCCATAGCGGGTGTTGAGCAGTTGAAGGTCGGTAGCGCCCACTGTATTGTTTCGTATGTGGTCCAATACGCCGACAAATGTTGCATCCGTTTGGCGATAGACTTTTTGCAGTTCGATCGATACAAGATCTATCTGATTGAAAACTCTTGCAGAGAAAAAATAGGGAGTGGGATAGAAGCGATTCAGTATTTCCCGTTCGTCTCCTTTCACCACAGGTTCCAACTGAAAGACATCACCCACCAGCAGGATTTGTTTTCCGCCGAAAGGTTCCCGGAGATTGCGTGAATAGACACGTAAGATGCGGTCGACAGCGTCGATGATGTCTGCCCGTACCATGGAAATCTCGTCGATGATAATCAGTTCCAGTTCTTCGAGCAGTTTACGATGAGGTTTGGTGTACTTGAAAAATTCATGGATACGACCTCGTTGTAAGCTGAAGTCGGGGTTGTCGGGCAGGAGAGGATAAAACGGCAGTTTGAAGAAACTGTGTAATGTGCTTCCTCCGGCATTGATAGCGGCAATTCCCGTAGGAGCCAATACCACATGCTTCTTCTTGGTATGCTCGCAGATATACCGGAGAAAAGTGGACTTGCCTGTACCCGCTTTTCCCGTCAGGAAAACGGACTGGCGAGTGTACTGAATGAGGTTCAAAGCATCTTGAAACTCCTTGTTCTGGGTGTCGGGTACAAAAGACAAGTTATCGATAATTTAGTAATTGATATTAGTAATTATTCCAAAATCCCAAAGTGTTTTAGTGCATCGGCTATGCCGTTGTCGTCAACACTTGCTGTGACATAATCGGCTATGACTTTCACATCGTCTTTGGCGTTGCCCATAGCAACTCCGATGCCTGCATGGCGTAGCATGCTGATGTCATTCCCGCCGTCGCCGAAAGCCATTGTCTCTTCCAGGCGGATACCGAAATGCCGGATTATTTCATCAATGCCATGCTGTTTGGTATTACCTTTGGCGGTGACATCCACAAAAGCCGGATGCCAGCGTCCCATTTCACAGTTGGGAAGAAAGGGTACTATCATTTGCTCTTCTTCGGCATTGATGAAAGGTGTTAACTGGTAAAACTCTTTGTTGGAATGGTTGTTGGTATAGGGTTGTGGTTCAATCGGGTCTGTTTTGAGTTGATTATTGAATATTTCCGTTACAATCTCACCCGGTTGGTTTGCACAAATATCATGTTCGCCTACGAGTATGCAGGGAATATTACGTTCGTGGCAGAATTTTGTCAGTATGTCCACTTCGGTTGTCGGAATGGGGCTTTTGTAGATGACGGTATCGTTTACAAAACAATAGGCGCCATTCATGGTGATGTAACCGTCTATCAGTTTCCGGTTTTGCAGAGGGGCGAGGTTATTGATGATGACGCGCGGGCGACCGGTTGCGATGAATATCTGTATGCCTTTGGCCTTAGCGGCTTCCAGTGCTTCGATGGTGGAAGTGGGAATCAGGTGAGTCTTGAAGCTCACCAGTGTGCCGTCAATGTCAAAAAACAGAGCTTTAATCATATATGTCTCTTTTAAATTGGTTGGCAAATTTACTTAAAAGCGAAGATATTTCGTACTTTTGCGGTAATTTTGTTTTGTCCGATTAAAATAGAAAGTCCAAAGCATATTAATGAGAAAGCATATTGTCTTTTTCCAAATTAAACTTACTTGAACCTTATGCAGTATAATTTTGATGAAATAATTGAACGTCGCGGTACGGATTCCGTAAAGTGGGACGGTGTACAAAAGGTATGGGGACGCAATGATTTGCTTCCTATGTGGGTGGCCGATATGGATTTCCGTACGCCGCCTTTCGTAATGGATGCTTTGCGCAAACGCCTTGATCATGCGGTTTTGGGATATACCTTTGCTTGTGAAGAATGGTATACTTCCATTTGTAATTGGTTGCACCGGCGCCACCAATGGGACATCTCACGTGATATGCTGACATTTGTGCCCGGAATTGTGCGGGGGCAGGCCTTTGCTTTGCAATGTTTTACCCGACCGGGGGATAAGGTAATGGTGATGACTCCGGTATATCACCCCTTTTTCCTGGTGACCGAACGTTTAGGACGTGAAGTTGTCTACTCTCCGCTTGATTTGTGTGAGGGTCACTATCATATTGATTTTGCACGATTTTCCAGGGATATTCAGGGATGTAAGGTACTCATCCTTTGCAATCCCCATAATCCCGGTGGGCGTGTTTGGACGGTTGACGAACTGCGTCGGATAGCGACTGTCTGCAAAGACAGCGGGACTATGGTCATTTCGGATGAGATACATGCGGACTTAACGTTGCCTCCTTATAAGCATTATCCTTTTGCTACTGTATCTGAGGATGCTGCAAGGATTTCTCTTACTTTCATGGCTCCCAGTAAAGCTTTTAACATGCCCGGATTGGGTAGTTCGTATGCCATAGCGGTTAGTGAGGATATTCGTCATCGTTTTCGTGAGTTTATGGAAGCCGGTGAGTTTTGCGAAGGACATCTGTTGGCCTATATCGGTGCTGCGGCTGCTTATACACAGGGTGAAGAGTGGCTGGAGCAGATGCTTGGCTATGTAGAGGGTAATATAGATTTTACGGAGAATTATCTGAAAGAGCATGTTCCGGGCATCAGTATGATACGCCCGCAAGCATCTTACCTGATTTTCTTGGATTGCCGGGCGTTGGGCTTGTCACAAGAGGAGTTGGTAAGGCTTTTTACAGAAAAGGCTCATTTGGCTCTGAACGACGGAGCAATGTTCGGTAAACCGGGAGAAGGCTTTATGCGGCTGAATGTCGGTTGTCCTCGTTCTGTTTTGCAAACGGCCTTGCGGCAATTGTCCGCAGCGGTTAAAGAAGAGAAGGCAAGGATATAAGGCTTAAATCGTTTTCTCAGATTGTTAATCCCTATTGCAGAGCGCAGTAGGGATTTTTTTGTCTTAATTAGACATACCTAATTATAATTATCTCATCTTTAAGTTATACTCCGTTTTAGGTATTGTTACCGTTTTTAACTACCCCTACCTTTGTCCCAACAAAAATTAAGATAAAAGATGGGAAAATTAACGAGTTTATTAGCATTGTGTCTTGTGTTATCGGCCAATGCTTTATGGGCAGGGGAACCCGATGAAGCAAGCGCAAAAGGTGATACTGCCGAGAGTACACTGAAGAAAAAAGTGACAAGTGCTCCGGATGGTGACAGCTACAAGAAATTCCGTTTCGGTGGATATGGAGAAATGGTAGCCAGTTTTAAAGATTACGGCATCAACCGTTTCTTTGGTGGCAATAGAGGCAATTCGGACGATCATCGTAATACGATTGCTATCCCGCGTTTTGTATTGGCGTTCGATTATAAGTTCAATTCCAAATGGATACTGGGAGCTGAAATAGAATTTGAATCCGGTGGTACCGGTACGGCTGTAGAATTGGAAAATTCCGAAAATGGAGAGTATGAAACGGAGATAGAGAAAGGCGGTGAGGTCGCTTTGGAACAATTCCATATAACACGTCTGATACATCCTGCTTTTAATGTTCGTGCCGGACACTTGATTGTGCCGGTAGGCCTCACTAATGCACACCATGAGCCTGTCAACTTTTTCGGAACTTATCGTCCGGAAGGTGAGACAACCATTCTTCCTTCCACCTGGCATGAAACGGGTATCGAGTTCTTCGGTTCTTTCGGCAGGGGATATGCTACATTCGATTATCAGGCATTGGTTGTGGTGGGACTGAATGCGAATGGTTTTGACCGAAATAATTGGGTTGCAGGTGGAAAACAGGGTTTCTTTGAGGTGGATAATTTTACTTCTCCCGCTTATGTTGCTCGTTTGGATTATAGAGGTGTACCGGGTTTGCGCATAGGCGGCTCTTTCTATTATTGTGTCAATACAGCATCCAATTCCGATAAAGTTGCTACTTATGCCGGGGTAAAAGCACCGTTACGCATTTATACCGTCGACGGTCAGTACAAGAATAAGTATGTAACGGCTCGCACGAACTTTGTGTTCGGCAATCTGACAGGGGCTACCGCTATCAGCAATAAGAATAAAGGTTTGTCCAATTCTTCTCCTTATACACGCGTGGTACAAGTTGCCAAGAGGGCTGTGAGCTATGCCGGTGAAGTCGGCATCAATCTCCGTTCTATTTGCAACGACAGTAAGAAAGTGCCTGTCATCTATCCGTTTGCCCGTTATGAATATTACAATCCTCAGGAAGAAGGAGAAAAAGGCCAGCTTCCTATGGACAAGAGAAATCAGGTGAGTATGTGGACTGCCGGCCTGAACTGGTATGCTTTGCCCAATCTGGTGGTAAAGGCTGATTATATGACCCGCCAAATCGGTACGGGCAAGGTATTCGGCAAAGGCAAATACAATAGTGAAAACGAGTTTTCCATCGGTATCGCCTATGTCGGTTGGTTTATAAAGAAATAATGCATTAATCTCAAATAATAACAATGAAAATGAAAAAGTATTTTTTGTACGTTGCAGCTTGTATGCTGTCTTTGGGCGGAATGATGTCCGCATGTAGTGATGGCGATGATCCTTCTAATGGAAATGGTAATGGCGCTGTAGAAGAAATTAACATTACCAAAGATAATGCTTCCAACTGGTATAGCTACATGATTAACGTTACTAATCTGTTGAAAGAAGATGCCGCAACGCTTTATGATGATTGGAAAACCAGCTATAACGGTGGAGAATCCTATGCTTCGATTTTTATCAATCATAATAATTCGGCTTACTTTGGTACTGCCAATAACTGCGTTCAGCAGATTATCGAAGGCTGCTGGGATATAGCCAATGAGGTAGGTGATGCAAAAATCGGTGACCCATACGATTTGTATGTAGCAGGAAAGTCGCAAGATGCCTTGTATGCTGTGGAATCTTGGTTTAGCTGGCACTCTCGCGAGGATTATTCAAACAATATCATTTCTATTTACAGTGCGATTTGCGGAACGAGAGATGTGAGAGTGAATAATGATGTAATGGATTTGACAAATTCCGTAATCGCTGCAAACTCTATTTATAATGTAGTCAAAGGCAATAATAGTGAGTTGGCAGATGATGTCCGGAAAGCCATCAAGAAAGCTCATGACGCTATCTTGGCTATTCCTGCTCCTTTCCGTAACCATATCAGTAGTGCAGAAGCATTGGCTGCCCAACAAGCTTGTGCGGATTTGGCTGATTTGTTGAATAACAGACTACTTCCGGAGATTACTCAGAAGAAAGATACGTATAATGATGCAGCATTGGACGGCGTTGTGAGTACTTATGTGAACGATGTGGTACTTCCCACTTATTTGGATTTGAAAAATGAAGTAGCTGTTCTGTTGGAGAAAGTAAGCACTTTACAGAAAAACCCGACCGATGCGAACTTTAAGGCTGCTGCGGCCCAATGGATTGTTGCCCGTAGGCCATGGGAAACAAGTGAAGCGTTCTTGTTCGGTCCTGTAGCCGATAAAGGTTTGGACCCCAATATGGATAGCTGGCCGCTGGATGCGGATGCGATTGTCAATATCCTGAACTCGGGAGACTTCACCAAGTTACAATGGAACGGCGAATTCATTACCGATGAAAACGGTGATCCGGTAGAGAGCATTGCATCCGCTCAGAATGTTCGTGGCTTTCATACATTGGAATTCCTTCTTTTCAAGGATGGCGATCCTCGTACGGCACCGACGGAATAAATCTCGGATATAATTGTGTGGACAAATAAGTAAAGGAGTGTATTGTCGTCTCCTTTACCTATTTGTTGTGTTCTGATATTTTGTGTAAAATAAACTCTGTTGCTTATGAGAGATTTAGAAAAACGTTTGTTTCCGTTGTTGCTTGGCTTGTTGCTTTGCTGTGCTTGTGAGGGCGATACTTATGATATATTGGATATAGAAGTACCGGGCGGTTATGAGTTGTCTGCCGGTACGGCCACTGTATTTATGCGTTCTTCCAAGGCATACGACACCCCGGCCGACTGGGTGACGGGAGTCTATAACTCACGTTTCAATAACGGAGACGGACTTTACGATGATGTCCGTACCAGCACTAACGGAACGGGCGGCGGTTTAGGACCTGTCTATGCCGGATATTCTTGCGGCAGTTGCCATCATAACGCAGGTCGTACGCGTCCTACGTTATGGAGTGAGGGAGGATCGGGCAGTAGCGGTTTCTCTTCTATGCTGATATACATCACCCGCAAGAACGGTGCTTTCTTTCCCAATTACGGGCGTGTGCTTCACGACCAGTCCATTTATGGCGTAAAGGCGGAAGGAAAGCTGAAAGTGGAATATACCTATGAGGATTTTAAGTTTCCCGACGGTACTCCTTATCAGCTTGCCAAGCCTACTTATACGATAACGGACTGGTATGCGGAAGAAATAAAACCGGAGGATTTGTTCTGTACGGTTCGCATCCCCCTGCGGCATGTGGGAATGGGACAGATGATGGCGCTCGATCCGAAAGAGATTGAGGCGCTTGCTGCCAAAAGCAATTATCCCGAATACGGCATTAGCGGACGCTGTAATTACATTACGGAGAAAGGTGTGAAGAGTTTGGGATTGTCGGGTAACAAGGCACAGCATGCAGACCTGACCGTAGAATTGGGTTTCTCCAGCGATTTGGGAGTTACCAACAGCCGTTATCCGGAAGAAATCTGTGAAGGGCAATTGCAAATGGAACAGGGCAGTATGATGGGGCTGTCTTATGATCAGTTGGATGTATCGGCAGAGGATATGGAGGATGTGGACCTCTACTTGCAATGCCTGGGGGTACCGGCCCGCCGCAATGTGGATGACGAACAGGTTATCAAAGGCGAGCAGAAGTTCTATGAAGCCAAATGCCACCTTTGCCATGTCACCACCTTGCATACCAAACCGCGCGGCAGCTCTTTGTTGATGGGAACGCAGCTCCCTTGGTTGGGCAGCCAGACCATTCATCCGTATTCGGATTTCCTGCTCCATGATATGGGTTCGGAAATTATGGGTGTGGGATTGAATGACAACTATGTCAGTGGTCTTGCACGCGGCAATGAATGGCGTACCACTCCGTTGTGGGGTATCGGCTTGCAGGAGATTGTAAACGGGCATACTTATTTTCTGCATGACGGGCGTGCCCGTAATTTGGTTGAGGCCATTATGTGGCATGGTGGTGAGGCGGAGGCTTCCAAGAATCTGTTTAAGAATATGAGTAAGGAAGATCGTGATGCGTTGGTTGCATTTATCAATTCACTATAATAACAAGTTACACAGTATTTAAATAAGAAACGATATAATCGTATGAAGAAATTAATATTATTGGCTTCGTTTGCCGCTATGCCGTTGATGGCAATGGCACAGCACGAAGAAGATACGGAGAATGGCGTGGTGTCGTTGGCCGGGAGGGAAGGTTTTACTATTTCCAGCAAGAAAGGCGACTTTGTTTTCAAACCCTATTTGCTGGTACAGACAAGCGCCAATCTGAACTGGTATGATGATGAAGGCTTAGATAAGGCATATAATCAGGATAATTTCGCCAATTCCGGTTTTTCGGTGCCTTATGCGGTGTTGGGCTTTACGGGTAAGGCTTTCGGAAAAGTGTCTTTCAACCTATCCATCAATGCGGCGGCCAGCGGTGGTGCTTTGTTGCAGCAGGCCTGGTTTGACGTGCAGTTCAAGAAGCAGCTGGCATTGCGTGTAGGCAAGTTCAAGACACCTTTTTCGCATGCCTACCTGACTACGTTGGGTGAGACATTACTGCCGCAGTTGCCGGTTTCGCTGACTTCTCCAGTCATCATGCCTTATTCGCTGAATGCTGTTACCCCGAACATGGCTACCGGTTTTGACCTGGGGGTGGAACTGCATGGATTGATAGGCGAGAAGTTCGGCTATGAGGTCGGCTTGTTCAACGGTACGGGAATTTCTGTGAATACAGCATCAAAAACTATCAGTGACGACTGGCACATTCCGTCTTTGCTCTATGCAGGTCGTCTGACTTATATGCCTAAAGGAGTGATGCCTTCTACGCAAGGTAATCCGAACCGCCTGCATGAAGATAAGATGCTTTTCGGCCTGTCCGGTTCTGTTAATGTAGAGAGTGAAAATGAGAGTACAAACGACATGCGTGTCGGATTGGAGTTTGCCATGTTGAAGAACAAACTTTATTTGGCTGCCGAGGCGTATTATATGAATGTAGGTTTCACCAAACGTCAGAAGATTGATGAGACATATCATTATTTAGGCGGTTATGTGCAGGGCGGTTATTTTGTGGCTCCTCGTGTTCAGGTAGCCGCACGTTACGACTTCTTCAACCGTAACGGTACCGGTGACGACGGTTTCCTGAACATGCCGGCTGTGGGTATGAATTATTTCTTCAAAGGTTGCAATTTGAAGTTGCAGGCTATGTATCAGTATACAGCCCGTTGGGGACATGACACACAGCTCGACCGCGATAATGATAACTTGGGGCTGGCCACGCATTCCGCGACCGTTTTGCTGCAATACACATTCTAACAGATTGAAAAAAGGATTTATCTATGAAGAAACATATTCTTTTCTTATCGTTGTTCATATTCGTTTTCGCTTCCTGCGACGAGGGCAGGCTCTATCAGGACAGGCTCATTGTTCCGGAAGAAGGGCGTGTAGTGAAACTGCACGTGAATATGAGCGGAGTGGATACATGGCCGGACGGCTATACGGTGGTTCTTGCAGGTTTCAACAATGAGAAGGAGTATTCGCTGATTGCAAAATCTATTCCGAATAATGGTGACGTAGACTTGCTGATGGCCGGAATCGGCGAAGAGGTTACCTCTATTGAACTTTGTGTGACAAACCGTATACGCGAGCGCGTGTATTCATTTTACACGCAAGATTTTTCTACTGTAGATGCAGATACTACCCAATTGGATGCCGGGACAATCGATGCCGGTATGTTCAACGCCGTTCAGCAGGGGATTTTTATTGGTAAGTCGTGTGTAGGTTGTCATGGAACCAGTACGACTGCCGCTGCTGGACTGAACTTGAAAGAAGGTGTCAGCTATGATGGCTTGGTCAACCGTCCTTCCGTTGTAAGCCCAGAATGGATGCGGGTCAGTCCGGGAAATTCCGATGAAAGTATGTTGTATCAGATCCTTGCTTCCCCTATCAGCAAGGAGTGGGGACACGACCATTCGCAAGAGATAGAATCGTCGATAGCATTGGAAATGCTTAAAGACTGGATAGACTCCGGGGCCGAAGAATAACTTTACCAACAATAACGAAAACCAATATTGTTATGAACAATAGACAACAAAGGCAAACTGAAAATGCATCAGCCGAAATCTTTAAATATGATGCGGACAACGGTGTTTCGGAATATCATGTGATGATACATGCACGTTGCCCGGAAGACACATACGAGCAACAATTGAATGCAGTAGTGAATGCTTACTTCGCTTTACTAGAGGGTGAAATACGTGGTGCTGTTGCTGTTTTCAAGCGTTATTTCCTGAGCGATGCCGCCAACCAATCGGATATGCTGCTGGCGCTTACCACCGAGAGTTCGGACTGCGCACTTTCCATTGTGGAGCAGCCGCCGCTGAATGGAACCAAGATTGCATTATGGGTGTATTTGCAGTCCGGAGTACAGACAAGAGTGCTTCACAACGGATTATTTGAGGTGAGGCATGGCGCTTACCGCCATCTTTGGAGTGGCAATGCCTTCAATCGTGCGGCCAACTCCGAATATCAAACCCGCCTGTTGCTGAATGACTACGCGATGCAGCTTATGGAACAGGGATGCAAATTGGCGGACAATTGTATCCGTACTTGGTTTTTCGTGCAGAATGTGGACGTGAACTATGCCGGAGTGGTGAAAGCTCGCAATGAAGTGTTCATCACACAGAACCTGACGGAGAAGACGCACTACATTTCGAGCACTGGTATCGGCGGGCGTCATGCCGACCCGAAAGTGTCGGTGCTGATGGACACGTATGCCGTCGATGGGATAAAGTCCGGACAGGTTCATTTTCTGTATGCGCCCGCGTATCTGAATCCCACTTATGAGTATGGCGTCAGTTTTGAACGCGGCACGTATGTGGACTACGGCGACCGTCGCCAAGTCTTCATTTCCGGTACGGCAAGCATCAACAACAAGGGCGAAGTGGTGCATCCAGGCAACATCCGCAAGCAGACCGAACGGATGTGGGAAAACGTGGAGGCCCTCTTGAAAGAAGCGGACTGTACGTTCGATGATTTGGGGCAGATGATTGTCTATTTGCGTGATATTGCTGATTATGCAGTCGTCAAGGAGATGTATGACAAGCGTTTCCCCGCTACTCCCAAAGTGTTTGTCCATGCGCCGGTATGCCGTCCGGGCTGGCTGATAGAAATGGAGTGCATGGGGGTAAAGGCGCTTGAAAACAAGGAGTATGCTCCTTTCTGAATTGAAACAAGAACCGGATAATAGTCAGCATTCATACTTAATCAGGCCAATAACTGATGTCACATAACTTGAAACGATTACTCATCGCTGTATATATCTGCCTTGTATGTCTGCTTGCCATAGCTACTTTCCTGGAGCAGGCATGCGGGACAGATTTTGTAGAAAAGTATATATATCATACTTTTTGGTTTTGTTGTCTCTGGGGGATTCTGGCTGCTCTGGCTGTTATGGCATTAATCAGACGGCAGCTATGGAAGCATCTTCCCACATTGTTGTTGCATGGTTCCTTCCTTGTGATTTTGGCGGGAGCCATGCTTACGTTTGTCAGCAGCCGGAAAGGATATGTGCACCTTACCGTAGGAAATAAAGTAGGTAGCTTTGTGGAACAGGAGAGCGGCCGGAGGATAGATTTACCCTTTACATTACTCTTGGACAGCTTTCGGGTGGAACACTATCCCGGTACGGAAGCTCCTGCGGATTATGTCAGCCATATTCGTATCTTGCGGTCGGGGCAGGATACGGACAGTGCCTCTTGCAGCCGCACCGTTTCCATGAACCGCATCCTGTCCGAACAGGGTTTCCGCTTCTATCAGTCGTCTTTTGATGAAGACAAGCGAGGTAGTTGGCTGACAGTGAACTATGACCCTTGGGGAATAGGAGCTACCTATGCGGGGTATGTACTGCTGGGAATTTCTATGATTGGACTACTCTTCAGCCATAGGGGAGAATTCCGCAGGCTGATGAATCATCCGTTGCTTAGGAAGGGGGGCGTGTTCTGTCTTTTGCTGTTGGCGGGAAGTATGCAGGTGCAGGGACGGACGCTTCCGGCTTTAAGCATCAGGCAGGCGGATAGTCTGGCTTATGAACAGGTTATTTACCATGACAGGGTAGTGCCCTTCAATACGCTTGCTCGTGATTTTGTGGTGAAACTGACAGGACGGCCGTCCTATGCGGGTTTAACTCCCGAACAGATTATCGGCGGATGGTTGCTGCGTCCGGAAGTGTGGCAGTACGAACCGATGATTTATATTAAGAATCGGGAGCTATGCCGTTTGTTGAACCTGAAAACGCCTTATGCTTCTGTGGCCGACTTGTTTGACGGACAGCGGTATCGTTTGCAAGGCTTCTGGCAGGGCAGACAGGAAACCGGCCGGAAAATGTCCCCTTTGGAAAAGGCAATCGTAGAAACGGACGAAAAGGTGGGATTAATTCTGATGCTCCAAAAGGGAACCTTGATTCGCCCTTTGCCTAAAGACGGCAGCGTGAAGCCGTTGCCATTGTCAAAGATACGTGCGGAGCTTATCTACAACCGTATTCCTTTTAGTAAATGCCTGTTCATGTTCAATCTGACGGTTGGTTTGCTGGCATTCTTCCATTTGGTATATTGCGGTCTGCGCCATTCTTCGGAGCGGAGTGGTTTGTCACGCCGGATAAACCGTTTTCTTGTTGTGGCTCTTTATGTGGCATTCCTTTTCCAGCTCTTTGGATATGGTCTGCGTTGGTATGTGGGCGGACGCATTCCGTTGAGCAACGGATATGAGACGATGCTGTTTATGGCTTTGTGTACACTGGTGTTGGCGTGCTTGTTTCGCCGTAGGTTTCCGTTTACGGTACCTTTCGGCTTTCTGCTTTCGGGATTTGCGTTACTCGTTGCTCATTTGGGGCAGATGAATCCGCAGATTACCCCTTTGATGCCTGTACTTGTGTCTCCATGGCTCAGTATGCACGTTTCGCTGATAATGATGTCCTATGCGCTTTTTGCCTTTATAATGCTGAATGGAATACTTGCTCTGTGCATTCGCAGACATGAGAGGATGCTGATGCTTCTCAGCCGTCTCTTGCTCTATCCGGCGAATTTCTTCTTGGGTGCAGGCATTTTCATGGGAGCTGTTTGGGCAAACGTGTCGTGGGGGCGGTACTGGGCGTGGGATCCTAAAGAGGTTTGGGCATTAATCACGTTCCTCGTGTACGGAATGGCGTTTCATTCGAAGAGCCTGTCCGCTTTCCGCAGGCCGTTGTTCTTTCACATCTATATGATTGCGGCTTTCCTTACAGTATTGATGACCTATTTCGGGGTGAATTACGTCTTGGGTGGCATGCATAGCTATGCAAATGCCTGATTAGAACGGTGATGTTACCTATTTATAATGACTGCCGTTCTTTAATATACCTATATCGAGTGATTGCGGCATCGGATGCAATGGCGTATCTTTGCAATATCAGATTTAAAGAATGAATTAGTTAGTCATAATTACGTAACCACTTTTATGAAGATAAAAGGATCCCCGCTTTCCGATGCGATATCGTGAGACGGGGATTATTTATGATTCCACACGAATACCCCTGAATTATCAGGCTGTATTATTTCTTCCAGACAGGCTCTGCAAAAAATAAGTTCAAAGGTTTCGGTATATGCTAAAGGTTGGTAGAGTTTGTACCATCAGATGGTACGACGTGTACCTTACTATGGTATGAAGAATACCTTACTGTGGTACAAGCCGTACCACAGTAAGGTATTCTTCGTACCAAAGCATGGTCTTGATTTGGTATATGTATGCTGTTGATTGCGAGCTCGTTGTGTGACTCCTTTTATAGTGAATCTTTGATGTCCTGCAATTCCACCAGTTTGTTCACAATGGCATAAATGGTGAGACCGGCGGGAGAGTGTATTTGCAACTTGCGTGCAATGTTGCGGCGGTGAGTAATGACGGTGTGGATAGAGAGATACAGTTTGTCGGCAATCGCTTTATTGGTCATGCCCTTTACAACGCAAGTAATGATTTCCTTTTCGCGTTGGCTGAGCGTTTCCTGTTCGTTGTCTTTCTCTTCTTCCTCTTCAGCGTGGAGAAGGTGGTTGATTTTACCGGTAATTGCCTCAAGATCGTCACAGATAGCAATGCTTTCATCATACTCTTTCAAAGCATTGTTGTCTATGACGGAACATACCAATGCAATGTATTTAGTGCTGTTCTTACTGTGATCCGCTTTAAAGGAAGGCAGGTCGAACCAGCCGCCGAAAGTAGGGTTTACGATTACAATGTCGGGTGTATGGAGATAAGTATAGTTCTGTAACGCTTCCGGTGAAGACACCTCAATGGGATGTGCGTTCAGATTGGGAATACGTTTGAGCACTGCCGCAAGACCACTTCGTACAATGACCGAAGTTTCTGCAACAACTATTTTCAGAGAAATATTATTGTTCATCTTTCAGCCTTTTTTCAATTTGTGCTACTGCAGGAACAAACATATAATCTTCCACCTGACAATGTGAAGCAAGATCCTGTTCGCAGTTGAAGATGTCGAACAGGACGGCGTTCAGGAGATTATTGTTTTCTTTTTCGGGATAGTATTTGATAATGATATTTTTCAGCTCTTTCAGTTTGGTATCTATCTGATTGTGCTTACTGGCAAAGGTGGCAATGTCGTATTCGTCGGACAGTCTGCCTTGCAGTAACTGTTCTACGTAAGTAAAGACGGCTTCATTTTCGTATTCCATGTGGCGGCGCACTTCTTTGGCATACTCATCAAAGAATTTGAGAATGAGGTAGGCCACATCGTTGTCTCTGGAGCAGTCTATGGCTTCTATCAGTTTGCGGCGCATGGCAGGCAGGTTGAAGTCGAGAAAGTAGGTGTGCGCACGCTTCAGATAATCCATGAGTGCCGGAATAGAGAATGAGTCGTTGTCAATACTGTAAGAGTATTGCTCCTCGCTGATGAAATTGGCTACGGCGAGGAAAGTGCGGTAGTCTACATGCTGGCTCTCACAGACATCCTTTACGCTCTTGTCTCCGAATCCAAGCGACAAACCGAAGCGGCTCATCACCATTAATAAGGAGTAGTTATCGCAGATGAGATCGCTCATCTTGTCCGTAGCCCGATATTTATGTTGTTCATTCATTGTAAGTTATTCCTTTTCACTATGTGTTCCGAGCGCAAAGTAACGGTTTTTCTTCGAGAATTGCAATCGCTATTTGTAGGTATTTTGAGTCTGCACGCAGTCATTATTTATCATTGAACTAAAGTCTTTAGTTTATATTAACTAAATAAATTAGTTTTGTAACTAAATAATTTAGTTCTTTGTGAAAAAGAAAGAATAGCTATGAAAGGACTGACTGCAAAAGAAGAAGAAATTATGGGTTTTTTCTGGAGAAAAGGACCGCTGTTTGTGAAAGAGATACTGGCGTTCTATGAAGAACCCAAACCGCATTTCAATACACTCTCCACCATAGTAAGAGGGCTTGAAGAAAAAGGTTTTCTGAATCACAACACGTTTGGCAACACGTATCAGTATTATGCAATGGTAAGTGTGGAGGACTTTAAGAAAGGAACATTGAAGAATGTCATTAGCAAATATTTCAATAATTCCTATTTGAGTGCGGTGTCATCACTGGTGAATGAGGAAGAATTTTCACTGGACGACTTGAAGCAACTGATACAGGATGTGGAAAAAGGCAAACTTTCGGAATAGTAACCGTCAATACGTATACTTCTATGGGCATACTATTTGTTTATATACTTAAATCATCCTTTTGTCTGGCGGTATTTTATCTGTTTTACCGTTTGTTGTTGAGTCGTGAGACGTTTCATCGTTTCAATCGCATTGCTCTGTTGGGGATTCTGCTGTTATCTTGTCTGTTGCCGTTTGTAGAAGTCAGTGTGAGACGGCCGGTTGAGATGTATCAGACTATGATGACGTGGGAGCAGTGGCTGTTGTTGACAGATTTGGCAGGTACGGAAACTCATGCAGTGCAGGTGCAGGAGAATGTGGTTACGTGGATACAGGGATTGTTGCTGGTATATCTGTTCGGTATTCTTTTCTTCATGCTCCGCAATATATATTCGTTGTTTGGCTTATGGGTATTGTTGAAGTCGGGTAGGAGAGAGAAGGTTAGTGATTATGTTGTAACGGTTGTTAAGGCGGTTTTGATAGTGCATGAACGGGATATTTCACCATTTAGTTGGATGAGATATATCGTTATTTCACAGAAAGACTTGCATGAGAACGGCAGGGAGATCCTTACTCATGAACTGGCGCATATTCGTAACCGCCATTCATGGGATTTGTTTGCGGCGGATATATGCATATTCTTTCAATGGTTTAATCCGGCAGCGTGGCTGTTGAAACAGGAGTTACAGAATATCCATGAATACGAAGCTGATGAAACTGTTATCAATGAGGGTGTGGATGCGAGACAATATCAATTATTATTAATAAAAAAAGCCGTTGGCACAAGGCTCTACTCTATGGCCAACAGCTTTAATCACAGTAAACTTAAAAAACGTATCACTATGATGTTAAAAGAAAAATCAAGTCCGTGGGCACGTTTGAAGTATCTCTATGTACTTCCGGTAGCTGCTATTGCAGTAACAGCTTTTGCCCGTCCCGAAGTGTCTGAAACAGTGGAAGAAATTTCTGCCGTCAAAGTTAATGATTTAACGGCAATTGTAGAAACAAAAGTTGCGGAAAGTTCCGGACAGTTATTGCCTGTGCAGTCAGTTCCGAAAGACTCTGTGAACCGGAAAAGTAAGGTGGCAGTGCAACAAATGGACGAACTGGTGGTAGTGGGCTATGCTTCTAAAGACAGTGTGAAAGACAGAGAACCGGTATTTAATGTTGTAGAACAGATGCCTTCATTTCCGGGAGGAATGGAAGCCTTGATGCAATATCTGGCGAAGAATATGCGCTATCCGGTGGAGGCGCAGAAGAACAAGGTGCAAGGTAGGGTGGTTGTTGGCTTTATCGTTAGTAAGGATGGTGACATTAAAAAGGCGCATATTCTTCGTGGCGTAGATCCTGAGTTGGATGCGGAGGCTATCCGCGTGATAGAATCTATGCCTAGGTGGATGCCGGGCATGCAACGTGGAAAAGCGGTAGCAGTGAGTTATACACTACCCGTTATGTTCAGGTTGACGGGGGATGCTCTCGGCTTGAAATTGGTTGAGGCTTCCGGTTCAACTGCCGGAGAACTAGATAAAGGGGTAACTTTTTCTTACGCGGAGGGTAAGCAGCCGCTTTGTATTGTAAATGGTAAAGAAGTGGATTGGGCGGTGATGCGCGCCCTGAATCCCGATAGAATAAAAAGTATAACTGTACTGAAAGATAAGGCTATACTGGAAGAGAAGTATGGGGAAAAGGGGCAAAACGGTGTTTTGTTGATTACCTTAAAGGGATATACCGAATAACTGAATCGGTTATACATCTTATCGGTTAGTCCTTGCAACCTACTGTGTTGTAAGGACTGATTTCTTTTATGTGATACGCTTAATCCGGATTGATTATTTATCTTTGTCCTGGGCCATGCAATTCTCGATATGAGCAAGTATTTCTTCCTCTTGTCCGGGATTGAACCAGCTTATTTCTTCGTCCCGTTTGAACCATGTCATTTGTTTACGGGAGTAGATGCGGGAGTTCTGTTGAATCTTCTCAATGGCGAAAGGCAGTGTCCATTCGCCGTCAAGGTAATTGAATATTTCCTTATAACCCACTGTATTCAGGGAGTTGAGCGTCCGATAAGGATAGACGCTGCGTACTTCTTCCACAAGTCCGTCGGCTATCATCTGTTCCACGCGTCGGTTTATGCGGTCGTACAACTCTTGACGGTCACGTGTGAGACCTATTTTTATGATACGAAAAGGGCGTTCCTTTTTTTGTTGCGTGCGGAAAGAGGTGTAGGTCTTTCCGGTCATATAACAGATTTCCAAGGCATGTATTACCCGTTTGTGGTTCTTTAAGTCTACAGTTTTGTAATACTCCGGATCAAGCAGCTTCAGTTCGGTGCAGAGGTTCTCCAACCCCTCTGTCTCGTATTTGTGAAGCATCATCCGGCGGGTATCGGCATCTACGGTGGGAATGTCGTCAATGCCTTTGCATACGGCATCTACGTACATCATGGAGCCTCCTGCCAGGAGTACGACCTCATGCTCGGTATAGAGTTTCTCAAGAAGCTGCAGCACTTCGGTTTCATATTGGGCGGCACTGTAATAGTCGGTAAGTTGCAGTGTGCCGACAAAGTAGTGCCGTACACGTTGCAGTTGTTCCGGAGTGGGGGCAGCCGTACCGATTTTCAAATCGGCGTAAAGTTGTCTTGAATCGGCAGAAACTATGCATGTTCTGAAATGCTCCGCCAGGCGGAGGCTGAGTTCCGTCTTACCCACTCCCGTAGGTCCTATAAGTACTATCAATGTTTTCATGAGGCCGTAATAAAATAATTCGGGCGAAGAACAGTTGCATCCTCCGAAACGGGCATATCCTCATGGGATATTCCATTATCATTGGAGCAAATTATTATTCGCCCGAACCGGTTTATCAGAATTTGTCTTCTTCGTAAGGAATATCAGCGGCACCTTCGTCCAAACCTCCAAAGCCTTCTTTGTCGAAGTCCTCCATGTCAAAATCTTGGTCGCCGTAGAAGTTCTCGTCCAAATCAAGCGAACCGCCGGCAGCAGCCATTTCCTCAAAGTCGATGGTTTGTTTGGGTGCTTCTCCCGCTTTCTTTGTACATTTGGCTCCGGTCATACTCTTTCCGGTGATGATTTCAGAGAGCTCGATAAAGAAGCAGCGTTCTGTCATGTAGTCGAATACATACAGCAGTTTTTGCTTTTCGTCTTCTACCAATTCGCTGATTGGAGTATCTTTCATCACCCAGCTGTCTATCTCCGGATTGTCATCCATTTCTTCGAGAGTGATTTCTTTCTCTTTTTCCCAATCGTCGTCGCAGATGAAGAAAGAAGTCATTTGGTCGTTGGCGTAGCCTACTGATTTCAGGATAGCCTCGTGGAAGTCATAGAATGTAGCTTCCGGATCAATCTGTATTTCTCTGATGAAGTCGTCTGCTTCGTCGGAGATGAGAGTAAATCTATATATCATAATGTTAACTTTTTTATTTACTTGCAGGAATAATGCCGCGAGCTGATTCACGTATAAAGTTTACAATATAGCTGATTTCGGGTGTCATTTCCATTTCATTTTCAATCTTCTTCAAAGCGTCCGTATTGTTCATTCCGCTTTGATAGATGATGCGGTAGGCATCATGGATGGCCTCGATCGTTTCGTTGGAGAAACCGCGGCGACGCAGTCCCACAATGTTGAGACCTGCATAGCAAATAGGCTCCCGGCCGGCTATGATATACGGCGGTATATCTTTGCTGAAACGGCATCCGCCTTGTATCATGCCGAAACCTCCTACGCGGCAGAACTGGTGCATCAGGACGTTGGCACTGATTATGGAGTTGTCGTCTATAACGATTTCTCCAGCCATTTTTGTTGAGTTACCGATAATGCAACCGCTTCCTATGAGGGCGTCGTGGGCAACGTGTACGCTTTCCATTAGCAGGTTGTTATTGCCTACGATTGTTTTTCCTTTGGCGGCTGTACCCCGGTTGATTGTTACGTTTTCGCGGATAATATTGTTATCGCCTATTTCGGCAGTAGTCTCTTCTCCTCTAAATTTCAGGTCTTGCGGAATGGCACCGATTACGGCTCCGGGAAAGATTGAGTTTCCATTGCCGATACGTGATCCGTACAGAATGTTGACATTTGCCATAATCTTATTGTTATCGCCGATTACCACATTCTTGTCAATGAAAACAAAAGGAGCAATCTCTACGTTTTCCCCGATTTTTGCTTCGGGATGAATATACGCTAAGGGACTTATCATAATTAACTTACTTGTTTTTTACTATTTGAGCCATAAATTCAGCCTCGCATACTACCTTTTCGCCTACAAATACATAGCCTTTCATGGTAGAGATGCCCCGGCGGATAGGAGCCATTAGTTCCACGCGGAAAATCAAAGTGTCTCCCGGCACTACTTTCTGGCGGAACTTAACACCGTCTATTTTCATGAAGTAGGTGGAGTAGCGCTCCGGTTCGTCTACTGAGTTCAGAACAAGCAGGCCACCTGTCTGCGCCATAGCTTCTACTTGCAATACGCCGGGCATGACCGGTTCCTGCGGGAAGTGTCCCTGGAAGAAAGGTTCGTTGGCTGTTACGTTTTTGACACCTACAATATAGTTGGCGCCTATCTCAATTACCTTGTCTACCAGTTGGAACGGATAGCGGTGCGGCAACAGTTCACGAATACGGTTCACGTCCATAATAGGTTCGCGGTTGCAGTCGTATGAAGGAGCCTGTATTTCGTGCAGGCGGATTTCCTTACGCATTTGGCGGGCGAACTTATTGTTGATGGTATGCCCCGGACGCGTGGCTATGATACGGCCTTTAATGGGTTTGCCGATTAGCGCCAAGTCTCCGATAACATCCAGCAGTTTGTGACGTGCACATTCATTGGGCCATACCAACGGCTTGTGGTTGATGTAACCCAACTGTTTGGCATCCATGTGGGGAACGCCCATTACGTCGGCAAGCTTGTCGTAGGCATCCTGCGGCATTTCACGCTCGTAGATAACGATGGCGTTGTCCAAGTCGCCGCCTTTGATGAGGCCGGCTTGTAACAGCGGTTCTATTTCACGTACAAAAACGAAAGTACGGCTGGCGGCTACTTCATCCTTGAACTTCGTCATATCTTCCAATGTAGCAAACTGATTGGGGATGATAGTGGAGTCGTAAGATACCAATACATTTAAGCTGAAGTTCTCGTCGGGTAATACGATGATGGACGAACCGGTTGCCTCGTCGCGGAACTCAATCTTAGACTTGATAATATAGAAATCCTTTACAGCATTCTGCTCTACTGTGCCTACACGTTCAATTTCGTTGACGTAATATTGAGCGCTTCCGTCCAGAATAGGGAACTCCGGACCGTTTACCTGAATCAGGCAGTTGTCTATGCCCAACGCATAAAGCGCAGCCATACCATGCTCTATGGTACTTACTTTAACTCCGTTTTTGGAGAGTACAGTACCGCGTGTTGTCTCGGTCACATTATCGGCAACAGCGTCAATAACAGGCTGACCTTCCAGGTCGATACGCTGAATCTTATATCCATGGTTGTCCGGAGCAGGGTTGAAAGTAACGGTCAGGTCAAGTCCTGTATGAAGACCTTTCCCACTGAGTGAGAAGCTGTCTTTCAGTGTCTTTTGTTTCAACATTGGTTACTTATTTAATTGTTTTTTTAATTCATTGAGCTCTTTACGGAGGGCGTTCATCTCAAAGTACATATCCGGCAACTTGCGGAATACGGACTGTGACTTGAAATATGATTTCACTTCCATAGGCGGTGTACCTATTAATTGGCTGCCCTCCTTGATACTGCTGGGAACACCTGATTGCGCACCAAGGTTCACTTTGTTTCCGATATGAATATGTCCGGCTATACCCACCTGGCCACCAAACATACACCATTCACCTACTTTGGTGGAGCCGGCTATGCCCACTTGTGCGGCCATTACCGTATGTGAACCGATTTCATCATTGTGGGCTACCTGTATCAGATTGTCCAATTTCACACCACTGTGTACGATAGTCGCTCCCATTGTAGCGCGGTCTACGCAAGTGTTCGCTCCGATTTCTACATCATCTTCCAATATGGTGACACCTATTTGGGGAATTTTCTCATAACCTTCGGGAGTAGGAGCGAATCCGAATCCGTCCGCACCGATGACGCAACCGGCATGCAGAATGCAGCGGTTGCCTATGCGGCAGTCGTGATAGATTGTTACATTTGCGTAAATAATACAGTCGTTGCCCACTTTGGCTCCGCTTCCAATGGTGGCATGCGGATGGATTACCGTATTGTCTCCCACTTCTGCGTACTCTCCGATGCAGGCAAAGGGAGCGATGTAAACATCCTTGCCTATTTTGGCTGTTTCGGCAACATAGGCCCGAGAATCAATCCCGGTACGTTTGGGTTTGCTCTGTTCATAAAGATTTAACAATTTGGCAAGGCTTTCATAAGCGTTGTCTACTTTAATCATAGTCGCTTTAACTTCCTGTTCGGGAACGAAGTCCTTGTTCACCAAAACGATACTTGATTGGGTTTCGTACAAATAGGGTATGTATTTAGGATTGGATAGGAAAGAGATTGCTCCGGGTATTCCTTCTTCGATCTTGGCGAAAGTATGTACGGTTGCATTCTCGTCTCCTACGATTTCTCCTTGGATAAATGTTGCAATTTGTTTAGCAGAGAACTCCATGTCTTATTGTTGTTAGATGGTTTCAAAACACAAATAACGGACTTTTTTTTTATATATCCTTGTCCTGTGATGAATATTTTATACTTATCTATGCAAACGTTGATAGCATAAGTAGTATTTTTTTACTTTTTTAGAGAGCAGGGATATATTAAGCATATCCGATGCTTCGGCTATATTTTTAGTGGATCCGTCGTTGTATAGGATGTCGATGCTGTCGTCTGCAGGATCGTACATATTCTTCTCAATGCTCGGGGTGGCAACGAAATAACTTGCTTCGGGAAGAAGGATGTCCAGTTGCCCGCTGATTTGCCGGATGATTTCTCTTTTCCGTTCCTCGCTGAAAGGATCGGTGGAGATTTCCACTTTGAATATATTACGGTTAATCATGCCCATACTTAGTGTGGAAAGTACTTTGTCCGGGTGGGTGCTCCATACTTTCAGGGCTGTCCAGATGTCGTTATCATCCAGTTGGATGTAGTTCTCCAGACAATCCGGATTATTGTAGAATATTTCCCGGTTGACATCATTATACAAGAAGAATTTCAATGCAGGCGAAGCAAACAAATCCATACCTTTTCCGGCCAGTTCCTTGGCACGTAGTAATGTACTGATGAGCATCTTCTCGTATGCAACCGATGTTTTGTGCAGATATACCTGCCAGTACATCAGGCGGCGTGCAGTGAGAAAGTTCTCAATGGAATAAATTCCTTTGGACTCGACGACCAGGTGGTCGTCTTTTACATCGAGCATTTTGATGATACGTGCTGAACCTATATTCCCTTCGGTAACTCCTGTGTAAAAGCTGTCGCGGCGCAGATAGTCCAGCCGGTCCATGTCCAGTTGCCCGCTTACCAACTGATGCAGGAAACGTTTGGGATACTCGTCTTTGAATATCTGGATGGCAAGCGTGAGCTGTCCGTTCATCTCCTTGTTGATGCGCTCCATTAGCATCAAAGAGATGTCTTCGTGCGAAACACCCTTTACGATAGTGTCCTCAAGTACATGAGAGAACGGGCCATGACCGATGTCATGCATCAGAATAGCCGCTTGTACGGCTTCCGCTTCACTGTCAAAGATGAAATTGCCTTTGGCTGTGAGTTGCTGGATAGCTTCGCTCATGAGATAGAATGAGCCCAAGGAGTGTTGGAACCGGGTGTGCTGTGCACCGGGGTATACGACAGACGACAATCCCAGCTGCTTGATACGGGTCAGACGTTGCAAAAGGGGATGCCGTACAATGTCGTACAGCAACCCCTTCGGTATGTTAATGAACCCGAACACCGGGTCGTTGATGATTTTTCTTGCTTGCACCTTTTATCGTTGTTAGTTATTAATGGTTGGTGGTTTGTTGGCGTTTTTTTAGATATGAACAGCCTGCCGGTAAATTATCGGTCACTAATCATTAATCACTTTCTTCAGTTGTTCAGCCATTTGTGCCTGTACTTCCTGAGCGGCTTTACGTGAAGCGGCTGCAAAGTTTTCTGTCTTATCTACATAGATGATGCCGCGGCTGGAGTTCACAATCAGTCCACAGGTCCTGTTCATACCATATTTGCAGACTTCTTCCAATGAACCGCCTTGTGCACCCACGCCGGGTACTAAAAGGAAGTGGTTGGGAACAATCTTGCGGATATCTTCGAAAGCACGTCCCTGAGTGGCGCCCACTACGTACATCATTTGTTCATCGTTTGCCCATTCCTGTGACTTGCGCAATACTTTTTCAAAGAGGCGTTCGCCGTTCCGGTCCTCTGTCAGCTGGAAGTCGTGCGATCCTTTGTTGCTGGTCAGGGCAAGCAGGATAACCCATTTGTCTTCGTAAGTGAGGAACGGAGTAACGCTGTCTTCACCCATATAGGGCGCTACGGTCACCGAGTCGATATCCAACTCTTCAAAGAAAGTGCGTGCATACATGGCGGAAGTGTTGCCTATATCACCACGTTTGGCATCGGCTATGATGAACTGGTCGGGGTAGTTTTGTTTGATATAGTTTACAGTCTTTTCGAAAGCGATCCAGCCTTTTACACCCATACTTTCATAAAAAGCAAGGTTCGGTTTGTAGGCGATACACAGGTCGGCTGTTGCGTCGATAATTGCTTTATTAAAAGCAAAGATGGGATCTTCTTCTTTCAATAGATGCTCCGGAATCTTTTTGATGTCCGTATCCAAACCAACGCAGAGAAATGATTTCTTGCGTTTGATATTTTCAAAGAGCTGTTGTTTATTCATATAGCAATTCTGTTAGTTTGATAGTTCTACTTTTTAAATAAATATCCTTTTATGCTCATTCTTGCATCCTCGTTGCTTTCTTTTTCATAATAAAAGTCGAAGCCGGTCAGTATGAACAGGTTTTTGGGGGAGTTGCACTGGAAAGGAGTAGGCAGTATGTGTCCATGTTTGCTGTTCTGTTCCAACTGTTCCAATGTCTTGAGTTCGATGTATACGCTGTCGTTCAGTTTGCCTGTCCGGGTATCGAGCGGGACAGGTAATATGCCGTTCTTGAGGTATTGCCGGGAAATGGTGAGCCGGTGGGATGACGCGCCATTATCGGGTACAGCGATAAACCGGGTGTAACCTTCGGGAATATCAACAATTGTTTGACTGTCGGTTTCGCCACTGTAAGTAACCCGTTTATTGCCAGTCTCGACAGCCACTGTATCCGCTTCCAGATCCATTGCCACAGAATACAGATTGTAAGTTACATTCTTGTCTATCAGATGAGTGACACTTTCCGTACCGAACCAGTTGCTCAAATACTTGAATTTACTGTTTATCTGTATGGCTTTCTTTTCCGGCAGCGAATATATCCATTCCTTGTATTGTTGCAATGATAAGGGAGCTTCTGTTTGGCAACTGTGTTGCATCTCGTCCCTTATTTCGTTGAGAATAGTGTTTTTTGTGATGCTGGCATAGTTGACAGGCAATGCAGACGTCAGCAAAAAGATAATGGCAAATGAAATGGGTATCCAATTGATGCGTCGGGCCTTTATGATGAACAACCCGATGCAGACAATATAAAACCAACCGTTGAGTGTCGCCAGATAGAGCCGGTTGAGGGTGATGCCGTAATCATTGAAGCGGCGTATAATGCCTATTGTCATCAACAACAACAATGGCAATATCAATATGGGCATCCAGCGGGCAATCCAGTTGTCGAATCGTTTGCCTTCTTTGAAGCGGGTGGGGTATAACCCGAATTGGATGGCGATACATACTGTCATTAGCGCTACAATAAGCCATGATACCCAGCCTATGGGCAATTCCCAGCTGACAAGTATGCGGGTGGCATAAATATAAAGGACTGTCAGATAGCCGGCCGTAAGAGGCAGGAACAGATAGTGCAGAATACCGTTCAGAAACTCTGAAGAATGTGGCTCCCGGTTATGCTTGTCATCTCCTTGCGGCAGTAATCCGAGGAACAGCATTAATCCGAGCAACACGTTGCACAGATAGTAGATGTAGGCATAGCATTTTCCGCTGATGTGTATCTCAAATAATTGGTGGAGCGAAAACATCAGCAGGCTGATGCCTGCACATAGGATGAGTCCTATAACCTGCGTGACAATATATGAAGAAATGGCGTTCAGTGCAAAATTCCAGCTTGCAACGTCATTCTTTTCACGTAAGAATGAAAGGAAAAAAGTAGAAAGTCCTACGGCGAGAATAGCAGCAGCGTGGGCAATACCGATCTCGATCCACGAACTTTCTGTGGCAAGATAATGATAGAGAAGGAAAGCATCGGCTATAAGCAGTGCGTGTGCGGCAAGTTGTATGCCCGTCTTCCACAAACGGCTTTTCACTTCTTCACTCCAGAGATGAAGCGTGAGTGAAAGCAGGATGCCTACCGATAGATAGTAGCCGGTTATGAACAGTAACCGGTCTTCGCCCTTCCAGCCTGTTGATGTCAGATAGATGAGATAGGCTGTGAATACAAAGATAAAGGTTACCGTAACCGGAAAACGCTTCAAGCAATTCTGAAACGCCTCGGCAGCTGTGTGAAAAGCTTTCTCTACTGATAGCCTTTTCATAACTATAATTCGCTTTCTTTTAGCCTCTCTGCATTTTCCGCAACAATCAGGTGATCTATGCAGTCCTGAATGTCGCCGTCCATAAAGGCGGAGAGATTGTAAATTGTATAGTTGATGCGGTGGTCCGTAATACGTCCCTGCGGATAGTTGTAGGTACGTATTTTTGCCGAACGGTCACCGGTAGAAACCATTGTCTTTCGTTTGGAAGCGATGTCGTCGATGTATTTCTGGTGTTCCTTATCATATATAAAGGTACGCAGGCGGGAGAGGGCGCGTTCTTTGTTCTTCGGTTGGTCGCGTGTTTCGGTACATTCAATGAGAATTTCCTCTACGACACCGGTATTCGGGTTTTTCCAGTTGTAGCGTAGGCGTACACCGGATTCCACCTTATTTACGTTCTGACCGCCGGCGCCGCCACTTCGGAAAGTGTCCCATTTGATTTCTCCTTCATTGATCACTACATCGAATTCTTCGGCTTCGGGCAGTACGGCTACGGATGCAGCCGATGTATGTACACGTCCCTGAGTTTCGGTGGCAGGCACACGCTGCACGCGATGTACTCCCGACTCATATTTCAGCGTACCGTATACATTATCTCCTGTCACAGAACAGATGATTTCTTTGAAACCGCCGGCTGCGCCCTCATTGGCGCTGGATATATCCAGTTTCCAGCCTTTTGTTTCGCAGTACTTGGTGTACATGCGGAAAAGGTCTCCGGCAAAAATAGCTGCTTCGTCACCGCCTGCACCACCGCGGATTTCAAGAATAGCATTGCGGCTGTCCTGCGGGTCGGCAGGGACAAGCAGCAGTTTGATCTGCTCTTCCAGTTCAGGTTGGCGCGTCTGGCAGGCGTCGAGTTCTTCGCGAGCCATTTCGCGCATTTCGGCGTCGGTTTCGTTGGCGATGATTTCTTTGGCTTCCTCAATGCCGCTTAATACCTGCATGTATTCTTTGCGGGCATTCATCAGGTCACCCAGCTCTTTGTATTCTTTGGTGAGTTTGACGTAGCGCTTCTGGTCGGCAATCACTGCCGGGTCGGTTATCAGCGTGGATACTTCTTCGAAGCGGGCAACGAGTCCTTCCAGCTTTTCTAATATGGTGTTGTTATCTGCCATAATCTATTTGTACACTCTTCTCTTAAAACGATATTGTTTTCAGCAATTAGTTCCATGGAGCATGTTTACGATTCTGCCATATCGTGTCAACGGTGATATATTCTATACACGACCAGCCTATTATGCTTATTGAGCGTATAATGATGCGGTCAATCCTTGTTTCAGGTTCCTGAAAAAGTCCTATCAGTTCACTGATAAGGTCGATGATAACGAATAAAATGGCGATTGCACCTATCTGAACCACACTTTTAGGAACTTTGATGTAAGTACTATCGTTTTCTGTGCTCATTCTTAATTAGTATCTGAATTCTCCAAACTCGCTCTTGATAATCAATTCCTTCTTGTCACTCTCTTCGATACGTCCTACAATCTGTGCATCAATATTGAAACTCTTGCTGATAGCAATCACTTCTTCCGCATGTTCGGGAGAGAGGTACACTTCAAGGCGGTGTCCCATATTGAATACCTTGTACATTTCGCTCCAGTCCGTATCACTTTGTTCTTTGATAGTCTTGAACAACGGAGGAACCGGGAAAAGGTTATCTTTGATGACGCGGCAGTTGTCACCTACAAAATGCAGAACTTTGGTCTGTGCGCCGCCGGAGCAGTGCACCATGCCATGAATTTCGGGACGGAGGGCATCGAGCAGCTTTTTCACTACCGGCGCATACGTGCGGGTAGGAGAGAGCACCAGCTTGCCGGCATCCAAAGGACTGCCTTCGACGCTGTCAGTAAGTTTCAGTTTTCCGCTGTATACCAACTCGTCGGGTACGGCTTTGTCATAGCTTTCAGGATATTTCTCGGCGAGGTATTTGGAGAAAACATCGTGGCGGGCGCTGGTAAGTCCGTTGCTACCCATACCACCGTTATATTCTTTCTCATAAGTGGCTTGCCCGCAGGAGGACAGGCCTACAATCACATCACCCGGACGGATATTGGCATTGTTGATGACATCCGAGCGCTTCATGCGGCAAGTTACCGTAGAGTCTACGATAATGGTGCGTACCAAGTCGCCGACATCGGCCGTTTCGCCGCCGGTGGCATATACGCCTACACCCATTTCGCGAAGTTCGGCCAGCAGTTCATCCGTTCCGTTGATAATGGCGGAGATTACTTCTCCCGGAATGAGCAACTTATTGCGTCCGATAGTGCTTGATACCAAGATGTTGTCTACTGCACCCACGCAAAGCAGGTCGTCGATGTTCATAATCAGTGCATCTTGTGCAATGCCTTTCCAAACGGAGAGGTCACCTGTTTCCTTCCAGTACATGTAGGCCAGGCTGGATTTTGTTCCTGCGCCGTCGGCATGCATGATATTACAGTACTCGGGATCGCCGCCCAGAATGTCGGGAATGATTTTGCAGAAAGCCTGCGGGAAAATACCTTTGTCGATGTTTTTGATGGCGTTGTGTACATCTTCTTTTGATGCACTGACGCCTCTCATCATATATCGTTGGTTGCTCATGAGATAATAAGTTAGTTCAATTGTGTGCAAAAGTAGTGATTATTTCGCTTATAGCCTTAGCTTTGCATAAAAAATATCCCCTCATCCGGTGTCGTACTTGCAAGTCTGTGCAGGCATGACACCGGATGAGGGGATATTTGATATTCAATCCGTTTCTTTAGAACTCCACCTTAGGTGCTTGTTCGCTGCCTTCGGCGGCTTCAAAGTAGGCGCGTTTCTCAAAGCCGAAAATACCGGCAAGAATGTTCTTGGGGAAACGGCGGATTGCCGTATTAAAGTTCTTTGCAGCATTGTTGAAATTGGTGCGTGCTACGTTGATGCGGTTCTCTGTCCCTTCCAGTTGGGCTTGCAATTCCAGAAAATTCTGATTGGCTTTCAAGTCGGGATAGTTCTCGGTAATGGCAAGCAGTTTGCCAAGGGCGGAAGTAACCGCGCCCTGTGCTTTTTGGTATTCAGCCAGTTTTTCCGGTGTCAGGTCGTTGGCGTCTATGGTCATTTGAGTGGCTTTGCTGCGGGCTTCCACCACACCTTCCAACGTTTCCTTTTCGTGAGAAGCATATCCTTTGACTGTATTTACGAGGTTCGGAATCAGGTCGGCGCGGCGTTGATATTGTGTTTCGACGTTAGACCATTGTCCGCTGACATTTTCGTCCATAGTGACGAGCCCGTTGTAGCCGGTAACACCCCAAATGGCAAGAAGGGCTATAACAACAATGATGATAATGGTTGATTTTTTCATACTTCTTCTTTTTTTATAGCCTTCCTGTCTCCTTGAAGAGGCAAGCAGGCGTTTCATTAAACAATATTCTTAGGTATATATCACTGATTGATTGTCTATGCAGACAACCCATTCTTCTTCCTTCTTAGGAGAATGAGGGGTCAGAACCGCGAGCCGGCTCCTCCGCCACCGCCCATACCTCCTCCGAAGCTACCTCCGCTAAAGCCTCCGCCACTTCCGCCAAAGCCGCCTCCGCCGAAAATGACAGGGCCTCCTCCACCACCTCCCCGGTAGTTCTCATCGTAAGATTGCTGTCGGCGCACCACTTTGTGACCGCAGTTGCGGCACGTGTAGGTGACATCTTCTGTCCGTACTCCGTTGCGACGTGAGACAAGCACGCTGTTGCTCCGTTGCAGTTTATGCTGGCCGCACTGCGGACATTTGCTTGCAGCGCGTGTTTTTAGTATTCCTGCCACGATAGCGATCGCAAAGAAACCGATGACAGCCAGAATCAGCCCTATCGGAGATTCACCGCTGTTTTCGTCAGAGTCGTTTGTCATGCTGCCGTCAAGGCGGGCACATACGGCACGTACGCCGGCCACCATACCCGCATCCCAGTTGCCGTCTTTCAGATAAGGAATCATGTCTCGGGTCTGAATACGTTTGCAAATGGCATCGGGCAAGTCTCCTTCCAATCCATATCCGGTATAGAACTGGATGCAACGCTGGTCGGTTACCAGCAGGATAACCAGGCCGTTATTCTTGTCTTTCTTACCCACACCCCATTCGTTGAGCAGCTGATGCGAAAACTCAAAACAGTCTTCATTGCCGATAGACGGTACGACGGCCACTACGGTTTCAATGCCGGTCTGCTGTTCCAATGCATAAAGCATCCGGTCTATTTCGCCGCATGCCGAAACGGAGAGGATGCCGGCCGGGTTGCAAACATAGCGTGTCTTGTCCTGAAGGTGTACTTTAGGAATATTCTTAGTGGTGTAAATTTCCTGTGACTGCAAGGAAACAAGTATGCACAAGAAGAGTGCTATGGATATAATTCGTTTCATATTATTGTATTTGTAGGAGCGAAGGTAGTAAAAATCACATCAACGGATGTATTTCCCTACAAATTTCTTTACGCGCTCCGTATATTCCTGCGGATAATCTTTGTAGGACATGGCATGTGTGGCGCCGGGTACAATCCATAATTCTTTCGGTTCGCTCTTGGCTTCATACAAAGGGTAGACCATACGGGTAGGTACGTACGTATCCGCATCTCCATGGATGAAGAACATGGGAAGGCTGCATTTCTTCACTTGTTCCAAGGAAGAAGCTTCTTGGAAATTCCAACCATACTTGGCATTGCATAGCCAGCTGGTGGTGTACATTAACGGAAATTCAGGCAGTCCGAACATATCTTTCAGTTGGAATGAAAACTCGTCCCATACACTCGTATAACCGCAATCTTCTACGAAGCATTTCACAAAAGGCTGTTGCGCTTCTCCGGATACCATCATGGTGGTTGCGGCTCCCATGGAGATGCCATGCACTACCATTTGGGTGCGTTTTCCGAAAATATCGTTGGCGATATTCATCCAATTCAGCACATCAAGCCGGTCTTTCCATCCCATTTGTATGGCAGGACCCTCGCTCAGACCGTTGTCCTGCAAGTCGGGCAATAATATATTGTAATTCAGATCGTTGTTGTAAAGATAGCCTATCATCAGCATGCGGATGGCATTGTCCGTATAACCATGCACTATGACTGCTGTCTTATCGGTGGGCTTGGCGGCAGAGGCAAACATTGCATGCAGTTGCCGGCCTTCCCGGTTGATGATGAAAGTGTCACGCAGTGCGCCTGTGGTTTGCAGGCTGTCCAGCCAGGGCGTGATGAACGGATATTTGCTGTGCATATATTCGTACGATCCCGGAATATCCTTACCTTTATTGTCTTTCGGTGTCAGCGAGTAGCCGAGCATGTAGAAGCTCCCGCCTGTGAGGGCGACCACTGCTACCGCTAACAGTCCGAGCAGACCGTATCTGATGTTTTTTTTCATGTTATTTGTTCCAAATTTCCCATGCAGCAAAGGCTTGTAACAGCAGCATTTCGAGTCCATTCTTGGTGACAGCCCCTTGTGCTTTGCCTTTCTTCATGAAGAGTGTTTCGTTTGGATTGTATAACAAATCGTAGAGCAAATGGTTGGGTGTAAGCTCTTCGTATGGAATGTTCGGGCAAAAGTCCACTTTGGGGAACATGCCGACAGGCGTACAGTTGACTATGACCGTATATTCGGCCATAATCTCCGGAGACAGTTCCTCGTAGGTGAGGAAGCTGCTGTCCTTTTTGGTGCGTGACACGAAGACGCTTTCTATTCCTAAGTTCTCCAGACCGCGGTATACGGCTTTGGAAGCACCGCCTGTACCCAGAATCAGCGCTTTCTTGTGGTGGGGTTGCAGTAGCGGTTCAATGGATTGTGTAAATCCGATGATGTCCGAGTTGCAGCCTATCAGTTTGACCTTTCCTTTGGGGAGACGGATGATTTTGATGACGTTGACCGCGCCTATTTTGGCTGTATCCTTGTCCAGTTCATCAAGGTAGGGGATGACTTGTTCTTTATAAGGAATGGTTACATTGAGTCCGCAGAGGTTGGAATTCTCCTCAATCACTTCCATGAAGTCTTCGATGCGGGGAATTTCGAAGTTCACATATTCTGCGTCGATGTTCTCTGCTTTGAATTTCTCATTGAAGTATCCGATGGAGAACGAATGTTTCAGCGGGTAACCGATTAGACCATATTTCTGCATATCCAAGTGTGTTAAAGGGGAAGATAAGTGGCTATTTCTTAGCGATGTATAAAGTGCATATTCCGAAAGTCAGCCGCCGGAAACGTACTTCGCTGAATCCTGCCTTGCGGATTACTCCCTGCATGATTTCGCCTTGCGGAAAGGCGCGGATGCTTTGGGGCAGGTAGGTGTAGGCGCTGTTGTCTTTCGAGATACATTTGCCGAGCAGCGGAATCACGACTTTGGAATAGACGGAGAAGAGCTGTTTCATAGGGAAGCGGTCCGGGGTGGATAGCTCCAGTATGACGAGATGTCCGCCGGGCACCAGCACGCGGCATATTTCGGACAGCCCTTTGTCCAGTCCGTCGAAGTTGCGGATGCCGAACGCTACGGTTACGGCATCAAAACTTCCGTCGGCAAATGAGAGAGAGGTGCAGTCCTCCCGGGCAAAGGAAATCTTGTCCGAGAGGTGCGCCTGTTTTACTTTTTCACGTCCCACATCCATCATGCCTTCGGAGATGTCGGTTCCTATCAGCGTATCGGGTTGCAGTTCGCGGCAGGCAAGTATGGCAAAGTCGCCGGTTCCGGTCGCTACATCCATGATACGTCGGGGGTGGAAGGGGCGGAGCGCGTTAATCGCCTTCTTGCGCCAGCTGCGGTCTATGCCCATTGACAGGGTATGGTTCAGCTTGTCGTAAGCAGGGGCGATGTTGTCGAACATTTCTTCGACCTGTTCGCTCTTCTTGCCCTCGTTACCGTAAGGCTTGATGTACTCTTGGGGGTAGTTCATTTCTTCAAGTATTCCGTTACGTTCTTTTCGATGCGTTCGGCGATATTGCTTGTATCTTCTTTCACGAACTTCTCACCGGTGATGTGTTCGTACAGTTCGATGTAGCGTTCGCTGATGGAGGTTACGATTTCGTCTGTCATTTCCGGAACCTGTTGTCCTTCTTTGCCCTGGAAGCCGTTGTCCATCAACCATTCGCGTACGAACTCCTTTGAAAGCTGCTTTTGCGGTTCGCCTTTGGCAAAGCGCTCTTCGTAACCTTCGGAGTAGAAGTAACGGCTGGAGTCCGGAGTGTGGATTTCATCCATGAGGTAGATGGTGCCGTTGTGCTTGCCGAATTCATATTTGGTATCGACAAGGATCAAGCCGCGTTCTGCTGCGATTTCCGTACCGCGTTTGAAGAGGGCCATTGTGTATTTCTCCAGAATTGCATATTCTTCGGGAGTAGCCAGGCCTTTGGCAAGAATCTCCTCTTTGGAGATATCGGCATCGTGTTCGCCGATTTCGGCTTTCGTAGTCGGGGTGATGATAGGTTCGGGGAACTTTTGGTTCTCTTTCATGCCTTCGGGCAGCTTCACGCCGCAGATTTCGCGGACGCCGCTCTTGTAGGCGCGCCATGCGCTACCGCAGAGATAACCGCGTACAATCATTTCAACCGGGAAACCTTCGCACATCACGCCCACTGTTACCATGGGGTCGGGAGTGGCCATTTTCCAGTTGGGACAGATGTCGGTGGTGGCGTCGAGGAATTTGGCTGCAATCTGGTTCAGCATTTGTCCTTTGAAGGGAATGCCTTTCGGCAATACTACGTCGAAGGCCGAAATGCGGTCGGTAGCGACCATAACTAACTTTTCACCGTTGATGTTGTACACATCGCGTACCTTTCCATGATAGACACTCTTTTGTCCGGGAAAGTTGAAATCTGTTGCTGTTAATGCTTTCATCTTTGTGATATTTATGAGTTAATATTTACTGTGTGGTGAGTTTCTTTCTCTCTCGTTCCGCTTTTGCTTCTTTCTCGAACTTCTCGTAGGCCTCCACAATCTGGGTTACCAGCTTATGGCGTACGATGTCTTTCTTGTTCAGTTCGATGAAGCTGATGCCTTTCACGCCTTTCAGGATGCGGAGTGCTTGTACCAAGCCGGAAGTCTGGGAAGAAGGCAGGTCAATCTGAGTCATGTCACCGGTAACAATCATTTTGGTGTTCGTGCCCATGCGGGTGAGGAACATCTTTATCTGTTGGGTGGTGGTGTTTTGCGCTTCGTCCAGAATCACTACGGCGTCGTTCAGCGTGCGTCCGCGCATGAAAGCGAGGGGGGCAATCTGAATGATGTTCAATTCCATGTACTCTTTCAGTTTGGCGGCAGGTATCATGTCCTGCAATGCGTCGTACAGCGGTTGCAGGTACGGGTCTATCTTGTCCTTCATGTCACCGGGCAGGAAGCCGAGCTTCTCTCCGGCTTCTACGGCGGGACGGCTGAGGATTATTTTCTTTATCTCCTTGTTCTTCAGTGCGCGTACGGCAAGGGCAATGGCTGTATATGTCTTACCCGATCCGGCAGGGCCGATGGCGAATACCATGTCGTTTTTGGCGAAAGCCTCCACCAGCTTCAACTGGTTTTCGCTGCGGGGGATGATTGGTTTTCCCGTCACGCTGAACACGATGACGTTGCCCGACTTTTCCGCCTGCGGGGCATTGCCTTTGATTATATCAATGATAACTTCCTCTTTCAGTGAATTGTATTCGGCGCAATACTTTTCGAGTTTGGTGATGTTTTCTTCGAATGCGCACATTTCTTCTTCGTCTCCCAGCACTTTGATCACATTGCCGCGGGCAACGATGCGGAGCTTAGGGTACAAGGCTTTTATCAGTTGCATATTGGCGTTGTTTACGCCGTAAAAAATAACCGGGTCAATATCCTCAAGAACAATCAGTTTTTCTATCATTGATATGTTTTAAAGTTCAAATCTTTTTTCAGGTGAAACGTTTTGCAAATGTAGTGAAACGTTTGCATACTTGGGCGTTTCCGGCCGTTATTTTTTTGCACAATGGTTTGCGGTGACATCATTGCTTATTCAAAGTAGAGCACTGTTCCGCCGTCGGAAGCGGCATACTTCCGCAGGAGCTCCTGTATCATTCCGGCAGCTTCCGCCAGTCCGTCGTTCCCGCTATAACCGTTCACGATGGCGAGGATATGCCGGGTTTCGAGTCCCATTTTGGTGCGTTCGTTGTCGCTGGTCGGGGTGCCTATGCCGCCTGCGGAGTCGCGGTAGACGGGAAGCCCTTCGATATTCAGCACTCCGCGTCCGATGCCTTCGAAAGGCTCTTCCGCACGTCCTATTCCGAGTTCGAGGCTGTTGCCCTGTATCTTGTCTGCGTCAAAGCCGCCTATGGAATATCCGGTGCGGAGTGAAACAAGGTTGATCAGGTCCACCAGCGTATCAATCCGGTAAAGTTCCAATCCCCGCATGAGGCGGCGGCGCAATGCTTCGGCCGAGGGACGGTAACGGCTCGGATCTTTTCCGCAACGCTTGTAGACTTCGCGAGTGGCTGCAATGGCAGGTTGCAGTTTGATGTCATCCGCTTGTGTGGTGGCGGTCAGCTCATGTGTAAAGGCGTTTATCTCGTCCCAAAGCTCTTTGCAGAATGTGGTGTTGGTGACCTCTGCATATACGGCTGCTCCTTTAAAGACGGGGCAGGCTCTTTTGATTTCTTCTGATACGGTGATGTTGTACATGATGTTCTTCGTTGTTTATGGTTTGTTTTAGGGGAACGGCCGGTCCGGTGCCGTTAAACTGTCAGTTTATTACTATTAAACTTCAGGTTTATTGGTATTAAATCGGAGGTTTATTCCTAATAAACCGACAGTTTATTTTAAGTAAACTGAAATAAACTTGTAACCCGTTGATTGTTAGCTTTATCCGGGATGTGGCATGTCACCATTCGTATGCCTCTTCAAACCTGTCGTATACGGGCTGTATGCCGGGGCACAGTTGACGGAATACGGCGGCGATCTTTTTCTGTTCGTCGGGCGAAATGAGCCTTTCGCCTTTGCGGCCGGCGAAGTAGAAGCTGCGGCACGTAAAGCAGCGTTGTACCTTCCATCTCACTTGGCTTACCACTTTGCTGGGCACTTCGTCATACAGTTGCGACATTCCGCAGGCGTACCGGCTGGGTGTGGAACTGCGGAAGAGTGCACAGCCGCCTTTGCCTTCCAGTGTGGCGATGTAGCGCGGGTCTATGGAGCATATCACGACTTCCGGAGTCCGGGACGCTTTCATGGGGAGTTCCGCCACCAGTGCGTGCAGGCACTCTCTGCGTTGCGGGCATTGTTCGTTCGTGGCAAAGCAATAGGCATAGTTATGAGGCTTGGTTTTCAGGCTTGGTTTCATGTTGTTTTTGTTATATTTAAGTTTATCGTTTTTCATTCTATATCTCTGATACCTTCCGCTTCTCCTATCCGTTCAGCATTATTCCCGACAGTATGCGTCCCGACTTGATGCCCAGCCGTCGCGCCGAGAAGAAGTCCTCGTGCTGCCGGTAAGTGCAGATGCCGGCGGTCTCTATCTGCCGGGAAGGCACCCCGAAATCGGAGAGCTGCAAATGGTTGGCTTTCCATAGGTCGATGTGGTATTTGTGCGTTTCGGGTTTCCACGCGGATATCTGTTCCATCGGGAAACCTTCGGCGCGGAATGCCTCGTGTACTTCGTCTCCCACTTCAAAAGAGGCGAAGGAGATGCCCGGTCCTATGCAGGCTATGATGTCTTTCCCTTCCGTACCGCAGGTTGCGTGCATCCGGCGGAGAGTATGCGCAAGAATGTGGCGAACCGTTCCCCGCCAGCCTGCGTGGACGGCGGCAATGGCATGGTGTTCCTTGTCATAGAGCAGTATGGGGATGCAGTCGGCGGTAGAGATGCAGATGCAACAGCGGGGTGTGCGTGTGATAAGTGCGTCGACGCCTTGCAGCATGGATTGACGTTCGCTGTGCGTTGCGTTCAGGTAGGTTTCGTCGATGATGAGTGAGCTGATGCCATGAGTTTGGAAAGGGATAACCAGTTCCCGCGGTGTGAAGGGCAGGGCGGCGCATAGCAACTCTTGGTTCTTGCGTACGCAATCCGGATGGTCCCCGGTGTAGGGGGTGCAGTTGAAGGATGCATAGTTGCCGGTGCTGCATCCGCCGTTACGGGTGGTTACAAAACAAGAAATGTCGGGATAGGGGGCAAGCGCCTCATATCCCAACATTCTTTTATCTTTTGTCAGGGAGATCATTTTCCGTCTTCCTCCCAGTCCTCTTCTTCATATTCAAAGTCTTCGAGGTCTTCGATGTCCTCGTCGTCAATGTATTCGTAGTTGAGGTCTTCGTCCTCGCCTTCCTCTTTCAGCTCTTCTTTCAGGTGGCTCATGTCTTTGGCGCGGTGAGCGATGCTTTCCACTTTGCCTTCTATCTTGTTGCTCTCCTTGTTCAGCTCTTCCCACAGCAGATCTTTCAGAACGGAGATGCCCATGCCGGAGATTGCCGAGATGAATACGTGCGGGATGTTTTCGGGCAGGGTAGGCTCTATTTCGTCCATAAGCTCTTGGTCCAGCATGTCGCATTTCGTGACGGCAAGCACGCGCTGCTTGTCCAGCATTTCGGGGTTGAAGGTGCGTAGTTCGTTCAGCAGGATTTCATACTCTTTGCGGATGTCGTCGCTGTCGGCGGGAACCATGAACAGCAGGAGCGAGTTGCGCTCGATGTGGCGCAGGAAGCGGAGTCCCAGGCCTTTGCCTGCGCTTGCACCTTCGATGATGCCGGGAATGTCCGCCATGACGAACGATTTGCCGTCGCGATAGGACACGATGCCGAGATTGGGTTCCAGCGTGGTAAAGGGATAATTGGCTATTTTCGGCTTAGCTGAAGATACCGCCGAGAGCAGCGTTGATTTTCCCGCATTCGGGAAACCTACCAGACCGACGTCTGCCAGCAGCTTCAACTCCATGATAACCGTCATTTCCTGCATCGGTTCGCCCGGCTGGGCAAAGCGGGGGGCTTGACGGGTGGCGGTCTTGAAATGCCAGTTGCCCAGTCCGCCGCGTCCGCCTTTCAGCAGGACAACTTCCTGTCCATGCTCGGTGACGTCGCAGATGTATTCGCCGGTTTCGGCATTGTACACCACCGTACCGCAGGGCACTTCGATCACTTTGTCTTCTCCGTCCTTGCCGAAGCTGCGGTTCTTTGAACCCGATTCTCCATGGCCTGCCATGATGTGACGGTCGTAGCGCAGGTGCAGCAATGTCCAGTAGTTGCGGTTTCCGCGAAGGATTACGTGACCTCCTCGTCCTCCGTCACCACCGTCGGGGCCGCCATTGGGTATGTATTTTTCACGCCGCATGTGCGTGGAGCCTCGGCCGCCCTTACCGGAACGGCAATAGATTTTTACGTAGTCAACGAAATTCGATTCAGCCATATTCTTTTTTATTATTTGAGATAATGTGTGCAAAAGTAGTTATTCTCCGGCATAAGCGGAAATAATCGGGCTTTTTTCTCTTGTAACGGGCTGTGCAACCGGTGATTTTCGTAGGAAGCATAAAAAAAGGGAATGTGCCGGAATGAAATTCAGTTATCATTCTCGGCACAAACCCTTTGTTTGTAAGAAGAGTCTTTTTACGACTTATTTCGCTGCGTCAATTGCTTTGCAAACATCTGCCGTAATGGTTTCCAGTTCACCGATACCTTTGATGTGTGCATAGAGTTTCTCGTTCTTGTACCAGTCTATCAGCGGAGCTGTTTGCGAATGATATACTGTGAGGCGCTTCTTGATAGTCTCTTCGTTGTCATCGGCGCGGCCCGACTCTTGTCCGCGTTTGATGAGGCGTTTCATCAGTTCGTCTTCGGGTACGTCAAGGTCCAGCATTACGTTTACGCTCTGTCCGCGTTCGGCAAGCATTTTCTTCAATGCCTCAGCCTGTGCGATGGTGCGGGGAAATCCGTCGAAGATGACGCCTTTGCTGTCTTTGAAACTGTCCAGCGTGCTTGCCAGGATGTCGATAATCAATTCGTCCGGCAGCAGTTGCCCCTGGTCGATGTAGCCTTTGGCTGTCTTACCCAGTTCTGTCCCGTTTTTGATTTCTGCACGCAACACGTCTCCGGTTGAGATATGGTTGATGCCATACTTTGCTACGATTCTCTCGCTTTGTGTTCCCTTTCCTGAACCGGGAGCACCGAAAATTACAATGTTCAACATTTGTTTAGCTATTATTTAATGATTCACAATTTAATACCTTTTCTTCTTAATACCTCTTTCCTGCATTCAATCCACTACGGTGTAGATGTCGGGATAGTTGCGTCCGAATCCGTCATAGTCCAGACCGTAGCCCACGATGAAGTCGTTGGGAATGTTCATGGCTACGTATTCGATGTTTAAGTCTACCTTCAGCTTTTCGGGTTTCACCAGCAATGAGGCGATGTGGATGTCTTTAGGTCCGCGTGTGCCCAGAGTTTCCAGCAGACGCTGCATGGTGAGCCCGGTATCTACAATATCTTCGACGATAACGATTGTACGGTCGGAGATATCTTCGTTGATGCCGATTACTTCTTTGATAACTCCCGTAGAAGATACTCCCTGATAAGAAGCAAGTTTTACGAAAGAAATTTCACAGGGAATGGTGATGCGCTTCATCAGGTCGGCGGTAAACATGAACGAACCGTTCAATACACTAAGGAAAAGCGGATTTTTACCGGCCAAATCGCGGTTGATTTCGTTCGCTACACGAGACACTTCTTTCAATATGTCCTGTTCCTTGATGGAAACGGTGAACATTTTGTCTTTTATTTGTATGGTATCCATAAATGGGAGTTTTTAGAAAGTTGACGCAAAAATAGTGAATTTGTTCGAAAGAGGAAATATTTGTTCTAGCATATTCTCAAAGAGCTGTAATTTAATTCGATTCGTCACTGTGTGCTTTAAAAGAACGGGATTAAAGAACGTAAAAAAAGAACGAACTTAAAGAACCGCTTTATGAATGCACAGTTTTTCATCAACGAGATCGGATGTAAATTCAACCTGAGAAAGCCCAAGTCCGAAAAGCCGACGAACGTTTATTTTGTAGCACGCGTCAGGAATAAACAGATAAAACTTTCTACTGGAGTAAGAGTATATCCGAACCAGTGGAACGTAAAGAAACAGGAGGCTTATATCAGCTGTCGGTTGACTGAGCTGGACAACGAGAACAACACCATCGTTAACGAAAAGATCAGTAAGCTAAAACTTTATTTTTCGGAATACAAGCAGTACCTTTGCGACCACCCTGAGGAAATAGAACGCAGGGCCATCATTTTACTCAAACAATATATCTATAAGGATACTATGAAGAAAAAAACGGAGAAACCTGCCACCTTCATCATGAAACAGATCATAGAGGAGAAGGATATTGTAGATAGTTCAAAGAGTCAATACAGATCCAATATCAACAAGTTCAAACGGTTTCTATATGAGCACTCCATACCTGATACTTGGGAAAGTATGAACCTGGATACATTCACCAAATACCAGCAATTTTTGATAGAAGAAGGCAAGAAAGATAAGGATGGTAAAAAAGCTTCTACCATAAAGAATATTATAGGAGGTACCCTTTTCCCAATTCTTAGAAAGGCTTCCAAACGGCTTGACATCCCTTTCAAGTGGGATGAGAGTAATCTTGAAAGTTTCGAGCTGACGAAAGATAAGTCCAACAAGGAGCTTGCACGTAATAAAGAGGTGGCGCTGACGGAAGAACAGATTAAGCGGCTCTATGAGTACCGACCAACTGGCACAGAAAAGCAGATCAAAAAGAAAATGGAGATAAGAGATTTGTTCGTACTACAATGCCTCGTTGGCCAACGCGTCAGTGATATGCAGAAGCTTTTTAATGGTGATAACGAAAGGGATGAGGAGAACGGTACAATATCTATCGTCCAGCAGAAGACCGGAGCCAAGGCAATCATTCCTTTGGTTCCGATGGCTGAGGAAATCATAAATAAGTATACCGGAAAGGAGATCAAATATTATAAGGAAAGACGTTCCGCATTGAATGGTGAGTTAAGGGCAATAGCTCAAGAAGCAGGCCTTAATGAAGCTATAACCTATGAAGAGAACGGCACCAAATATACCAAACCGCTCTATGAGCTGCTCCACACCCATTCTGCACGGCACACATTCTCTACCATCATGTGCCGTAGGGGTGTTCCGAGAGAGGATATAATCATTGCGACGGGCCATGAAGATACCCAGATGTTGGATAAGATATACGCCCACCTGACCGCCAAGGACAAATCCAGGAAGGTGACAACTGCATTCAAGAAGAAGCTTGGTGACGGCATTTTCGATATGGGAGGCCAGCCAGAACCGGAAGATGGCGAACAGACACCGGCTCCAACTGTTCCGGCCAACCCCAAGCAGAAGACAGACGTATTCAACTACGTCTTTGCCGGTGACCTACTGCTGAAACTCTCCAGGCTGAAGAATAAAGGTATAGACATCACAAAACTAGCTGACACTGAGGAAGCCGTGAAAACACTCAAGGACGTCGGCAGGATAGATGAGATAGACAAGGATAAATACAAGGACAATACACGATTGCGTGATAAGGTAGCCAAGATTGCCTCCGTCGTATGGTTCATCGCATTCAAACGGAACGATGCGGTACTGATACAGATGTTCCAGAACAATATCACGGAGCTGGGCCTGAGGAACATCTTTCTCAACGGGGAGATTATGAGGGAGGCCAGGCTCGAATCCCTGATGAATGGCGATGAAAAGGTCCTGAAATTCGTGGAGGTGCTGAATATCAGAAGCATGGAGGAGCTGGAGGAGTATGAAAAGCGGGATAAGGGTAGATAATATTTATAATATAATGGTAAAATATATTTTCAGATAATATAGAAAATGAAAGTACGAAGCTGATACATATCAAGGAAAATACTACTTCCCGAAAGCACAGACATCGCTTTCCAAGGAGGGTAAATATCATCCGCTGGTGGGTAAACACTATATTTCAGGTGGGTAAACGTTCAAAATACAGCTCCTTGAGAAATACAGTACAAAACGATTTTTTGAATTGAATATTAATTGGTTAAGTGATGAAAAACTATCTATCCTTAGAGTGTGTAAAACGCTACACACCTATACATGATGTAAACATAGAAAAAAAAGTGGTTTATCGTGCTTCACAGAATGCGCATAGCACTGCACGAATATGTAAAATATTTACATTGCTCCAATTCCATATTCTAATCCTTAAATAGTCATATATCCAACATTTCATCCCAAATCTGTATGGGCAATGATGAATAGGGTGGATGAGTAACCAATACAGAGTTTTAAATTCTTTTCTGATAAATGGATCCCGATGGCTTGATTTGTTACAGAGAAAATGAGATGGCGCAGGGTATTGCCTTGAACAACATAAGTCTCATTTATTTACATTTCAAAAAAACAGTATTTGTTGTAACCATGTTGAACATCCCCACATGTGAAACATAGAAAGTAAGTGTAAAGTCCTTGTCTCTTTCCTTCCGATAGTGAACTGTAACCATGTAACGCAATTATAAGAAGCATAAGAAATATGTCTGACGGTCTAAAAACGTTTTTCCATAAAAGTAAAGTTACAGTTACATTACGTAATAATATCTTGTAAATCAACAGAAATGCTATCAAGGTTGCATTGTAGGGTTACATAATAAGGTTACACAACAAGGTTACAGTTCCCCCTATTAGGTTACAACGGAAAATTTCGGTTACACCCGTATTGGACATAGCTGAAACCAACGGGAAAGTTGCCAACCTGTTACAATCATCCAACACTTCATCCCAAATCCGTACGGGTAATGATGAATAGGGTGGATGAGTGGCCAATACAGAGTCCGGTTACCGGATTAGTTCCCATACTGATACTGAGATGCCCCTTCTACCAATGATGAACCGGCAGTAAACTACATCTTATATTCATCTCTTTTTTATAACTAACCGCCCGCTGTATTAAGTATTAGTCAGAGCAGCAAAAGAGTCATAATATCCTTACCGGCTGAATGATAATATCCCTTCAGTTCCATACCTTAATACTCCACAATGCAAGGGAGATGAACGGGCAATAGATAAACGTGCCTGGAGTAATGTGGAGAGAGTTTTATATTTCCTCCCGTTTATTATTCAGGCACTCTTTACTGTTGCCCATTCTCATCAGTCCATAGTCTCAATACTTTTTACCGTATTTGTTTTTATGGCTGTGAACCGATGATAAAATATGGGGATATTGCATTTTAGGGGATTCAGTCTATTTGCATAATTAAAGTTCACACTTCTCAATATTATGTAATCAGCTATAAATCAATAAGCAAACATATAGATTAGTTCACACCTGCTTCTCATGTCACTTCACAGGTATAGGTTCCCATGTTACTTCACAGCTTCCCACCTCGGTTTCACCCAATAAATGACAAATATTATCCAGTATGTTTGATACTATCCTTCGCTGTCTTTCCCGTATCTGAGTAACAATATTAACAAGTTCTACACACCATATTGCCAACTGAAACCAACTTAACCAAAGTAAACTATAGAAAATAAGAACATCCGTTACCGCTTGTTTGTTGCATTGCCGGTCTTATGAATACTGAGCCTTGTTCTGTAATCTGAAACAAGATGGATTATGATTATTAGTAAATAAAATGGGGCCTAAAAGTTTTTTTGTGTTCCCTCTGTGTTCCCGTAGATCTTAAATAAAAAAGACCGCCAAGAGTGGAAGCCTCTCAACAGTCTTAATTTCAGTGATTTATTTTGTAGCGGGACCCGGGATTGACCCGTGGACCTCATGATTATGAAACCGGGCTGTGCCGATATCTTCCTATATCTTTGCGTTTCACGCTCTTACTTAAGTAGCTCTTTTACAAGGGCAAAGATAATATTTCTTTTTCATCCGTAATCATGCCATTTCTTCTATTTTCCGGTGATTTGTGCAATTTTCGTGCAATATGGTTTATTCTTTGTTTAAATAGAGATGAAATTTTGTTTGTATAAGAAAAAATGCGAATTTTGTGAAAATATAGTAATTAATAACTTTGAGATAGACATGTATAGTTTGGTGTTTTCTGGTACTGAATTACAAAAGCTTACAACTCAATATGAACGTCGTAGTTTGGGACTGAATCGTGAGGAATTAATTTCTCAGATAGAATCTTGCTGTCTTCATGATATATTGGAAGGTATATATCAATTTCATATAAATTATGTAGGTGGTTTATATATAAATGGGAAAGAAAAGGGAACTATAGATTATTTGTGCCAGAATCTAATAATAAGAAAGTTATATCAAAATATAAAGCGGGTATATAATGTTTCTCAGGCAAATAGAAACCAAATAATTAGGCAAGTAAAAATTATATTAGAAGATCCCTATCTATTGTGGATAATAAGATTAGATATAAAGTCATTTTACGAAAGTATAGATCGTGATGTTGTTTTGAATAAACTTAAAAGCGATAGTAGGGTCAATTATCAGACAATAGAATTATTAGAAAATCTTTTTTCTCATCCTTTAATTTATTCTATAAAAGGACTGCCTAGAGGATTAAGTATTAGTTCGGCTATTTCAGAATTATTTATGAAGTATTTTGATTTGGATGTACAAAGAATTAATGGAGTATACTATTATGCGAGATTTGTTGATGATATAATTATTTTTTGTAATTGTGAAAAAGCTAGAGATGAAGTGTATAATACAATCCCTGTGTTGCTAGAAAAAATGAAATTAACTTTAAATCAGGACAAATCTTATGTTTTAGATGAAACGAAATTGACTTCAAATCAGAAGTTTAGTTATTTAGGATATTCTTTTTCTCTAAAAAAAATAGGAAAAAATAGGAAACAAAAAAATGAATTATTGGTATCAATTGCTGAAAATAAGGTAGAAGTGATAAAAACGAAATTAACAAAGGCATTTGTGAGATTTATTCACGATAAAAATTATGATATGCTTGTTAATAGAATAAAATATCTTACTGGGAATTTTACAGTTGGTAACATTGCTGATTTAACTCCCATAAAATCAGGGGTTTATTTTAATTATAAAATGATAAGTGAATCAGAAAAAGAAAGGCAACTTCGAGAGCTAAATTTATATTATAATAAGATGTTGCACTGTAAAAAAGGCAGTTTTGGATATAAACTGTCTTCTTTATTGAGTAAAGAACAAAAAAAAAGATTGTCTAAGTATTCTTTTTATTTTGGATTTGAAAATCATGTGTCTCATTATTTTCATTCCAAATTACTTTGTGAAATAAAAAAATGTTGGCTATGAATGACACTCCTATAGTTAAAAATAAGTATAGAGCTTTATTAACAGAAATGCTTCCCTATGAAATTCCTTTATTATTGGACAATAGTGGTTTTTACTATAATATGTTGGATGAAAAGTTAAGAGCGATTTTTAATCATCAGTTTTCTTTTTCAAACACATGGACAATTCCCTTTAACTATACAATAAAGAAGAATGGTGGGATTAAAAGTCGATTACTAAGTATTATGCATCCGAAAATTCAACTTGATTTTGTGGATTTATATGAACATTATGAACTGTTAATGATACATCTCTGCAATATTAGTCCATATTCATTACGACATATACATAATGTAGCAAAGTGTACTTTTAATTTGGAAAGTGCAGAAAAGGTAATTGATAAAGAGGAAAAGATAGTGGAGTTAGAGGATGAAATTCAAGATAAAGAAGTTCCTATATATCGTTCTTATTTCACTTATAGGACAATTGATATGATTTTTAAATTTCACCAACAAATGGATTTGTTAAGACTAGAACAAAAGTTCCATTTTATGATGAATATGGATATTGCTAGTTGTTTTTATCATATCTATACTCACTCTATAGCGTGGGCTATAAAAGGTAAAGAGTGTGCCAAAAATAATATTGATGCCATATCTTTTGAGACAACCTTTGATAAATTAATGCAAAGAAGTAATTATAACGAAACAAATGGAATTTTAGTAGGACCAGAAGTTTCCAGAATTTTTGCAGAGATTATCTTTCAGCGTATAGATCTTAATGTTCTTAATATATTAAGGGAAAAGAATTTAAAATTGGGGTCCGATTATGAAATACGGCGCTATGTAGATGATCATTTTATATTTGCTAATAAAAAAGAAACATTGAGTTTGATTCTTGATGTTTTTAAGGAACAATTGGAAATATATAAATTGTATATTAATGAATCTAAAACAAATATTCAAGAAAAGCCATTTCCGACTAATGTAACCTGTGCTCGACAAGAATTATTATTGATGTTTACTTCATTTGTTGACAAATATGTCATAACCGAAGAAGGTGAGTTTAGAAGTATAAGTAAGCCATATAAAGTTGCAAATTTATTTCTACATCAATTTCGTACATTGGCTCATAAATATAGCGTATCTTATGATGCGCTGAATAGGCATCTGCTAGGGTTAATTGTTCGTTTACTAAAGGGTACGTTTATATCAAAAATTAAAGAAGGTACTTTTTTTTCTGATACTAATATTCTTTTAACAATATTGGATATAAGTTTTTATGTTTATTCTTTGGATATGTGTGCTACTGCCTCATTTAAAATATGTCGTATAATCCAATTATCAATAGGCACAATGATTGGTATGTCAAGAGATATGAAATTAGAAGTAGAAGATAAAATTAATAGAGAAGTAAAGCGTTGTTTTGATATTTATAGATTTCAAGATCGTAAAGGAGATACAAATATTGAAGTGTTAAATATTCTTATTGCAATAAGCTGTTTGTTGGATAGGAAACTTGACCTATCAATTATCAAGGATTTATTTGGTTTATATGTAGATAAAAGTCCTCAGTGTTATATGGAATTAAACTATTTTCAAATTTGTACAATTCTATATGTGATAAAGGATGAAGTTGTATTTCATAAGATAAAAGAGGAAATTATTCGTGAAGTAAAAAGGAGATACGAAGAGACGCATGATAGTTTAAAAAGCGCGGAGTTAGCTATGCTTTATTTTGATTGGATTGTATGCCCTTATATTGAAAAAAAAGATCAATTAGACATTATAGAATCTGTAAGAAAAGTAGATAGAAAAAAAGCTGGAGAAATTTGGACTGAAATAAATAAAAGTAATTATTGGTTTTTTAATTGGAATAAAAGTGTAAATTTGGAGCGATATTTAACAAAGAAAGAATATAGACCTGCCTATGAATAAATAAGAAGTAGTATCTGAGTATGGCAGTAGTTTAGTTGCTGAATTGGGTAACTCACTAATACGCTGGGCATATATAAATTATAAAGTAATGAAAGGAAAATTCCTTAGTAAATGTCAAGCGAGAGGGTAATCCTCACACACATTTGTCCGGAAAGGATACTGCTTTTTTTTATTTAATATATTGAATCTGCAAGTAAATATTTGAGTATATAACTTTAGTGTGGTTGCATAACTTTATTAGGGGGGAGTGGTTGCAAACGTTGTTTGAAAATGCTTGTAAATGCCTTTTGAAAGGCCCGATTAACTTATAATTCCAAAAATTGGGGGATATATTATCGGTGCTCTCCTTTTTCTTTTTTTCAGGGGGGTAAATATCATCCGCTGGTGGGTAAACACTACATTTCAGGCGGGTAAATGTTCAAAATGCGGCTCTTTGGGAAAAAACAATATAATACGACTTTCTAAATTGGATATCAATTTATTAACCGGTGAAAAACTATCTATCCTTAGAGTGTGTAAAACGCTACCCACCTATATATAATATAAACATAAGAAAAAAGGCTGACTTATCATGCCCCACAGAACGGGCATAGTATTGTATGATATATAAAATATTTTACATTATTCCATTTTCCAAGTAGCCATATAACCAACACTTCATCCCAAATCCGTACGGGTAATGATGAATAGAGTGGATGAGTAGCCAATATAGAGTCCAGTTACCGGATTAGTTCCCATACTGATACTGAGATAACCCTTCTACCAATGATGAACCGACAGCAAACTACCTCTTATACTTCATCTCTTCTTCATAACTAACGGCCCGCTGTATTAAGTATTAGTCAGAGCGGCAAAAGAGTCATAATATCCTTACCGGCTGAATGATAATATCCCTTCAGTTTCATACCTTAATACTCCACAATGCGAGGGAGATGAACGGGCAATAGATAAACGTGCCTGGCGTATGTGGAGAGAGTTTTATATTTCCTCCACCTGTTTTCCGGCACTGTCATTGGTTTGCCCGTCGATTATAGCTGTGAAGTAACCATATCAGTTCTTCAATATTACTCTTTCATTCCATTCACCGGGGCAAGGACTATCTGGCAATATTAACGGGAAACATATACAGCTTGGTTTAAACCGGATCTATTGTAAGGGCTATGGGAGTGGTTTATCGGATTCCTGCTTATACTGATACACTTTTGCCCATACTTCCTAAAACAATTATGTATAGGACAAATGAGAAGTTGAAACAATGTATAAGTACTCCAATTCAGCTATGGGGGGGGAAAGGTTCATCATTCATACATTATCCAAACGGTGAGATACAAGAGTTAACTGGAAGCCCATTGTATCATACTGCTACTATAATTAATAGTAATATCCACTCAGGCGGCGTGAGCCTACAACAAACGAAAGAAGAAAGATATACAATAATTTCATGCAACTTTTTTTCTTAAAATGAGAGATTTTACTTAAAAGGAATAGATTGCATAAGGAAAAATATTGATAGCGTTCCGTTTACCCTTTCAATGATGATTTGGGAACTGGAAAAATTGATAATACGGAAAAAGTGTATTATTGCCAAACTTGCCACTTATTCTTCCGGCTGTATATTCCCAAAAAACAGCAAGAGAATTGGGATTTTATTCATTCTAGCCAAGGTATGATTGCAATAAATGAAAATATAGTAAATCGGACAATGCAATCTTTCTGTATAACCAAATCACTGTCGGATGAGTTAACGGTACGCATCATTTTTTTTCTCTATAAAACCTATTCTATTTAAGTAATTTCCCCATTTTTGAGAAAAAAAGTTGATTTTAGGATATAATATATTTCCTTTTCTTTCGTTTGTTGTAGGCTCACGCCGCCTGAGTGGATATCATAATAGAAGTTCATATAGTCATCATATAATCTGCCTGCGGTTGACTCACGAACAACAGATTGGGTTGAGTTACTTTCTCTTGTCTGGATCATATTATTGGCAGTGATATTAAACTTACAATCCACACCATAATACAGGGGAGGGCAAATTCAAGGGAGACAAATGACTGTTCATCCAGCAATTTGTTATTATACAAACAACTAAAAAAATGAAGACGGGTATTATAATTTGTCCTCCTCTTCTATATCCGGGTAAGTTGGTTATTGTTCTTTTTATATACTCCTATGATGGTAAACCGACTATATGCCATACATCACCGGGCAGGAATGGAGTGCCTATGATTTATCGGGAGAAGGCTTGTATATTACCTCCCGTTATTATTCAGGCACTCTTTACTGTTACCCGTTCTCATTTATATTCTCTTTTTTAATTGATTATTATTTCTTTTATTAGGCATAAAGTTAGGGCATCAAGAAGAAGATGGTCATACACAAATCATGGGTAAAAAAGTGAAAACGGCAGAATCGTATCTTTTCAATAGCAATACACCCCATTGCAAGCAGTTACAATGGGACGCATGTACTTTGAAGTATTACTTTTTATAACTGTTTACGCAGTTTCTTCACCGCATTTTCCAGTGATTCCGTCGGCTCTATGATATTGTAGTCCTTCCAGTAATCCTCGTTCCAGTATTCCTTCACCACGTCGTAGAATATCTGTTTGGACTTGAAGGCATCACGACGGGCAATGACACGTTCCGGATATTCCTCACGCTCCACTACCACCATTTCGGAACGGGCGGTGTAAGAAGACGAGAAGAGACGGCGTTTCCAGTCACACTTGAAACGGATTTCATTACGGATGTAATTCAGGCAAGTCTCTTTACCCTGTTGGCGATAGGTAATGAGGAAGTTCACCTCCTGCGGACGGGAAACGCAATCCGGCAGGTTTCTTGTGAAGTACGGCAGCAATCGCTTTCTCACGATCGGACAGATCAAGGGAAAACTCCGCACGGGTAAAAGCAAGTTTTTCACGGTCGATGAAGACCTTACCCTTGAATAACGCATATCCGAGACGGACACGAGGACGAAAACTGATGACGTATTGCACCCGATCATCCAACAAGGCAGACGGTTCCTGTGTAAAAGTGTAGTATTCCAAAGTTTGTTGTTCAAACAACGCATCGGCATTTTTCACCACATCCAGGTAGAGGGACAAATTGGGGCCACCAACTACTTTTACCGCCAGCGTGTCTGATTGCTTTTGACTCAAAAGACGGCGTGCCTTGGAGAGTTGCACCATGTCTCGTTCTGTGGTGCGCCAGACGTAGGAGGTCTTGTACACATCCATCATGGCTTCGGAGATACCGATGTAGCGCTGGCCTTTCTGCACGGTTTCCCGATAGAACGCACTCATCATGTTTTCGGCAGAGGGATTTTTCTTCAAAGCCTCTTCTACTATACAGCGGGCATCACCACCATAGATTACGACTTCATCCAATTGTCGGGCAACCGGTGTCATCCAAATGGTTGCAGTAAGGTCGGCACTTCCTTCAGGTGCCGTAGCGGAAAACCGCGTGTTTTGATAGCCTATATGCGATAATTCCAACTGGGGAGCAGATTGTAAATTAGGAATTTTCAGAGAGAAAATACCTTCGGCATTGGTTACTGTACCGATGGACGTACCAGCGAGTGCTACCGTTACATTCTCCAGTTTCTTACGAGTTTCCCGGTCACGAACAGTACCCGTGACAGTGAGTTCAGTTTTCCCTGCCTCCGTCGACTCTTGCGCGACAGCGGGAACAATGGTAGTACATTCTAAGATGAACATCCCGGACATAATAATAAATTGTAAACAGCTTTCATTTAAGCAATTCGTTTTTTATACAACAATCATAATTCTCTTTTATTTATCATTCTCCAATATATGTATGTTAGGCAACCATTCTCCTATTTCCTGCCGTACTGTTTTCAAATATAGTTATAAATTGGTTAAAAATCAACACCCAATTCCAAATAGGTTGATATCATTTCTTTTCAATTTCTGTAATAGCCAGATAAACAGACTTTCTCAGTGCATCATCATTTGGGAATGATAGCTTGTTTTTGGTATACTTTCTAATTTTCCCATTCTGATTTTCAATAAGATTGGTTGTATATATGATCTTTCTAATTTCCACAAGGAAGTCAAAGAATACGGTTAATTCTTCCCAGTTATTTCTCCATGAGTGTATTGCATAAGGATATTTACTTCCCCACTTTTGCTCAAAGTTATCTAACTCCATTTTTGCAGCTTCTTCCATGGGTGCATTATAGATGTTCTTCAAGTCGGAAGTGAACTCTTTCTTTTTTTTTCCAAACCACATACCGATAAGAGTTTCTGATTTGATATACCACACATATTTGAGTGGTAAAGGAGGGAAACACATTCTTGATGGTTTCTGTAATCCATTCAGATTATCAGTAACCGTAATTAGTATATCTTCTACGCCACAAGCTTTGAGATCTGCTAATATGCCCGTCCAGAAAGCAGCACTCTCATTTTTACCAACCCACATACCCAATACCTCTTTCACGCCGTCCTTATTCAGACCTACGCATAAATAAACGGTCTTGTTGATAACTTTACCATTTTCCCTAACCTTGAAACGATACCATCCAGACATCATGTATAAGCTCTCCAGGGGATGATTCTACTACTCTGAGGTAGCCTAGCTAACCTTATTGGTGATAATAGAGATAGCAGATGTGGAGAGGTTAATGCCATATATTTCCTGCATTTCCGATTCAATGTCGGATACACTCATACCTTGACATAAAGAGAAATAACAAGACTTTCAATAGATAAGTCAAGGGATTGATGCTTAGGAACTACAATAGGCTTAAATCACCTTTCCTATCACGAGGGAACCTGAATAACAGATTCACCCATCTCGGTTTGAATCCGCTTCTTATAGTTGCCATTGCATGAGTTGCCACTATGATCTCCTTGATTGGAGTGCTTCTCATAACCTAAATGGTTGTCCATTTCAGCTTCCAGCATTTGCTCATAAACGCGAGTATGAAGTTCTTTCATGAGAGCCGTAACATCTTCACCTGTCTTAAACTGGACAGAAACGCTTTACTTAAAAATTCTTTGGGAATGTCCATAAAATCTCATTTTTACAAAGTTAATACATAAATAAAAAACTACGAGAGGAATACCGTAGTTTTCTATTTACACAATCTAATGGATAGTCCCAAAAATAAGGAGACTGAACTTAATGGCTGGTCTCCTTATTTCTTTACCGGATAATGTTTAACCAGTCTAATTTTTCGGAGCCACCTCAAAAAAGAGACACCTTCTTTTGTTATATCATATTTATTTTGATTTGTTGATTTTCATAAATATTTTTACAAACACTTTTGTAGTGTAATACTATTTTCATAGTAGTTCGCGTTCACCTATGTAAAGCCTATTTAACAGTCACCTCTAATTTACCAGCTGTAAGTCCTTCAGCCTCAGCCATCAAAGTTATTGTACCTGTACTTTTATTCATAAGAGGACGCAAGATTATCAATGCCTTACCGCAGTAACTTTTGCATATAGGACTGTTGAAACTTTCTTGATCGTTGGGGCATGAGTTACCTGAACCTGCTATTTCTCCAGCTCCAGATACAGACAATTTGATAGGAATATTGGCACTGGGAATAAGATTTCCTTGACAGTCAACAACCTCAACAGTTACATAAGCCAAATCATTTCGATCATTGCGAATTTGTGCTCTATCTACCGTAAGTTTCACTTTGGTAGGCTTACCTACGGTCTTAAACTCTTTGCTGGCAACCACAATTCCATTCTCTAACGCCACGGCACGCAATACACCTGCCTCATAGGGTACTTTAAATGTGGCAATATGTTTCACACTGTGACCTGCCACCTGTTCACCAATCACCTTACCATTAAGTTCAAGGCGCACAACAGGGTAACTTGAGAAAACTCTCACATCTAGAACTTTACCTTCATGACCGTTCCAACTCCAACTCTGATGCTCTTGAGGCCACCCCCAATAGCTTACTCTCTCGCGTGCACCTTCCTCAGGAGCAGGTTCATGTACAGCCATCTCCAATTTGCTGTCACCCCAAACTACATCTTTATAATACATTTGAGGTTTCTTGAAACCACATAAATCAATGTCACCACTATTATTTACAAACCAAGGCCAAGTTCTAAGCATACCGCCGCCAAATTGTGCATTACCCTTACCTTGTTTACTTGTTCCACCAATCCAACTTGCATTACCTACCCCGTTCTCTCCCAAGTGATCCATACCTGTCCAAACGAACTCACCTACAACCCATGGATTATTGGCAATCTGATTCCAGTTATCATAAGCTTCATTGGGGTAGGTCTCAGTGGATAACATCACACGTTCGGGAAATGCTGCATGATCTGCGTTATATTGCCTCCAATTGTAATTATAACAAGCTACGTCTAAAGCAGCAAATGCCTCAGCAGTAACTGCCCAATCAGTATTAGGGTGATCCCAGAAAGTACATATACCCTCCGATACTGGACGTGAGGTATCAAATTTCTTCACTTCGGCCACAAGCAGCTTTCTCAAAGCATGGCCCGATGGTGCTACACGTTCATTAATCTCGTTACCGATACTCCAAATAATTACTGAAGGATGATTACGATCACGCATAACGATTGACGCTAAGTCTGAAGGCCACCATTCATCGAAATAGAGATGGTAATCATGCGGGTTTTTCTTGCGCTGCCACATATCAAACAATTCGTCAATAACCACTATACCAACACGATCACAAGCGTCTAAGAATTGCTGTGAAGGGGGATTATGTGCCGTTCTTACAGCATTATAACCGTATGCTTTTAATAATTCCACTTTACGCTCTTCGGCACGATCAATTGTCGCCGACCCCAAAAAACCGTTATCGTGGTGTAAACAGCCACCCTTAAGTAATACGCTTACGCCATTCAACAAGAAACCCTCTTGAGCATTGAATTCAATGGTACGGATACCAAATGTAGTGGTTACATTGTCAGTTTCTTTACCATTTACCCAAACAGTCACTTTAATCTTATACAAGTTAGGAGTCTCAAGCGACCATAAAGCCGGTCGTGCAATGGTTATAGTCTGTACAAATTCACTACTACCTTTAGCAACGTTTTTTATCGGTGTCTCAACAGTTTGCACCACCTCATCTGTAGGCGAACATATAGTCATACTGAGTTTTACATTTGCACTCATTTTTGACTGGTTATCCAATGTCGAAGCCACCTTTATTACAGCCATATCATCTATTATATTCTCGGTAGTCACATATACACCATTATGTGCAATATGAATAGGTTGCGTACGAATCAGATGTACATGCCGGTATATACCTGAACCACTATACCAACGCGAATTCTTACCTTCGTTACGAACTTTAACGGCAATTACGTTCTTCTCTCCTGCAGGTTTCAAGAATTTCGTAATATCATAATGGAATGCTGAATAACCGTAAGGATGAACACCAACCTTCTTGCCATTTATCCATACTTCACTATTCATGTAAACACCATCGAAATTGATAATTGTATTAGTATAATTGGCATTGCTGTCCAGCGTAAATGTTTTACGATACCAACTCGTACCACCGATAGTGTAAGCAGTGGCCGTTGTACCTATACTGCTTTTGTCAAAAGGTCCTACAACTTCATCTGGTTTCTGATTGGGTAATGCCTCGATACTCCAATCGTGAGGCAGATCAATAGTACGCCATTTCAGATCTTTGAAAGAACTTTTCTCTGCCCCTTTGATGTCACCTTTGTGGAACTTCCAACCATCATCAAATAACTGTTCCAAGCGTGATTGCGCATAGCTACATGTAAAAGTTGCTATGAAAAAAAATGCTATGAAAATCTTTTTTGTCATATCTTTGATAAAATTAGTAATTAATACAAGTCTATAGTTGGCTTACAGATTTAATAAATAGATATAGATCAGCATTGTATAGCCAACTTTCCAAAAGTATGTACTAACAGCCTTTTGACAGTCCTAATCTTTTACCTTTTTTTGAATTTTGTTTTTTATTCAGTCAGTTGAAAAGAATTCGATAGATGCCTGATTTTGGAGATAACCTTCGAAAACAAATCTCTGACATTTTTTCCTTTGCTTGAGTACTTATGATTCATTTTTACTTTTGAACATAATTATTTTCAAAGCGTATGGTGTGGTCAGCATCTTCAAAAAGGCATTGTTCCTACTTCTGTGCTGTCTACCATATACAGTTTTATACCATAATAACACTGTTCTTGGCAGAGCCTCCTCCCCCTAGATTATATCTATGGTTCTCGATTTTTACCCTTACAGATAGCAATCAACATAGAATCATAATGGAAATGAACGAATCATAATTTTGGAGCTGAATGATTGTATCATGGCTACCACCAACACCTTAAATGCCTATAGATTATATTAAATAATTGGCTAATAAACAATTAGGACTATAACATTAAGCGTTCTTTGGTAAAAATTATATATCCTTGATGCCAAAGTATCTCTGAGAATTACCGCAGAATAGATAGATAATAAGAATCTTCTCATCTGTAAATTCTAGATGAGAATTATTGTTAAATCTATAGCAGTAAAAACACAGAGAAAACTTATAGACATCATAGATATGCACATATAAACTAATTAATTTTAACTTCACTTGAAGACCATAATTAGAAAACAAATAAATCTAATATACAGGTTTTCAACTGTATTACAAAGCAAATAGAATAAATTAACTAAATTATAACATTTTGAGCCATAAATTAGAGTTGATTTCTCAACTCTAATTTACATAATTTTTATTTAAATCGCCAAAACCTACTGTTGATATTTTATACCTATTGTTCTGCTGGGGTATCTGCTACAAGAGGCCAATATGGGTTTTGATACAAAGGAGATAATTCTATATCAACATGGTCAAGAGCGGTCAATAAGAATTGCTTAATAGGTAACGGTTCTAGATAATGAGCCATCATCCAATGTAATCCATTCCGATACAAATTAGATTGTTCCTGAATATTTTCATAAGCAATGATATATTGCCCACGCGATGGAGATGTAACAAAAGCATCCTTACCGCCGTCATAATCGGCAGGTTTAAGATCATATTCATTTTGCATCACATCCCACAAGCGGAACCCCTCTACATGGTAAGGTTCTTTACACATTTGTTCCAAAGAGCGCCAACGAATTAAATCCATCCAACGCAAGCCTTCAGCCATTAATTCACAACGACGTTCTCTACGGATATTATATAATGTAACATCTGTTAATAGCTTTCCAGCAGTATAAGCTCCCCAATCAGCTTTTTCCTTGTCCATTGATGTATAGGTATTGGTAATTAGCGGATCAGTAGCGGTACCGACAAACCCTGCAGTTTCACGAATTAACTTCCAATATTCTAGTATATGTCCGGACTGAATATTCTTTGTTAACATATATTCAGCCTCTATATAGTTCAGTAAAGCCTCGGTTGCTCTGAAAACAATAGAACCTGTATAACTTTTCCATTGATCACATCTTGCTTTATCAAATGATCCTCCTTTCCTAATCCGATATCCAGTCAAGGAACGGTTTACTGTTCCATCGCCAACATTAAGCGGAGGATAGGCTTCATCTTTGCGGGCATGATCGGCAGGATAATCTTCATTAATAAAATAATTAATCTGCCCTGGTTGTTTCATGAAAGCTATCAACCTAGGATCTCGGTTTGATCGAGCCTTAGCGATAGTTTGATCATCATATGGGATTGAAGAATTATAAATTGGTCTTCCATCTTCCATTAAGAAACAGTCAACTAAACTTCTGGTAACATCGTATCCACCCTGTACAATCACCTCCAGATGATTTGTAATTCCTAAGCCTTTATTGTATTCTCTCCAAAGAAGAATATCCGGATAAGTACTCATATCATCATCTCCAAACATATAGAAATAGTCATTTATATCACTTACTTTTTGAGGAGTAATACCCGTATTCTTAGTTAGACTATGTTTGTATTTTTGGGCAACTAATTCAGCTGCTTCTACAGCTTTCTGAAAAAAGAATTGGGCTTCTTTATCAATATCGCCTGCTGGAAACTTATAATCTTTATTATACTCTTTGACAGCACCAGGCCATCCTTTCCCATTTGGAACAAATGGAGTATCCTTGAAATTTGTCAACCATGAGCCTTCAAATAAAGCAACACGAGACTTCATCAGATAGGCACAATCTTGAGATATACGTGTATGACGAGGTTCAAAGTTTGGAGTCATATATTCTGCTGCTAAATCCAAATCCTTAAGAATAAATCGGGCTACTTCGTTACGGGGGGAGCGTTTGTTTGCTTCGATCAAGGCAGTTTCATCATTATCAATGGCTTGTGTCAATATAGGCAAATCACCCCATTTTTGCAACATGGAAAAATATGCACAAGCACGAAGAAAGAATAATTCTCCTATGTACTGTTTCAAGTAAGTCTCATTACCACTTATTTTCCCATTTTCATAATTATCCATTATGATATTTATTCCATAATTGATATTGCGGATTTTGGTCCACGACCAGGAACTATTTTCCATCGAAACTTTCCACTGTCCAGTATTATCATATTTGTTTCCTGGAGTCTCAGTAGCCGGTTGATTATCCGTATTCTTATCTATTTCGAAAGTACTGCTATTTGACCCATGTGTAACTAATACATCGGTATATAATTGATTGGTAAATTCCTCCACTTGACTTACAGTCTGATAATAATTTTCTGGAGTAATTTGAGACATTGGCTCCATATCTAAAAAATCATTACAAGATGCGAAAAGGGCAATTAATCCCACTGATAGAGCAATATTAAAGATTTGTTTTTTCATAAGTCGATAATTAAAAAGTTAAACTTAACCCACATGATAGGGTTCTTGATAGGGGATACGCATTACCTCCACTACCACCAGAAACTGTTTCTGGGTCGAACTGTTCAGCTAGTTTCGTTCCTGTCCACAGATTCTCTCCTGATACATAAACTCGAAGATTCTGCACACCAATTTTGTTCAAAACTTTTTGAGGCAATGAGTAACCAAGTTGCAAATTTTTTAGCCGGATGTAAGCTGCATTTTGTAAATAGCCTTTTTGACATTGATAATTTTTTGCATTCCATCCAAGACTTGGACGTGGAAGATATGCATTTGTATTTTCTGATAGGAAACCGTTCTTAACTGACCAAGAGTCTTCATTCCGAAAATAATCTGCCACATCGGTAATGCCTTCAGCCCACCATACATCATTTCCTCCTCCAAAGAAAAATGGGCTTCCTTGCCAATAATCACGTTTCATAATGCCTTGAAAAAATGCACGTATATCAAATCCTTTCCAATTTGCAGTCAAGTCTATACCGAAATGATATCGTGGAGTACTATTTCCTATTACGGTCAAATCACCATGATCGCTCAATGTCTTGGAACCGGCTGAAATTCTTTTATCATTGTTTTTATCTTTATACATCACATCACCAGCTGCCCAGTTACTCCCTATTGAACTTTGGTCAACATTAGCTAAATGTTCCTGCATTTCTTCGTCTGATCTTGCTATCCCATAAGTTTCATATCCCCAGATTTCATTTGTATAGCGACCTGCAATATAAGATTCAATTAATCCTGTCGGATTATTAGGGTATTTAGTTATTTTAGTACGAGAGTCTGACAATAAGAAAGTGGCACTATAAGAAAGCCCGTTGCTCAATCGATCTTGCCAACCTATATTCAGCTCCCATCCAGAAGTACGTAAGTTTGTATTATTTGTAACAGGAACGTCAGTGCCTAATATTGCTGGTAACTCAGGAGATTTTCCTACCATATTATTGGTATTTCGCACAAAATAATCGAATGATCCTGTCAAGCGATTATTAAACAACGCCCAGTCAAGTCCGATATTATATGTTTCAACTGTTTCCCAAGTCAATTCAGTTGAGACCAAAGATGGAGCGGAAGATGTATTAGGTTTGATACCGTTTTGTAACCATGTCCCTCCTGCTATATTTAGCTTAATTGTTTGATAAGTTTGATACCAATTATTTGTATTTTGATTTCCTAAAGTTCCATATGAAGCGCGCAACTTTAACATACCTACAACATCTTGCAATGGTATAAAAAATTCTTCGCGTGCAATATTCCATCCTAAAGAGAACGAAGGGAAAAGCTTCCAACGATTATTTTTACGAAATCGAGAAGACCCATCATACCTTAAATTACCTTCAAATAGATATTTCCCTTCAAAATCATAATTCAATCGTCCAAAAAAGCCAACTAATCCCCATTCTGATCGTTGTCCTCCTACTGTTGGAGAAACGACACTTCCGTTAGAACCTAACCCTGTTGTCAAATCAACTTCTGGTTTAGAGTTTAGTATTATTCCATCACGATATAAATTATGAGTTTGTCGCTTAAAATCTTCTATTTGTGAACCAACTAAAACATGTAAATTATGCTTCTCTTTGAATGAGTGAGTATATTCACTATAGACTTCAAAATTATAATAATTTTCTTTTGAAATATCTTCTCCTATTCCAGAAGTTAAATCAGAACTATACGGTTCCCCATTTATATCATGATTGTATATAGCAAATTGCTGAGAACGATTAAATACATTATTAATACGATAATTAAAGTTAATGTGTGTTACCCAATTTTTTATCGGTTCAATCATAAATCCTACCTGCTGATACAGATTGTCGGTTTGTCGCATCTTGCTTCCTTGCTCTGCTAATTTAAGAGGAACAGACGGAGCATTGAAATAATAGCCATTACGATCATAAAGTGGAATATTGGGCCATGAAGACCTTCCTACAAGTTCATAATATTCCCAATTGTCCATAAAAAAAGGATGTTCATAATCTTGACGAGTAAATCTCGTAGAAAGATTTAGCTTTAACCAATCAGTCAGAGTTATGTTCAACTTGGTTGTAGTATTATAACGTTTTAAATCATCATTTCCAATTTTCATAAAACCATCCTGATGCATGTAATTAAAAGAGACATAATAGTTTATTCTATCATTCCCACCACTTGCACTGAAATTGTGTTCTTGATTAAATGTAGTACCTTTATATATTTCATCGAAAATATTAACATTATCTATTCCGTTTGCATAGCCATCTAACCATTGTCCGTTTACATCAGGATCAATTGCATAAATTATGGTTCCATCGACTTTTCTTCTTTGTCCAGGACCGCAAGGTACAGCATTCATATAATCTTCCATCCTGTTTACATGATCTAAAACGAACTGTGGAGATCTGCCCGAATTTGTCATTGCATCATTTAAAAAACTGGCAAAATTTACAGAATTCATCATTTTCATCATCTTTATAGGTGAAGCCCAGCGAAAACTGTTATTATAATTGATAGAAATTTTGTCTTTACTTCCAGTTTTAGTAGTAATAAGAATAACTCCAAAGGGGGCACGTGAACCATAAATGGAAGAAGATGCGGCATCTTTCAATACAGAAACAGAAGCTATATCTTGAGGATTTATCATATTTAAGTCTCCTTCCATACCATCAATTAGAATTAAAGGGCTTCCACTTGATCCTTCGCCAATAGTTCCTGTACCACGAATATTAATAGTAGGGGTGTCACCTAATGTTCCGTTGGTTTGAGTTATCTGTAATCCAGGAACCAATCCTTGCAATGCTTGAGTTGCATTTAAGACTGGGCGTTCTTTTAAACTTTCTGCATCAGCAAGTCCAACTGCACCAGTCAAATTTACTTTTTTCTGTGTTCCAAATCCTACCACTACAATTTCCTCCAGCAGTCCAGTATCTTCTTTTAAGGTAATATTGACAGCTTTTCTACCAGCAATTTGCACTTCTTGGGTGACATACCCTACATAGGAAATAATTAACGTTGCAGTTGATGATGCTTCTACTTTAAAATTTCCATCGAGATCCGTTATCGTACCGTTAGTAGTACCTTTTACCATAACACTTGCTCCAATCATAGGTTCACCAATCGAACTGGAAACTCTTCCAGATATAATGTCAGTGTTTTGTGCATAAATCATATTAGTTGTAATTGCTAGTATTAAAAGAAAAAGTATACTAATACGTTTGGCAAACAATTTTATTTCCATAAATTTAAGTATTATTTTTTGATTTTGTTTTGTGTTTATATACATAGTATAATGAAAATAGATCAGTAAATTATTTACTTTTGTGCAAATTCAGTGATGTTTCATAGGCATTTTGTTTTTTATCCAACATTTATTATAATAAAATGCATTTTATATTTAAACAGCTGGTCAAATATATATATATTATAAATCATGTAAACATTAACCTCATTCAATTATTAACGTAAAGCATTACGTTGTTTTTAACAATATTTAATCATTGTAATTTCATACCCTTGTATTTTTCCCTTTTTCAGATTACTTCAATCATTCACCCTTGAAGACTTCTCCGAACGTTTTATATGATAACCCGATTAAGAGTTCAGTAATGATTTGAAGGGCTTTTTATCTTGGTATAGAATCAAGAAGCTCTTCTTTATGTTTCCAAGTTAAAGTCTGATCGTATTTCATTCTTTTCCAATATTATTACTATTCGATGATAAATCCAAAAGTAAATTGGAATGAATAGAGAATGATTGATCACAGGTATTTTCTTTCTCTTCCATACCTCAAGATAAATTACCCCATCATGCCACTTTGATGTTACCCTTCGAGCGGGCGATCCATGAAGAATACGCCATGAACCATCAGGAACAGTAAAATAATCCCCTTACACCCCAGAAACTATAATAAAAATTCTCACATACTTCTTCTGGTTGTGCATTATATTTTCACCATCAAAAGCATATCGCAAAGTCAACCAAAGGCAGGTTATATAATAATCTATACTCTAACACTATATCATAATAACCAATCATATAACCTGCCTACGGTTGACTATCGACAGGAACTTAGCGGATACATCATCTTCATTTATGGCTATTGTCCGGAGATTAAAGTGGAAGTGGGAAATATGCATTGCCGGCTAAATCATACACTGTCTTCTGCGTATTCGGTAAGAGGGGGATATAAATGGGTGTATACAATTTCTATCCCTATCAGCAACCATAACCAACTTTGCTATATAAACAGTAAAAGGATATTCAAGGGGCAAAAAGAACAAAGTGCCAAAGACTACCGGGAGATGATATACGGCTTTTCTCCCGGGTTTTACAGGCACTGATCTTTCCTGCCCTCCACTATGCAGAAAAAAAATAGAAACATCCTGTCTCTATCTGATTGTAACGTTACTCCAGAATACCCGTACAATACCATCAAAGGTTATGAAGGGAGTATTGTAATGATATTGGTAACTTTAGGCTGCATACCATCGGACGAGGTATCATACAATTTTTTTATGTCACTTGTTCCGTATTGGGTGAGTCAACACTAAGTTTGCATCAATATTTTTTCTTATACAATCTATTTCTTTTAAGTAAAAATCTCAATTTTAGCAAAAAAAGTTGCATTCCGTCATCATATTTTATTTCTCTTCCGTCAGTTGTAGGCTAACGCCGCCTGAGTGGGTATTATAATAAAATATGCAGTATATGTATAATTAACTTGCCTTCGGTTAACTCACAAGATGTTATTTTACAATATTTTTTACCTGTATCCTTGACATATGGATTCTTTATCGGCTTTGATGAAATTTTAAAGGAAAGCTTATGCAGCGTCTCCTTTATCTTTCCAATCAGTCAGGACATTCTCAAATCCAGCACTTGGCATTGGATTTGACTACCACTCTGGTAAATCTCTGAAGTCCGGTTATCAATGCCTGCACTTCATTCCTTGTCGGTTCGGGAAGGGTAATGTCCTGTCGTGAGTTCCTGCCGATATTGACCTGTACAGGGGAACACATCCTGACAAGTTCAACCATTTCGGGCAAGTCGAATTGTATCAGAGGTTCACAGGTCACATAGGTTCTCATTCCAAGGTTCGCCAGTTTTTGCATGGCTTTGGCACGTTTCCGGGTATTTGGAGCATTCCTTACGATGTCCGGATAAAAGGTATTGGTTTCTATGGTCGTACACAAAACCGATTTCCGCATTACCGGATGACCTATGAACTCCAGAAAACGTGAAGGGTCCTTGGATTGGAAAAGATAGTTGTTATCAAACTGGTTACAATAATCCAGGAACCGGGTAATCCAGTCCGAAGGTATATCGAAAGCCCAGGCATCCGTTCCGCTGCCTACGAAAATGAAATTGCCTTCACCCAGGTTTACTTCCAGTTCCTTGGGATCAAACCGTATAGGAAGAAGACCGTCGAATTTCTTCATTGTATAATAAATTATCGTTATAAATTTGCATAAACATTCAACATCAAAGTGTGGAATAAGACCGACTCTTCATTAGTCATAAAGACCGTGTTACATGTTCTGCCCCCACACTTTATACATCAAAAACCGGATAGTTCAATGGGCTTTTAGACCCCGCATTCGCAATGATGGCTCACGATGTACAGATGTTGTTCAATAAATCATTAAGACTATGACCTACGTTGGAATTGATGTCAGCAAAGCGACTTTCGTAGTAGCTTATTCTTCTGCCAAGAGCAGTAAGACAAAAACATTCAAGAACACCACAAAAGGTGTTCACGAGTTCATTCAAACCTTGTCAGCCGATGATTATCATTGCGTGCTGGAAGCAACCGGCAATTACAGTTCCCTGCTCGTCTATCTTCTTTCGCAAGCAGGAATTACTGTCAGCCTGGAAAATCCTCTCAAGATAAAAAACTTCGCCCGTGTGATGCTTTCCGTCACCAAGACGGATGAAACGGATGCACGTTTGATTGCCCTCTATGGAGAGAAAATGCACCCCGCCCCTTATAAACTCCGCAGTGATGCCATTCTCATCTTGAAGCAGAAACGGACAGTCATACGCCAGCTCAAAAAGCAACTTATAGCCACCCGTAACTTGAAAGGCTCTATGGAAGCACTTCCTTTCTTCGATTCCAAGTGCAAGAAAACCATAGAAAAGACTATCGCTTTCCTTGAAAGGCAAGTCAAGGACTTGGAAGAGGAACTGGCAAATTTGGCACAAGGTGAGTATAGGAAACAGATGGGCTTGCTCACCTCCGTCAAAGGGATCGGCGTCACACTCGCGGCAGCCTTAATCATGGCTACAGGAGGTTTTGCTTACTTTGATAACGCCAAGCAGCTTACCCGATATCTGGGGCTGTCGCCCACTTACCAACAATCCGGTACGTCAGTCAATGTCAAAGGTCACATCAACCGTAACGGTGATTCATCCTTGCGCAGCCTGCTTTATGTTGCTGCAATGGCATCCCTGCGATGCAATGCCGAATGTAAGGAGTGTTTCAACCGGTTAAGGTCTAACGGCAAGCCGGGGAAAGTGGCGGTCGTTGCGGTCGCCAACAAACTCGTAAGGCAAGCCTTTGCGGTAGTCACTCAAGAAAAGCCTTATATTGATGGATTCAAGTCTGCAAAGCCATAATAGCTCCTGCGGAGGGAACGCCATGCGGCAAGGGGCTGCGCAGTCAGCCCCGACGAGCTTTCCATCCACGACAACTCGCATAATTATGCTAATTATTGTTAACCGTAGTCGGCTTTTATATTATAGTTCATGTAACAATAGGGGCAATCATGAAAACATATCCCTTTTATCGCATTCCACGTGTGGGTAACAAAAGGATACATGTTGCCCCGGCTTTTTGTCAGTGCCATAATTTCTGTTTTTAAGGGTTGATTAAATCAGTGTATTGTAAATATCAATGTTCCGAAGTTCTTCTCTTCGGTCTTATAGGCATTGCCTACATGGCTTCTGATTTCCTTTTCATCCATTGTGTCATCTTCCCAGCCATCAATGAAATACTCAGCAGCCAGTCCTTCGTCAACACCCCATTTGCACATCCGGCAGGCTAACATAAAGATGCTGTTTCCCCTGTTTCCTTTTTGCCAATACTCCGGATTGTTCTTCTTCCAGTGGGAGTTCATAATGTTGATGATGCTTTTGTCCGACACTGTTCTTGTCCCGGATAATTGTGGCATCTGTACCTGTGGCTTTATGGTGGGGACATAATGGTACGGTTCAGGGGTGGGATTGACCCATATGTCCGGATCGTAGCTCAGATAATTTCTGCGTGCAAGGTCTTTACAGCCTAAATCATTCCTGTCAGCCACATAGAACTTGTTTAGTAGCTGCTCATATAAATCCCCATGTCTGGCCGGATCTGTATTGTCATGCAAAACCAAGGCTTTCAGTCCATTTCCACTGGGTGTAACAAAAACACTCAGGACACATTCGGTTATCATCAGCTTGTTTCGTAACCAGATCATTTCATCCGGTGTTGCTATATGGTCAAAATCCAATGCCGTCACACACGAGTATTCAATCAGCCCCGCACTGCTGAGTTCCCTGAATATACCGTTATAGGCAACAGCGGGCAGGAGTCTGGCTTTCCATTTCTGCATGTCACCTGGAGCTACACTTCTGATTTTTGCAATGGCTTGTTGTAACGTATAGTCTCCAAACTCATTGTCATGTAATTGCATGTCTCCCGTACGAATCATCTGTATAATATCATCCAATCCCGGATAAGTCAGGTTGTACTTTGTCCAATTAATCTTTTCTGTCAATGTTACTTTCATATTCCTTACCATAGACTTTATTACTTTTTTATCCATCTGAGATTATCAGCCGCATTGTTGGACATGTCACCGTCAATATGCTCCACTTCCGTATAGCTCTTCGGATCAGGATTGACCAGGAATGTCTCCGCAACGAGGAGATCGACATAAGCCTTCTCCCCGCCGATGATGATGTACTGTCTGCCGTTTGCCTCCCCGAATACCGGTACATTGCCTCCCTTTGCGGATGATGGCATTGCCAGACCGGTGCAGGGAACTTTTTCAAGGCTTTTTCTGATATCCGACCATAACCTGTATTTCCTGATGTCCCTCATGCCTCGTGAATACAGACCTTCATACAGGTCACAGAGGAAATCCACACTGTCGTATATCCCCAGTTCATAGGCCTTCTCGAACCATCCTGTCGCTTCCTTGTACATTACGGGAGTTCCATACAACCCTTTGAGGCGTATATGTCCCATTGTGAAAGCCGACAGTCCGTCACCTGAATCCGCAGCCTGCCTGAATAACCCGATGCCTTTCTGTATATCCTGCGGACATCCTTCCCCTTCCAGGTATATATGGCCCAGATTGGCTTTCGCTGTAGGTTCCTTTTCCGCGATACTTTCCAGAAGAGCGATTGCCCTGCCCACATCACGCTTTACAGCCATCCCTTTCAGGTAATACACAGCAACGGCGTTGATTCCATACACGAATCCCTGCGTTGCCGAACGGTCATACCATAGGAAAGCCTCATTGACATCCCCCTTATCCTCATAATACAGACCGGTTAAATACTGGGCCTCGGCATCACCTGCCCGGGCCTTTTCCAACATTTTTCTTGTTTCTTCTTTCATGTTGTTTGATTTTTAGATTTGATATATTGTTTAAGTCTCACACATCTAAGGATTTCGGGGTTTTGTCAGACGGTAGTTTTTTATGTGTGTAAGTTAAAAGAGGAGAATATGTGAGTGATGGCCTAATGAATTTGTCCGGCAGTTGTTTTGGTGTGTCAAGACTTCCCGGCAAAGGTTATCCGATGAAGATGATAGCCAGGACTGAAGGATGGAGTGTAAGTATGGTCTAGAGATAGAAAAAAGTTTGGAGTATAGAAATAATTATGAAAGGGACCATGCATTACGGTTGCTCCTCTATTCTTCTCGTTATAATATGAAGTGTTTCTAAAAATATGAGTGAATAATTGTTCTAGAGTATGATATAAAGAAGAGGGTCAAGGCAGAAAGATTTCTTGATGTTGGAATTAATCGTATGGTCAGTGTCATGCTATCAAGATACGTCATATTTATATAAAAATAATGAGAAAATCGTTATATGAGGGAAAGAGAACTAAAATACTATAAAACTTAAATGTTATACCAAATAATGTAAAATATCCCTAAAAATAAGAAGATTGACAAATAAAAAGTTCCTATGGTTAACAAAATAGTTTTTTATTTGTACTTTTATAAACCAAATAGAGACTAAATACATATGAAGATAGAAGAATTTTTAGCAGAACGATTAAGAAGCGCACATATTATGGCAGGCTAACACATATCATAATGTTTTTTCTGTAGCTCATTGCTTAACGGAATTGGAATTCTAAATTTTGAACTGTATTATGTGGGAGAAGTCATGCGGAAAATATTCTGTGCAAAATCGTTGTGCGTATTGTCTCGAATAATTCAGGTTTCTACTCCTCCTAATGCATGGATTTTAGATCTATTTACAGGTAGCAGTACAACTGGCATTCTTGCCAACCTATTGGGTAGATGTTTCCTTGGCATAGATCAAAAGGAAAAGTTTTTGAGACTAAGTATAGTTCTTCGTGAAGAAATCAATTATATCTCCAAACATAGAATCTGTTTGGGTAACTTCAAATACAATCACCTTTGTTTGAAGAAAAGGAAATTGATTGTCTTATGGAATCTTGTGTGTATTATAGGCAGAATTTGCCTTTTTAATGTTCATGTAGCAAATATATGTATTAAAATTGTACGTATAGAGAGATTTAAAGAAGGGGTAACAAATGAAGATAAGAACTATATTCGCCGAGTCTTGAATTGGATACATAGGTGAATTATTTAAACAATATGAGACTGTAGATATTTACAGAATCAATATAAAAAGTAGTGATTTTTTTAGCGATAATAATATGACAGCAATTGTTGGTACTATAAACAGGAGAGGTGTTGCATTTGCAGCTGATAGTGCAGCAACACATACTATTTCATCAAGGCATAAAATTACCAATCATGCCAATAAAATATTTGAATTATCTAAGTATAATCCTGTAGGAGCGGCTATTTGTGGAAATTTGGATTTTCTAGGAATGCCGTGGGAGGATATTTTTAAAATTTATCGCAATCAACTTAGAAATTCATCAAAGCCATTACTCAGCGATTATTCAAAGGATTTTTTTAATTTTATTAATCAGAAAATTATGCCGTCACTTTGTGATAAGCAAAAAAGTGATTTATCTTTCGTTATAAATAGTTTCTGGGAAGAAATTTTAAATTTAGCTCAAGATGATATTAAAAAGATAGGAGATACAGTTAATGATGAAACATTATATTCAGCTTTGCTGTTGAGACTTGACGAGTTCATTGATTTGTATTCAATAAAAGACAAATGTTATGGATTTGAAGATTATACATTGGAAAAATTTGTTATTTATGCAGAAGATATTATTGATAATACTTTAAAGGATTGCCTTTCTTCTAGTTGCCCTAAAAATTTTAAGGGAAAGTTTATTAGTGCTTTGTTTTTAATAATCACCTCAAACATTCATGTATATTTAATTACAACCGAGATTATTATTTGGGGATATGGGGAAGATGAGCTGTTCCCATCTTATGAATCTTTTGTTGTAAGTTTAGCTTTTGATAATAAAATAAAGTATACTAGTAAAAGTAAATATGTAGTTTCTAATGAAAATGTTGCTTGTGTAGAGCCTTTTGCACAAACAGATGTTGCAAACACTGTTGTTCGTGGAATTGATGCTGATTTACGTGTTCAATTCTACAATACCTATAAATCCTCTCTCAATACATTTAAAGATGAAATTATATCAAAACTACAGACGGCTAATGCACCAATGGAATTAATAAATATATTTCATACTTTAGATGTTGATGCTTATACTGATGTGTATATCCAAAATATGAATGAGTACATCCAAACGAATTATATCGAAAAATTAGTAAATACAATTTCTTACCTAAGTAAAGAAGATTTAGCGGACATGGCAGAAAGTCTTGTACGAATGACTTATTTGAAACGAAGAATTACTTCAGAAGAAGAGAGTGTTGGAGGACCTGTAGATGTTGCTGTAATAACGAAAGGAGATGGATTTATATGGTTAAAACGTAAACATTATTTTTCTCCAGAATTAAATCATCATTATTTTGAACGCTAAATAAATATTTATGATGACAATATATAGTGAAATATCAGAAATGTCAATATCCAAAGCTCAACAATTGGATACACACGCTGAAATTTATAACGAAATAAATCAATTAGAAGTAAAAAAACTAATTGATAAAGATTTTAGTTGTATTAAAAGTATTGATTGGGGTAATACACCCAAAGAAGAGATAGATAGACAAACATACTTTGCAATTACAGATGAATAACGTGTATTTTTTCGGGAACAGTAAATAACTAAAAACTTCATTTATGATATTTTCATCACATAATTATAAATATAAGCCTGTTGTTGAACAGGTTGCGATTAAACAGTGTGCTATTTACGGTCTGCAAAATACTTTCTATGATAGCTGGTCTATTCAACCTGATGATGGCATAATAAAAAAAATGGAAGAAGGACTCATAAATTATAAATTCTTTTTCCTTTTTTGTATTAATCAATAGTTTACAAAGTAATATGGTGAGAATGGCAAAATGTGAACTTTAAGGCTGCCCAGAATTTCATTAAGTTTATTTCAATCCGAATGGATAATTGCAATATGCCATTCCTTTTCACTCAAAATCTGTATATTGACTTGTTCTCAAATGGGCTAAATGTCGTTGTAAGGTAAATTATTGATATAATTAACGGCTCAAATACATATTATAACCTAGTGAACACATTTCATAATCTTATTGCAGTCAAACAAAGAATAGGTAATAAAATTTGCATAGAGCGTGTAGTAATATATTACTTAGAACCGATTTTCCGAATTTGCCTTTTCCACCCAGGTAGGACTTGATGTGATTCAGGCAAAGATAGTATCGGATGCCTATGAAATGACTCAAGTTCAAAAAGGAGCAAAATTTGAAAATGGTTACACGACAAATATTCTATTTAGAGGAATGTCACGTGGCAGATTACCAAATTTTCCTGTTATAGCCTTTAATTACATTCGTGGTATAGATCATGTATCGTAATCCAGTACAAACTGAAACTATTTGGTAAGTTTCTCTCAGTTCTCCTAAAGGTCATAAATAAGAAGTGCCTCTGAATTATCGGGAAGCGGGTTTAGATTTTATTCCCAGAGTTCAAGGCACGTTTCTGAATTACCCTAAAAAATAGAAAGAAGAGACAAGTCATTATAAACTCATCTCTTCCATTATCCTATCTATCTTCTGCATATCACATCATACACAGAACTGCCTTTCATGTAATCATCTACTCCAGGCTCGAACTCCTTCCACCATTTCCAGACATGCAGACCATAACCTTTCCATTGCAGCGTCTCTATCTCTGCCTTCCACTGATAAGACCATTGATTGTTGAGGCGTGGGCAAATAAGGATACGTAGATGTCTTGGAATACCTGCCATCAATTCCTCCGACAATACCTTTCCGCCCGTAGAGAACCATTGGAAACCTGGAAAAAGCCTCGTCATCCCTTCAGCCACGCCATCATCATCCACTATCACAATCCTCATGTCCGGGCGGTATTCCATTGTCGGGTTTGGAAGATGATAAAATGAAGGAATATTTTTTACCTTGGAGAATAACACTTTCAACCTTTCTGCCGCCCCTTCTCTTCTCAGCGTCTTACTCCCGAACCTTTCATTCCTGTATGCATTGCCGACCGTATACCTTATCTCATTGGTCGTAAAGTCAGGACATGCATAAGGGAGAAGTATATCAAGCGCCTCGTCTTTTTCAATACCATATTCACAGAGATTGCAGGCCGTATCATAGACATACCCGTTACGGTTGCCTCTCCTGAATCCCCCTTCCGTCCATGAGAGTATGATCCTGAGACTTTCATCCATATCAGTTATCGGGGCTGTGTAGTTGACTGTTGACGCTTTTTTTTCCACTGCTATCACTTCCGGTTTATTCCATACAAGTGCTCCAAGGTTGAGATAGAGGTCAGGATCGTAGGTGACGTTCGTATATCTTGCCACATCCTGAGCTCTTCTATCCTCATCCACACCAAAATCCTCAGCTATAGCCTTGTAGTAGAGTTTATGTCTTTCTGCGTCAAGACCGTCCGGCACCTTGACCAGTACCTTGAGACCCTTTCCGGAGATTGAGAGGAAGACCGAGTATACATAAGGGTTCTTCATCAACCGTTCCTTCTCTAAAAACACGTCCCCGTCCAGATGGTCTATGTCGATGGCCATGATACCGCTATGCCTTATCAGCCTGTCTTTCCCGCGTCTCTCGAATATGCCTGAGAATGAAAATCCGGGAGCGTCGAATTTAGCCCGGTCCAATTCCTCCCTGGTCTTGGCATTTCTAACCTTGTCCGCGTATTCCCTGTATCTGCCTTCCTGAATCAAACGGAGGGCATAATCCACACTCATCCTTTTTGCCGGGAGTGTGTTGTTCTTACTTGTATAAAAATCTATATCGTTCATTGTTGTTTGTTTTTATGTTATTGATGTGTGGAGGCGTTCGCTGTTTGGGAAGCGAACACCCCACTAAGATGTATATTAATTGATGTTTACCACTGATTACGGGTGTTTATGAGTGTTTATAGGTGTTTACTAGTGTTTAGCCTGTTTACCTATGTTTAGTGTGTAAATGAATGAACACCACTATCTATTTTTTTCTTTTGGGCCATTCTTCAGTCTTACTTATATGATATTGCCTTTATATAGTAGTAAGTAATAGGATATGAAAAGAAATAACCCAAAGAAAAGAAGAGAGAATGATGTTTTTTCTTTCTTTTGGGTCATTTCCTATTGAAACTACCATATACATAATAGGTATTTAGGGATAATAATAATGAATAACCCAAAAGAAGAAAAAAATCAATATAAGAGTGTTTATTCGTTTATATAGTGAACACTTGTAAACAGTATAAACACCCATAAACACTAGTAAACACCTATAAACACCTTAAACACCCGTAAACACTAGTAAACATCAGTAAACAATGCTAATCATCAGAAATCAACAGCAAATAATATACAATGTGAAGGGATTGGCCCTCAAAAGCCAATCCTTTCACTTTTAGCTATTCTTACATTCATCCATTCTCATCAACATCCATCCCTTTCAGCCTTTTTCCGACAGTGGCAGGTGATAGGTTCAGTTCCTCAGCTATCTTCCTGTTCGACATTCCCTGCCCATGCAATTTCCTGATCTGTTCGAGTTGCATATTGTCACCATTCTTCAACAAATCGCATTCCCTCACTGTCTGGATAGGAATTGGACTGTCTGTCCCGGTCTGATGAAGCTGTGCGGGCTGTATGAAACGGAGCATTGTAGGATCGAGCGTCTTGTCAATCACATAAGGTATCACATGGTTCCCGTCCCATACTATCCTGCCGTTCCTACTCTTGAGCTGTTTCACGTACCTGCCTGTCGAGGAATTGTTGCTGTCCGTACCTATGGCAAAGACCGACTGTACGAAATTGGTGAGCATACTTGAGCCCAGACAGTGGTTGATGTCGAGAGTGGCGAACGGCTGAATCTTCGGGGTATGGTTGACCACGAGAATTGAATAGCCCTCCTTCGCCCAGCTACAGAACTCCTGGCAGATAGGCTTCACATCCTCCGCCTTCATTCCCCCGTTATTGACAAGAAAGGTGAGGTTGTCAAGGATCAGTACCTTTGCGTTCACCCTAGTCATCATCCTCCTTATCAACGGCAGGAACTTGTCCGAATCATAGAGACCGTCTCCGATCATGCTTAAATCCGGGCGGTGGAGATCTTCGGGCCATACATGCAGTTCACCGTCCTTTGAGGTATATCTCTCCTGGAACTGCTTCATGGAGAGTTCAAGGTCGAGGTACAATACGGTTTTCCCCAGTCGCCCGCTTATATGCTCCGCTATCTGGACCGCATAGAGACTCTTGCCCGTATTTGTCCGCCCGAAAAGGATGGCGAACTCATTCTCGAACCATAGCGCGTTTCCGTTTCCGTCACCTCCCCATAATATCTCCGGTACGGGTTTCCGTTGTTCTTCCATCATCATATTGTTTAAGGATTGTCCCATTATAAAGTCAAGTTCGTCCGCTCCGTCTGCCTGTAGTGTATCTCTGGGTGTGGATGCAGGTGTTGCAGGTGTCGTGTATTCATCCTTCTTTTCCGTATGCCATTCTTTCCCGTTGCCGAAGAAGTTGAATTCCGGCACTTCTATGGGTGGCACAACAAGAGGTATGTACGGCAATGGATTTTCCGCATCATTCCAGCATTTCTCAAGACTGGCGTTAAGGGAAGCAATAGTTTTTTCATCAGGTTCTAATTTTTCAGTCATTATTTTATTACAGTTTTTAGTTATACATTGATTTAACATTCACACGTATAAGAATCTTCCGCTTTCAGCCCGCCATTTTTTGATATTAATGAAAGAAGGATGACAAAACCGGCTACTGTCCCGCCATCCTTCCCATGACTGAAAACTGAAAATTACCTGTACACAGATTAGGGCATGACTGGAAATGAAGCGCGTTTTTCATGTCCGGAGCGCTGTCATATATATGAGGTATGTTTTTTTCCGTCCTACATCTCCCCAAAGCCTTATCACTGAAGAAACAAATACTCATATGAAGGGTGTCTGAGATCCGGATACATAAGAAAGGATCAACGGCGCTCTTCTGTTTTTTCTTCTCCCTCCAAATCGCGTTTTTGCCATCCTAACCAGCTCAACGCCTAATAACTGAAACATAAATGGCACACAGCAATATGTTTGAAAATCTAATCAATAAAATATTGGGACTTGAGCGGGAGCCTATTCCCAATCGTCAGGATACTTGTACCGCACCTGATGTCACCGAAAAAGCGGTATCACACGAACCGATCCCTGAAAAATACCAAAGAGACATAGAAGCGCTCCGACAGAAATATGGAGACGCTTTTAAAACCGGTCTCTGCATCAATCTGACCCTACAAGAGGCTTTATCAATCATACATAGAGAAAGAAAACGGATTGACGCCTATTCCGGCCTTGTCTCTTATCTGAAAAGGGAATTGGGCATAACATTAACAATCACATCACAGAAAACTAAACCTAAATCATTATGAAAAACTATTTTATAGCAAACGGAGAAGTGCTCAATACAAACATGAGCATTGAAGAAATGGAATCACGGGTACAGGAATCATTGGACGAATACACCTCTGGAATGGCACAGTTCAGAATAAAGGAAATCAGCGAGAAGGAGGTCAGAATGTTCTTTGTCAGGGACTTCAACTATGATCCCGACAAACCGATTATCTACGATTCGGACATGGCCTTGATAACCGGGGTGGGAATAGGAGCATTCCAACTTCAAGCTGTCGGTGGATATCCGATGATACATCCGCTAAAATTTGCCGGGAAGAATTTCTATTCCGATATCACGAGCTTCATCAGGTTCTATAAATTCCAGCTGTTTGAAGAGACGGGGCAGACAGTGGAGCATATAGGCCTGAGATGCTATTCGGACAGGATCTTAATGCAGATAATATTCTAAAGCTACGAAAGATAGAATTAGGCAAAAAGGTGTATTCCACTGACCTTATAGATCGTGGTTATGGTACCGGTGGCGTTGATTTCCTGAAAGCCACCGAAAACCCTTATGGAGCTATCATTACCAATCCACCTTATAAGATAGCCCTGAAATTTATAGAGAAAGCCTTGGATATATCTGACGAAGGAACAAAGATAGCCATGTTCCTGAAGCTGACATTCCTGGAGGGAAAAAGACGTAAACCATTCTTCCGGGACAATCCGCCACGAAAAATCCATGTCTTTTCTTCCCGCGCTTCTGTTGCCAAGGATGGAGATTTTACAGCCATCCCAAACAACGGAAATGCAATCGCTTATGCCTGGTTTGTATGGGAAAAAAGTTATAAGGGAGAGACTGTAGTGGATTGGATAAACTGAAATGCGGCGCGGGGGAACAATGACCGATATGGCGGACCGTTGTGTTCCTTATCATCATAACGTAAATTATAGTAATTTATTAAACCAAAAATATTTATAAAAATAGTATGAAAAATAACAATACTCAAATAGATAAAAAAATATTCATAGCGGGCAAAGTGTATGACCTGCAAGTAATGGACAAGGATACGGTTGAAGCTTCGGTGCAAACGTATCTGGATAACGCAATCGGTAAGGAACGGGGCAGATTCAAGCTATGCACAATCGGCAATATGACCACCATGTCCTTCCACAGGGGATTTGATTACAGTTCCTATAATGCTGACCCGACGAAAGACATAATGGACGCGGACGCCTTCATGATTACCGCCCATGAATACGAGGGTTTTATGATGCCTGTCCCTTTCCCCACACTTCCCGTTCCGGGATTCGGCTATCCCTATCATATAAGTCAGACCGACTTTCTGGATGCATACCGGAAGAGCGCCAGGATTCTAGGGGCAAGCAGGATAAAGAACGCTTCCCTGGATATAGCCCCTCAGTCCATCGTGTTGAGAGTACAGATTGGGTAGGTAGTGAAAGAGTCGTAGTACAGAGAATGTACTACGATTTCTTTTTTTGTTGCAGCAATCATGATGAGACAGGGGATGTAGTGAGCATATACTCACTGATGGGATGCTGCAAGGTTACCGGAGTAGACTTCAAAAAGTGAACACTTCACTTTCTCAAACACATACATGAATATGCCAATGACTCCACAAGAGATCTTGCCGAATCGCCGCCTCATAATCTAAAAAAAACTGGAACTTCTTTAAGAATCCGGGAGAAATGCCGGGATATCATTGAAAATTTGAGAGAATCAGACCAAAATTCTATACTTTTTGCTAGAACCAATAGGAAATCATCGACTTTTTGCTGGATAGACGCAGATTTTACAGACGGAATTAACCAAATGCTTACCTTCATAGAATGATGTCTTTAATGACTTCTTTTCTAATATTGTGGTAGTATTTCCATAACTCCCTACTTGAGAGACGTCCTACTCCCACTTTAGGAGCTGATATGCCGTGCTTTACATTTGTTTCTAGGGTGTCTCTTTTTGTTTTTTTCCTTACTTTGGAGTGTCTCTTTTGTCTTCATTTTCTAATGTTTTTTGGTTAATAATTAAAATTACTGTAGTTTGTAAAATAAATGCAAAGGTATATCAAGTTTTTTGTTTTTGTGGAGTAAGGATGGAGATAAAAAGCTGGGGTTTATCTTTATGATGGGTTAATGCATTGATATATAAATGGAAATGACTTTGACTTGGAAGCGTTTTTTTAACGTTCGTTTAATGGACGCAAAGATAAGACTGTTTTTTATATCCTCAAAATGTTTAATAAAAATATTTTGGAAAACCCATCGTGACTCAGCTTAACATGCAGTAATTCAGTATTTTAAATATTTTATTTAATATTTAAAATTTCCATTTCCTTTTATTAACTCATTCCCTATTTCATTTCCTGAAATTTGACGTTCAAAAAACGAACGTTTAAAAAACGCTTTTTGTTTGTAATCCGTTCGTTTATAGCCTTTTACCAGAAGGCAATGACGAACTGCGAAAAATCTGTTAGCAAGAAGGGCATAAAGCTTGTCGTATTTTACATAAAGTGCCCGCAAGTGATTGAATTCCAAGTGTATGCAAGGGGTTCAAAGCCCTAGAAGAACACTCTTATCTGAACAAAAACATAAAATGGGAATAGAGAAAGAGACTGAAATCTGGTATGCTATGCGTGCCACCTACCGCAGAGAACCAGATGCTATGCGCCTGCTCAAGAAGGAAAATTTGGGCTGTTTCATTCCTATGCAATACAAGATAAGTATAAAAAAAGGGAAAAAGGTACGTGCTCTGGTCCCGGTCGTTCATAATCTGCTTTTTGTTCGTGCCTGTCCTTCCGATGTGCAGCGTGTCAAGTCTCAAGTCACTTATCTGCAATATATCACCGATACCCGCAGTGGTCAGAAGATTATTGTTCCCGACAATCAAATGCAGCGTTTCATTGCTGTGTCCGGTACCTACAATGATCATCTTCTCTATTTCCAACCGGATGAATTGAACTTGTCCAAAGGTATCAAAGTCCGGATTACCGGTGGTGAATTTGAGGGGCAAGAAGGTATATTTCTGAAGGTGAAAGGCGCGCGTGACCGTCGTGTGGTTGTCGAAATACAAGGTGTCATAGCTGTTGCCATGGCCACTATCCATCCCGATCTTATAGAAGTAATCGGTTGAACTTTAATTTTTAATTCTTAATTCTATAATAGCTTATGTCTCTTTCCGAAGAAGCAATCACTCTTCAGCGTGCTGCGCACGAACTGATGTATTTGGGTATGGACGGTAGTCCCGTCTATAGCGATGACTTGTCACGACAGAACGGTGAGGTCTATCGTCTGACCACCTCTTTGTACAATTCTGTATTTCAAAGTTCCCTGATCGAGGAACAGGCGAATGTCTGCCTCGCCCTCCTGATGGGTTACAACGCTTCTTTCATCGACCACGGTGAAAAGCAGGGACATGTCCAGGCAGTCCTGAACCGTTGTTGGGACCTTCTTGAGGCTCTTCCCGCCTCACTGTTGAAACTCCGTCTTCTCACCGCCTGTTATGGTGAGGTCTATGATGAACCCTTGGCCGATGAAGCCCGTAAAATCATTGCCGGTTGGGATGGGAAATCACTCACTCCCGAACAGCAGGAGGCCATCGAGGAGTTTGAGAATGTGGTGGATAATCCTTATTCGTGGGAATATATTGATGAATAAAAATTGTAATTATGCGCGAATTCAATGATATAAGGATAGCCGTAGCCGGAACCGGTTATGTTGGAATGAGTATTGCCACATTGCTGGCACAACATCACGAAGTGGTTGCAGTTGATGTACTACCCGAAAAAGTGGAGAAAATCAACCGTAAGGTTTCTCCTATCCAGGATGATTATATCGAACAATACCTGAGGGAGAAACCATTACGTCTCTCGGGCACCCTTGATGGCGCCGCCGCTTATAAAGATGCCGATTTTGTGGTCATTGCCGCTCCGACCAACTATGATCCGGTAAAGAATTATTTCGACACCCACCATATAGAGGATGTCATCGATCTTGTGCTCCGTGTCAATCCGGATGCCGTCATGGTCATCAAATCCACTATTCCTGTGGGTTATTGCCGCAGTCTCTACGTCAAGTATGCACAACGGGGGGTGAAACGTTTTAACTTGCTTTTCTCACCCGAGTTTCTTCGTGAGAGCAAGGCGCTTTATGACAATCTATATCCCAGCCGTATCATCGTGGGTTATCCTAAACTGATAGCAGATAACCAGTTCTGTACGGAAAATGAAGCAATCAAGGCTGTTGCCGATATCCCCATGCTTGAGCAAGCTGCCAAGACTTTTGCCGCCTTGTTGCAGGAAGGGGCTGTCAAAGAAGACATTCCAACCCTTTTCATGGGTATCAAGGAGGCGGAAGCTGTAAAACTCTTTGCCAATACCTACCTGGCCTTGCGTGTCAGCTATTTCAATGAACTTGATACCTACGCCGAAGTGAAGGGGCTCGATGCCCGGGCAATAATCGAGGGCGTAGGCTTTGACCCGCGTATCGGTACCCATTATAACAATCCCAGTTTCGGCTATGGCGGTTATTGCCTGCCCAAAGATACCAAGCAATTGCTTGCCAATTATGCCGATGTGCCCCAGAATATGATGACCGCCATTGTCGAGAGCAACCGTACCCGTAAGGATTTCATTGCCGACCAGATATTGCGGAAAGCGGGCTATTATACCGCTTCCAGCCAATGGGAAGCGCAGAAAGAGCAACGCATTGTCGTAGGCGTGTTCCGGCTTACCATGAAGTCCAACTCGGACAATTTCCGTCAGTCCTCCATACAGGGTGTCATGAAACGCATCAAGGCCAAAGGTGCGGAAGTCATCATTTATGAACCCACGCTTGAGGAAGGTACTTCTTTCTTTGGAAGTACGGTTGTCAATGACCTTACCAAATTCAAGCAGGTGAGCCACGCCATCATCGCCAACCGCTACGACAGTTGTTTGGACGATGTGCAGGATAAAGTATTTACCCGGGATATTTTCCGTAGAGATTGATTGTTTTATGACTATATTAGTTACCGGTTCCGCCGGTTTTATAGGCTCCAATCTGGTGGAACGTCTTCTTACTACTGAGAGTCCGATTCGTATTGTCGGTCTTGACAGCGTGAACGACTATTATGATGTCCGTATCAAGGAATACCGTTTGAACCGTTTGGAACAGATAGCCTCCCAGTATCCTGGGAGTACCTATACCTTTGTCAAAGGTAACCTTGCCGACAAGGCCCTCATCAGCCGCCTTTTCAATGATTACCGTTTTGACGTGGTAGTCAATCTTGCAGCGCAGGCGGGTGTACGCTACAGTATTACCAATCCCGATGCTTACATCGAAAGTAACCTCATCGGTTTTTACAATATTCTTGAAGCCTGCCGTCACAGTTATGATAATGGGCAGAGTGGGGTACAGCACCTTGTGTATGCCTCTTCCAGTTCCGTTTATGGCAGTAACACCAAAGTCCCGTATAGCACCGATGACAAAGTGGATAATCCTGTCAGTCTTTATGCCGCTACCAAGAAGAGTAACGAACTGATGGCGCATTCCTATAGCAAGCTCTATAATATTCCGAGTACCGGGCTCCGTTTTTTTACCGTTTACGGACCTGCAGGCAGACCTGATATGGCTTATTTCGGTTTTACCAACAAACTGATAAAGGGGGAGACTATCCAAATCTTCAATTATGGTAATTGTAAGCGTGACTTCACATATATTGATGATATTGTAGAAGGTGTACAGCGTGTCATTCATGGAGCTCCTCAGCGTGGGATTGGGGACGATGGTTTGCCAATACCGCCTTATAGAGTGTATAACATCGGTAACAGTCACCCCGAAAGCTTGCTTGATTTTGTGCAGATACTTCAGGAGGAACTTGTTCGTGCAGGGGTGCTTCCTGCGGATTATGACTTCAAAACTCATGAACAGCTTGTTCCTATGCAACCGGGTGATGTACCTGTAACTTATGCAGATGCAACAGATTTGGAACGTGATTTTGGGTTTAAACCTCAAACATCGTTAAGAGAAGGTTTGAAGAAATTTGCTGAATGGTATAATGATTATTACAAATGATATATAATGTAATATATTGATGATACAAACTAAAAAAGATTTATATTTTTATTTGACAGAAGATTTTGAGCGTAATGGATTCTGTTATTCTTGCTTATATATTATAAAACGTTGGATATTAGATGTGTGTGGGTCTGAAAGAGCCAAAGTTTTGGGGTATTTAATATTACTTAGAAAATGTGAATATCATCACAATAACAAGAGATTACTACATCATAAAATTGCATATTTTTTTTACAAGGTGAGGTTGATGAGATTGGGTGCAAAATTAAATCTGAGATTACCAATAAATAAAATCGGTTATGGCTTGCGTATTCATCATATTGCTGGAGGTGGAGGGTGCTTATTGTATTGCAAGTCAATGGGGAACTATTGTGGTATTAATTCAGGTGTATTAGTGGGAAATAACAAAGAGACTACAGATGTTCCGACAATAGGTAATAATGTTATGTTAAATACTGGTGTGAAAGTTTTTGGAAATATTCAGATTGGTGATAACGTAAATATAGGTGCAGGGTCTGTGGTAACAAAAAGTATTCCTTCTAATAGTATTGCAGTTGGAATACCTGCAAAAGTTATAAAATCAGTATAGGTTACTGCTAAATGGGACATTCAAAAGTAATAGCAAAAAACACGATATTTTTATATATAAGAACTCTGCTTATCATGCTTATTTCAATATATACATCACGTGTATTACTAAATAAGTTAGGAGTAGATAATTTTGGCATCTATAATCTTGTAGGTGGTGTAGTTGCAACATTTGCTTCTTTACGAGGAGTCTTTGCACAATCTGTTCAGCGTTTTTTAAATTTTGAAAAAGGTAAGGGAAATAATGAAAAGGTAAGAGATATTTTTAATATTAGTTTGTATATTCATATTGTATTGGGTTTAGTTTTTGGTATTCTTGTTTATATTTTCGGTTCTCTCTACATTCCTCATTATCTTGTTTTGCCTGAAGGGGCATTAGATACAGTGATGTTTGTATTTTATTGCACTGTATTGACTTCGATAATAACTATTATCACTATACCTTACGACTCAGTTATTATTGCATATGAATGTTTTGATTTTTATGCTATCATTTCTATTCTTGATGTTCTTGCTAGATTGGGTATCTTATATGTTTTGTGGATTGGGCCTGATGTCTTACGAACTTATGCTATACTGATTGTTTTGGTTACTTTGATTTTCCGTTTAGCACATATTATTTATGCGACTCGATTTGCAGAATGTAAACTAAAGAAGATTTGGAGTAAACAAATATTTAAAGAACTGGCAGGATTTAGTTGGTGGAATTTTCTTGGTAATACTGCGTACTTTTTGACAAATGAAGGGGTGAATTTTATCATAAATATTTTTGGTGGAGTTGTTGCTAATGCTGCTCGTGGCCTTGCTTATCAGGTAAAAACTGCTGTTACACAATTAGCTGGAAATATAGGTATCGCTTCTCGGCCATATATTTCGGAAGCTGTGGCAACAAAAGATAAACAAACCATATTTAATTATGTAACTATGGTATCGAGGGCAATGTTCCTTATGGTATCGTTGACGGTATTGCCTATACTTGTCTATACTGAACAGATTTTGGATATATGGCTTGTAGATGTTCCTGATTATACAGTTGCATTTGTACAATTGGTTATGATTCATATGGTAATCAGATCTCCTCAGACTGGTATAGATTTATTATTTTCATCTTATGGTAAAATGCGTAATTATCAGATTGTGCAATCTATTATACTTCTGGGGGCGTTACCATTAGCCTATATTTTACTGAGAGCTAATTTGTCTGTAAATTGGGCATTCATAGGAATGTGTATAATTGAATTATTTGCACTAGTTGCAATTGTAATTTGTGCAGCAAAAGAATTAGGCTTTTCAATAATAAATTATATACAAAATTTTGTCATTGGTTCAATCACTCTTTCTGCTGTATTTACTTTCATAGGATTTGTATTCTATAAATTTATTATACCATCAAATGCTTTGATGGTATTGGTCTCTTCCGTTCTATTAGTAATAGTTGGTTTAAGTTTATCATACATTATGTATTTATCGAAACAAGAAAAAGCTTTAATAAAATCATTTTTAAAAAAAAAGTAAAAAATCAAATTATATGAAGACAGCACTGATTACTGGTATAACAGGCCAGGACGGTAGTTATTTAGCTGAATTTCTCCTTGAAAAAGGGTATGATGTACATGGCATTATTCGACGTAATTCATCTGACTATCGTGAGCGTATTGTTCAACTGGAAGGCAAACCCAATTTTCATCTTCATTTTGGACATTTGGGAGATTCTATGTCCCTTGTAAAAGTTGTTCAAAAGGTTCAACCTCATGAGATTTATAATCTTGCAGCACAAAGTCATGTGCAAGTATCTTTTGATTCTCCAGAGTTTACGGCAGATGTAGATGCGGTAGGTGTTCTTCGTGTACTTGAAGCTGTACGTGCTTGTGGACTTGAGAAAAAATGTCGTATTTATCAGGCTTCAACTTCAGAGCTTTATGGTAAGGTGGAGGAAGTTCCCCAAAACGAGAATACTCCGTTTCATCCATATAGTCCTTATGCTATAGCTAAGTTGTATGGCTTTTGGATTGTTAAGGAATACCGTGAGGCATATAATATGTATTGCTGTTCTGGTATTCTTTTCAATCATGAATCAGAACGTCGTGGTGAAACATTTGTTACGCGTAAAATTACTCTTGCTGCTGCTCGTATTGCACAGGGAAAACAAGAGAAACTTTATCTTGGTAATCTTGATTCACTTCGTGATTGGGGATATGCTAAAGATTATGTAGAGTGTATGTGGCTTATTCTCCAACAAGAGAAACCGGAAGATTTTGTGATTGCGACAGGTGTTCAACATTCGGTTAGAGAATTTGTAGAATTAGCATTTAAATATGTGGGTATTGAACTTGAATTTCGAGGTGAGGGTATGGATGAGAAAGGCTATAGTAAGATTACCGGACGTTGTCTAGTAGAGGTTTCATCCGATTTTTATCGTCCTACAGATGTTGTTAATCTTTTAGGGGATCCAACGAAGGCTAAAAATAAACTTGGTTGGAATCCAAACAGGACTTCTTTTGAAGAACTTGTACGTTTGATGGTTGAAAACGATATGAAGAAAGTAGCGATTGAGCGTCAAAGTGAAAAGGTTACTAAAAACCTTGTAGAATATCTTGATAATGGTATAGTAATTTAATAGTCATACTTATGAAAAATATAATAAAAGTAGAGTACAATGGTGTAGAGCTTGGTGCTATTATTCGTTCAACCTATCATAATAGTGGAATAGGTTTTTTTTCTAACGATAATGATGGTCTACAATTAGGCTATATGAATCGTCCAGATGATTATATTATCTTGCCTCATACTCATAATAAGATTAAGCGTGAAGTATTTTTTACAGAAGAAATCCTTTTTATTCGTTCTGGTATGATTAGAGTTGATTTTTACGATGATAATCAACAGTATATTGAAAGTTATATTGTGCGCAGTGGTGATATTGTGATCCTTAAATCTGGTGGTCATGGTTTTAAAGTAATAGAGCGTGCAGATATTTTTGAGGTGAAGCAGGGACCATATCTTGGCACTCTAGATAAGATTCGTTTTGAATCTATTGCTGACAGTATGGCCAATATTATAGAATAATAAATATAATTAATATGAATAAGTTTATTCCTGTATGTGAGCCGTACTTGGCTGGTAATGAGTTAGAATATGTCACAGACGCAATTTCGACTGGTTGGATTTCTTCGTCAGGTACTTATGTAAACAGATTTGAGGAAGAATTCGCAAAATATTGCGATTGTAAATATGCTGTATCTGTGTGTAATGGTACTATTGCTTTGCATCTTGCTTTATTGTCACTTGATATTGGTATAGGTGATGAGGTTATAATACCTTCTTTTACTATGATTGCATCTGCTTTTGCTGTATGTTATACTGGAGCTAAACCTGTGTTTGTGGATGCAGACAAAGATACTTTTAATATTGATGTCACTAAGATTGAAAAAAAGATAACTTCTCGCACTAAAGCTATTATGCCTGTACATATTTTTGGAAAAATATGTAATATGGATGCTATTATTGCTTTGGCAAAGAAATATAATCTTTATATTATTGAAGATGCAGCGGAAGCTCATGGTGCAACTTATAGAGGGAAAAAGGCCGGGTCTTTTTCAGATGTAGCTGCGTTTAGTTTTTTTGCCAATAAGAATATAACAACTGGTGAGGGGGGAATGATTGTTACTAATAATGAGGATATTGCTCAGAAAGCTAAATATTTTAAGAATGTATGTTTTCCAATCAATGGTCCTCGTAATTACTCTCATGACGATATTGGTTATAATTATCGTATGAGTAATGTAGTAGCGGCTATCGGTCTTGCTCAAGTAGAGAAAGCTGATGATTATCGTGCTATGCGTATTAGGAATAATGAGCTTTATCGTAAATATCTAGAAGGGGTACCAGGTATAATTTTTCAGTCTTTACCTGAAGAGGGCTGTATTGATGTTTGTTGGATGAATACTATTGTTCTTGATCCAGAGAAGTTTGGGCATACAAAAGACGAAACTGTTACCTTTCTAAAGTCACAGAATATTGATACCCGTTTACTTTTCAAGAGTATGAGTCGTCAAAAGTCACTTGCGGACTTTGGCTGTGATTGTAGTGGAGAGTATATAGTAACGGATTGGCTTAATGAGAATGGTTTTTACTTGCCTTCTGCAAGTAATTTAGATGAGGAGACTATCAAGAATATTTGTCGAGTGATTAAAGAATTTCAGAAATGATGAATAGAATTTTTATAAACACTCATAATGGAGATAGTGGATGGATTCTTCGTATTTTGATAGAAGATATTCAAAGAGAAGCAGAGATGCTAGGATACGAATGTAATTTTGGTGATTATAAGGATTATAAAGGCGAAGAAATTTATTATGATTTCAATTATCATATCGCAGTTCCTGTAAAAGAAGCTAAGCATAATTCTGTATTTTATACTCACCTTAATATAGATTTGGATGAAAAGCATCTTATTTCTATGAAGAATGAATTTGATTCATTTATATGTATGTCCCCTGAAGATGCGCAGTTCTTACTAGAACTAGGGTTTGACTCTAAAAAAGTGTTTGGATTGACATTACCTGTTCGTAATACATATATTAAGCCAATTTCTATAGGTATATTTAGTGCATGTTATAATGATGGACGAAAAAATGAGGCTTGGCTTACGGAATTCTGTAGGGAAAATCCATTAGCCCAACTTGCAAATTTTGTATTTATTGGACCTCGTTGGGAGAGAGTAGTTAAGGAGTTGGGACAATACGATTGTTCTTCCGAGTGGCATAACGTATCACGAAAACTACCCTATGAATATCAGTTTCAACAGAATAAACTTACTAATCTCGATTATTATATTTATATGGGTATGGATGGTGGCGCAATGGGAACTTATGACGCTTATTCACAGTGTGTTCCATTATGTGTGACATTTGATGGATTTCATAAATCAATACCGGATCTTGATTATATTTTTGATAATAAAGAAGGATTCTTTACGGAATTGACTAAAATCATTACAAAACATAAAAGGCGCCTTGATTATTTTGCACTTCATACACCATCGAATTATGTAAAATGGTTGATAGATGTTTGGGAAGGAAAAGTTGAAAATAGAATAACTGATGAAGACAAAAAATGTCTTTCTTTTCATAAAGTAGTGGACAAAAAAAGAAGTCAATACTATCGTTTGAATTTTTTACGTTTTAAGATCTATTTATCGACTTTTATACATCGGTATATGATTAAGCGGTCATTAAAGTAGTATTTAATTTAAATCTCTATTGTGCAATTGGCTAAAGTTAATTCTATATTTTGTCTATTTGCCGCAGTAATACTTTTATTTACATCTTGGGTAATATATTATGCATTACCATATAAACATGTATTTGAATTAATATTTGCAGCACTAATTTTATTTAAATATCATGATTTTTCAAAGCGGAATAAGAATTTATATTTTATCTTTATTTTAATTTCATTGTGGTATTATCGACCAGCAGATTTTGATTTTGATATATTGGCTACTGGAATATATAAGTCTTTACTCTTTGGTTTAATATTTTTTCTTCCTGAATCCTTTCTCCAAACTATATTTAAGTATTTTCGATTAATCTTATGCATATTGGTAGCATATGGTATTGTTTTCCACGTGCTGCGATTATTGGGAATATTTACATTACCTGAAATCGCATTAGTATTTTCTGATTATAGATATTATGATGTATACCCATTTTTAGTGTATCAACACGAAAGTGCCATGAGATTTTCTAGTATATTTGATGAACCGGGTTATTTAGGTACTTTATCTGTTTTTGTATTGATACTTGGTGGTATGAATCTTACTAGATGGTATAATTTAGTTCTCCTTATTGGTGGTATATTATCTCTTTCTTTTGCCTTTTATGTGATGTTGGCAGTTGTGTTGGTCATCTATATAATTAAGTCACGATCATATTATATTTTACTACTTATTGGAGCGGTCGTTTTCTTGATAAACAAATATTTACCAGAGTTCTTCACTCCTTTTTTAGAACGAGAAGAAATGGCGATATTTTGGGGTGGAACGTACTCTGATAATCGAGGGGATTCGGATAAAGCTATAAAATTTATTCACAATATGCCATTTTTTAATGTCTTAATAGGGAATGGTTATGATTCTCCTGTGAAATATTTTCGAGATAATAACGATGGATTAGCTAGCAGTAGTATTTGGAGAATGATACTACAAATGGGTTATTTAGGAGTCATATCTGTTGTTCTGTTTATTATAGGATTTACTAAGAAGTATTTTCTCAATATTTTATTTGCTTTTGTTTTTATATTGTCAATATATCAACGTCCTCATATTTTTGAGTTAATATTTGTCTTTCTTCTTTGTTGTGGTTTGAGTGGGGCTACAATTGATGGGAATAAATCTCAGTCGTCGTTATAGCTATAAAATAAGTTAGTGTAATGAACATACTTTACGTATCAAATATGTTTGTTAAAAAGGATATTGGTCCTTATTGGAGTATACCTAATCAAGTTCATGCCCAATCAAAACTTGATAATGTAATGTGGTATAACCTTCAGGCTGTGGAAGATGGTTATTGGAAAGAGAAGGCTAATTACAAATCTTTATTGGATTTCCCTTCTGGTATTATTTCGGATTTGCCATCTCCATTTAATAAACCGGATATTATAGTTTGTGAGGAGTTTTATGTTTACAAGTATCAGTTCATAAAACAATTGAAAAAATTAAATATACCGTATGTTATTATACCACGAGGGTCAATGACTATGAATGCACAACATAAGCATTATTGGAAAAAAGTTTTAGGTAATATGCTAATGTTTAATAGCTTCTCTAAAAGGGCGGCTGCAATTCAATATTTAACAGAGGATGAGAAACTTAATTCAGGACATAAATGGAATTGTACTTCTTGTGTTATACCCAATGGTATAGATTTTTCATCTTTAAAACAAGGTATAGTTCATAATTACGATAATATAGATAATGTTATTAAAGGTATATTTATTGGTCGGATTTCTATTTATCATAAAGGACTTGATCTTCTTGTAGATGCTTGTAAACAAATTGAAACATTATTACGTAAACGTCATGTTCAGATAGAGATATATGGTCCCGATAGAGAACATGAAAAAGACAAGTTGAGAAATTTAATAGAGAGAAAAAAAATTTCTGATATTCTACTGGTTCAAGATAGTCCAATATTTGGTGAAGAGAAAGAAAGTAAATTACTGGCTTCTGATTTTTTTCTTCTTACATCGCGTTTAGAAGGTCATCCGATGGGCTTGATTGAGGCTTTGTCTTATGGGTTGCCATCTGTAGTTACTCGAGGTAGTAATATGTTAAAAGAAATCAAAGAAGCTGATGCCGGTTGGGTTGCCGAGATTGATGCTATTTCAATAGCGCAAGCTTTAAAGAAAATGGTAATAGAGAATGATAAATTTGTCATAAAAAGTAATAACGCTATTTCCCTTGCAAGAAAGTACCAATGGGATTTATTAGCAAAGAATGCCCACTATTTCTATCAGTCTTTACTTAATCATAAATAAATTAATATGGAAAGGTGTTTGATTTCGATAATAGTGCCTGCGTATAACGTTGAAAAATATATTGAAAAGTGTGCGATGTCCATATTGTGTCAGACATATACGGACATTGAACTTATTCTTGTAGATGACGGCTCTAATGATTCTACGCCAATTATCGTTGATAAGTTGGTTTCTATAGATAATCGTGTTCAAGTTATTCATAAACATAATGGTGGTGTAAGTAGTGCACGAAATAAAGGAATAGAAGTCTCGCAAGGGCAGTATCTTGTATTTGTTGATGGTGATGATTACCTTGCTCCTGATTATATAGAATATATGCTGTCATTGGTGAGGCAAGAAAATGCGGATTTTGGCTTATCTACAGATTGCTTTGTTCTTGATTCTGAACCCCAGATATCTTTTGATGTAAAAAGGATAATGACCTCTGCAGAAGCTACTGCTTTGTTAATTGGACCAAGAGTCATTGTCGGATGCTGGAATAAAATATTCAAAAGACAGTTTGTGCTTGATAACAATCTTAGTTTTTCTACATCATTGTTCTATGGAGAAGGATTAACTTTTATTACAGATGCGGCGCAGAGGGCAAATAAAGTTGTTGTCGGGAATCGTAAAGTTTATTATTATAGAAGGAATAATAATGAATCTGTTACCACTAAATTCAATCTTCAGAATTTTTACAATGGAGAAAAGGCTTTACTATTAATAAAAGAAAATCTTATTATTAAGGATAAAGTAATAGATGTCATGTGGCTTTGGCATATGAGTATGTTTTATTTGGGGGCGATTGTTAAAGTAAAAGCGAATCATCTTGAATCAACTTATTTTACAGATTACCATAGATGGAAGAGATATATAAGAAAGAATTACCTAAAGCTTGCATTTGTTAATGATATTTCTATATATCGTCGTCTTATGCTTCTTGGTGGGTGTATAAGCCCTTGGCTTATGACAAAGTTAGATCAGAAGCGTAGGAAATATATATTTGATCATAGTGTTAAGGGTAATAATAATACAGTTGTATGAGAAAAAAGGTTGATATTATTACATTAATGGATGTACCCAATTTTGGTAGTATGCTTCAAGCTTATGCCACTGGTATATTGATAGAACGTGAAGGTTATGATGTAGAATTTATAGATTATTATAGAATTAATCACTCTGCATGGAGTAAGTTTAAAATATTCATTTTTGATAAAAGTCTTGGGAATATTGTAAAACGTTTTATTTATGGTTGCGCTACTTTACTTTTTTACTCTTTGTTAATGAAAAGGTTACGCTCGTCTGTGAAGAACAGGTTTAAATTTACAAGATATTATCGTACTATAGAAGCTTTGGAAAAAAATCCTCCTAAAGCAGACTTATTCATGACTGGTAGTGATCAGGTTTGGAATAGCGTTCATAATAAAAGTATTGATAAAGCCCTTTTTTTGAGTTTTGTTCAAGGAAAGAAGGTGGCATTTTCTGCTTCTGTAGGTCTTGAAAGTTTTCCTGATAATGAGTTGGCAGAAACGAAATCTCTTTTAGATACGTATGATAAGATTTCAGTAAGAGAACGGCATACAAAAGATTATTTTCGTAAGTTAGGTTATAAAGATACAGAGCAGGTTCTTGATCCAACGTTGATGCTTACTGCTGATGAATGGCGTGATATTATTGGACTTAAAAGTAGAAATGATGATGAGCAACATTATTTGTTAGTTTATTCTGTAGAACGTTTTAACAATGACTTTATTTTCTCTCAAGCAAAAAAAATTGCTGCAGACTTAGGATTGAAGACATATGCTATTAGTGCAACTTTCCCTGTAAAAGCTAAGCGATATGGTATCGATAAAGTATTTGCTTTAGGTACGATTAAACAATTTCTTACATTAATTGCAAATGCAGATTATGTGATTGCGAGCTCGTTCCATGGTACAGCATTTTCAATTAATTTTAATAAGCCTTTTATTACTATACTTTCAGAACAGTTTAATATTAGGATGAAAAGTTTAATAGAAATGATTGATGTATCAGATAGAATTCTTACAACACAAGACTTTAGTGTGAAGGAATTATCACCAATTGATTATGTTAATATAAATAAGGTATTAAATAGTGAACGTGAAAAATCTTATAGGATTCTCCGTGAAACATTGAATGTATAAAGAGATTATATATGAATAAGATTTCTGTATTGATGTCTGTCTATAAAAATGATAATGCAGACTTTCTAAAACTTGCATTAAAGAGTATTTATGAAGATCAGACTGTAAAACCAGACGAGATAGTGGTTGTTTGTGATGGTCCTCTTACTCCTCAACTTGATATAGTGATAGAAAAATTCAGTAATGATAAGAAAGAGGTGGTGAATATTTTACGATTAGAGAAAAATGGAGGACTTGGTAATGCACTGAAGGTCGGTAGTCAGTATTGTTCTTATGAGTATATTATGCGTATGGATGCAGATGATATCAGCGATAGATATCGATTTGAGAAGCAACTGAAATACATGGAAACACATCCTAATGTTGATGTACTAGGTACGTACATTGCAGAATTTAATAAATCTCCTAAAGAAGAGGATATGCGTGTTCGTATAGTACCAGAAAATTTAGATGGTATCAAAAAAATGGCAAAGAAACGTAACCCGATGAATCATGTATCTGTATGTATTAAGAAGAGCGCTTTGTTGAAATGCGGGGGATATAAGACACTACTTTTACTTGAAGACTATTATCTTTGGTTAAACATGATTGTTGCGGGATGTAATTTGGCTAATATTCCAGAATCATTAGTATATGTACGCGTGGGAAATGGATTTGATTCAAAGCGTGGTTCTAAAGAGCGTATAATCGGATGGAAAGTTCTTCAAAATTTTATGATTGAACATGGAATGATTAATCGTTTGCAAGCAACACTCAATATGTTTTATATTTGGGCTTTTGTAAATATGTCTGGCAGTATTAAACACTTTACATATAAATATTTATTGCGTAAATAGAAATCTCTAATGAACATTTGTATTACCTATTTAATAATCTTAGTTCTGCTCTTCGGGGTGGAACTTTTTTATTTTAAGATTGCCGATAAGTGTAACATCATTGACAAGCCCAACCTCAGAAGTTCGCATACGAGTATCACCCTCCGTGGCGGGGGTATCATCTTCTTGGCAAGTGTATGGATTTGGGCTGCTTTCTTTGGAGTGGTTTATCCTTGGTTTTTGACAGGTTTGACAGCCATTACGGGTATCAGTTTCGTAGATGATATCCATAGTGTGTCGAACCGGATCAGGCTGGTGGTACAGTTTGTCGCCATGTTGTTGATGTTCCAGGATTTTGGCATTCTGAACCCTGAGAGTTGGTGGATGATTGTGGTTGCGTTGATTTTGTGTGTGGGTATCATCAATGCGTACAACTTTATGGATGGCATCAATGGTATCACAGGAGGATATAGTTTGGCGGTACTTTTTCCATTGATCTACTTAAACTCAAAGTTGTGTTTTGTGGAGAACAGCTTTTTGATAGTGGTACTGCTGGGTGTACTGGTTTTTAATTTCTTTAATTTCCGTAAGAAAGCGAAGTGCTTTGCCGGTGATGTGGGCAGTGTTGGTATCGCATTCATTATCCTGTTTGCTTTGGGCAAGTTGATTTTGCTGACGAGGGACTTTACTTATATCCTGCTGTTGGCTGTGTATGGAGTGGATAGTGTGCTGACAATTATCCATCGTATTTTATTGCATGAAAATATCGGTGAGGCTCATCGTAAGCATGTCTACCAGTTGATGGCAAATGAGTTGAAGATACCGCATGTGGTGGTTTCTATCATATATATGTGTTTACAGTCGGTGGTTTCGTTCGGGTTACTTTTATTGCCGATGAATCATTGGATTTATTTTATGATGGTATTGCCGGTATTGTGTGTTGTGTATGTATGGTTTAAGAGGAAATATTACTATTTGCATGAGGAGTATCTTAAATGTTTAAAGTAGTAATCTGATAATTTGCAGTCTATAAGCTTATTATAAATCATTCTCAGAAAACAGCCTTCTTTGGGCTGTTTTCTTTGTTTATGCCCTTCTATCTTCTCACCTTTGCATCGTTGATCAACGAAACGAGAATTGAAAAAGTAGTTTAATTAAAAATGTGAAGGAGAAAGATTATGCCTTTATTTTATTATGGAAGACAGTCGCAGATTGCGACCAAAGCGGGTGTGAAGACCTGGCACTTGAGTTTGAAGAAAGTGGGAAAAACGGTGGATACGCAATTGCTGGCTGAGAATATAGCTGAGAAGTCCTCGCTGACTCCGGGGACGTTCAGAATGTGATCCGTAACCTGATGTCTACAATGAGGATGCATCTGCTGAATAGCCGTACGGTACGGTTGAATGGTCTTGGGACTTTTACGATGAAAGCCCGCACACGTGGTAAGGGTGTGGAGAAGGAGGAGGATGTGAACCCTAATCAGGTGACTGCTTTGCGTTGCCAGTTTACTCCGGAATATACCCGTCCGGCTGCTATCGGTACTACCCGTGCATTGTTGCAGGGTGTTGAATTTGAAAAATATAGGGGGGAACCGTATCGGACGATTCAAAGGATGACTCCGGTGATGGCGGTAATCCCGGTGGAGGTTCCGCTGAGGATCAGAATGAAAATCCGTTAGGATAGGGGGATGTGTTTACATCGAATTAGCGATAAACAATTAAAAATGAAATGCCATGAGTATACGAGTATCAGTTTGGGATAAGATTTTGAAGGTAATCATTGCTGTAGCGAGTGCTATTGCAGGTGTAATAGGCGGTCAGGTGATGGCTGTCTAAAAAAGAAGGACTTCTTATTGGGAAGGGGCTGGAGTCTATGTGTAAATGTAGAACCCGAGAGAAAAGCCGTATATCATCTCCCGGGGGGCGTAAAATAAACTGTGTCATGCGGCGTTTTTTTCCACGCTTATCGGTCGGGGATCGGCCAGCGCCAAGGGGGTGCACCAGCACTCCCAACGAGCGTAAAGTTACAACAATTTAAACCTATCTCCAAACTTTATCGCTAATTGTTGTGCGATGGCTGCCCAATTTGCTAATGGCATGGTCCATTTCTTACGTATATTGCGATAAGCGGAGGCCGTAATTTGCACAATTTTTATTCCACCTTGTCTTCCAGTTATGTATTGTCTTCCACTTACGTTCCATACTCCCGTCTCCGACCAACTCCAAAGAAAGAAAAAAAGAAACCAAGTATTACCTCAGTTTCTCTTCTTGATTTGACTATAATAGATTGAGCTCTGTCTCTTCTCCATTCCGATAGCAATAGATGTCCAGATTTTCTGTAACCATCCACTGGCAGTTATTAAGTTTGAATCCGTATTTTCTCTCGATGGTTGAAAGGAAAGATTCAAAGTCCTCGTAATTCTCCGATTCTCTCAGTTCTTCATCTGTCAGCTTTATGATATTCAGACAGCCGACACAAAAATCCAAAATCAATACATACTTAGGTTCCATAATCTCAATCTTCTTTTAAGTTATACCTTTTCAATAATATACTTACCTGTGATGCTCTGAATTGACATCCCTTGGAAGTTACAAATCCTTCACTGTTCAGGATTCTCGCCATCTCTGACAAACTCCTGTCTTCTTTCACCAGATTTTTCAACAATGCCATCGCCCTCTTGTTATTGGGATTGTCAAGAGCTTTCCGGTGATTGGTCTTATTGCTATTTTCTACCGCTTGGTGCAGTCTGTTTAATAAGTTCTCGGATTTACCAAGCTTATATCCTCTTGATTTCTTGGCTTTCAGGGATTGTTTCGTTCTTTGGCTGATCAATCCCGCCTCATACTCTGCTATACTGCTGATGATATGTAGCACAAGTTTATTGGCCTCAGGAAAATCACAAAATACGATCTCGACATCACTCTCCAACAATTTACTGGTGAAAGCCACATTCCGACTTAATCTATCCAATTTTGCTACAATCAGGATAGAATTTGTTTTTCTGCATAACTCCAAAGCTTCAGCAAGTTTAGGTCTGTTGGATTTTCTCCCGCTTTCCGTTTCAATATATTCAGCAATCGTTTTTTTATCCTTCAGGTAATTCCGTATTATTTCTCTTTGTGCCTCCACGCCAAGTCCTGAGATTTCCTGTTTCATCGTGGACTGCCGTAGGTAGGCTACATAATTTTTCTGTTTCATAATTAACACTTATTTAACGCTCTTCTCGGTTACTAAACGACCGTTCAATAACCTTTAAGCTGATTTATAAAAAAGGCTTTCCATGAGATTTCGAGTTCTTACAAAACCTACTCCCTCACAGAAAGCCTATTATCACATATTCCGATTTCTCAGAGAACCGCCGATATCTTATGTATCATATGTATCAGAAACTCTCTTCTCATACTCATCGGTTTTCTCCACTTTCGAGTCTATCAGATCTACAAGTCCGTCAAGGGCGACATTATTATAAATCCGGACTTCCTCAGGAGAACCATCCCTGTGGAAAGTTACGTCGAAATAATCCGTCCCTTCATTATAGACTATCACTACATTTCCGGTCAGAAGAAAACCCTGCACATGGAACTGCAAGCCCCTGTCTATCACTTTTATCGTATCAAGATCCACTCCCCAGGACATCAGTACGGGAGGTTTGGATTTCAGGATTGACCAGATATACTTAGCCAATTCCACATTATAATCTTTGTCTCTTTCCATGACTCTTTGTTTTTAAATCCATCATTCTTTTCTGCTTTTTTGTAAGGACTTCAAACCTATAGAAATCCTCGTCACAGTTCATACACTGGAATGCATAGCCTTTAATCCTTGATTTTAAAAGCATACGTCCGCATTTAGGACAGAATCTTCTCGTTTTCATATCCGCTGCCGTTTATCAGTTTGTATTCTTCATATTCCTTCCAAAGCATCCGGTAATCCCTGCATATCCTCTTGTAATCATCCGGTCTCAAGTGTGGAAAGTCTGTGGAATACATTTCATAAAGGTCTTCGGGAGTTAAAGTCGGATCATTGTTCAGTATATCATAAATCTCATCCTCGAACTCATAGGGGCTGAAATATGAATCACTTTGCGTATGGGGATAGGTGTTGGTACAGTCTTCTATGATATGCTCTACAAACAGCAGGCTTTTCATCAGGTCTTTCTTTACCGTTATCTCCTCATCGGTATGGGCATTGTAATAACCACATGAGACGTTGAGACAGGAAACTTCCAATCCTTTTTCTTTCAAGGTCAGAATATCGGTCATCAAGCCGTTCTCCTCCATGTAACCCCATTTCTCAGGTTCTATAGCTTCCATGAACCCTTCGGAACACAGGTCAGCATATCCGATACTTGTAATCAGATCCGAATTACCCTTTCTGTCAGGCTGGATAACGAATCTCACATCATCAAAGAAAGACATCACCGCTTCAGAACTTCCCCTGCATCCCGTTTCCTCCTCTCTAAAAAAGACTACTTTAATAGAATCATACTTCTTTAGGCATTCAAGGCAGATGAACACTCCGTTCTTGTCATCGGCTCCCAAATTCTCAAACCTTTTATGTTTGGGTGAATAACCGAATATGACTTCCCTTGTCTCTACCGCCTTGAAATCCTTTGAATGGTTGCAGTGTGATACCTGGTCGATATGGCTCACCAAACAGGGATAGGTCTCAGCTTTTCCCTTTATTACATACAGGTTCCCGAATTTATCCTTTGATACGGATATGTTTCCGGGGAGCTGTTTTATATAGGAGCATAGAAACGTCATCATCTTCTGCTCCTTTCCACTGGGGCTGTAAATACTATACAGCCTCTTCAACAGTTGTGTATTCATGACTCATCTCTTTTTTAAGTTTATAACCATACGGGAGATTGGTACTCGGATTTACTTCATCAAATACATCCTCACCAAACTCCCATGCGTCCTCATTCCCAATCAGACGATTCAAGGTATCTACATGGATTGATTTCTCTTCATAGATACTTTCCGATTCATTCCAGATATTGATCCGGGTTATATCATCAAGACTTTCATACCATTCATTGTCATATTCTGAATAATACCAGTTCTTCCGCTTGAATGTATCCTCGGTCTTCTCCATACACTCCTTACAGCAATAATGCTTTTCTGTCACCTCGGAGTATTCCGCATTATCTTTCAGCAGGTTCTCTCCACAATTGTCACAGCATACACAGTCATCCTTATGGTGGTATTCCTCTTTGGATGCTATCCATACAAAATCATCCAGGTTTTCGGAATCTACATTTATCTCATTTCCATGCAGGTAGCAGAGTGTGGTATCATCACAGTCGTATTGGTGATATTCATCCCATAGACTTTCATCCTCATCTTCATCAGTATCGCCATAAAGGTTCAGGTCTGTGGTGTCAAGGTTGTATGAGGTCTCGGGGTTCTCGTAGTTATAGGCTCTGCTGCGGCTGTAACTGTACCATTTGAAGGAATCCTGGTAGGAAAGCGTATCCGTCTCTTCCAGATTGCACTCTATCTCAAACTTCCTGTCGGATAATGAATTGCCGTTGATGTCAACAAAAGCGTCCGCCTGATGACAGGAAGCGCCAATCACCTTATAGCCGTCAATATAATCTTCCTGAATAAGTTTATCTACCAGCAGGCGTTTCAACACGTCATCGCTCTCTGAGGAATATTGCCTTTCGAGCAGCCTCCATTTCTTACCGTCCTGATCCGTAACATCGGTAAAAAGGATTGCCCTTGCCACAATCAGCCCTGTCTTATCCGTTATATAGGCCGCCTTGGCCTTCACTGAAGAATAATAGAATGAAGTACGGTCCTCATCCGTCATACATGAACCGAAGTTCCCCTTGCAATAGCTGCTGTCATAGATTCTCCAGAACTCATCGTTGACAAACAGCTCCATATCGGGAGTATATCCATAGGTATAAGTACACCATCTTTGGGCAAATACATCTCCTGCAATCCAGTTCACCACACAGGGTGAAAGCAGTTTCCCTATCTCTGTCTCAAGGATAAGCTCTCTCATGAACTTTCCGGCCCTCATCTTGAAAACCCGGTTACGTTCAACATTGATATAACGGATTGAATGTTTGTCAAGGTCCTCACACAGGCCTCTGAATTCATCGGTCTCATATTTGGAGGAATAGTATGTTTCACCTATCAGCTCCACTTTATGGGGCAGCTTTTCATCATCCTTTCCTGATTTGATAATGGCTTCAAATACCTTCTTTTGTAGATCAGCCATATTGTATATATGCAGCAGAGTATAGTCGTTATGTTCCTCGCAGTACTTCAGTAATGCAGGATTCTTAAGGTGGGCCAGCAATATCTTGTTCTTTCTTACCACTACACCGTTGTCTCTCTTTTCAAGGCCGAAATACGCCTTGAACCCTTCGTAGCCACAAAAATCATAGTATAACATAATCTTCTGAATTTTAAATTGTCAGTAAATAAAAAAGGAGGGATACTTCCTTTTAATCGGAAATATCCCTCCCCGGAATATTAATTTCGGTATGTCTCAACCGTTTCAGATGAATGGTATCCTTTTGTCCTCCAAGACTCCGGATTCCACTATCTTCTTACATATCTCATGGGAATACTTGTTTCTCAGGTCATATCCGTAACCTTCACTTCCCATGATCCTTATCACTTCAACCATACTTCTGAATAAAGTCTGTTGTAGGGTCCTGTGGAATGTAGTAACCGCCGAAGCGAACCTCTTGTTATTCCACCCGTAATCGTTCAGGGCATGTTCAAGTTCTTTTGCAGCCTTGAACTCCCTGCTGTTTTCCAATTCTTGTCTTTCCATAATGTCTTTCTGCTATTTTTTTCCTTGTTTTCCTGTCTCTTCATTTATTGACGCATTGAGTGAGTTATACACCCGGGCAAACTTCTTTCTCTGCTCTGTATCGGCAATGGAGCTTACAAACTTGTGCATCACCACTTTCTTCCTGTCATCCCATATGATACGTGCTTTATCCACACCTTCCACAAACATGATATGGGGATATCTGCCCCATTGTTTTAAAGTGCCGTCATTGATAAGCTTTTGAATTTCTTCGGGCATTGAACTTCTGTTGCGGTCAATACATCTTATTCTGCTTTCTTCCCGTTCAATCGCTGTCTGAGTTTTTTCAATCTCTTTCTGTATTTTGGAAAGGGTGTCATTTTGCCTGTCCCAATGCTTCATCGTTGAATATCCGTTTCTCTTGTCGTTAAGAGGTTGTCCGTTGGCACTCTTCACATCGGAAAAGTACTCATTCAGTTTTCTATTAAATTTAGCCTGCTTCTTTTCCAGGGAGGCTTTAAGTATATCCAATCTGCTCATGTTATTTATTTTTAAAAGGGTTCAACAAAAAAAGGGAGAAAGACCATGTTTGTTATTTCAGATCTTTCTCCCTTGTGAGTTAATTTATTTTCCGGTCTAACTCAAAAACCACCCATAATTCTCTGTATCCTCACCGTTCAATGCTTTCTGGATACCCACAGCAAAATCAGTGCAGTTCTGATTCCTCTCCAAGAATTTATCAATATAGGATTGTTTGGCGGCATCATTAAGAAGCTGCATCAAATCCCAGCAAGATATGTTTTCTCTGCCACGTAATCCGAAATTAGGATTATCCACGTAGTTTTTGGTTGCCGCATTGATATTTGAGTCACCTAAAATCACCTTTGGCAGTTCTCTAAGTTGTGATGCAGGCAAGACTTGGTACAATCTCAATCTGCCTATAATCTGACAGAACTGTTCTTGTGAAATCTTTGTTCTTCCTAAGTTCTCAAGTAGTCTCAAATTGTGTTCCGGGTTGAAGTCCTGGAACAATCTGAGTGCTGAATTGTAAATATCAGTGTCACTCATAACTTCCAGTCGTCCGGTCAGTCCGTCATTGGTCAGCATTAGATTTGAACATACACGCACACGCCAACCTATGAATATTTTGAATTTCTCAGGTGATTTTCGGTTGTATAGATTTTCTTCATTCAGACTTCTTACACCGCCGATACATAGATGTACTTCCTCTCCGTTCATCATTCTGCTCATTGTTCTGATATGAAAACAGAAAGCCATACGTTGATAATAGATGGTCTCGTCCTCAGGTTTAAGCTCCTCCTTCCTTTTGGTCAATGCACTTGGCACTCTGCCCAGGATTTTGTGGGACACTCTGATCTCTGTGTTTCCAATGTTCTCACCTGTAAAATAGCTCCTTGCAGCATCCTCGATCCGGTGTATGAATGTCTGGTGGCTGATTGTTAGCTGGTTGTCACTGAAGCTGGGTACGATACAGTTCCTTTCAAGTTCTTCAAGCGTAATACCCGAAGTGTTACTTTCAATAAAATTTGGATGCTCCTCCTGTTCTTCCGATACGATTACTGCGTCTTCGATAAATTCAGGTTTAAGCATACCCATTCCGCCCATCATTCCGATTGTTCCTGGAATGACAGTAAGTTCATTAGTCATTGTTTCCATACTCTTGTTATTTTTTAGTCGGTTAATAAAATGCGATGAAAAAACAAAAAGCCAAGAGGTGTCATTTCTTTGCTTTTATGAATATACCTCTTAGCTTTTTTATCCCTTTGAGTATTGAAGTTGCTACCTCCAATACGGTTATTATTACGTCTTGTGTTTTATCATAATCCATTCACAGACGTACTATCAGTTTTCAGTCGCAGCATCAACGGCCTTGACTTCACCCGTGGCAATCTTCTTTTTTCCGAATTTGCCACTATACTTTTCTGCAAGCTCTATTACTACTGAACCTGCCACGATAATCTCGGCCACATAAGCTGCGACCTTCAATCCTTTAATTAAATTTCCCATGTCTCTTAATTGTTTTAAATTGTTAGTTATTATTTCTATTCTCTGTTTCTCTTATATACTTTTCTCATATATAAGGCTTTGAGGGGCGATCAAGAAAAGGGGAGAAGAAAAAAATAAACCGGTCTTTCGACTGGTTGTGATAGTTGAACCGTTGTAAACAGCTCCTCGCATTTACTTGGCCTATCATGCGGCATACATTCTTTCGTGGGGAACTTTATGTCTTGTCCACATACTGGAATTGCTACGCATCATCGAATCGCCATCTTATCCATCGTCTGAAAATAAGCGTGACCCGGTAATTGTTTTTATCATTAATGCTTGAAGCCGTACGCACCTTATCTTAATGGTGCTGTATTATGCTCCAAGCTTTTTTCTCATATATAAGAGTTTGAAGGCTTTGGAGAGGAGAAAAAATAATACCCTGCCAATTTAATGGCAGGGTAAAATGTCTTTGGATGAAAAAGAATTCATATCTTTGTGGTGTTCTACTTAAAGCATATAAGTACGAAAAAAGAGAACTTTAGCTCTTAAATAATTGATATTCAGTATGCGAATAAAATATAGTGAATTTATTCCACTCCATGCATCATCTTCTGCAATTTCTTTGAGAGCAGGAAGAGGATAAGTGATGCGGTGGCGGACATTACGACAAATACCATGAAGAAGTCGTACATTGTTTCTATGCGGTAGCCAAGCAGTGTTTTCACCTTTCCGGCTTCGGGATAAAGGCCGCTCAATGTGCCTGCAAACTTATTGGCTGTGGCGGTGGAAAGATACCATATACCCATCATTAGTGAGGCAAAGCGGATAGGAGTGAGCTTGTTCACCATGGACAATCCGATGGGGGAAAGTGCTATCTCACCCATTGTATGGATGAAGTAAAGTCCTGTCAGCCAGATGAGGCTTACTTTAACACCGGGTTGCGCATCTTTCACTCCGAAGCAGATGACGAGATAGCCTAAAGACAGCAGCAACAGTCCGACAGCCTGTTTGGTGGGAGAGGCAGGCTCCATACCCCGTTTGTTGAGGAATCCCCATACTCCCGGCATGATAGCTGCCAGTATCACTACGAAGAAAGGATTGAATGATTGTATCCAGGAAGCGGGCATTTCCCAACCGAGGATGACGCGGTCGGTTTGTTCGGAAGCGAAAAGCGTCAGTGAGGCACCTGCCTGTTCGTAGGCTGCCCAAAAGAAGATGACGAAAAAAGCAATGATATAGATGACGAAGATGCGGTCGCGCTCAATCTTCGTGAGTGAGCCTTCGAGCAGGATGCTGACGGGAAAGACGATGCAAGCGGTGAAGATGCCGATGCTGATCCAGTCATTGCCGAAACATTGATGGAAGAAGATGGCAAGCGCTATCGTCAACGCTCCTAATAGAAGATAATTACGCTTTTTCTTGCTGCTGTCCACCACCGGATGTCCGGTGTTTGAGGCGGACTGGGGCTGTTCCTTCTTTGCGTCGGGGATGATGCCGAGTTGCTTGCCGTCGGGGCCGATGAGGTATTTGTTCTTCTGTGTTTCAAAGAGTATGACCGTAAAAACGGTGACGATTGCGGCGATAAGGAATCCCCATTTGAAATCGTTCGGGTTGCCGGTCTCGCCAAAGTAGCCACAAACCAGCGGGGCGAGGAAAGAGCCTACATTGACGCCCATATAGAATATGGTGTAAGCCGAGTCCAGCCGTCTGTCTCCCGGTTCATACAGTTGCCCCACGAGGGAGGACACTGTCGGCTTGAAACATCCGTTCCCTAATATAAGAAAGGTAAGGCCGCCGTACATCAGCCAGTGCGACAGTTGGACGGCATCCAACATGGATGCGCTGAAGAACATCAGAAACTGTCCCACCGCCATCATTATGGCTCCCCAAAACACAGAACGGCGGATGCCCCAATATTTGTCGGCAATGTATCCGCCGATAAGCGGGGTGAGGTAGACCAGGCCGGTGTAACTGCCGTAAATGGAGGCGGCGTGTTCCTTGTCGAACAGCAATGCCTGCGTTAGGAATAGGATGAAAATGGCGCGCATGCCATAATAGCTGAAACGTTCGGCGGTGCTGGTGGCGAAGATCAGATAAAGCCCCTTGGGATGTTTGGATGTACTCATTGATTATGTGTTTATAGTCTTTGTCTTTATAGCTGTTTTGGCTGCAAAAGTAGTTATTCTTTGAAAGAGAACCTAATTTTAACAGATAGTGATTATTCGCCGGATATGATTTCTTCCTTACTAATCATTATTTTTTGTACCTTTGCTCGTAACTTAAATGAATAAGCTGCGATGATAAAAATATTTCCTACCATTCAAATAAAAGAACTGGATGCCTATACGATAGAGAACGAGCCTGTTGCTTCCATAGACCTGATGGAACGCGCCTCGCAGGCATTGGCGAAAACAATATCCGAACGTTGGAATACGGAAACTCCTTTCACAGTGTTTGCCGGACCCGGAAACAATGGTGGAGATGCCCTTGCTGTTTCGCGTCTGCTGGCGCAGCAGGGGTATCGTGTAGAAGTATATCTTTTTAATACGAAAGGAAGTCTGTCTCCGGATTGCGAAACAAATAAGAAGCGCCTGACGGAACTTTCCGGAATAGACTTTCATGAGATAACCACACAGTTTGTTCCACCGGAGCTGACGGCAAGGCATGTCGTGCTTGACGGATTGTTTGGCAGCGGATTGAACAAGCCTTTGAGCGGTGGCTTTGCTGCGGTAGTGAAGTATATCAATTCATCTCCGGCGACGGTGGTTGCCCTCGACGTTCCTTCCGGACTGATGGGAGAGGATAATACCTATAACATTCAGGCCAATATCATTCGTGCCGACTTGACGTTAAGCTTGCAACTGCCTAAGTTGGCTTTCCTTTTTGCCGAGAACGAACAGTTCGTGGGTGAATGGCAACTGCTGGATATCGGCTTGAGCGAGGAGGCTATCAATGAGAAAGAGACAGATTTTGTATTGGCGGAACATGGGGATATGCCTCCGATGCTGAAAGTACGCAGCAAGTTTGCGCACAAGGGAAACTTCGGCCGGGCCTTGCTGATAGCCGGTTCGCAAGGAATGGCGGGAGCCTCGGTGCTTGCGGCACGCGCCTGTCTGCGTTCCGGCATAGGGTTGCTGACTGTCCATATTCCTTTCTGCAATAATTTTATAGTGCAGACTTCCGTACCGGAAGCCATGACGGAGATTGACATAAACGACGTGCGTTTTTCCTGCGCCACCGATACGGATGATTATCAGGCGGTAGGCATCGGTCCCGGATTGGGTAAGGCGGGAGATACCGAGGCTGCTTTATTGGAACAAATCGAATCTTGCCAGACGCCGATGGTGGTGGATGCCGACGCGCTGAACCTGCTGGGAGAACATCGCAGTTACATCGGCAGGCTTCCCAAAGGGAGTATTCTTACTCCGCATCCCAAAGAATTGGAACGGTTGGTAGGGAAATGCCAAAACTCATACGAACGTCTGACGAAAGCTTGTGAACTGGCTCAAAGTGCAGGTGTGCATATTATACTGAAAGGCGCTTATTCCGCTGTCATCACGCCGGAGGGCAAGTGCTGGTTCAACTCCACCGGAAATCCGGGCATGGCAACGGGTGGTAGCGGTGATGTGCTTACAGGTGTTGTTCTGGCTCTGCTGGCACAGGGGTATGCTACGGAAACAGCCGCACGTCTGGCGGCTTATGTGCATGGCTTGGCAGGAGATATTGCCCGCAAGAAACATGGAGCAATGGGGATGACGGCGGGGGACATCGTCGACTGCTTGCCGTTGGCATGGCGTATGTTGGAAGAAGAATGATGGCTCTGTGTTCCTCTGCGGTGAAAGTCACATCCTTGTAGTGATGTGAAAGCAGCCCTGCTTCAGTTCATACTTGATGTAGCATTTGTCTGCCTTCTTCAAATCGCGTAACACTTCGGACAATACCAGTTTCAGTGTGTCCGAACTCACATCCTGTAACGGGCGCCCGTCTTCATCCTCTACCTTTTGGAAGCGTTTCCAGCTGACATCGAATGTGGTGCCGTAGAAGTGTGCGGAGTTTTCGGATGCATTGCCGTTGCGGCGGCGCAGGCGTTTCACGTCGTCTTTGGTGCGAAGTACGGAGGTAACTGTAATCTTGTTCGGGTTCAGGCCTTTGGCGGTCAGTGAGTCAAGGAAGTTGTACCCTATTGTGTCAAGCAAGGCAGCTGCTCCCGGAATAAGGTATGGAATGGAGTGCGTCAATGAATCGACCGCATATAAGTCGTTCGTTGCGATATGTTGTAATTTCTCTTTCAGCTTTTCCGCCTCTTCGCGTGATGCTAACGGACGGATACCAATGGCCTGCGCAACTTTCAGGTGCTTTTCATTCAAATCGCCGAAAGAACGTTTGTAACTGATGACACCCCGTATGTTGCGGGGTTCGTTCAGCTTGAGGGACATGTCTTTCTTTTTACATCCTGCCAGACAGCAGGTTATTGCTATACTTGCTACTAAAAACAGAGAGATAAAACGGCTTTTTCTATACATAATTAATTCTGAATCTGTGTGTATCTGCGTGATTTGTGGTGATAACCTCTGCAAAGATAGTGCAATCTGCCAGAACTATCGGAAGAGTTTGCTGCTTTTTTCCTCTCTTTTTGTACCTTTGCAGGCAAATTCAGGTAGTAAAAAGAAACGTGCAACGATATTTTATTTATTTAGCTTACGACGGTACAGCCTATCATGGCTGGCAAATCCAGCCTAACGGCGCGAGTGTGCAGGAATGTTTAATGAAGGCGCTCTCCACCTTGTTGCGGCGTGAAGTGGAAGTTGTGGGTGCAGGACGCACCGATGCCGGAGTGCATGCTTCCTTAATGGTGGCTCATTTTGATAGTGATGCTCCGCTGGATGTGGATTTCATGGCGGACAAGCTGAATCGCTTGCTTCCGCCGGACATTTCCGTTTACCGTCTGCGGGCTGTGCGTCCCGATGCTCATGCGCGTTTTGATGCTACGGCACGCATGTATAAATATTATGTCACTACCGCTAAGATGCCTTTCGATCGTCAGTATCGTTGCCGTCTGTTTCAAACTCCCGATTTTGAACGGATGAATGAGGCTGCACAGACTTTGTTTGAATATACGGACTTCACCAGTTTCAGTAAGCTGCATACTGATGTCAAGACTAACAATTGTAAAATAATGCATGCAGCTTGGACACAGGTGGATGAAGTGACTTGGGTGTTTACCATTCAGGCAGACCGTTTCCTGCGGAATATGGTGCGTGCGGTGGTAGGTACGTTGCTTGAGGTAGGCCGGGGTAAACTCACTGTCGAAGGTTTCCGCCGTATCATTGAGCAGAAAGACCGGTGCCGGGCTGGAACTTCTGTGCCCGGTAATGCGTTATTCTTGGTTGATGTTACCTATCCCGAAGAAGCTTTCATTAGCGGTTAGTGATAAGTGATTACTTTTCCTCTTCCTCTTCTTGTAGTGTAACCAATTCATAATTCATAACTCATAATTAAAATCAATGTGGTTATTATTAGCCTTTCTCTCGGCAGCATTGCTGGGATTTTATGATGCCTTCAAGAAACAGGCACTTAAAGATAATGCCGTACTTCCGGTCTTGTTTCTGAATACGGTGTTCTCCAGTTTGATATTCCTTCCGTTTATTCTCATATCGGCTTTTACTCCTGCGGTATTAAGCGGTACGATGTTCGATGTTCCTGTTGTGGGGTGGGATGTGCATAAGTTTGTTATCATCAAGTCTTTCATTGTGCTGTCCTCGTGGATATTCGGATATTTCGGGATGAAGCATCTGCCGCTTACCATTGTGGGGCCGATCAATGCGACGCGTCCCGTAATGGTGCTTGTGGGAGCCATGCTCGTATTTGGTGAGCGGCTGAATCTTTACCAATGGATAGGTGTGATGCTGGCGGTGCTGTCCTTTTTTATGTTGAGCCGTTCCGGTAAGAAAGAAGGCATCGACTTTAAACATAATAAATGGATCCTTTTTATTGTGCTGGCGGCTGTGACAGGTGCTGTCAGCGGGCTGTACGATAAGTATCTGATGAAGCAATTGCCGCCTATGGTGGTGCAGTCGTGGTACAACATATACCAGGTATTTATTATGTGCCCCATTATCCTGTTGCTGTGGTATCCCAAGAGAAAAGAGAGTACTCCGTTCCGTTGGGACTGGACTATCATCGGTATATCAGTCTTTCTTTGTGCGGCAGACTTTGTGTACTTCTACGCTTTGAGTTATGAGGATTCCATGATATCTATCGTCTCTATGGTGCGGCGCGGTAGCGTGGTTGTCTCGTTCTTGTTTGGGGCTCTGTTCTTCCGTGAAAAGAATTTAAAAAGCAAGGCGGTGGATCTTATTTTGGTGTTGATTGGAATGTTCTTCCTATATTTGGGGAGCAAATAAGACTTTATCAGATGAACTATGGCAGAAGACCTGTGTATCAGTAATGGCAGCAAGGAAGAAAAGTATCGTACGTTGCTTCCGCAAATTAAGTGTTTGATTGCAGATGAGAATGACCTTATTGCCAATCTTGCTAACGTTGCAGCAGCGCTGAAGGAGACTTTCGGTTTCTTCTGGGTAGGATTTTATCTGGTAAAAGGTGAGGAGTTGGTACTTGCTCCTTTTCAAGGTCCGGTGGCTTGTACGCGGATAAAGAAAGGACGGGGCGTATGCGGAAAAGCATGGGAAAGAGCTGAAACATTGGTTGTACCGGATGTGGATGCTTTTCCGGGGCATATTGCGTGTAGCTCTTTGTCGCGTTCGGAGATTGTGGTTCCGCTTCTTCGGACAGGTGGGGAAGTATGGGGCGTGTTGGATGTGGACTGTGAAAGTTTGAATGGCTTTGATGATGTGGATGCGTATTTTTTGCGTGAGTTGTGCTCTTGTTTGTAAAGCGTGTATCAGGAAATAAGGAATTTATATTGGCAAAATAGTGAAATGACATGGTGAAGAAGTTGGTAGTTTTTTTGTTTGTAGTATGTATGGGAGTCGGTTCCTTGTCAGCGCAACTGGCAAAGACTTGTTTTACTAATATACCCGACTCTTTGAGTCCGCTGCTTACAGCGGTGAATCGTGCAGACTTCATCGACTTTCTGGAGAGTAAGATGAAAGCGGAAGTCACGAATCGCTTTGGCGGCAAATCGGAAATGACGGAGCTTACTTCCGACTATATCTGTGTGCAGGTAACACCCCGGAGTTCCTGGCAAATGAAACTTCTGGCAGTGAATGATAGCACCCGGCTCATCTGTACTGTCTCCACTGTGTGCGCCCCTGTTTGTGACAGTCATATTAATTTCTATACTACCGACTGGAAAGAATTGCCATCTACATCTTATCTGCCATCAGTGCCCGATATGGACAACTTCATTGCACCCGCTTCTGATACGGCAGATGTATATCGGTATCAAGATGCCCGCCTTCAGGCTGATATGCTTTTGATGAAAGCTGATCTTTCGAGTAAGGATGCCACACTGACCTTTACTTTCACTACTCCTGACTATATGGAAAAAGAAGCGGCAGAAAAACTAAAACCGTTTCTCCGCCGCCCTGTAAGTTATGTTTGGAAAGAAGGAAAATTCGTTCTTGCTGAATAAGCGCTTGCCGACTGGTGTCTTATTTCACTTTTATCTTGTCAAATCCTTCTCCATATACTCCGATCACTTGACTCTGTGATACAAAAGCATTCGGGTCTATGTCTTTTATCAACCGGAAGATGATGGTCGACTCGCGTTTCTTGGCAAGGACAAACAGCATTTTGATCTCCTTGCCGGTGTAGAATCCGGAAGCGTTGATAACTGTGGCGCCCCGGTGGGGATATACATTGATATGTTTGGCTATCTCTTCATACTTTTCGCTGATGATGAAGAACTGTACGGACTGGCGTGCGCTGTTCACTACCTGATCCAATACGAAACTGCAAATGTACAGGGTGACGTAGCCGTATACTACTTTCTCCCAGTCTTTCAGTACAAAATAGCTGGAGGAGATAATGATGAGATCGCAAATCAGCATTACCCGCCCCAATGTGATGTCTCTATATTTATTGATGATAGCGGCGATAATATCTGTTCCGCCCGTACTTCCATTGGAAGAGAAAGCGATGCCGATACCGCCTCCGCAAAAAGATGCGCCGATGACACATGCCATGAAAGGCTGGTCGTGCAGCAGTTGGACATTGGCTGTCAGTTGTTGAATGATGGACAGAAAGGAGGTCAAGGTAAAGACGGCAAAGATTGTCTTAATGCTGAATTTCCATCCTAAAATGCGGATAGCGAGCAGTAGCAATATAAAATTAATACCGAAATAAACATATTGTACCGGTAATCCCGTTGCGAAATATACCAGTGAGGCAATACCCGGTACTCCACCTGTGGTAATGTCGTTGGGAAGCAGGAAAACTGTCCACCCTATACCGTACATAACCATGCCTAAAGCAATCATTAGATAATCCCGCATTTCGCGGAAAATGTTTTGTCGGGAAGGAATGTTCACATTCATTGTAGTTTGCAGCTAAATTTGCGGCAAAGATAGATATTTTCTTAATTTCAAGAGATAATGCTGCCGGGTATTATTGAAGCTAGATGAATAAAATTTTAAACCATAGCCAAATCGGAAGTGCCTAAAAACAAAAATCAGATAGAAATCTTGCGATAACTATCTGATTTTCAGAAGAGCGGAAGACGGGGCTCAAACCCGCGACCCTCAGCTTGGAAGGCTAATGCTCTTCTACGGCTGCCAAAAGCTGCGCTTTCGTCAGCAACCAACTGAGCTACTTCCTTTTACAATAGTTATCTTTCTTACTGATTATTTTTAGAGTTTCTGCGGTTTAACTTTTGGTTTAACTTTAGGATGATACCAAGAATTGATTAATAAATATGTTAATAATCTGTTTTAAATACTGCTTCTCTTATTTTGTATCATTTATTTAGATAAGAATACCCGTTCTTGCAATGTCGCAGTAAAGAGGATTGTTCATATCCTCTATAAGCAAGACGGGTTCTATAAGGTTACTTATCTTACGTCTAAGTTTCCATAATAGAGGGGTGTCTTCAAAATAATTGTCGTTCAAACTCTCTACTACTACGGCAATGTCTATATCGCTATCCTCTCTGTAATTCCCCTTACTATACGAGCCATAGAGGTAGAGAGCCTTTAATGGTAATTTCTCTGCTACCATTTCTTTATATCGCTTGGCGAGGGCTATAGCTTGTTCTTTATCCATGACTGCAATTCTTTAGTTTGACTTAAAAGTCCTGTGCAATATTCCTTAGTCAGACTTTTCATCAATCTCTCTTTATAAGAGGGATAACGGGCTTCAATGTTGAGAGGCTCAAGTTTATCAATGAAATCCAACTGTTCTTCTGATAGCTTTTTATCTAATTCTGTTTTCTCTGCTAATCTGGATAGTGAATGTATCTTTAAAGGTACTTCTGTCAAACAGTTAGCCCAATATGCCTTGAGTATTTTCTCTATCGTTTGGTGACACATGAAACCCACATAGAGATAACGACCTGTAAGCAACATCGCATCTGCTGTTTCCAAGTCATAATCTGACATTTCAATCCAATAGGTAACTTTACTATCCATGCTTAATATGTTTAATACAAAGATAATTATTCCCTTTTAAATCACAATGATTTAGCTGTAACATTTAAAAAAGACAGCAAATGAATTGCTTCAAATGCTGTCTTTTACTGTTTGAAAAGAGTTATCCATTTTCATACGTCATTTTGGCTTTAGTTGCATTGCCTTCATCCTTGAAATATAATTCAAATACTAATCGGTTAGTAAGCAATTATGTAGTGCGGGGAACACAGCAATAGCTGCACACCGTTTTAATAATTAGCTACATTAGAGGATAGACTTGTCTGTTTCTTGCAAATATTTACTTTTTTACATTTTATATAAAAAGAAAGTGGCAAATGAATGATGTCAAATACCACTTTCATAAAAATATATAGAGTTACTATTTTTATAAATCTATTTTATAGTCTTGTATGTATAATTGACAGATATATTGGGATTTATTTCATCAATGCATTGGGTTACATAGTTATCTTCATCGAAAGTGTATTTAAATGGTCCACTAGATACCCGTACTTCTTCTTCAAAGTCTTTTCTGTCTATCCTCTGTACTATGTTTTGTAAAGGCTTACCTAAAAATCCTGCGCGGTATAAGAAAGTAATCTCCATTATATCAGAGGGGAACTCTGCGTCTTCTTCTAATTCAGGATTCAAGTAGCCATTGATGTTTTTTTTATCAGATGAAATTATGATATAATATTCGGTATCGTCATCCCAATGACATTCTGTAAGATTTCCTTTTTCATCATATTTGAAAGATCGTAATGTATTACTTTCCCATTCACTATTAAAATAATTAGAAGAGAGTAAACGACCTTCTTCATCATATGTAAAGGTAGCTGTAATCGTTTCTTGATATGAGGATTCTTTCTCTAGCCATTTACAACTTTCAATGTAGTTCATTTTATTAAATTTGACGTCATAATAAGTGGAACCATTCATTGTAAAAGTAGGGGCGTTGTCATAGGCAATAGTAAAAAAACTATCATAGCCATTGTGGATATTACTACTCCACAAATATTTGTTTTTAATGGCAGTAATTTGATTGTTGTTATTGTATTCAAATTCTGTATCATTGTAGTAATTGTTGTCTTCTGTGTCTTTTTCGGTTATTGATACCAGTATTTTTTTTATGGTTCCTTTAGCAGATTGGATAATTTTAATCGGCGTTTTTAAGTTTCCCACTGTCAATATAACAGTCGTACTCCGTTCTTCTCGGGTATTATTGGTTGTAGTATTAATTATAAAACTACCTTTACCAGCTTTGCCGTTATCTGGAGAAACGGTGCATAAATCTTTATTCTCTGATGAAACACTCCAATCTTTATTAGTTGTGAAAGAGATTGTTTTGGACTCGCTTTCAGAAGAGAATGAAATGCCATTCTTTATATATTCAAGACACTCATCTGAAAAAGTAACTACAGGGTCTTCTTTTTCTTCTTCCGAAGAATCATTATTATTGCAACTGCTGAATAAAGACATCGCGTTGACTATCCCTAAAAAAAGTAGAGGATGAATTTTGTTTTGTAGCATGATAATTGATTTTAAAAAAGAAAGACAAAACTATTCTTATGTTTATTCCCAATCTAAAAACTAAGTATCTTACACGTAAATAAACATAAGAATGGAAAATGCTTTCCAAAATGTTAATGTTTTAATAAAAAAGAGGAAGATAGATTTAAAAAACTACTTTTCCTTATGCAATAGTAACTCTGTATCATCTGTTGAGTACAATGGCAATGTCATTTGTATAAACCACTGTAATAGAACTGACAATAATTTAAATGTTTTCATTATTCATTTAATTTACGCCCATCTGTTCCCCATGGATAAGCCATTATAATAAAAAAGGTGTGGGAACTATTATTTGCCTTATCCTAAAGTCAGGTCTTCGCAATACCTTTGGAATGGATAAAACAATAGCCCACACCAATTTGATAATATCTAAAAACCTTATTATAACGATAAGGTAAGTATATATCAAATGATGTGGTGCTATTGCTATCATCTTCATTCCAATATCAAAATTGCGAAGTTTGACTTTAGAAGATAATATCAATAACACCTTTCGTAATATGTACTTCCAGCTTTAACTCATTAAATATCTGAAATTGCTGCAAAGTTACTCTTTTACGTTTGATTAACAAAAACTATTCTTCATTAAAAAGTAAATAGTCCTTGATGTGCATACTCTTATAAATTAATTTTTAATTCTTTGAATAGTTAAAATACCAATATCCTTATTTCTTTTGTATTTTATAGATTGTCTATAAACATCTATTTATTTTATATTTAGCAATAAAAAGACAGCAGATGAATTGCTTCAAATGCTGTCTTATTTGTGTAGATACTATTATTATTTCATTTTCGTATATGTCTCTGTAAAATCTCCACTATGACGATGTTCAGGGTCATAATCGGGGTCAGTCTGTACATTATCATACTTTATACGGAGAACTAATTTATCCGTTGTCAGTGTTTCTATTACAGGATTTGCATATTCAAACCAACCGTCATGCTCTTTTAATACAATTGTCTTTCCGTCTAAAGTACCTGTTTGACTACCGTCCATTTGCCAATCTGAACCTGAATAATAATATGAAGTTATTGAATAAGTGTTATCTGAAAGTTTTTTGATAACGATTTTTTCACTATCATAATCGGGATTGTATGGGTCATTAGTATAGTCCCAAGTGTCTTTTTCTGTTTCTTCACTGCAAAGTTCCCAACCTGCACTACGTACAAGTCCCCAAGTTCCCTCTAAAGAACTTGTATCTATCGTATCATCGTCATCATCGCTACAAGCTGCAAAGTTAACACTCATAATTACGGCAATTACTGCCATTCCGATTAATCTTAAAGTTTTCATTGTTTTAATATAGTTTGTGCTTCCTCATTCCCATAGAAAGCGCGGTTAATAAATAGTTATGGAATAGTGCGGGGAACACAGCAATAGCTGCACACCGTTTTAATAATTAGCTACATTAGAAAATAGTACTGTCTGTTTCTTGGCGATATGTATTGTAGTCAGTGTTCCCTACTGGCTGTTATACAAAAAAGAAGCGTGGGAACATTGAATATTATCTGTTCAGAGGTATCGCCAAACACCCACAACTCAAATAATAAACAATGCCCACGCCAAACGATATATAGTTCACTTGTTCAAGTGAATATATAACATTGACGTGAGCGTTCTTGTCTATCATCCTTGAGTTGTTCATTAATTTGGCGATTTTCTGAACAAGGATAATATGTCAAACGCTCTTTGTTAACTATGTCCTTTCAGCCTTAACTCATTAAGTGTCTGAAATTGCTGCAAAGTTACTATTTTACGTTTGATTAACAAGAACTATTGTTTATTAAAAGCGGATTACTATTGATATTTACATTCTTATAAACTGATTTTTAACCCTTTGAACAGTCGAAACACCTATACCCTGTAATTTGGCAATATTCCTCACTGAATAGCCTTTCTTTAATAAAGCTATCGTTTCCCTGTATTCTTCCCTTTTCCTTTCCTCTGTCTTAATACTTCCAACCTTGCGACCTAATTTTCCACCTTTGGCAATGTAATTTGCCCTGCCACTGTTCAAACGGTATTGTATGTTCGCCCGTTCTATGTTAGCCATTTCAGCAAGTACAGTTACCATAATCGAAGCAATCGGGTTTACCTCTCCGTTTGGCTGCAATGTGTATAAGCCCAAGTTCTGTATGTAAACGGATACTTTTGCATCATGCAGTATCTCCAAAGAGCGAAGCACCTGTAATGTACTTCTTCCCAGTCTTGAAAGTTCGGATAATAACAGGTAGTTAACACCCTCTTTCGTACAGTATTCCAAACATTCCGCAAGTACCTGCCTTTCCTCAATCTTCTTTGCTCCGCTTATGTGCTCTTGGAATATCCGTACTATTTCTATATCCTGTAAAACGGCATACCTCTTTAAATCTTCTATCTGCCTTGTTGTATCCTGTCTGTCATTTGCAGACGAGACACGTGCGTATATTACTGCTTTTGTTTTCATATTATTCTTTGAATTGGTTGATAACAGAAAGAAGCGTGTTCAAACCACCTTTTCAGATTTATTTGAACACAACTTCCTTTTGATTACATTTCTATGCGTTACGCTCCTTGTTCCTGCGTATTCCGCTATAATACCTATGCTGTCTCCTCATTTCTTTTTCCGCTGCACGTTCGCTTTTCTCAATACTCCAATGTCTTATAGGAAAATAGAACAGTACAAACAATATAATAGGCACACAGCCTGTAAAAAGTGAGACAATTAACACAAACAGCCAAACAAGCAATCTTCTATAAAACATGATTTTTAATCTTTAAATAGTCAGACAAAAAGGAGAATACCCGTTTAAAAGAATATTCTCCCGTTCACTCAATCAATAAACCACCTGTAACGTTCCTCACCATGCAAAGCTGCATTTATCCCCGTTGCAAGTTCCGTAGCGTTATAAGCCCTATCCAAAAAGCTGTCTATATAACTGCTTTTGTTGCTTCCTGTCAACAGATTATAGAATTTCCACATGGACAATTCACTACCCAAACCGCCAAAATTATTATCACTGATATATGCCTTAGCCACTGCATTAACCTGTGTATCTGTAAGTAGCATACGTGGCAACCGCTTTTGATAGCCTTGTGGCAAACACTGGTACAAACGCATCTTACCCAATAATGTGGCAAACTGGTGCTCATTCATAAAGGTATCGCCCAAATTCTGCATCAGATGTATGTGCTTTGCGGGATTATAGCCATGAAGCATTTCCAATACACCCCTATACAGGTCTTTTGTATTGGTTACTTCCAAATTGCTTAAATAGCCGTCAGTAGATACGCATAAGTTTGTACATACCTTACAAATAAAGCCTACAAACACCTTAAACCGTTCCATACCTTTTTTGCTATACAAGTTAGTGTGATTATAGGCACGAACACCGCCAACGGTCAAAGTAAGCCTGTTCCCGTTTACCGTCTCATAAACGGTTGGTATTTCTATCGCAAAGGCACATCTTTCGTAATAAATGGTCTTGTCACTTTCCAACAGTTGGTTGGCTGGCTTGTGTATGGCTTCGGGTATTCTTCCCTTAATTACATGGGACACCCTTATATCGGGTAATCCAATCTTTTCACCTTGAAAGAATGTGCTTGCGGCATCCTGCACAGTCTCTATAAATGCAGGGTGGGACAAGGTGGCTTCATTATCCTTTGCAAATACGGGGATAATGCAGTCGTTCTTTAAATGCTCCATAGTAACGTCAACCGTATTGGCTTCAATGAATAGCGGTCTTTTCTGCTTTGCAGGTTCTTCTTCCGTTATTAAAACGGCTTCTTCCGCATAATCACCCAAATTTAACGTCTTTCTTTCCTGTGGCATACCGCCAATTACTAAATCGTTCATAATGGATTAATTTTAAATGGTTTATAAACTGATAGAATGAAATGATAAACATTTCGTTTATCTTCAAGTACTCTAAGGGGGTGTTAGAGCGTACTCAACACATGTATGCGTAACTTTCAATCAGTAAACCTGTGGATAATCAAGCTGATATATATTCCAGCTTCAAGAAAAGGGGGCAGGGAGGATTATATGCAAGTACCCGTACTTTATTGTGTGTGTTTCCCTGTATTTTTACGGCTGTGGAAGAAATGGAGATATTGTGCAAATCCCGTTTCTGCGTGTATGCGTATTTTAAAGGATAACCGCCATTCGTTTTTTTACCTTATTAAAGATGACTATCTTTGTATATCCCCATGAAACGGACAATATTTTTCTATTCATGGTATAATCTTCCTATTTATTATTGATAGTTTCATTTGTAGTTTGACCTGTCCGTTTCACTGCTGATAAAAAATCTGCCAACAGTGTAAAAATCAATGGTGCTATATACAACGTACTAATAGGCATTATGGACTTTACACAAAAAAAGCCGCATTTGAGTATGATTGGACGTGTACTCTCATGCGGCTTTTTATCATCTCTCTAAAACCTGTATCCAAGTAAAAATCAGATAATCTTATTTTTTAATCACTAAATCATAATCAACAATGAAAGAAACAAACATTTCCGCACCCGATGCCAATATAACCATTACGGACAATACGGTAGAGCATATCATCTACAATACCCGCACTATAAAGATAGACAGAAATAAACTTTTGGAATTGTATGAGAAAATGGCGAAATTGCAGTTGCCATATTACTGTAAATATCCTAAGTTAAAGCCGAAACGAAGCAGCAGATAATTATTATCATAGATGCTGTTCTGTGGGATAATGTTCCTTTTCGTATGCAATCACTATATCGGATATTATAGAGAGTTCTACTGCATTCTTGTCGTTCGCAGGTGTATTGTCATTGACCAATGGAAGAAGTTCTTCAATTCGTATCAATGCAAATTCGTATTGTTCTTTACTGAACTTTTTCCATTTCTATTTTTACTTTATACAAAAGTAATCATTAAAATTGAATTGCAATACGGAATATAGCCTGTAATATATAAATAGCAGTTCTTTGTTTTAAAAGGCTGTTTCTTGTACTGTTACAAGTAAAAAACAGATTTATGGCGCATCTTTATTGATAAATCAATGGGACAGGGGAAAAAAGAGTATAATATTATATATAATAATAAACAGTATCTTTTCCCCATTCTCCTGTCTTTATAAAGTTAAGATGCTTATTCCGTATCAAAACGGCATCTTTTCTGTACCGTACATGGGAAAATCAAGGTAGGTTGTAACCTTTATAAAAGAACAGGCAGGTAGAGGGTAAAAAGTGTATCATATTATATATGATAATAACCTGCACATTTTACCCGCTTCCTTATCTTTATAAAGTTAAGATACATATTCCGTTTAAAAAACAGGATATGCCCCATGCCTTACAGGGAAAATCGGAAGATATTCCACTCTTTAGTAAGTAACAGGCTGGTAAAGGGTAAAATGCGTGCTTTATTATATATATGATAAAGAGAATGTTTTCCCCGTTACTATGGTTTTATGGACTTCATATCTATTTTCAGTAATTCGTACTTTAGTAACCTGTATGGCGACTGCTTTTTCTGCATACTGAAATCATTCTCCAACAGGATACCGTCAGTATGTAATGTCAATACTCTGCCATTAGTAACCAATTCTGCAATCTGTAAGGCATTCAGGTATTTGTCATAGGTCTTTTTATCCATATGCAAAGCTGGAACGATATTCTGTTTGTTTAAAGTCATTCTGCTGAATCGGGACAGTAACATTAACTGGATGAAAAAGCCTTTAACTGCCGTATCCAGTTCATACGTGAGAAAGTCTTTGGATATTGTGATGCACTCCTTTTCCATTGCGGGAACATGATAGATGTTCCTTTTGGTTTTATAAGCATAGCCTTTATCAAGGCTGTACATCTTTATCTCCAGATATTCTCTGAAATCATTGTTGAATTTGTTAAGGCTTCTTTCTCCTGTCATTGCCTTTAAATCATCCAAAGTAATTCTTACATTATACTTTTCATCCCTGCAAAGCGACAGACAGAAAAACCTGTAAATGTTGGCTGGCTTGAATTGCGTAAGTATGGAGTAATTAACGGTTGCCGCTTGCTGGCATTTTATCGGTAGCACTATCTTCATAAAAAACAATTGTTTTAATTTTTATAGATTATTGGATAAAGTAAATTGGTAGAGCCTGCCTGTCACACAGGCTCTGTCTGATATTATGCCGCTTGCGATGCTTCTTTCAGCAGGCAGATAAAGTCGTCATTACCTTTAATCTCTTTCAGTCTTTCTTCCGTCAGTTTCAAGTCTTTCAATTTAGCCAACGCTTCAAATGCGGTCTCTTCGTTTGTTGCGGTCGCATAGGAATTGAAACCGTCTATGAAATATCTTTTGGTGATAAATTGCACTTTGATACTGGCGGCTTTACAGAGGGTGACAAACCTTTGCCCTCTCTCGATGTTTATTTTGGCATCTTTGGGAAGCGTGAATTCCTCGCCTTTCAAGGCATGGCTTATCTGACCGTTTGATAGTTTCTTGCCTGTAAATATCAGCATTGCGGTTGACTGGTTGAAACCCTCGTTCAGCAATTCTGCCACGTTCGTAAACAGTTCATCATCGGTTGTCAGTGCGGCTACCGTAACCCTGTCCTTTTGGCTCCAGCTTGTACCGACACCGTTTATATCCACCAAATATGCACCGATATTCTCCACTTCTTTTACGTGTACATTAGGTATTGTATAAGTGTTTCCGCTTATAATATTGAGTTTGGCGAAAGCCTTGCTTCTGTGTTGTCCGTCCAGGATACAGAAATACTCTTTTGCTTTTTCCTGTGTCAGCTTCTCGCCTTTAAGGTTTTTCACCTCATAGCCTTTTGCTAAGACCTTTTCAGCTTCGATAACGATAATGGGATAGGCTTTCTCATATTTACCATTGGCAATAATTGATATGAAGCCGTCTACTTTCTTGTTATCGACAGGACGGTTATGCTTTACGAAAGCAATCTTTTTCTGTATTTCGCTACGTGCTCCTGTTTCATCATCCACAACGGAGAATGTCATAAGGCTGTCACCGATATGCTCTTTAGCCTGTTCCTCTTTTGCAACGACTTCTTCGTGTTGCGTTTTTAACCGACTGACAATTTGTTCCTGTGCAGTGATGACCGATGCGTCAGCCTTACTCTTTGCGAGATGCTGCAATACCTTTTCTTCCTTTTTGAGTTTTTTAGTCAGTTCTTCCATATTGGTTACGATTGAATTGTTGAATACTGTTTCTTGATTGTTTACTGTCATTGTTACATTGTTGATAGAGTTCATAATTCTAAATTTTAAAGTTTTACAAATTGTTTGTGTAATCATCAACTTGGCGCCTTATCTGTTTTGATTACAGTGCAAAGGTATATGGCAGGACTGGCGTATGAAATGAAGAAAAAAACATAAAGAAATCCTTTTTTTTATGTTTTATTTTTTATGTGGAAGCGTAGTACGTAACTCTCTTATCTTTAATAAGATATGTATATAAAGGAATAGCCATGTAATTGAATACACAGCTATTCCTTTTTTTTATTTTATGTGTTTTACCAATAGGATTTCAGATGTTCAACGGGATTGTTGGGGGAGGTCTTGCATATCGGTATGTTCCACCAGTTGGGACGGATTTCATATTTTTGCAGGTTTCTGATAGTGGCTCGCAAGTTCAGTATGTCATTCTTGGGGCTGTCCTCATCAAGCAGTCCAAGATATTTCAACAATTCGAGGATAAAGTTGCCCTCATTGTCTGTCAGCCCCTTACCTTTAATGGCAAAAGAGGAATGGCGTAGCAGGTTATAGACACTTAGGGTTACTGTGTCAAGTATCGCATTCTCCCGTTTTCTGCCTCTTTTACCGATGCTGGGATAATCCTTTTCAAGTTCTGTCTCCGCTTCTTCCAAAGAGGAAACTCCCAAATACTTGTCAAGATAAGGAGTTATCATCTGAAGAAACCAGTTGTTGTCATTGGCAAGTTCTATCTTCTGTTTGTTGTATTCGATTGTAACGGTATCGTGCTTCGTCTTTTTCTTTTCGTGGAACATCTTGTAAAGACGCAGCATATCGGGACGGACGGAATAGGTGTATTGCAATTGCACAGGGTCTGCAATGTAATCACCGAAATCGAAATAACCGCATGTCTGTTTGTATTTATGGTAAATGCAGACAATAAGAAGAATGCCGTAAAATATGTCTTGGTCTTGCTGTATGCAGGTTTCATCCTCATTTGTATTATAGGTATTCCATAGCGTCTCAATGTATTCAGCCTGATAGCTGCCGCTTTCAAGTATAAGGTTCTTTCCAACGGTCATGCAGAACTCGTATATGTCCTCGTCTGTTCCCCTGTTGGGATACGGTATATTCTGTTCCTCTTTCCTTATTGACAGATACAAGTCCTGTACTTCTGCAAATTTCTTTGGCAGAAGATACACATCTGAAATATAATCCAGTTCACAATGCAGCATTGAACGGCTGAAACCTGTTTCAGTCGTTAGCCATGTCTCAATACGCTTTATGCTTTCAATAGGTATTATCTGATATTCCATATTGTTGATTTTGCCTGTAAAGATAGGAAAATGCCACCTTATCATAAAGAGACAAAGCGGCATTTATTTTTACAGCAGGTTTTGCATAGCGGCATCTATCTGTTCATTATCGAAGCTGTCAAGATAGACTTGCGTTGTAGATAAGTCTGAATGTCCCAATGCTTCACTTATCAATGCTATACTTACACCTGATTTTTTCAGAACACTGGCGAATGAATGGCGTGCAACATAGGTTGTCATATTGGCATCAACATTTAATTGTGCTGCAATTAGCTTTAGGTTCTTATTGACGTTACCTAACATCTTATGTATTCTGTTCTGTTTTTGGAGTGGTGTCTTGTGAATATTGGCATTTAAAATGGGGAACAGATAGCCTTTACTTTCGCTCTCATATTTTTTTATGATTTGCATAGCTTCCTCTGATATACCTAATTTTATCAGTTTGCCTGTTTTCTGACGTATATAGTGTATCCTGCCATTTGTGATATTGGCTTTTGTCAGATTTGCGATGTCTGTAAAATTAATACCGCCACACAGATAACTGAAAATAAATATGTCTTTGCTAAGTTGGACGTATTGCCGTTTACCAATGTAATCAACTTCTTTAGTGAATTTCAATACTTCTGTTTTGGCTATTGCACGTTTCTGTGTTTTCGTATCGAACTTATTGATTTTATATTCGTCAAAAGGATAATCAGATTTACGGGCACATTTAGCTTTTATGGCTTTATTGTATGCACTACGGAGAGTACGGAACATTAAGCTCATGGTTGTTTCCTTATTGCATTTTGAACGTAACCATTTCTCATATTTATTGAGCCACGATATGTCTATTGCGCTGAACGGTATATCCAATTGATTTTTTGTAAATACTTTCAAAGAGTTATAAGAACTTTTATAGATAAGTCTGTTGCCGCATTTATCATTGTTTTTGTATTGTTCGATTAGTTCTTGATAGAATTGACAGACTGTTTTCAATTCAAACTTTTTGTTTTTGTCATTGAGTAGAGTAGTGGTAGTATATTCTTTCTGTTCAGAGTTGAACTCTAACACTCGTTGTTGTAACTCTGTTTGTTTATCAAGAATGATTTTCTGAATATACTCCTTATTGGGACAGTTTGGTTTTGGCTTATTTCGTGTAAAGTCCCAATAACGGGGTAGGACAGATATACCTAAACTTTGGTATTTCTTCTTTCCGTCTTTACAGATACGGAGCATTAATGGATATTCGCCATTTGATAGTGTCTTTGACTTGTAACATACCACTGAAATTGTAGCATTCATACTGATTTTGGTTTAACTCTCGGTTTAACTCATGCGGTTAAACCATAGCCAAATCGGAAGTGCCTAAAAACAAAAATCAGATAGAAATCTTGCGATAACTATCTGATTTTCAGAAGAGCGGAAGACGGGGCTCAAACCCGCGACCCTCAGCTTGGAAGGCTAATGCTCTATCAACTGAGCTACTTCCGCAATTTTAGTGGGCAAAGATGGATTCGAACCACCGAAGGCGTAAGCCAGCAGATTTACAGTCTGCCCCATTTGGCCACTCTGGTATTTGCCCTTTTGCTATCGAGAACTACTTTAAATCTCTTTTTAAGTAGCTTTGTTTCTCAATTGCGGTGCAAAGATACGACTATTTTTGTAAACTCCAAGCAAAATCGATCATTTTTATTGCAGTAATTGCACATTCATCGCCTTTATTTCCCAGCTTGCCACCTGCGCGGTCCTCTGCTTGCTCCATTGTGTTGGTGGTAATTAATCCGTAAATTACTGGTACATCGCCACTTGCGTTTAGCTGAGTAATTCCTTGTGTTGCGCCCATGCAGACGTAATCAAAATGTGGCGTATCTCCACGAATTACGCAACCAATTGCAATTACTGCATCAACTTCGCTGTATTCTATGATTTGATTGGCTCCGAAAGTCAACTCAAAACTACCGGGTACGGTTTTTATCATGATGTTTTCATCTTTCGCTCCATGTTTTTTTAAGGTGTCGACTGCTCCTTTTAAAAGAGCACCGGTGATATTGTAGTTCCATTCGGATACTACAATGCCGAATTTCATATTCTCAGCGCTGGGTACTGAATTGAAATCATAATCCGAAAGGTTGTGATAAGCTGTAGCCATGATAAATTAAAGTTTAAGATTTGAAAATAGAGAGAGAAAAAAACACGAATTATACGGCACTTACGGCGTTGACTTCCGTATATATCCGTATAATTCGTGCTCGAAATGTCTTATTATATAATAAGGTGTAAATTATTTCTTCAACAGTTTAGCCTGCTCGATGTATTTATCAATATCCATAGCCTGATATGAGCGGAAGTATTTCTCCTTAATGGAAGTATATGCTTTGATAGCATCATCATACTTACCTTGCTTAACCAAGATTTCTCCGGCCTGTTTCAGATAAATAGGGCTGAGTGTGGTGTTGTCTGCTTCATCAGCAGCTTTCAGCAACATGGAAGATGCTTTGTCGAGCTGACCGAGCTGAGCGTAGCAATTACCCATGGCGCCTTTCATGGCGGGAGCTACCATTTGGTCGTTTCCATCGAAGCTATCCAATGCTTTTACGGCTTCATCAAATTTGCCGAGGTGTGCGTAGCAAAGGCCTGCGTATGCTTTTGCAAGGTTGGCTGCATCTGTGCCGCTATATTGATCGGCTATCTTGATGAAGCCAACGTAACCGATGCTGTCACCGTTCAAAGCTTCTGCAAAAGCATCAGCCTCAAAATATTCTTGTCCTTTGAAAAGGGCTGCCTGTGCTTTTTCCTCGCGAGGTTCCGCATAGAGGTTTTTGTACATTACTATACCTGCTATAATAATGATTATAGCTAAAATAGCACCGATAATTGCCTTTTTGTTTTTGATGAGAAATGCCTCTGATTGTGTAAGTGCGTCTTCCACGTTTAAGGCTTCATTCGTCTTTTTTTGTTCTGCCATTTTTTATATATTCTTTTTGTTATTATTCATTAATAGCTGATTCGACCCGCAAAAGTAAGTTTTTTATAGCTATCAACGAAATTTAGCGGCATCTTTTTTTATTTTACATCTCAAAACCGTAGAATTATTTTGCTTTGCATTATCTTTGCCCTGAAAAGCAAAGAAAAGATAAGCCGCCAATATGATACTGAAACATATATCCATACTCAACTACAAGAATCTGGAACAAGTGGAACTTGCCTTCTCTCCGAAACTGAATACTTTTTTCGGGCAAAACGGAATGGGAAAGACGAACTTGCTGGATGCTGTTTATTTCCTCTCTTTCTGTAAGAGTGCCGGCAATCCCATCGACTCGCAGAATATAAGGCATGATGCGGATTTCTTTGTTATTCAGGGATTTTACGAGGCCTCCGACGGTACGCCGGAGGAGATTTACTGTGGTATGAAGCGCCGGCAGAAGAAGCAGTTCAAACGGAATAAGAAAGAGTACACACGTTTGTCCGACCATATCGGCTTTTTGCCGTTGGTGATGGTGTCGCCTGCTGATTCGGCATTGATAAACGGAGGTAGTGATGAGCGTCGCCGTTTTATGGATGTGGTGATTTCACAGTACGATAAAGAATATTTGGATGCACTGATCCGCTACAACAAAGCATTGGCGCAGCGGAACACCTTGCTTAAGAATGAGATGCCGGTGGAAGAAGAACTTTTTCTGGTATGGGAAGAGATGATGGCACAAGCCGGTGAAGTGGTGTTCCGTAAGCGGGAAGAGTTCATCAAGGAGTTCATACCGATTTTCCAGTCTTTCTATTCATTTATTTCTCAGGATAAGGAGAAAGTGGGGCTGATTTACGATTCGCATGCTCGTGACGCTTCTTTGCTGGAGGTGTTGAAGGAGAGCCGTACGCGTGATCAGATTATGGGATTTTCCCTGCGTGGGGTTCATAAGGATGAATTGAATATGTTGTTGGGTGACTTTCCTATCAAACGGGAGGGTTCGCAGGGACAGAACAAAACTTACCTGGTGGCTTTGAAGCTGGCGCAGTTCGATTTCCTGAAACGGACGGGTGCTACGGTTCCGTTGCTATTGCTCGATGATATTTTCGACAAGCTGGATGCTTCGCGTGTGGAGCAGATTATCAAGCTCGTGGCAGGTGATAATTTCGGGCAAATCTTTATAACGGATACCAACCGGGAGCATCTGGATCGTATTCTGCATAAGGTAGGTAGCGACTATAAAATGTTCTGCGTAGAGCAAGGGGCCGTTTCCGAAATGGCGGAGAGCCAAGCGCTGAACGATGAGGAGAGTGAGGGATGAAACGGAATGACGCTGAACAGATTGGTAAACTGATACGTAATTTTCTGAGGCAGGAAAGTTTGGAATCGCCATTGAATGAACGGCGGCTCATCAGTTCATGGGCGGAGGTGCTGGGACCTACCATTGCGTCTTATACACGCGAACTCTATATCAAGAACCAAGTATTGTACGTGCATCTTACTTCCGCAGCCCTTCGTCAGGAACTGATGATGGGCCGGGATTTGCTGGTGCGCAATCTGAACAGGCACGTAGGAGCGCAGGTGATAACCAATATTATATTCAGATAGTGCAACCGGGCGGCGGTCAGCTTTCTCTTCACTCGCAGGTTATGACCTTATCCATACGGATGTCGAACATCTCCGCCGGGACTTCTTCTACAATCTGAAACGGGAAGCAGATGCCTGCTTTGTATGCGGAAGGTATGCGGGGAAGCAGACGGTCATAATATCCTTTTCCTCTTCCCAAGCGGTTTCCGTTACGGTCAAACGCTACTCCCGGAACGACAATAAAGTCTATCGCGTCATAGTCGGTAAACAAAGCTCCGGTGGGCTCCTCTATGCCGTAGGCTCCGGTGGCAAGGTCGCCCGGCCCGGTATAGACGCGAAGCTCCAGATCGTCACCTGTGACAACGGGCAGCAATATTTGTTTTTTCGCACTCCATTTCCTGATGAAGCTGTGTGTATCTACTTCATCAGGCAGTGAATGGTACAGTAATATAGTGCTTGCCGTCCTGAAAGCCGGATGGGCTTCGAGGGCGGCGAGTATTTCAGCAGATTGTGACTGATGCGTAATGGTAGATTTGTGAAGGGTCTTCAGTAAAGCCATACGCTTGCGCAGTTCTTTTTTCTTTTCCATTGTTGTTATTGTCCTCTTCCTGACCGGCTTGTAACGGGGCTTTTGGGAAAGCCTCGCCACGTTCCAAGATTTCCAATGCTTTCTTTACGGTAGCGTCACTCTCGTTGATATATCGGATATAGGCCTCTTTGCCTAAGGTATTGTAGATGATATTGCCGTAGAGGTTTCGTTCCAGCAGCTTGTAGGAGCGATGTATCAGGAGGTTACGCCTTTTTACCCCTTTGGAGTCGGCAAAACGTATGAATTGTTCCACGATGCCCTGACGTCGCAAGTATTTCAGTAAGTCCTGTTCATTGCCGAATTCGGCCAGTTTGGCACGATTACGGTCGGTGTACTGGAAGCTGAACTGTATGATCAGTCCCTTGTTGCTCACCTCTATCAGATAGGAAGATACTCCGGTTGTGTCTTGCGGCACAAATACATCGGGCATGATGCCTCCTCCGCCATAGACGGGGCGTCCCAGTCCGGTGGAGTAACGCAGGCTCTCGTCGAGTTTGATACTGTCTTTAGAGAAAAACTCTCCATGTTCGTAGCGGGTCAGCCAGTCCATTTCGTACTTGGAGTCTTTGCCGCTTTCGTAGGGGCGTTGGATGCATCGTCCGGAAGGGGTATAGTAGCGGGCGATGGTCAGGCGAATGGCGGAACCGTCGCTGAAGTCGATGGGTTGCTGTACCAATCCTTTGCCGAATGAACGGCGTCCTACGATAGTTCCCCGGTCGTTGTCCTGAATGGCGCCTGCAAAGATTTCGCTGGCTGAGGCAGAACCTTCATCCACCAGTATCACAAGCGGCATCTTCTGGCAACTGCCCGTACCGTTGGCATATTCTTCCATACGCGGATATTTGCGTCCCTTGGTGTATACAATGAGCTTTCCTTCCGGCAGGAACTCATTGACCATGCGTGTAGCCGCTTCCATATAACCTCCGGTGTTGCCGCGCAGGTCGATAATGAAACCTTTGCATTTCTGGTGACTTAGCTGGGCAATGGCATTCAGTAGTTCCACGTGGGAGGTGCGCCCGAACTTGCTGACTTGTATGTAGCCGAAATCATCATTTAGCATATAAGCGGCATCAATCGTGTTTTGCGGAATATCTCCACGTGTAATGGTGAAGTCCAGCAAGTCTTTTTCAGTCGCCCGCTTTACTCCTAACTTCACTTGTGTGCCTTTTGGCCCTTTCAGGTTACGCATGGCTTTTTCGTTGGTCAGTCCTTTGCCGGCAAACAGGCTGTCGTTCACCATGACAATGCGGTCGCCCGCCATGAGTCCTACTTTCTCGGAAGGGCCTCCCTGGATCACGCTGTTTACGTGTATGGTATCTTCCTGTATGGTAAACTGGATACCGATGCCGCTGAAACTGCCTTCCAGTTCGGAGTTCACTTCTTCCAACTTCTGTGCAGGGATATAGGTGGAGTGGGGGTCAAGTTCTGCCAGTATCTGCGGCATTGCTTTTTCTACGAGGTCGGTCATGTTGACGCTGTCCACATATTGATCGTCCACCACCCGTAACAAAGCATTCAGTTTGTTGGACGAGCCGTTGATAATACCCAAACGGTTTCCTGCGAAATGTTTGGCATAAAACGTTCCGATAAGGATGCCCGCCACTACGCTGATTGCGATAATAAGCGGCGTGAAGCGGGAAGAGTTTTTTGTGCCCATAATGATATGTACTATTTTCAATTTTACTATACTATATTTAGTTGGCTGCGTGCAAAGCAGTTAACTTCCAACTCTCAATTCTCAACTGAAACGAATACCACTTCGATACCTGCCCGTTTCAATAGATTGATACCGTCTTCCAAGCGGTATTTTTCAGAGTATACAACACGTTTGATGCCTGCTTGGATGATGAGCTTGGCACATTCAATGCAGGGAGATGCCGTAACGTACATCGTGGCGCCGTTGCTGCTGTTGTTGGAGCGTGCTATTTTGGTAATGGCATTGGCTTCGGCGTGGAGAACGTACGGTTTGGTAATGTTGTTTTCGTCCTCGCATACATTTTCAAATCCGGAAGGCGTGCCGTTGTATCCGTCAGAGATAATCATTTTATCTTTTACGATGAGTGCACCGACCTGGCGCCGTTGGCAGTAAGAGTTTTCCGCCCAGATACTTGCCATGCGTATATAACGTTTGTCCAACGCTTCTTGTTTGTTTTTCGTAGTTTCGTCCATATCTTTAGCTGAATTTAGCGGGCTGTAAATCCCATGACTTTTGTTGTATTTCCGTCTTTAAAGTAGAGGGTGAGGTTGTGCACGTCCCCTTCGTACTTGAAAACATTGAACAGGCCGCTGATGAATACTTTTGCCAGCTTGTCGCTTTCACTGCCGTAGGCTTTCCCACTGATGCTTATGGTGTGTTCCTTTCCGTCTATTTTCAGGATGGCGTCGCTGATGTTTGCTTTGACGGCATGGGCGCTGACCGTACCGGTCACCTCGCCGTTCACATCGGCACAGTTGAAGTTCAATGTGAAATTTTCTGTTATCTTGAGCAGTTCCCTGCTGGCTTTCTCTTCAGCCTCATTACTCCACAAACCTTGATAGAACTGTTCCTTTCCTTTTTCAGTAGTTATGCGGCTCAGTTTCCAAGTCTTGTCGTTGAAGATTTCCATTACGTCGTCTTCGTTGTTGCAAGCACTGAAACCAAGTAACATGGTCAGCATCATCAGGGCATAGCCTATTGATTTTATATTTATTCTCTTTTTCATTTCTTTATTCCGTTTCTGATTAATAGTGCATCTATGGTCGGTTCTTGTCCGCGGAAACGTTTGTAGAGCGTCATGGGATGTTCCGTACCTCCTTTCGACAGGATATTCCGGCGGAAAGAATCGGCTACTTCCGGGTTGAAAATGCCGCGTTGCTTGAACAGCGAGAAAGCATCTGCATCCAGCACTTCCGCCCATTTATAGCTGTAATATCCGGCAGAATATCCACCTGCAAAGATATGCGAGAACTGGGTGCTCATACAAGTCTCTTCCACAACAGGGAGTATTTGCGCTTTTTCCCAAGCCTTCTTTTCGTAGGCTTTGGCATCCCCCTCAAACGGGGTGTTGCGTGTGTACCATGCCATGTCCAGCAATCCGAAGCTCACTTGGCGCAGGCAGGCATAAGCTACGTTGAAGTTCGATGAGTCTACAATGCGCTGCACCAGTTCGTCAGGGATGAGTTCGCCGGTCTGGTAATGGCGGGCAAAGGTGTGCAGGAACTCTTTTTCAATGGCAAAGTTTTCCATGAACTGGGAAGGCAGTTCTACAAAGTCCCAATAAACATTTGTACCGCTTAAACTTTCGTAAGTGGAGTTGGCAAACATCTCGTGCAGGCTGTGTCCGAACTCGTGCAGGAAAGTTTCCACTTCGTCGAAAGTCAGTAGGGCGGGCTTATTCTGTGTGGGCTTGGTGAAGTTCATCACGATAGACACGTGCGGACGGCTGTTTTCGCCGCTTTTCTCATCTATCCACTGCCCTTTGTAGCTCGTCATCCATGCACCGGAGCGTTTTCCGGCTCTGGGATGAAAGTCCGTATAGAGTACGGCAAGATATGTGCCGTCTTTATCAAACACTTCGTAGGCTTCCACATCCTTGTGATAGACGGGGATGTCAGGGTTCTTCTTGAATGTGATGCCGTACAACCTGCTTGCCAGTCCGAATACCCCTTCTTTCACTTTGCTTAGCTCAAAGTAGGGGCGAAGCATTTCATCATTAATGTTGAATTTCCGGTCTTTCAGTTTTTGAGAATAGTAACTCCAGTCCCATGGCATAAGGTTGAAGTTTTCTCCTTCTTCGCTACGTGCCAGTGCTTGCACTTCAGCATATTCTTTTTGTGCGGCGGGTGTATATGCTTCCAGCAGTTGGTTCAGCAGCTTGTATACGGCGTCGCTGTTTTGTGCCATTCGTTCTTTCAGGTTGTATTCGGCAAAGTTGTCGTAGCCCAGCAATTGGGCAATTTCCATGCGGACGTTGGCAATTTTCTTTACGATTTCCAAATTGTTGCAGGCATTGTCGTGCGTGCATTTTGTATTATATGCCATGTAGAGTTTGCGGCGCAGTTCGCGGTTGTCGGCATACGTCATGAAAGGGCTGTAACTTGGGGCATGCAGGGTGAATACCCAACCTTTCACTCCTTTTTCCTGCGCTGTTTCTGCGGCGGCATCAACGGCGCTTTCGGGCAGACCGGACAATTGTGACTTATCGGTCAGTGCCAGTTGGTAGTCGTTTGTCTCTTTCAGGGCATTTTCACTGAATTGCAGCGTCAGCAGGCTTAGCTCTTTGCATAAGCTGCGGTACTTTTCTTTGGCATCTCCTTGCAGGTTTGCTCCGTTGCGGACAAAACCGGTGTAGATGTCTTCCAGTAACTTGGATTGTTCCAGAGTAAGTTTGTTTTTGTCTGTCAGCTCATATACGGCTTTGATGCGGGCAAATAGCTTTTCGTTGAGGCTGATGTTATTCTCATGTTCGCTCATCAGCGGCATGATTTCCCGGGCAAGTTCCTGCAATTCATCGCTGGTTTCGGCGCTGAGCAGATTGCCGAATACGGTATTTACACGCTGCAATAGTTCTCCGGACTTTTCGTAAGGCACTATTGTGTTTTCAAAAGTCGGAGTGGCAGTATTATTGATGATAGCATCTATCTCTGCATTTTGCCGGCGGATGCCTTCGTGTATGGCAGGTGCATAATGTTCAGTCTTTATCAGATTGAAAGGAACAGTTCCGTACGGAGTTGAATACTTTTCAAAGAAAGGGTTTGAGGCTTGTATCATGGTCATAAAACAAAGTAATATTAGTGTAAGTTTAAATCTTGTCATATACCTATTTATAGAAAAAAATAATTTAATTGCAAATGTGCAAAAAAAATAGGCGACTTCATAAAAGAAGCCGCCTATTTTTTATTATTTTCTAACTGTATATTAGCAGTTAACAGATGCCATGTGAGCGATCAGGTCAAGAACCTTGTTAGAATAACCGATTTCGTTGTCGTACCAAGATACAACTTTAACGAAAGTATCAGTCAAAGCGATACCAGCTTTAGCATCGAAGATAGAAGTGCGAGTGTCACCCAAGAAGTCAGAAGAAACAACTGCATCTTCAGTGTAACCCAGAACACCCTTCAATTCGCCTTCAGAAGCTTCTTTCATGGCAGCGCAGATTTCAGCATAAGTAGCCGGTTTAGCCAAGTTAACAGTCAAGTCAACTACAGAAACGTCCAAAGTCGGAACACGCATAGACATACCGGTCAGTTTGCCGTTCAAAGCCGGGATAACTTTACCTACTGCTTTAGCAGCGCCGGTAGAAGAAGGAATGATGTTGCCAGAAGCAGCACGACCACCTCTCCAGTCTTTCATAGAAGGACCGTCAACTGTTTTCTGAGTAGCAGTTGTAGAGTGAACAGTAGTCATCAAACCGTCAGTGATACCCCATTTGTCGTTCAATACTTTAGCGATAGGAGCCAAGCAGTTAGTAGTACAAGAAGCGTTAGATACGAATTGAGTACCCTTAACATAAGTCTTTTCGTTAACACCGCAAACGAACATCGGAGTGTCATCCTTAGAAGGAGCAGACATTACAACATATTTTGCACCTGCTTCGATGTGAGCCTGAGCTTTGTCTTTGCTCAAGAACAAACCTGTAGATTCAACTACGTATTCAGCACCAACTTCGTTCCATTTCAGGTCAGCCGGATTTCTTTCAGCTGTGATACGGATAGCCTGACCGTTAACAATCAGCTTGCTGTTTTCAACATCTGCTTCGATAGAACCGTCGAATTGGCCATGCATTGTGTCATACTTCAGCATGTAAGCCAAGTAATCTACCGGGCAAAGGTCGTTGATACCTACGATTTGAATATCGTTTCTCTTCATTGCAGCGCGGAATACGAAACGTCCGATACGTCCGAATCCATTAATACCTACTTTAATCATTTTGTTTAAACTTTTAAGGGTTTTATAATGTTTAAAATTAAACTTTCAAACTTTTTCTGCATTTCTTTTACGAATTGCGGTGCAAAAGTAAGAAAATGTTTTTATATTCGTATCCAAAATCATAATTAAATAATTGAAAAGATGGGAAAAAGTTCATTTTTACAGGAATTTAAGGCTTTTGCCATGAAAGGTAATGTGGTCGATATGGCTGTCGGTGTCATCATCGGAGGTGCGTTTGGCAAGATTGTATCCTCTGTTGTGGCTGATGTGATTATGCCTCCTTTGGGTTTGCTGATAGGGGGTGTGAATTTCACCGATTTAAAATGGGTGATGAAGCCTGCTGAAGTGGTGGACGGCAAGGAGATAGCCGCTGTAACGCTGAATTACGGTAATTTCTTGCAGGCCACTTTCGACTTTCTCATTATCGCTTTCTCTATTTTTATGTTTATTAAACTGATAACCAAGCTGACCGAGAAGAAAAAGGCAGAAGAACCTGCCGCACCGCCGGCACCACCTGCACCCACTAAGGAAGAAGTGTTGCTCACCGAGATTCGTGACATTTTGAAAGAAAAATAATTCTCGACTGCCCGTTGGTATAAGGACTGTCTGCAAAATGTAAATATCCTTGGAAGATGATCAGATTTCTTCCAAGGATATTTATATTTGTGACTTTGTAATAATTTTATGGGTGGAGCCTGAAGCGTTCTCACTTTATCAGTTCTTTCATTTTTGCTTTCAGCGAACCTTTACCGTAGCCTGCCCATATATGTTGCACCTTTCCTTCAGGCGAAATCATTACATAGTGAGGGATGCCTTTTACTTGATAGCTGGCTCCGAGTTTGGTGCTTCCTTTGCGGAGTTCATTCCATTGGTTACCTTTCAACTGTTTTTCGGCTATAAACTTTTTCCATTCGTCTTTGGGATCTTGACTGATGCTTATCACTTCCATCCTGCCTTTATACATTTCGGTGATCTCTTCCATTTCGGGAAGCGATTGTACACATGGACCGCATCCCTGACTCCAGAAATCCAATAAAATATATTTGCCTTTGAACTCGGTCAAGTGGCGGACATTTCCATCCAAATCGTATAAATCACCATCTACCATTTCATCACCCACGTTCACTTCTTCCGGCAGATTTAAATAAGCAGTAATAAGCTGTCCTGTTTCGGTCTGCTTGTCGGCTTCGGACATGCGTGTGTAGAGCGAACGGATTAAGTCTTGATTGCCAAATTTCTGATTGTATTGCAAAAAGGAGCAAAAGAGTTGATATTTGTCCAGCCATACAGGCGTAACCGGAGCTTTTTTCATGTAGTTCAGTTCGGCCATGTAGACAAGGCTGTCCAATGGATTGCGCAATGCACGTAAGGAATCTATCTTTTTCCAGTCAAGACCTTGTTCTTTTTCAAGCCGAAACAGGTCATATTCCTGAGCCGTCCATTGCATAATGCGTTTTCTTTCTGAGGAGCATAAAGCCATAAAATCATTGGATGCTTTTTGCTGGGGTATGTCACTGCTGACGTTCCATAAAGGAAGGAGACGGTCGTTTCCTGTTATGTGGATGTATTTTCCGGATTGTATCCATACATTCAGCCACATGCCGGGGAATCCCTTATCATTGGATAGTAAGAATAATTTTTTAGGGGTTACACCGCTGATAGTATCTTGGAAAGAGAATTTTCCGTTGATTACTGTATCTTTTTGGATGGTTGTGAGTAGATTTCCGTTTTCTTTCAATAGCAGAATTACCGTACTGTCCGGTACATTCGTCAGCTCTCCTTGCATAAGAAATTCACCTTCGGGCACTTTGGGGGTAGAGGAACAACCTGCCAACAGTCCTCCTGTCAGTAGGAAACAGATAGTCATAATACGTCCTTTCATTTTGTCGGTTTTTAGTTACACATTATGCTGGCGAAATAATAAAGCTAAAACCTTGATTTTTACAAATACTATATCCCCAAACTCGTATGCAATATTCGTAAAATTTTTAGTCATCTGCAAGCAAATGGTAGGAAATTTGATTAACAATCAGGATAATGACTGTTTTTGAAACTTTTTCTGAATTTTCCAACTTAAAGATTGTTGGAATTCCATGTATAATTATATTAAAGTATAATTGGAAAATAAATGTGCAATAGCTTGTTCTTAGAAGAGTCTGAAGAACGTAGAAAGTGTTTTTTAAACGTTCGTTTAATGTTCGCAAAGATAAGAGGTATTTTTGAAATGAACAAAGTGTTTAATAAAAATATTATCTCTGTTATTGCAATGTAGGGTTTAAGTGCTTGTACCTCAGCTGGTTATTCTTTTTATATATTATTTGAAGTTTCTATCTGTTTTTCTGTATTTTAATAGTTCTCTATTCTGAAATATTGACGTTTTTTAAACGAACGTTTAAAAAACACTTTTTGCTTTTAACTCATTCGTTTGCAATGCTTTATAGACGCTAAACTAACATCGTACGGTTTGAATGGTCAGAAATGTCCCGTTCAAACCGCGAAGCGCACCCTAACCCGAAGGATTCCTTTAACTTATATTACTTTTAAGTGTCTGAAACACAGAAATATTGGTTTGCTGCCCGCACTCGTGACAAGCAGGAGTTTGCCATATGCAAATCCCTTTCCCGGTTGAAGTCTGAGGAGCATTTGGATGTCGATTATTACCTTCCCACCCGTATTGTGGTTTCCCAATTGAAGTACCGCCGCAAGCGCAGTGAAGTTCCTGTCATCCGCAATCTGGTCTTTATCCGTACCACCAAGCAGACGGCCTGCGACCTTTCCAATGTCTATGGCGTGCGTCTTTTCTATATGAAAGACCTCTTCACCCGTTCCATGCTTGTGGTTCCGGACAAACAGATGTCCGATTTCATGTTCGTGATGGACCTGAATCCCGACGGTGTCAGCTTCGACAATGGCTCCCTTGTTGTAGGCGACAGGGTGCGTGTTGTCAAGGGCGATCTCACCGGCGTTGAAGGCGAGGTTGCCACAAATGCCAACAGGACGTATGTCGTTATCCGTATCAAGGACATCCTGACCGCAAGTGTCAAGGTTCCCAAATCTTATTTGAAGATAATCAAGTAATAATTCAAACATTGTTTTCAAGAAACAATAATATTCCATCAAAATCCCTTTCTCAATGAATAATTTGACTTCTCGTGCTCTTGAGCTCCAGCGTTTGGCTCACGAGCTGATTTATCTTGGTGTAGACGGTGAGCCTATCTATTCAGACACCTTTTGCCGTTTGAATAAGGATGTCCTTCTGCAGTGCGATTCTCTTTTCTTGCTCCGGGGTAGCACCTCCGATGAAGAGGCCAATCTCTGTCTGGCTCTCCTTTTAGGTTATAATGCCACGATTTATGACTACGGTAATAAGGAGCGTAATAAACAGTCTGTGCTTGATCGTGCTTTTGAGGTGCTCGAACAGCTTCCCGCCTCCTTGCTGAAAGTGCGCTTGCTCACTTATTGCTATGGTGAGGTCTATGAAGAGGCCCTGCTTCGTGAAGCCCACGAGATAATAGGGAGCTGGGACAATACCTCATTGTCCTCCGGACAGGTCGAGATCATTGAAGAGCTTCGTAACATTGAGGAGAATCCTTATCCTTACGAAGTGATAGAATAGGAAGAAAATAGAACTAAACTAAGACTTTTATATTTTTATGGAACCAATTGAGAAGGATGATCATTTCATTCCCGACGGAATGAATGCCTTTGAGCGTAACGTAAAGCGTATCGGCGACTGTATTCTGGCCCTTGGCGCGCTCATTGTTTTTTCTCCTTTATTTTTACTCTGTTATATAGCGGTGAAGCGTGAAGACGGTGGTCCCGCTATCTTCAAGCAGGAGCGTATCGGTCGTTTCGGTCGTCCTTTCAACATCTATAAGTTTCGCAGCATGAAGCTGGATGCTGAGAAGCATGGCCCGGCCCTGTATGCCGGTGAGGGAGACTCCCGTATGACTAAAGTAGGCCGTTTTCTTCGCGACCACCACTTGGATGAGCTTCCCCAGCTTTGGAACGTGTTCTGTGGTGATATGGCCTTTATCGGTCCCCGTCCCGAACGTCAGTTCTTTATCGACCAAATAATGAAGGAGGATCCTCGCTATCGTTATTTGTTCCAGATCCGTCCGGGCGTCACATCGTATGCCACTCTTTACAATGGCTATACCGATACTTTGGAGAAAATGCTCCGCCGCCTGCGTTACGATTTGTTCTATCTGGAACACCGTTCTTGGGGCTTTGACATCAAGATACTTTTTATGACGTTTATGAATATAGTGTTCGGGAAGAAATTCTAATATCTATATTTTTTCTTGTTTAGAATAACCTATATTTATGAATAGGAACCCCCGTAGCGTTGTTGTAAAAAAGAATATTATAACTTCTTTTTTTTTTGAAATGTATTAGCATATTGGTGTCTTTGCAAGTTGTTCCTCTGACTATTACCTATATAAATCCTACTAAATATGGTATTTGGCTGACTTTAAGCTCTATCATAGCTTGGTTATCTTATTTTGATTTGGGATTTGCTCATGGCTTTCGTAATCGTTTTTCAGAAGCGAAAGCTAATGGGAATATTTTATTGGCAAAAGAATATGTTAGTACTACTTATGCAGTTTTAACTGCTCTATTTTTGGGTGTCTTTTTTATTGCGATTATAATTAATCACTTTCTTGATTGGAGTTCTATTTTGAATGTTGCTACTATATACCGTTCTGAATTACATGACGTTTTTAATATATTGACTGTTTTCTTTTGTGTTAATATTGTTGCCAGTATATTTACTACGATGCTGACTGCTGATCAGAAGCCTGCACTGGCATCATTAATACAGACAATCGGGCAGGTTTTGGCCTTTATTTGTATTTATGTTTTTACAAAAATATTTTCGGGTAGTCTTATTCTTTTAGCTTTTGCGTTTTCTGGAGTTCCTTGCATTTTATTGGTGGTGGTTTCCATTGTTATGTTCAGATGCGAGAAATATAAATCTGTGGCTCCTGCTTTTCGTTTTATACGTTTTTCGTTAATAAAAAACATATTAGGGCTTGGCGGACAATTCTTTTTTATCATGCTTTCTATACTTTTTATTTTTCAATTTACTAATATTATAATAACTCGTATTGAGGGGCCTGATGTAGTAACTCAATATAACATAGCCTATAAATATTTTAATGTACTCAATATGTTTGCTCTTATAATTTTATCTCCTTTTTGGTCTGCTTTTACAGATGCTTATGTTAAGAAAGACTTTTATTGGATGAAGAATATGCTTCGGAAATTAGAGCAAATGTGGTTACTGTGTGTTCCGGTATTGGTAATAATGGTTTTATGTTCGAACTTTGTGTATAAATATTGGATTGGCAGTTCTGTTTCAATTTCATTATCTTTATCTGTTTGTATGGCTTTGTATATTTTATTTCAAACAGTAGGTAATATTTATATGTATCTGATAAACGGAATTGGGAAAGTACGTTTGCAATTACTTGTGTATTTACTGATTGCCATATTTGCACTTCCGCTAATGCAGTTGTCTTGTCGGTTATATGGGGTGGAAGGAGTTTTAATCGTTCCTTCCATAACTTTTGGATTGCAAGCTTTAATAGGAAAAATACAGATAACTAAAATTTTAAAAAATACAGCTAAGGGTATTTGGTTAAAATAATTATCGAATGAAACATATCGCACTCATCACCGGCATCACCGGTCAGGACGGCTCTTTCCTTGCCGAATTTCTTCTTGAAAAAGGATACGAAGTACATGGAACCATTCGTCGTTCTTCAGTAGATTATCGTGAACGCATTGCCCATCTTGAAGGCACTCCAAACTTCCATTTGCATTATGCCGATTTGGGAGATTCCATGAGTATCATGCAGATTATCGGAAAGATACGTCCTACGGAAGTTTATAACTTGGCTGCACAAAGTCATGTTCAGGTCAGTTTTGATGCGCCGGAGTTTACGGCAGACGTGGATGCCACAGGCGTATTACGTGTGCTGGAAGCCGTTCGTCAGAGTGGATTGACGGAAACCTGTAAGGTGTATCAGGCTTCCACTTCGGAACTCTATGGCAAGGTGGAAGAGGTTCCGCAGAACGAGAACACGCCTTTTCATCCTTATAGTCCGTATGCGGTGGCAAAGCTCTATGGCTATTGGATTGTGAAGGAATATCGTGAGGCTTATAATATGTTTTGTTGTTCGGGTATTCTCTTTAACCATGAGAGTGAGCGCCGGGGCGAAACATTCGTTACACGAAAGATAACTTTGGCTGCTGCCCGTATTGCACAAGGTAAACAGGACAAACTGTATTTGGGTAATTTGTCTTCATTGCGCGATTGGGGCTATGCTAAAGACTATGTGGAATGTATGTGGCTTATTCTGCAAAACAAGACTCCGGAAGATTTCGTGATAGCCACAGGTGAGCAACATTCGGTTCGGGAGTTTTGTCAGTTGGCTTTCCACTACGCAGGTATCGAACTGGAGTTCCGGGGCGAAGGGCTTGAAGAAAAAGGCATAGACAAAGCTACGGGACGTGTGCTGATAGAGGTGTCGGAGGATTTCTATCGCCCTACGGATGTGGTGAACCTTTGGGGAGATCCCACTAAAGCCCGTAAGGAGTTGGGATGGAATCCGATGAAAACTTCGTTTGAAGAGTTGGTAAGTATCATGATGAAACATGATATGGAAAAGGTGGCAGTGGAGCGCGTTGCAGGACATATTCGTACCAATCTTGCGGAGTATTTGGAAAAGGGGATTGTGAAATAATTTGCGGGATACAAATTTGATTATTGCAAGTACCACTTGGTATGTTTTTTCTCTCTTATCAAAGAGAATGTGTATTTTGTGAAATATATCACAAATAATCATGCTGCCGGTCAATATATTATATAAGCCTAAACCACCTTTGTTCGAAGCTCGGGGCCACGCCCTGAGACGTGGCCGAGCAGTGAATGATGATAGGCGTGGCGGTTCTCATCGGCCTATGCAGGAGCTGAGACCGAATACTCCTGCCAGTGCTGTGGCTACCGCTACAATAGATTTGAGGATGATACCCCATACTGATTTTGATTTTGCGCTCATGTGATTTTAGTGTTTAATGATTAATACTTGATTTGGTATTTCTTCTCACTGTTGGCATTAGCCCAGCGGGTTTTCCTCCTCACCGTTGTCGGGAGGGGTTCCTCCTGACGAACTGCTGTCATCAACGTTATATTGGGAAGTCTCTTTCAGTTGACCTTCCAAATTGATCTGAGCATTGCTCAACTCTCCTGTGGCGCGTGCCCGGAGTTTCAGCCCCTTGACGTTGTCGGCGAGGGAGAATTCGGCGGCTGAGGTTGCACCTTTCTTGCTGACGATGCCTACGGAGAATATGGCGAGATCGTCCAGTTTGACGTTCTTGCCATCCAGAATGAGTTCTTTGATGCATGAAATCATATCGGCAAGCACTCCTTTGATAACTCCGGCGGAGTAGGGAGTGTTGTGGTTTGCCATGTGTTTGGCAAGAGTTTCGATATTGAAGGTTTCTTCAATTACGGGGCGGGCGTACCAAAGTCCTTTCAAAGGGCTTTTCTCACCTGTCATCTGATACTTTTTGTAACGAATCATTGTTTTTGCTTTTTTGAGTTATTAACAATCGGTTTACTATCTCTTTGTGATCACGATGCGAAGATATGACACCGCACAGGAGGGTTTGTCACTTTCTGTATGTTAGGGTCTGTTAGCGTTCGTTATAGGTGGAAATAGTTGCTTAGATGTGAAGATATTTCCGTATCTTTGTTCTGTAAGAACTAATGAACTCAAAAGATATGGAGATTTTTAAAATACGTACCTATGGGCGGACGGAACTCGCTCAACTTTATTGTCCGGCCCTTTGTCCTCAAGCCGCTTTTCGTAAACTGAACCAGTGGATAGATTTCCATCCCACCTTGCGGCATGAACTCCATGCATTGGTTCCTTCGGACAGGGTGCGGACATATACACCGGCACAGGTGCGGCTGATTGTTGAGGCACTGGGAGAGCCGGATGTTTAGTTGAGAACTGAAAGCAGAGCGTGAGCAGCCGGGATGTGTAATGTCCGGTTTAGGATTCCTAAAGGTCAACTCTGTGATTGTAAAGTTTAACTCTGCGATTGTAAAGTTCAACTCTGGAAACCTAAAGCAGACCTTTACAGTTGTAAGATTTCTAACTTTCAGGTTTTTCCGTATATCTTCCCATGGCATAGAGGTTAGCCTGTATCTCATCACCAGTGAGTTCCACCATCCGGTAGCCCCGCTTGCCGCCTGAGCGCATGGATTCGAAACCTTCCTGTTTCAGCACCATGCCTATTTTGACGGGACTCAGCTTTTGGCGGATGCCGGAGTTGATGCGGCAGAGTATCTGGGAGTTGGTGATGAACATACATTTCTCGCCCGACATGGGACGGCGGTAATGGGTCAATATCAGTTCCTGTTCCAGACAGGGAATTTCGAAATGCCTGTTGTGCAGGTTCAGGGCTTCAATCTCTTTGTCTTCCAGCCAGTAATGGTAGCCATTTTGCAGTAGGGCGTATGCTTGGGAGTAAACCCCGGCATAGTCCACCGGAAAGTCATAAGGGCTGTCGATATTCTCCACTTCAAAGGGGAGCCAACGGCGGTTTCCGGTGGGGTCGGCGAGGAAGTGAGTGTTGTTGCTGGTTCCGCAAAAGCTGGCTATGTGGTCGCGGTGTTCCTTGTAATGTGCGTATGCGGCGCGCTCGTTGACTACTTTCATGGTGGTAAGCGCCTTTATCTGGTTCACCTCTTGCGTTTCCATTTCGTCCAGTTCCTCCAGGCACACAATGGCAAATTCGGCAAGGGTGAGGAGGTCGTCTTTGGTGATGCGGCGGGCGTTGGACTTCAGATAGAAGTAACGGCGCAGTTCGGGTGAAAGCAGATTGTTGAGCCAAGTGGTTTTATAGATGCCTTGCCGGCCGGTCAGCACCAATATTTCATGGTTCACCACTTCCTTGTCGAAGAGGGCGGCAACCATTCCCACCAGCCATTTCTTGAAGTAGTAGGCAAAGGGAATGGTGTTGTTCCGGACGTGTACGTGGGTGGCAAGTTGCGCGATGTAATCGGTGGTTCCGTCCCAGGGTGGCAGGTTCTTAAAATATTGCTCGAAGGGGTTGAAGGTATCAACAAATTCCGAATCGAGCACTGCCCGTATGTGGGCGGCCTGTCCCGGTTTCGCTTCTTTGCACATACGGCACCACAGGGTATTGACGTAGCGATCTGTGAGTTCTTCGTACTTCCCGCCGCTTCCGGCTGTCAGCACCTCGCACTTGCCGGTTACGGTGTTCTTGCGAAAAGATGCCTGACCGTTGAGAAACTGTTCGATGTCTGCCACCGATGCCATAAACTCCTGCCGTTCATCATTGTTTTGCGACTTGCGGAGTGGAGGAAGAGAGAGGCTGCCATGCTCTTCGATGTTGAGGTAGCAGGAGGCGAAAATGCCTGTCACGTCGCCATTGTAGTCGGCAAAACGTTCTGTTGCCCATTGGGTGGCTACGTTCTGTGCCACTCCGTAGGCGTTGAGCAGATAGCCCATGCGCATGATATATTCGTTGTGGTGATGTTCCGCATATTCCACACCTTCATCCGCAAGGCGACGGCAGGCAGCGTCAATCACTCTTTGCAGACGGCGGTGGTTTTTGGCAGATGCCGGGCTATGCTTGGACGCAGCAGTTTCCGCATTCCGGCTGAAAGGTACGGCATCGGGATTGAAAAACAGATGCTCGTCGTGTGCAAGTCCGCTTAGGCGGGTGGCATTTTTGCATTTCAGGTCACATTCAAGCCCGGTGAGACGGGTGTAGTACTCGTTAATGGCGGTAAAAGTGCGGGTGTGGAGCCGGTGGTTTTTCTCGCAGTTGTCGGTGAGTCCGGTGTATCGGCAGAGTAACCGGATACCATGTCCGCTGATGGTGACATATTGCAGCAAGGTGTGCTTGTCGGCTTTGAGCAGTTCCAAACACTGTTCCATGCGTTCGGGCGGCACGTGGTCTATGTCTACCGGACAGATTCCTGTCCACTCGCTGATGTTTGCTTTCTGTTTTCCGCCTTCGAAGCGCACGCTGACGGCAAAGCAGGGGCAGGATGCTTTTTCGCGTGCAGCGGCGGTGACTTGTTTTTGCTCCAGATAATAGCGATGCTTTTCGGTGTGTTCGATCACTGCCTGATTGTCGCGGAGAAGGCTGATGATTGTTTTCAGGGGAACTTCTATCGGGTGGGTGTCTGCATAACCTTTAAAAAGACTGACTAAAATATTTTCCATTGTCATTTGTATGAATTTTAAATAATGGCTGTAAAGGTGGGGATAATAACCGGAACTTTATGGCTGCGTGTTTTCCTCATGTGGAAAACATGAGACCGATATTTAACTGAAATTAACTTCGCTGGCTTGAGTTGTTACGCACGACTATTTAATAATTACGTTTTAAAAACGATAAACAATGAAGCAAAATTTCGCTCCCAATGCCGAATTGGGAGAACTCCTGGCCTTGTTGCAGGAAACGGTGCAGGTGTGTGGCAAGCATCTTACGGATCGTGTCATTTGCCAGTGCACCGGCATGAGTAGTAAAACTTATACTGCTTTAAAAGGGGCTCCGTTTCAAACCTCTTGCCGTACTATACAGTGATATGTTTCTACTTGGACGAACTTATCGCCCGAAAAGACTCTGATACCCTGCGTATTGTACTGAAAGAACTGTACGAACGTCTCAAACTGGATTATTGCAACAGGTAGTGCCTTGACACCCTGGCATCGCTCTTGCAGAACTTTTCTTTATGTGCACGCATGAAGAATACATGTTTGAGACTTGGATAAAAAAACTCTCTCCTGCGCGCGTGAGGGAAAGTTATACAAGGGTGGTGACAGGGTGTCACAACGGGCAAATGGAAACATTATGAATTAGTAAAGAATTTTTATGTAGATAAAATGTTATGAGTGTACATAAGTCAATAGTCCTTTTTTGTAAGAAAATAAGTGTGTCGCTTTTTAAATTGAGAAATCCATTAGTATCTATTGTAAATGGACAGGAGGTTTTTATATATAAGAGTAAAGTATTGTTGAAAAGTAGAGGAGGAAATAAGATAAGGATAGGTAATGGAGTATCTATACGGAATACCACGTTTTTATTCGCTGGTTCCAATAATCAAGTTGTTATAGAAGATAATGTAAAGATTTTAGGAGCAACATTTTGGATTGAAGACAATGACAATTTGATCTCGGTAGGTGCTGGAACTACAATGGAGAACAACATACATTTGGCTGCTGTAGAGGGTACAAGTATTTGTATAGGTAGTGATTGTATGCTGTCACATGATATTAATATCCGGACTACCGACTCGCATTCAATAGTGAATTTAAAAGGAGATAGGATTAATCCGTCGCAAAATGTGAATATAGGTAATCACGTTTGGATAGGTTTGGGGAGTGTTGTATTGAAAGGGAGTTGGGTACCGGATAATAGTATTGTTGGTGCTCGTTCTGTATTCACTGCTTCAAAAGCGATTTTTTCAAATTGTATTTATGCAGGAGTACCTGCTAAAAAAGTTCAAGATAATATTAATTGGACAAGAGAAAGAATTAAAGAAAAGAAAATATGAAACTATTAATATCAGTAGTAACTGTTTGCTACAATGCTGCGGACACGATTGAAAAGACCATGCTGTCCGTACTTAATCAGACGTATCATGACATAGAGTATATTATTATTGATGGCGGCAGCACTGATGGCACTGTTGAAATTATCCGGAAATATGCTGACAGAATTGCGTACTGGGTGAGCGAACCGGACAAGGGGATTTATGATGCGATGAATAAGGGGATAAAGGTGGCGACGGGGGAGTGGATTAATTTTATGAATGCGGGGGATGAGTTTGTAGACGAAGGCGTTATAGAAAAGCTTTTTCAGAATAGGACTATTGATACGGTTGGAGTTGTGTTTGGAGATACACTGTTTATACATAAGAGCAAACAGAAAATTGTAAAATTTGGTGATGATCCACATCATAAAATAATGCCTTCTTGTCATCAGTCTATTTTTTGTAGAAGAATTCTTCTTGCTAGAATTCTTTTCGATTTAAGATATAAAATAGCAGCTGATTATAATCTTTTTTTCCAATTAAGACAAATGGACATAGAATTTCAATATGTTCAATTGGTGGTGGCTGTCTATGATGCAGCTAATGGTATTTCCAGCAGAAATGAGTGGAGTACACAAAAAGAAATGCTTAAGATAGAAAGTCGGTCATTGGTGTACTTTATAAGAGTCTGTTTATTAGGACTAAAGCTGTTTGTAAAAAAAGTATTAATAATATTGAATATGAAAAAATGAAAAAGGTAATGTTGGTTTTCGGAACTCGTCCTGAAGCTATAAAAATGGCTCCACTTGTCAAAGCGTTTCAAAAAGAGTTTGACAAATTTCAAACAATAGTTTGTGTTACGGGGCAGCATCGCGAAATGTTGGATCAGGTATTGGGTATTTTTGACATAAAACCGGATTATGACTTGAATATCATGAAACAAGGGCAAGATTTATATGATGTTACATCACGTGTACTACTTGGAATGCGCGATGTACTTAAGAAAGTCCGACCGGATATTGTTTTGGTGCATGGAGATACGACAACTTCTACAGCCGCAGCCTTAGCTGCTTTTTATCAGCAGATTCCTGTGGGACATGTAGAAGCGGGGTTGCGTACCCATAATATTTATAGTCCGTGGCCTGAGGAGATGAACCGACAAATAACTGGGAGAATCGCTACTTATCATTTTTCGCCTACGCCGTTGAGCCGGCAAAATCTTTTAGCTGAAGGATTAAGAGAGGAAGCTGTTATGGTGACAGGTAATACTGTGATTGATGCCCTCTATATGGTAGTGGATAAAATCAAGAGCGACAAAATATTGGATGCAAAGTTAGAGGATACATTGAATCAAGCAGGTTATAATGTGAACCGTCTGGCTAATGGGAAGAAATTGGTGTTGATTACTGGGCATCGTCGGGAGAACTTCGGTGATGGTTTTATTTCCATGTGTACGGCAATCAAGGATTTGGCGCAGAAATATCCGGATGTGGATTTTGTATATCCCATGCATCTCAATCCTAATGTGCGTAAGCCTATTCATGAGGTGTTTGGTGAAAATCTGTCTGGTTTGAGTAATATGTTCTTTATTGAACCGTTGGAATATTTATCTTTTATTTATTTGATGGAGAAGTCTGCGATTGTGTTGACTGATAGTGGTGGAATACAGGAAGAGGCTCCGGGGCTGGGGAAGCCTGTGCTTGTGATGCGTGATACCACGGAACGTCCAGAGGCGTTAGAAGCTGGTACGGTAAAATTGGTAGGTACGAATTATGAAAAAATAGTGAATGAGGTATCTGCGTTGCTGGATGATAGCACCTATTATGATAAAATGAGTAGAGCTGTGAATCCTTACGGGGATGGTAAGGCTTGTCAACGAATATGTGACATATTATCATATTAGTTATATGTTTATTTATTATAGTAGTGTACTAATATGTTTTATCGCAACATTCTTCAAAGATAAGAAAATAAAACTCTTTATCTTAGTGGGGTTAATGATATTCTTGTGTGCGGGATACATGTGTGGTACAGATTGGCGTAGTTATGAATTTGCTTATAATCATTCTTCTTTGTCAACAGTTAACCAAGAAATATTTGAAATAGGATATAGCTATTTACAAGCAATATGTCATACATTAGGAATAAATTTTTGGATTTTTCATATTGCGTTAAAGTCAATAGTTTTTTTTTCATTATGTTATTTTGTAAAAGTATTTAAACAAAATCTTTTTTTATTTTGGTTTTTATTTCTTCCAGACATGGGATTTTATCTTTTCATTGATTGTCCTTTTCGGAATTTATTAGCAGCAGGAGGATTTTTTTTGGCGATAAATCTATTTTTAAAAAGGAAATTCATAATTTTCTTTTTTATAACAATTTTACTTGCTCAAGTGCATTCAAGTGCTTATTTCTTAATAATCATATATTTATTTTCTAACCTTCGTGCAAAAAATAGATACATCATTTTATTTTTTATTTTATCAAATATTTTGGCATATCGACTAGATCTGATTACTGATTATATATTATTTCCATTGTTGGGAATTGATGGTTATTTGGGAGAACGAGTAAGAACTTATTTTATACAAGATGAAGTCTGGAACTCGTCTGTTAATTTAGGTACGATTTATAGAATTATATGTTTCATTATTGTATTGTATAATCGTAAGCAGATAGAAAGTAGTTCTGTTTATGGGAGGTATATATTTAATTTGGCCATATTGTTTTTTATGATTTACCCTTTTGGTATGTCAATGAAAATGATTCAGAGATTTCTATTTTATACCATGCCTTTCTTTATTGTTTCGATTGAAATTATTTTCCATGATATAAAACTATTGTCTATGTCGTTACATAAAAGGCTATTGTTCATGATATTTTTCTTTTGGGGAATGCTTGTAGTATACAAAAATGTAACACATGATTATCGATATATTCCATATACAAATTATTTTGAGTACATAGGAGGTCATCCTTCTTATTCATATCGTAGTTCTTATAATATACAAAATTCGCCTTATGATGCAAATTAATGTAGCCTTTTGTAATCGCCCATCATATGATAATCCATTAGGTGGTGATGCAATACAAATGTTGAAAACTAAAGAATGGTTGGAAATCTTATACGGAATACATATTTCTATTATAACGCATCCTAATGAGTTGACTGTAAATTTTAATATAGTACATGTGTTTAATTTTGCTACTTATGAAATAACTAATGGCTTTGTGGAAAAGGCCCATCAGTTGGGAATCCCTATTATATCATCATGTATTTATTGGGATTACTCTTATTCTATTCCTCCTTTGCATTATTTTATGGGTTATCCTTCACATATAGGGAAATTTTCCGTATTGTTTTATCGCTTTCTTTATAAAAATGTTACTGCTTTTTTAAAGAGGCCTAGAGGTGTTTCACGAGAATTTAAAAAATATACACAAAAGTTTATTGATTATTCTCATTTTATATTGCCAAATTCTATTGAAGAAGGAAATCTACTTTTAGATTTTGCAGGAATAAAAAAAGCAGATAAAATACGCGTTGTTTATAATGGTGTTGAACTTAAAGATACTCAAATATTACCTCCTGAATTATTTTTCTCTAAATACAAGTTGCCAAAAGATTATATTTTGCAAGTAGGAAGAATTGAATATCTTAAAAATCAGCTTAATTTGCTTTATGCACTTCGAGAACATATAAATATACCGATTGTGTTTATTGGGCAAATTAGCGATGCTAAATATGGAAAAAGATTACATGAAATAGCTCAAAAACGCGGAAATGTATTTTTCTTAAATAAAGTTCCGCATGACGAAATAGCTTCTTTCTATCACTATGCAGCTTTACATGTATTACTTTCCCTAAGAGAATCTCCAGGCTTGGTTAGTATGGAAGCTGCTGCGCAGGGATGTCCTATCGTTATTTCAACAAGTGAATATCTTCCTAAAAAAACTTATTTTTCTAAAGCACCTTATGTTGTAGATCCCTTGGATATATCTGTCATTGAACAAGTACTTTTACAAGCTTATCAGGAACGAAAAAAGTTTGATTTGAATATAAAAGATTTTTCATGGTCAAATGTTGCTGCACAAACCTATGATGTCTATAAAGAAGTAATGGATAAAACTTATTGAATATATGATTTCTGTATGTATGGCTACTTATAATGGTGGTCAATATTTAAAGGCACAAATTGATAGTATCTTGAATCAATTATCGGTAAATGATGAGTTAGTTATTTCTGATGATCATTCTACAGATAATACATGTGCAATTATAAAACAATATAATGACTCGCGGGTAAAATTGGTATTAAATGAATTAACAAAAGGTGTAACTCATAATTTTGAAAATGCTCTTTTACATTCAAATGGTGATATAATATTTCTTGCTGATCAAGATGATATTTGGTTGCCCACTAAAATAAAGGAATTAAGTCAATTTTTACTTCATGGAGATTACGATGTTGTAACTGGGAATTGTGCTTTGACTGACTCTAAGCTAAATGTACTTCAGTCGGAATATTATACAACGCAATCTCCATTAGATAAAAGTGTGTGTGGTAACTTTGTAAAAAATTTGTGGCTTGGTAGTTGTATGGCTTTTAAGCGTAAAGTACTCCTTGCAACTCTTCCTTTTCCAAAGAAAATGGCGACACATGATTTATGGATTGCGTTATACAGTCAATTACATTTTAAATGCGGTTATTATCCAAAAGTTCTTCAACTTTATAGAAGACATGACAATACAGTGTCTTTTGTCGGAAGTAAAAGTACTAATAAACTTTCTTATAAAATAAGTTATCGCCTTTATTTGGTTTATTGGTTATTAGTTCGTAGTGGTATAAAAGTATGGAAGTAGCAAATCGTATCTCATTTATAGACCAGCTCAAAGGGATCACTATTTTGTTAGTGGTAATAGGACATTTAATAGAGCATAATGCCGGTAGGGATAATTTTTTGTGGACTTTTATTTATTCTTTTCACATGCCATTATTTATGTTTATCAGTGGCTATTTGGCTTACGTGACATTCAGGATGGAACGGTTTAATTTTTTTAATGTAGTTCTGTATCTCGGCAAAAAATGCAGGACGTTGTTACTTCCGTTTTTGACGTGGGGAATTCTGATTCCTTTTTTCTTATTGCGGAATATCGATAAAAGTTTCGGCATGTATGTTTATGACTACATATACCATTGGGGAGGGGGGCTGTGGTTCTTTGCTACTCTGTTTATTTTGTCAGTTTTGTTTGTTTTATATAAAGGCGGGGAACGTATATTGCCGAAACAAAACATGTTTTGGGATACTTTAATCTTGTGTATACTTGGTGCCTTTGTTGTTTTAATATATAAATGTTTTACCTTTCCCCATGTGCTTGAGATATTCTCTGAGGGACTAAGGTCGACCATTAGTTATTTTATCTTTTATTTCGCGGGCGTGCTGGTTGGCAAGTATAAGTGGTTAGATGTGTTTTTTACGAATAAGAAAATATTTTCTGCACTGTTGCCTTTATTTATTGTATTGTTGTCTCAGTTTACTTATGATATGTCTTCAATATTCAATCAAGCGATGAAAGTTGTGTTGGCATGTTTGGCTATATCGTGTATGGGTTACATTGTGACCCATATTACATGGAATAAGCGCATAGATGATGTGGTGCAATGTTTCGGTCGGGAATCTTTATCTATTTATGTGACCCATAATGGCCCTTTTGCCTTTATGCTTTTCCTAAAAGATGTCCTACCGCTTTCAGATGCAAATAATTTGTACTCCATATTTTTATTTCTTCTTATTAGCTTATTCATTTCTTGGATTGCCGTCGGTATAAAGAAAGTATTATCCTTATCGTCGGTATTGTCTTTTTGGTTGTATGGAAAGAAATTGTATTTGAAAGAAAATAAAAAGTAATATAGTAATCAGAATGTTATGAACATCTATTTTGTTAATCCCCCTTTTAAAGCAGAGTTTGGTAAATTTTCTAGAGAATCGCGCAGCCCTGCCATTACGAAAAGCGGTGCCTTATACTACCCTTTATGGCTGATATATGCTGCATTATACTCTCAAAAGCATGGACATAAGGTACATTTTTTGGATGCTCCTGCCAAACAGTTGAATGAAAAGCAGTCATTAGAAATTATTCAGAAAGAAAATAATGAAAGAACATTGTTCGTACTTGATACGAGCACGCCTTCCATAAAAAGTGACGTGGCTTTTGCCGAAAGATTGAAGAAGTTATATCCTTCTTCTTTTGTCATTTTGGTAGGTACGCATCCTTCTGCTTGTCCGGAGGAAACGTTAGATTATTCTCTTGCTGTGGATGCCATAGCCATTGGTGAGTATGATTGTATCATAAATGAACTAGCAGATTCATTACAAGCTGGTACAGAACTTCAAACAGTTCGTGGATTATGTATACGTACTGAAAAAGGGGTTATTCGTACCGAAAAAATGCCACCTATGAAGGATTTGGATGAGTTGCCATTCGCTTCACAATTCATCAAAGAATATTTGGACGAAAAAGATTATTTTTTTGCAGCGGCAACTTATCCGTCTATCCAGATATTTACAGGGCGTGGGTGTCCGTTTCGTTGCAATTTTTGTGTCTATCCACAGACCATGCATGGACATGCTTTTCGTGCTCGCTCTGCAGAGAATGTGGTTGCTGAGTTTGAGTATATTGCAGCAAACTTTCCAGATGTGAAAGAGGTGGTGATAGAAGACGACACTTTTACGGCTAATAAGAAACGTGTATTGGATATTTGTCGGTTGCTAATAGAAAAGAAACTTTACAAGCGGCTAAAATGGTTATGTAACGCACGTGTCAATTTGGACTTGGAAACTATGCGCACCATGAAAAAGGCGGGATGTCGTTTGATTATTCCTGGCATAGAGAGTGGGAGCCAGCAAATTCTGGATAATATAAAGAAAGGAACAAAGGTAGAACAGTTTTATGAGTATGTAGCAAATGCCAAGAAGGCAGGTTTATTGATTCATGCTTGTTATATGGTAGGTAATGAGGGAGAGACTAAAGATACCATGAATGAAACTTTACAATTGGCTTTGAGATTGAATACGGATACTGCACAGTTTTTTCCCTTAATACCCTATCCGGGCACAGAAGCCTATCAATGGGCAAAAGATAACAATTATATAGAGACTGACTATGCAAAATACTGTCTGCCGGATGGTACGCATAATACGGTACTTTCCACTCCAGAACTTACAGCCGAAGATATGATAACTTTTTGTAATATGGCCCGTAAAAGATATTATCTACGCATTGGCTATATTCTTCATCGTCTGCGCGTAGGTTTGTCTAATCCTTCGGACTTAAAACGTTCTATTAAGGCTTTTGGAAAATTAAAGCATTATCTATTTAGCAGTAAGTAATCAGTTTTTTATGAATGAGACTGTTTCTGTCATTATGCCTGTTTATAATGCAGAAAAATATATAGCATTTGCTATTGATTCTGTCTTGGCGCAAAGCTATTCAAATTGGGAACTACTGATTGTAGATGATTGTTCTACTGATTTATCGGTTTCCCTTGTTAGTAATTACGTAAAAAAGGATGACAGAGTTCATCTTTTTCATACAGATAAGCCTTCTGGATCTCCTTGCGAGCCCCGCAATATCGGTATAAGATATGCACGAGGTCGATACATTGCTTTTTTAGACAGTGACGATATGTGGCTGCCTAATAAATTGGAAGAACAGTTGAAGATGTTTGAGGGTGGAAAGATTGCTATCGTGTATTCTAATTATGAGAAAATAAGTGAGGAAGGAGTACGGGCTGAGAGAATCGTAACAGCGCCATTGTTGGTTTCTTACAGAGATTTATTAAAAGGGAATGTGATAGGTAATCTGACTGGAGTCTATGATGTGAAGAAAGTAGGTAAGGTATATTGCCAAAATATACATCATGAAGATTATGTATTGTGGTTGTCTATCTTGAGAAAAGGATATATAGCAAAAAATACAAATACGGTTCATGCACTATATAGAGTGAGAAAGCAATCTGTCTCTGCTAACAAATTGACTGTTATTTCTTGGCAATGGCATATTTACAGGAATGTAGAGAAGATCGGTTTTTTTAGTACCTGTTATTATTTTGCACATTATGCTTGGTATGCATTGTTGAAAAGCAAAAAATAAGATATGAATTACAAGATTATTGATACGCAGAAAATTATCGATTATATAGCTTCTTTTTATGGTGCTGTTTCGGTAGATGATATTATTCAAAATTCCGGTGCTGACAAATTGCGTGTGTATCCTGCCTTATTCGAGTTGGAACAAAATGGTTTACTCGAAGTAGTGGAGCGTGAAGAGCTCGGAGCACCATTGGTGGTACGTAGGCGGAGAGATGCTTCACAAGTGTAGTATGACATTATGTGATGCAGTGTGATACTGGTAAATGACGGGTAACAGCGGTTACTTTGTTTTAGGCGCAGCCGAAATCGCTTTTTTGAAGTGGTTTCGGCTGTTTTTATTATCAATTATTTCGGTGATTAGAAAAATGTATATTTGCATATAAAATTCCATTCCGAAAACATATAATAATATAATAGTACCGCAAATGGCTGATAAGCAAAATGTACTTCCCGATAATTATGATAATTGGCGGAAAGAGGTTATTTCATTGATAGAAAGTTCCAAACTGAAGGCTATATTTAGTGTAAATGCGGAACTGCTCGCTTTATATTGGAAAATAGGCAATGATATTCTAATTAAACAAAGAGAACAAGGTTGGGGGACAAAAGTCATTAGACAGTTGTCAAAAGGCCTAGCAAAGCGTTTCTGACTAAGGGTCAATTTTCTGTCTTATTTTTTTTAGTCCTCCAAATTGTATTTTAGCTTTTGATATTTGCGAATTGTTTCCCGTTGAAGGCTCTCAAGTGTGCTGATCTCTATGGATAGTTGGCGGAGCTTGGGATTAGCCTCTTTGAGAATTCGTGCTGTTTTATAATCATAGATTTCCGGTACTATTTCTCCGTTTCTTTTACATTCGTTCAGTAGGTAGGAAGCGCAGGCAATATAATGCTCTTTGAGGGCTTTGCGTCTTTTTTCGAGTAGCGGGCGGTAAGCTTTATCCTCATTGTATATGCGTTGATAGAAACCGTCTAAGGCTACTTTGCGGTCTTTTTTTTGTTCCGTATTGGTGGCTCTTTTGTATAAAGAATCGAGGGTGATATACTCCGGGTAGGATTTCAGTAGTGTTTCAACTTCTTTTTTAGTCTTTTCATAGGCCAATCTCTGAGGTTCCAGTTCTTCAGGCTTTATGGTAGTGGCAAGTTGTACCAGCCGGGGTTCTTGATTGAAGTTTGTAATTTTGTAGAGTTTTTTGCAATACTCAATGTACTTTTCTGTTATTTCCCAATTGTACTGCAAAGTCTTTTCTTGCAAATCAGTCTGTATGTTTGCCAGTGCATTTTCTAATTGAGCGATTTCAATTTGTAGCGAATCTGTCTTGGAAAGGGACTGTGCTGTTATCGGCAATAGGCAGCAAAGAGTAAAGACCGTTGATAGAATGTTTCTTTTCATGATATTAGATGTTTGGGTTAGTAATGAAAGCAAATATAAATTCTTTACTTTATAATTCCAATAATTCCTTTGGTTTTTTGAAGGATAAGCTGTGCGGGTGTTTTTATAGTCTGTCTAGCAACGGGCCTGAGAGGTTTATTATCTTTTTGTTATTAAAACAATCTGCCTTTTAATTATTTGCAAAGATACGATATTTAAGTCGTTTAATTTTTGTGCTCAATCTCATTTTTCTTCGTATCTTTGTGCTCCAAATAATTAACACCTCTGTTTCTATGCAAGAAAAGATTATTATTCTTGATTTCGGTTCACAGACCACGCAGCTTATCGGTCGTCGTGTTCGCGAGCTGAATGTATATTGCGAAATTGTGCCTTACAACAAATTTCCTCAGGGAGATGAGAGTGTAAAGGGAGTTATTCTTTCGGGCAGCCCGTTTTCCGTATATGATGAGAGTGCGTTTAAAATAGATTTAAACGAGATTCGCGGTAAATACCCTGTATTGGGAATTTGCTACGGTGCACAGTTCATCGCTTATACCAATGGTGGAAAGGTTGAGCCTGCGGGTAGTCGTGAATACGGACGTGCACATCTGAATTCTTTTGATAAAGGCAATGTGCTTTTCAAGGGAGTGAAGGAGAACACACAAGTATGGATGAGTCATGGTGACACCATCACAGCAATTCCTGACAACTTCAAAACGATAGCTTCGACAGATAAAGTGAAGATTGCCGCTTATCAGGTGGAAGGCGAGAAGATGTGGGGTGTTCAGTTCCACCCGGAAGTGTTCCATAGCGAGGACGGCACGCAGATGCTGAAAAACTTTGTTGTGGAAGTGTGCGGTTGCAAACAGGATTGGAGCGCTGCATCATTCATTGAAACTACCGTTGCCCAACTGAAAGAACAGCTTGGAGATGACAAAGTGGTGCTTGGCCTGAGTGGCGGAGTGGATTCTTCCGTTGCTGCCGTACTGCTGAATCGTGCTATCGGTAAGAACCTGACTTGTATCTTCGTGGATCATGGCATGCTGCGTAAGAATGAGTTCAAGAATGTGTTGCACGATTATGAGTGTCTGGGACTGAACGTAGTGGGCGTGGACGCAAGTGCCAAATTCTTTGCGGAGCTGGCAGGAGTGACCGAGCCGGAACGAAAACGCAAGATTATAGGAAAGGGATTTATTGATGTGTTTGATGAAGAAGCCCATAAGATAAAAGATGTAAAGTGGCTGGCACAGGGTACTATCTATCCGGATTGCATTGAGTCGCTTTCTATCACCGGAACGGTTATCAAGAGCCATCACAATGTGGGAGGATTGCCCGAAAAAATGCATTTGAAGCTGTGCGAGCCGTTGCGTCTGTTGTTTAAGGACGAAGTTCGCCGCGTAGGACGCGAGCTGGGCATGCCGGATCATCTGATTACCCGCCATCCTTTCCCCGGACCGGGGCTAGCTGTGCGTATCTTGGGTGATATAACTCCGGAAAAGGTGCGTATCTTGCAAGATGCGGACGACATCTTCATTCAGGGCTTGCGCGACTGGAAGGTGAAGGATGCCGACGGAAATGAAACGGTGCTTTATCATCAGGTTTGGCAGGCGGGAGTTATCCTGCTTCCGGTGCAGTCTGTCGGTGTAATGGGAGATGAACGTACGTATGAACGTGCTGTTGCCTTGCGTGCTGTTACTTCTACCGATGCCATGACTGCCGACTGGGCGCATCTGCCTTATGAGTTCTTGGGCAAGGTTTCCAATGATATTATCAACAAGGTGAAAGGGGTGAATCGCGTAACTTACGATATCTCCTCAAAACCGCCTTCCACAATTGAGTGGGAATAAGTAATACCTGAAAAGGGGATGAATTTCATTTTGAATTCATCCCCTTTTAGTTTCTTACGTGAGGCAGTGCATCACTCTCATGCAAGTATCAGATTTTCTGCATCGGGTATTACGATTTCTCCGCGGTGCAGCTCTATCAATCCTCTGTCCTGCATGTTGTTGAGAGCCTTTGATATCCCTGCGCGAGTCTCGTTGACTATTTGGGCTAAATCTTCCATCTTGATTTTCAGTACTTTCTTTCCCGACGGGCGTTCTACGTGGCTGAGGATGAAATGGGAAATACGTGCTTCAAGATCGTTGCCTGCCACCTTCCATAAGCGGTTATGCAGCATTTGGGCGCGGTTGCTCACCATGTTCATATAGTTCAGGCGGAATATCTCATAGCTGAATAGCTCTTTCATCACGAACGCTTTGCTGATGCTGACCGTATGTACCTCCGTATTGGCGCGGTGTGTAGAAGCATAGGATGTGTTCATGCCGAACATGGAATAAGGTTCGATCAGGTAGGGAGCCGGAAAATATTCCGTAAAGCTGTAAGAAGCATCAGCGGATAATGTGGAAGATGCTACTTCTCCTTTTAGAATGAACACCAGTTCGTGGCAGGAAGAATCTTTTTGCAAAAGAAGCTCTCCCGGTTTATGTTTCGTGAAATGCAATTTTACCTTTTCCAAGATACAGGTGAAGTCCTCTTGGGCAAGTCCTTGAAAAAGGGGTAATTGTAATAGTGTATCGAACATTGTTTCCATATAGTTTCTGTATTATGGTTCAAGAACAAAAGTAGGTATAATCGCTCTCTGCCGTAAACACTTACCCTCTCTTTTTGTTTTTTTTATTATTTCTTAAACGTGCTATTCATTCAGTTTTAAGAAATTTTGCAGAATGTATAAAAATAGATTATCTTTGCAGAAAAGAAAAAGGAGGAACGTATGTTTTCAGCATTTAATTGGCAACAAATGACCAGCGCTTTTATTGTGTTGTTTGCCGTAATAGATATTATAGGCTCTATTCCTATTATCATCAACCTGAAAGAGAAAGGAAAAGACGTAAATGCATTAAAAGCTACGTTGATATCGTTTGCACTGTTGATAGGCTTTTTCTATGCAGGTGATATGATGCTGAAACTGTTTCACGTAGACATCGAGTCGTTTGCCGTAGCAGGTGCGTTTGTCATCTTCCTGATGTCGTTGGAGATGATTCTCGATATTGAGATATTTAAGAATCAGGGGCCTATAAAGGAGGCTACATTGGTGCCGCTGGTGTTTCCGTTATTGGCGGGAGCCGGAGCATTCACCACGTTGCTCTCTTTGCGTGCCGAGTATGCCAGTGTCAACATCATCATTGCGCTGGTGCTGAATATGATATGGGTGTATTTTGTTGTCAGCATGACGGGACGCGTGGAGCGTTTTCTCGGTAAGGGCGGAATTTATATTATCCGCAAGTTCTTCGGCATTATCCTGCTGGCGATTTCCGTACGCTTGTTTATGGCAAATATATCATTGCTGTTGGAGAGTTTTCATAATTAAGACGGTCTTTTTTATTACTGTTCGGGGAGGAGGGGTGTGCATCTTTCCCTTCACTGTTTTTTCCTCTTCCTCAATTATCCTCTTTTGGGACTTTCTTTCATATTGTGGGATGAATAGTTAGAAATAGCGGTATAATCGCAGTCAGAACTATTTGTCGGGCATCATATTTCATATATTGTACACGAATTGATGATTTTCGTACAATGCTATGAATTATTTACTTGAAAAACGAAAAAAAACTGACTTTTTATTTTGCGTATAGGCTGAAATTTGTACTTTTGAGCATCGCTACAAGTTGTGTAGCGCGCATACCTGAAATAATTAACCTTTAAATAATGCACAACTATGAGTTATTTACGATTTGACAAGACCTTGATGGTTAATCTGCAAGAATCTTTGCCAAGGGAGATACTTCGGACTAACAAATCGGGGGCCTATCATTGTACGACAATTGTAGATTGTAACACACGAAAATATCATGGGTTGTTGGTGATTCCCGTTCCCAACCTGGATGATGAAAACCATGTGCTGCTGTCTTCTTTGGATGAAACGGTAATTCAACATGGCGCAGAGTTTAATCTGGGTTTGCACAAATATCAAGGAAACAACTTCAGCCCGAACGGGCATAAGTATATCCGAGAATTTGACTGTGAGCATATCCCGGCAACAACTTACCGCGTAGGAGGGGTAATCCTCCGTAAAGAGAAAATTTTTGTACATCACGAGAACCGGATTCTAATTCGTTATACCTTGGTGGATGCCCATTCGGCAACAACACTCCGGTTCCGCCCTTTTCTGGCATTTCGCAGCGTGCGTGAATATACGCACGAAAATGCACAGGCCAACCGCGACTATCAACCGGTGGAAAACGGCATCAAGACCTGTATGTATCCCGGATACCCGGAACTTTATATGCAACTGAACAAAAAGAATGAATTTCATTATCAGCCGGACTGGTATCGCGGCATTGAATATCCGAAGGAACAGGAACGCGGATATGATTTTAATGAAGACCTGTATGTGCCCGGCTATTTTGAGGTGGACATAAAGAAAGGTGAAAGCATTGTGTTCTCAGCAGGTATCTCGGAGATTTCGCCGCGCAAACTGAAGCAGACCTTTGAGGCGGAAGCGGAAGACCGTACTCCGCGGGATAGCTTCTACCACTGTCTGAAAAATTCGGCCCACCAATTCCATAACAAACAAGGAGAGGAGCATTATATACTTGCAGGCTACCCCTGGTTCAAGTGTCGTGCACGCGACTTGTTTATTTCTTTGCCCGGCCTGACTTTGGCGGTGGACGAACAATCGGAATTTGAAGATGTTATGAAAACTGCAGAGAAGGCTGTCCGCGATTTTATGGAAGATAGGCCGGTGGGCTATAAAATCTATGAAATGGAGCATCCGGATGTGCTCTTATGGGCGGTGTGGGCTTTGCAGCAGTATGCTAAGGAAACATCGCGTGAGCTGTGCCGGCAGAAGTATGGCAAACTGTTGGAGAACATTATGAATTATATTCGCGGCCGTAAGCATGACAACCTGTTCTTGCACGAAAACGGTTTGCTTTATGCAAACGGTAAGGAGAAAGCCGTTACATGGATGAACTCTACTGCCAACGGGCATCCTGTAATTCCTCGTACCGGTTATATCGTAGAGGTGAACGCTTTGTGGTATAATGCCTTGCGCTTTGTTGCAGATTTAGTTCGTGAGGGCGGAAACGATATATTTGCGGACGAATTGGATGATCTGGCCGAAATGGCGGGAAAATCCTTTGTAGAGGTTTTCCGCAATGAATACGGTTATCTGTTTGACTACGTGGACGGCTATATGATGGATTGGAGTGTCCGCCCCAACATGATATTTGCTGTGGCTTTTGACTACTCTCCATTGGATCGCGCACAGAAAAAACAGGTACTTGACATTGTGACAAAAGAGTTGCTGACTCCGAAAGGCTTGCGTACTTTAAGCCCTAAGAGCGGGGGATACAATCCTAATTATGTAGGCCCTCAGGTCCAAAGGGATTATGCATATCATCAGGGTACAGCATGGCCATGGCTCATGGGATTCTACATGGAGGCGTATCTGCGCATTTATAAGATGAGCGGCATTTCGTTTGTGGAACGCTATCTGATTGGTTTTGAAGATGAGATGACGAGCCATTGCATAGGATCGCTGCCCGAATTGTTCGACGGAAATCCGCCGTTCAAAGGCAGGGGAGCGGTGTCATTTGCCATGAATGTGGCGGAAATTCTGCGTATCTTGAAATTGTTGTCTAAATATAATTTATAGGAGGAGGAACGAAGATGAAAGTTTTAATGTTTGGTTGGGAATTTCCTCCCAAAATATATGGCGGTCTTGCAGTTGCATCATACGGAATCACCAAAGGACTGAGCTTGCAGGGGGATGTGGAAACGACTTTCTGTATGCCAAAGCCCACAGGTGAGGAAGAGAATTTCTTGAATATAATAGGCATGAACCAAGTGCCTATCGTGTGGCGTGATGTTAATTATGACTATTTGAAGTCACGTTTGTCAACGATGAGTCCGGAACAGTATTATGCGTTGCGCGATCATATTTATTCGGATTTCTCTTATATGCATGTCAATGACTTGGGGTGTATGGACTTTGCCGGCGGTTATCCGGGAAATCTGCACGAAGAAATCAATAACTTTTCAATCATAGCCGGAGTTGTGGCACGTCAGCAGGAATTCGACATTATTCATGCTCACGACTGGCTGACATACCCTGCCGGAGTACATGCGAAAATGGTAAGTGGCAAGCCGCTCTGCATCCATGTGCATGCAACGGACTTTGACCGTTCGCGCGGCAAGGTGAATCCTACCGTTTATTCTATGGAGAAGAACGGAATGGATTATGCAGACTGCATCATGTGTGTATCGGAGCTTACTCGCCGCACAGTGATAAATGAGTATCATCAGGATCCGCGAAAGGTGTTTGCCATGCATAATGCGGTGTATCCGCTTTCGCAGGAGTTGCAGGATATTCCGCGCCCGGATCATTCCAAAGAGAAGGTGGTTACCTTCCTCGGACGTATCACTATGCAGAAAGGCCCGGAATACTTTGTGGAAGCCGCAGCATTGGTGTTGCAACGTACCCGCAATATACGTTTCGTAATGGCAGGTTCGGGCGATATGCTGAATGCCATGATAAACCTGGCTGCCGAACGGGGCATTGCCGACCGTTTCCATTTCCCCGGTTTCATGAAGGGCAAGCAGGTGTATGAGGTTTATAAGAATAGTGACGTATTCGTTATGCCTTCCGTTTCCGAGCCTTTCGGTATCGCGCCGTTGGAAGCCATGCAGTGCGGAACGCCTTCCATCATCTCCAAGCAGTCAGGATGTGGTGAGATTCTCGATAAGGTGATAAAAACCGATTATTGGGACATTCATGCTATGGCCGATGCTATCTATTCCATCTGTATTAATCCGTCTCTTTTCCGCTATCTTCAGGAGGAGGGTAAGAAGGAAGTGGACGGAATAACCTGGGAAAAGGTAGGTTTGAGAATTCGTGCTCTTTATGAGGATGTGTTAAGAAACTATGGTAAATAATAAAACAATAAATACTAATGAGAACTATCTGTCTTTATTTTGAGATACATCAAATTATACATCTGAAACGTTATCGTTTCTTTGATATCGGTACAAATCATTATTACTATGATGATTATGCTAATGAGACAAGTATAAATGAAGTTGCTGAACGCTCGTATATTCCCGCCTTGAATACGCTCATTGAAATGGTGAAGAACTCGGACGGTGCGTTCAAGGTGGCTTTGTCCATTTCCGGTGTGGCATTGGAGCAGTTGGAAATCCATGCGCCTGCCGTAATCGACCTGTTGCACCAGCTCAATGATACGGGATGTTGTGAGTTCTTGGCCGAGCCATACTCTCATGGACTTTCTTCTTTGGCCAATGAGGATTGCTTTAAGGAAGAAGTAATGCGCCAGAGTGCCAAGATGAAACAGATGTTCGGTAAGGCTCCGAAGGTGTTCCGTAATTCCAGTCTGATCTATAATGACGAGATCGGTGCGGTAGTGGCAAGTATGGGCTTCAAGGGTATGCTGACCGAGGGGGCTAAACATGTGCTTGGCTGGAAGAGTCCGCACTATGTTTATCACTGCAATATGAACCCGAATCTGAAACTGTTGTTGCGTGATTTCAAGTTGTCGGATGACATCAGTCTGCGTTTCTCTAATTCCGAATGGAGTGAATATCCGTTGTTTGCCGATAAGTACATTAGCTGGATTGATGCATTCCCGCAAGAAGAACAGGTTATCAACATATTTATGGAACTTTGTTCATTGGGTATGTCACAGCCTTTGTCTTCCAATATTCTGGAATTCCTGAAAGCGTTGCCTGCATGCGCAAAGGAAAAGGGTATCACTTTCTCAACTCCTACGGAGATTGTCACTAAGTTGAAGTCTGTTTCGCAGTTGGATGTTCCATATCCTATGTCGTGGGTGGATGAGGAGAGAGATACAAGTTGCTGGCTGGGTAACGTGATGCAACGTGAGGCTTTCAATAAGCTGTATAGCGTAGCCGAACGTGTACATATCTGCGATGACCGCCGTATCAAGCAAGACTGGGACTATTTGCAGGCAAGCAATAACTTCCGTTTTATGACAACCAAGAATAGCGGTGTGGGGTTGAATCGCGGCATCTATGAATCTCCTTATGACGCATTTACCAATTACATGAATATTTTGGGGGATTTCATCAAACGTGTTGACTCTCTCTATCCGATAGATATCGATAATGAGGAACTGAATGCTTTGCTGACTACTATCAAAAATCAAGGCGACGAAATAGAAGAGCTGCACAAAGAGTTGGAAAAAACACAGCATAAGCTGGAGAAGGAGAAGACAGCAGAGAAGAAGAAGGAAGCAAAGGCTGCTGCCAAAACAGCTCCTAAAGCTGCCGCAAAGGCTGCTGTCAAGAAAACTGCTGCTAAAAAGTCGGTTGCCAAGAAAGCAGAACCGAAGAAAAAGGCTGAATAAGAAATATATTTTATATGAATGTAAAAAGAGATACTTATCACAAGTATCTCTTTTTACATTTAAGATGTTATTGTATTTTTATATTGTGCTGTATCGGTGTAATGATGAATGTGAATTCATAATCTCCATAAGGCACTTGATACTCTTTGCGGGCAATACTTCCCCAACTGTTGACACAGCCTAATCCTGCTTGCACTTTGTCAATACAGAGGTTGGTTAAGTCGGCTTCTTCCACTTCCTGAGAGTGCCCTTGTTGCTTGCTCCAACCTTCGTCCAATGATTCAATAGTATAATGCAAAGCAGATGCAGAGAATGGAGTAGCAGCAATCACTTCAATGCCGTTGCCTGCCTTATTCAACATCTTCCACCAACGGATATCGGTCTTGGTACCGTTTTCCTGTGGACGGATATAAGGATAAAACTGTTCCGTTACACTTTGGTGATAGATGCCGAGGTTGGTGCAATGATTGCGGTCAATATAGTTTTCAATCGGGCCGCGGCCGTAATATTCAATCGTTTCAAAACTGCGAGGCATGGGTAGTTGCATTCCGAAACGGAACATGTTGGGAACTTTTACACTCTTTTCTGTTGTTAGTTTTTGGGTTATTCTCATGGCGCCGACGTTGTTGATGACATAAGTCAGATTCAGCTTGGCAGATACTTTCGGCAAGTTATACTCTGCTTCCACAATAATTTGCTTGTTTTCTGTTCGTTGATTCAATGAAGTCAGTTTGATTTCCGGATTTTTCCATACTGCATATTTCTGGTGTATACGTGCACCGAAGTCATTGTCGGTAGGAGCACGCCAAAAGTTGGGTGTCAGAGCTTCACCTTTTTTTAATCAAGTCTTGGCCGTTTACCTTGTATTTAGTCAGGTATCCGCTATGCTTGTTGAATTCGGCACAGAAAGCGTCATTGGAGATTATCAGATAATTCCGGTCACTATCCTGTACGGGGGGAACAGCTGCTGCCACATTGCTATATTCGTAATTTTTCAGTTCCACAGCATGATTTTTGTAAGGCTTCAGCGTCAATTGGTCTTTAGCTATGGTGTGTCCTGCAGGAAGCAAACCTTCTCGATTCTTCAATTTGTATGAAACGTTCAGCAGCCACTCCGCATGTTCACAGGTCTTGCCTAAATCCAGTTTAATTTTAGCTGTCTGTTGGGGAGCGACATCCAGTTTGTCCGTTCGGCCGGTACGTACCACCTTACCGTTCCTCAGAACCTCCCATTCTAAATAGTAAGCGGACAGATTACGGAAAAAGTATTCATTGAACACATTGATTTCTCCATTTTCCAAATCAGCAGGCGTAGTCCAGATATTCTGATAAAAGTAGCCTACCTCGTACATGTGTGGATTGGGTATACGGTCGGGACTGATAAGACCGTTGTCACAGAAGTTTATGTCACTCGCATCGAAACGGTTGAAATCACCGCCATATGCATAAATCATCTTGCCGTTCTTGCCCGTCCAACGTATGGACTGATCAACAAAGTCCCAGATGAAACCGCCTTGGAATTTGGGATATTTACGAATCAAATCCCAATACTCCTTGAAACCACCTTGCGAGTTACCCATGGCATGAGCATATTCGCACTGAATCAATGGCTTTTGGTAACTATCGTCTGTGCAATATTGCTCACATCCGTTGTAACCTGCATACATAGGACAGTAGATATCCGTCTTACCTGTTTTGCCGGCTTGTTCGTATTGCACTGCACGACTTGAATCTTCGGCTTTCACCCAGTCATAGGCTGCTTCGAAGTTAGGACCGTATCCGGCTTCGTTTCCCAATGACCAGAAGATTATACTGGGATGATTAAAACCGCGCTGTACATTGCGCCGGTTGCGTTCCAGATGCGCTTTTTTATAATCGGTACGTTTGGCAAGGCTCTCCTTGCCATATCCCATTCCATGTGATTCGATGTTGGCTTCTGCCACTACATAGATACCATATTGGTCACACAAGTCGTACCACAAGTTATTGTCGGGATAGTGGCAAGTGCGCACTGCATTCAAATTGAACTGCTTCATGATCTGAATGTCCTGAATCATACGTTCGCGGGAAACTACATAACCGTAATCAGGATCCATTTCGTGGCGATTGGCTCCTTTGAAAAGAACGGGTTGTCCGTTCACCAAGATTTGGGAATTCTTCAACTCTACTTTACGGAATCCCACTTTTATGGGAATCACCTCATTACCACCCTGTAAGGTGGCACGCAATGTATAAAGGTAAGGAGTTTCCGCTGTCCATTTATGAGGGTTATCTACATTTATCACCACTGTACCGTTGTTGTGTGCCGTTGTTTCAGCCACTGTTTTGCCGGTAGCGTCCAGCAACTCCAAATTCGTATTACCACTACCTTTCAGGCGGACAGTTACACTCAAAGAGCCGTTCTTATAGTTTGCATCCAAATCGGGAGTAATACGGATATCCTCAATGCGCTTCTTGTCGCGGGCATACAGGTAGCAGTCGCGTCCTACTCCGCTGTAACGGAAAAAGTCCTGATCTTCCAAATAAGTACCGTCACACCAACGGAATACCTGAAAGGCAATCAGATTTTTCTGCCCCGGTTTCAGGTAAGAAGTCAAGTCGAACTCTGCTTCCAGTTTGCTGTCCTCACTGTAACCTACATATTTACCGTTCACCCACAGATACATATTGGAAGTGACCGAACCGAAATGGGCAATAATATCTTTACCTTTCCAATCGGCAGGAACAGTGATTTCACGACGGTAGGAGCCGACGTGATTATTGGCAATAGGTACATGAGGAGGGTTATTCTTGAACTGGTTACGCCAGGCATAGCCGACATTTACATAAATGGGGTCGCCATAGCCGTTCAACTCCCATACACCGGGCACAGGTATATTGCTCCATCCCTTGTCGTTAAACCCCGGTTTCCAAAAATCAACGGGACGGGCATCGGCATTTTTCACCCAAAAGAACTTCCACGTACCGTTCAGGGTCATAAAGCGTGTAGAGTGTTCTTTAACCCCTACATGAGCTGCATCTGCTGACTCATACGCAAAATAATTGGTGTGCATCGGTGCGCGGTTTACGGCATTGATTTCCGGATTCTGCCATTCGGTAAAGGACTGGGCATTTATAACCGTAGACAAAGCTACAAGCAGTCCGGTAAAAATCTGTCTTTTCATGATATTCGATTCTTTTTATGTTATTCAAATACTGTTTCCAATAGAATTTGTCCTTTTCTATCTACTACTTTCGCCTTTATTCTTCCTTTTTGAATATCCAGACGTGTGGCACTTTGATTGCTTCCTACAATGACGGGGAAACTGTTTCCGGCACTGTTTGCCTTATGGAAAGCAAATTTATGAGTGTGTCCGGCTATCATAAGGTTGATATTCGCTTTGTTCAAGATAGGCAGTAACTTGCGTGCCAGGTCATTGCAACCATGGTTGATAGGGCGGTTGGCAAAAGTGTTGATGGTGGGGTAGTGGGAGATAACGATACGATATTTGGCTTTTTTGAATTCTTTGGTTTTCACCAACTCTTTCAGCCATGTTGCCTGTTCGCTGCGATAATTGTCGAAATCCAATAATCCGGCATATGCGGGAATGGTGTCCGGCTTGTCCTCACCGCAATCTATCATCACAATCATAATGTCTCCGATGCGGTATGAACCGTATATTTTACCATTCTTCTTAGGAAACAGCTTAGGGTAGATACGCGCCATTTTTCCGCGTGTTTCGTGATTTCCGCGCACCAGTTCAAAAGGTGTGGAAGTGGCAAACATCTTTACGCTGGTATCAATAAACGCTTTAAAGGGGGTTTCCTCATTCTCCATATAGCTCATCACATCTCCTGCATAAAAGAAAGCGTCACATGTTTTATATTCACAGAGCTCCAGCAATGTTTTTAGTTTGGCGGCATCATTATGGATGTCACTGGCGACGAACAGCGAACCGCCTTTGCTGTCAGGATCTGTTGTTTTGAATGTGTACCATTGCGAAGTAATGCTGTCACCGAAGACGATTTTGTATGGTTGGAATTCACGCATTTCTTTGGTATGAATACGGTATTGGTATGTACTTCCCGGCTTCAGTTTTTCTGCTCTGATAGAATGAAATGTATTGTAGGCCGCATGCATTCCATATTCGGTATGATAGTAGGTTTGGGAATGGGAGTCCCCCTTTTGTTTGAGTTCGATAAAGGAGAATGCCGGGTGCGAGGTTGTAAAATTGAAACTGGCTCCGTCAGCAGTTACTTCTTGCAGATAAGGCCCATGGTTGATATTGAACGGAATGTCACTTTGGGCATGGGTATAGGTGAAACTTAAAGCTGACAACACTGTCAGCAGAAGAAGCTTCAATTGTTTTTTCATTACTAAGATATTCATGATGGCATATTGTTGATAGTTTGCAAATTTAATAAAAATACGGGTGGAAAGAAAATCCTGTCCCACCCGTATTGAAGGTTAGTGTTAAGTTAGAGTGCTATTTATTTAAGGCATTTAAGAATTGGGCTATTTGTGCTTCGGTAGTGGCAATGTTGTTCATTAATTGCCAACCTTCTTTAGCGTTCTCAGCGGATAGAGAAGGTAATTTATCTTTTAACTCATCAAACTTACCGATGGTTTTGCGTTTTTCTATTTGTTCATAGAGACGGTATACTTCACTGCTATTAGCAGCTTTTCCATGTATGCGGCAGAAGGCTATTTCTCCTTGGAAAGGGAATTGGGCGTTGGTAGCAGTGGCTGCGTTGTTTGGTGAATCGCCTCCGACATACATCCATTGGTTGTTGGCATTGCTGTTGAGTTTTACCTTACCGCTCAGTCCTGTCAACGTTCCGATGAGTATTCCATCCAGATAAGCATTCATTTCTTGACCATCGAAAGTAAATACGTAGTGATAATAACGGGAAGCCTCTATTGCTGGATAAAGGATACGCTTATACCCGCCATTGGTACAGTTAAACATGGCATAATATTGTTCTATTCCACTTTCATTCATTTGGAGACCAATGAAAGCGCCTTCTAAACCGCTAAAAGGACATTGCCGCACTGTGTTGTTGGTCTTGCAATACACTTCATACGTAAACTGTTGTTCTATCTTACTCTTGAAATCTGCATGACTACTGTAGTCTATCTTGAAAAATTTCTTACTATCTCCGGTGTACTTGCTGACATACATTTTTAAGTCCGAATTATATTCTATCTCCGGTTTTTGATCTGCATTCCCCAATACTGCTGTCAACCCTGAAGGTGCTACATTAGCGGTCATATTATCCGGGACGAACATTATATCAATAAAATCGGCTTTGGGAGCAGTTGCATTGGGGTCTGCTGTCCATTCTTTTGTGGTGAATGTCTGTGTTTTTGATTCAGATTCATTTTCAAAAGAGTCTACAGCTTTTACCTGAACTGTATATTCGGTATTATACTTCAGACCACTGATGTCCCAACTTACGGAGGCAGGCATATCTTCCCGCAAAAAATATTCCGAGTATACTTTGTAAGTCTTCGTTTCTTCTGCACCACTGATTTCTACCAGATATTTGGCCACGAGGTCATCGTCTGTGGCTTGGGGGATAATTATGGTACAACTATTCGCTGTGATATTTTCTATGGTGAAATCTTGTGACATGATAGGAGCATCTCCACCTGTACGGGCTTCAGTATAGATAAACTGCGAACCGTCGTGTGGTGCTTTTATAATCCAAGGTTTTTTGATTTCCTTTTTACGTTTGGTATCCAGGCGTACTATTTCCACGTCCATATTGTCGTCACAGTTCACGATCAAACCTTCCGTTACTTCTTCTCCGCTATCGCGATAACATTCTTTACGGTCATTTCCATGTACGTTTATGTCGAGGTCGGATACTACTCCATAATACCCCGGTCCTACATTGACCCATGTGAAGTCGTTTTGTTTGATAGAACGTTCGTCTTCTTGCGTGAAGTGCAGGTGTCCGGTGAAGTGTACTACTTGTGGGTAAGTCTTCAATGTGTTGTACAGTTGGTTATAGTGATACCAGGGGCTGTAAGCAGTTTCACCTACTGCAGGAGTATGTGAGAAAACGAAAATGGGCTTTCCCGGATATTTACGCGCGGCTTTTTCCAAATGGTTTTTCAGGAAGACTACGGCGTTCAGGTCATAGTTTCCCCATGCGTCCGAAATACTCAGCGTGATGAAAGGATAGCCGTTTATCTCTATATACTGATGGATTGGTTGTGCAAATACATCGTTGAAGAATTGTTTGGTATCTTTGTTATAGAGCTCATGGTTCCCTAACATGAAGTATGTTTTCACATCTGCCGGAAGATTCTGTTGGAACAAATTTTGGAGTCCGCGATAAGCAGCCTCATTGCCTCCGTCGGTCATGTCGCCACAAACAAAGATATTCTTTATGTTGGGTTGTTTTTCCAACAACGCTTTCAGTGCGCGTGGAGTTTTTATATCGGCATGTTCGGTACCTGTTTTGCGGCCATAGTGCAAGTCGGAAAGTACGGCAAAACTTAGTGCCGGTTTGGAGGTTGTTTCCTGAGCAGGAGCGGCTTCTTGTTCAAAAATCAGTTCCTTTTCATCGCTTTTCAACGAGTTCACCAGTTGTACAGTGGTTGTACGGGCTTGTTGCGTTTCGTTTTGAGGAACTGTTAATGTTATTTTTCCCGATTGTTCTTGAACCCCTTGTGGGGTGGCTGTAACAAAGTTCCCCTCTTCTGCTGTTTTTACTTCCCAGGTAACGCCGGGGGTAGAAGTGACTGTTAGCTGATAACTGCTTCCTTCTGCGATTACCGGAATTGTAAGCTGGGCACCTGATAGGGAAATGTCCTCCGACGAATAGGTGATGGATGCCACCACTTGTGCTTCCGCTTTGTCATCTTCGCAAGCAAACACAAGTGTTGCAAGCATACAGATAAAGACAAACGGCAAATAAATGTATGATTGTGTTTTCATGATTCGTTTAAATGGTTCGTTCTATTTTAAAAGGTTTAAATTGAAAGTAATACCTATTGAAAACAATGTTGCGTTATCCTTATTTTTACCTTGTTGTGTTTCTCCCTCTCCTCCTGTCAATAGGAGGAGAGGGAAGATGCGCTGTTTTTTACTCGTAATGATTCTGATGTAACTACTGAAGTATATTAGTAACCATATAATTCGAGTTCATCCAATGATACGTTGTACATCCAATAATTACCATTAGGAACTTCTGTGAGGGACAGGTTACGGTTGGCATTTGTCAGGAATGAAAGTCGTATGATTGTCGTCTCTGGATTTATTGTTATGAATTCACTCTCATAATAGTTGACTTCGACACCGGTTTTGTATTCATCCTTGACATATCCGTCTACTTTCTTTTTGAAGAATGGCATTTTATCATCAAAAGACAAGCATGGGGTTAAATCATCTTTACTTGTTCCTGCATAGAATTTCGCTTTTCCCGGGTAGTTGCCTCGTGATTGTTTCATTACTATTTTGAGATGATTGATGTTTGCATCGGTGACGTTTATATCAATATATATTCCGTAAGTTGAGTCGAAATACTTCGTTTTATCATCACCTGTTTCGAAGTTCCATTCGGATTGCCAATAACCGGCGCCTGTGTTTGCCCAGTCACTAGTTGCATCCTGTCCCCATAATTTTCCATCAGCTAATAATTTAACTGGTAAATCAGACCAAGAGCTTACTCCTTCGCTATTCGTACTCAACTTATCCGTCAGATCCAATTTCTTCATTACCGAGATTTGCAGATAGATGATGTCTTTTTTTACAGCAATCGCATTATTGGTGCACGATTTCATTTGTACGGGCAATAGGTATTCTCCGGTAGCCGTTTGTGCCGTAGTTGTTACTGTAATAGGATAATCTTTAGAACTTGCATTCGTGAGTTCTCGTGTCAATTCTACTTCGTTGAGTGTATAAGTATCGCTTGGCAGGAGTGTATAGTTGGTACTGTTTTCTGTATTGTACGCACTAACCAGTCCTTCCAAAGTGCTTTGCTCGGTTTCAAAACTTACAGTAGCGGCTTCATCCCATTGGAATCCTGTGTTTAATTTCAGGCTCAGCTTTTTGGTTGTGCTTTTGCTTGCTTCTACAATGTCGCTATTTGTTTCACCCGATGCCAATCCGATAGATAAGATCGGAGTTTCTACTGAGAACTTGAAATAGCATACCGTCTCTTTATTTACCAGGAACGGCATTCCTTCGCATGCTGCCAGCGTGACCGGAAGAATGTATTCTCCTTCTGACAAGGCAGTGGTAGAGCTTGCTTTTGCACTGATTACGATGGCAACCTCTTTGTTGCTTCTGTCTGCGGTGCCGAACTCCAGTTTGCCGTCGGTTCCTATTGTATAGTAGTCCGCAGGCAGCAGAGTGGCTGATTTTGATTCGGCTTGGTTATATACGTCTACCCATTCTTGCAGTTTAATGGGATCTGCTTCAAAGACTACCTTACTATCCCAACGGTTGTCTACGTTCATGGCAACGTTCAGTGTCTTTGTTATATCCCCTGTGATGCCGGCAATGAGTGCGTCTCCCTCGCCAATGACACCGCCTGGCTCTACCAGGGAAAATTGGGGGGTGATAGCTTTCAGTTGGATAAGGAGAAAGTCATACCCCTCTTTTATTTCGCAACCCTCGGCGGTGAGACGGACGGCGACAGCATATTGTCTGTCGTTTATGTCCGTCAAATCTTTCACAGAATTTTTAATAGTCATGTCCACTTTCTGCTGTTTCACATCGGCAGCCACTTCTATTGTGGGGGGCAGTGAGTAGTACGCTGCCGGAAGCAGGGCATAGCTTGTCTTGTGCTCGGTATTATAGGCATCCAACTCCTCCTGTGTCAGCGGAGTGAGTTGGGCATTGACGGCATCCTTGTTGCTGCTTCCTGTTCTTGTCAGTTGCAGGTTGACGGGAATATCCTTTGACTCATTTAGAAAGGCTACTGTTTTCTCTGTTTCCTTCCATGCCAGTTTGGTAATGGAAGAATTATCCGTTCCTTCTGTGCCTTCAATATCTACCGGCGGGGGCAACAAACTGCTGTCATCTTCATCGCTGCAAGCGGCGGAGAAGCATAGCAGTCCGCTGATCAGCGATAGAAATAGTATATTGTTCTTTTTCATGATTTTGTTTTTTTATTGCTATGGTTTTCTTTAATAAAACTGAAAGACTTCCTTACAGCTTATTTTTTGCAGTCGATAGTCATTTTATAGATGGACTTACCGTTGATAGGAGTTTCGCATTTGTCCTTCAAACCTTGCATGTGCGGTTCATAGTAGGGCAGAAACGCGTAACCCTTGTGTCCGGTATTTGCATTGACGGCTTCCAGCAGGAACATGGAATAATATTGCCATTTGGCAGAGCCATGCCAAAAGAGGTCACGTGCTTCCTTGCGGATGATGGAACCCTCGTTGTCCATAGCTATATGTACAACGGGATTGATTTTTCCGCTTTCATATTTGTAGAAGTTCAGCTTGAAACCGTCCACCGGCTTATTGTCTTCGGTTACCGAAACTTCAATGAGGTCGGTGAAATACTCCCACATGCAGGAATCCCACAAGCGGTACTCTTTCTTGGAAAGGTTGGCGTTGAGGCACAACAACTCGTATTCGTTCCAGTAACACTCTTCCAGAGTTCCGTAAGTGTTGTCGTTCATAATACCGTCCGGTGCTCTGAATCCTTTCCCGTTGATAGGGTTGTTCTTGCCGTTGAAATTTACTACATACAAGTCCCAGATGCCGCGGAAGTGCCCCAACTCGTGTGTGATGGAAGCGATGGTTTTGGCTTTGGTTTCATCGAAGTGGTCATAGAACTTATCCACATTTTCCTCGTTTGGGTTAATAACGAGGATGTTAGACATCCCTTTTCCGTCGTCCCCGCAACCGCCGCCTTTGCCTACTTCAAAGTCCTGTATCACGAAGTCGTAAACTACGAGGCATTGGAATTTGTTGAAGTCTATTTTGTCGGCATGATCCACCGGTACATCCCAGTGCTTGGAGATATTATTACCTTTGTCGTCCTTGCCGTTTTCGTAGATGATAATGTCCTCCAGGTCGGGAATAAACACATAATTACGTTTCAATGCGCCCTGCTTGTCCAGCTTGTTGAAGCGTTCGTTGATGGCGTCCCATTCTGTCTTCAAGCGGTTTTTGAAGAATTCCGCATCTCTCATTTCCCAGCCTTCCTTGTCGATGGCTATCTTTACGTTGAAAGCGCAATTGGTTCCGTCGTCATATTCCAGACCGACATTTTCTGGATTGAATTCACCGCCATCAGGAACTTCCGTTCCGGGTTCACCGGGTAGTTGAGGCTCGTTCTTGTCATCATCGGAACAGCCGACGAACATCATCCCTAAACAAAAGAAGAGTAGTGTATAGAATTGTTTCATAATGATACTTTTTATGGTAATATTAATATCCGAATATTTCAATCTCTGCTAATCCGACCAGTTTGCTACCTACGTTTGCGGCTGTTATGTCAGTCAGCGTTCCTTTTTTGCTTTCTAAGAATGCGATGCGTACAGCTGTGACTTCTCCGCAGTCCTGATAGTCCAAATCCCGGATGTGTCCTCCGTCAAGTTCCAATAAATAGTTTGTTTTCTTTTTGGCATTAGGGAAGACTGGAGCAATTTCTTCTGCATCATCGTTTGTCTTTATAAGTGTCCATTCAGGGTTGCTTACGGTTTTGGCATAGACTTTTGCTTTTGTGGCAAGTGTATGCCATGCGTATGCCGATAATCGGATCTTCATGGCTTTGGTTATTTTCTTGTCCAGATTGGAAATATCCACATAGATGCCATAGGTAGGATCGCAGTAGGATTCAAGCCCTTCCACTGTATAATAGTAGGACTCCCAGAAAAGACCTTCGCCCACTCCGCCGTCAATCAGTTTACCTATTGTTTTTGGACTGCTATTGGTGGTGATGTCGCTGTCAGTCGGTTTTATTTGTATCATTCCGTCTGTCAGGCTGATGGGCAGATAGCAAGTGCCTGCATTGACTTCAAATGGCATTCCTTCCACCTCTTTCAGTATGATGGGCAGCAGGTAGTCTCCGTCTGTCATGCCTTCCTGATACTTGACGGTAATATCCAGTTTTTGGCTTCTTTCTGTTTCGGCAAACTCCACGACGGGAATGTTGTAAGCAGATGTCGGCAATAACTTGTGAATCTTTCCGGTCTCAATGGAATATTGGTCTACCAGGAAATGGAGGATGTCTTCGTCGGTTTCCGGATGAACCTTGAACTTCCAGCCTTCATTCGGCATATTCAGCTTTAGGGAGGTAGTGAAAGTGGCTTGCTGCAAATACGTGTTTGAGGTATGTACTTTGAGCGGTGTCTGTATGCCGATATCGCTCATGGACACTTGGGGAGTGATGACTTTGGGCTTGATAATCAGATCGCACTTGTTTGGATTGACGCTATGCGTTTCGCTGATTAGCTTGACAGGCAACACATATTCCTGGTCTTGATCCAATTCGCCGATAGCGGCTTTCAGTGTGATGTCCAGCGGCTGGCTTTCTACGCCTGCTTCGAACGCATATTGTTGGTTGAACTCATAGCAGTCCGACGGCAACAGTACGTAATCAGAGCCAATCAGTTTGTTATAGGCATCCATTTCTTCCTGTGTAAACAGGCGTACTGCGGCAGTGCGTGCAATGTCGTTGTCTGTGCCGCCTTTACCTACAATGGTGCTGAAAATCAAATCCTTGTTCACATTGTAGAAGTCCACTTCCTGCAATCCGTTATCTTTCAGATAAAGGGTGGAAGAGAAACTGTCATCATCAAAATGCACTTCCCCGGGATCCTCACAGGAAGTGGTGGCAAAAGCCATCCATCCGCAGAGCAGTGATGTTATATAAATGTTCTTTTTCATTTTCTTCGGTTTTAAAGTTCTTTCGTTTAATATCCGGGTGCCTGTACCAGGTTTGTATTCTTTCCGATTTCACTCTGTATGATAGGTAATATATACATGCGTGTGCTCCATTTATAAGGTTGGTTCACTTTTACACGTTGGTTGAACTCGGCGAAAGTCGGATTCATTTTTTCTACGGCGTTCAGTCCTTCGCGTTTGCCTGCCGACAGGTATTGCGGTGCTACCATGTAGCGGCGCAAGTCGTAAAAACGGTGTCCTTCGCCATAGAACTCAACGAAGCGTTCGTTCAGAATCCAGTCTGTCAGTGTGCGTTCGGACTCGGTGATATCCGCTTCGGTGATGGCGGGCAGACCGGCACGCTGGTGCACCTTGTTCAGGTTTTCGAGCGCTTTGGGCGTGTTGCCTTGTGCTGCATAACATTCGGCAAGATTCAGGTAAAGTTCTGCCATGCGGATGAGCGGACGTTGGAAACGGTCGTTGGTGACATTGCCGTTCCTGTCGTAGCGACGGTTGGGACGAACGAACTTTTGTGACAGGAAGCCTGTTTCGCAGCGGTCACGATAATGCAACTCGGGGTTTAAGCCTTGCTTTTGGCTGTCTTTCATTTCCAGACGCACCGGTTTGCCTTCTGCGGTCGTTGTGCCCCAATCTCCCTGGTCGAATGCCATCCAGGCATAGAAGCGGGGCTCGCGGTTGATTGCCAGGTTGATGATGTCCGGACGTGATTCGTCTACACCTGCTCTTTGCAACAGGTCGGGTTGGGTGGTATCCAGGAACTTGCCGTCTTTGGTATAGAATTTCTCCATACTGCCCAGATAGGGGGCGTAACTGTTGTAACCGTCCACCCAGTTGCCGTCGTTCTTTTGCAGCACACGCCATGGCATCATACAGTCGGGAGCGTAACCGTCGTCTTTCGATACACCCCAAATGTATTCGGTATTTCCTTCGTTGTAGCGGCTCGACGTTAAGTAACGCAGCATCAGTACCCGTTTCTTGAATTCGTCCGTAGCGCCTCCCGGAATATAAATATTGCTCAAAGAGATATTTTGGCGGTCGTACATTTCCAGGTCTTCATACAGTTTATGACCGGCAATGCGGGCTTCTTTAAGAGCTTCTTCGCAGGCCACGCGGGCTCGTTCCCACTTCTGCGGGTCATAGGTGAGGCTGACAAGTTCGGTACCGTAGTCCACACCGTCAAGTGAAGTACTGATCTTGTTGCGCCAGTCTTTGTAAGGGAACCCGCCGTTCCACAAAGGAGAGGCAGCATAAACCAGCACTCTGGCTTTCAGAGCGCAGGCAATGGCATGAGTGGCGCGTCCACGTGTGTTCTCCGTACGTTCGGTGGGCAGGTTATATCCTTTGATAACCTTCTCATCCAGCGTTTTCACAATCCAGTTGGTCACTGCATCATAATGGAAGCGTCCATTATATTGTGAGGATGGAGTTTCGGGATCTATGCGTTTGTCGGTGATGGGGCATGGTCCGTACATGCGCAACACTTGGAAATGATAATAGGCCAGCAGGAAATAGGCTTCAGCTTCGTATTCGGCACGTTGCTGCTCGGTTATTCCTTGGGCTTTGGGCAGATACTCCAAAAAGAGTAAGGTTTGTCCGATGTATTTATAACAGAGATTCCAGTCTTGCGGCGTTTCGCTGATGGGAATCAGCAAGTCGTATGCTATTTTATGCTGAAGTTCGCCCCATGCTTGCGGGGTGGCAAACTCATCTGCTGAGGCCTCAACATTTCTGTATTGAATAGGATTGTTTACATTGGCATAGCAGGAATAGAGGAAGTCTTCCGTTTCGTTCGCGTCTTTCACCGTATCGTCCATGCCCACTTGTTCGGGAGGAACAATATCCAAAAAGTCGCAGGAAGTCATCAGTACGCCTGAGGAAAACAATAACGCACCGCCTATAAGTTTTATGGATTTCAGTAATTTCATAGTTGTCTGTTTTTTTAGAAGTTTAATTGTAAACCGATATTAAAGGTACGTTGCAAAGGATATTTATACCATTCCAACTCAGGATCCCATTCTTTGAAGGGACTGAATACGGCTATGTTGTCACCGGTCAGGTAAACGCGGCCGTATTTGAAGGTGTATCCCACTTCCAGTTGTTTGAATCGCAGGAAATTACCGTTGCGCAGCCAGTAAGTGCTGTTTTGCCGGTTGTTGTCAGTCTCTGAATTGGTGATGCCCAAACGGGGGTATTGCGCATGAGGGTTTTGGTTTTCTTCTGTCCAGCGGTTTTCGGCAACGTATTGGAAGACATTGTGGCTCTCTGCTCCGAACGGGTGGACGCCGCCATCCTTGTTCATGTTGATTTTACGCATGGCGGAACCGTTGAAGAACACGCCGAGATCCCATTTCTTGTAAGTAAGATTCACTCCGAAACCGTATTGGATGCGGGGATCTTTACCTAATTCGGAAATGAAAGCCTGGTCATAACTGTTGATAACTCCGTCACCGTTCAGGTCGCGGTATTTGATATCACCCGGCATAGGAGTACTTCCCAACTCCTGTTTGGCATGGTTGTCTATTTCCTCCTGACTGCCGAAAAGTCCTTCTGCCACATATCCGTATTGGTAACTCAACGGACGTCCGGTTTTTATCTGCCAAGGATATTCGTGCCAGATTTCATCTATGTACACATATTTGTTCTTGGTATAGGTGAAGTTTCCGCGGAAGTCGATAGTGAGGTTTTTGCCTATCTGTGTGCTGTAGCTTGTGCTCACCTCATATCCTTGGTTGGACATTTCCCCTATCGGAGAATAGGGAAGGGCGTTGGAGAAACCAATCATGTTGGGCCATGCGGCGCGCATCATCAAGATGTTGTACCGTTTTTCGTGGAAATAGTCGAAGATGATGTTCCAGTTACGGAAGAGAGTGATGTCGATACCTACGTCCAACTTTTGCGAACGTTCCCAACAGGCGTTTTGTACGGCATATCTCTCTAATTGCGGTCCCACTTTGTAGGTATTGAAGTTATCACCCGTCGTCCAGCCGATTTTATCTAGAGATACTTGGTCGATGTAAACAAAGTTGGTCGGATAGTCCAAGTCATCGCTACCTACCTCACCGAAAGAGGCGCGTACCTTGAGGTTGTCCACTTTGTCTCTCAACGGTTCGAAGAATGCTTCGTTGCTGATAACCCAACCCAATGACATGGCGGGGAAGAACTCGAAGCGGTCTGCGCGCGCCAAACGTTCCGTACCGTTATAGCCGAAGTTGAACTCTGCCAGATAACGCTGTCCGTAGTCGTAAGTGAAACGGCCGGAGAAGCCTTGGTTACGGTTGGGAAGTACGTCTCTTTTGAAGTCACGCTGCATATACATCAACATACCGCCTACGTTGTGCATGCCGAACTGACGCTTGTAGTCCAATTGGAACTGCATGGTGATGGTGCGTTCGGTGTATCTGCTGATATCGGAAGTATAGATGTATTCGGTGCCGGAAGTGCCCAGACGCTCCATGTCATATTGGTCTGTACCGGGTGTCCATTTGGTAATCCGGTAGTAGTAAGGTTCGATGGAGCGTGTGAAGGCTTGGCTGGAAGTGTTCTTGAAGTGAATAAGAGCGTTGGCGGATAGCCCCTTCGTTACAAAATCCAGCGTTTGGTCTATGCGCATGGTGGTGTGCATCATGTTTTCGTCCACCTGCTTGAAAGAACTTGCCATGTGGGCGTACGGATTTGTACGGAGTGTGGCATTGCTGAGAATGGCGTTACCGAACCGCATGTGCTTGTCTCCTTTTTGCGCCGGCAGCGTGGCGGGGAAGAAGATAGGATTGGCGGTATGTGTCATGATGAACAGGTCCTGCGTCTTGTAATTGGGCCCTTTTCTGTTTTGGATCTGGGCATTCATGTTCAAGCGTATTTTGGTGGTCGGGGTGACCTTTACCTGCAGATTATTCTGGAAGTTGTAGGAAAGGTTGTTGATGTTGTTGTTGAACGAGTAAATCTGCGGAGAATCCAGCAGACCGCTATCATGGTTCACGTTGAGACTCATGTAATAGCTCACGCGAGAGCCGCCGCCCTGGAGGTTCACATTGGCGCGTTGGCTCATGGCCATATCTTTAAAAAGAAGGTCGCGCCAGTTAACGTCGGGATATACGTACGGATTGACTTTGTTGCGCGTGTTGTCTATGCGCTCCTGGCTGTACATCAGGGAAGTGGCGCCTCGGTTTCTCTGTCCTTCATTGTATAGTTCCATCCAAGTGGCGCCGTCTACGAACTTGGGGAAGTTCATCATCGACTGGAAGGAGTTTTCTACCGTAACGTTGATTTGGGTTTTCGTGTTTTCCTGACCGCTCTTGGTGGTGACTAACATCACACCGTTGGCGCCGCGCGAACCGTAGATGGCAGTAGCCGAGGCGTCTTTCAAGATAGAGAACGACTCGATGGTTTCAGCGGGAATGTTGTTCAGGTCGGTGCTGGAGATTTCCACGTCATCCAACAGGATGAGGGGAGTCTTGCGCCCGCCGAAAGTGGAAATGCCGCGGATGTAGAATTCGGAAGCGCTGCCCGGTTCGCCGCTGGTGGTATTTACCATCACACCTGCCAGGCGACCCGCCAATGAAGAGGTCAGTGAAGAACTCGGAGCTTTCAACGCCGCGCCTTTCACGCTGCTGATGGCTCCCGTTACGCTGACTTTCTTCTGCGTACCCGAACCGACTATGACAACTTCGTCCAGCAGCTCGTTGTCCGATGTCAGTTTTACGTTGATTACGCCTAAATCTTCTACCGGAACCTCGCGTGTTTTATATCCGATATAAGAGAATATCAGGATGCTTTTACGACTGTCTACTTCGATAGAGTAATTACCGTCGATGTCCGAGATGACTCCGGTAGTAGTGCCTTTCAACTTGATGTTAACACCTATCAGTGGAGAGCCGTCTACTGCATCGGTAATAGTACCCGTTACCGTACGGCCTTTCTTTTGTTGATAGGTCGTCATCACTTCTCTACCTGTTTTGTCTGCGGAATCGGCAAAAACCGGATCGGTGGCTCCCGATAATGCCATGGCGACTAAACAGAGTGAGAATAGTTTCTTAGAATGCTTTTTCATTAAGAATAAAGTTTTAATTAGATTTTATCTGTTAACTATCTCTTTTATTTCTGCAGGCAAATATCAGAGAAAGTCAGCTAAGGCGCTTTGTTTTGCGTGCCTAATTGTATTCTTTCCGTAGCGTGGGACGGAAAACAAAGAAAAACATGAAAAAAAACCTTGGACTTATCGTCGCAAGGTAGGGGAGACGGCAGAGTATCTCTACCTTGTAAAAGGAGAATACTCAATGGCTTTTTTTATACTCTGTCGGTGGCATGTCGTATTTCAACTTGAAAATCTTGGTAAAGTGCGAGCTGTTGGCAAATCCCACTTCGTTCATAATCTCCTGCACGTTCAGTTCGGTATTGACCAGTAGGAACGCGGCTTTCTCAAGCCGTACATTGCGTACGTAATCCGACAGTGATTGTCCGTCAATCCGTTTCAAGTCCCGGTAGAGTTTCGTCCGGCTCACCCCCATGGCATTGGCAATCTGCTCGGGCGACAGGTCGGGGTTGCCGAGGTTTTCGTCAATAACCTTCTTGAGTTGCTCCGTCATGGCTTTCAGTTCCTCCGGATTTAAAGCGGATTTCTGGGGCTCCTTGCCCGTCTCTCCGCCGGTGTTCCGTTCGTTGGAAGCGCTTTCATTATGCAGGGCGGATTGGGAGCTCTTGAACCATTGTTCCCGTTGCGCCAGCAGGCGCTGGAGGTTTACTTCCAGCAATTTCATGGAGAACGGTTTGGGGATGTACAGGTCTGCGCCCGATTCGTATCCCTCTATCTGGCTCTCTACATTGTCCTTCGCCGTAAGCAATACCAACGGGATGTAGGCTACGGACAGATTGTTCTTGATGCGGCGGCACATCTCTATGCCGTCCATTTCGGGCATCATCACATCACTGACAATGATGTCGGGGAAGATGGACATGCACATTTCCAGTCCGATGCGTCCGTTATCGGCTATGCGGATGTTGTAGGACGGTGAGAGCTGCTCTTTCAAGGCAGCTTGCAACTCCTTGTTGTCCTCCACCAGAAGCAGGGTGGGCAGTTGCGGATTGTCGGTGTCCTGTTCTTTGGGCGTCTCCTCTTTTCTTGTTTCGTCCGCGCTGAGTTCATTGTACTGCTCGTTGATGAACGCTTCGATGTCGGGAACGTCATTTTCGGTTTCCGTGCATCGGTTGAAGATGGGCAGCGCCACAATGAATTCCGTTCCCGTCATGCGCTCGCTGCTTACGACAATCACACCTTTGTGCTGCAATACGATGCTTTTGACAATGGCGAGTCCGATACCTGAGCCCAGATGTGACTGCGAAGTGCCTTTGGTCTGGAAGAAACGTTCGTAGATAAGGCGGATGGACTCAGTGGAAATGCCTACGCCCGTATCTTTTACGGTGAGTATGCACACCGGTTGTTCTGCGGGGATGCTGCCTTCTGTGTGTACCGTTTCGTAACGGGGAACAATGTCTTTCATCGTCCCTCTTTTGAAAGAAACCTCTATCTGTCCGCCCTCGTTCGTATATTTAATGGCGTTGGAAAGCAGGTTGATCACCATTTTTCCTATTTTGTCTTTGTCGGCATCCAGCACGATGTCTTCAGCTTCGGCGGTGTAACTGGCGGCAAGCCGTTTGTTTTCCGCCCACGAGCTGATTTCGTCGAAAAGCCGGGCCACCATCTGCGACATATTCAGACGTTTGAGGTTCAGGCTGCCGATACCCAAATCCGCTTTACGTATATCAACCAGTTCGGTGATGAGCGCCAGCATCTTTTTGGTGTTGGTCAGAATGGTTTTGCACTCTTTGGCAGGGCTGTCCTTACCGGACAGTCTCTCGGCAGCCAGCAGTATCAGGGTGAGTGGGGTTTTCAGTTCGTGGGAGGCGTTCATGAAGAACTGCATCTTCGCCTGATATTTCTCTTCGTCCTGCGCCATCAGGATTTTTTGGATTTCGTTTTCCTTTTTAAGGTTCTGTTCCTTGTTGTATTGCCTGAAAGCGGCGAAAAGGACAAATGCGATGAACGCTGCATAGCCTGTTTTGGCGTATGGCGACAGCCACCATGGAGGCAGAATACGGATTTCTATAGCCTTTCCCGGTTCTTGCCAGGTATATCCTTTGTCGTTGGAGAGCTGTACTTCCAGCTTGTACGAGGAGTATGGGAGGTTGGAGAAGTAGACCTCGTTGTCGGAATGGCGCAAGGTGCGCCATTCTTCCTGAAAACCTTTCAGGCGGTAGCGGAACATAACCTGTTCGGACAGCTCGTAGCCCAATGCCGCCAGTGAAATGGTGAAGTTGTTTTGCAGGTGGTTAAGGGTCAGTTTGTCTGTTTTGTCCAGTATCTTATCGAGCAGCACACGCCCGTTGTAATCGGTTTGTGGAATAATCTTCCGGTTGTTTACGAACAAGTCGGCAAACATAAGTTCGCTGTTGCCGCTGTTGCCGGTAATCCGGTCGGGGTAGAAATAGCTCAATCCGTACAGACCGCCCATATAGAGCGCGCCGTTTTCGCTTTTGTAAGATACGTTGATCTTGAATGCGTTGTTTTGCAACCCGTCTCCTGAATCATAAGTCTGGATGGTGTTCTTTTGGGGATTTAGCCGGGTGATGCCGTTACCTCCTACCCACACGTTGCCCTGCCGGTCCAGCAGTACGATTTCACAGTCATTGTTCGGCAATCCGTCCTGTACGGTGTAGGTCGTGGCGGTGTAGTCGTTGTTGCGTTCGGAATGTAATACAAGCTTGTTCAGCCCTCCTCCGATGGTTCCTACCCAACATACGGAATCGTTGTTGCAGTCGATGCTTGCCAGATAGTTGGTGGATATGGATGCGGGGAGCGAAGCGTCGGCCTGATAAGCGGAAAGTTCTTTAATTTTTCCGTCGGCCGTCAAGCGGAGGCGGTTCAATCCGTTGGTGGTGCAGAAGAAGAGAGTTTTCCCTTTGATAAGTATGTGAGCCACCAAGTCGGAGAGCAGACCGGGATCGGTCCGCGTATTCAGCTGCATGCTGATGGAGGGAGAGGTCAGCGGGTCACTGATGCGTAATACTCCTTTTCCCCAGGTTCCCACCCATAATTCTCCCGCTTCATCTTCGGTGAGATAGGCTATGCTGGTATTTACGGTCTGTGCGTCATCCCGGTTGGCGGGTCTCATTCTGTTCAGCTTTTGCGTGTGAGTATCGTAGATCAGGATGCCCGAGCTGGTGCCGATATAAAGATGCCGCTGGTCGCGGCTCATTTCTACCGCTTGGTAATAAATGGCTTCCGGACTGTCTTTTTGCAGCGGGATAAAGGTGAGTTCGCCCGTCCGGGGGCGGTAACGGAACAGGCTTCCATACTCCACAATCATCCAGTTGGTGCCGTCTTTCTGTCCGGTGACGGATACGATTTCGCTTTGCGAGAATCCCATTTCTTGAAAGTCCGCCGTCGAGATGTTCGTAAAGAGAGACTTGGACAGGGGGCGGTAGAATACACCCCAGCTATTGGTTGCCACCCATAGGTTATTGTATTTGTCGATCTGGAGATCTTCTATTTTCTGGGTAGAGAGATTGTCTCCTTGCGTGTTCCGCAGGTATTCCCGTACGACGGGGTGGGATGAGAAAGGTTGCTGCACTTCAAAGATGCCTGCCGAATACCCGCACCACAGCCCGCCTTCCTCGCTGACAACGAGCTTCCCGTTGGTGATGGCAGGGATGCGCGGATGTATCCGATTGAAGTTGATATAGGCGGGGGCAGTGTAATCAAGTTGTCCGTTGGCAACAGAAAAGCGATAGCATCCGTCGCCCGAACGCGCATAAAGGAAGCTGTCACGCAGGCAGATACTGCGTATCCATTGGTCTTTCCCGAAAAGTTTGCCGGCTTCGTGGCTGTTCAGCAGCGCGATGCGCCCGTTTTCGATGCTTAACCGCATGATGTGCCAGCCGGAGGAAGCCCATGCCGTTTTGCCTTGAAACTGTATGTCGCTGATGCCTTTGCAAAAGATACGGTCGGCTTCGCTGTCCCATTTCATCGGACTTAATGTATCATTCTGTGCCTGTACGGCAATGATTTCCTGCGGTGTCCTTATCCATAAGTGGCAGCCGTCCGGGGCGATGAACAAATCGGTAACGGTGGCTCTTAGCTGTATGGATAGTTTTTCGTCTTCTATATAATAAGGTATATAGCGGTGGGTATTCAGGTCAAAGCAGGTCAGTCCGCTTTCCGTACCCAGCCACATCCTGTTCTTGTTGCAAACGATTGCCCGGATGCGGTTGTGTGATTCATACACTTTGTGCCCTTGCGGATAGTAGTCGAACGTCTCCAGAGTATAGCCGTCGTAGCTTTGCAATCCTGCGAAAGTTCCTATCCATATCAGCCCTGTGCTGTCTTGAGCCAGACAGTTGGCATCGGTATGTGCCAGTCCGTTATCTATATTCAGGTGTTTGAATATCTCATTGGCATGTATGGTTGTAATTGTTGAGGGCAGAAATATAAATAAGAATATCAGTAGCTTGTACAGGCTTTTCATTGCAAGTTGTATTAGAATTCTGATGCAAATATATTAAAACTCGTATACATAGCATATGATTTTAGATAAAAAAGTGGAAAGAAGGTTGTATGCGGAAGTTGAATTTTACTTCATCTTTTACAAGTGGATTTTTTTATTCTTTTCTTATCACTCGTCACACTTGTAAGTAACTTGTTGAAAGTGTATCGGTTGTCGTGTTGTGACAACCGATATGAGTGTGATGACAAATGTTTTGTCATCACACCTTTTTTGCGGAAAAAACAGTCACTTTACGCCGTAACTTCTTTGTTATCAGCCTTTATATATACTTTGTGCGACCCTTGTCCCACTGTTGCCAAATAGCCCTTTTCTACCAACAAATTGAGGTCATTCAGCGCTTTGTTCTTCAAAAGTCCGGTAAGTCCGCTATAATCTTTGCGGGTAATGAAAGGATGTGTCTCCAAAAAAGCCAATAATCGGCGGTAACGTTCCGCACCGCTGATTTCGGCACTGTGCCTGAAACCGTATCCCGCCTTGACACGTTCCACAAAGCCTGCACACTGCTTGCGGAAACCGGGGGATACCCGGAAATGCACTTTGCCGAAGAATATGCTTTGTGCATGAATTTCCTTTTTGTCCTCCACCGGGCGGGACACCAGCCCTGCCGAAAAGTACCCCATGTCGCCCAACTGCACATGGTGTCCTTCGGAGAGATAATAGGAAATGCGGTCTTCAAATGCCGCCAGCAATCCCTCGATGTCTCCGGGAGTAAAGCTGGATGCCTGTGAAATGTCACTCACCAGACGTTTGGTAGTGATAGTTCCCCTGTTTACGATGCGGGGGTAAAGGGGTTGTAACTCGCCGTCGCCTTTTGGATTGGGCTTTCTTTGGAAGTCATACGCTGCTGCCATGGTTCTTTTAGTTTTTATTTGATTAATAATATTGTCACGTAACGACTCAGGTACACGCCTGCAAGTCTGAGCAACTGTCATTCAGAGCGTAGCGAAGAATCCCCTCTCCCGTTATCATCACAAAGGGAGTGGATTCTTCGGGCTAAAGCCCTCTGAATGACAGATTGTACTACTTTTTAGTATTTACACTCGCTGAATGATTGTTGTATCATTGCGGTTCTATCGTATTCTGCCAACCGAAACAAAACAGGAGAGTGTGTCAAAACTCTGACAAGCATATCATCAGCTTCGCTCAAAATATCTTTTTATTTCTTACGCCAATGTATAGTCTGTCATGCAGAACGTAGTGAAGCATCTCTTCTCCTACTCATAAAGAGAGTAGATTCTTCGCTTCTTTTTGTCCTTTTGCTTCAGATAAAATGCCGTTATACTTGCAGTATAACTTCGTTTTGCATCTGCGGGCTGTGCGGTTTCCGGTTGCGGGCCGGACAGCCCGCAGATGGAAACCGTCCGGCCCGCAATTGAAAAACGAAGTTTAACTACTTTCAAAGGTACAAAATCCATGAGGCAAAGTCAAGTTTTTGCGGGTTTATTTTTCAATTTTTCTTATTGTATCACACCGGTTGTATCCGGTGATTTTTTTTCAAAGAAAAGGCTTTATTTACTTGCTTTCAGCACGTTTTATATGTAACTTGCAAGCTCTAAGAAACGGAGTATATTCTTCAATAATTTTTAAAACAAAAGTCGGCAATGAAAGTAACCTTGACGAAGGAAGATCAAGACCACAGAACAGAAACTATCAGTACTTGCGAAGCGGAAGCGTTTATCAGCAAAATCAAGTCGGAAACCAAAGGAAAGTATGTCAGCGGATTGCGTACCATGCTGGAATATACAAGCGGCAACAGCGGGGGACATTACGAACACATAGACCGCCTGCCACGCGTCTGTCCCGCACTGGAATACGGACGTACACGCGAGGGCGAGCGGAGAGTGAAACGTTACAACGGCATTGTGCTGCTGGAAGTGCGGAACCTTTCCGGACTGTCGGAAGTGGAGCCGGTGAAAGAACAGGTGTCATTATTGCCGCAGACCTATGCCGCATTTGCCGGAAGCAGCGGCCGAAGCGTGAAGATATGGGCGTTGTTTGCCTTGCCCGACGGGAAACTGCCGCAACGCGAGGAGGAAATCAAGCTGTTCCATGCACATGCTTACCGCATGGCGGTGCGGTGCTATCAGCCTATACTGCCTTTCCCAGTTGCCTTGAAAGAGCCTTCGCCTGCCGATACTTTCCGGATGACGCTGGACGAGCGGCCTTATCTGAATGTGGATGCCGTACCTTTCTGTTTGGAGCAACCGTTGACAATGCCCGGCGAACAGACCTTCCGCCAGCACCGCCTGACAGAGAAAAATCCTTTGCAGCGCCTGCAACCCGGCTTCGAGGCTTCGCAGACCTTCACTCTATTGTTTGAAGCCGCCCTGAACCGGGCGCTGGACGAGACGGAGGACTGGCAGCGCGACCGGGACGACCTTCACCCGTTGCTTATCCGCATCGGTGAACAATGTTTCAAAGCCGGTATTCCCGAAGAAGAAGTGGTGCGGCAGGTGATGATACACTATTACCGCCAGGCGGACGAGCAGACGGTGCGCATCACGTTGCACAATCTGTATCAAGAATGCAAGGGCTTCGGAAAGCGGAAGCTGCTGACTCCCGAACAATTGACCGCCCTGAAGTTGGACGAGTTCATGGAACGGCGCTACGAATTCCGGTACAACCAACTGATGGGTGACTTGGAATATCGCCAGCGTGATTCTATCCATTTCTATTTCAACGTAATGGACCAGCGGGCGCGCAACAGCGTGGCAATGGACGCCTTGCTGGAAGGGCTGCGGGTATGGGACAGGGACGTGAACCGTTACCTCACTTCCAACCGCGTGCCGCTGTACAATCCGGTGGAGGAATATCTGTACGGTACCGGGCATTGGGACGGGAAAGACCGCATCCGCGCGCTTGCCGACCTGGTGCCATGTAACAATCAGTATTGGCAGGAGCTGTTCTACCGCTGGTTTCTCAGTATGGTGGCGCACTGGCGGGGGCTGGACAAGATGCACGCCAACAGCACTTCCCCGCTTCTGATTGGTGCGCAGGGCTACCGTAAGTCTACCTTTTGCCGCATCCTTCTGCCGCCCGAACTTCGCTTCGGCTATACGGACAGCCTGGACTTCAAGAGCAAGCGGGATGCGGAGATGTATTTAGGCCGCTTCCTGCTGATCAACATTGACGAGTTCGACCAAATAAACCCCGGCCAACAAGGATTCCTGAAACACTTGTTGCAGAAGCCTGTCGCTAACCTGCGCAAGCCTTACGGAAGCAGTATCCAAGAGATGCGCCGCTATGCTTCGTTCATCGGGACGAGCAATCATAAAGATCTGCTGACGGACACCAGCGGCAGCCGCCGTTTTGTGTGCATCGAAGTGATGGCACCCATTAATACGAATGTGACGATAAACTACCGGCAACTCTATGCGCAGGCGATGCACGCCCTCCAAAAAGGGGAACGTTACTGGTTTGATGATGAAGACGAGGCTGTTTTGAAGGAAACTAATCGTGAATTCGAGCAAATAAGTCCGGTAGAACAACTTTTTCATTGTTACTTTCGTTTACCGGAAACGGTAGAGGAAGGGGAATGGATGTCACCCATGCAGATATTGGAATTCCTACATTCCAAAAACAAGGAAGTGAAGCTCACAGATGGTAGCGTGAAGCATTTCGGGCGCATACTGAAGAAAAACAATCTGGAATGTATGCATACCCGGAAAGGGGTGGTGTATAAGGTGGAAAAGTTTTAATATTTTATTTTTTTGTGTGATGACCCATGTTTTGTCATCACCTCTCATAACGGTTGTCATAACATGACAACCGCTTTATTTTTAGATAGTTAGGATGGAATGTGATGTGTGATGAGAAATTTCTGTTTTTCTTTTATTCCTTTTAGCGGCGGTTATATTGAATAATCAAAGTCGTTTTCTTTAGTCATTTCTTTTTTTAGGGTAATCTCATTCTCCATTCTTTTGATGGCTGTATTGAAGAAAAAGTCAACCATGGGAGCTGTGTTGCGTTCGTTGCGACAGGCTTTAAGTGCAGCGATATATTTTTCCCTTTCTGTGCTTTCAATAAGAATCATCGGTTGCTCTAATTTGACTAAAATGAAATTTGAAAGCAGACGACCCAAGCGTCCATTTCCATCCCGGAATGGATGTAGGAATATGAAATGTTTGTGAAACTGTGCTGCGATTTCTACCGGATGTACCGGTCGTTCTTCGATAGCTTTCTGTGTGGCTTCCATCAATTTCGGGACACGAGTTATCAGCTCTTTATGGTCTCCAAAGATGGTGTCCCCGGCTCCCATGTCAGTGTTCGTATATTCTCCCGGTACTGCATCTTTATATCGATATGTCAGCGTATGCTCGGTTAAAATTCGATGCGTATCTTTGACTAATTGCTCTGTAAGTGGTTGGTCTGTTTGTCCCATTAGGAATTCATACGCTTTAAAGTGATCCAGCATCTCAAATGCTTCAAGGAGGGTCCTGCCTTGCGGTATCAGTCCCAGACCTTTTTCTTTCAAAGCCCTTGTATCGTCTACAGAAAAGGTGTTTCCTTCAATCGCGCAACTGTGGGCTGAAAAGAGTATTTCATTATACTCTTTCAAATCTTCAGCATTGAATTTGTCAATGACCTGTTGCCGGTATTCTTTCAGCAGGGTGTCATACCTGATAATCTCTCTCTCAAACATGATTGTTAGGATTGATTTTATTACTTTGCAATATCACTTTGCAAAGATATAAATAGAAAACGTTACTGTAATATAGTACAGTAAATAAATTTATCGCATTACATCAGTAAATCTACCGGGACATGGTGATGATGAAAAACTAAAACTGAAATCCTTTAAGTGTTTGTAAACGTTAAATGCATGGAAAGAACAATCGATGGGACGGAAAACACAGGATTAGGAACGGATAGCAAAGTGGTGGCAGGTCTATGATTGTACATTTGTCGAATGAAAAAAAATATTGTAGCATTTATTGTTTTCTTGGGGATAATAGGTATTGCCTCTCGTAGTGAATTCAAAAATGAAGGAGGAGGGGAAGTGCCTTTTACTATCAATCCACTGGATAGAAAATTAGTATTATCTGTACAATTGGATGATAGTATAAAGGCTAACTTGGTTTTTGATACCGGATTACTTGATGAAGCTGTTTCTTTAGATTCTACATTTTGTTCAGAACATTCCTCTATATTGAAGAAACAGCCTTTGGATAGTATATCGCCTGCCGGTTCTGCTTGGAGCTTGATGAGTGCAGTTGCCCAAAATTATAGTGTAGCTCCTGCTGTTAAATTAGGAAAGATTCCTTGTTTTTATGAAGGGATGGTAGTGTACAACTGGAAATGGTATATGGCGACTACAACAGATGGCATTTTTAATATTCCGCCAAATGATACGACTCATGTTTGGGAACTTAATTTTGAACATAATTATCTGAAAGTTCATCTTTCGCAAGATTTTGCAATGCCGGAGAACTGCTTTACTTTTCCATTTATGAGAAAAAAGGCTTCCCAACCGTTCTTAATAAAGTTGCCGATAAAAGTAGAGTGTGCAGGTGGAGATACTTTGACACTGAACCGCTCTTTTGTGATAGATACCGGAATACCTTGGGATATAGTATTGATGCGGCGTGCAAAGGAACTCTCCTTTTTAAATAGACAAAAAGACGCTGTATGGACAAAAAATATGGCAAATTATTACCGACATTATACTGTACGTGCTAATGTGTTTGAAACAATGGAGATTGATTCTTTACGTATCTATACATTTGACTCTGTGAACCGTATGTATTATAATTATTTAATCGGTTTAAATTTTTTAAAACGTTTCAATGTCTTTTTTGATATGAAGAATCAACGGTTAGGATTACAGCCTATTCCTAATTTTCAACGAATCGTTAATCCTTTGCGCAAGAGGTTTCATATCGGTTTTACCCGTACGGCAAACGGTAAGATAATTGTGTCGAAAGTCGCTGATTATGAAGAAAACTATTTTAAAACGGCGGGTTTCCAAGAAGGTGACGAGGTGATAGCTGTGAATGGGAAGCCCTTTAATAAATTGACGCCGGAAGATGATGCGGAGTTAGGAGAACAGGAAGTGTTGCATTATGATATTCTGCGCGGTGGGCATCCCATGAAAATAACGGTTCATGTGGATAAAAATGAAGTGCAGGGAGATTAGATTTGATATAAAGTCTCTATCAGCTAACCTACGATAAATTGTTAATGATGAAAATATTAATTACTCTATTTTTACTTTTGTTCTTTTCAACAAGAACATGTTTGGCTCAATCAATACAAGATAACGAAGTGACAGATAATGAAAATAGCTTACTTTGGAAAATCTCCGGTAATGACTTGCAGCATGATTCATATCTTTTGGGAACAATGCACAATGTTGAGCGCACGTTCTTGGATAGTATTTCGGGATTTAGAAAGGCCTTTAAAGCTGCTAAACAGATAGCTATAGAATGTGATATCTTTACACAAGATATTAATAATCGTTCTAAACCTAAAGAACTAAAAGATTATGTCTTTATGCCAAATGATACTTCCAAAATAATAAGAAAATCCATTTTATGGAAACTCTTGAAAGTGTTGGACAAAAATGGGCTGAATATGACTCACTAAACTACATGATGGATTTACATTATTTAGTTAAACAAATAGAAATTGACGATGAACCCGAATTTGTACTTGACCGTTATAAACATACTGAATTTTTACTCGTTACTACTCGAAATGAAGAATGGATGAAAAATCTTATTCCAATGATTCATGAAGATTCTTCGCTAATAGCGGTTGGGGCAACGCACCTTATTGGCATCAACGGATTAATTGCAAAGTTAAGAAATCTTGGATATAATGTTGACCCCATGAGATAAGCTTTTTATTATGCTGTATCTGATAGATGTATATATGCCATGAATTGTGCAACATCAGGCATTGCAATTTGTAGGATTGCTAATACTATCTGTTTGTAAATGTTAAATGTACGGAAAGAACAATCGGTGGGACGGAAAACACAGGATTAGGAACGGATAACAAAGCGAGGAAAAGCGTTTGAGCGTAGTTTTGTACACGAAATATAGAACGAAACCCGGAACGATTATGGATATAAATTCTTTGTCTTTTATTTCGTATGCAGTGTGTACGGCAGCTACTGTCCAAACAGCTATGGCAGGACATGTGGAACACAAACAAACCAATATATTGTTTTGCATTGCTGATGACGCAGGGCACATGAGTGCTTATGGAACTCCCTGGCTCAATACGCCGGCTTTTGACCGCGTGGCAGGCGAAGGTATTCTTTTTAATAACGCTTATACTTGTAATGCCAAGTCGGCGCCTTCGCGGGCGGCTATCATTACCGGACGTAATTCGTGGCAACTGAAAGAGGCATGTAATCATTGGCCGAATTTTCCTGTTGAATTTAAGTCTTATCCCGAAGCTTTGGCTGAAAACGGTTATTATGTGGGCTGCACCGGTAAAGGCTGGGGACCCGGCGTTGCCAATGATGCCCATGGCAGAAAGAGAGAGATTACCGGAAAAGGATGGAACAAAAGAAAGCTGGAACCGCCTACTGCCAATATCTCCAAAATAGATTATGCCGCAAACTTTGAGGATTTCATGAAAGACCGTCCCAAAGATCGCCCTTTCTGTTTCTGGTATGGCGCATTGGAACCGCATAGAAGTTATGAATACGGCTCATCTGTGCGTGCCGGAAAACGGACGGAACAGATAGATGCAGTGCCGGAGTACTGGCCCGATAATGAGTTGGTGCGTACAGACATGCTGGACTATGCGTTGGAGATTGAACATTTTGACAAACATCTGGGACGTATCCTGCAGACATTGGAAGAGGAGGGGGAATTGGAAAATACAATTATTGTAGTAACCTCTGACCATGGCATGCCTTTTCCCCGGTGCAAGGGACAGGAATATAACAACTCCAATCATGTACCTATGGCGGTGATGTGGAAGAACGGTATCAAGAAACCGGGCCGGACGGTAGATGACTATATAAGTTTGATTGATATTGCTCCTACTTTACTTGAAGCGGTAGGGGTGGAACAGGACAAAACCGGAATGAAACCTATTACGGGAAGGAGCTTCATTGATATTCTGAAAAATAAAAAGACCGGTACGGATCGTGGGTTTGTAATGATTGGCAAGGAACGCCATGATGTAGGACGCCCTGATGATCAGGGATATCCTATTCGCGGAATGATACGAGGAGATTATTTGTACCTGAAGAATTTTGAGACGGAGCGCTGGCCGGCGGGAAATCCGGAAACTGGTTATATGAATGTGGATGGCAGCCCGACTAAAACAGAGGTCTTGAAAGCAAAACATAATAAGGAGACGGCTTATTACTGGCAACTGTCTTTTGGCAAACGTAAGGCTGAAGAGCTCTATAATATCCGGAAAGATCCTGACTGTATGGTGAATCTCGCGGAAATGCCGGAGTATGAAACCCTGAAAAGGAAGCTGGAGAAGGAAATGACTCTCCGATTGGTGGAACAGGAAGATCCCCGTATGTTTGGAAGGGGAGGACTTTTTGACAAATATCCTGATATGAGTCCGGCGCATCAGTTCTGGAATCGCACTGAGGCGGGAGAAAAAGTACGTTCCGGATGGGTAAACCCTACTGATTTTCAATAGGCAATAATCATATATCTTTAAAAGTTAATCATGAAAAATATCAAATTAGTATTCTGTATCGCTGCACTGTCGCTGTTTATAGGAAGTACGGCATGGGCAAAATCAAAAGAAAAGGAAATCAAAATTTCCGCAAAGTCTCTCAAAGATAACAAGTTTGGCCGACCCGACGGGCAGTTCAGTTACGATTATAAGGCCGAGTCGGAAAATCTGGTGCTGTTTTGGGATAAATCGTTTGGAAAGAATCCCGCAACGTATGCCGATAAGTTCCGCCGTTTCTATCCCGATGAAATTCTGAGGGAAGGTGAGCGCTTCTATACTTATTATGTGGATAAGTTGAAGTTTGCCGATAAGAAGAAGTCCCTTTCAAGCCGCTATAAGATGATTATATGGATGTATAATGATGACAAGACTACGGCCTACGGCTGGGGAGAGGATGGTGTAGGTATGATGTGGATGCGTCCATGTCGTGCCCAGTCTTATCCTTATTGCGCATTGGCTCATGAAATGGGACATTCTTTTCAGTTTATGGTAGGTGCTGACGGCTCACGCGGGTTTGCCGGACATCCGTTGGTGGAATATACTTCGCAATGGATGCTTTGGCAGGTGTATTCGGACTGGACTACCATTGAACAGTTTCATCTGGATGCCTATATGGATCAGACACATTATTCATTGCTGAATGAAATCAACCAGTACCATGCTCCGCAGTTCATGGAATATTGGTCGAATAAGCATGGGCTGGACATCATTGCGAGGATATGGAAAGAGGCGGTGGGAAAAGAAGATCCGGTTCTTGCCTATCAACGGCTCACCCGGATTAATCAGGAACAGTTTAATGATGAGATTTATGAGGCTGCCACCCGGTTTGTGACTTGGGACATACCGAGAGTGGAACGTGTGTGCAGCAGTTATGCCAATCAGCATCGTTGCAAACTGGACAAAGCAAACGAAGGATGGTATCAGATAGCGCAGTCACGTTGTCCGCAGAACTATGGATACAATGTTATCCGTCTGAATGTACCGGAGGGCGGTAAGGTGGTTTCCCTGGATTTCAAGGGAATTGCGGGCGATGAGGCTTTTCGCTCGGTACAGACGGATAAAGCCGGCTGGAGATATGGCTTTGTGGCGGTGAAGAAGTCCGGTGAACGTGTTTATGGTAAGATGAACAAAGGGCGGAACGGGGCGAACGAGACAGTACGCTTTGAAACGCCTCAAGATACGCAGTTTCTTTGGTTGGTAGTGACCGGAGCGCCAACGGAACATTGGGAGGTCTTGAAGAGTTGGGGAGAACTTGCGAAAGAAAAAGGAAAGGAAGCGCAATGGCCGTATCAGGTGCGATTAAACGGTACATCACTTCATTCTTCCGTATTGAAAGCAAAGAAATAGTAACAGGTAATAACCAAAAGAAAAGTATCATGAAAAAGAAGATTTGTTTAATGTTGTTGTTAGGTGGACTGTGTAGCTCTTCAGTCGCGAAGGACTACCTGGTTTCAACCCCTAATACTTCATTGCTGATTACGGCTGTTCCGGGTGAAAAATCCAAATTCCAATATTATGGAAGCCGCATTGAGGAAAGGGACATACAGGGCGTTTATGACAGCGGGCAGGCGTTCGGAGTGGAAAGCTATCCGGTGTTCGGACTGAATACGCCGGGAGAACGGGCGATGGCTGTGGCGCATGCCGACGGGAATATGTCGCTCGACCTGGTAGTGGAAGAGGTTAGACAGTACGAGGGTGCCGGGGCGCAGACCACTGAAATCCGTATGAAGGATTTGGTGTATCCGTTCATCTTGAAGCAGTATTTTAAGGCATATAAGGGTACGGACGTCATTTCTACCTGGGTGGAAGTGGAGAATGTCGGTAAAAAGCCGGTTACGTTGTATCGTTTCGCTTCCGCTTTTCTGCCTGTGCCGCGTGGAGACAACTGGATGACTCATTTTCATGGATATTGGGGAGCAGAGCACATGATGGATGAAGAAAAGCTGACGAATGGCCAAAAGGTCATCTCCAACAAAGATGGTCTGGCAAATACGGAGACGGACAATCCGTCGTTCATGTTGTCAATGGACGGAAAGGCGCAGGAAGAATACGGGCATGTGTTGGGCGGAGCTTTGGCATGGTCGGGCACTTATCTCATCAAGATGGATGTGCGTAATACCACTTTCAATATATCTGCGGGGATGAATGAAGAGACTTCGCATTATATATTGGAGAGTAAAGAGCGATTTGTTACTCCTGAGTTTGCCATGACTTACAGCACCACCGGCAAGGGAGGAGTGAGCCGCGCTTTTCATCGCTGGGCGCGGCAGTATAAACTGAATCAGGGAAATGTGCTGCGTGACATTCTGCTGAATAGCTGGGAAGGGGTTTACTTCAAGGTGAACCAGAAAGGAATGGATGAAATGATGGAGGCTTTCTCGGCAATGGGAGGCGAACTTTTTGTGATGGATGACGGATGGTTTGGCGACAAATACCCGCGCGACGGGGGAAACAGCAGCTTGGGCGACTGGACGGTATGCAAGAAGAAATTGCCCAAAGGCATTGAAGGGTTGTTGAGATCGGCAAAGAAACATACTATCAAGTTCGGTATCTGGATTGAACCGGAAATGTCGAACACCAAGAGCGAATTGTTTGAAAATCATCCGGACTGGATTATGCGGGCGAAAGGCCGTCCGTTGTCCACCGGACGTGGGAAAACGCAGGTGGTGCTGGACTTGACCAATCCTGAAGTGCAGGATTTTGTTTTCGGGGTAGTGGATAATCTGATGACGAAACATCCTGAAATAGCTTATATGAAATGGGATGATAACAGTAGTCTGCTGGACTATGGTTCATCGTATCTTCCGAAACACAAACAATCACATATATATATAAATTATCACAGAGGTTTGAACAAGGTACTGGAACGTATCCGTGCCAAATATCCCGAACTGGTATTGCAGGTATGCGCAGGTGGCGGTGCGCGCGTGAACTACGGGTTGTTGCCTTATTTCAATGAGTTCTGGACAAGCGACGATACGGATGCTTTGCAACGCATCTATATGCAGTGGGGGGTATCTAACTTTTATCCGGCAATAGCAATGGCTTCGCACGTAAGTGCCGACAAGAATCATCAGACAGGGCGCATCCTTCCTTTGAAATTCCGTTTTGACGTGGCGATGTCCGGCCGGTTGGGCATGGAGATTCAGCCGAAAGATATGAAGGAGGAGGACAAAGAGTTTGCCAAACGGGCTATTGCTGCTTATAAGGGTATTCGCCCGGTGGTGCAGTTGGGCGATTTATACCGGTTGGTATCTCCTTACGACAACAAGGGCGTTGCCTCTTTGATGTATGCCACGCCCGAAAAAGACAGGGCGGTGTTCTTTGCTTACAAGATTTCCCATTTCATCAATATGATTGTCCCGAATGTGCGGATGAGCGGTCTGGATGCGCAGAAGCGATACCGTATTAAAGACCTTACCGCAGTGAAAACCAATGAACCTTGCGCATTGCATGGAAAGGTGATCAGCGGAAAAATCTTGATGGAGGAAGGAATTGCATTGAAAAATCTATTGAAAAGTGAATATTCCAGTTTAACTTTGGAACTGGAGGAAGTAAAATAGTGAAAACACATCTAATTAAGAACAATATCATGAAGAAAAAAGTATTTGTAGTGGCTGCCGCTTTAGCCTTTTCCGCATTTCAGGGATGGAGTAAGGAGAATTACAAACAAGAGCAGTTCGTAAATCTGCTGAATATAGAAGTGGGTTATGAGGCGGCGCCTCGCGGCTATTTCTTTTCCGATTTGGGCGGATGGCATGGCTATGGGTTCAACAGCTCTGCCGACTTGGCGAAAGCAGGCGGTTTCAGAGGACCGGCTTTTATGGGAGAACGCAGTTTGGGATTGCAGTGGCTGTCCGATGGCTTTGAGAAGCTGACGTTGAAAGATGATAGGGGGAAAATACTTCCTTTTACCAAAATATCAGCATACGAGTATCTGCCCGGCATGTTGAGACAACGGCTGGAAGCGGGTGACTTGAAAGTGGAAATGAAAGAGATTGCGTTGACCGACCGCAGTACGATGATAGAATATACGGTTACCAACCGGGGAACTGCGGAAAGGACAATTATATCGCTTCTGAGCGGAACGGCTACTTATAAAGATGCCTGTCTGGCCCAGGAATCGGTGAACACGCTAAGTGTGAGTGTGGTGGGTGGCAAACATTCTTTTGTTGTGTCTTTTCCCGAAGGGTGGACATTGAAATCGGATGGGCAGAAAGAGTATGAAGCCATAAAGGGAGCACAGACGTTAGCGCCCGGAAAGTCGTACACGTTCCACACCTTTACAAGTTATTGTCCGGCAACGGATAAGGAGAGTGCGCTGGCCGTTCATGCGGACTTGAACGTCAAGGGAGCCAAGAAATATTTCAAGCAGAATGCGAAACGCTGGGAGGGTTACATCAACAGTGTCTTGGAACGTGATACTCCTTATTTGGAAAGTGAACGTAATCGTAAGTGGGCGGTAAAAGCCATAATGACGCTACACACAAACTGGCGCAGTGCGGCGGGTGACTTGAAACATGCGGGAGTGCAGCCGGCTGCCGGACATTTCAATGCTTTCTGGGCATGGGATAGTTGGGAACATGCGGTGGGGCTTTCTATCTTTAATCCTGAACTGGCTAAAGACCAAATGCTGACCATGTTCGACTTTCTGACGTCCGAAGGTATGATTATCGACCTGATTGCCTTGGATAAAAAAGAGAACAATAAAGTTTGCTCCAAACCGCCTATTGCCGGCTGGGGAACGTATATGGTTTATCAGCGTACCAAAGACAAGGCTTTTGTGAAGGAGATGCTTCCGAAGCTATTGAAGTTTCACGAATGGAGATACAAATACAGAGACCATGACCAAAACGGACTGTGCGAATATGGTGGCATTGCACCGCAAGTTTACCAGGGACAGTGGGAAAGTGGTATGGATGTGGCTGTAAAATTTGACGGAGTGAAGATGCTGAAAAATGCAGAAGGTGCTTATTCGTTTGATCAGGAGTCTATTGAACTGAACAGTTATCTTTGTGCTGAGAAATTCTATCTGGCTTATCTGTTGGATGAAGTAGGTGAGAAAGAACAGGCTGCCCGTTTCAGAGAAGAGGGTAAGAAGTTAAAGAAAACGATTCAGGAGAAGTTCTTCGATGAAGAAACCGGTTTCTTCTATGACCGTAAATTGGGTACGGGCGAATTGGTGAAAGTGATTGATATCTCCGGTTGGATTCCTTTATTCACTAAAGTTGCCACTCCCGAACAGGCTGCCGCCGTAAAAAAGAATATGCTGGATAAGGAATTGTTCGGTACCTATTTCCCCTTCTCCAGTCTGAACCACAAACATCCGTTGTACCAGCCGGATAAGGGTTACTTCCGCGGACAGACGTGGATGAACTATACCTATTTCGGTATTCGCGGTTGGAAGAATTATGGTTTTATGGAAGATGCGGAAAAGTACACGCGGCTGTTGCCGGACAGACTGAAAGGGCTGGCCGAACCGGGGTATCCTATTCGTGAAAACTGGAATTCGGCTACGGGAGAGGCTATGACTGCGATGCACTTCGGATGGTCGAGCGCTTTCTCTATCCTGTTGCTGGCGGAAGATGCGGACACGTTCCCTTATGTTCCCGGGATGTAATGGAAGAGATGATTGAAACTGTATATTTGATAGTAAACGTGTATGAAAAATATTAAATCTCTCTATTTATTATTGGTTGGTTTGGTCTGTCTGCCTTTGCAGGCAGCAGACCATTTCTTGAAGTCGCCGGATGGAAAGCTGCTGGTGGAGATCGGAACGGACGGACAGTTGTCGTATACAATCAAACGTGACGGGCAGGTGCTGTTGGACAATAGTCCGATAGGATTGGTATTGGAGGATAAGATTCTGGGAGAAGACGCGAAAGTGAGTCGTGCCAACCGTCGTACTTTGGTGAAAGAAACGATTGTTTCTCCTCATTATCGTTGTTCGTCATTTGATGTGGTCTATAATGAACTGAACCTGAAACTGAAAGGTGATTTTGGAGTTGTCTTCAGAGCTTATGATGAGGGAATAGCTTACCGTTTCTATACTACGATGCGGGAGCCGTTGGTTATTCGGGATGAAATAGCAAGCATGAATTTCCCGCAGGATTATGACACCTATATGGCTTATTCTACTGTGAAACCGGGAGGGGACCAGTATGTAATGGCTTTTCAGAATGTCTATACCAAAAGTACTTTAAAGGGAGTGCAAACGGATAATATCGCTTTTTTGCCTGTTACGGTGGATTGCGGGAATGAACTGAAAATGACGTTACTGGAGTCGGACTTGGAAGATTATCCCGGCATGTTTGTCAAAGGGGATGGTAAAACTACCGCCTTGCAGGGGACCTTTGCCAAGTATCCTACCCGGATGAAGCAATTTCCGCCTCGCGCCATGAAGCGGGTGGTGGAGCGTGCCGGTTATATTGCCAAAACGGATGGAAAGCGGAGTTATCCGTGGCGCATTTGGGCAATAACGGAGAAGGATACGGAAATGCCGGTGAATAATCTGGTATATGCTTTGGCTTCTCCCAACCGTATCGGAGATGCTTCGTGGATAAAGACCGGTAAGGTAGCTTGGGATTGGTGGAACGATTGGGGAATCTATAATGTTGACTTCAAGGCGGGCATCAATATGGAAACCTACAAATATTATATTGACTTTGCAGCGGACAATCACATCGAGTTTGTCGTATTGGATGAAGGCTGGTATAATCCGGGTAAAGGAGACATGCTGACTGTGATACCTGAACTGGATTTGGAGGAATTGGTCCGTTATGGTAAAAGCAAAGGGGTTGACCTGATTCTCTGGACGGTGTTCAACGTGCTGGATGACCAGCTGGAAGAAGCCTGCAAGAAATATTCCGAAATGGGTATCAGCGGATTTAAAATAGACTTCCTCGACAGGGATGACCAGACTGCGGTTGAAATGGCTTACCGCATTGCCGAGATGGCTGCCAAATATAAACTGACGTTGGATTTGCATGGCTTCTACAAGCCGACAGGATTGAACCGTACGTATCCGAATATTATCAATTACGAGTCGGTATTCGGCATGGAAGAGATGAAATGGAGTTCGGTACAAAAGGATATGATGGAGTATGATGTGACAATGCCTTATATCCGCATGATGGCGGGGGCAGTGGATTATACGCCCGGCGCCATGCGTAATGCGTCCAAAAAGGATTTCAAGGATATTTATTACAACCCGATGAGTCAGGGAACACGTTGTCATCAGTTGGCGGCTTATGTGGTGCACGATTCTCCGCTAACCATGCTTGCCGATAATCCGACTATTTATAAACGTGAACAGGAGTGTACGGATTTTATCGTCAGTATTCCGAATAAGAATATTGAGGAGACACGCGTGCTGCAAGGCAAGTTGGGAGAGTCGGTTGTCATGGCGCGCAGAGTCGGTGCGTCCTGGTATGTAGGTGGCATGACCGACTGGACGGCACGAGAGATAACGCTTGACTTTGACTTCTTGGGTGACGGTACTTATGAAGTTGTATTGTTCAGGGACGGCGCTAATGCTGATAAGCAGGCGGAAGATTACAAGAAAGAGACGTTTACGGTTACTGCCAATGCGCAGAAGAAGATTCGTATGGCTTCGGGAGGCGGTTTTGCGATGGCGGTGATAAAAAAATAAATAGAATCGTATGAAGAAATTGATTTTATTATTGACTGCTTTCTTATGTCTGAATGTGGTTTACGCACAGCGATACTGGCAGATTGATGAAGGCAGTAACAGCATTACGTGGCAGGTGAAGAAAGGAGAAACGCATCATGACCATATAGAGATGAGCGGCAAACAAGTGTCGGTAGTATTGAGATATGGCATCAATAAAGACGGAGCTTTTGATTTGAACAAAAGTATGGTGTGGCCGATGTTGCGTATAATACCTAATAATACACATGGGAGCCTGATGCGCCGTTTGGATTGGAATCCGTTAGAGGATGTCATGGTAGAGGGGCGGGCTATGAGAGAACAGGTGAAATCTGTTACCCTGAACGGTACGTTGGTAGTGGTAAGCGATATTCAGGCAGGGAAAAATCGTTCTTTGTCTTTGAAGCGTACTTATCTGCCTTCGGTGGATTTGCCTTCTCTTGTGGAAATCTATGAATTTACAAATACCGGCACTGAGGCGATTGACCTTGAAATACCAAAGATAGGCATCGTTTCTCCTACAAATCCGAAGAAGGGAGTGGAGGGAAGTTATTACATTCTATGTACATCGGCGGATGGGGGGTCACAAACCTTACTGCCCGGTAAAACAGCAGCTTTCTCTGCTTCTGTTTCTGCTTATAAAGTTCTTCCGGAAAAAAACATAGATGCTGCAAAGGAATTGGAGAAACGTAAAACGGTAGTTGCCGAATGGATGAATAACCTTGTCTTGGACACTCCCGATCCGGTTATCAATGAAATGTTCGCTTTCTCCAAGATACGTGCGCTCGAAAGCATTTATGAAACGAAAGGCGGACCTATGCATGGGCCGGGCGGTGAATCTTACTATGCCGCTATCTGGGCGAATGACCAGGCTGAATACATTAATCCCTACTTCCCGTATGTGGGTTACCAATATGGGAATGCGTCTGCTGTGAACTCATTCGAGCATTTTGCCCGTTATATGAATGATGAATGGAAGCCTATCCCCAGTTCCATTGTTGCCGAAGGTGACAGTTATTGGAACGGGGCAGGTGATCGCGGGGATGCTGCAATGATAGCTTATGGTGCGGCACGTTATGCGCTGGCAAGCGGCAATAAGGAGGAAGCACTGAAACTGTGGCCGCTAATTGAGTGGTGCTTGGAATTCTGTCGCCGGAAAATCAATGAGGGCGGTGTCGTAGCTTCGGATTCTGATGAATTGGAAGGGCGTTTCCCGGCAGGAAAAGCGAATTTGTGTACTTCGTCCTTGTATTATGATGCGTTGCTTTCAGCGGCTTATCTGGCGAAGGATATAGGAAAAGGAAGTGCCGTTGCCGGGAAATATCGTCGGCAGGCAGCGCAATTAGAAAAGGCTATCGACCGTTATTTTGCTGCCGAAGTAGAAGGCTTTGATACGTATGCTTATTATGAAGGAAACGATGTGCTTCGTGCCTGGGTTTGTATTCCTTTGACAGTAGGCATCAATAAGCGTGCTGCGGGCACGATTGACGCTCTTTTTTCTCCTCGTTTGTGGACGGAGAACGGGTTGTTGACAGCTTCCGGTGACAAGACGTTTTGGGATCGATCTACCTTGTATGCTCTGCGGGGCGTTTTCATGGCAGGTGAAACGGAGAAAGCTATGGAATATATGAAACGCTATTCTGCCACTCGTTTGTTGGGAGTACATGTGCCATACGCGGTAGAGGCTTGGCCGGAAGGCGGACAGCGCCATCTTTCCGCTGAGAGTGCGCTCTATGGACGTATTGTAACGGAAGGTATATTCGGCATACGTCCTACCGGACTTCACTCGTTTTCTATGATTCCCCGTCTGCCGCAAGAATGGAATCACATGGCTTTGCGAAATGTCAGAGCGTTCGACTCGAATTTTGATATTGAGATTGTTCGCAAAACAGGCAATCAACTGCAAGTAAGGGTAAAGAAAGCGGGAAAAGTTGTTTTGAATAAACAAATTAAGAGTGGAACAGCATTAAACTGTAAAATTTGAATCTATAATGAATCTATTAAGTAGAAAATGGGCGGTCATCTTGTTGATGGCCGTTCCTTTCTGTGCCCATGCGCAGAAAATAATTGAACTGAAAGACCCTTCCGGGAAAGTTCAGGTGAATGTGGCAATAGGGGATGAAATCACCTATTCAGTTTCTCATCAAGGAGATGTAATGATTGAAATGTCCCCCGTTTCAATGACTTTGACAGATGGGACGGTCTTTGGAAAAGCTCCCCGTCTGAAGAGGAAGAGTTTCAGGACACAGCAGCAGACCATTTATCCGCCGGTTTATAAAAAAAAGACGATCGAAGATCATTATAATGAGTTGACATTGGATTTTAAGGGTGGCTATAAATTGGTATTCAGAGCTTATGAGGATGGAGCGGCTTATCGTTTTGTATCCAGCCTGAAGAAACCCTTCCAAGTAAAGAGCGAACAGGCTGTGTTTAATTTGCCGGATAACCCGAAGATTTTTGCGGCTACTCCGAAAGGACGTATGATAGATGGTGTGGAAAATCAATATCACAGTTCTTTTCAAAATACATACCGGCAGGTGGCTCTTTCGGAATGGGATAAAAGTAGATTGGCTTTTCTGCCTGTATTATCCGAAGGAAAGAACGGCAAGAAAATCTGTATAACGGAGGCTGACTTGCTGAATTATCCGGGAATGTTCTTGAACATATCTTCTGATAACAAAGGTTTTTATGGAGAATTTGCCGCTTATCCCAAAGACATTTCAGTGGAAGTAAGAGGTTTGAAAGGGATGGTTAAAACCCGTGAGCCGTATATTGCAAAAGTGGAGGGTAAGACTGCTTTTCCGTGGCGTGTGATGGTAATATCCGAAAATGATACGGATTTGCTGTGCAGTGACATGGTCTATAAATTGGCTACTCCCGCTGCTGAGGGTGATTACTCCTGGATTAAGCCGGGAAAGGTTGCCTGGGATTGGTGGAACGACTGGAATTTATATGGAGTAGATTTTCGTGCAGGCGTAAATACGGAAACCTATAAGTACTATATTGATTTTGCTTCCAAGTTTGGTATTGAGTATGTGATTTTGGATGAAGGATGGGCGGTTGCCGGACCGGCAGACCTCTTTCAAATTGTCCCGGAAATTGATTTGAAAGAACTGATACGTTATGCGGAAACAAAAAATGTGGGACTCATTCTGTGGGCGGGCTATCGTGCCTTTGATTTGGATATGGAACGTGTTTGCAAGCATTATGCCGCTATGGGGATTAAGGGATTCAAGATAGACTTTATGGATAGGGATGATCAATATATGGTGGATTTTAATCGTCGCTGTGCAGAAACCGGTGCCAGATATAAGTTATTGATTGACTTGCATGGTACATTTAAACCGACGGGATTACAACGAACTTATCCGAATACGATTAATTTTGAGGGAGTTCATGGACTGGAGGAAATGAAGTGGGCACAGCCGGGTACGGATCAAGTGACGTATGATGTGACAATGCCGTTTATTCGTATGGTGGCAGGGCCGTTGGACTATACGCAGGGGGCGATGAATAATGCTAATAAGGAAAACTTCAAAGCTGTGTATTCCGAACCCATGAGTCAGGGGACACGTTGCCGGCAGCTGGCGGAATATGTTATATTTGATTCGCCGTTGAATATGTTGTGCGATGCACCTACTAATTATTTGAAAGAGGAACAGTGCACTAAGTTTATAGCTTCTATTCCTACCGTTTGGGATGAGACAAAGGCATTGTGCGGAAAGGTAGGTGAATATCTAGCTATGGCTCGCCAAAAAGAGGGGGTATGGTATGTAGGAGCATTGACTAATTGGGATGCCCGTACAATGGAACTTGATCTCTCTTTCTTGGGAAAAGGTGAATATCAGGCAGAAGTATTTGAAGATGGAGCGAATGCTGATAGAGTAGGTAAAGATTATAATTATAGAGTAACTCGTATTTCCTCTGATAAGAAACTTAAAATACAGATGGCTCCGGGGGGAGGCTATGTTATTAAGTTGTGGAAAAGATGATTTGCGTTGAGCAAATCAAAACGAAAGCCTCTTAAAATATATGTTTTAAGAGGCTTTCGTTTTTAAGAGACTTTATTTGTATATGTACGCCTTTATTTATTGAAAGAAGTATGGGTGACTTCTATCTTCAAAGTGCTGCCGCCAAATGCCGGATCACCGCCTTTGAGCTTGGCATATGTCGGTTTCAAGTCGTGTTGGATGCCAATCATGGAAGGGTTGTTACTGCTTGTATCGTATGTCACAACTACGGGGATCAGCACTACTTTGTTCCAGTTTTTTCCTTCGCCTTCGTTCCATTCATCTTCCCATGCTGCTTCGTCCCATGCTGCTCCTGCCGCTTCTTTCGCTTTTTGTTTGGCAGCCTTTTTCTCATTGATACAAGTGGAAACCAAGCGGGCTATGTTTTTGAAGGTGTATTGGTTGGTTTCTACGCTGTTATGGGTTGCCACAAAAGAGGTTACATTGTCTGCAAGCTCATTGTTGACAAAGAAAGATTCCATGTCTTTTTGGCGTACCAGCAGAACTGTTTGTGGTGCACTCATGCTGAATTTATATTCCTGATTGTCCTGCTTGTAGTTCGTAAAAGTCAGCTTGACCGCATTCAACGTATCATTAGCTAACTTCTTGGCAATTTCATCATAAGGCAGAGTTGCTTCTGTGAAGATACCGGCCGGTGATTTGAGATAGCTCCAGCCTTTTTCATTGTCATTGTTTACTTTCTCTGCCAGCTTTTCTGAGTTCTCAAATTTATTGGCTTGAATCACTTCTTTGGTAGAGGCAAAAGCAACTGCCGTAGCAAGGTATGTGGAGTCTGTGCCGGCTTCACCATTTTTGTCTGTGACTTTTTTGGTCAGCTTAACTCCTAAACTGTCCACATAGTGGAATCGGAATTGCATTTGCAGGTCTACGCGGTCTACATAGAGAATGGTTCCGTCACCGTAGTCTGTTTGCAGGTAAACACCTTTGAATACATTTTCGATAAACTTATCAGAGTTGTCAAAAAAGTCATTCTTCTTTTCTTGATATTGCCGGTTCAGTTTCAAAATATTATTTCCCAGCTCTTTATCCAATGGGAAAGTGATGTTGGGGTAATAAGTTGAGTTACCGTTTGAATCGGTTGCTTTTCTTACGGAGTCGGGCACAGAGGTATCATAAGCTGTATATGCTTTTTTTCCTAAAGCCTTTGATTCGTGATATAGCTTTGTATCGATATTGGTATATCGGTATTTATCAGGATCTTTACGCACTTTCAGCCATTCGTCGTTCAATTCGTATGCACTCATTCTGCATGCATTTAAGGAGTCTCCGAACCAGCTGGAATAGTAGACTACTAACTGGATTTTCTCCACTTCGTCTTTCACCATTGTTCCTTTGCCGCTTTTTCCGTCTGCGCTTTCTTCATATACGGCAGGGAATGTGAAATTCTCCGTACAATTCAATTCGGCTAAGAAGCTGGCTTCGTAGTTTCCAAATCCTTTGGGATCAGGGTCTGTGAACTTACCGATATATCCTGTACTTGTCTTGGAGTAAACTTTATCTGCAAGCATGGATTTTGTGCTAACGTCAAATGTTTCTGTTTTAGCCGAAATGCCGTCTGAATCGGGCAGCATATCCATACCCAACGTCCCGGTGTTATCGTCGCATCCGTACAAAGACAGGAGTGCTAAAAGTAATACTCCTAAATATTTTACTTTCATAATTCTTCGTCTTGAAATCAACTTATTCTTGTTCAGCTCCCCAAACCTGATCGTAGAAGTCGTTGCAGGCATCTGCGAAGTTTTCAGGAGATTGATAGCCTAAGATAGGCTTACCGGCTTGGCGGGCATACTCCATGAGCTCCTCATTTACATGTTCGCTTTGCTGGATAATACCATCAGAGTAGTCTATTGCCAATTTGCAAAGAGCAATATAGTCTATCGGTTCTTTTAAGTCGGCAATATCCTTCTTGTTGATGCCTTTCAGCAGGAGTTTGCTGGTGAAGTCGGAATGAAATGGCTGTTTGAAGTCATTGTCATACAGTGAAAAGACCACTTTGGCGTCTCTGAATGAAGGTTCGTCTTTATACGCCTTTTTAATATATAGCGGAGCCAGTGCTGTCATCCAGCCATGACAGTGGATAACGTCCGGACACCAACGCAATTTCTTTACTGTTTCCAATACTCCACGAGCATAGAAAATGGCACGTGCATCATTATCCTCGTATTCAACACCGTTCTCGTCAATCACTTGCAGGCGGTTTTGGAAGTAATCATCGTTGTCGATGAAATAAACCTGCATGCGGGCGGATTGTATGGATGCTACCTTAATGATAAGCGGATGGTCGGTATCGTCGATGATAAGGTTCATACCGGAGAGACGTATCACTTCGTGCAGTTGATTTCTGCGCTCATTGATGTTCCCCCACTTGGGCATAAACGTTCTGATTTCTCTGCCTTTTTCTTGGATTGCTTGCGGCAGGTTTCTGCCAACAAGGGACATCTCGGATTCTGAAACGTAAGGGGTAATTTCTTGTGTTATAAATAAAACCTTGTTCGCCTTTGTCATAATAACAATGTTCTCAATTATTCTGCAAAGATATAAAAAAAATCGGGCAATAACGCAAACAGGGCTCGCCTATAATTCCTTATGAATTGTTAACCGGTTGTATATCAATGAAAAATAGGCGCGGATACACCTCTGAAGCCGGGACAACTTTTGCATTAATTTACGATATTTCTTCTTTATATGGTAAATAATAGCTTATTTTGCACCGTTTTTGCAAACAACTTAAGTTATTATATAACCAATAAAATGGAAATAGTACATACTATCAAGGACTTGCAGGCCGGACTTTCGGCTATGAGAGCCCAGAGTAAAAAAGTGGGTTTAGTGCCTACAATGGGAGCCTTGCATGCCGGTCATGCTTCATTGGTAAAACGTTGTGTGGCAGAGAATGATGCCGCAGTGGTAAGTGTTTTTGTGAATCCGACTCAGTTTAATGATCAGAATGATTTGGCCAAATATCCTCGTACGCTGGAGGCTGATTGTCGTTTGCTGGAAGAGTGTGGGGCTGCTTTTGTTTTTGCCCCTACGGTGGAAGAGATGTATCCGGAACCGGATACACGCCGGTTCAGCTACGCTCCTTTGGATACTGTGATGGAGGGGGCTTTCCGGCCGGGGCACTTTAATGGTGTGTGTCAGATTGTGAGCAAACTATTTGATGCGGTGAAGCCGGATCGCGCTTATTTCGGCGAGAAGGATTTCCAGCAGTTGGCCATTATCCGCGAAATGGTGCGCCGGATGAATTATCCATTGGAGATTGTGGGTTGCCCTATTGTGCGTGAGGAGGATGGACTGGCTTTGAGCAGCCGTAACGCCCGCTTATCTGACGAAGAACGCAAAAATGCTTTAAAAATCTCGCAGACTTTATTTGAAAGTCGTACCTTTGCAGCCTCGCATACAGTTGCTGAAACACAGAGGTTTGTGGAAGATGCCATTGCAGCGGCTCCCGGTTTGCGCCTGGAGTATTTTGAACTGGTGGACGGCAATACGTTGCAGAAGATTGCCAATTGGGAAGATACTTCCTATGCAGTGGGATGTATTACGGTGTTCTGTGGAGAAGTCCGTCTGATTGACAATATCAAGTATAAGGAGTAATAAACATAAAAAAAGAACAATCTTATGATGATTGAAGTGTTGAAGTCGAAAATCCATTGTGCCCGCGTTACGGAGGCTAACCTCAACTATATGGGGAGCATCACCATTGACGAGGATCTGATGGATGCCGCCAACATGATTGCCGGCGAAAAGGTTTACATTGCCGACAATAATAACGGTGAGCGTTTTGAAACTTATATCATTAAAGGCGAGCGCGGTTCGGGCAGAATATGTTTGAACGGTGCGGCGGCCCGTAAGGTCCAGCCGGACGATATTGTAATTATCATGTCGTATGCATTGATGGACTTTGAGGAAGCCAAGACGTTTAAGCCGACAGTGATCTTTCCTGATCCGGCAACAAATAAAGTGGTGAAGTAAGAACAGGTTTGAAATCCTACTCATAAGAGCTTTTGTTCAGCCTTTTTGAGTATGTTTTCCTCTTTCTCCTTCGCTACCTGCTCTCAGGAGGGTAGCAGCTGAAAATGAAAAAAGAAAAAGTCCCGTTTACGGAGAGTGAACGGGACTTTCTTTTTTTATGGTGGAGCGTTTATTTCTTCAATTGCTCATTCATGGCTGCAGCAGCTTTCCGGCCGTCACCCATAGCAAGGATTACGGTAGCGCCACCGCGAACAATGTCGCCGCCGGCGTAAATGGTCGGAATGGACGACTGCATACTATCATTTACGGCAATCGTTCCTTTGCGACCTAATTCAAGTCCTTTGATAGAACTGGGAACAATAGGGTTGGGGGATACGCCCACACTGACAATGGCAAGGTCTATATCAATCGTTTCAGTGGCTCCCGGAATGGGAACAGGACTACGGCGCCCGGAGGCATCGGGTTCGCCCAATTCCATCTTTTGAAGGATGACCTGCTTAACTTTTCCTTGCTCATCGGCAATGTATTCTATCGGATTGTGAAGTGTCAGGAATTCCACTCCTTCTTCTTTGGCATGTTTTACTTCTTCGATGCGGGCAGGCATTTCTTCCTCCGAACGTCGGTAAATAATCATGGCGCGCTCTGCACCCAGGCGGCGGGCTGTACGGACAGAGTCCATGGCTGTGTTGCCGCCGCCGATAACGGCTACGCATTTGCCAAAAGGCACAGGTGTATCAGAGTCCTCGCTGGCGGCATCCATAAGATTGACACGCGTCAAATATTCATTGGATGACAGGATGTTGATGGAGTTTTCTCCGGGGATGTTCATGAAGTTCGGCAGTCCGGCGCCGGAAGCAACGAATATGCCTTTGAATCCTTCTTCCTCCAGTTGCTCTACGCTTAATGTCTTGCCGATGATGCAATCTTTGATGAACTTCACGCCCATTTGGGCAAGGTTCTCGATTTCGACATCCACCACCTTGTTGGGCAAACGGAATTCGGGGATACCATATTTCAATACACCGCCAATCTCGTGCAGCGCCTCGAATACGGTAACGTCGTATCCGTATTTTGCCATGTCTCCGGCGAAAGAGAGCCCGGCGGGGCCTGAACCGATTACGGCAATCTTGATGCCATTCTTTTCTTTGATTTCCGGTACGGAGATTTGCCCGCTTTCGCGTTCATAGTCCGCGGCAAAGCGTTCCAAATAGCCGATAGCTACCGACTTTTCATTCATCTTCAGGTGGATGCACTTGGATTCGCATTGCTTCTCTTGTGGACAGACACGACCGCAAACAGCGGGAAGCGCACTGGTCTCTTTCAGTGTTTTGGCGGCTTCAAGGAATTCACCGCGTTCTATATTCTTGATGAAACGTGGGATGTCTATTCCTACCGGACAACCTTCTGTGCAGCCCGGATTGGCGCAGTCCAGACAACGTTTCGCTTCTGTCAGTGCCTGTTCCTTGGTCAATCCCTGGTTTACTTCCTCTTTGCGGCTGTGGGAACGGTAGTCTGCATCCAATTCGTTCATCTCCACGCGAGGGATCGCTGTGCGTTCTTTGGCTTTCATGGATTTGCGCAATTCCTGACGCCAAGCGGCATTGCGGCTCTTTTCGTCCGGTTCCGCTGTGCTTTCTCCGGTTGCCTGGCATGTCTGTGGCTCTTCCAGTTTGTGCATTTCTTCGCGCTCAATGCTTTTGAATGCTCCCATGCGTTTCAGCATTTCGTCGAAGTCTACCTGGTGACCGTCAAATTCAGGTCCGTCTACACATACGAATTTGGTCTTGCCGCCGATGGTGATACGGCAGGCGCCGCACATGCCTGTTCCGTCTACCATGATTGTGTTTAGAGAGACATCGGTGGGTATTTCGTATTTCTTCGTCAGCAAACAAACAAATTTCATCATTATGGCGGGGCCAATGCAGAAGCATTTGTCAACTTTCTCGCGTTTGATGACATCTTCTACACCTTCTGTTACCAATCCTTTACGGCCGTATGAACCGTCGTCAGTCATGATAATGACTTCGTCGGAGCTTTCACGCATTTCCTTTTCAAGGATAATCAGTTCTTTGGTGCGGCCTGCCAATACTGTGATTACACGATTGCCGGCAGCTTTCAATGCCTGTACGATAGGGAGCATCGGAGCTACTCCCACACCACCGCCGGCGCAAACTACGGTGCCGAAATTTTCAATATGGGTGGCTTGTCCCAGCGGACCAACAACATCGGTTATATAATCACCTTCATTGAGTTCGCACAGGCGGGTAGACGAGAGACCCACTTCCTGCACAACCAAAGTGATAGTTCCCTTTACGGGATCGGCAGAGGCTATGGTCAGTGGCATGCGTTCGCCTTTTTCACCTACGCGTACTATTACAAAGTGTCCTGCCTTACGTGACTTAGCAATTAACGGTGCTTCAATTACTAATTTGAAGACCTTTTCTGAAAAATGCTCTTTGCTAATGATTTTATTCATTATCTAATAATTTTGTTGGTATAATTACGTAATCTCTTTCAGATTGATAGATTATGCAAAGATACTGCTTATTTATTAATAACAAAGAATGTGAGGGGAAAAAAGAATGGATGCAGGACGAAATATGATATTGCAAATCGGGCACAGATTTCAAGAATCCTGCCGGTTCTGTCCATTGAAGAACCATGCTGTTTCTTGTAATCTGTGCCCGAAATATAATGGATGGAAACTTTTCTTAGTCTATCACCTCGAATCCTGTATACGGAACCAGCGCCTTCGGGATACGGATGCCTTCTGGTGTCTGGTTGTTTTCCAATAGAGCTGCTACGATGCGCGGCAGGGCCAATGCGGAGCCGTTTAATGTGTGGCAAAGCTCTGTTTTCTTTTCTGCTGTGCGGTAACGGCATTTCAGGCGATTGGCCTGGTAGGTATCGAAGTTGGATACTGAACTGACTTCCAGCCAGCGTTTCTGTGCCTCGGAATAGACCTCGAAGTCGAAGCAGAGAGCAGCGGTAAAGCTCATGTCGCCGCCACATAAACGCAGGATGCGATAAGGCAACTCAAGCTTCTGGAGCAATCCTTCTACGTGGTTCAGCATTTCCTGATGGGATTCTTTGGAGTGTTCCGGCTTGTCGATGCGCACTAATTCTACTTTGGAGAATTCGTGCAGGCGGTTCAGTCCGCGTACGTCTTTACCGTATGAGCCGGCTTCGCGACGGAAACATTGCGTGTAAGCGCAGTTCTTGATAGGCAGTTGCTTTTCGTCCAAAATCACGTCGCGATAGATGTTCGTTACGGGAACTTCAGCTGTCGGGATCAGGTATAAATCATCTACTTCGCAATGGTACATTTGTCCTTCTTTGTCGGGCAGCTGACCTGTGCCATAACCGGAAGCGGCGTTCACTACCGTTGGCGGCATTATCTCCGTATAGCCCGACTTGCGTGCTTCATCCAGGAAGAAATTGATAAGTGCACGCTGAAGCTGTGCGCCTTTGCCCTTATACACAGGGAAACCTGCGCCTGTGATTTTCACACCTAAGTCAAAATCTATCAAATCATATTTCTTTGCCAGTTCCCAGTGGGGGAGCGCGTCTTTAGGTAGTTCGGTCTCCATGCCGCCCATTTTCTCTACCACATTGTCGTCGGCGCCTACGCCTTCGGGCACGCTGTCATAAGGGATGTTGGGGATTGTATAGAGGAGGTTTTGCAAGTCGGTTGCAGCTTGGTCCATTTCTTCCTGCAGGGCCTTGTTGGCTTCTTTCAATTCGGTCACCCGGTTCTTGGCGGTTTCCGCCTCATCTTTCTTGCCTTCTTTCATCAACAGTCCGATGGACTTGGAAAGGGAATTGACTTCCGACAGGTTCTTATCTAAGATTGTTTGGGTATTGCGTCGTTTGTTGTTCGTTTCCAGCACTTGCCCGATTGTTTCTTTGGCATTTTTGAAGTGCTTCTTTTCCAGACCGCGGATTACGGCGTCGGTGTTGTCTGTAATTTGTTTAATGGTAAGCATATCTTATACTTGTTATTATGTTTTTTTATTACTGCAAAGATAGAGAAAATGCTTATTCATTGTATGAAAAAGTATAATAAACAGCAGAAAATATGAAAATAAGGTGTTTTTTTGAATGAATAGTGCGATAATAAAGAAAGGGATGCAATCAAACCAGATTGCATCCCTTTCTTTATTATTCTTTTATCCGGAAACTTATGCTTCTGCGTTTTCGGCAGGAATAACAGAAACAGATCTTCTGTCTGCTTTACCTACTTTGAACTGTACAGTTCCGTCTACCAAGGCGAAAAGAGTGTGGTCTTTACCCATACCGATGTTGTTACCCGGATGGAATTCAGTACCTCTTTGACGAACGATGATGTTACCTGCTTTGCAAGCTTCGCCACCAAATATCTTAACGCCTAATCTCTTACTCTGTGATTCGCGGCCGTTCTTAGAACTACCGACACCTTTTTTATGTGCCATTTCTTCTTACTTTTTTAATTGATTAAGCTACTACTTCCTTAATTGTTAACTCTGTGAATTGCTGACGGTGACCGTTCAGTTTACGATAACCTTTTCTTCTTTTCTTGTGGAAAACAAGAACCTTGTCGCCTTTTACCAAAGCGGAAACAACTTCGCAAACCACTTTTGCTCCTTCTACTGTGGGAGCGCCTACGGTGATGTTACCGTCTTTGTCTACCAAAAGAACTTTCTCGAATTCTACTGTTGCACCTGCTTCAGCATTTTGCATGTGGTGTACAAACAGCTTCTTGCCAGCTTCTGCTTTGAATTGCTGACCGTTGATTTCTACAATTGCGTACATTTCTTATATATAATGTATAAGTTAGCTCCGTCGGGTGGTCTCTAATCACTTAGAAAGCACTTAATTAAACCCGGTGCGGAATAATCGGGCACAAAATTACTTCTTTTATTTGGAATGGGCAAATCTTTCTATCTCTTTTTTAGTATAATTACTGCTTTCGTGTGTGGGGAAAGTTTTGTTCCCTCATGGAGTAAGTTTCGTTCCATCATGGTGGAACGAAACTTACTCCATGAAGGAACGATTTGATTTATGCGGGAAGCCCTTTTATATTCAGGTGAGGAAATAAAAGAGTGCTGCGAGTGCGGCAGATAGCGCCAACAGGAATATGATCTGCCGTACATTTGAATTCTTCGGGGCTTTGGCGGGTAATGGTTCCTGTTTCAACAGTTCTTCCAGACTGTCCATAATCTTTTTATGCGGGTAGCGTTGCAGTTCTTCGGCGGTGGTCATGCCATGCGTGATGCCGGCAAAGTCCACTCCCGCCTTTTGTGCGGTTTCTGCATCCACCGTACTGTCGCCGATATAGAGCGTTTCGGCTTTAGTGACGTGTAGCTGCTTGATGGCAAGCAAGAGCCCTTCGGGCGAGGGCTTGGGAGTTTTTACGTCTTCTCCGCCGATGATGATGTCCAGAAAGTCTTCGGGAAAGTGCTGGTCCAGTAATTCCTTGATGCGGTAGCGGAATTTGGTGGAGATGATTCCGATGCGGGCGCCGGAATCTTTCAGTGCTATCAGTACCGATTTTGTTTCGAGGAAAAGCACCGTATTGACGGTCATGTGTGTATCGGCTTCTTTCACGTACTCTTTCTTGAATTCGGCGAGCTGCAGGGGATCTGTTACACCGGAAAGAATGGAAAAGGAATCTTCCAGAGTCTTGCCAATGGTGCGTTTGATATCGTCATCGGTAGGCTGGGTGTAGCCATGGCGGTTAAGTACGTTGCGGAAGCAGGTGACGATGCCGCGTGAAGAGTCGGCAAGCGTATAGTCGAAGTCGAAAAGGTAGGTTGTATAATTCATATGCCTTTTTGCGGCAAAGTTATGAATAAATTGGAATTATCAGCCCGTTGCCGGTTGATTAACTTCAATCGGCAACGGGCTTTGGCATGGGATGCCGGTGATTACTTCACTCTTCCGCCGCAGAGCCAGTATTGCGTATAATACCTTTCCTTGAGATTGCTCACAATGACTCCTTGGCTGGTGCTGGCGTGAATGAATTTGCCGTCTTTCAGGTAGATGCCCACGTGGGCCACCCTCTTGCGGGATGCCCGGCTGGTGAAAAAGACCAAGTCGCCTTCGCGCAGGTTGCGGCGGGCTATTCGGTTGCTTTCTTTCAGTTGTCCGTCGGTACTGCGCGATAAACGTATGCGGTAGGTTTTCTTGTAAAGCTGGGACACCAAGCCGGAACAGTCCGTTCCTTGTTTGCTGCTACCGCCCGCCCGGTAGGGGGTGCCTATCCATTCGGCAGCGTTGATGTACAGCCTGTGGTTGTCTGTTAGCTCTATATCCACGCCCAAGCGTACGGAGGCTTGCGCCAATGCTTTATAGTCAAGGCGGGGTGCGGAGGTGTGGCAGGAACTCAGGCAGAGCACCAGTCCGACAAAGGCGATTATATGGGCAAGTGGCTGTTTCATGCTTGTTCTTCTTCCGGTGTTTCTTCGTCTGTATCGTTTTCCGTTTCAACCTTTTCTTCTACGCTGACATTGAAATAGGCTTCCAGTTCCTTTTCTGCCGAGTTGTTTTCGTTTTCTATGTCACGAATGATGACTCCATGTTCCAATAGGGCGATGCGCGGGCATACATCTACTGTATGGTTGAGGTTATGGCTGGAGATGATGACAGTGGCTCCATGTTCCTCGTTGTATTTCTGCAGCAGTTGCTTGATGATGGACTGTGAACTTGGATCGAGGAAGTTGAACGGTTCATCCAGTATCAGCAGTTGGGGGTGGTGCAGCATGGCGGAGATAATACCTATTTTTTGCTTGTTTCCAGCGGAGAAATTGCGTATGAACTTCTTCTGTCCTATGACTTCACCATTCATGAAGCGTTCAAAAAGAACGAGACGATCATCTACTTCTTCTTTTTTCAATCCATACATCTTGCCGATGAAATAGAAATATTCCTCCGGGGTGAGGTAGTCTATAAGAAAACCGTCGTCAATGAAAGCGCCGGTAAATCTCTTCCAGTCTTCACTTTGGGATACATCTATATCATTGATGGTGACATTCCCATGATCTGCCTGCAATAAATCCAGTATCAGTCGGAAGAGGGTAGTCTTTCCTGCTCCGTTGTTTCCTACCAAACCCAACATGTCACCTTGACTGATGAAGTAGTTATCAATATTTACAGCGGTCTTTTCACCGAATCTCTTTTGTAAATTATTTATCTGAATCATAGCTATAAATCTAAAATCATAAATCTTATTGTCTGCTGTCTCTGAATCCTTCCATGTTCTTGTAGCGCCGCTTCATGAAACGGTGGTATACGTTTTTCAGCCAGAAGCGTGAAGTCAGTATAAAACCGGCACCGACGGCAATCAGTATCCAGGCCGTAACCGTAGGTCCCCAAAAAGTTGTCAGCACAAAGTTCATAAGCAGAGGCACGCCGAATGCTGCTCCGGAAATCAAGTTCTGCAATCCGGTTCCCATATTCTGGCGGTTGGTCATCTTGGCGTTTAAATCCACTGTTTTGTTGTTGTATACAGCCAATTGGAACAGGCAGAAGTAAACGCCGCCGGCTACGAATGTGGCCCAGGCTATACAACTCAGCACAGACAGCTTGCCGGTTGCCATGGCAGGTATCATCAGGATGAGAGGTATGAGTATGGCGATGCTGTATAGGATATATTTGGCGCGAAGCAGGGTATAGATAGACTCTTTGCGGCTCATCAATCCGTCAATGTAGTTGCCTTCGTAGCTCATCAGGCTTGATAGAAACAAAATTCCGAAAATCACGAAGTTGTAGACCATGATAAAGTTTTTCATGCCCTGCCCGTCGTATGCTTCGGTGAAACTCAGGATACAGGTAAAGGCGATGACCACCATGAATACTGTACGCAAGGCTGTCTTGCAGACTTTGTTGCGCAACAACATCTTCAACTCCAGCCGCATGTATTCGCCAATCTCTCCGTAGCGGTCCAGGAATTTGTATTCCGACACGTGCTTTACTCTGGTGTCTTCCACTTTATTGATCTCGTTATAAATGAGCTTGATCATCAGTTCGCGGTTGATGAACCACAGTGCCACGATCGTTGCGGATACTCCGATGAAAGTAAGCAGGTGTCCGAGGATAAATCCTTCTCCCAGGTCGATGGACCAGTCGAATAACGGGCTGTCTTCCGGAATGAATAGGCTGGCGGCAATAATTCCGTATACCAATATCGGCAGCATCACCCACCAGATGCGTTCGTTCATCAACGTGCGGCATAGCAGGAACCAATAGTTGTTGAGTATCATCAACAGCCATATTCCGATGCTATAAGTCAATACGCCCGTTATACCGTAGAATTTAGTAATGCTGATGATAGCGAACGGGACAAAGAAAAACAGCCATATCAGATTGAAACCGTTCAATCCGGAACGTATCAGCAGAAAATCGATCAGGCGGTTGCGCCTTATCGGCAACAGGAGATAAGGCTTGATTTCCTGGCTAGGCGTTTTCTGAAATGGGAAGCGCATCAGAAAATCCAGAGCCAGGACAAATATCAGTCCGCTGTTCAATACATGGTATGCTTCAGTTGCGCCACCATCGAAGGCAAAAGCGAAAGTGGTTCCGAAGAAGATCAGATAGCCGGCCCAAAAGACGGCCATAAAGTACATCCAGAACTTACCGAATTTGTTCTTCTCGTACATCGGATTTCGCTTGGCGGCCAGCTTCCCTTGCTTGCGTAATTCTATAAAGAGGCTCATAATGAATGGAAATTAATGTATATGAAAAAGGCTGCGCTGCTTTATTAACAACGCAGCCTTTTTGGAAACTGTAATTTCAGCACTTCGAAGGTTGGTAACCTTATTTCTTTTCAGGACTGATCATTGAAACAGTGATCTGGTTCTTCTGCTTCAGGAGTTCGTTGGCAAATTGCTGAACGTCCTTGGGGGTGATACTGTTAATGATTTGCTCGTAGTCCTTCACCGGGTCGATGCCGGTGTACAGGTACTCGTCTATGCTGTTCAGCCAGTAGCCGTTTTCCTTGAGGTCTTCGCTGTGCTTCTTCAGCATATACTCTTTTACCTTGTTCAAACTGGCTTCATCGGGACCGTTCTTTGCAAAGGCTTCTGCTTCGTCGTAGATGATTTTTATCAGTTTTTCCTGTTTATCGGGAGCTGTGTTGAAGAAGATCTGCAGAACGGCTTTTTCTGTGGGATACTTGATGAGCTGTCCCATGGGATATACGCCGTAGGTACCGCCTTCGTCTTCACGTACCTTTTCGGTATAGATGAAGTTAAGAAGCTGGTCGGTCATGCTCATAAGAATCTCGTTACGGAGATTGTATTTGCAAGTACCGCTATAACAGATGAAGTTGTTCACTTTCGGAGTTTCCTGCTGGCGGATAAACTCATTTTTGCAGATGCCCTTGCGCATTGCGATGTGGTTGTCCTTGAATGTCTCCTTGCGGTTGATGGAGGGCAATGAACCCAGATAAGACTCGATTAGGGGTTTCACTGCTTCCACATCAACGTTTCCTACCAGGATGAAGGTAAAGTCGCTGGCATCTTTAAAGCGGTCCTGATACATGGACAGAATCTTGTCATAATTCATCTTGTCCACCATGTCGGCTTTTATCCGCAGGGTTCTGGGATGTTTCGAGTAGAGAGTGGACGTGATAGAGTCGCTGAAAGAAGAACTGGGGTTCAGGTCCATATTCTGTAATTCGGCTTTGCTACGGTTCTTGTAAGATGCAAAAGCGTCATCATCGCGTCTCGGAGCAGTGAAAGTCAGATAGGTGAGCTGCATCATTGTCTCGAAGTCCTTGGGAGAGCAATTTCCGGTTACGGCTTCTGTCTTGTCGCCGATGCCATAGCTTACGGAGGCTTTTTTACCTGCCAGGGCTTTCTCCAGTTCTATGGCGCTGAAATTGCCTAAACCACCCAATGCCACTGCATCCAGTCCGTTGATATTGATGATTTCCGAGTCGGGGAAGAGTGAACTACCACCCATACTTACGCCTTTCATGCGAATCTCATCGGCTTTGAAATCTGTTTTCTTGATTATAACCTTGACACCGTTGGATAAGGTCAACATAGTGGTTCCGAAGATGTCATCTTTCTTTTCGGAAACAATTTTACCGCCTTTCGGAGCTTCTTTCATCAGAGGTTCGTCGGATACCTTATCTATATACGGAGTGAGCTTCTCCGACTTCACTTCTTTCAACAGGTTCTTGATGGCTTCCTCTGTCGGAAGGCTCAAGCCTTCTTTTTCGGGTCCGAACAGTGCCACTACCTGGTTGCTGTCCGTCACCAGTTGTTGCATTATCTGGTTTAGGGCTGTCACAGGAATGGCCGGTGCTATCTGATTGATGATAGTATATTCGTTGGCGATTCCCGGAATGGGTTCATTGTCGAGGAAATGGCGGACATACTCCTTGACGTAGCTTTCATTTTTACGCTTGTCGCGTTCTTGGAAAGCAGATTCCAAATGACGCAGGTATTCTGCTCGTGCACGACTGTATTCGGTTTCGGTGAATCCAAACTGTCGTGCACGCTCTATTTCGCGGAGAATGGTTGAGATGCCTTCCTCAATGTTATCTTCTTTGCAGACTACGATACCGGTGAAAGCATCTTTGGTCTTGGCAACAAAGAAATCATCATCGTAGGTCGTTGCATAGATGTAGGGCGGGTTGGCAACTTGGAGCAACTCGTTCAGACGTGCATTCAGCATGTTGGTAATCAGAGTGACAGCATAGTCTTGCATCAGGTAACCCACATTATTCTTTTCTTCTCTGGGAGTAGCTTGATGCTTGTTGAAGATAAAGGTCTGTACATATGGCTGCTCTTTGTCGCGGGCAACCAATACGATAGGCTCTTGGTTGTCGTTTACGGGATAATATTCACGCTTGGCGGCATTGGGCTGTGCGGGGATGTCCGAGAATCTTTTCTTGATAAGGGATTCAATGGCGTCGACATCAATATCGCCTACCACTACTATACCCTGCAAGTCGGGACGGTACCATTTTTCGTAATAGTCTCTTAATGTTTGAGGCTTAAAGTTCATCACGACGTCCATTGTTCCGATAGGGAAGCAGTTGGCGTATTTGGTTCCGGCAAACATAGCCGGAAGCATTTTCTCCTGAAAACGCTGCATGGCGCTCATGCGAGTGCGCCATTCTTCATTGATAACGCCGCGTTCCTTATCTATTTCTTTCGTGTCCAAAGTCAGGTCGTTGCTCCAGTCGTGCAGGATCAGCAGGCAGGAGTCAATGGCTCCGGGAGTGTTGACAGGCACATTGGAGATGTTATAGACCGTTTCGTCTATGGATGTGTATGCGTTCAGGTTTTCGCCGAATTTTACACCTATACGTTCCAGATACTGTATTAGGGAGTTTCCGGGAAAGTGGGTGGTTCCATTGAAGCACATGTGCTCGAGGAAGTGGGCAAGACCGCGTTGGTTGTCCTCTTCCTGTATGGAACCCACTTTTTGGGCTATATAGAAGTCGGCCCGGTTAGCGGGAAGGCTGTTTTTACGGATGTAATAAGTTAATCCGTTGTCCAGCTTGCCGATACGGACATCCTTGTCGATGGGAATGGGTGGTAATTGTTGTGCAAATACCTGTTGGAAGTTACAGCATACAATTAGTGCAACAATCCATAAGTTACGTAATAAATGTTTCATCATCATTTGATTTAAAAATGTTTTTGCCTTATCTGTCGAAGCGATTAGGCGATAAATCACAAAACAATTCTGTTTTTTATTTAATTGCTTCCCGGATGCGGACTAATTTAGTCAGGAGTCCTTCCAGTAAATCCAACTTCAACATATTGGCACCGTCGCTTTTGGCTACGGACGGATTCTCATGTGTCTCGATGAACAGGCCGTCTGCACCTACGGCTATACCGGCTTTGGCTATCGTTTCAATCAGTTGCGGCATGCCGCCTGTGACACCGCTGGTCTGGTTGGGTTGCTGCAAGGAATGGGTAACGTCCAGTACAACGGGAAAACCGAAAGTCTGCATCTCCGGTATTCCGCGATAATCCACCACAAGATCCTGATAGCCGAAAGTTGTTCCGCGTTCTGTAATCATTACGTTCTTGTTGCCGGCTTCCACCACCTTGTCTGCCGCAAAACGCATGGCAAGCGGGGAGAGGAATTGACCTTTTTTGATATTGATGATTTTACCGGTTTGGGCGGCGGCTACCAGTAGGTCGGTTTGCCTGCAAAGGAAAGCGGGGATTTGCAGAATATCTACGAATTCGGCAGCCATGGCAGCTTCTTCTGCGGCATGGATATCTGTTACGGTAGGCACTCCGAACGTATCATGCACTTTTTTTAGAATTTTCAAGGCTTTCTCATCTCCTATGCCCGTAAATGAGTCTAAGCGCGAACGGTTGGCCTTGCGGTAAGAACCTTTAAATGCGTAAGGAATCTGTAATCTGTCAGTGATGGTCACCACACGTTCGGCAATGCGCATTGCCATATCTTCACCTTCAATGACACAGGGGCCTGCCAGCAGAAAGAAGTTTCCGGCAGGATTATTTTTCAGTTTAATCATACGTTTTTATGAATTATAAATTATGAATTGCAAGTTATGAATTGAGAGGTGTGAAAAAGTTCATTCCTCAGTTTGGTATAATCAGTGTGATTGCTTCGTGCAGCACTCCGATGTCTAATGGAAAATGACGGTCGAGAATACGCCCGTCCAAGTCGACGGAAGCGTTTTGGGCACGTAATACTTTTATCTTTTGGGTACGGTAGGGTTTTACCACTTTATGGTTGAGGATTCTTCCTTCCATTAACATCCATATTCCCGAAAAAAGCTGCAATAATTCGGGGCGATAGATAACTGATACGTCCAACCAACCATTGTAAGGCACTGCACTGGGAGCTTGCCCGTATCCCCATGCACTGCCTATGCATACTGTCATAATGCGCCCGCGTATGTGTTCGCCGTTTATTTTAAGGTGCATGCGGTATAGTTTCCGTTCGAATATCAGTGAAAGGAATGCCATGAAATAGGACAGGAACTTCACACCCCAAAAACGTTTGCATTGGTCGGTGATTTTTACGATACTGGCTCCAAGCCCGATATTGATGGCATTCAGAAAGTAGCGGGTCATATGCTTTTCGCCGTCATAGTAGTAGCACGTGCCTACATCTATTTTGCGGCGGCGGTTGTTTATGATGCAATCTACCGCATCCTTGTATTCCGAACTCATCTCCCAGTATTTGGCAAAATCGTTACCTATTCCGTTGGGGATGATGCCGATAGCAATATTCTCTTTATCTTCTGCATTGGAGAGCATGATACCGTTGATTGCGTCGTTCAGTGCGCCGTCACCACCTACAATGACAATGGTGCGATATCCGTTGTTGGCAAGAATTCCCGCCAGACGCTCTACCGAACCGAACCCTTCGGACTGCACGTAGTCATAAGACACACCTTTGCTGTCCATATATGCTTTAATTTCTTTCCACCGTTTCTGTACTTTACGCGTTCCGGCTTTGGGGTTATAGATCACTCCCCATTTATTGGGTTCTACACTCATATGTTCGTCCCTTTTAATAAGTCTAACATTTCCATATTTGCTGTTTAGCCAGCGTTGCCGTCAAAGATACTAAATCTCTTTGAGTTTTGACTTTACAAAGGCTATCTTTTCTTCCATAGGCCATTGGACGTTTATCCAGTGGATGGTAAATCCCCGCCTCTCCATTCCCCGAAACCAGGTCATCTGGCGTTTGGCAAACTGATGGATAGCTGTCTCCAGTTGGTTGAACATTTCGTCGTAGGTCAGTTTGCCAATGACGTAAAGTGTCAGATATTTGTACTCCAATCCGTAGTAGATGAGATCTTCGGGTGGAATCCCTTGCTCTATCAATCGGCGCACTTCGTCTATCATTCCTTCGCCCAGCCTTTGGCGCAGGCGGCGGGTGATTTTCTCACGCCGCAGTTCGCGGTCTATGTTCACACCGATGATGAGGCTGTTCAATAGCGGAAAAGAACGCTTGTCTACCGGTGTGTGGGCATAATATTCTTCAATCTCAATGGCGCGGATTGCCCGTTTCACCGTATCTACATCCGTCGTATTATGCAAGTTTTTATAGGTTTTCAACATTTCGGTGAGTTCTTCCAAGGACTTGCCTGCTAAGCGGATGCGTAATTCCGGATTTTCGGGTACGGGCAGCAATTTGTATCCTTTGAGTACTGATTCTAAATACATTCCAGTTCCGCCGCATACAATGGGCAGGCAGCCCTTTTGTTTAATACTTTCATAGGCGGTCAGAAAATCACGTTGATATTCAAAGACGTTGTACTTATATCCCGGATCGGCAATGTCAATGAGATGATAAGGTATTTGTTTGCCATTCACTGTATAGTCGGCAAGGTCTTTACCTGTACCAAGATCCATGTTACGGTATATTTGCCGAGAGTCGGCACTGATTATTTCTGTATTTAGCTCTGCTGCCAATGCAGCGGCAAATGGAGTTTTGCCGGATGCTGTGGGACCTAATATGGCAATTAAATCATAGTCAGGCATATAATGAGTATTTATTAATTTGAATACAAAGATAGTGTAATTTATGGGCAGAATAAAATGAAGCGGTTCATTTTGTTCTGAGAAGATGCAACTTTTCTTTACACTTGAGAAGACTGTCTGAAAAAGGAAGTAAAAAACAGAGTGGTTCTTCTTAAAAGGTGTTATGAAACATGCTTTTTTTCTTGGATAGTTTGCAAATATCCCAAGAGTCCGTATCTTTGCAATGTGTTTTTCATAGTATTAGATTTAAGGTTAACAAAGGTTGGAGTACAGCGGTACTCCTTTTTTTTGCTCTGTACTTTTCTTTTCTTGCTGCAAATCAAGGATAAAAATGTAAAAATCTGAGTATATTCTTTCCTTATAGGTATACAATGTGATTAGCCTATATCTATACTTGTTCTTTAGGAATGAAATATTTTCGTTCTGTTTTTATGCTATATTCTATGCTTTTATTGCTTTTATAAGGCTGTTGCGGCGATGTAAAAGGTGTTCGAATTTAACTTTTTGATATATAATGGATTACTTAAGCGTGTGTTACATGTACGATAAAGAATGTAACATACGAAAGAAATATGTAATGTTGTCAAAAAAACATGTAATACGATTTTTTTAATCGTATGTGTGCCTTTTGTACATTTGTCGCAGAAAAGCCAGAAATATAAAACTACTCATATTATGAAACATGCAAATATGAAGAACACTTTATCTTTCGTCTGCCTTAAAAATATTAATAACTATAAAATCGAGTATTGATGAATAAAAGATCTTTTTTTGCAATTTTATCGGCCTTAGTAGTTTCTGCCGGTACATTGGGAGGTTTTTCGTCTTGCAATTTATCTAAAGCAAATGGAAATCTGCCTGCTGTTAAGGATTCTACAGCCCTTTTTGATTATTTTACTTATAAAGGTAATGATGATTTTTATAAGGAAAATCCATTGCCCGATGATGAGTCGTTTTATAATCCTATTTTGCCTGGTTGGTATTCGGATCCGAGTATATGTACGAATGGGGAAGGAGACTATTTTTTAGTGACTTCTACTTTTACTTATTTTCCGGGCGTACCTATCTTTCATAGTAGAGATTTAGTAAACTGGAAACAGGTGGGACATGTTCTTAGCCGTCCTTCCCAACTGGTCAATATGAAAGGACAGCATGTGAGTGGAGGAATTTTTGCACCGGCAATTTCATATAATCCCCACAATAAGACTTATTATATGGTAACCACCAATGTTGGAGCCGGTAATTTCTTTGTGAAAACTCAGGATCCTTTTGGAGAATGGTCTGATCCTATTATGCTGCCTGAAGTGGGCGGAATAGATCCGTCTTTCTTTTTTGATGAAGATGGGAAAGCTTATATTGTAAATAATGATGATGCTCCGGATTATAAACCTGAGTATAGCGGGCATCGCACAATCCGCATACAAGAGTTTGATGTAAAATCGGATAAAACAATTGGACCTCGCAAAATACTGGTAAACAAAGGTGTGCATCCGGAGGAAAAACCTATTTGGATAGAAGGTCCCCATATGTATAAGATCAATGGAAAATATTTCCTTATGGATGCAGAAGGTGGCACGAGTACCTGGCATTCTGAAGTTATTTTCCGCAGTGATTCTCCGATGGGAACTTTTACTCCTTGGACGAAAAATCCAATATTAACACAACGTCATCTCAGTGCCGAACGTCCTAATCCGATTACGTGTGCCGGTCATGCTGACTTGATACAAACCAAAGAAGGTGATTGGTGGGCTGTATTTTTGGCATGCCGTCCTATAAATAATAAGTTTGAAAATTTGGGGCGTGAAACATTTTTAATGCCGGTAAGGTGGAGCGAAGATGGCTTCCCTTATATGACGCAAGGGAATGAAACTGTTCCTCTGATTCTAAAACGAACTGGCGTAAAGCGTGATGCCAGTGTTACCTTTGGTAACTTTGAAGAGATTGAAGATTTTGATAATGCTTCTTTGGGTATGCAGTGGATAACATTGCGTGCTCCTGCTACTGAATTGTATTCTTTATCCGACACTCCGGGCTTTTTGACCTTGAAGTGTGCTGATGTCAGTGCTGCTGAAAAAGATACTCCTGCTTTTGTTTGCCGTCGTATGCAGCATCATAAATTCGAATCTACTACCCGTATGTTGTTTAATCCTTCCAATGAAAAGGATAAGGCTGGTATGTTATTGTTTAAAGATGAAAAGCATCAGTATTTATTTGCAGTAAATAGGCAAGGAGAAAATAAGTCCGTTTTCCTGAAACGAATTGGAGAGTCTGAACAGATATTGGCTTCTGATACTATTTCTGGAAACACAAAAGAGATTTATTTGAAAGTTATATCTCAAGGTACTCATTATGATTTTTATTATTCCTTGAAAGGAGAAAAAGATTGGACATTGCTCTGTAAAGACGTTGATGCAAGCTATCTTTCCACAACTACGGCTGGTGGATTTACAGGTAGCGTGATAGGACTGTACGCCACTTGTAAATGATCTTTTATTGTTGCATGTAACATGAAGGACAACTTCTGTTACATGCAATAAATCCTATGTAACGTTTATGTGGGTATGTGGAACACCTCCACAATTATTTTTTATATACATTAAATATATTTGTGCGGTAAAATAAAACATGTTAACTGTTAGCGTTTATTAATCTTATACTAATAAAAATGAAATGTATGTATGACGATAGCTAAGGCTATTAAAAAATGACTGATGATTAGAGAACAATGTAGTTAATTAACATCTTAAACTAGTGGTAATGAAAAATGTAACAAAAAAAAATCAAAAGATTCCTTACCTGTTTTTACTTATGCTGTTCAGCTGTCTGATGGCATCGGCACAAAGTGGGATAACGGTAAGGGGAACTGTCTTTGACAATAACGGTGAGACGGTCATTGGTGCCTCAGTGGTATTAAAAGGTAATAATTCAATAGGTACGATTTCAGATATAGATGGTAATTTCATACTGACTGTGCCCAATGAAAACCCTACTCTTATTGTTTCGTTTGTGGGAATGAAGTCCAAAGAGGTAAAAGCGACTTCGAAAGGTTTGATCAAAATAACCTTGGAAGATGATTCTCAGCAGTTAGAAGAGGTAGTGGTAGTTGGGTATGGTCAGCAAAAGAAAGCATCGGTAGTTGGTGCCATAACCCAAACAACAGGTAAGGTTTTGGAACGGGCAGCTGGTGTTTCAGACATAGGTGCTGCTTTGACAGGTAACTTACCGGGGGTTGTTACTACTCAAGGTACGGGTATGCCTGGCGAAGAAGAGCCGAAAATAACTATTCGTGGTGCAAGCTCATGGAATAACAACGAAGACCCATTGGTATTAGTAGATGGTATCGAGCGTCCTATGAGTTCTGTAGATATTAGTTCTGTACAATCTATTTCTGTATTGAAAGATGCTTCAGCAACTGCTGTCTATGGTGTAAAAGGTGCTAATGGTGTAATTCTTGTAACAACAAAACGTGGTACGGAGGGTAGTGCTAAAATAGATGTAGGTTTCAATGCTACTTTAAAATCTCCTTCAAAACTGCCTAATAAGTATGACTCCTATGATGCACTGATGTTCCGTAATACGGCTATTGAACATGAGTTGGCTTTGAGGCCGGATTCATGGGAATATATTCGTCCTCAATCGTTTATTGAAAACTATCGCAACCAGACTACTGTTGAACAGAGAGAACGTTATCCTAACGTCGATTGGCAAAAAGCTTTGTTTAAAGATAATACAATGTCTTATAATGCTAATATAAATATTAGCGGTGGTACGAAGTTTGTAAAGTATTTTGCTTCTGCTGATTATGTGCATGAAGGAGACCTTTTTAGAGTTTATGATAACGGGCGTGGGTATAACTCTGGTTATGGATATGACCGTATTAATGTGCGCAGTAATTTGGATTTCAATATTACAAAAACTACTGTGTTAAAAGTAAATTTAGCAGGTTCCAATGCCATTCGTAAAGCTCCATGGAGTAATACAGGACATTCTGAATGGCAGATTGGTCAGCAATGGTCAGGTGCATACAATATTGCTCCAGATGTGTTTCTACCGCAATATTCTGATGGTAGTTGGGGTATGTATCCACTTGTATCCAATACAACTAACTCGGCGGAAAATATTTCTTTAGGTGGTACGATGCAGGTTACAACAACACGTATCAATACAGATTTTACATTAGAACAAGATTTGAAGTTTATAACCAAAGGACTTTCTGCTCGGGCTACTGTTTCTTGGGATAATGTTTTTGTTGAAAACAATCGTGGTATCAATGATTTGTTTAATAGTGCACAACACAAGTGGATCGATCCAGATACAGGTCAGGAACGATATGAACAATCCTATGATACCAATAATGGTTTTGATTGGACCCAAGGTGTCAATTGGAGTACTTCTCCTGGTGCAGTAGATAATGGTCAAACTGTTCGTAATCTTTATTATCAGGCACAATTAAATTGGGTACGTAGTTTTGGAAAACATAACGTAACAGCTATGGGATTGTTTAGCCGCCAGGAAAATGCACGAGGGAGTGTAATGCCTACTTATCGTGAAGACTGGGCATTCCGTACTACTTATAATTATGCAGACCGTTATTTTATTGAGTATAATGGCGCATATAATGGCTCTGAAAAGTTTAGTCCTGAGAATCGTTTTGCTTTTTTCAATTCAGGAGCTATCGGTTGGATGGTTAGTGAGGAGCCTTTTATGAAGTTCTTCCGTGAAAAGAAAATAGTTGACATGCTGAAAGTACGTGCTTCTTATGGTGAAATTGGTTCTGACCAATTGGGGCCCGATCCTTTTGATTCTAGTCGTCGTTGGCTCTATATGAACCAGTGGGCTTATGGTGGGCACACTGTGATGGATCTAAATCATACAGAAAGTATTTATACATGGTATCGTGAGTCAGCTATTGGCAACAAAGATATTCAATGGGAAGTTGTGAAAAAACTGAATATTGGTATAGACTATTCATTTCTTGAGGGATTATTTGCCGGTAGTGTGGAATTTTTCCGGGATGTACGTTCTAATATTTTTGTTTATGGTGGTGATCGTTCTATTCCGTCTTATTTTGGTGGGACACCTCCATCTGTTAATAAAGGTAAGATTCGTACAAGCGGATATGAACTGGAGCTACGTATCAACAAGACATTTGCTAATGATTTACGTCTTTGGGGAAACTTCAGTATGACTCATGCTAGAAATAAGGTTTTAGTGAAAGATGACCAGGCTTTGCGTCCTGCATATCAAAAATCTGCTGGACATAGTGTAAATCAATATACTTCTTATATCGATGCAGGTTTTATTCAGAGTTATGACCAATTGTTTGGTGCTCCAGCTCATGATGCCAACGATTCTCAAAAACTAGTAGGAGATTACTACATTGTCGATTTCAATGGTGATGGTGTGGTAGATAACAAAGACCAAGCACCCTATGGCTATACAAATTCGCCTGAGAATACGTTTAATGCGACAGTGGGATTTGAGTGGAAAGGATTCAGTGCATTTGCACAATTCTACGGTGTGACTAATGTCACTCGTGACGTTGCCCTTAATAGTTTTGGCAGTAAATTGAACACTGTATTCGATAATGGTACATGGTGGTCAAAAGCTACTCCCAATGCAGATGTAGTTGTACCTCGTTGGAACTCTACACCAAGTTATAATGATGGAACTCAATTCCTATATGACGGTTCCTATATTCGTTTAAAGAATGTTGAATTAGCTTATACTTGGAATAAAGGATGGATCAGGAAACTTGGATTAGGCAATTTAAAGATTTATGTCAATGGCAATAATCTTTGGTTATGGACACGTATGCCCGATGACCGCGAGGCAAATCTTTCAGGAGCTGGTTATTTAGGTGCTTATCCTACGGTGAAACGTTATAACTTTGGTATTAAATTCACATTATAATAATGTACAAGATGAAATATAATACATATAAAACTCTGTTTTATGCAGGTCTTTTGTCTTTTTCAGTAGGATTCTGCATGACATCTTGCGAAGATTATTTGGACAAGAGTCCAGAATCGACGGTCTCTGAAGAAGATGCGTTCAAGAACTTTCGTAATTTTCAAGGGTTCATAGAAGAAATATACAATTGCATACCTGATAAGGAAAAATGTAATTACTGTACATCTTGGAATTGGGGTGATGATGAACTTTTCAATTCTATGGGAGATGCACATATGACGCATCAGGCCGATTTAGGTAATTTCCGCGCTTGGCAAAGTAATGGTCAGTGCTGGCTATATAGAAATCCCAGTAATCCGGCATCTACTGATAAATTTCAACATTCTTTGTGGCCGCATTCTTGGTATTGCATACGTAAGGCTAATGTAGGTCTTGCTAATTTAGATAAATTGGTTGGTACTCAGGAAGAAAAAGATTTGATCGCAGGTCAACTTTATTTCTTTCGTGCATGGTGGCACTTTGAATTGATGACTTATTGGGGTGGACTGCCTTATATTGATCAAGTGCTTGATGCTACTCAAGAATTGACTTTGCCGAGATTAAGTTATCAGGAATGTGCAGACAAAGCAGCAGCAGATTTTCGTAAGGCTGCAGATTTACTTCCAGTTGATTGGGATAAAACATCTACTGGTAAAGCAACAGAAGGCAAGAACCAATTGCGAATTAATAAAATAATGGCATTGGGTTATCTTGGTAAAAATTATCTGTGGGCTGGCAGTCCTCTAATGAAAAATGGTGCACAACTTGGAGGTGCTAATACTTACAATTATGATGAAGAATATTGTAAAAAAGCCGCACAAGCATTCGGTGAGTTACTGACGTTAGTAGAGAATGGAGATACGCAATATGCTCTTGCTGAATTTAATTATAAGAATATTTATAATCATGAGAAAGCGAATGATGCTAAGACTTGCTATTCTGATATTTTTTATACACGCCGGCAAGGTTGGTTAATGCCAGGTTCTGTTGAAGCTATATTCCGTGGACCTTCTGCTGATTATAATGGAAGTAACTGGAATATGACAAAATTATGGGGGCCGAAAGTTGCAGGGCTTGTTGCTCATGATAAGATTATACATTTGCCGACTGCTAACCTTGTAAAAATGTATGGCATGGCAAATGGGCTTCCTGTTGATGATCCGAACTCTGGATTTGATGAGCGATATCCGTTTAAGGATAGAGATCCGCGTTTTTATCATGATATAGTATTTGATGGCTTCCACTTTGTTTTGGCTGAGGATAAATTATCTGATGCGCAAAAACCTTATGCTTATTGTGATCTTTCTACTGGTGCAGACATGCGTTCTGCAGATCTCGGTAGTCGTACAGGTTATTTCTTCCAGAAACTTGTTCCTCACACTTGTAATGAAGGTGATAAGGAATATGATTGGGGTAGTAACTTACATACTTATTTACCGTATATGCGTTTGGCGGATATTTATTTAATGTACGCTGAAAGCTGTGCTGCTGTCGGTGGTGCATCTTTCAAATCGGAGAACTGTTCACTAACCGCTCTTGATGCAATTAATAAGATTCGTACTCGCTGTGGTGCAAAAGGCGTTCATACTTCTTATATAGCGGATAATAAGAAATTTATGGATGAAATACGTCGTGAACGTGCTGTGGAACTATCTATGGAAGGTTTTCGTTTTAATGATCTCCAGCGTTGGTTGTTACTTACAGAAGCTCCTTATACAGAGAAATATTCTGTAGAATTCGATCGCGTAGAAAGTCCTGAATTTTATAAGACAAACGATCCTGCGAATGCAGAAGTTGCAAACTATCGTCATGAATTGATTGTAAAGCGTGTGTTTGGTACGAAGCATTATTGGTTCCCCTTGCCCGATGACGATGTGTATCTTTATCCTGAATTCGGACAGAATCCCGGTTGGTAATCGTGGAAAGCTACAAAGTATGTTTAACAATAAATGAATAAACAATGAAATATATACAAGCAAGATTCATTCTCTGTACTATGCTGGCCACTTCTTCGGTGTTTGCCAGTGCTCAGGCTGCAGATTGGAATGAAACCGATTCATTGGCAAACAAAAAAGACCAAATGGTACAGGTAGCTTTTCGTAAGGTAGCCCAGAAAGACCTTTTGGGTGGTGTCTCTGTTGTCAATGTAGAGGAACTTACGAAAAAGAATTATAACACCTATAGCTTAGATAATATGCAAGGCTATGTCGGTGGTTGGAATGGTAACTCGCTGTGGGGAATGGATGGCGATAATGCTGGCTACTTAGTTTTAGTTGATGGTGTGCCACGTGACGCAAATAATGTAATGCCTTCTGAAATAGCCCAGATTTCCTTCCTGAAAGGTGCACAAGCTGTGGTCCTTTATGGTAGTAAAGCAGCCAAAGGTGCAGTTGTAATTACTACTAAACGTGGTAATGTAGAGGGATTAAATGTTAGCGTTAGGGCTAATACAGGAGTTCATGTGGCTAAGGCATATCCTGAATATTTGGGTTCTGCCGAATATATGACCCTTTATAATGAAGCTCTTTTGAATGATGATCCTACTGCAAAGCCTCTTTATACAGCAGAGCAAATCTATAATCATGGTTCAGGATTGAATCCTTATCGTTATCCTAATATCAATTATTATTCTTCGGATTATGTAAAGAAAGCGTATAATCGTTCGGAAGTAACAGCTGAAATTACCGGTGGTGGAAAACGTGCGCGTTTCTACAGTAATGTGAGCTATTATCGTAATGGCGATTTTCTTGATTTTGGTGAAGCTAAGAATAATATGACGGATCGTTTCAACGTACGTGGTAATGTGGATGTGGATATCAATAGTTTTATCAGCGCTTATATTAATGCGAATGCTACATTTTATAATTCGAAAAGCGCGAAAGGTGACTATTGGAATGCTGCGGCAACAGTACGTCCTAACTTCCCGCAAAATGCAGCTCCACTTATTCCTTTAGACATGATTGATCCTAATGCTTCGGCTGTATGGGAACTGTTAAGCACTACTTCCAATATTATTGATGGTAAGTATTTCTTATCCGGTAGTCAGGCAAATCCTACTAATGCGTTTGCTGATAGTTATGCAGCAGGAAGCAGCAAGTGGACAAGTCGTCAATTTCAGTTTGATACAGGAGTGAATGTTAATTTGGACAAAGTGTTGAAAGGTCTCTCTTTTAATGCAATGTTTGCAGTAGATTATGCTACTTCTTATTCAACCTCTTTTGATAATAACTATGCAGTGTTCATTCCTACCTGGGCCAACTACGGTGGAAAAGATGTTATTGTAGCACTCACCAAAGAAGGTAATGATGAGAAACCTGGAACTCAAAATGTTGGTGGAAGTTCTGATAAACAGATGATTGCATTCTCTGGGCAATTTAATTATCAAAATACGTTCAAAAAGCATCACAATGTGTCGGCTATGCTTATAGCTAATGGTTATCAGCAGACAGTTTCTGCTCAATATCATCGCATCAGTAATGCTAATTTGGCATTGCAGTTAGGTTATAATTATCAGCAGCGTTATTATGCAGATTTTGGTGCAGCGCTCATTCACTCGGCCAAACTTGCTGAAGGACATCGTCAGGCTCTTTCTCCTTCGCTGACATTGGGTTGGCGTTTGAGTGGCGAAAACTTCCTGAAAGATTCTCCTGTTGTTGATGATTTGCTATTCAGTGTATCTGGTAGTATTCTTAATCAGGACATTGATTTGGTGATGGGAGATAAGGAATTTTACCTTTATGAATCAGTATGGACGCAAAATGATGGTTATTCATGGTATGATGGTCCGGCTGGTAAGTATACTATTTCTACCAGGGGACAGAATAAAGACCTTTCATTCATAAAACGTAAAGAGTTTTCTGCAAATCTCAAGACGTCACTGTGGAATAGATTGATAACAGCAGATGCTTCATTCTTCATTAATTCTACTGAAGGATATTTGATTAATCAGCCCACTTTCTTCCCGTCGCATCTTAATACAGGTTATCCGGCTGCATCGTTCATGGCAGTTATGAATTATAATAATAACCGCCGTATGGGTTTTGATTTTAGCGTGAATGCTAACAAGCGTTTTGGGGAGTTTGATTTGTCACTTGGTGTATCAGGAACATATTATGATACCAAAATAACTAAACGTGATGAAATTTATGATGATGCTTATCGATATCGTAAGGGTAAACCTGTTGATGGCGTTTGGGGACTTCAAAGTGCAGGATTGTTTCAAAGTGAGGAGGAGATAAAAAACAGTCCGGAACAAAAGTTGGGTAGCACAGTTCGACCTGGTGATATAAAATATGTAGACCAGAACGGAGATGATGTAATTGACGAGAAAGATGAAATTTATTTAGGTAAAGGAGGATGGTATGGATCGCCTTTCACGCTCGGCATAAACTTTACGGCTAAGTGGAAAAACTTTACGTTTTTTGCATTGGGTACAGGAGGATTCGGTGCTTATGGTATGAAGAATAATTCTTACTATTGGGTAGATGGAGATGATAAATATTCTGCTATCGTTCGTAATCGCTGGACTGAAGAAACAGCAGCTACTGCGACTTATCCACGCTTATCAGCTAAAAGTTCAAGTAATAACTTCCGTTCTTCAGACTATTGGTTGTATAAAACCAATCGTTTTGATTTGGCAAAAGTACAGATTACCTATGATTTACCCAAACGGGTATTGCGCAATACTTTCCTTCGTGAATTTTCTGCTTATGTAAGTGGTGCAAATCTGCTTACAATCTCAAAAGAGCGCAAACATATGGAGATGAACGTGGGGAGTGCACCGCAAACCAGGTTCTATAATATTGGTGTAAAAGCAGTATTTTAATTAAAAAATAGAACAAATGAAACTAAGAAATATCATATTATCTACAGTTCTACTAGCTACTCTTTCCGCTTGTGAGGATCTTTTTGAACCTGCTAAGGAAAACAATCGTGGCGTTGAAGAGATGCTTACAGACCCCAATTATGCAGTAGGTCTATTGGGATATGGTTATGCTATGTTACCGTACGAAAACACTAGTGTAAGTGATATCGCTACAGATGATGCAGTAACCAATGATAAGGAAAGCAATTATTCTAAAATGGCTCTTGGGGCATGGGCATCAAACAACAATCCTATGGAGCAGTGGCAAGCCCGTAAAGCCGCCATACAATACCTTAATACATTTTTGAGCATTGTTGATCAGGTGAGTTGGGCAAAAAATGAGGTGACCAATAAAATGTTTATTGATAAACTCAGTGGAGAAGCTTATGGACTTCGTGCACTTAATTATTACTATTTGCTAATGGCTCATGGTGGCTGGACAGAAGATGGTAAGCTATTAGGTGTACCAATGCTTCTTGAACCGGAAAGTACTACTTCTGATTTCAATCAGGCACGTGCTCCTTTTAGTGAGTGTGTACAGCAAATTCTTGAAGATTTGAAATTGGCATCCGAACTATTACCGCTAGATTATGAAAATATTGACAGTGATGCTGAAGTGCCTGCTAAATACAAAGAGATAGGTGCTCAGTTGGGAAACTATAATCTTGTTTTTGGTACTTATCAACGTGGCCGCCTTACAATGAGAATTGTTGAAGCTATTAAGGCGCAAGTAGCGTTACTTGCTGCTAGTCCTGCGTACAGAGATGGTTCAGAGGTTACTTCAGAAACGGCTGCAAATTATGCAGCGGCAGTGTTGAACCGTATTGGTGGTGTAACAGGCCTTGATCCTAAAGGTCATACTTGGTATATGAATACGGAAGAACTTGACAATTTAGGTTCGGGTGAAGTTCCTGCTGAAATTCTTTGGAGAGGGAATAAAAGCATTGGAACGGAAGATTGGGATATGGGAATAAAGCAGGAAAAAGACAATTTCCCACCTACATTTTATGGTAGCGGGCGTATCAATCCTACCCAAAACTTAGTAGATGCTTTCCCCATGGCCAATGGTTATCCTATCGCTGATAAGGCTAATAGCGGTTATTCGGAAAACGCTCCTTACACTGGTCGTGATCCTCGTTTGGAGAAATATATTTTGTTTAACGGTGCTGAATTTAAGGATAAGACTATTATTACCGGTCTTTATCCTGACGAGGATAATAAACAAGATAATGGTTTGAACCAATTGAATACCTCCACACGTACGGGTTATTATATGCGTAAGTTGTTACGTGAGGATTGTAACGCTAACCCAAATTCGCTGAATGCTAAGTATCATATTCCGGTTCGTATTCGTTATACGGAGATATTTCTTGCTTATGCCGAAGCTGCTAATGATGCTTGGGGACCGACAGGCAAGGGTAGTAATGCCTATAGTGCCTATGATGTGATAAAGGCAATTCGTGCCCGCGGTGGAGTGGGAACTGATAATGGAGATGCTTATTTGGAAAGTGTCAAAGGGGACAAAGACAAAATGGCCCAGCTCATTCGTAACGAACGTCGTATAGAACTTTGTTTTGAAAATAAACGTTTCTGGGACATTCGCCGCTGGAAAATGCCTTTGGACGAGAAAGCTAAAGGTATGCAGATAGAAAAAGCGGGTGAGAGCCTGAATTATAAGGTGATTGAGGTAGAAAACAGAAACTATAAAGATTATATGTATTACGGCCCTATTCCTTATGGCGAGATGTTGAAATGGAGTAATCTGCAACAAAATAAGGGATGGTAATCTCATAATTATAAAATGCAAAAAAGAATATGGAAATGAAATTATATAAATTATTATCTACAATGGCCTTAGGAGGCTTGGCATTTGCTTTTGCTTCATGCGAGAATGCAGATAAATCTTTTCCCGATTATGAGGGGGGGACCTCTGTGTATTTTGCCTATCAGTATCCGGTACGTACAATAGTGCTCGGTAATGATGAAATAGTAGACAATTCTCTTGACCGTCAGCATAAGTGTGCCATTTATGCCACGATGGGAGGTGCATACGGAGGTAGAGATATTACTATAGATATTGCTGTGGACAATACACTTTGCGACAATCTCTTTTTTGAAGATGGGACACCGGTATTGCCTATGCCTTCCACCTATTACACACTGGCTGGAGATAAAATCTCTTACAATGGTGAACATTGGGGAAATGTAGAGGTACAACTCACAGATGCATTTTTTGCTGATGAAAAAGCGTTAGGATGCAATTATGTTATTCCTGTGGTGATGAAAGGACAGACTGGTGCCGACCGAATTTTAACAGGCACTCCTCTGATTGAAGGCGATAAACCGGTGCGTACTAATTCTGATTATTGGAGTGTGTTGCCAAAGGATTATGTTCTCTATTGTGTAAAATATATGAACCCATGGCATGCTTCTTATTTGCGTCGTGGAATAGACAAAATTACAGAAAATGGAACGGTTACAACCTCTGAACGTCATGCTCAGTCTGTGGAAAAGGATGAAGTTTGTGGTATTACTACCCGTTCGTTAAACACAGCTGTTTTTCCTATTAGTACGACTTCTACTAATGGTACAACAGTGAACTGTGATTTGCTATTGACTTTCAATGATGATAACGAATGTACCATAACTTCGGGAACTACAGGAGTTTCGGCAACAGGCTCTGGAAAGTTTGTAGAAGATGGAGAGAAAAATTCTTGGGGAAATAAGGACCGGGATGCTATCTATCTCGAATACGATGTGGATTTCGGATTTAAACAAATTGCTACGAAAGATACGTTGGTGTTGCAAACACGCGGAACTAATAAGTTGGAGGTATTTGCTCCCAAGTATAAAGCTAATTAAATTTTGGAGATATGATTATGAAAAATAGCATAAATAAATATTTCGGTTTGGCTTTGTTGTTTATTTCAGCCTCTTGTGCCGACGATAAATTCGTCGATTTTAAGACGGAGAAACCAGAGAGCATAGCCCAATATGAGTATCTTAATGCGTATGACGCATTGAAGACATATATAGACCGTAGTACTCATCCTAACTTTAAGTTGGGAACAGGGGTCGCAGCTAATGATTTTCTGAAAGGAGAAATGGTTCGTAGCGTGGCTGTTACTAATTTTGATGAGGTAGTAGCAGGTAATGCTATGAAGTATGCATCCATTGTGGCAGATGATGGAAGTATGGATTTCGGTACAGTGACGAAGTTTGTAGAGGCGGCAAAGACTGCTGGATTGACAGTTTATGGGCATACGCTTTGCTGGCATTCACAGCAGAATAATAAGTGGCTGAATAGTTTGATTGCAGATAAGGAAGTGGAAATCGATCCGGATGCGAAAAAAGAGGTGGAAGATGGTGCTGTGGATTACTCAACTCTTGGTAGTTATTCATATTGGTCTCAAGGTCCTGATGCTATTGAAGTAAAGGATGGAGCATTGACTGTAACTAATAATTCGGTAAGGCAAGAATTTTATAGTGTTCAGTACCATATAGCTGATAAAATTCCTACTGTAGAAGGGACGAGTTATAAGGTTACACTGAATATAAAAGCTTCATCTGCAGGACAGATTACCTTGGTTTTAGGAAATTTGGGAAAAACTTCCGATGTGAAGATAGATATTACTAATGAATGGAAAGAGGTATCTGCTGAACTCGTAGGCAAACATACTGGTGATAGTTTTGTAATGTTACAATCTGGTAATTTTGCAGGAACTATTGATATAAAAAGTGTGAAGGTGACGCATTTAGAATCAGTGGGAGGTGTATTAACCGATGTATATGTTGTAGAGGACGATTTCTCCAGTAATAATATGATTGGCTGGGGTAATAATTCCACTCGGGTAGTAAATAATGGAGTGATGGAATTAACGAACCCGTCTGAAGTAAATCCTTGGGAGGCACAGGCTGGTTACGATTTCTCATCTCCATTAACCGAAGGAACTACCTATTTCTTGAAAATGAAAATTAAGGGTAGTGTAGCTGGTAGCATTGGAGCTGCTTTCCAGAAACCTGAAGGATATGAAGGGAGAGGAGATTTTCCTTCTATAGCGATTACAACAGATTGGAAAGAGGTTACGGTAAATACAAATTGTACAGGTGATGCTGCCACTCGTTTCCTTCTAAATTATGGTAAGTATGCCGGTACTATTTATATTGAAGATTTATCTATTTATTGGCAGAAATCAAGTAGTGGTATTCCTTTAACTCCTGAAGAAAAGAAAGAAGTACTCACCAACGAGCTTGAACGTTGGATAAAAGGCATGATGGAAGCCTGCGGAGGCTCTGTAACTGCATGGGATGTTGTGAATGAACCTATTTCTGGAGGTGGTGATGATGGTAATGGTAATTATGCTCTTCAATCAGCTACCAATCCGGACGATAATGGAGTAGGGGGACAGAACTTCTACTGGCAAGACTTCTTGGGCGATGATTATGCTCGTGTTCCAATCAAGTTTGCCCGCAAATATTTTGCAGAAAATGGTGGTAATTCTGGAGATTTGAAACTCTTCATCAACGACTATAATCTGGAATCTTGGTGGGATGACAATAAAAAAGTAAAGAGTTTGATTAATTGGATCAAACGTTGGGAATCTGATGGTGAAACAAAGATCGACGGTATCGGTACACAGATGCATGTTAGCTATATCTTGAATGAGGCTGATCAGAAGAAACAGGAAGAATCTATTGTTAATATGTTTGAGTTGTTGGCCGCAAGTGGTAAGTTGATTAAGATTACAGAATTAGATATGGGTATTGTGGAAAAGGCATTTGGTGAAGGTATCAAGACTGAATTGGTTACTTTTGAACAGCATCAGAAGATGTCTGATTTCTACAAATTCATTATTCAGAAGTATTTTGAAATCATTCCGGTAGCACAACAGTATGGAATTACACAGTGGGCTGCTACGGACAGTCCTGCAGATTCAGGTTGGAGAAAAGGACAACCTATCGGTCTTTGGGATTTGAATTATAATCGTAAGCATACCTATGCTGGTTTTGCCGATGGCTTAGCTGGTAAATAAAAGCATCTTATAGAAAAAGGCGACGGGATTCGCAGGGCGCACCCGTCGCCTTTATAGCCTTTTGTCCGTTATAGGGAATTAGGTTAGTTAATTCGATAAGATAAATGAAAAACATGAAAAATACAGTAAGTATTCTTTTATTTTTGTTCGTGTTTCTCTCAGCTTGTTCCGATGATTCGATACCGGAGAAGTTGAAACCAGAACCACCCCAACCGGATGTGGAAGAACCAAACCCCGATGATGATTCGGAAAATTGTGGAAATAATCAAAACAGTGTGTTACCCGCTTTGAGTGTGGTGGGGCGTTATTTGAAAAATGAAAAGGGAGAAATCATTAATCTGCATGGTTTTACACAGACTTACAGCCCTTTCTTTAATAATAATGCTTGGAATAATTATGATGTGCAGGGCTGTCTCAATTATAATAAGAGTATGGTGGACGGGATTCTAGCTGCCGGCTGGAAGTTTAACTTTGTACGAATGCACCTCGATCCTTATTGGAGCGATGATCCTGCTATGCAGTCTGTACGGTATGAGGGGCATGAACGTTTCTCCGAGTTCCGTTTCCGGAAGTATCTTGATGAATTGTTTGTACCGATGGCGGAATATTTTATGTCCAAGGGCATGTACGTAGTGATGCGTCCGCCGGGTGTATGCCCCAACGAAGCACCCTATCAGGGGATTGAGTTGGGAGACTCTTATCAGCAGTTCTTGCTCAAGGTATGGAATATCGTTTCACAACATCCTAAATTGAAAAACAACACTGGCGTAATGTTCGAACTTGCCAATGAACCCGTCAAGATAAAAGGTACGGACGGTACTTATGGCAGTACGGGTGACGGGCATTTCCAGAACCTTCAACTCTATTTCCAAGCCATAGTAGATAAGATTCGTGCCAACAGCCGTAATATTATCTGGGTACCGGGATTGTCTTATCAGTCGTCTTATGCCGGTTATGCTAAATACCGTATCCAAGGTGAGAATATCGGTTTTGCCGTACATTGCTATCCCGGTTGGTATGGCAGTGACGCTGAGGAAGACAGTAGCGAAGGTATAGGCTCTTCTACCGGTGGAGGTTATGAAAGCTTCCAGCGTGGTTGGGATGCCCAAGTAGGGCCGGTGGCGGCTTTTGCTCCTATCATGGTGACTGAAATAGACTGGGCGCCCAAGAAGTACAATGCCACTTGGGGAAAGAGTATAACGGGAGTGGCAGGAGAAAAGGGCTTTGGGGCCAACTTCAAATATATTGCCGATAATTCGGGTAATGTATCCTGGCTTTTCTTTACCACGAGGTCACATGAACTGGCAGCTTTTAAAGATATACCGGGCACTTCCGGCAATTATACGTTCCTCAATGATCCTGAGGCTTGCCCATGGGCTATGTACCATTGGTTTAAGGAGTATGCCGATGGTGTGGTGGTGAACGGTGCACCTGTAAGATTGGAACTTATGGGGCAGGAGGGTACTTTGAACTTGCCGATGGGTGGAGTGAATTACCTTAAAGTACGCGCTGTCTATTCCGACGGTTCTACACGAATGGTTACGGCAGAAGCCGATATCAGCAGTTCCAACTCTTCAGTGCTGGCTGTGGAGCGGGCGGGCAAACTGGTAGGAGTTGCTCCGGGAAATGCAACAGTGACAATAAACTATCAGCATCCTGTGACGAGAGCTTCCGGTACACTGACACTTGCAGTTACGGTTCTTCATCCTTTTTCATTGACGAAAGAAGCTTTTGATCCTTCTATCTGGGAAAAAGGCAGCTTTGATGAAAATACTCGCACGTTGATAACCGGACAATATGGCTTTGGTGGTTGGCAATTCTCTTCCGGACTGAATCTTTCTGCTTATCGCACGATAACTGTGGAACTGGGCAATGATAATACGAGTGGTGCCTCTTTTCGCATCTTTGACAAAAATAATTATTGGACGGATCCCGCGACCTACGATTTCGGTTCATCACGTAAGGTTACAGTAGACCTGCAAAATATGAAAGACAAGAACGGAACAAAGATTGATCCTTCTCATTTATACATTGTCGGATTCTGGTCTACTGGTAACAAGCCGATTATTATAAATCGGGTAAACTTGGAATGATATCCGGTTACAATGACTGGCAAACCTCTATTTTTAATAATTAGTAAACAAAAACTGACATGGAAAACAAAATACGCTGCAAAGGAAGGTATTTCCCTGAAAGATGTACTAAATATAAGTGATTGTTGGTTTGTGTTGGCAAGTGCGTAGGTAAGTGACGGCAATAATTTGCCGTCACTTGTTTTTTTGAGAAAATTGAAGACCTTACAATGTGGTATTGTATGCCTTTGTTTGTTCTCTTTGATTCTGTTCCACGTTTTTTAGTATTAATGGAAAAGTTGTTCGTCCCTATGAACGAAGCATAGCGGTACATCTCTTGAATACTGCTTCCGACAAATGTGGCATAGGTCTGCGGCAATAGTGACACCTGCTCTTTCACCGGCTCCACTTCCGACAGCCCGGAAAGGTTCCGCACTTCCAGCAGTACAATGCTGTTGCAACGTTTCACTCGCTGCTTGCCCTCGTGTGCACGTCCATATTCCAATGCGGGACAGATGTGTGGCAGGCGGTCTATGTGTTCGTAATGTCCACCGCTGTTGCCACTTGTATATTCCAGTATAGTACGCAATCCGTTGATATACTTTCCTTTGGTTTCCGACTTGATTTTGCTGATAAACGTTTCCGCTTCGCAAGTACTGATAGATAGTTTCTGTCCCGTGGTCTTGATCTTCCTTCGTCAAGGTTACTTTCATTGCTGACTTTTGTTTTTTTTAATTATTGAAGAATACACTTCGTCTCTTAGAGCTTGCAAGTTATATTACAAAACGTGCCGAAGCGAGTAAATACAGCCTCTTCTTTGGAAATATTTTGCCTGATATAACCGATATGATACAATAAGAAAAATTGAAAAATAAACCTGCAAAAACTTGACTTTACCTCATGGATTTTGTATCTTTGAAAGTAGTAAAACTTCGTTTTTCAATTGCGGGCTGTGCGGGGGACAATTGCGGGCTGTCTGGCCCGCAATTGTCCCCCGCACAGCCCGCAGATGCAAAACGAAGTTATACTGCAGGCATAACGGCATTTTTGCTGAAGCAAAAAGACAAAAACGACGGGGGAAATGATAATTTAGATTACACCACAGAGAGTACAGGGTCTCACAGAGTTTTTTTCTCCTTATTTTATTTTAGACAGAAGGACATAAGATTAAAAACCATGCACCGCAGCAGAATCTGTTCTTTTGTTCTTATTTCTGAAAAAACTGTGATACTCTGTGGTGGAACCGCAACAATATTATTAATCAAATAAAAACTAAAAGGACCATGGCAGCAGAATATGACTTCCAAAGAAAGCCCAATCCAAAAGGCGACGGCGAGTTACAACCCCTTTATCCCCGCATCGTAAACAGGGGAACTATCACTACCAAACGGCTGGTGAGTGATATTTCACATGCATCCAGCTTTACTCCCGGAGACATCGAAGGATTATTGGCGGCATTTGAGGACCGCATTTCCTACTATCTTTCCGAAGGGCATCATGTGCAGCTGGGCAACATGGGATATTTCTCGGCAGGACTGGTGTCCCGTCCGGTGGAGGACAAGAAGGAGATTCATGCACAGAGCATATTCTTCGGCAAAGTACATTTTCGGGTATCCCCTGGCTTTCGTAAGCAGTGCGCAGGTTTTGTGGAACGTGTCAAGGCGGGATATGGCTTCAGGCATAGTGCCGAAATCAGTGGTGCGGAACGTTACCGTCGACTATTGGCTTTTTTGGAGACACATCCTTTCATTACCCGCAAAGATTATAGCGGTATTACGGGACTTTTGAAGAATAAAGCACTGAATGATCTTAATTTGTTGGTGAAAAAAGGATACTTGACAACAGTGGGACAAGGTTCGCATAAAGTATATGTAAAGGCTGATAATGAAAAGATTATAGTGGGAGAAAAGACCGAAAACTAAGAGTTTGGCGTACTGGCAAAATCTTTTTTATAACTCATTGGATCCTGTTTTATTTGAGCGTTTTCAGTAAGCAAGCCGCTACAGTTATCTTCTCAGCGGCTTTTTTTGTTTGTTTTTGGGCCTTTGATTAAATTATGAGATAAACTAAACTTTTAGACAGTAGAATATAATATTTATAGAATTTGCACTGGGCTGTATACTTTTCTGAAATATGTAACATAAGCAAAAGAATCTGCAACAGATTTTGGAAAAGAAATTAGCAAAAGATGTTTTTCTTTGTAATATTGTTAAACCAGTTTCACAATATGGCAATGAAAAAGATTATCACATTATTTGGCGCTTTTGCATTACTGACGAATCTTAATTCGCTCTCTTATGCACAAGTTCTTGAAGATTTCAGACCTTCAAGCGTAAACCAATTAGGGAAAGCATACCCTCAGGTTAATTCCGAAGGGAGGGTACGTGCCCAACTTTATGCACCGGAAGCCAAAAAAGTACAGCTTGATATTGGTGGTGTAAAATATGACATGATAAAGAATGAGCAAGGGTTTTGGACGGGAGAATCAGAACGTCAGCAAGAGGGGTTTCATTATTATCAGTTGAATGTGGATGGGGCATCTGTTCCCGATCCGGGTACGAAATATTTTTATGGTGCAGGACGTTGGGGGAGTGGAATTGAAATTCCGGCACGTGATGAGGATTTTTATGCTTTGAAAGATGTACCTCATGGTTTGGTGAGTGAGTTGAACTATTATTCTAAAATTACACAGTCGTGGAGACGTTGTTTCGTGTATACACCAGCTGGATATGAAGTCAATACGAAGAGGCATTATCCGGTGCTTTATCTTCAGCATGGCAGCTTTGAGGATGAAACGGGTTGGGGCAGTCAGGGTAAAGCGAATTTGATATTGGATAATCTGATTGCTGCGAAGAAAGCAGTCCCGATGCTGATTGTCATGGATAATGGTTATGCAACCAGGCCGAGCGAACAAACTCCTTTCCAGACAACGGTATTTGAGGAAGTGCTGATGCAAGAGGTCATACCAATGATTGATGAGAAGTTCCGTACATTGCCTAATCGTGAGAGCCGGGCTATTGCCGGTTTATCAATGGGGGCAAATCAAACGATGCGCATTGCCATGAATTATCCGGAGGCTTTTGCCTATTATGGTGGTTTTAGCGGTACATCCAACTATCCGAGTACGGAACCTTTGGATGCTGATACTTTTTTAGGTGGAAAATTTAAAGATGGGAAAGCGGTAAACAGGCAATTCAAGTCTTTCTTTCTGGGTTTGGGGACTTCCGAGCCGGCTCCTTTTCCCGGTGTTGTAAAAGCTTTCAGGCAAATGTTGGATAAACAGGGGATAAAATATACCTATTATGAATCTCCTGAAACTGCACATGAGTGGCTGACTTGGCGCAGGGCGTTGCATCAGTACGCACAATTGCTATTTCAATAAGAATTAATATAAAGACGATAATTACATGTAGTTTAATACAAATATGAAAAAACAAAAAACTCTTTTACTTTTATGTAACTTGTTTTGTTGCATACTATTACCGCTGTCGGCGCAAAAGCCTGCAACTAATCCTGTGATTTATGCTGATGCACCAGATATGTCAATGCTGCGTGTGGGGGATACTTATTACATGAGCAGCACTACGATGCATATGTCTCCGGGAGTTCCTATTATGAAATCAAATGACTTGGTGAATTGGAAATTGGTGAATTATGCTTACGATACGCTTGCCAATATACCTACCATGAACTTGGATGACGGGAAAAATACTTATGGGCGTGGGTCGTGGGCGAGTTGTCTTCGCTATCACGAGGGAGTGTACTATCTCTCCACTTTCGCTCAGACTACGGGCAAGACATATTTTTATACCACTAAAAATCTTGAAAAAGGTCCCTGGAAGTGTACGGAATTCTCTCCCGCTTATCATGATCATTCTTTTTTCTTTGATGAGGACGGGCATATCTACATGATATATGGTAATGGGAAACTCTTTTTGGCAGAGCTGAAACCGGATCTTTCAGGCGTAAAGCCGGGTACGGAGAGGGTGCTGATAGAGAATGCCAGTGCACCGGCCGGAGATAATATCATGCTGGGTGCTGAAGGTTCACAACTTTTCAAGGTAAACGGGAAGTATTATCTTTTTAATATCACTTGGCCACGTGGCGGAGTGCGTACTGTGATTGTGCATCGTGCTGATAAGATAACTGGACCTTATGAAGGACGAGTCGTTTTTCAGGATCGTGGAATTGCACAAGGTGGGCTGGTGGATACACCGGATGGACGCTGGTTTGCTTATCTGTTTGAGGATTGCGGTGCGGTAGGTCGTATTCCTTATCTTGTTCCGGTTGAGTGGAAAGATGGATGGCCTGTTTTGGGTGTGAATGGGCGTGCTCCTGCTAAGTTGGAATTGCCCGATAGTCGTGGACTCATTCCGGGTATTGTTGCTTCTGATGATTTCAACCGGAAGAAAGGAGAGCGTGCCTTGCCGTTAGTATGGCAATGGAATCATAATCCGGACAATGCGTTGTGGTCTCTTTCTGCCCGTAAGGGATATTTGCGGTTGACAACTGGTCGGATGGAGACTTCTTTTACACAAGCTAAGAATATATTGACGCAACGTACTATCGGTCCTGTTTGTACAGGTTCGGTCAGTATGGATGTTTCAGGAATGAAAGAGGGAGACTTTGCGGGACTGTCTCTTTTCCAGCGTAAATATGGACAGGTAGGTGTTAAGGTTACTGATGGCAAGAAATATATTGTGATGGTGAATGGTGAGAATGAAACTCCCGCAGAGGTGGAAAAAGTACCGTTGAACCAGCAGGTTGTTTATTTCAAAGCAGAGTGTGACTTCAGGAACAAAGTCGATAAAGGCTATTTCTATTATAGCTTGGATGGAAGTAATTGGAAAGCTATCGGTAACGTCCTGAAGATGCAATATACCATGCCGCACTTCATGGGCTATCGCTTTGCTTTGTTCAATTACGCAACGAAAGAAGTGGGAGGATATGCTGATTTTGATTATTTTAAGATAGAAGATAAGATTTCCGATTGTCGTTGGGAGGACATCTGTTATGCGGATGACAAACTGGAAGGTCATAAGTTGGATATCTACTTGCCTGATATGGACGAGCCTTCTTATAAGGTGGTGGTACTTATTTATGGCAGTGCCTGGTTTGCTAATAATATGAAACAAGCAGCCTTTCAGGTTTTTGGTAAGTCGTTGCTTGATAAAGGTTTTGCAGTGGTTTCCATTAATCACCGTTCAAGCGGGGATGCCAAATTCCCGGCACAGATTAATGATGTGAAGGCTGCAATTCGTTTCATTCGTGCTAATGCTGCCAAGTATAAGTTGGATACTTCTTTTATAGGAATTACCGGCTTTTCATCGGGTGGACATTTAGCTTCTTTGGCGGGGACAACCAATGGTGTGAAATCTTATACGATAGGGGCTAAGACGGTAGATTTAGAAGGTAATGTAGGGTTGTATCCTTCTTTCAGCAGCCGGGTGGATGCGGTAGTTAATTGGTTCGGACCGATAGATATGACACGCATGGAGAACTGTAATACCACTAAAGGGGCTAATTCTCCTGAGGCAGCTTTGATCGGCGGGGTACCCGCCGATAATTTGGATATGTTGGCTCTTCTAAATCCCATTACTTATATAGATAAAAACGATCCTAAATTTATTGTTATTCATGGTGAAGCGGACACTGTGGTTCCCAATTGTCAAAGTATCTTTTTCTCTGAGGCTCTGAGGGCACAGGGACGTTTGGAAGAATTTATTTCTGTTCCCGGCGGACAACATGGTCCTGTCACTTTCAATGAAAATACTCTCAAGAAAATGATAGACTTCTTTGCAAGAGAGGCCGGAATATATAGAGATTTAAACCGGATAAGGCCGATAAAATGCGATGACATTAAATGACTGCCGCATGATAGCTGGTATTTAGCTGTCATGCGGCGGTATATTTATAGGTGCAAGGGATAATTACAATTTAACCCTTATTTTTTTTCCTGTATAAGTCACTGTTTTACTGTTGCCGTCTATGGCTTTCACTATGAATTGACGTTTTTGCAGCATACCATTGTATTCTCCTTTTCGTGCACCGATTGTAAGAATTCTACTGGCATTATCCCAATTCATTGGGATTTCGGTATAAGCTCCGTTTTCATAGTTATAATTGTCTCCCTCATCCTCATAAAGGGTGAAATTGCCGTTCTCGCCGGGATATACACATAGGGTCAGGTTATCCCACTTCTTTTCGCCGGTGTACTGAACATCCGGTCCGCATGGAACGATACTGCCGGCACGTACAAAGAGAGGAATACGGTTTAAAGTAGTGGAAATGACAAGTTTCTGTCCGCCTTCTATGGCTTCATTAGTCCAGAAGTTATACCACCGGGTACCGGCAGGCAGATAGACTTCCATGTTCTTGGAATGGGTAAAGTCAGTAAGTATAGGTGTTTTGGCTGATTTCTTGGAATCACGGTTCCAACCTTCATTTTCCTCTAAAGTCTTTTGTTGTACCTCCGGGGTGTATTGGGCGTGAAGTACCGGGGCTACGAGAAATGCCTTTCCAAACATGTATTCGTCATTGACATTCCATGTTTGCTTGTCATTCACGAAATCCATGAAGAGTGCACGCATGAAAGTAGAGCGGTTATGTGTTACATCCCAAGAGGTGGAATAGATATAAGGCAGCAGAGTGTATCGTAGTTTGACCGCATCAACCAAGGCATCGTAAATCGGTTCGCCTTTTTTGCCGTACCAATAGAACTCGCGGGGGACATCAGCGCCATGACTGCGCATCATTGGACAGAAAACACCAAATTGCAACCAGCGGACATAAAGCTCCTGATACATCGGATTACGGGTTGCACTGTTGTCTCCCCAACTTGTATTGTATGAACCGGCAAAGAAGCCACCGAGGTCTGAGTTCCAGTGAGGCATACCGGTCAGCGAGAAATTTAGCCCTGCTGTTATTTGTTTGCGGAACATATCCCAAGAGGATTGGACATCACCAGACCAAACATTGGAACCGTAACGTTGCTGCCCTAAGAAACCGGAGCGGGTCAGGATGATGACACGTTTGTCTTGTGTTAGGGCACGTTGATGATCGGAAACACCGCCTACGCTGACAAGTGGATAGGCATTGCGTACACTACGGTAGGAGCCTAGTCCGGTCTGACGGTCGAAATCGCTTTCTTTGTGGTTGAAGTGATCCGGTTCAGTAGAGTCCATCCACCAACCGTCCATGCCAAGTTGGAAGATTCCTTTATTGAGATGTTCCCAATAAATATCGCGGGCCTTGGGACTGTAAGCATCATATACACGTACTCCGGAGGGATATTCCAAGTTGGGCGGCCAACCGTCAACACCGGATTGCGGCCAGGTTTCGATGTCGAAGAGTAATCCTTCTTTATCCAAAGCTCTGTAAGGCTTGGTAGCAGGGCCGAATGAGGACCAGATGGAAATCATCATACGGGCATTCAGGGCATGTACTTCGTCAATCATATCTTTGGGACGACTGAAAGCAGGATTCTGAAAATCCATAGCGTTCCAAAGATAATTGTGCCCCCAGTATTGCCAGTCTTGAATGATACAATCCAGGGGAATCCCCAACTCGCGATACTTTTTCACGACTCCTACTGTTTCTTCCTGGCTTTTATACCGCTCTTTACTCTGCATGAAACCATAACTCCATAGAGGCATCATCGGTACATCACCGGTCAATGCACGTACTTCGGCTATAACTCCATCGGCAGAACCGCCATACATAAAGTAATAGTCTATGCAATCGCCAACTTCGGAACAGAAGGAGGTTTCCTGCTCGTTGTCGGTGTAGGTTGTACCTGAGTAGTTGTCCCAGAACACTCCGTAGCCTTTGGTAGATTGGAAAAATGGGGAAACGTCTTCCACATTGCCTTGGACCAGATGCTTAGTCATGCCACGTTGCATCATTTGCCCATTTTGCAACTGTCCGAGTCCGTAAAGACCTTCTTCTTTGCTTGTTGTGAAGCCTTGATAAACGCTATAGGTGGAGCGTCCGGCATCGTTAACAGGAGTAAAAGCCTTGACATTCTCTTGTTCAATAAGTAATGCGTCACCATTAGGCTTTGCATAAGTAATAATACCTGTTTGGGGGTTAAGAATCACTGTCAGCGTTTGGCTTTTCATGACAATACAGCCATTTCCGGGAGTAGTAATTTTAATACCGGAGTTTTGAGGTTGGGCAATGACAGAAAGACTTTCTTTTTTAACGCTTTTGCCTTGGGGCGTTTTTAAAACACGAAGGGTATTGGGACCGAACCACTGAATTTCTATATCGGTTTGTTTTCCGGAAATAGTAGTTTTAATACCCGATGTGGTTTTCTGGAATTCTTGTGCCCATGTCCATGACGTGAGCAGGCATAAAGCCATGATGATAATACTTCTTCTCATATTGATAATATGTTATATGTTTATATTATTTAAACTTACACAGATTGGGCTTTGAGTAGTTTTTTATTATGTATTATACTTTTTGGGGGTGTGGCTACCCGGTCGGATATTAGAAAAAATATTCCGTTAATTCCCACTTTTGCATTTTTCATGATACTTTGTTTTTATGTTTGAATAATACTGCAAAAGTAGGCTGAAACTACTTGGAGGTTGATTACAAATGTTGCGGAAAGCAACACTCTCGTTGAAAATAGGGCGGTTTATCGGTTTTTCCACTGATTTATGTACTGGGAAGGCCGCATGCCAAATTCTTCCTGAAAACATTTACTTAGATAACTGGAAGTGTTGAATCCAACAAGGTCGGCAACTTCGGCAACAGTGTAGCCTTCTTTCAGGAGTTGGGCTGCACGTCTTAGGCGGATGGATCGGATGAAATTAGTAGGTGTTTTTCCTACCACTGAAATCAATCTTCGATATAGTCCGGTGCGGTCCATTCCCATATCACGACTCAAGACTTCCACTGAATATTCGGGATTATCGAGATTTTGTTCTATATATTGCAGCACTTTACGAAGAAAAGCTTCATCGGCAACCGATAGTAAAGAATTGTCGGAGACTGGCTTTGGAGCTGTTTTGAGCTGCTCTTTCCGCTTCTCTTGCTGTTCCAGTAATTGGCGCATGTTAACCAGTAATTCCTCTTGTGTCCATTCATTCTCATCCGATGATAAAGGGGAAAGTATACCTTCTGAAAGCTGGTTGATTAGTTTTTTCAGTTCTGTGGCATGGTTTCGGATCTCCTCAAGTTGCAGTTTGTCTTTCCCTTCATTCATATATTTCAGCATACTGTCTAAAGGGGATATTATTCGGTTGACAGGCTCTTTCAATTCTTCATTGACATTCTGTAAGAAAGTAGTTTTCATCTCATCCAATTTTTCTTTTTGGTCACGCAACAGCTTCCGGCGCTTGCGTCGTATATATGTAAGGATGAAGAGTAAGATACTTCCTGAGATGAGCAGAATATAAAATATGTAAGCATATGTCGTTTTCCAGAATGGAGCTTTTACTGTAATCTTCATTTCTGCATATTTATTTGACCATATCTCATTATTATCGGCTGCTTGTACCCGAAAAGTATAGGTTCCGGGTGGAATGTTGGTATAGGTGGCATGTCCTTTGCCGGCAGAAGAACGGATTTCTCTTTCAGAATGATCAATGCCTGTTAGCTGGTAACGATAGTACGTCTGTGTGGGATTAATATAATTTAAAGCGGAAAATTCTAAAGAAAAGAAATTCTGGTTATGTTTTAGTGTGATTTCCTTAGTCTGAGCTATAGGTTGAGACAATATTGGATTACCATTGTAATTTTTGCCTTTCTCTACTTGTTCTCCTAATAATTTGAATCCAGTAAATAGGGGACTTGAATATGGTTTGTCTGTTACAGTCGGAGATATTGTGAATTTGTTAAAGCCATTGATACCGCCCCAATAAATTGTACCGTCGGTTGCTATAAAAACGGAGCGTTCGCAGAACTCGTCCGTTATTACACCGTCATATTGATTGAAATTGGCAAATGAATAAGATAATGGTTCTTGAAGATTATTTGCTGTAATACGTGTTATCCCATTGGAAGTGGATAGCCAAATTATATTATCTTCACTCTGAATAATGGACCGTATGGAATTGTTGACTAATCCGTCAGTTGTATAGAACGTTTTTTGTTGTTCGGTATTCGGGTTCCATAGCAATAATCCGTCTTCCAGGCCAATCCATATTTGTTTTTGATTATCTGTTAGGATAGAATTACATATATGGGAAGTAGGGAAAAAGCGGTATTCTTTCTTTTTGTAATTATAGATAAACCAGCCTTTTTGTCCGATACCTGCTAAGCAGTCTTTTTTATAGGAAATCAATTGGTAAACTGTAAAAGTACTTATTTCAGGCACTTCTGTAACTTTTTCAAATTTTTCAGTGGCAGGGATAAACCTACCGAACCCTTGATTGTCGATACATAAATATAGCGTTCCGTCTGACAGTTCTATGACGGAGCGGATGGTGTGTCCGGGTAATATATTCTGTTTGATTATGCCGTTTGGCATTATACAAATTAACCCTTGTCCGGTAGTTCCCAGCCAGATGCGTTGCTGGCTATCTTTTAGTAAAACATTGCAATGGATAGTGGATAATTCCTGTGAGTATGAGATTAAATTGCCGTCGGCAAGAGTATAATAAAACAGGCCTTTCTTCGTGCCTACTAATATGTTTTTTTGATCTGTTGTAAAACATGTTACGGATATATTTACGTCTTTGGCGGTTGGAAACAAACTGTTACCTATATTTTGAAAACGGAAACGATTAGGATGATAATAGAGTATTCCCCGGTCCAAAGTGCCTAACCACATACCTCCTTGATTGTCATTATAGAGTGTGCTCACCTCTGTATTTATAGTGCGCCCGTCTACTAATTTGAGGTTAGGTATATATTGTTTATTTGTCAGTCCGGCATCAATGTTCCATAATCCCATATAACAGCTGATCCATATGCTATTGTCTTTATCGATAGACAGGCTGTTTAGCCGATAGTCAGTCTGAAATACAATATTCCATTTTTTTCTTGTTATATCGTAATTCAGCATTACTCCTCCTTTGTTTCCGTTACGCAATTGATAAAAAGTATTGTTACCGGGTACTACATAGGAAGTATTTTCGTATTTCCCTTCAGGGAGTTCATCCGGTAGCTTTTGTCTGTATATTTCTTGATGTGATTTAAGATTATAGCAAATCAATAAACCGGAACGGTAAAAAAGGTATAATTGGTCTTCCAGTACACCAAGATCATAGAGCTGGTCGGTAGTGTTGCCTGTTGAAGATGCATAAGGCAAAAATGTTTTTGCCTTCATATTGTCTTTGTCTACAAGGATTAATTCGTCTTTATCATTTATAATCCATATATTTTTAGTCTTATCCATAAAGAAGTCTTTTATAGGGGAACTGATGCCCCATGTGGCGAGTAGGCTGTCCGGTTGTTCCACAAGACATTCATGCTTTATATCTACAACCATAAGTTGATATTGGTTCTTGATCCACATATATCCGTGGGAATCTATGTATTCGTGATGGAAACCTGAATATGCAGACAATGGGCAAAAATGTTTTTGATTATAGTGTAAATAATTGAAATCGGTTCCGTCGTATAGGTTTAATAAGCCTTCGGTGATTATCATCATGCGACCGTCCGGTAATTGGGTAATGTTGCGTACTCTGTTTCCACCCAAACCTTCTGTCCCCTTGATCGGAGTAAAAACACAGTATTTCTCTGCGATGGCAGGTAATGAAAGAAATATAAAAAATATAGTGATTATGTGTTTCATATTGCGTGTTTTCTATTAAGGGCAAATTTATGGAAACTTTCGTTATGCCTGATAATTTCTATAAAGTTTTTGACGAAATATGATTTTATGATGAATTTTAATGCTTTTAGAAGAAGTATATGCGTAAAAGAAGCCAATTTGTAACATAGGCGAAAGTTTCTGAAACATGGTCAGAATGCAATTTGATAAAGGATGCTTTTCTTTGCAAATATATAGTTGACTAAAGAATTAATCTAAAAGAAAATGGTAAAACATATCTTGTTTTTTTGTGTGTTCGTTTGGGTAAGTACGTTTGCATTTGGCAAAGAAAGTAAGTTGTATGGTCCGGACGGGAAATTGTGTGTTATTGTGTCGGATGAAGGGGGAATGCCTTCTTACAGTGTGTTATATGAAGGTGTCACTTTCCTTCAGAAATCTCCATTAGGAATCGAAACAAATCTTGGGGACTTTACTCAGCAGATGGCATTAACTAACGTTGGTCAGCTTTCATCTGTCAATGAAGAATATCAGCTTCTTACGATTAAGAATAGTAATCCGCAATATCAGGCAAATGTGCAGACTTACACATTCTCCAAAGAAGGGAAAAAGATATATGATATCGTTTTTCAAGTTAGCAATCATGACATAGCATTTAAATATCGGATTTATCCACAAGGCAATACATTGTGTTGTATTGTAAAGAAAGAGGCTACAGGATTTGTGCTTCCCAAGGGCAGTACGACTTTCCTTTGTCCGCAGGCAGCGCCGATGGGGGGATTTGCAAGGACATCTCCTAGTTATGAAACAAGTTATACAGTGGACGATGTGATGGGGAAGAACGGTTGGGGGAATGGTTATACTTTTCCTTGTCTGTTCAAGAATGAAGATAAAGGTTGGGTATTGATTTCAGAAACCGGAGTAAGTAGCGCTTATTGCGGAAGCCGCTTGTTGGGAAAAGAAAATGGATTGTACACAATCGGTTTTCCACAAGAAGGTGAATATAATGGAAATGGAACAGTATCACCGGGTATGTCCTTGCCGGGTGAAACTCCTTGGCGTACTGTCACTGTTGGGAGAACATTGGCGCCAATAGTGGAAACTACTGTTATGTTTGATGTGGTAAAACCGTTATATGAAGCTTCGCAGGAATTCCAGTATGGATGCGGTACATGGAGTTGGATTATTGGTGGTGATAATAGCATGAACTATGATGAACAAAAACGCTATATTGACTTTAGTGCGGATATGGGTTATAGTTCCGTATTGGTCGATGCGCTATGGGATAGCTGGGTAGGACGGGACAAGATAGCTGAATTGGCTGATTATGCTGCATCTAAAGGGGTGGCACTTTATCTTTGGTATAACTCCAACGGGTATTGGAATGATGCTCCTCAATCTCCGAGAGGCATTATGAATAATACAATTATGCGCCGGAAAGAAATGAAATGGATGCAAAGTATAGGTATACGAGGAATAAAAGTTGATTTTATCGGCAGTGACAAGCAGGTAACCATGCAGCTTTATGAAGATATTCTTGCAGATGCCAATGATTATGGACTGATGGTTATTTTCCATGGTTGTACACTACCTCGCGGATGGGAACGGATGTATCCTAATTTTGTAGCTTGTGAAGCTGTACTTGCCAGTGAAAATCTGCATTTCTCTCAGGGCAGTTGTGATGCTGAATCATTCAATGCTTGTTTACACCCGTTTATACGCAATACGGTGGGAAGTATGGATTTTGGTGGCAGCGCTTTGAATAAATATTATAATGCAGGGAATAAACCGGGTGGCAGCCGTCGTGTTACTTCCGATGTGTTTGCATTGGCTACGGCTGTCCTATTTCAAAGTCCTGTACAGCATTTCGCTTTAGCTCCTAATAATTTGACTGATGCCCCTGTTTGGGCTATGGACTTTATGAAGACCGTTCCTTCAGTTTGGGACGAGGTGAAGTTTATCGACGGTTATCCGGGAAAATACATACTGCTTGCCCGTCGCCATGCGGATACTTGGTACATTGCCGGAGTAAATGCGCAAAAAGAGCCATTGAAGTTAAAAGTAAAACTTCCTATGATTGAAGCAGGAAAAGAAGTGAAAGTTTATAGCGATAATAAAGATTTAGAGGGAGATTTGCAGACTGTAAAATTAAACAAAAGGCAAGAAGTGCAAATCACTATTCCTTGCAATGGCGGAATGGTGATAATTGGCTGATATTCCCTTGCTATATCATTTCTTTAAAAAGTAGAGGCATGTTACCTTAAAAAATTACATATTATGGCAAACACAAAAAAAATGAGAATTACTTTAGTTGCTTTGTTATTATCTCAGATGACGACTTTCGGGCAAACAGCGATACCTTTGGTCTATGACAAAGAATGTGCAAATGACAACTTTCGTGTTTCCGAGATGCCTGCAATAGACAAATTGCCGGAGATAACTACTCTTCCGGATCCTTTTGCATGGGCTGATGGAAGCGGGCGTTCAACAGACTTCAAGGATTGGGAACGTCATCGTTTTGAGATAGCCCGTCAATTACAACATTATGAATTGGGGATGAAGCCGGTTGTCTCAAAGGATAGTATAGAGGCTACTTTAATTAACGATACGCTGCGGGTTGTTGTACATGAGAATGGTGAGACGCTGCTATTGACGGCTCCTATCAAGTATCCTGAGGGCAATGGCCCTTTTCCTGCTATTATTGGGATTGGCAGACCCACAGGTTCTCTTCCGGTACAGTTGTTTGATAAAAGGAGAATCGCACAGATTACATTTAATTTCACACAGGTCATGTCTCATACACAAAAGCGTGGTAATGAGCCGATAAATCGTTTATATCCAGATCAAACGGATATGGGGGCTTACTGTGCATGGCCATGGGGGATCAGCCGATTGATTGATGGGTTGGAAAAGGTTGGAAAAAAATCGCGTATCGATCTTTCACATTTGGCAGTATCCGGTTGTTCATTTGCCGGTAAAATGGCATTGTTTGCAGGTGCTTTTGATGAGCGTATTGCGTTGACTATCGCCCAAGAACCCGGAGGCGGAGGGGTTGATGCTTGGCGTGTTTCGGAAACCTTAGGAAATGTGGAAACTTTGGGGCGTACCAGTTATGCATGGTTTTTGGAGAGTATGCGCCAGTTTGCAGGTAAGAATGTAAATCGGTTGCCGATTGATCATCATGAACTGGCAGCATTGATTGCTCCTCGTGCTTTGCTGGTACTTGGAAATACAGATTATGAATGGTTGGCAGAAGAGTCGAACTACGTATCTTGTCAGGCTGCACGAATGGTATGGAAGGCTTTTGGCATAGAAGATCGTATGGGCTTTTCTATTCAGGGAGGTCATATGCATTGTATGTTGCCGGAGAGTCAGTATCCGGAAGTGGAAGCTTTTATTGATAAATTTCTGTTGGGTAAAACAGACGTAGATACCTTTGTTTCGAAAGCGGATATGTTTGAGGATGTGGACTATTTGAAATGGATGCCTTGGGCAAATGAGATAGAACGTTTAGGCGAAGAGAGGCTGCCCTATACCAAAGGTGCTTTTGCAACGAGACGCTATCGTAATCTCTTTGCGGAATTGGGCTATAAGCAAAAGGACATTGATAAAAAGTTGAAATCGGTATTCGAAAGTGTTTTTTATGGACCGGATAAGGTCTATTTTGAAGTGGGGGATTCAATGGCTTATATCAGCGACATAAAAAATCATGATGTACGTACAGAGGGAATGTCTTATGGATTGATGATTGCCGTTCAGTTTGATAGGAAAGATATTTTTGATCGTTTGTGGCGATGGGGCAAGAAATATATGCAGCATCAGGAGGGACCGCTGAAAGGTTATTTTGCATGGAGCTGTAAGACGGACGGCACGCGTAATGCTCAAGGACCGGCGTCCGATGGGGAACTTTATTATGTAACATCACTTATTTTTGCTTCTAATCGTTGGGGTAATTCAACGGGAATTAATTATCTTGCCGAGGCTCAAAACATATTGGATTGCTCGATGCAGAAAATAGGTATGGAGCGTGTTGCCCCTTTGATTAATTTGGAACATCAGTTGATAACATTTACGCCGGATCCTTTTGGAGGAAGGTTTACGGATCCTTCTTACCATGTTCCCGCATTTTATGAGGTATGGGCCAGGTGGGCAGAAGACGGCAGGAGCGAATTCTGGCGGGCGTGTGCCCGGAAAAGTCGTGAATATTTGCATAAAAGTATTCACCCTGTAACAGGGCTTAATCCTGATTATAATAACTATGATGGCACATTGCTTGGCAGTAAACGGGTTATAGGAGATGCTTTTCGTTTTGATTCATGGCGTGTACCTATGAATATAGCATTGGATTATTCATGGGCATGTGCGGACAGAAAATGGCAGCAAGAATATGGAAATAAGATACAAAACTTTTTTTATTCCCAAGGTATAGATAGCTTTGTAGATCAATACAATGTAGATGGTACAACGGTGACAGAACTGCTGGGTGCCGGAGGGTATAAGAAATTGAGACATTCTTTGGGACTGGTTGCTACTACTGCTGCGGTCTCATTGGTTTGTACACATGATAAGAGCCGGGAGTTTGTCGATCGTTTATGGAATGTCAAACACGTGCCTTACGATGACGGTTATTTTGACGCTTATTATGACGGACTACTTCGTTTGTTTGCTTTTATGCATTTGAGCGGGAACTATCGGATTATATTTCCTCAAGGACATTAATTATTATAAAATTGAAAAATAGAAATGAAAAACAGAGTGATTGATTTATTGCTGGTATGCCTTTTTTTAGGGAGCTGCTCAGCTATGTACGCGCAAGATAAGGACTTTCATATTTATTTGGCTTTCGGGCAATCTAATATGGAAGGCAACGCACGCGTGGAACCGCAGGATAGCATAGGAATAAGCGAACGTTTCTTGATGATGTCTGCTGTGGATTGTCCTGAGCGCGGAAGGGTAAAAGGAGAGTGGTATAAGGCTCTTCCTCCATTGTCTCGTTGCCATACGGGACTGACCCCTTGCGACTATTTTGGACGTACTATGGTGGATAATCTGCCACCGAATGTCAAAGTGGGTGTTATCAATGTGGCTATCGGGGGATGTCGTATTGAACTGTTCGATAAAGAGAATTGTGCAGAACATATTGCTACTCAACCGGGTTGGCTGAAAAATATCGTGAAGTCTTATGATAATAATCCGTATGCTTGGTTGGTAGACTTAGCTAAGAAAGCACAGAAAGACGGGGTGATTAAAGGTATTCTGGTGCATCAGGGGGAATCAAATACAGGTGACAGGGAATGGCCGGAAAAACTGAAAGGCGTTTATGAAAACTTATTGGCTGATTTAAATCTGAAAGCGGAGGAAGTGCCTCTTTTGGCCGGAGAAGTGGTACATGCCGACCAAAAGGGTATTTGTGCAAGTATGAATGAAATCATAGATACACTGCCACAGGTAATCCCAACGGCGCATGTCGTTTCATCTGCCGGTTGTCCGGCAGCAGGGGATAATCTGCATTTTACCGCTCGTGGATACCGCATGTTGGGTGCACGTTATGCTGAAACAATGTTGCAGTTGTTGGGATATAGGGCATTGGTGAACAAGCAGGAAGCAACTCGGATGAAATTATGGTACTCGGCACCGGCACATCGCTGGGTAGAAGCGTTGCCGGTGGGTAACTCTCGTTTGGGCGCTATGGTTTACGGTGGTACAGATAAGGAAGAAATTCAGCTGAATGAAGAAACTTTTTGGGCAGGCGGTCCTTATAGCAATGACAATCCGAAAGGAAAAGAGGCTTTGGCTAAAGTGCGTGAGCTTGTGTTCGCCAACCGTCTGTCGGAAGCACAAAAAATGATAGATGAGAATTTTTTCACCGGACAGCATGGTATGCGTTTTCTCACCATGGGCAGCTTGTTCATAAACCAACCGGAACATAAGAATGTTGAAAACTACTATCGTGAACTGGATATAGAAAATGCCGTAGCCGTTACCCGATATATGGTGGATGGGGTGACATATACACGTACGGTCTTTTCGTCGTTTGCCGATGATGTAATTGTTGTACGCATGGAGGCTGATAAGCCGAAAGCGTTGAACTTTGATTTGAGTTATAACTCACCATTGAAACATGCGGTAACGGCTAAGGGAAATGAACTGATAGTGAAATGTGAAGGTGCGGAGCAGGAAGGGATTCCTGCGGCATTAAATGCCGAATGCAGGGTATTGGTGAAACATAATGGAAAGTCCGGAAAGTCGAATGAATCTGTGGTTGTAAACCAAGCTACCGTAGCGACTCTTTACATATCTGCTGCGACGAACTTCGTGAACTATCATGATGTGAGCGGTAATGCTTCAAAACTCGTTTCTACCAGCCTGAAACGTGCTGTAAAAATACCGTATGAGCAAGCTCTGGCCAATCATATAGCTGCCTATAAGAAGCAGTTCGATCGTGTGAAGTTCTCCATACCTTCTACCGAAACATCTACGTTGGAGACAGATAAACGGGTTGCTGCTTTTGGTGAAGGAAAGGACCAGAACCTTATGGCACTGATGTTTCAGTATGGTCGTTATTTGCTTATTTCTTCTTCGCAACCCGGTGGACAGCCTGCTAATCTGCAAGGTTTGTGGTGCAATAGCGTATATGCTCCTTGGGACAGTAAATATACGATCAATATTAATACGGAAATGAATTACTGGCCTGCCGAAGTGACAAACTTGTCGGAAAACCACCAACCGCTTTTTGATATGGTTAGCGATTTGAGCGTAAGCGGCAAGAAAACTGCTGAAACTGTTTACGGAGCACGTGGCTGGGTGGCTCATCACAATACAGATTTGTGGCGTGCTTGTGGGCCGATAGATGCTGCCTATTTCGGAATGTGGCCCAATGGGGGGGCTTGGCTTACACAGCACTTATGGCAGCATTATCTTTTCACCGGTGACAAAGAGTTTTTGCGCCGCTATTATCCGGTAATGAAAGGCGCGGCAGATTTTTATTTGAGCCATTTGGTGAAACATCCTCAGAACGGTTGGTTGGTAACAGCTCCTTCTGTATCGCCTGAACATGGGTATGCCGGTTCTTCCATTACTGCAGGATGTACTATGGACAATCAGATAGCTTTCGATGCACTTTATAATACAATGCTCGCAGCCCGTATATTAGGTGAGTCCCAGGCATATCAAGATTCCTTGGCTGTTGCTTTCAAGCAGTTGCCGCCTATGCAGATAGGACGTCATAATCAGCTTCAGGAATGGTTGATAGATGCTGATAATCCTCGTGATGATCATCGTCATATTTCACATCTCTATGGTTTGTATCCAAGTAACCAGATATCACCGCGGCTTCATCCCGAACTTTTTCAAGCAGCTAAAAACACACTTTTGCAACGGGGTGACGCTGCGACAGGTTGGAGTATCGGTTGGAAAATAAACTTCTGGGCACGTATGCTCGACGGTAATCATGCTTATAAAATTATAAAGAACATGCTTCGTATTCTTCCGGGCGACGACAAAATGCGGGAATTTCCCGAAGGCCGTACCTATCCCAATTTGTTTGATGCACACCCTCCTTTCCAGATAGACGGTAATTTCGGCTATACGGCAGGTGTGGCTGAAATGTTGCTGCAAAGCCATGATGGGGCAGTACAATTGCTTCCTGCTTTGCCGGAGGAGTGGAATGAAGGAAGTATCAGTGGTTTGGTAGCTCGTGGCGGTTTTGTTGTTGACATGCAATGGGAAGGAGCGCAACTGCTTAAGGCTAAAGTACATTCGCGTATTGGTGGTATGTTGCGTATTCGCAGTTATGTTCCTTTAAAGGGAGAAGGCTTGAAACCGGCGGTAGGCGATTGTCCGAATATGCTATATGCACCGGCTGAAGTTGCGGCACCTCTGAAATCGAAGAGCTTGAATACGCTTCAGTTGCCCGTACTTTATAAGGTTTACGAGTACGATGTAGAGACAGAACCCGGTAAGGAATATATGTTTGAAAGAGCTACGTTGAATTGATAATGCGCTGTAAACATAAATAATTGTTTATGAATTAAGGGGGAACTGTAAATTCCTCACTGTTACATATGATAAATAAAGAATTCACATTATGAAAATGAAAAAAAGTTTGGGGCTGTTATTACTTTCCGTTTTGTGTTTGAATGCAGGGGCCATAGATAATAAGGGGATAACCTTTAGCCAATTGGCTTCCGACCGTTTTACGCTTGTGGAAAATGGAGCGCCCAATGCCATATTGATAGATGAGCAGGAAGATGCCGGTGTGATGATAGCGGCAAAAAATCTTCAGAACGATTTTAAGCTGGTAACCGGTAAGACTGCTGATTTGCAGTTCGAGCCGGGTGCCAAGCGTATGGTTATAGTGGGCACTCTTAAAAGCCGTTATATCAAAGAACTGGTGAAATCGAAGAAGATAGACGCTTCATTGCTGAACGGTAAGAATGAAAAATATTTGATGACGGTAGTGCCGGCTCCTTTAAAGGGGGTGGAAGAAGCGTTGGTCATTGCAGGAAGTGACAAGCGCGGAACAATTTACGGAGTATACGAGCTTTCAGAGCAGATAGGTGTTTCTCCTTGGTATGACTGGGCTGATGTACCGGTGATTCCTCAGCAGAATTTGTCTATTGTTCGTGGAAGCTATACGGCGGGCGAGCCGGCTGTGAAGTATCGTGGCATTTTCTTGAATGATGAGGCCCCTTGTTTGACAGGTTGGGTGAAACATACTTATGGCACGAACTATGGCGATCATCGTTTCTATGCACGTGTGTTTGAACTTATTTTGCGTTTGCGTGGTAACTTTATGTGGCCTGCGATGTGGGGTTGGAGCTTCTATGCGGATGATCCGGAAAACAGCAAGACGGCCAATGAAATGGGAGTCATTATGGGTACATCCCATCATGAACCTATGGCACGCAATCATCAGGAGTGGGCGAGAAAACGTAAAGAGTATGGCGCATGGGATTATGCTTCCAACCAGAAAGTGATTGACCGCTTTTTTCGTGAAGGCATTGAACGTGCCGTTGATACGGAGGACTTGATAACTATCGGTATGCGGGGAGATGGCGATACACCTATGGGTGGAAAAGAAGGAGAGGATGATAAATATGTATCGCGCGACAAAGAGAATATGCGTTTAATGGAAAAGATTTTCAAGAACCAACGGCGCATTATTAAGGAAGTGACGGGGAAGGCTCCGGAAAAACGTCCGCAGGTATGGGCTCTGTATAAAGAAGTGCAGCGTTTTTATGACATGGGGCTCAGAGTACCCGATGATGTGATTATGCTGTTGAGCGATGATAATTGGGGAAACGTACGTCGTTTGCCGAATCCGGAAGAAAGAAAACGTCCCGGAGGTTGGGGTATTTATTATCATGTGGACTATGTGGGAGCACCCCGAAACACAAAATGGCTCAATGTGACTCCGATTCAGAATATGTGGGAACAATTGCAGCTGACCTACGATTATGGAGTTGACAAGCTGTGGGTACTTAACGTCGGCGACTTGAAACCGATGGAATATCCCATCACTTTATTCCTCGACATGGCTTGGAATCCCAAACGCTATACGGTTGATAACCTGTTGGATCATCCACGTCAATTCTGCGCCCAGCAGTTTGGTGAAGAGCAGGCGGACGAGGCTATGCGCATTTTGAATTTATATAGCAAATATGCCGGTAGAGTTACTGCTGAAATGCTTGACCGCAAGACTTACAATCTGGAGACCGGAGAGTGGAAGCAGGTTTCTGATGAGTTTATTAAGCTCGAAGCGGAAGCGTTGCGCCAGTATACGGCACTCAAACCGGAATATAAGGATGCTTATAAGCAACTGATTCTTTTCCCTGTGCAGGCAATGGCCAATTTGTATGAGATGTACTATGCGCAAGCTATGAACCATAAGCTTTACAAGGAGAATAATCCGCAGGCAAATTATTGGGCCGACAAGGTTGAACAGACTTTTAAGCGTGACAAGGACTTGTGCGATGACTACAACAATGTGATGTCGGGAGGTAAATGGAAAAACATGATGATACAGAAGCACATCGGTTATACTTCGTGGAATGATAATTTCCCGGCAGATAAGCAGCCGGAGGTATATCGCATCGAAGAACCGGAAAATGCTGTGGGGGGATATGTTTTCAAATCCTCGGACGGTGTAGTGGCAATGGAAGCCGAACACTATTTTGAGAAGAAGGACGCTGCCGAGGCACAATGGACGGTTATTCCTTATATGGGACGTACATTGAGCGGTATGGCGTTGATGCCTTACACTAAAGACGTTGCCGGTGCTTCCCTTTCTTATAAAATGGAAATACCCAAAGATATTACGGAAGTAACTGTCCACATTGTGGTGAAATCAACACTGGCATTTCACGATATAAAAGGGCATAAATATGAAGTGGGCTTTAACGGCGGCAATGTAGAAACAATTAATTTCAATGCCAATTTGAATGAAGAACCGGAGAATGTGTACACAGCTTTATACCCCACAGTTGCCCGAAGAGTGGTTGAAAGTAAGGTGAAACTGGAGTTACCGGCACCGCAGAATGGGTTGCAGACCCTTACATTGAAACCTTTGGATCCGGGAATTGTATTTGAGAAGATCGTGGTGGATTTTGGCGGCTACCGGAAAACTTATTTATTTATGAATGAGTCTCCTTGTCAGAGAGACAAATAAAGAGACTCTTAAACACAGGACCTTTTAGACAGATGAAGGGGTTGTTTCATTCAGAAGCAACCCCTTTCATTTGTATCACTCTGTGTCGGAAGATGCCGATGCTGCATTCTGTTCCATATAGGCAGTAGGCGTCATTCCGTATAACTCTTTGAAGGCGGTTGAGAAATAGGCAACGTTGGTGAAACCTGTCAGGGCTGCAACTTCATTGATGCTTTGGCGTTTGCTTGCCAGCAGGCTTGCTGCTTGTTTCAGCCGGAGGTTGCGTATCAAGTCGCGAGTGGACTGGTTGGTCAGCTCTTTCAGTTTACGGTGCAGATGGACGCGGCTGATGCCTACGGTTTCAGCTACCATTTCGACACTCAGTTCCGGGTTGGCTATATTGTCATTGATAACTTTCATAATGCGGTCCAATAGGCGTTCATCCGGTGATTCTATCTCTAATTTCTGGATTCGCTCTTTTTGTGCCTGGCTGCCCTGGAAATAGTTTCTCAGTCTTTCCCGGCTCTTGATCAGGTTGACAGCGTTTTGCCGGAGTATTTCAATGCTGAAAGGTTTCGTTATATAGGCATCGGCCCCTATGCTGAGTCCTTCCAGATTATCTTCTTCACGACTTTTGGCTGTGAGCAGGATAACGGGAATGTGGTTGATATTAATGTTCTGTTTCACTTTTGAGCAGAGAGTCATACCGTCCATTTCGGGCATCATGATGTCACTGATAATTAAATCAGGAGCTTTTTTGAGAATCTGTGTAAATGCTTCTTTGCCATTGCAGCACTCTTGCATGTGAAAATCGCTCCCCAGTTCCCGGCAGATGTAGCGGCGTATTTCATCATCATCTTCCACGATTAGTACGCGATACTTGGATTTTGAGCGTGTTTTCGGGGATGATGCTTCTATAAGCGGTGGTGTGGGCAACGCCGTAGTTATGTGTACGGAATCCTGCTTAATGGCTGAATTGTCTATCTCTTCCGGTTTGAGATGTTCCTTTCCTAAGGGCAGACGGACGATGAAACGGCATCTGGAGGTTCCTTGATTGTTCTCAACGGTGATGCTGCCATGATGCAGCTCTACCAGTGAGCGGGTGAGGTGCAGACCGATACCTGTACCTATGTTTGAGTTGTTTTGGCTGTTGCGTATCTGATAAAAGCGGTCGAAGATACGTTCTAATTCGGTTTCATTGATGCCGATTCCGTCATCTTCTATACTGATTTCGAAATAGTGGCTCAACGCTTTCTCAGCGGCATCCGGATCATTGCCGGTGCGTAAGCGGATTTGTATGTTACCATTTTCCGGTGTGAATTTGAATGCGTTGGAAAGTAAATTCAAGATAACCTTATCGAAGTTCTTCGGGTCTATCCATGCTTTCAGTTCTTTCACTTCGGAATGAAAGGCCAGTTTGATATGTTTGGTATTGGCTTGGTAGGCAAATGTATAATGCAAGTCCTGTATGAAGCTCACGATATCCGTTTCCTGGAACTTGAGTTGCATCTGGCCTTTGTCTATTTTTCGGATGTCCATAAGTTGGTTGACGAGGCGCAGAAGGCGTTCGGCGTTGCGGTAGATTATATTGTAACTTTGCTGGCGTTCCGTATCGGAGTCCGTTGCCATTAGTTTTTGCAACGGACTTATGATGAGCGACATCGGGGTGCGTATCTCGTGGGAGATGTTGATGAAGAACTGTAACTTGGCCTCATTCAGTTGCTCGGCATGTATATGTTCCAGCATTTCCTGGCGTGCGCGATACCGTTGGCGTATTTGCACTATGATGAAAATGGCGATGATGGCAGCCGCCAGGCAATATATGGTTTTCGCCCACCATGAGACATACCAGGGCGGGGAAATGATAATAGTCAGTTTTTTTATTTCGGAATAGGAATTATAGTCCCTTGCCTTTACTTGGAAGTGATAAGTGCCCGGTGTCAGTTCGCTGAATGATATTCGGTTGACACCGGACTGCAGATTCACCCATGTATTGCTGTTGAATGTATAGGAATAGCTGATGCGCTCAGGACTGTAAAACTCCATGGCAGAGAGTTCGATGCTGAACGAGTTGTCTTTGTGCGACAGGTGGAACTTGTCGGAATTCGTCACAGAGGTTGTGACAATATCGTAGCGTCCGGATTTCATGCCCAATCTTACCGCTTTATCGTGCACGTAAAAGTCTGTGATGCGTATTTCCGGATTTTTGTTGGGGCTTGTGATTTCTCCGGGGTTAAAGTAGGTAATACCACTGGTGCTTCCAAAGATAATTTCTCCTTGGGTGCTGGCAAATGATACCCCTTTGCTGAATTCATTTCCTTGCAGGCCGTCGCTTGCATAGAAATTGACAAATGTTTGTGTACCGGGATTGAAGCGGGATATGCCGAAGTTCGTACTTATCCATAGGTTACCGTTGGCGTCTCCCTCGATGGCAGAAATGGAATTGCTGGGAAGGCCGTCGGATATGGTATATTCCCTGACTTTCTGTGTTTGGGGATTTAATTGCTTCAGTCCCTGTGAGGTTCCCACCCAGATGCTGTGATGCAAATCCTCATAAAGTGCATAAATCACATCGCCTTGCAGCAGTCTGTTTATCTCGTAAGTGGAGACGAAATCCATTGTTGGGATGTCGAGACAGCCTAAACCGTCATAGGTGCCAATGTAAAGTTTGTCGTTTGTACTACACAGCAGACAGTTAATCCATGAATTGTGTAGTATATTACTTAAAGGACGGTATTCAAAACCGTTTGCGGTACTGGGGCAGCGGTATATTTCTTTGGTGTCCAGATTGATACGGTAAAGTCCTGCTCCCATAGCGCCTACCCAAAGCTGCCTGTGTTTGTCTTCAATGATACTGTATATGCTTTGTACCGGTTTTTGGTCTTTATCCGGCAGATAGATGTATTCACAATGTCCGGTCTGAGGATTCAGTCTGGCAAGTCCGTCGCGGTACGAACCTATCCACAGGTTTCGGTCCGAGTCCTCGCAGATGCTCATAATGGTGGAGGATACCGAGTGGCCGATGCCCGGACGTTGCTCAAAATGCGCCTGTTGCTTTCCGTCCGGGGCTATGCGGTAGATGCCGTCATTGTCTGTCCCTATCCAATAGGAGCCGGAATGGTCTTTACATACGGACATGATACAGCAGGAACCGATTGTGTTGTGGGTGGACGATTTATATCCCATGTACTTGAAGTTGTTGATAACGGGTGGCACTATCATAACTCCTTTCTGGAAGAATCCCAGCCATATGTTCCCTTGTTTGTCTTTGAGGATGGAGTGTACCTTGGACTTGTCAAAGTTGAAACTGGTAATGTTGACAGGGCTTTCCATTATCTGTCCCTGCTGGACGTTATACACTTTCATTCCGTTTCCGTCGGTTCCGATGTAGATTTCATCCTGGTTCATGTTATAGAGGGTCTTGACGGGCAGTTCCGGATGCGAAGGACATTGAATGCGGGTGAAGCCGTTTGTTTGAGGATTGTATTTGAACAGTCCGTTTTTCAGGCATCCCACGTAGATATTTCCTGTTTTGTCTTCGCAGATGGAAGACGGCCACACCATTTCTCTCCCATTCGGATAGTGCGTCACCCTTTGGTTGGCGTCTACGCTGTATATTCCTTTGTCATTGGTGATTACCCACAATGTTCCGTTACGGTCTTCGTAGAGTTGGTTGATGAGATAGCTTGGGACAAATCCGGGCAGTTGCCGGGCTGTCATGCGTCCTTCTGTGACATTCAGCAAGAATATTCCATGTCCGGATGTACCTATTAATATTTCTCCGTTGTCGCGCTCAATAATGGCGGACACATTTGCTTCCAGCCTACCTCCTTCTCTGAAGGTCATGGGAATGTGGGAAAAAACACCGGTTGCACGATCGTATGTCTGCAGGCCGTTTAATGTGCCTACAAAGAAGGTGCCTTTCTTGTCTTCAAAAAGAATACGGACATAATTGTTCTGCAGGGAATGTTCATCGTGGGAGTCATGTTTGTATACGCTGAATTTGGCGCCGTCGTATCGGTTCAGTCCGTCTTCGGTGGCTATCCATATAATGTCTTCTTTATCTTGATAAATACTGTTGATCATGCTGCTTGACAACTCGTTGTCCACAGTAAAGAGTTTGCCTGTTTGCCCGTAACATAAAACAGAGAGGAACAGATATAAAAAACAGATTGCTGATTTTTGTCTCATCATAGTATATTGTTTGTGTTGACAAAATTACGGAAAAAAACTCAATAACGTAATATTTCACAGTGAGAAAAGGGAGGATTTGTTTCACCAAAAGTTTATTTTTGTTTCACCGAATTAAACTTGCAGTTTATTGGCTTTAAATTGCAAGTTTATTCCTATTAAACTTACGGTTTATTCCTAATAAACTGATGGTGTTCTTTAAGGGGGTATAAACAAGCGTGGCAGAGAGAGGTGAAGAATGGTATCTGTCACGTCTTTCTGCCACGCCTGCATGTGTCTTTCCTTATCTGTTTTTATTCAGCAGTTCTTTGGTGGGACATTCGTAGTTGCTGATGGGGAGATGTACCTTCTGCAAGTCTTTCAACTCGTGTATGGGGCGCTCGATTTCGTAAGGTATGGGCATGCCTGAGAATTCCTGAAAATAAAGCAGGCAGGCATCTTTCCACCAAACGGCATCGCGGGCTTGTATCTTCAGCTTGGACTGTACTTCATGGAAGCGTTCCGCATCGATGTATTTTTCGGCGGCGTCCCATATCTTCTGAAAGTCTCTGACTTGCCGGACTCCATTGTCGTAGTGGTGGCAGAGCTCGTCCCATAGGCTGCGTCCGCTTTTCATGCGGTGGCTCCAGGGCACGTGGTGGAACCACAGGAGGTATTCTTCGGGACAAGTGTCGATGTTGTCGTATTGTTTAGCCAAAGTTTCCGGATATTGTGCAACGGCATTGCTTCCTTTGCTGCTGCGGTCGAAGCCTATCCCTTGTTTGTCGGCTCTGTGATAGTAGGACGGAAGCCAGTCCGGACGGGCGCCGGGAATGCTGCACCAAGGTTCGGGGCCGTAATGGTGTCCCCATGCGAAGATGTGGTGCAGGCCGAGGGGCATCATGTAGTTCACCACAGCCTCATGGCTGTCGAGCATCATCTTCTTTAGTTGGGCACTGATGTCCGAGGGCTGGGAACCGAACGTTTGCTTCAGCCATTCATCGGCAATGTTTCCGGAAGATAAAGAGGGTTGCCATGCCAGGCGGCCGAAAGCATACCAGTTGGCTTGCGCAAAGGTGTGTCCGCACCAGTTGGCATCTGTACCTATGTTGGCTACACCGGCTACCGCCTTTAAGGAAGCGGGCGCTACGAATTCGAAGAACTCTTTCCACATCGGTGCCAGATAAGCAAGATGGTTGGAGTGTCCCAGGTATTCCTGTGTCACTTGGAACTCTGCCATTAGCGGTGTATGCTGCATCGCACCGAACAATGGACTGTACGGTTCGCGGGGCTGGAAGTCTATCGGTCCGTTCTTTACTTGGACGATGACGTTGTTGCGGAACTGCCCGTCCAAAGGCTCAAATTCCAGATATGCTTGTTTGGCGCGGTCGGCATCGGAAGGACTGTATACAAAAGCGCGCCACATAACGATGCCTTTGTAAGGCTTCAACGCATCTGCCAGCATGTTGGCGCCTTCGGCATGGGTACGTCCGAAGTCGCAGGGACCGGGCTGCCCTTCCGAATTGGCTTTCACCAGGAAGCCGCCGAAGTCGGGGATGATGCGGTAGATTTCCTTAACCTTGTTTTTCCACCAGCGGATGACTTCTTTGTCAAGAGGATCGGCAGTGCTCAGACTGTCGAGAGCCATAGGGGATGCAAAATTAACGGAGAGGTACACACGCAGTCCGTACGGGCGGAAAATATCTGCCAATGCTTTTACTTTCTGCAGGTATTCGGCAGAAAGGATTTTTGGGGAAGCGTTTACGTTGTTCAGCACAGTGCCGTTGATGCCGATGGAAGCATTGGCGCGGGCATATTCCTTATATCTGTCGGACAGTGTATTCGGCAGTTCTTCCCAATTCCAAAGTGATTGTCCTGCGTAACCGCGTTCTACGGTGCGGTCCATATTGTCCCAATGGTTGAGGATGCGCAGGTTGTAGGCGGGATTCTCTGTTGTTTGAGCCTCAACCACGTTCTGTCCGGTCTCTTGCATCCTGAGCAAGTGATAGGCGGCATAGAGCAATCCTGTTTCGGTGGGAGATGTGAGGGTGATCTTATTATCTTCATGCCGGATGCGGAAACCTTCCGCTTGCAACTGTTTGTCCTTTTGTATAACGAGCCGGACAGGGGCTCCTTTCCATGCCTGCTGCAACTCCTCGACAGCTATGTTTAGCGTAGGTGATTGGCGGGGGGCGGAAATTTCGGCATGGGCATTGACCGGTAGTCGAAGCCACAAATGGCTACCGTCTTCGGCAGCCATTTGGGTAACGAATACTATTGCAATATAGAAAAGCGAAAATATTCTGTATTTCATGTCATTAAACTTACAAGTTGATGAATGGCCTTTATGCTGCAAGTATGTCAGCGGCACATTGGCATCTTGGTGCATCGGATTATTGTCCTTCGATAGTGATTATTCTGCCATTGGCGTCATATTCCAGTTCGCAGACTTTCAGACTGCGGAGCCATGTTTTTCCATTGGAAGGCACACAGTCGTGGTGGAACAGATACCATTTTCCTTTATACTCTACAATGGCATGGTGCGTGGTCCAACCCACTACCGGAGTGAGGATGACACCTTGATAGGTGAAAGGTCCGTAAGGATTGTCGCCGATGGCGTAACACAAGCGGTGCGTATCGCCGGTGGAGTAGGAGAAATAATATTTGCCGTTGTATTTGTGCATCCAACTGGCTTCGAAGAAACGGCGTTCATTGTCGCCTCCCGTCAGAGGTTTGCCATTCTCATCCAGAATGACAACGGCTTTCGGCTCTTCTGCAAATTCCAGCATATCTTTGCTGAGTTTGGCCACACGAGCGGGGAGAGCCTGTTCGTCGCCTTCGGGCAAAACGGCACATTCCAAAGCTTTATTGTCGCGATAGCGTTGCAGCTGGCCACCCCACAGACCGCCGAAATACATGTAGAAATCACCGTCTCCATTATCCAGGATGGCAGGGTCGATGCTGTAACTGCCTTTCATCGGATTGGCTTGAGGAACGAACGGTCCTTCCGGATTGTCACTGATAGCTACACCGATGCGGAAAATATCGTTTTGGTCTTTCAGGGGGAAATACATATAATATTTTCCGTCTTTCCGGGCTACGTCGCAGTCCCATAACTGGCGGCCTGCCCAAGGTATGTCCTCCACCTGAAGGACTACTCCATGGTCTTTGATTTCACCGTTCATAATGTCGTCGGTGGAGAAAACATGATAGTCTTTCATGTTGAAATGATCGCCATTGTCGTTTTCTTCGATGCCGCTTTCCCAGTCATGGCTGGGGTAGATGTAAACTCTGTTGTTGAAAACATGTACGGCAGGGTCTGCCATATAATCTCCCGGAACTAAGTATCTCATTTCTTTTTTCATGGTGAATCAGAATTTAGTTATAAGTTATTGAATTATTTTTTATAGAATTTGAATTATTACTTGCCTGTTTTTGCATTGCTGTTGAACTTTTAATAGTCTGCTTTGCTTCTCCGTTCTTTCAGTTCGGCCTGCATACGTTCGTTATACTCTTTGGTAATGGGGTAGAAGTAGAGGGCGATAACGCCTACAAAGAATGTCGCAGCAGGAATCAAACTGGATGAAAGCAGGATGCCTTGGATGGCAGAGTCTGTCTGCTCCGTTCCTGCTCCCGACACATAACCGAAACCGGAAAGAAGGAAACCCAATATGGCGCCACCGATGCCCAGACCGGCTTTCAATGCAAAGACAACTCCGGCAAAGACGAAGCCTGTGGCACGCCGGTGGTTGACATATTCTGAATGGTCGGCTACATCGGCAATCATGGCCCACAGCAGAGGCACTGTCGGGGCATATGCAAGGCTCTTGAGGAAGTTCAGCACGAACATCGTCTCTACATCTGTTTCGTTGGGGAAATAGAAGAAGGCTGTGAACAGTGCAGTCAACGCAAGGCAAATGATGAATACGCGCTTCTTGCCGTAACGGTTTGCCAGGAAACTGGAAAGCAGGATTACGCCAAAGAACTGAACCAATGCACCCAGCATGTTGAATACGCCAAAACCTACCTCGTATGCTTTGTCCGGACTGCTGACTATTAATCCGAAAGCATTTAATATGCTGTATCCTACTCCGTCTCCGGCTTCAGTGGCTACTAAGCCTATCTTGTCAAGGAAGGCATAAAGCGCACCGGCGTCTACATAGTTCTCGAAATAATAGTTCATTGCGCTTCCCCACATGGCAAGGGTCGTAAATATGAATAATGTCAGAATGAACATAGCCCGCCATGGTATGTTCTTGAAAACATCTTTAATATCTTGTTTGGTATCTGTCTTTTGGCTGATCGGCGGTGTAATGCGTTCACGTGCGGAAAAGAAAGTAATGACGAGGAATACCAGACCGATGACGGCAAACAACGATATTGTGCAAAGCCACCCATGGCCTTTGTCACCGGATTCACCGGCAAACTTGCTGACCAACGGCAGTGTTAGGCCTTGTACGATGAATTGTGCGATAGTGGCTGCCACAAAACGTATACTGGTTATGCTGTTACGCTCTTTAATGTCACTTGTCATGACACCTCCCAATGAAGCATAAGGAGTGTTATTGAATGAATACAGAGTCATCAATAAGGTGTAAGAGATTGTTGCGTACAGCGCCACAAGTCCTTTGTCTTCAATGCCCGGATTGTAAAATGCCAAAATGTAAAACACCATGAAAGGTAGAGCTGTCCAAAGAACCCATGGACGATATTTACCCCATTTGGACTTTGTGCGGTCGGACAGAATTCCCACCGTAGGGTCTACAAAGGCGTCTACAATACGCGCTAACAACATTACACTACCGGCAACAGCTCCTTCCAGACCAAATACGTCTGTATAGAACTTAGTCTGGTAAATCATCATCATCTGGAACACAAAGTTCGCTGAACAATCTCCGAGGCTATAACCGATCTTTTCGGCTATGGACACTTTTTGGTTAAGTGTATTCATTCTATTAAATTTTTATTAGTTGGATCATTATTTAAAAAAGGTGTGTCATTGTTTTGTGTTGCTCAATACACTTTCTGCTGCACGCTTGCCTAAAGTCTTTTTGTCAAGCGGGTGAATGTCATTCCACTCTCCCAGGTCACTGTTACGTATGAGATAAGTATTGGAATTGACAGCGGCCGCTTTGGCTTGTTCCTGACGCATTTCCGCCCAAGCTCTCCGACCGTCAAGATCGTCTTTCGACAGAAAATCGGCCAGCTCTACAATATGGAAAGGCAGTTCGGACTGGCTGAATGTACGACGCCAATCGGCAATCATTGCCGACAAGAGTGCCACATATTCATTTCGGCGTGATACGTTTGATTCGCCTTGATACCATAGCACGCCCCGTATGGAATAGTTTTGCAGTGGAGCTATCATGGCGTTGTATAGGCATACCGGTTTGTACCAAAAGAACATCATCTCCGGAGCGGGTGGCATGGGAGCTCCTAACCGGTATTTCCATTCCTGTTTCAGATTGACTTCTTCGTTGCCACAGATAATTTTGTATGGTTTCTCCTGTACGAAACTCGGTTGTCCGCCGTTGCTGACGATTCGGACGGTCACATTGTTTTTCCCGGATTTCAATACACCGGCAGGTATCCGGTAGATACGGGGAGGATATTGGTAACCGGTGGTTCCGACAAATACTCCGTTCACATATACGGAATCGGCATCCACAATACAGCCTAAACGCAATGTGGCTTCTTTACCGTTCCATGATTGCGGTATCTCTATGTCTTGGCGTAGCCAATGGGAACCGCCAATCGGGTTCAGACCGTTATTGCCCCATGATTGTGAAAACATATTTACTGTTTGCCAACTGTTGTCATCGTAATTGGCTGAATACCAGGGAATGGATTCGTGCAGACCTGCATCACCGCGATAGAGCGACAGGTTCCAACGGTAGAAGTTCTCACCCTCTAATTTCTTGATGTGGCTGCAATAGGCATCATCTTCATACAGACGTTTACTGTTGATATATAAAGGGAACTCCTTCAACCCTTCTTCACTTATCCATGCTTCTACGGGAGTACCTCCCCAGCTGGAGTTGATGAGCCCCACTGGTATGCCGGTCTTTTCGTACATCTCTTTGGCAAAGAAATAGGCAAGGGCGGAGAAATCCATCACATTTTCTTGCGTCAGCGTCTTCCAGCCTGTTGCGGAGAGCTCTTCTTGAGGCGCGTGAAAATTGTATTCCTGGGGTATGAGGATATGTCGTATTTTCTCATTGTTATAGCTGAGTATTTCTTGAGAAAACATATCCATTACCCGTCTCACAGGCAGTTCCATATTTGACTGTCCTGAGCAGAGCCATACATCGCCTACTAAAATATCATTCAGTTTGATGTCGTTGACTTGCATTGGGAAAGGACCGCCTGCTTTCAACGGTGGCAGCGTAATGCTCCAGCGTCCGTTGGCATCAGCGGTAGCATGATAGCTCTTTTTCTGAAACTTTACGGTGATACTTTCGCCTGCATCCGCTGTACCCCATACTTTGATCGACTGTTCGCGCTGTAGCACCATTCCGTCTGAAATTAAAGCAGGCAACTTTACCTTTGCATCTGCCCATGAGGTAGCGCAAAGGTAAAGTAGCACTGCCACTCCTAACCTAATTTTATCATAAATCAAACTTTTCATATCTTCTCTGTCATATTGCCAAATTCAAAAGAATCTGTCATGTTTATTGATATTCGTACAGTTGTACATGTAATATCTTGAAGTCTCCTACAGAAATGCGTACATGGCGCCCCTGATGATCCTGGTCTCCATTGAGCCGACGGACATAATGAAGCTTGCCGTCTTTGTCTACTTTAACTTCATCCACATATCCGATGCCGCAACGCATTCCTTTGAATTTGTCATGTTTCGTTTTTATTTGGTCATTTCTCAAAGCAAATCCGTCTTCTCCCAACTGCTTTTGTTTTTCAATCGTTTGCTTTTCTGACGTTTTGGCAAACTCCAGAACGATGCCACTGCCGGCTACGATATATTCATTTTTAGAGAGCTTTAATAAAATACCGCCGCCTTCGGGCCATATACTGCCATTTGTGGCGCGTGGATCCCAAGGGAGAGTGAAGAAATGTCGGGCGGTTATGGTCAAATCATCATCTGCGATGATGCGTTCTTTGTTTTCACTGTCAAAAAGTAACCCTTTCATTAATCCTTTACCCTGATATTTGGTGAGTAAAGGCATTAACTCCGTTAATTTGGCATAGCTTTGGACTAATGGCGAGTTAGGAGAGTCGGAACCGTCTTCTATTGAAAATGGACTGATGCCAATGGCATCGTGTTCGCCAAAAATATAAAATGCCCGGACACTGTTATTATCTGTCAGACGGATCTCCGGAATGAACAAAGGATTGTTGTGTAACTTATATCGTGCTACCCAGTCTGTGAATCCATTATCATACAGGTCGGGTGCAAGAATATCGATGCTGGGTGCTCCGCAATGCCATACATCGATTAAATGTGCCAAAGGACCGGCGGAGGGATATTCACCCGGTTTGCGCCCTCTACTGTTCATTGCCGCATTGACATATAGTGGGATGTTATAGATGGAACGGGCTGTTTGTGCCAGTCCTTCCACATATTTGGCATAGTGCCATGCCATGAAGATTTCATCGGTGTAGATGTCTGCCCCGAATACTTCTTGCCAATAGCCTTGCTTTTTACATCCTTGACTTTCCCATTTTTTCAACATTTGCGGATGAAGCGCCTTTTTGTTTTTCTGTAGATAGGTCATGAATTCAGCCGGTACAGGAGCGTTGAATATCTTATTGGCTTCACGTGAATAGTCACGAGCATCTTCCAGCATGCCGATTTCATTTTCTATTTGTATCATAATCACTGTGCCTTCCTCCTTGTCGACCGTTGCTATGTGTTGCATCCATTGGGAAAAAGCATGATGATCGGCTTCGTATACAGCCTCGGAAAAAGCGCTGGCTATTTCAAGAGGCTTTCCGCTCTGGGTATATGCACGTGGATACTTCTTGTGGTTTTCTTTAAACCACAAAGGTGCGTAGCAACTCATTGAATTTTTCCAGGCACCGAACCATAAAAAAACAATTTTGAGATCATTCTCTCGTGCTTGTTGCAGTGCTTTGTCTGTAAGCGTGAAGTCGAATTGTCCTTCAACCGGTTCTGTCAGATCCCAATAGACGGGAACCAATACGGTGTTCAAGCCCATCTTTTTAAGTTTCGGGAAAATACGTTCGATATCTTGCGGACAAGCAGCAGATGAATTGCCTAATTCTCCTCCTAATATAAGGAAAGGCATTCCATGCACTACTAGCTGAGTGGCGGTTCCTTGTTTTTGTAAAAAACTGTTTTGACCAATGATGTATTCAATGGCTAAACAGTTTAAAACTAGAAATAGAATTAATTTCTTCATATAGTTCTCAAATAGGCTGTTTGATGAAACTTTACAAAGGTAGTCAACTACTTTTTAATTTACTTTAGAATATGTATCACAAAACTTGTTGTATGTTACATCTTTTGTTTTATATGTTACATTCTTCACTATGATATGTTTTATTTGTAGCTTTTAAGCTTTATGAAGCATCTGGATGCTGCATTTGTGGATGCTGTTTTTGAAATCGGATCATGGATTATAAAATTTGGAAAAACATCTGGCTGAAATTTACAGTTGTTATATGACAATATATTCTGCGGTTTGAGGCGCTGATATGATGAATTTTAATGGGGGTGTTACATAGAAAAAAAGAAAAGGTAACATTGAGGGTGAACTTGTAATCCCTATTAAAGAAAGTGTTACGTACTTGGTGGTCCGTATCAGAAGGATTGTCTAATTTTGACCTGTAAATAATTCTAATACAAATATGAAAAGGATATTTTTTATTGTTAGCCTTGTTTTGTTGGCTTGTACGGCTTCGCTGCCGCTTTCGGCTAAAGTCAGACTTCCTCGTTTGGTAAGTGACAGAATGGTGTTGCAACGTGATACGGAATTAAAAATATGGGGCTGGGCTTCTCCCGGAGAGAAAGTAACTGTACGTTTTCGGGGAAAGCATTATAATACGGAAGCTGATGCAAAGGGAAATTGGTTGGTTCTTCTGCCGCCGCAGCAGGCAGGCGGCCCTTTTCTTTTGGAAGTGAATGAACTTGCTATTCGTGACGTTCTGGTGGGGGATGTTTGGCTTTGTTCCGGCCAGTCCAATCAGGAAACTCCTATTGCACGTCTGACGGAGATGTTTCCTGAAATTAATGTATCTAACAATCACATGATACGGCATTATAAAGTACCTACGCAGAATTCAGTAGGAGAACTGAAAGATGAAATCGCGGGTAATGCCGGCTGGTATTCGGGCATAGCTTCCGATGTGTTGAACTGGACCTCATTGGCATATTTCTTTGCTCAAGAGGCATACAATAAATATAAAGTACCTGTAGGAATGTTGGTTTCCAGTTTAGGAGGTTCTGCCATAGAAAGCTGGATAAGTCAGGAACATCTGAAAACATTCCCGGAGCTTTGTTTTGATAAGGCTGCTTTGGACAGTATGAAATTGGCACAGCAAGATAAGGGAGCAGGCAGTTGGCAACAGAAGAAGTTTGATGACACAGATTGGGCAACAATGGATGTGCCGGGATATTGGCAGGAGAATGGTATCCGTATAAAAGGTACTATATGGTATAGAAAAGAGTTTCGTGTTCCCGAATCAATGGTGGGAAGACATGCGCGCCTTTATATGGGAAGGATGGTTGACAGTGATTCTGTCTTTGTGAATGGGACTTTCGTTGGTTTCACTTCCTACACTTACCCTCCTCGTAAATATGATATTCCGGCAGGAGTTCTGACACAAGGTGAAAATGTGATAGCCGTAAGACTTACAGCTAATTCTTCCAATGGCGGTTTTGTAAAAGATAAAAAGTATAAGATCGTAGGGGATGATGCAGAAGTAGATCTTACCGGTACATGGAAATATAAGATAGGTATTAATCAGAATGAAGTGATGAAATATGCCGGGAAACTTAAGAATCTTAAGAAGGCAGGTTCCGGACTCTATAATGGAATGATCCATCCGATTAGTAATTATCAGGTGAAAGGTGCCATTTGGTACCAAGGCGAAAGTAATTCCGGTCGTTCGCAGACGTATGCTTCTTTATTGGAGGCTTTGATTCAGAACTGGCGGGAGCTTTGGAAAATGCCTGATATGCCTTTCTTACTGGTGCAATTACCCAATTATATGGAGAAGAGTGATAAACCTTCCGATAGTGGATGGGCAAGAATACGTGAGGCTCAGTTTAAAACAGCATTGAATGTACCGCATACTGCATTGGCGGTAACTTATGATGTGGGCGAATGGAATGACATACATCCTTTGAATAAGAAAGCGGTTGCACAGCGGCTTTTCCTGGGAGCCCGTAGGCTTGTGTATGGAGAAAAAGTTACTGCTTCCGGCCCTTTGTATAAGGAAATGAAAGTGGAAGGGGATAAAATAATTCTGACTTTTACTGAAACAGGTCGCGGACTGACTTGTAAGGGGAAGGAGCTTAAGCATTTTGCTATTGCAGGTGAAGACCGAAAATTTGTGTGGGCAGATGCTGTGATACGTGGCAATAAAGTAGTGGTGAGCAGTGAGCTTGTGAAGAATCCGGTGGCAGTACGTTATGCTTGGAGTAATAATCCGGAGGATGCCAATCTGTGCAATAAAGAAGGATTGCTGGCATCGCCTTTTAGAACTGATAATTGGTAATAAACTATTTGAAAATTACTATCTGAATAATAATTATAAATTAAGAACTAACATGAAAAACCGAAAAACGCTATTGGCAGTGTTGGCGGGCTTGGCTTTAAGCTCGTGCACTACTCGTGTTACGACGGAAAATGATGCTTCTTTGAAAGGAGTGTTGGGTGATAAATTTTTGGTAGGTGTGGCACTGAATACCCGCCAATCTTCTGGTGTGGATACCGCGGCAGTTAAGATCGTAAAACGCCACTTTAATTCAGTTGTTGCGGAGAACTGTATGAAGTGCCAGACCATTCATCCGGAGGAAGACCGTTACGATTTCAGTCAGGCGGATGAATTCGTAAAATTTGGTGAAGACAATGGAATGTATATAATTGGTCATTGCTTGGTTTGGCATTCTCAACTTGCTCCCTGGTTCTGTGTTGACAAGGATGGCAATAATGTTGCTCCGGAGGTGCTGAAGCAACGGTTGAAAGATCATATCACGACTATTGTCAGCCGCTATAAAGGACGTGTTAAGGGGTGGGATGTTGTGAACGAGGCTATCCTTGAAGACGGTTCCTATCGTAAGAGTAAGTTCTATGAAATCTTGGGAGAAGAATTTATTCCTCTCGCTTTCCAGTATGCGCATGAGGCTGATCCTGAAGCCGAATTATATTATAATGACTATAATATGCATGAAGCAGGGAAGCGTGCAACTGTTGTGAAGCTTGTAAATGACATGAAATCGAAAGGACTTCGTGTCGATGCTATCGGTATGCAGGGCCATGTCGGTCTGGATTACCCTTCTTTGACAGATTTTGAGGAGAGTATGCTTGCTTATGCTTCTACCGGAGCTAAGGTAATGATAACAGAATGGGATATGTCTGCATTGCCTACCTTGAAACGTACTGCCAATGTATCCGATACGGTTGCGTATAAAAAGATGCTGAATCCCTATCCGGAATCTTTGCCCGATAGCGTTTCCCAACAATGGAACAATCGTATGTCTGATTTCTTAAATCTCTTCATTAAACATTCCGATTTTGTGAGTCGTGTAACTGCCTGGGGGGTAAGTGACGGTGATTCTTGGAAGAACGGTTTCCCTGTGAGAGGCCGTAAGGATTATGCTTTGCTCTTCGATCGTGATTATCAGCCGAAAGACTTTATAAAAAAGATATTGGAATAAACTTGGAGGATGTTTTCAGGACTTTTTGAGATAATAGGTTAGTTATAAACATTGATTAGGGCTATTGAGAATGCCCTATATAGACAAACACAAAACATTTTATAAAAAGGGGCTGTCCGACGGATAGCCCCTTACCTTTGCTTACTGTTTGCAAGAGAAGGTATGAAAATGTTCTTAATCCTTTAAACATTCTACCCATGCACAGGATGTTCTGTACATGGGTGAGATGTTTTTAACTACGTTTGATAATGATAGGCTTGTGATTTTCATCATGGTAAGGCATACCGTAACGATTGGATTTCACTCTGCTGTTCATTAGGGAATCAATGGGGGTGTTCAGAGGTCTTACACCTGCAGGAAGCTCTTTGTTGGAGAAAGTTTGGAAATAGCCTACACAAGCATCTCTCCACCATTCGGCGTCATTCTTCTGAATATCCAGTTTTTCGGATACCTCATTAAATATGCTTTCACTGACATAGGGCTTGAGCTTTGCCCATGTCTTTTGGTATCCCTCAACTTGCGAGATACCTTTGTCATAATGCAGGCATATCTCGTCCCAAAGTTCTCTACCTGAAGAAAGTTTATAGTTCCATGGAAGATGATGGAACCAAAGAAGAAGATTTTCAGGACAGGTTTCCAGTGAATTGAATTGTGAAGCCAGCGGTTCATGGTATTGGTCTACATTAGCAGAACCGTTGCGTGTGCGGTCAAATCCCACTCCGTCTTTGTCTGCTTTATGATAGAATATAGGCGACCAGTCGGGACGTCTTATACTATTTTCCCATGGTCCCGGCCCATAATGCGAACCGCCAAATATATGATGGAATCCAAGTGGCATCATGTAATTTACGGCTGTCTCGCGGGAGCTCATCATCATATCCTTGACAGGGATAAGAAATTTCTGTTCATAAGCTGTGGATGTCATTCCTTTGGGTTTGATGAAAGTCTGGCGTGCCCATTCATCTGCAATCTGTTCAGCGCTTAATGTAGGATTCCAGGCAAGGCGGCCGAAAGCATACCAATTGGATTGAGCGAATATGTAACCGCAGAAATTAGGGTCTTGACCGGTATTTGCAACACCTGCAATGGCTTTAACCATTTTCGCTACGGTCGAACCTTTTCCGTCTCTATAAGTATCACTGTCGAGACATTCTTCATAAGTAGTGCCATGGTAGACGAGATGATTGGAGAATCCCAAATATTCTTGAGTAATTTGGAATTCCATCATCATGGGAGTGTTGTATAGCTGTCCGAATAAAGGACTGAAAGGTTCACGTGGCTGAAAATCAATAGGACCGTTTTTTATTTGGATAATAACGTTGTCTGCAAATTGTCCGTCAAGTGATTTGAATTCTTCTACAGCCTGATTGGCTCTGTCGCTGCTGCTAGGGCTGTATACGAAGGCTCTCCACATAATGATTCCGCCATAGGGAGCTACTGCCTCAGCAAGCATATTTGCGCCGTCGGCATGGGTCCGACCATAATCTTGCGGACCGGCCTGCCCTTCGGAATTTGCCTTTACGAGAAAACCACCGAAATCGGGAATGGCAGCGTAGATTTCAGATGCTTTATTTTTCCACCACTGACGTACCTTTGGATCAAGAGGATCTCCTGATTTTAATCCGTCAAGAGTGATAGGACTTGTCCATTTGATGGAGAGGTAGGTGGTTATGCCATATTCTCTGAGTATGTTGGCTATTTGAGCGACTCTTTCGATATGTTCTTTGTCCAAGATAAGAGGATTGGCATTGACGTTGTTGAGGACAGCACCGTTCAACCCCACAGAGGCACAGAGCTCACCATAGTGGTGGATTCTCTTTGCGGGAATTTCTTTTGCTGTCCATTCCCACATGGATAGTCCGGCATAACCTCTTTCCACAGTATCATCAAGATTGTCCCAATGGTTGAGAATACGGTATTCGTAATATGGTTTTTCGTGAATATCCAGGTCGGTATTGGCTTTACCGAGGACCTCTGCCCTTTGCAGGGCATACACTCCATAGCGGATTGCCGCTTGCGAACCGCCATCGATATAGCGTTTGCCATCGGCATTGTAAATGTGATACTCTTCTTTGGAAAGAGCACTGTCTATCCGGGTCTCAACCGAACCCAACACTTCTTCATAGCTTCGTCCGTTTGCCAGCCAAAGCATGGTTCCATCCTGGTCTATAGGCTCGGGAGTATTGCATGCCGAGAAATTCAGTATGGAAAAAATAATAATAATAAAAGTTTTAATGTTCTTCATATAGGCATTTATTTAATTAATTTAGAAGAGGGAGCTCCGAGGTATGATGATTTGAGACCACCGAAATCTATAAGCATTTTTTCCATTACAACGCCTGGATCTACAAACCTGAAACGAAGGTCATGTCTGCCGGCTTGCCCAAAATCAACTTCCATATCTGTTTTGATGATGCTGGCAGCTTGCCATGGGCCGACTTTACCACTATAATGACCGTTGAAATTAATAATCTGTTCTTGTCCACCGTCTACGCTAATGGCAAAGCATAGTCCTTTGTTTGCATTGAAGTTCAGGGTGGGAGCAAGCAATATGCTTAGTTTTGCTTTACCTGAAGATACAGTTTCGATTTCGTATTCTACATAGGCATTATCCGGAGTTACGGAAGCAGGCAGAGTAGTGACAGCACATTCTGTTTTGCCGAGGTCGGGAATTACGGTAGCCTTGTGGTTGTTTTTGAAGTTACCTGCTTCTATAGAAATGTATCCATCGGTTTCCTTATGGCATAAGTAAGCGGCTTCATCGGATTTTTTCACCTTGGGCATAACTTGTTTTTCAGGTTGTTGCCAATAGGTGTATCCGATGTGTACCTGATCCATCATATGATCCCATTTTCCATTTGCGATTTCATGGTTATAATGAGCACAAAGCAAGGAGTCTCTTTCGTATAGCTTTTCAACGCGCTGTGCCCAATAGTTGATTTCTGTTGGGGATTCTGCTTTAGCATTCATCGCTACGGAGTAATACATTTCGTAGATGTTCTGCATAGCTTGAATTGGGAATAGGACGAGTTCTTCATATGCATCATACCAACGGGGATCGAGTTTCTGATAGACTCTCAAGGCTCGCAGTTCCAAATTATTCCATTCTCTGACAACGGTAGGCCATTCATCATAGCTGAACTGATATGTATTTGCATTCAGTAGCTCGGGAGTGACTCTACGTGCATATTTGCTGTAAAGTTTAATAATGTCTGCTATCTCTTTGGCATGCTCTTCGCCGAATTGTTGTGCAGCAAAGGTTATGGTATGTTCGAATATATTATTAGGATTGAAAGCTTCAGGCCGCCAAGCCATATCAAGGAAAAATTGGATGGGATACTCCATAGGTTTCAAGTCACCTACATTTACGATCCAAAGTTTCCTGACACCGTACTCATAACAGAGATTCATCTGTTCCCATACGCGTTCCACCTGATTGCAGTTTAGCCATTTGTAGTTTCTGGGGCCACCTACATAGTCAAAGTGGTAATACATACCATAGCCACCTTTACGGGGTTTATCTGTTAATGAAGGCAGTTTTCTTACATTGCCCCAATTGTCATCGCAAAGCAATAATGTGATGTCATCAGGGACACGCATCCCCTTGTCGTAATACTCTTGTACTTCTTTATATAGTGCCCATACTTGAGGAGTTGCGGAAATCTTCTTGCCTGTAACTTTAGTTATGATTTTACGTTGGTCTTTGACAATATTCTGTAATAGATCAATATTGGCATCTTTGCTCATCGGCATATCGCCATCTCCGCGCATACCTATGGTAATTACAGACTCCCAATCTTTACAACGTTCCATTCCTTTTGTCCAGAAATCCCGGAGTACGGTGGCATTTTGGGTATAATCCCAGGCGCCTGTTCCGCGACGCTTCCAGTCTTGTTGAGCTAATCCCATCGGCTCATGGTGGGAAGTTCCCATTACAATTCCCATTTCATCTGCCAATACTCCATTTTGCACATCATCATCATAGAAAGCGCTGGCCCACATGGCAGGCCACATGAAGTTACCTTTCAAACGAAGTATGAGTTCAAAAACTTTTTCATAAAACTGGCTGTTGAAGCCGCCAAAGGCTTTTTGTGTCCAGTTTCCCAAGGCAGGCCATTCGTCGTTCAAGAAGATTCCTCGGTATTCTATGGCTGGTTCTCCATCCGTATAACTACCTGGGAGAATTGAAATATTATTTTGGCGTTTTACAGGAACATCTGCCCAATAGTACCAAGGGGATACGCCCATTTGAGAAGACAGTTCATAGATGCCATAGATGGTGCCTCTTTTATCACTACCTGCAATCACTACGGCTTCTTCCACTCCTTCCAGTGGCTGTTTAATAGTACATAGAATGTATTTCTCACGTTTCCCTTTTAATTCGTCGGCTGGAATTTTTCCCGATGATATAAGTCGTTTTATCCAGTTGCTACGGTCAATAGAACCGATAATCAATACTCGCTTTTCTGTAACGGTATTTGTTATAAAGGGCTTTACGTTGGTTACTGCTTGTGCATCTGTCTGTAAATTTGTAATGGCTCTCAGTACTCCTTTGTACTCTTCATTATCTATCAATATCGGACAAGACTTGTCTTTCTGTATCCATTCAAAACCGACACCGTCATTTGTTACAAAACGTTCGGCAGCTTTTAGCGGTAACTGCCAACACATACTTGCTAAAAATAAAATAATACAAAAGTTATATTTTTTCATAATATCAATATTTATAAAAAAACCGCTTGCAGATACCTTGGGACATCTACAAGCGGTTTCGATGAATACCTATTGCGAACTTATCCTAAAAAGACAGTTATCTGTATTCAGGATTTTGGTAGTTCTTTTTCTCGTCAGCACTCATTTCCATACCGTCAAGTTGTCCTTGTGGGATAGGACGTAAATAATGTCCGGGTTTGATAGTACGCGTATAAGTAACGATGTTGCGATCCCCTTTATTATCTCCGCAGATTTCGTAGCTATCGGCATATTCGTTCCACTTTTGTGTGCGGACAAGGTCGAACCAACGATAACCCTCACCATAGAATTCACGTGAACGTTCATCTAGGATGAAATTGATGTCAATTGTTGCCGGAGTTTCAGCTGTTAATTGAGAACCATAGTCCTCGTCCATTTCTTCGTTTTCTGCATTACTGAATGTCCATTTTCCAGCACGATCGCGTAAAACATTAACTAATTCACGCGCACTCTTATCAGGCTTAGTTGTTGCACCTTTTACTGCAGCTTCTGCTGCAATAAGGTAAAGTTCGGAGAACTTGGCAATATTGTATGGACGTGTGCTACCGGCATTCGGCTGGCCTGCGCCAGTACCGTTATCTGTACGATAGGGACCAAGTTTCCAAAGACCTGGATATACGCGGCGGCTGATTGCACTGGGGCCCATAACATAATAACTGTATCCTGCTATAACTCCTGCTCCAGTATTACTATTGCCTGCACCATCCGGATATTGAATGCTGGGATCATCTTCAGAGAGGAACTTTAATAACGGTTCTCCTTCAGTTACTTCCATGCCATTAGCTCCTATAACGGTTGTCCAATCTTTTCCATTTGTAGACCAGTTACCGCGGTAAACAGTTGTAAATGTTCCGTCGTAGCGGGAATCTTTGGCTTTATCCTTAAACGTTTTTGTGAATACACCATGAGGAGGAGCCATACGAGTCCATGGGCGTCCATAGGCTTGTTCTGCGACACGAATTACGGGTGAAATAGTATTACCATCTTTGTCTTTAGCTTGGATGTCTGTGTAGTTCCAATTCATCATCCAGCCTGCAAAGTTATCAGGAGCGCCACCGCTACCATAAGTCAAGCTACCACCATTGTAATATTCATCTTCTTGCGTATGATCTGCATATAACAGAATTTCTTTGTTACGATCGTATGGGCCGGCGTTAACTTGGTAGAAACTTTCCATCAAACCATATGGGCCAGGATTGTCAATAGCTTCAGTTGCAATATCATAAGCTTGCTGATAATACCATGCTGCATCGTGTCCATCGGGATCTGTGCGGTTACATTCCGGATATGTTGGAATATTATTAGGATTTTCCAACCACCAACCATAAGTCAGATATGCTTTTGACAAGTATAAACGCGCTACAGTCTTAGTAACCCCACCTGTTACGCGAGGTTTATCCGGCAATTCGGTGACAGCTGTCTTTAAATCGGGAAAAACTGCTTTAGTGTACACTTCAGGAACGGTGTTACGTACGGAAGTACGTGAAGTTGATATGTTGAATTTTAATTCACCGGCACCCAAATCCAATGGCACACCGCCGAAAGTCTGTACCAATAAAAAATAGTCCATACCGCGGAAGAAATGTGCTTCAGCGAGAAGTGCATCAGAAACACCTACTTTAGATCCATTTTCAATAACACCATTAGCTGTATTGATATTAGAGAAAGCTGTTCCCCACAATACATCCGAACGACTGCTACTAGCTGTCAAACTTCCTACGCCTGATAAGTCGGCGTCTTTAAAGTTTCCATCAGCGGATTGAGCATAAGTTGCTTCATCCGTTCCTGTCAAACAAGAATTGTAATAGTATGCTTGTCCGTAAATGTAACGTAAGTGTGCATACATGGAAGTTATACCACCTTCTACACCTCTTTCAGTTTGAAAGAAGGTTGGTTCATAAATACTACGTGGCTGTTCGTCCAGAATATCTGAGCAAGAAGTTGCAAAGATTAAGGCTAATGCCGTAGTTCCTAGAACTCTTATATTAGTAAATGTTGGTTTCATAGTTTCAAAGCTTAATTAGAATGTCAAGTTAATGCCGAATAAATAATTACGTGTGGAAGGAGCATTGGTTCCCACAGTCAAGAAGCGTCTTTGAATGCCACTTGTTACTGCCACATTCTCATTGCCATAAGAGTTGGTTTCCGGATCCAGACCTGTTTCTTTATGGAATGGAGAACATATAACAAACGGGTTCTGTATTGATACATAGGCACGCAAGCTTTGGATACCAAAATTCTTCAGCCATTTCTGTTCATCGAATTTGTAACCTAAAGAAATGTTGCGGACTTTCCAATAAGAAGCGTCAAAATAGCCTAATGTACTACCATATTTGGGATTATCACCACTTTGGATACCACCCGGCTTCGGATATTTGGCATTGGTGTTTTCTTCTGTCCAATAGTCCACATCTACTTGACCTCTACGACCGGTCAGCATATTCAGATAACCGTTGGAGTGATGCAATGTACTGATGAGTTTTCCACCACATTTAAACGCTGTGATGACATTCAGATCAAATCCCTTATAGGCAACGCGTGTGCTGAAACCACCTGTGAATTTCGGTTCCATACTGATAATTTGGCGGTCGTCTGGTCCGATCTGACGGACAGGGGTACCATCTTCATTATATTCACCGGTATATTTTACTTTAATCATACCAACGTTTCCGCCTGGTTCCAAGATATCAAGATAAGGGTCACCTTCTTGCCATAGACCTATTTTTTCATAGTCATAAATTGCATCAATAGGATGGCCGACAAACCAGTTGTTGGCTTCATCACGATCTGCTCCGGATGCTAATTCTGTCAGTTTATTGCGGTTTGCTGATATATTAATACTTGCATCCCAAGTCCATCCGTTGTGGTTGTCAAGAATTGTCCCGTTTAAAGTAAATTCCACACCTTTATTTTCGGTCTTTCCTACGTTACCTACATAACTGCTTACACCTGAAGTTGAAGGAAGATTAACGTTTTGCAACAAATCGGATGTCTTCTGAATGTAATATTCAAATGTTCCCGATAAGCGACCGCCAAACAAAGTGAAATCCAAACCGAAGTTCCATGTAGAAGAATATTCCCAACCTAAATCATAATTCGGCAATGCAGAAACATAGTAGCCGGTAGCATAGCCAGTAGGTCCGAAGTTATAAGGACGTGTAGATAATTTTCCCCATGTGGAATATGGGTTTACGGCCTGATTGGAAGTTTGTCCGTATCCCACGCGTACTTTAAGGATATCTAACCATTCAAGGTCATCCATAAATGACTCTTGACCAATATTCCAACCTGCAGATACAGCCGGGTATGTATGCCATTGATGACCTTTTGCCAAGCGGGAAGATGCATCGGCACGAACAGTTGCCATCAACATATAGCGGTTATCGTAGGTGTACATGGCACGTCCCATCCAAGACATCAAACCGCTTTTCTGGTAATCCCAATTGTCCGGATTAACTGTAATATTGCCTTCTGCACGACCTAAATTATAGTATTGCAAATATTCTGCAGGAATGTCACGTGCAGCAATATGCGATTTGGTGTAAACGGTTTCCTCAGCAGAATACATACCTACGATGTTCAGCTGGTGCTTACCAAATGTACGGTCGTAAGTTATTAGGTTCTCTACTGCCCAATTAGTTGTTTCTGTGTGTTCCAGAGATGCAGTAGAAGGAGTATCAGCAGTTGAACTGTTTATACCTTCACCAGTAAAGACACCACCTTTGGTAGAACGGTAGTTCAGACCTAGGTTGACACGATATTTTAAACCTTTAACCCATGGGCATTGTACTTCTGCAAAAAGGTTGTTATAGGTACCAAAACCTTTCTTCTCATTCAACCAACTATCTTCTAAATCTTCTACCAGGTCACGTGTTACAACAAAGTTTTCATCCTGACTGTTGAGCTTAACTGTTCTCTTCAGGCTTCCGTCTGCATTGTATGGGTTGGCGAGCGGAGTGTTGTTAAGTACGCTATACGGGCCGACATTAGAACCTTTGGTTATATTGTAATTGCTATTAGTCGTTAATCCGAAACGGAAGTATTTACCTACGCCTTGGTCAAATGAGCCTCGTAATGAGTAACGGGTGTAATTCTGTGTAGGAATAACGCCCTGATCTTTATAGTAGGCCGCACCAAAACTGTAACTTCCATTGTTTGTGCCACCAGCTACGCTGACATCATGGCTGTTTACCATACCTGTGCGGTATAGAAGATCCTGCCAGTCAGTATTTGTATCGTCTGATTCGTCTAAGGAGTTTTCGAATTTACCGGCATATTTACGCATCTCAGCATATTTTGGTCCGTCCATCATCGGATATTTAGAGAATACAGATTTTGCACCTACATAACCATTATATGTAAATTTGGCGGGTGTACCTTGTGCTCCTCTGTTCGTTGTGATTAAAATGACACCATTGGCACCACGTGAACCATAAATAGCTGTGGAAGAAGCGTCTTTCAGAATATCCATACTTTTAATGTCACCGGGGTTGATATCAGACAAGTTTCCCATAAAAGGAATACCATCCAATACTACTAACGGGTCATTAGAAGCTGTTAGTGAACGAGTACCACGAATACGGATTTGCATGGTAGCACCAGGCTGTGAAGACGTCTGCGTCATGTCCACACCGGCTACACGATTTTGCAAGGCGTATGTAATATTTGTAGAAGGCATTTCTTGCAATTTATCGCCGCCTACTGATGCGATAGACCCCGTTACATCTGATTTTCTTGCCGTACCGTAACCAATAACTACTACTTCCTCCAATGCTTTGGAATCTTCTTTTAATGTAATGTTAAGATTAGTGTTCCCTTTGATAGCAATCTCTTGTGTGACATATCCAATATAAGAAATTACTAAAGTTGCGTTTTTCTGTACAGTCAACGAGAAGTTTCCGTCCAAATCGGTTATCATACCATTGGTTGTTCCTTTTTCTGTTACGTTGGCGCCAATAACCGGTTCACCGAAATTATCTTTCACAATACCCTTTACCATGATATTCTGAGCAATACTGCACAGAGGTATCAGGCAGAGTAACAATAATAGCCCCAAAGGCCTAAAATAATAAGTTGTGCATTTCATAAAAAAACAAGGTTTTAATTGAATAAAAATGTTAAATCAAAGTGTAGACTCATTAAGGTTCTTTTTATGTTTTCATATGCTATCTTTTTTGTGTTAGACATTTGTTTTGATTCTCTACATTAGTTAACAGCGAAGTGAGGAATATATCCTCAACTTTTGGTATAAGCAAAAATACTAATCATTTAATAGACAATAGGCTATGAATGATACCTGTATTTTGCTTTTTGTAACATGAGTTTTTATTTGCGTTACATTCTTTTTTGTATATGTTACATTGACGAAAAAAGATGTGATAAAGGGGAATATGGAGATAAAAATAATTAAAATTATTTTTTTTGTGTTTTGTAAATAAGTAAAGTTTTTAATCACAAAAACTAGATATGTATCGGAATAAATTGCTTTTTGTTTATCTTTGTCGCACTTTTGTATCTAATAAAAAGAAAAACTATGAAAAGATGCGTTTGGAAGATACTCGTAATATGCTTGTGTTGTATAGCTCAAGGTGTTGGGGCGCAGACAGGGAAGATCTATACCACAGATATGGGATTGTCCAGTAGCTTGATAAATCAAATATTTCAGGATAAGCAAGGTTTTGTCTGGGTTGCAACTGAGTATGGGCTAAATAAGTTCGACGGTTTACGTTTTACCAATTACCGGCATGTTTCTGCTGATTCGTCTTCTATCAAAAATAATTATGTGCGTACATTATTTGAGGATAGTCGTTGTAATTTGCTGATAGGTTGTATTGATGGGCTGATGAAGTATGATCGTGAGACAGATACCTTTCTGGAAATTCCAATGTTCCGCGCCGGTAAGCGGGTGTTTCCGCATATAACACAGATGCAGGAATTACATAATGGGGAAATTTGGATGACAACTACCGGTCAAGGCATGTTTCGTCTGGATGAGCGGCAGACGCAGGCTGTTTCTGTAGATGATCTTCTGAAACAGTCTAATTACAATTTTCAATCCTTTTTTTATGAGGACTCTTATTACAATATTTGGATAGGAACTTATGGAAATGGACTGATTTGTTATATGCCTGCAACGAAGGAAGTGCGTATTTTCAAAGATCCGGTTCTTGCCGATAACAATATTACTACCATAATAGAGGATGAGCAGGGAAATCTTTTTGTAGGTACTAAAAAGCAAGGGCTATCACGTTACAATAGAAAGGAGAATAACTTTACTCTTGTTCCTTATATAGGGAATGAGGTTTTATCTGTTCGTTGCATGTCGTTGGTGAATGACCGGTTATTGGTTGGTACTGATGGACAGGGATTAAAAATGTATAATCCTGCAAAGGGAGAGTTGGAAGATTATACCATTAATTCAGCTCCAATAAATTTTTCGGATGGAAAGATTCATACAATTTTGGAAGATAAGGATGATAATTTATGGTTGGGATTATTTCAGAAAGGGATCGTTTTGATACCGAAACAAGAAAATCCTTTTGAATATTATGGGCACAAGTCCATTTATTATAATCCTATCGGACAAGGATGTATCATGTCTATTTTTCAAGATAGCAATGACCATTTATGGATTGGTGCAGACAATGAGGGGGTATACGAGCTGGATGCAAAAGGAAAAAGGTTGAGGCATTATCAACCGGGAAATGCTGCCCGTTCTGTGGCTAGTACGATAATGTGTATTTATGAAGATACAGACAGAAACCTATGGTTTGGTTCTTATACGCGTGGGGTTGCTAAGTTCAATCGGAGAACCGGGGACTGTGAATATCTTTTGCCTATTGATGATGAAAGCGTATTTTCAATAACAGAAGACAAACAGAAAAACTTATATATCGGGACATTAGGCTCTGGCTTTTACCGATATAACTTGAAGACCGGAGATTTAAAGCATTATGAATCTTCTAAAGATGAAACCAATGATTTAAAAAGGAATGAGCTTGCTAATGATTGGGTGAACTATATATATTGTGATAGCGAAGGACTGATATGGTTGGGGCATTATAAAGGAGTAAGCTGTTTTAATCCGTCGACGGAGAGTTTTATTAATTATAAAAAGGTTAACACATTGATTCCCGGTTGTGTGGGTTATGTTATCCAAGAAGATTTTTCGGGTAAGATTTGGGCCGGTACAACAGATGGACTATATTGTTTTGATAAAAAGACGAATAGGCTGGAGAGGTTTACAATGGCAGACGGTTTGCCTAGTAATGTGATTTGCGGGCTTAGTGAAGATTTCCAGCATGACATCTGGATTAGCACCTACATGGGGATCAGCCGGTATGATATAAACAATAATCGCTTTATTAATTACTATTCGGGAGACGGGTTGCAAGGCAATGAATTCACTCATGGTGCTTTCTACAAGAACAAGTTCGGAAAGATATACTTTGGCGGTGTTAATGGTATTACGTCTTTTCTTCCGGAAAACATAGGCAATACTTCAAAAGAAGCTAAGGTATGGATTACTGATTTTTATATATTCAATAAGCCTGTACATAAGAATACTCTTTCAGGAGGGAAGCCGGTAATCTCTACTTCGGTGCAGGATGCTAAAAAGTTCCGGCTGTCTTATAAGGATAATACATTCAGTATCGTTTTTTCGACATTGCAGTATAACAATCCCGAGCAGATATCCTATCAATATAAGATTGATGAGTTGGGTTCACAATGGCTCAGCTCCGAACCTGGTGATAATCGTGTGACTTATAATAATTTACCGCCAGGTAAGTATACTTTTCGTGTGCGCGCACTTAATTATGGCAATTACTCGGAAGTGTGCACGATAAAGATTGTAATTACTCCTCCTTGGTATCAGGCTTGGTGGGCATATTGTATTTACGCTGTTTTACTCGGATTGCTGGTATTGGGCATTGTGAACTATATCCGGTCCCGTATACGGCATCGTCGTGAAATGATGAAGAGGGAGCATGCCGAACAACTCAATGAAGCGAAATTGCAGTTCTTTATCAATATATCCCATGAAATAAGAACTCCTATGACGCTTATTATCAATCCATTGGAAAAATTACTGGCGGAAAAGAAAGACAGTGAGCTGCATAAGACGTATCTGATGATTTATCGTAATTCTCAACGTATCCTGCGGTTGATTAATCAGCTGATGGATATCCGTAAACTGGATAAGGGGCAGATGTTCCTAAAGTTTCGTGAAACAGATTTGGTAGGGTTTATCAATGATGTAATGCAGACTTTTGAGTATTTGGCTCATAAAGAAAATATCCATTTTACTTTTGAACATGAGATGCCGCAGCTAAAAGTGTGGATAGACTTGAATAATTTTGATAAGGTATTGATGAATATCCTTTCCAATGCATTTAAGTACACTCCGGATGGAGGAGAGATACAGATCAGTTTGACAACAGGTCAGAATGCTACGCGGCGGGATGCGTTGCGCGAGTATTTTGAAATTGTGATAACGGATAGTGGTATCGGTATCGACAGGGATAAAATAGAACGTATTTTCGAACGTTTCTATCAAATAGATAATGACGTAACAAAGTCAAATTTTGGTACCGGTATCGGTTTGCACTTGTCTCATTTATTAGTGCAGTTACATCATGGTGAGATTTTTGCCGAAAACAGGGAAGATGCTTCCGGAAGCCGTTTCATTATACGTATACCGTTGGGATCGGCGCATTTGCGCACTGATGAGTTGGAAACAGTAGATGAAGAAACAGCGATGTTCCATACTATTGAAAAGCCTGTTTTGGCGAAACTGGAAGGGTTGGTTGCCGAAGAAGAAGAGGAAGAATCTAAAACCAATATGAAATCAAAGACACGCTTACGGGTATTGGTTGTGGAGGATGAGGATGAAATCAAGGCTTATCTGAAATCTGAATTATCGGATGAATACAAAGTGGAGACCTGCAGTAATGGTAAGGAGGCATATGATTTGATCTTGCGTGATACTCCTGATTTAGTTATCTCCGATGTTATGATGCCTGAAATGGACGGGCTGACCCTGTGCCGGAAGATAAAGCAGAATACCAACGTAAACCATGTCCCTGTAATCTTGTTGACAGCCAAGTCCAAACCGGAGGACACTTTGGAAGGCATGGAGACGGGTGCGGATGCTTATATGGTGAAACCCTTCAATACGGAATTACTGAAAAAGACCATTGCTAACCTGATAAATAATCGCAGGTTGTTGCGTAATAAATTCAGCGGGGCACAACAGCAGGAAGATAAAATGGAAAAAATCACTATGAAGTCCAGTGACGAGATATTGATGGACAAGATTATGAAAGTGGTGAACGAACATTTGGATGATCCTGCGCTGAATGTTGAAATGCTCGCTTCCGAAGTCGGGTTGAGCCGGGTGCATGTGCACCGCAAGCTGAAAGAGCTGACAAATCTTTCCACACGCGATTTCATCAAGAATATCCGTTTGCAACAGGCTGCTGCTTTGTTGGCACAAGACCATAAACTTACTATTTCGGAGATAGCCTATGCCACAGGATATACCAACTTGTCTCATTTCTCCAGTTCGTTCCGGGAGAAATACGGAATGTCACCAAAAGAGTATATGAATCAGCACCGGTAATTCGTGGGTTCTAATATCGGTATGTTTGCTTACCTTTCCAAATGCTTGCGATTTTTCTGTGTATCAGTATGATATTCAGTAAAGAAACAGCAAGGAATAAAGTGCATCCCACTATCCAGCATGGAAGTAGTGTTCCTGTCTCTATTTGCGGAAATAGTGTACTGATGATCTCTGTATAATAACTGTGCAGCCATGTAACTCCGCCGACAGACAGCGTCAATACCAAGAGGTTCAGGCTAACTGTCAGAATATTGTAGGGAAACGCTATTTGCTTGGGGGTGTATCCTATCAAAAGCAGGTTTTCCAGTTTTACGGTATTCTTTTGCAGTAGTAGGAAGATACTTAACATCAAGATGTAGAAAGACAATATGCTGATAAATAATCCTACTCCCATGACAATACCGGTGATGAGACGTAGAAAATAAGTCGTTTTTCCGGCATCCAGGCTATCACCCTCGGTTTCATAATGTTTCTGCCGGAAGTAGTCGCTGATGGCAGTGTCGGTAGGGTTCTTTACTTCGACGATGAGACGGGAGGGGTGAGCAACTTTACCGGGGGCAAAGCTCATATTAGCCCAGTCCATAAATGTTTGAGGAACAAGAATTGTATTCAAACGGTTGGAGAAACCGGCAATCTGCCCTTTGAATTGTTCCACACGTCCGTTGCCACGCAATGTGATGTCCATCTGTATCATGCTAATAAGCCCTTCAGAGAGTTTCGGAAGACTTCGGCTTTGTGCAAAGCCGAAATTATAGAGATTCAAGTAATTGCGAGGAATGATAATAGGGATAACTCGGGTCTCTTTGTCAAAAAGCCATTTATCGAGGTTGACATCTACGTATTCATCGGGTACAGACTCAAAAAACATTTCGGTGGAAAGATGTATTCCGGCTTTCTGCATGCCTAATCCGGCAGATACTTTGAATAAAGAGGGGGTAAAAACTCCTACATTTTCGGTGAAGGGCTGTTCTTTCATTTCCTCAATATCTTTTGGGGAGAAAGTGTTGCTTTTTCCGGTAAGGCTGCCGAGGGTACTGATTTTTTTGGTAGCAATGATATATTCTTTTTTCATAAAGCTGTCTCCCTGCGTGAAAATAGGGAGCACATCTTGATAGAATTGTATGCTCAACAGTACAATCATCATGCCGAAGAGGTTGGCCAGAAAGAAACCTGTCAACTGGCCTACACTGATATGCTGGCGAAGGAGCTTCCAAACAAGTCTGTTCATTTTTTGATTTATGATTTGTAATTTATGAATTATAGCCGGAGAGTCTCGTCATATGGCAGTTCCAAGTGTTTTCCAATAGACGTAACAATAACTCCGGCTCCCTGCTTTTCTGTTTCTTCCATGAGTAGTTGGCTCATTATAGCACTGTTTTCGTCATCTAAATGGCTGATAGGCTCATCTAAGAAGATAAAATCGAACGGTTGGCAAAGGCTGCGGATAAAAGCGACCCGTTGTTGTTGCCCGAAAGAAAGCATGCCGGCCTTTTCGTTGATTTTATCGGGAATACCGATTGCTTCGAAGAGAGCGATAATCTCTTTTTTCTTTTTATAATCGTTCAGGCGATTCTTTAATAATACATTTTCAAGAGCTGTCAATTCGGGGAAAATACGAAGCTCTTGAAAAAGAATACTGAGTGAATGTTTCCTTATATCTGCCCATTCATTGACAGATAATGAACGGATATTCTGTTCATCAAAATTGATGATACCTTGATAGTCCTGACGATATCCATAGATATAGCTGCATAAAGACGATTTGCCGGTACCGGAAGCAGCCTCTACTAAATAACGCTTTCCCTTGCTGAACACAATGTTTTGGTGCCATATCTGTGAAGTGACAGTGTCACGACCAGCAAAAACCTGAGGTAAAGTCTGCTGTAAATGGATGCGATTCATTGATTATGAGTTATGGGTTACTTCCTGCAAATAGCTTGGCAAAGTCGACAAGTTGTTTCAATGCATTCTCTTTTTTCTCATTCAGAACTATTGTAAAATTGGTCCGGTTCTTGTCTCCCCGTAGGTTCAGTTCTTCTATTTTCATAATCATTTGATAGAGGTTCTTGATTTCCGGTTCATCCGAGGCATATTCCATGAGGACACGAAGGTTACTTAGTGTGAGCAATTCGTCGCTGGTCAATGAGATGTTGAAAGGTCTTCCATGCATCATACTCAACATGGCTTGTTGTAATTCTCGTGAGTTTTTGGGATGGAAGGGCTGGTTGTCCTCTTTGGTATCTCCTTTGAAGTCGGCACTTTGCAGAGTGGCGTATATGCGGCCGTTTTCAAACAAGACGTAACCCAGTAGTTGCGTACCATGCGGCCAGTTCAGTACACCACGCACATCCATGGGCAGGGCATCAGGAGTTGCCAACAGGCGGATATCTCCCTTTTGCTGTAGCATTGAAGTGAAATGTTTGTTTGCATGGATGCTTTTGTCGGCGGGCTGTTGCATGAGGGCAGTGATAGCCGGTTGCAATTTTTGTAGTTGTTCCGAGCTTCCGCCGTAAACTCCAAGCAGAGTGCCGTCGTTATAAGCTATCAATACTCCAGCATCTTTAATTTCAACGCTGTGGTAGCCTTGGACTTTTACCGGAACGGTACATAGCTGCTCTTGGGCAAATAGTTCGAGCATGGCTTCAAATTTCTTTAAATCGGCTATTTTCAGGGCTATCGCTGTGCTGTGTAGGGTAGGGGCTTTGAATAGGTAGACCGGGGCGCTCCAGTCTATTCCGCTTTCGGCAGGATCTTGCAGCAGAGTTTCAGCTTCTTCTTTCAGAGCGGCGTTTTTGTTTTCGAAAAGCGCTCCCAGCAGCTCTTGCAAAGTGGCCTTGCTGGCTGCATCATTCAGTCCGGCCTTACTGACGATGCTCTTTACATCGAGTGATGCCATTTCCGTAACATTGGAGGGAATGGAATGGGTGTATTCTGTCTTTTTCGTGGTTTCGCTGCATGAACTTAGACACAGTAACATCACTAAAACCGGCAGTAAATGGAAGGAAATGCTCTTTTTCATATTGTGTTATTGGTTTTGCAGATTCAAAATGTGACAGGCGACGAGCGCAGCTGTTTCAGTACGCAACCGGGAACGGCCGAGGCTGATAGGCTCAAAACCGTTTTCAATGGCTTTCTTCACCTCTTCCTCGCTGAAGTCGCCTTCGGGGCCGATAAGCACCAGCGCATCTTCTCCTTTGCGAACAATATCTTTCAATAAAGGCTTGTCTCCTTCATAGCAATGGGCTATGAATTTGCGGCCGTTGAAAGGTTGGCTGATAAATTTATTAAAATCGGTCATCTCATTCAGCTGGGGCAATCGTGCTTTGAGAGATTGCTTAATGGCGGAAATAAGTATTTTGGCGATGCGTTCCGTCTTTATAACTTTGCGCTCCGAAAAGCGGCAGTTGAGGAAAGTCAGTTCGTCAAAACCTATCTCGGTAGCCTTCTCTGCAAACCATTCGGTGCGGTCCATGTTTTTGGTGGGAGCCATTGCGATGTGCAGATGCCCGCTCCATAAAGGTGTCTGAGGAATGGTTTCGAGCAGGTTGACAAGGCAGCGCTTATTCGTGGCGGTACTGATTTCCGCACGATAGAAGTTGCCCTTGCCGTCGGTCAGCGTCACTTCATCACCGGTTTGTAGTCTCAATACGCGGACGGCGTGAGCAGCCTCTTCCTCAGGTAATTCGGCATGTGATTGTATATCAGGTGTGTAGAATACGTGCATGGTTGTTTATTGTTTTTTTTGCTGATTGATAATGTCTCTCAGTTGTGCAGCCCGTTCATAGTCCTCTTTGTCTATGGCATTTTGGAGGGCGGCTTTCAACTGCTCTAATGTTTTTTTAGGGGAAGCGGCCTCTTTATCGGTATCTTCATTTTCGTTTGCGATAGTGCTGTGTTCCGTCTTCAGACATTCGGTTTCTAAGATATCGTCATATATGAAGATAGGGGCATTCATACGCAAAGCAAGCGCAATGGCATCGCTGGTGCGCGCGTCAATGCGCAGGATGGTTTCTTCTGTTTTCATGTAGAGGTAGGAATAGAAAATGCCATTCTCCACCTTATAGATAAGGATGCGCAATAAGTTTGCTCCCAGTGCTTTGAGGACGGATGCAAATAAGGTATGCGTCAACGGACGGGGCGGAGTGATGCCTCTCATTTCAATCATCATGGACTGTGCTTCGGCTACGCCTATGATGACCGGTAATTGCCGCGGGCCGTTTATTTCGCCCAGCACCATAGCGTAGGCTCCGGCTTGCGCTTGGCTGTTTGAAATGTTCAATACCTGCAGTTCAACTTTCTTTTTATTCATTCTGTCATTCCACTACTTTACCGGTCTCCTTTTCCGTTGTATGTTTGTAACGGAATACGATTCCGAATAATATTCCAATAACTAATGCATAACCAGCGAATATAAGCCATACAGGTGTCCACTCACGACTTATCAGACCGCCGCCGGGTGCATATACAGAGAATGCGTCTACTACGGCGCCACTGGCATATCCGCCTATGATTGCTCCCAACCCGTTTGTCATCATAAAGAATAATCCCTGTGCGCTGGCGCGAATACTCGGATGAGCCTCCATTTCGGTGAACAATGAGCCCGAAACATTGAAAAAGTCAAAAGCCATGCCATATACAATCATGGATAGGATGAGCATCCATAAACCGCTGCCCGGATCGCCTAAACCGAATAATCCGAAACGGAATACCCAGGCGAACATACTGATAAGCATCACACGCTTGATTCCGAAATGTTTCAGGAAGAAAGGTATGGCGAGAATGAATAATGTTTCGCTCATTTGAGAAATGGATAGCAGAATGACAGAGTGTTTTACTCCGAAAGAATCTGCATATTGAGGAATTGAGGCAAAAGAGCTTAGGAATAGGTCTCCATAGGTATTTGTAATTTGCAGTGCTGCCCCCAACAGCATGGAGAACAAGAAGAAAATAGCCATTTTCTTCTGTTTGAAAAGTACCAGTGCGTCGAGTCCAAAAGCAGAGAGCATTGTTTTTCCTTCACTGCGGGCAGGCGGACAGGCGGGCAGGGAGAAAGCGTAAAGTCCTAAGACTATGGCCGAAATGGCTGCTACGTAGAGTTGTGCAGGCCCTGTCTTAAATCCGGTAAGGTCCACTGCCCACATGGCGCAGATAAAACCTACGGTTCCCCATACCCGTATGGGAGGAAAGTCTTTTATTAAGTCCAGCTTGTACTGTTCCAGTGCATTGTATGAAACCGTATTGGCCAAGGACAGTGTGGGCATATACACGAGCATGTTGAGCAGCATTGCCCAATACATATTGCTGTATGTGGTGGCAGTGGATGCATAAATCAGAGCACCGGCACCTATGAGATGAAGCGTGCCGTACAGACGTTCGGCATTTATCCATTTGTCGGCGATAATTCCCATGAGTCCGGGCATGATAAGCGAAGCGATACCCATAGTTGCAAAGATTGCGCCGATTTGACCGCCTTCAAAGTGTAATGTGCCGCCCATATAGCCGCCTAACGAGATGAGCCATGCTCCCCAAATAAAGAATTGAAGAAACTGCATAGCTGTGAGTCGGAATTTAATGCTCATAATATTAGCCTTATTTGAATTTTGTGAATTTATGATTAGGTGCAAATGTACGACGCAGCGGGCAGAAAAACAAGAAGTGTATATAAAAAAAGAAGGCTATCTATCCCAGACAGCCAATCTTTGTTAACCTTAAATCTAATACCATGAAAAACACAGTGCAAAGATAAGCAGTTTTATGTTATATAACATAGTCTTTTGCTCGTTTTCTTCTATATATTAACATGTTTTAATTCTTTGCATGGCTTATTAGTGCAGCTTAGAATGATAAGTGGCGTTTGGATATGATGCGATTTTATGGTTGGATAATTATGTCTGCCGGCTGGGCTCTATACCGAGGGTATCCCAGTCTCATACAGAGATACCCTCTGTATGGGACTGAGGTATCCCTGTTTATTCTACGTATAAGACAAGTCCTTTCAGGTATTCGCCTTCAGGGTGATAGATGCTTACGGGGTGGTCGGCAGGCTGTGTCAACTGATGCAGGATGCGCACACTGCGTCCGGACATGGCTGCGGCTGTGAATACGGCTGTACGGAAGTTTTCTTTGCTGACGGCTTGCGAGCAGGAGAAAGTGAAGAGTATGCCGCCCGGTTTGATCTTCTCGAAAGCCTTGACATTGAGTTTTCGGTAGCCTTGCAGGGCGTTACGCAATGCGTCGCGGTGCTTGGCAAATGCCGGCGGGTCCAAAATGATGAGGTCGTATTGGTCACCCATGCGGTCGAGATACTTGAAGGCATCCTCTGCATAGGCTGCATGACGGCTGTCACCGGGAAAGTTCAGTTCTATGTTCTTGTTTGTCAAATCAATGGCTTTTGCAGAACTGTCTACGGAGTGCACCAGGTTGGCATTGCCACGCATGGCGTAGACCGAAAAGCCACCGGTGTAGCAGAACATGTTCAGTACATTGCGCCCATTGGCATAGCGTTCCAACAGCGAACGGTTTTCGCGTTGGTCCACAAAGAAGCCGGTCTTTTGGCCTTTCAGCCAGTCGATATGGAATTTCAAGCCGTATTCCATGGCGACATTGTCTGTACTTCCACCTTTCAGAAAGCCGTTTTCCGGATAGAGATCGGCTTTGAAAGGGAGGGTCGTTTCGGATTTATAGTAGATGTTATCAATTTTATCTCCCATAACCTCGGTCAAGGCGTCGGCTATTGCCATACGGTCGAGGTGCATGCCGGCAGAGTGTGCCTGCATGACAGCAGTACGGGCGTAGATGTCAATCACAAGTCCCGGTAAGTTGTCGCCCTCGCCATGTACCAGGCGATAGGTGTTGTTAACAGGATTTTCGGCGATGCCGATGCTGCGCCGCATGTCATAGGCTATGCTGAGTTTGCGTTTCCAAAAGTCGGCGTCGATTGCTTCATCCTGATAGAAACTAAGCACACGAACGGCAATGCTGCCAATCTGGAAATGTCCTTTTGCTATGAATTCTTTTTTGGATGTATAGATTTCAACCACTTCTCCTTCCTCAGGTTCTCCGTCGAAATGTGCGATGGCGCCGGAAAACACCCAAGGGTGGAAACGTTTCAGTGATTCTTCTTTGCCGGGCTTTAGATATACTTTATACATAATTATAATTAAGATGTGGAAATGTTATAATGCGGTTGTACGGCAACTTTCATCGATTGCCATTTCAAAGTCACCGGTGCGCTTCAGCTCCTGCAGCCGGTTGTATATGTTGAGGCACGCCCACGCGTCGGTGGCGGCGTATTGTTGCTGGGACGGCGTCAGCATTTCGGCTTCCCAATTGGATAAGCGCTGGCTCTTGGATATTTTTTCGCCGAAGAGGATGGCATATATTTTTTGCAGGCTTCTGTCCTGGATACCGAATGTGCGGACATATTCTTGCAGTTCGACACAGGCGCGCTGTTCAAACGGGGCGCGCTTGTGCAGCATCATGAAGTCGTCGCGCAGGGAAAGCCCTACTTTTGTTATGCCGGGATTTTCAAGCAACATGATGATCGGAAGAGTCAAACCGGTGAGGTTCAGACGGAAAAGGAAACAGTGCTCTTCCGATGAAACCTGTAATAAGGCTACCTTGTGGGATTGCCCTTTGGTGAAAGACGGGCGCGTTTCACTGTCAATGCCCAGTATGGGACATTTTTTCAGGTAGGCCACAGCACGCTCCGCTTCCTGAGGGGTCTGTACGACGTGTATTTGTCCCGGGAAGAGTGCTTTCGGCATATCCTTCACTTCTTCTTTATCTATACTTCTTCTGATGATCATAGTTTAAAGTTTATTCGTCTTCCTCGTCTTGATTTTCTTCCTCGTCTTCCGGCTGGTTGTATTTCACGTCATGCAGGGCACGCAGGGTGTTTACTAACTTTTGTCCCCAGTACAGGGCGAAGTTCTCCCGGCAGACTGCGAGCGAGTCGTTCATTGTTTCATTAAGCCCCAGTTGGAATACGAAGATGAAGTCTCTGATGTCCTGATAGATGTCGGCTAAATCTTCGGAGATGTTTCTTGTAATGGGCTGGTCGCTGTATTTCATGTCCGATACGAATACATCCAGGTAGTCGTCCTTTTCGGCGAGTAGATCTGCCAGATTCATACGGAGTATCTCGTAGGTTTCTTCTGTCACAAATGTTTCGAGGGCTTCGTTGCCTATTGTCTCGCATTTGGGCAGCATGGACGCTTTGAGGTAAAGCAGGGGAAGTATTTTTAAGGATGTATCGACGAATGTGGAACGTTTGATTGTTTCCGTCTGTTCCAAGAACTTACAGAACTCGGCGGCTACGGTTACAAATTCCACAACATTACGGTCGAATATCACTTGACTTTCTTTTTTCATATCTTCTTGATTTGGAACGCAAAGATAGTGCAAACCGAATGTAGAAGCAAATTTATTTGCATTTTGCTAAGGTGCTGCCTATTTTCGCAGAGCAAAGGTACGAAAAAGGTTTGAAAGCATTATCGCATAAGCTTTTTTTTGTTACTTTTGCGTCATTATACGGATATTAGTGGAATACATTTTATGGTCAAGAAAAATACAACCAAAGATACAGAGAGTTCTATTTCTTTCTTAGGAAAAGCAGTAGCCGTTTTAAAGAATGAGACTGTTCATTTTGTGGTCGGTTTGATATTGGTAATCTTTTCGGTTTACCTGTTGCTGGCTTTTTCGTCGTTCTTTTTTACAGGGGCGGCCGACCAAAGTATTATAGACTCCGGTAATGCGCAGGACTTGATTTCCACACATAACGGTGTGAAGAACTATGCAGGTTCGCGTGGAGCGCAGCTTGCCAGCTACCTGATAAACGACTGTTTCGGCATATCATCCTTTTTCATTCTGGTGTTCCTGGCGGTGGCTGGACTGAAGCTGATGCGTGTCCGCGTGGTGCGCTTATGGAAGTGGTTTATCGGATGTTCGTTGCTGTTGATTTGGTTCTCGGTGTTCTTTGGCTTCGTGTTCGTTGACCAATATAAGGACTCTTTCCTTTATTTGGGCGGTATGCATGGATATAATGTCAGCAATTGGCTGGTGTCTCAGGTGGGGGTGCCGGGGGTGTGGATGATATTGCTGGTTACTGCCATTTGCTTCCTCATTTATTTGAGTGCACGTACGGTTATCTGGCTGCGTAACTTGTTTAGCCTTAGTTTTTTGAAACGTAAGGAGAAAAAGGAGGAAGAGTCAGGTGAAACACCGGAGGAGTTTACGGACTCTTGGACGGTGAGAGGGAAGAAAAAGCCTGCGGAGCCCGAAGAGCTTTCTGGTGTAGAGCAGGAAGAGTTCTCCGGGCACTTGGAAGAAGCCGGTGAAGAAGATAACGAAGAAGATGCCCATGAAATAATGCTCGACTTGGGAGGTGCGCCAAAGAATAAAGCTGCGGCTGCCAAAGAGGGTGAAGTGCCCATGACGATTGAAGCTTCGTCGCCCGATGTCGCTTCTGCTGCTCCCGCATCGGGACAACAGGAGGGGAATGAGCCTACGTTTGAAGTGGAGACGGTGGAAGATGAAGAATATCATGGCCCTGAAATAGAACCGTATAACCCTTGTCTTGACTTGGAGAACTACCATTATCCTACAATTGACCTGATGAAGCATTATGACAATGCCGAACCTACGATTGATATGGCGGAGCAAAATGCCAATAAAGATAAGATTATCAATACACTGCGAAGCTTTGGCATTGAAATCAGTACTATCAAGGCTACGGTTGGCCCTACGGTGACACTCTATGAGATAACGCCGGAACAAGGCGTCCGTATTTCTAAGATACGCGGTTTGGAGGATGATATTGCATTGAGCTTGTCTGCACTGGGCATCCGTATCATTGCTCCGATACCAGGAAAGGGAACAATCGGTATTGAGGTTCCTAACTCCAATCCGAAGATTGTTTCCGGTCAGAGCATCATTGGCAGCAAGAAGTTTCAGGAGTCTACGTATGATCTGCCTATTGCATTGGGCAAGACCATTACCAATGAAGTTTTTATGGTGGATCTGTGCAAGATGCCTCATGTGCTTGTGGCCGGTGCTACCGGTCAGGGTAAGTCTGTCGGGTTGAATGCCATTATTACCTCTTTGTTGTATAAGAAGCATCCGGCGGAATTGAAGTTTGTATTGGTAGACCCGAAGAAAGTGGAATTCAGTATCTATTCAGTTATCGAACACCATTTCCTTGCCAAGCTTCCCGACGGTGAGGATGCCATTATAACGGACGTAACGAAGGTTGTCCAAACCCTGAATTCTATCTGTGTTGAGATGGATACCCGCTACGACTTGTTGAAGGCTGCACACGTGCGTAATATAAAGGAATATAACGAGAAGTTTATCAATCGCCGTCTGAATCCGGAAAAGGGACATAAGTTCATGCCGTATATCGTGGTGGTAATTGATGAGTTCGGTGATTTGATTATGACCGCCGGTAAAGATGTGGAATTGCCTATTGCGCGTATCGCCCAGTTGGCACGCGCCGTAGGTATACACATGATTATCGCTACGCAGCGTCCTACGACGAATATCATTACAGGTACGATCAAAGCCAACTTTCCGGCGCGTATCGCTTTTCGCGTATCGGCGATGGTGGATTCCCGTACTATCCTTGACAGGCCGGGAGCCAATCAACTCATTGGTCGCGGTGATATGCTGTTCTTGCAGGGAGCTGATCCTGTTCGTGTGCAGTGCGCATTTATCGACACGCCGGAGGTTGCAGAGATTACAAAGTTCATAGCCCGTCAGCAAGGCTATCCTACGGCTTTCTATCTGCCTGAATACGTAGACGAGAACGCAGGCAGCGATTTGGGGGATGTGGACATGGGCCGTCTTGACCCGTTGTTTGAAGATGCCGCCCAGCTGATTGTTTATCAGCAGCAGGGTTCCACTTCGCTCATCCAGCGTAAGTTTGCCATCGGGTATAATCGTGCGGGGCGCATAATGGATCAGTTGGAGAAAGCCGGGATAGTAGGCCCGGCACAAGGCAGTAAAGCGCGTGAGGTATTCTGTACGGACATAACGGACTTGGAGGCGCGTTTGAACAATTTGTAATAAACCACTGTTTAAATTATATGAAAATCAAAAGTCTTTTGTTTATTCTTGGGATGCTCTGTCTGGCTTTGCCGATGGTAGCGCAAGAACCGGATGCCAAAGATATACTTGACCGTACGGCGGATGCTTTTCGTAGGGAGGGAGGAGTGAAAATAGGATTCTCTGTTCGCGCGCCTGAGGGCAATTCAAACGGAACCATTTGCTTGAAAGGCGATAAATTCCTATTGGAAACGGAAGGCATGAAAACGTGGTTTGACGGACGTACGCAATGGAGTTATCTAGCTTCCAGTGATGAGATCAATGTTTCCGAACCTACGCCGGAGGAATTGCAAAGTATTAATCCTTATTCATGGTTATCTCTCTACAATCAGGATTATAAGCTGAAGGTTGCCAAAATTGGCAATGCTTCGGACAATACAACCTATAAAGTGGTAATGACAGCCACCAAGCGAAGTCAGGACATTCAGTGTCTTATCTTGTATATAGAGAAAGGCTCTTTCCGCCCGTTGAGGCTTAGTATGGTTCAGAGAGGGAGCAAAGATGCGGTGGTAGTGTTCATAAATTCCTATCAAGCGGGAAAGAGTTATGATGACAGCCTGTTTGTGTTTGATAAGAGGGCTTTCCCTACGGCTGAGATAATTGATTTAAGATGATAAATGTAATTAATAATAAAGAGTATAATATGGAAGCAGAAAAAGTAAAGTGTTTGATCATAGGTTCCGGTCCTGCCGGATATACAGCTGCTATTTATGCAGCGCGCGCCAATCTTTCTCCGGTGCTTTATGAGGGGTTGCAACCCGGTGGGCAGTTGACTACCACCACCGATATAGAGAATTTCCCCGGTTATCCGGAAGGCATCAGCGGCACGCAGATGATGGACGATTTGCGCAGGCAGGCCGAGCGTTTCGGCACGGACTTGCGTTACGGTGTGGCTACGGCTGCTGATTTGAGCCGTTCTCCGTATAAGATAACCATTGATGAGGAAAAGGTTATTGAGGCGCAAACCATTATTATTGCAACCGGAGCTGCTGCCAAATACTTGGGACTGGAAGATGAGAAGAAGTATGCCGGTATGGGTGTCAGCGCTTGTGCCACCTGCGACGGTTTCTTTTATCGTAAGAAGGTCGTAGCGGTAGTTGGCGGAGGTGATACGGCTTGTGAGGAAGCCTCTTATCTGGCTGGCCTGGCAAGCAAAGTGTATTTGATTGTACGTAAACCATTCTTGCGTGCTTCCAAGATCATGCAGGAACGGGTGATGAAGGATGAGAAAATCGAAGTGCTGTTTGAACATAATGCGGTAGGGCTGTATGGGGATAACGGCGTGGAAGGCGTGCACTTGGTGAAACGTATGGGCGAATCGGATGAACAGCGTTATGATTTGGCAATCGACGGTTTCTTCCTGGCTATCGGTCATAAGCCTAATTCTGATATTTTCAAGCCTTATGTCGATACGGATGAAACAGGCTATATTCTGACAGAACCGGGCACTCCCCGTACAAAAGTTCCCGGGGTGTTTGCAGCGGGAGATGTTGCCGATCCTCATTATCGTCAGGCCATCACAGCAGCGGCTACGGGATGTATGGCAGCAATTGAAGCAGAAAGATTCTTGCTGAATTGAGAATAAAAAAGAAGGCTGCGCGGCATAAGTGTTATATAACGAATGCCGCGCAGCCTTCTTTTTTATTCTCAATTTAATAACTTCTTATCCTATTTTGCTTATTTTCTTTAGCTTTTCCTCATCAATAATTTTAATCTTCCTTCCGTCAATGGTAATCAGGCGTTCCGTCGCAAACTGCGAAAGGGTGCGGATGGCATTGGATGTCGTCATGTTGGAAAGGTTCGCCAAGTCCTCACGAGACAGATAAATACTTAATGTGGAGCCATCCTCTTCCAGGCCATAGCTTTCTTTGAGAAAAATGAGAGATTCTGCCAGTCGGCCGCGGATATGTTTTTGGGTGAGGTTTACAGTCCGTTCATCGGCAATGCCGAGGTCTATGGATAACTGTCTGATGAAGAACATCGCCAGTTCGTTGTTTTGCGACAACAGTGTCATGACGGCGGTCATCGGTATCAGGCAGACCAATGAGGGCTCGAATGCGCAAGCCGCTGTTACATAATCCGCTTTTGCGAAGTAGGGACGGTATCCGAAGTATTCGGTCGGTTTAATCATACGGATGATTTGGCTTCTTCCGCCTACACCATCTTTGTATATTTTGACTTTTCCGTTCAGCAGGCACATCAGGTTAGTGGGTGTCTCGCCTTCACAGTGAATAATCTCGTTCTTCTTGTAATTCTGAAGCGTAAAATGGTTAGCGAGAAACTCTCGCTGTTCTTCATTCAGGGGTGACCATATATCAGGGATCAACTCCGGAACATTAATATCGGATAAGTTTATTTTTACCATAAATGCTACAAAACTGTGTTGTACAGCACAAATGTAAAAAGAAAAAATTAAAAATGATACATTTGTGTCAAAAAAATGCAGGAAAGTGGCGGGCGGTAAGATAATGGAAGTTTATTTCATCGTAGGCCAATACAAAGTCTCACAGGGTTTTCTTCTTTATCATTTGGGGGCAGACGGGCATAGGTGCATTACCTATGCGTAAGAATACCTATTATATATGAAAAGCAATAGGCTCTGCTCTTTTGTCTAAAGAAAACGCTGTGAGATTCTGTGTATTATATGGAGAAAACTACCCCATTATTTGGTGAACAACAGTTCCCTATACTTCGGCAACGGCCATATCTCATCATCTATTTCCATCTCAAGATTATCGATATGCTCGCGAATACTTTCCAGATAGGGGCGCACTGTTTCTTCATACGCAAAGGCTTTGTCCTTGTAATTATCCATATGGTTGGCAACCTTGCGGGCTTCCGTCATTTCACGTACCTGCATTTTGATAGCCGTTACGCGGTGGGATATTTCGCGTATGAGTTCCTTGCGGTCGGCACTGAGCACTTCATACTCTTCCGGTGGGAAGATTTCCCGTAGTCCCCGCAAATTCTCCAGTAAGCGGTTCTGATAAATAACGGCAGTCGGGACAATGTGGTTAATGGCGAGATCACCTAAAACGCGGCTTTCAATCTGTACCTTCATTGTGTATTTCTCCAACTCTACTTCGAGGCGGCAGGCCAATTCTGTTTCGTTGAAAATACGTTCTCCGATGAGTACCGAACGGGCCTGGTTGTCCATGTAGCGCATCAAGGCTTGCGGCACATGACAGATGTTTGTCAGTCCGCGGCTGGCAGCTTCTTGTTTCCATTGCTCTGAATATCCGTCTCCTTCAAAACGGATAGGTTCGGAAGCGATGATTGTTTCCTTTAGTATGCGGAAGATTGCCTCATCCTTGCCGACGCCTTCTTCCATGAGCTTTTCGATGGAAACTTTGAATTCGTTCAGTTGGCTTGCCATTGCAGCGTTGATGGCAATCATGGCTGCGGCACAGTTTGCGGATGAGCCGGCGGCGCGGAATTCGAAACGGTTACCGGTGAAGGCAAAGGGGGACGTTCGGTTGCGGTCCGTCGTATCTAATAGAATTTCGGGAATACGTCCGATGCCCAGTTTCAGAGTTGTCTTTTCTTCGGCGGTCATTTTGCTGTTGCTCACCTGGCGGGCTATCTCGTCGAGAATGGAGGATAGCTGCTTTCCCAGGAATATGGACAATATGGCAGGGGGGGCTTCATTGGCTCCCAGTCGGTAACTGTTTCCTGCGCTTGCAATGGATGCGCGGAGTAGGTCCTGATTTTTATATACCATCATCAGCACATTTACGAGGAAAGTAAGGAATAACATATTACCTTTCGGATTTTTCCCCGGAGCAAAAAGATTTATCCCCGTATCAGTGCAGAGCGACCAGTTGTTATGTTTGCCCGAACCGTTCACGCCGCTGTATGGCTTCTCGTGCAACAATACGGCAAAGTTGTGTTTGCGGGCGATACGTTTCATCAGGTCCATTACCAATTGGTTGTGGTCGTTGGCAAGGTTAGCGTTTTCAAATATGGGGGCCAGCTCAAACTGGTTGGGAGCCACTTCGTTATGACGTGTCTTGACGGGAATACCCAGCTTGTGACATTCTATTTCCAGTTCTTTCATAAAAGCCGTAACGCGGGGCGGAATAGAGCCGAAATAGTGGTCCTCCAGTTGCTGGTCTTTGGCGGAGGAGTGTCCCATTAGCGTGCGTCCTGTCAGGCATAAGTCAGGGCGTGCGTTGTAGAGCGCGGAGTCTACAAGGAAATATTCCTGTTCCCAGCCTAAGTTGGTATATACGCGTGTTATGTTCTTGTCGAAGAGTTGGCACACATCTGTTGCTGCCTTGTCCACTGCTGCAAGTGCTTTGAGTAAAGGTGTTTTGTAGTCCAGCGCTTCACCTGTGTAAGAAATGAAGATTGTCGGAATACACAAGGTAGTCTCTACGACGAAAGCCGGTGAGGAGACGTCCCATGCTGTATATCCGCGTGCTTCGAATGTGTTGCGGATACCGCCGTTTGGGAAAGAAGATGCGTCCGGTTCTTGTTGGATGAGCAATTTCCCGGAAAAGCGTTCGATGACATCCCCGTCTTCGCCGAATTCGATGAAGCCATCGTGTTTTTCGGCTGTGCCGTCCGTCAGAGGTTGGAACCAGTGCGTGTAGTGGGTGACATTCAGGGATTTTGCCCAGCTTTTCATGCCGTTTGCTATTAAATCGGCCATTTCCCGGCTAATGGGAGTGCCTTTTTCAATAGCGTCTGTTACAGCCTTATAGGCTTCTTTCGGCAGGTATTCCTGCATCTTTTTGCGGTCGAAAACATGGCTGCCGTAATAATCGGACAACTTGTTTGAAGGGGTGATAACTTCAAGAGGACGACGGTTGGCGAGCTCTTGCAAAGCAAAAAATCTCATTTTTGACATATTTGTCTCTTCTTTTATTGGTTGCTGGGCGCAAAATTATATGTTTTTTCTGAATTACCCCCTATTTTTTAGGGGGTAATCTTGGAGCTTTATATGTTTTTTGCTGATATACCCCCTCGAAAGTAGGGGTTGATTGCTAAAATGTGCATTTTGTGCTCTCCTTCGCTTTCGGAAAATGAAAAAAGATTTTAGGTGGAAGTTATTACTTTTTTTCTATATTTGCTCCCACGTAAGAAGATATCGCGGTTGAAACATCTAATATGCATATGGATAGGAGTCTGTCTCTTGTGTGCAAGTTTGCAGAAGGCGGGTGCTACGGCTGTTCCTCAATCGTATGCGGAACAGAGGGCTTATGCAGATTCCATTATGGACAGGGTTATCTTCTTTGCTCCTTTTTATGAGCGTATTGTCGATGAATATAAGGCGGAGCTCTATATAAAAGGGTGGGCGAATATCCGGAAGAAGAATCACCTGCTTCGTTTTATCCCTTCCATGTTCCGTATCAAGAAAGGGGTGCGGGAGTATATGATGGAAACATATAGTGAGCTGCACTACACTGCCCCCGACATTTACGACCAGAAAGTGAAAGCAAGCGTAGGTACCACCTCTGAACTATGGGAGTTGGACGGCCGCTTGCTCGAATACTTCCACATCAACATCTATTCCTCCACCTTATTGTACGACAAACTTCTCTCCCCACTGGCCGCCAATGCGAAAAAGTACTATACCTATTATATAGATTCCATAATGGGCGAGGCGCACAATCGCGAATTCCGTATCCGGTTTATGCCGAAGAGCAAGAGTTTCCAACTTGTAGGCGGTTATATGATTGTGAGCGACAATGTGTGGAGCGTACGTGAAATACGCTTTTCCGGGCGTTCCGAGATGCTCCGTTTTAATAATCAGGTGAGAATGGGACAGGTGGGAAGCAAGGATGAGTTTCTGCCCGTACATTTTAATGTGGATGCGACTTTCCGTTTGCTTGGCAATGTGATAGACGGTAGCTATACGGCAGTGCTTGACTATAAAGATATTCATCAGAAAGATCCGGCAGCCGCAGCCGGGCGGAACAGGCTCAAGAGTAAATATGACTTGTCCGACTCCTATACACTGCTGACGGATACCAACGCTTACCAGCGTGATACGGCTTACTTCAATACTTTGCGCCCCATCCCGCTGACACCGCATGAACAGACTTTGTATGAAGATTTCTTTTTGCGTCGCGACACGCTTCTATATAAGAAAAAGCCGAAAAACAAAAGGCTGGAGTTTTGGGGACAGATAGGCGATGCACTGGTAAGCAGGTACACTGTGGACTTTGCTAAAATGGGAAGTGTGCGTTGCTCGCCTCTCATCAATCCTTTGTTGCTGAGTTACAGTGGAAGCAACGGCTTCTCCTATCGTCAGGAGTTTAAGTATAACCGTCTGTTTACGGGCGACCGCCTGCTACGCGTCGTCCCTAAGCTGGGTTATAATTTCAAACGGAAGGAGTTTTATTGGTCGATCAATTCCGATTTCGATTATTGGCCCCGCAAGCGTGCCGCCTTGCATGTCAGTGTGGGTAATGGTAACCGTATTTACAGTAGTGATGTGCTGGAGGATTTGAAAGCCATCCCCGACAGTATCTTTGATTTTGACCAGATACATTTGGATTATTTCAAGGACTTGTATTTGCATATACGCCATAGTTGGGAGGTTGTTAATGGGCTTACTTTGGATGTAGGTCTCTCCTTGCACAGGCGTACGGAGGTGGAACGTTCCAAGTTTGTGCTGGTATATCCGGATGGACCAAGTGTCATGTCGACAGCCATGCCGCCGCTTTATCCGGGGTTCGATCCTTCGGTGCTGAAGAAGTTTCGCCATAGTTATAACAGTTTTGCTCCGCGTGTGCGTGTGACATGGACGCCCGGACAATATTACTATATGAGTGGTGACCGCAAAATCAATCTCTATTCCAAATATCCCACCGTATCGGTGGACTGGGAGCGCGGTCTCAGTGGAATTATGCACAGCACCGGAAAGTATGAGCGCATTGAAGTGGACTTCCAGCATAATATCCCGCTGGGATTGATGCGCGATATTTATTACCGTTTAGGTTGGGGAGCTTTTACGAACCAGAAGGAACTCTATTTTGTGGACTTTGCCAATCTGGCGCGTTCCAATCTTCCTGTCGGGTGGAATGATGAAATCGGAGGAGTGTTCCAGTTGCTCGACGGACGTTGGTACAACTCTTCGCGCGAGTATGTCCGCGGACATTTTACGTATGAAGCTCCTTTTCTGCTGCTTCGTCATCTGAAAAAGTATACCCAATACGTGCTGAATGAGCGTCTGTATCTGAATGCGTTGGTTGTTCCTCACTTGAATCCTTATCTTGAAGTGGGCTATGGCATTGGTACGCATGTTTTCGACTTTGGCGTTTTTGCAAGCTTTGCCAACTGGAAGTATCAGGAGATGGGAGTCAAGTTTACGTTCGAGCTCTTCAATCGGTGAGCCGGAATAGGGAATTATAGGAATTTATGCTTTATCTTTGCCAATAAATTTTTCGATTATGGGAATTGTAATAGGTATAGATGTCGGTGGAAGTACCACTAAAATCGTAGGAATCAATAAAGGGCAGATACAGTCACCGATGTTTATTACGGCGACCGATCCGGTTACGTCTTTGTTTGGAGCGTTTGGCAAATACATTTATGATAATGGAATTCAGTTGTCCGATGTGGAACAGGTGATGCTGACCGGTGTAGGCAGCGCGTTTGTAGACAGTCCGCTTTACGGACTTCCCACCCGTAAGACCGACGAATTCATAGCCAACGGGCTGGGGGCCCGCCATGCTACGGACATCGACCAGCTGATAGTTGTCAGCATGGGGACGGGGACGTCTTTTGTGAAAATCAGCGGAGATGAAATTCAGCATATCGGTGGTATGGGCATCGGCGGAGGTACGTTGCAGGGACTTTCACGTCTGCTGCTCAAGACACACGATATCCACCGGGTGGCTGATTTGGCTGCAAAAGGTGATGTAACCCGCGTAAATCTGCAGATCGGTGATATCTGTAACAACGCATTATCCGACTTGCCGGTATCTGCCACCGCTTCCTTGTTCGGAAAGGCGGACAGCAATGCCTCTCAGGAAGACATAGCTTGCGGCATCATTTATACCGTACTCCAGATCATAGGCGGAGCGGCTGTGCTTTCCGCACTGAACAGTCCGGTGAGGGATTTCGTGCTGATAGGCAATCTCACTCAGTTGCCGCAATGCCGGGAAGTGTTCCCGAAAATGGAAAGCATTTATCATGTGCGCTTTCACATTCCATCTTATGCAGAATATCGTACGGCTATCGGGGCAGCTTTGGCATACGTCAGAGAGAACTCATGATGTGTAATGGGGGATTTCTGCTATATAATAAGGTGAAAACTTTAGAAATCAGACCTGAATACCGGATATTTTCAGAGAGAACTTTTTGTCATTCAAGAAAATACTTCTATCTTTGCGCCCGATTTAAATATGAGTCAACATAAAGTCTCACTTAATTAACGAGTTAAACAATTTATTTATTAATGGAAAATTTAAAAAATGTTGCTCCCATTGAAGACTTCAACTGGGATGCTTACGAGAACGGTGAAACCGTAACAAACGCAAGTCACGAAGACTTGGAGAAGGCGTATGACAACACGCTGAACAAAGTTAACGACCGCGAGGTAGTTGACGGAACCGTAATTGCAATGAACAAGCGTGAAGTAGTTGTGAACATCGGTTACAAATCAGACGGTATCATTCCTTTGAATGAATTCCGTTACAATCCCGATCTGAAAGTAGGTGATACTGTAGAAGTATACATCGAAAATCAGGAAGACAAAAAAGGACAGTTGGTTCTGTCTCACCGCAAAGCTCGTGCTACCCGTTCTTGGGATCGCGTTAACGCTGCTTTGGAAAATGAAGAAATTATCAAGGGTTACATCAAGTGCCGCACTAAGGGTGGTATGATCGTTGACGTATTCGGTATCGAAGCATTCTTGCCGGGTTCTCAGATCGACGTTAAGCCTATCCGCGACTACGATGTATTCGTTGGCAAAACTATGGAATTCAAGGTTGTTAAGATCAATCAGGAATTCAAGAATGTCGTTGTATCTCACAAGGCTCTTATCGAAGCTGAACTGGAACAACAGAAGAAAGAAATCATCGGTAAACTCGAAAAAGGACAAGTCCTCGAAGGTACCGTTAAGAATATCACTTCCTATGGTGTATTTATCGACCTGGGCGGCGTAGACGGTTTGATTCACATCACAGACCTTTCTTGGGGCCGCGTCAGCGATCCGAAAGAAGTGGTTGAGCTCGACCAGAAACTCAACGTCGTTATCCTTGACTTCGACGATGAGAAGAAGCGTATCGCTCTCGGCTTGAAACAACTCACTCCGCATCCTTGGGACGCTCTCGATCCTAACTTGAAGGTAGGCGACCACGTGAAGGGTAAAGTTGTCGTTATGGCTGACTACGGTGCATTCATCGAAATTGCTCCGGGTGTTGAAGGTTTGATCCACGTATCTGAAATGTCTTGGTCACAGCACTTGCGTTCTGCACAAGACTTCATGAAGGTAGGTGACGAAGTTGAAGCAGTAGTTCTGACTTTGGACCGCGAAGAACGTAAGATGTCTCTCGGTATCAAGCAACTGAAAGCTGATCCTTGGGAAACTATCGAAGAGAAATATCCTATCGGTTCTAAGCACACAGCTAAGGTTCGCAACTTCACTAACTTCGGTGTATTCGTAGAAATTGAAGAAGGTGTTGACGGTTTGATCCACATCTCTGACCTGTCTTGGACTAAGAAGGTTAAACATCCTTCCGAATTTACTCAGATCGGTGCGGATATCGATGTACAGGTGTTGGAGATCGACAAAGAAAACCGTCGCTTGAGCCTCGGTCACAAGCAACTCGAAGAAAACCCCTGGGATGTATTCGAAACTGTATTCACAGTAGGTTCAGTACACGAAGGTACTATCATCGAAATGCTGGATAAGGGGGCAGTAGTTGCTCTGCCTTATGGTGTAGAAGGTTTCGCTACTCCGAAACACCTCGTTAAGGAAGACGGCTCACAAGCTCAGTTGGACGAGAAACTCGAATTCAAAGTTATCGAGTTCAATAAGGACGCTAAGCGCATCATCCTGTCTCACAGCCGTATCTTCGAAGATGTAGCTAAGGCAGAAGAAAGAGCAGAAAAGAAAGCTGCCAAGAAGTCTACCGGTAAGAGAGAAGAAGCTTCTGCTTCAATCCAAAACCAGGCTGCTTCTACTACTTTGGGCGACATCGACGCTTTGGCTGCTTTGAAAGAGCAGATGGAAGCCGGAAAGAAGTAATCGCTTCTCTATATAAATAAGGTAAGGGTGCTTGTGGCAAACACAAGTACCCTTTCTTTTTTGGGGGAGGAGTACAGGGGAGGGATTAACTCCATATCTCAACAAAAAACCGTAAAATCTATATATTCTGTGATGAATACCCTTATCTTTGCATCATCATGGAGAAATTCGAACTACATATTCTCGGCTCCGGTTCGGCATTGCCTACCACCCGCCATTTTCCTACTTCGCAGGTAGTGAACTTACGTGACAAACTTTTTATGATAGACTGTGGAGAAGGCGCACAGTTGCAATTCCGCAAGTCACGTCTCAAGTTCTCGCGTCTGAACCGTATCTTTATCTCCCACTTGCATGGCGACCACTGCTTCGGGCTGCCGGGACTGATATCCACACTTAATCTCTTGGGGCGTACAGCCGACCTGCATATCCACTCTCCCAAAGGTTTGGAAGAACTTCTTACGCCGATGCTTGCATTCTTCAATCATCAGATGACCTATAAAATCTTCTTCCACGCGTTCGAGACGAAAGAAGCCGCCTTGATTTATGAAGACCGTTCGCTTACGGTGACAACCATTCCTTTGCGGCATCGCATGCCTTGCTGCGGTTTTCTGTTTGCCGAGAAGCCGCGCCCCAATCATATCCTGCGCGACATGATAGACTTTTATCAAGTGCCGGTGTACGAACTGAACCGCATCAAGAACGGTGCGGATTACGTTACGCCGGAAGGAGAGGTGATACCCAATGCCCGTCTCACCCGTCCCTCGGCTGCTCCACGCCGTTATGCCTATTGTTCGGATACGATTTATCTTCCCTCCATAACGGAACAGATAAAAGGAGTCGATCTGCTTTTCCATGAGGCCACTTTTGCCGAAGATGCCGCCCCGCGTGCCAAAGAGACGTTCCATACCACCGCTTCGCAAGCCGCACAAATAGCCCGCGATGCGGAGGTGAAGAAGCTACTGATAGGTCATTTTTCAGCCCGTTACGATGACGAACAGGTGCTGCTGGAAGAGGCGCGTCCGGTTTTTCCGAATACACAGCTTGCCAAAGAAACGCTTTGCATATCGGTGTGAATTAAACTTTTACTATCTTTGTCGGTGTAAAGCTATAAATGTGAATAGAATATATGAATCCTTCTTATAATGAACGTGAAGTGCTGGCACTTCTTCAGGAGGAAAGTACGCAGAAGCAGGGATTTGAGATGATTGTGGCGCAATACAGCGAGCAGTTATACTGGCAAATCCGGCGTATGGTGCTTTCGCATGAAGATGCTAACGACTTGCTTCAGAACACCTTTATCAAGGCATGGATCAATATCGATTATTTCCGGGCGGAGGCGAGGCTCTCCACGTGGCTCTATCGTATTGCGCTGAACGAGTGCCTCACTTTTCTGAATAAACAGCGGGCGGTCAACACCGTTTCATTGGACGATCCCGAAGCCGATTCCCTTCAGAGGCTGGAGAGCGACCCTTACTTTTCGGGCGACAAGGCTCAGATGGCTTTGCAGAAAGCGTTGCTCACCTTGCCCGAAAAGCAACGTATGGTGTTCAACCTGAAGTACTACCAGGAGATGAAATACGAGCAGATGTCCGAGATCTTCGGTACTTCCGTAGGCGCTTTGAAAGCATCCTATCATCATGCGGTGAAAAAAATAGAGAAGATATTAGGAGAAGATGATTAAACCTTTAACGTGAAAAAAAGTCTAACCAAACAGAGAGGAGAAGAGCTTATGAAAGAAGAAGATTACATGCTCAAAAAGATTGGGACGGAAAATGCTTTTCATGTTCCCGAAGGATACTTTGAGAATCTCACTTCGGAGATTATGAACCGGCTTCCCGAAAAAGAGAAACCTGCTTCCGAGAAGAAAGAGGTTACAATGTGGGAAAGAGCAAAGCCTTGGGTATATATGGCGGCCATGTTTGTAGGTGCGGCATTGATTATCCGCGTAGCTTCCTCCAACCATGCTCCGGCTGCATCAGACTGTATGGCTGCCGATGAAACCGAGGTAGAAATGGAATACATCGACATGGCAGTGGACAACACTATGCTTGACGACTACTCATTATACGTCTATTTGGCCGATTCTGATGCAGAATGAGGCTGTAATAACTTTAACCGATTGAAGAAGAAATGAAAAAGCTGATTGTTTTACTAATTATGATGTGCGGTTTCGCACCGGTGCTTTGGGCTGCGGACGGATGCCAGCAGCATTTGTCTCCCACAGAGTTTCGTGCCAAACAGCAAGCATATATTACAGAAAAAGCCGGATTGACCAAGGAAGAGGCGGCTAAGTTTTTCCCCCTTTACTTTGAATTGCAGGACAAGAAGAAAGAGCAGAACGATAAGGCGTGGAATTTGATCCGTCAGGGAAAAGACGAAAAGACCACTGAAGTCCAATATGATGCGATTATGGAAGGCGTGTATGATGCACGTATCGCTTCCGACCGTTTGGATAAGACTTATTTCGTTAGGTTCAAGAAGATATTGTCTGCCAAGAAACTATATCTGGTGCAGAAAGCCGAGATGCGTTTTCACCGGGAGCTGCTGAAAGGGATGCGGCATAATGACAACAAAGGTAAGGCTCCGAAACGCCAACCAGACAAGAGATAAAAACACATCATCCGTTTGTACGAAACGGATGATGTGTTGAAGGCTGATAGATCATCTGTTTGACCCAAACGGATGATCTATTTTTTATTCTCCAATGCTTTGGCCTCTTCCCACAGTTTGTCCATCTCTTCCAGTGTCATATCGTGCAGGTTTTTGCCTTCCTTGATGCTGTGTGCCTCTACATAGTTGAAGCGGCGGATAAACTTCTGGTTAGTGTGTTCCAAGGCATTATCAGGATTTATTTTGTACAGGCGGGCGGCATTGATGAGGCTGAACATCACATCTCCGAATTCCTCTTCCGCTTTCTGCTTGTCCATGTGGGCCACCTCGTCCTGAAATTCCTGTATTTCCTCTTTCACCTTATCCCACACCTGTTCGCGTTCTTCCCAGTCGAAACCCACATTGCGGGCTTTGTCCTGAATGCGATATGCCTTGATGAGCGAGGGCAGGGCGGCGGGCACACCGCTTAGTACCGTTTTGTTGCCACCTTTTTCCTTGAGTTTCAGCTGTTCCCAGTTCTCGGAAACTTGTCCGGCAGTCTCGGCTTTCACATCGCCGAATACGTGGGGATGACGGAAAACCAGCTTCTCGCAAAGGCGGTCGCATACATCCTTTATGTCAAAATCTCCGGTTTCCGAACCTATTTTGGCGTAGAAAGCCACATGAAGCAATACGTCTCCCAGTTCTTTGCAGATTTCTTGCTTGTCGTCGCGCATCAGGGCGTCACAAAGTTCATAAGTCTCTTCAATGGTGTTGGGACGCAGGCTTTCATTGGTCTGCTTCTTGTCCCAGGGACATTTCACCCGCAGTTCGTCGAGTATATCGAGGAAGCGGCCGAAAGCCTCCATTTGTTCTTTTCTTGTATGTTGCATGGATTACTGTTGGTTAATGACTGGTGCAAAGATACGATTTTTCTTCCACTCCTCATACGAAATCAGCAGACCTACTACCTCCGAATAATTTTTCCGTCCGCTTTCTATTTTGTTGCCTTTCAGGTATAAGTCGTATATCCGGTCCTGAATACTGCCGATTACGGGGTTGTATTTCTTCATCCAGTATTCGCTGTTTGTTTGCGCCAGTCCGATAATTTCGGGACGTATGCGCTGGAGGAGTTGTGCATATTCTTCTTCATTCATAAGTCTCCGGGCATTGCCCAGCACATGCGGCAATATGGAGAAATAGCCGCTGAAGCGAATCTCCTTCACCTGCGAACGGGTACATACCTGATAGGCGTAGAAGTTGGCTTCCGCTTCGCTGGTGATGCCCAGCAGGTGAGCAAGCTCGTGTGCGTAAGTGGCGGGGTATTGCGAAGGAAGCAAGTCGCCGTTCAGGGTGAATTCACAGAAGAAAGGCCCCATGCTGCCGGTGACGCCTACCATCGAAATCAAGGGGGTGAACAGCATTGTTTTTACGCGGGGTGATTGGTGAAAAGGGCGATGCACTCCTAACGAGTCACTGATTTGATTGTATGCCCGTACGCTTTCATGGCACGCCAACGTTTCATTGATGGATGTAATGTCTGTGTAAGAACCGTTCAGATTTTTGATGTAGCTGTCTACAAACTTCTGGAAGTTTTCGGGAGTGTACGCGATATAGGGGATGTGTGTCCGTTCGTAGAAATTCTTTTGCGAGTAGTTCAATCCCCATGCCAGATAGAACCATACGTACACCCATAGAAGATACTTGGCGTCTGCAAGCAGAATGGACTTCCACCTCTGCTTGCGGATGTGGCGCGCATAGACAGGGTAAAGAAGCAGGCCGGCGATGCTTAGCGCAATGAACAAGTCGCCGATGGCAAATGGTACCAGTCGGGAGAAAGAGGAAAGTACCCGGGCAATAGCCGGATACACATATTGGGCATAAGCATTTCCCAAGCCGGGCACTATCTGTACACACCATACAAGCAGTAAAAAAAGTGCCAAAAGTAATGAATTGCTTTTGACCCTTATTCCTGATATGCCTATGTTATGCTTCATCTTACTTTTCCCTTATGTGCTTCGCCTGCCGCATGCTTTGGATTTTCAGTTTCATCTGTTGAAACCGGTGCGGCATTGCGTGCTTGTTCCGATAACTTCATATAAAATTATCATTTGTGAAGCAAAGGTATGTAATTCTTTTCATTGCTTTTGCCGTATAAAGCTATTAATTTATTAATTTTGCGCCCATTATAACAAAATATAGATTTTAGAAACATGGAATTAGCAAGTAAGTACAATCCCGCTGACGTAGAGGGAAAGTGGTACCAGTATTGGTTGGACCACAAATTATTCAGTTCTAAACCCGATGGTCGTGAGCCTTACACCATCGTCATTCCGCCCCCTAACGTCACCGGTGTGCTCCACATGGGACACATGCTTAATAATACCATTCAGGATATTCTTGTACGTCGCGCACGTATGGAAGGCAAGAACGCCTGCTGGGTTCCGGGTACGGACCACGCTTCCATTGCCACCGAAGCCAAGGTTGTGAACAAACTTGCCGCACAGGGTATCAAGAAAACGGATCTTACTCGTGATGAATTCCTGAAACACGCTTGGGAATGGACGGACGAACATGGCGGTATCATCCTGAAACAACTCCGCAAGCTGGGTGCTTCCTGCGACTGGGACCGTACTGCTTTTACCATGGACGAGAAGCGTAGCGAAAGCGTGCTCAAAGTATTTGTAGACCTCTACAATAAAGGCCTGATCTATCGTGGCGTACGCATGGTGAACTGGGATCCGAAGGCGCTCACCGCCCTCAGCGATGAAGAGGTTATCTACAAGGAAGAACATAGCAAACTGTATTATCTGAAATACTATGTTGCCGATGATGACAGGTCCGGTGAGACGGGGGCCGAAGGTGAGGTGGTTCATCGTGATGCTTCCGGCAGGCGTTATGCCGTAGTGGCTACTACGCGTCCCGAAACAATCATGGGTGATACGGCGATGTGCATTAACCCCGCCGACCCGAAGAACCAATGGCTGAAGGGCAAGAAAGTGATTGTGCCGCTGGTGAACCGGGTTATCCCCGTTATACAGGACGATTATGTGGATGTAGAGTTCGGTACGGGCTGTCTGAAGGTAACTCCCGCGCACGACGTAAATGACTATATGCTGGGCGAGAAATACAACCTGCCTGCCATCGACATCTTCAATGACAACGGAACATTGAGCGAAGCCGCCGGACTCTATGTCGGTATGGACCGTTTTGATGTACGCGAGCAGATAGAAAAGGATTTGCAGCATGCCGGACTGTTGGAAAAGGTAGAGGCTTATACCAACAAGGTCGGCTTCTCCGAGCGTACCAATGTGGCAATCGAGCCGAAGCTCTCCATGCAGTGGTTCCTCAAGATGCAGCACTTTGCCGACATGGCTTTGCCGCCGGTGATGAACGATGACCTGAAATTCTACCCTGCCAAATACAAGAATACCTATAAGAACTGGCTGGAGAACATCAAGGACTGGTGCATCAGCCGCCAGTTGTGGTGGGGACACCGTATTCCTGCCTATTTCCTGCCGGAAGGTGGATATGTGGTGGCAGCCACTCCCGAAGAGGCATTGAAGCTGGCACAGGAGAAGACGGGAAATCCTGCTCTTAAAGCGGAAGATCTGCGTCAGGACGAGGACTGCCTCGACACATGGTTTTCTTCCTGGCTGTGGCCCATCTCTCTGTTCGACGGCATCCTGAATCCGGGCAACGAGGAAATCAACTATTATTATCCCACCAGCGACCTTGTGACCGGGCCGGACATTATCTTCTTCTGGGTGGCGCGCATGATTATGGCGGGCTATGAATACGAAGGCAAGATGCCGTTCAAGAATGTTTACTTCACCGGTATCGTACGCGACAAACTGGGACGCAAGATGTCCAAGTCGCTCGGCAATTCACCCGACCCGCTGGATCTGATAGACCGTTACGGCGCCGACGGTGTGCGTATGGGTATGATGCTTTCGGCTCCCGCCGGCAACGACATCCTCTTTGACGATGCGCTTTGTGAACAGGGACGTAACTTCAACAACAAAATATGGAATGCTTTCCGTCTGATCAAGGGTTGGGAAGTAAGTGCCGAAGTGCCCATGCCGGAAGCTGCCGGACTGGCAATGCGCTGGTTTGAGTCCAAACAGAATGCCGTAGCTGCCGAAGTGGCGGACTTGTTTGGCAAGTATCGTTTGAGTGAAGCGTTAATGGCAGTGTACAAGCTCTTCTGGGACGAGTTCTCTTCCTGGTATCTGGAGATGATCAAGCCTGCTTATGGCCAGCCCATCAACAAAAAGGTGTACGAAACGACTATCGGCTTCTTCGATAACCTGTTGCATCTGCTGCATCCGTTCATGCCGTTCATCACCGAGGAACTATGGCAGCATATCATCGACCGTAAAGACGGGGAGAGCCTTATGGTGAGTCCTATTTCCATGTCAACGGAAGTTGATGAAGCCTTTGTGCAGCAGTTCGAGGTGGTGAAAGAGGTCATCAGTAATGTACGCTCTATCCGCCTGCAGAAGAACATTGCCCAGAAGGAGGCATTGGAGTTGCAGGTTGTCGGCGAAAATCCGGTGGCTGCTTTCGATGCCGTCATCGTGAAGATGTGCAACCTCTCTGCCATAAGCGTGGTTGAGGCAAAAGCCGACGGTGCTGCTGCCTTCATGGTGGGTACAACGGAATATGCCGTTCCTTTGGGTAACATGATTGATGTGGAAGCCGAAATAGCCCGTATGGAAGCCGAACTGAAACATAAGGAGGGTTTCTTGCAGGGAGTCTTGAAGAAGCTGAGCAACGAGAAGTTCGTGAACAATGCTCCGGCTGCCGTTATTGAAATGGAACGCAAGAAACAGGCGGATGCAGAGAGCATCATCAACTCATTGAAAGAAAGCATTGCCGCTTTGAAAAAGGCGTAAGCGGTATTTCCGATAGGTGACTATATTATCTTACAGCAAATCCCCCTATAAATCTTTAATTGTTTATAGGGGGATTATAGTTTGATATACTCTATTGTTTAACAAGGATTCACACTGTAAGGCAATATATAGTTACTTTCCGATTATGGTCTTTGGCAACTCCGACTGCCTATTTCTCCAATAAGTCTTTCAGAAAAGCGTCCAACTCTTCATCCAGCCCTTTCAACAATTCTTCGTTTACCAGCAGGGTGTCGTCGTCCAGCAGCAGGAGTTCGGCTATGGTCTCTTTGTCATCATCCACCAGCACGAAGGAGAAAGGCTTCATGATAGTCAGCTTGTCAAAGGTATCCTTGCTCTTCATATTGCAGAGCAGGTTGCTCAGGATGCGTTCTATGTTCTCATAGAAGTCATCGCCTTCATAAGTCATCCATTCTTCGATAACGGTGCTGGAAAGTTCCCTGTCGTCATCATCGAAAATGCAGAATTCGCCCGAACTTTGGTTTGCTTGCAGATGAATATCCGTAACGATTGTTTGTTCGCAACCGCAAGTGTACTTGCCGATTGCCTGTTTAATGGTTTCTTCGAGGAGAGATAATGCTGGTTGACTGAGTTTCATAATTGCTTTTCTTTACTAAATGGATGTTCAAAGGTATAAAAAAAACAGTTACATTTACTGTATTTGACTAAAAATCATTATTAAATCGTTGCATTTGCATGTTTAGGCGTGCCAAGCCTTCTTCGCGTTCTTTTAATTCGGTGACGTAAAGGGTTGTGAGGACGTAGTTGGGGAGGTCTGCCTGGGTCAGGTGAGTCAAATCTTTTTTGTCTACTCCGTCCACAATGCGTGCTTCGGCTTGTGCTTTCAAAGCCCAGCCGACAGCAGTGGTGATGCTGTCCAGCATCTCGTAGCCGACAGCCAGATTATAGGCAGCCTGCATCTTTTTCTTCCCTTTTTTGGTGGCGTAGGTCTGCTTCCACAAGTCGATGGCGGTTTCCCATTGCTTCTCCCTGACATATACGGCGGCATCGCGCATATTCACCGAACCGCCGCAGAAGAGGTATCGGCTGGCTGTTTTCCAATAGGGCAACAGCTTTTTTACGGGGATGGTTCCGGCAAATTCAGAGGCTTGTTTTATCACGTCTTCTTCGCTGATGAGGTGGGACTGTACGAAAGGCCCGTTTCCGGCTTCCTCCCAGAAGATGCTGTCTTTACTGTTGACGGTCACCATAGGTGTGCCGCGATTGGGCAGATAGACACTGACGGTGGGATAGACTTTGGCGTCCACCGTTCCGTAGTAGACACCCCAGTCGCGCATATACTTTATTTTGCGGGTGGTGTGTATCTGCACGTTTTCCAGTGCGATGAGGAAATCTACGTCCAGATTATCCACCAGCCGGTTCACTTCTTCCTGTGATAGCATTGCCTCTCGCGGAGTGATGTCGCCGGTGCGCAGGGCAGAGTCGCAGATTATCACTTCGTTGAAGTAGTTCTCATCAGCAAGCGCTTCGGCAAGTGTTTCGGTGGCAATGGTGGCATTGCCGTTGTAATAGTCCACCTTCCGGGCTATTTCAAAGTCGTCTTTCTTCTTCTCTTTGGCGAGGATAGGCTTGTTTTCCGGAACTTCGGGCATGTTGTTGACGACGCCCACCCGCTTCAGGCTTGGCGGGAAACTGACATCCGCCGGTAGCATATAGTCGATAGCGAGATATTCAACGCTTTGGCAGCCTGCCAAAAGTAGCAAACAAGACAATAACAGATAATGATAGTATTTAGCCATAGCCTTTATTCTTTGTTCTGAAAACAAAAGTAATCTTTTACTTGAATAAATAAAAGCCCCGAACAGTTTTTAACCGTTCGAGGCTTTTGTTAGTGATTAGTGAAGTGATTAGTGAACCGCTAATCACTATTCCGCTATTTACGCATTTTTCCCATGGCAATTCTTATACTTCTTGCCGCTTCCGCAAGGACAGGGATCGTTGCGTCCCACTGTCTTTTCTGCGCGGATAGGTTCACGTTTCTGCTGTTCGCGTGTGTCATGCTGGGCGGCAGCCTGTTGGTTGGGATCGCTCAGGTCTTGCTTTTGTTCGCGATACTTGCTGAGGTCCTGACGTTGTTCGGGGGCGGCCTGACGAACCTCCTGCGGTTCCTGTACCGGGATTTGTCCGCGCATCAGGATGGAGACTGTCTGGTTGTTTATCTTGTCTACCATTGTGTCGAACAGGTTCACAGACTCCAGCTTGTAAATCAGCAGCGGGTCTTTCTGTTCGTAGCTGGCATTCTGTACGGAATGTTTCAGATCGTCCAGCTCGCGCAGGTTTTCTTTCCATGCCTCGTCAATGACGTGCAGCAGGATCGACTTCTCAAATGATTTCACCACTTCCTTGCATTCGCTTTCATAGGCCGCTTTCAGGTTGCAGGAGATGTTATACATGCGCTTGCCGTCGGTGATAGGTATCAGAATGTTTTCGTACATATGTCCCTGATTTTCGTAGACCTGCTTGATGACCGGATAAGCGATTTGCGCCATACGTTCGGTCTTGCGCTTGAAGAGTTCCATAGCGGCGTCGAAGGCCTTGTCGGCAAGTTTCTCTTTTTTCTCGTTGCGGAATTCCTCTTCAGTGAACGGAGTTTCCATGGCAAGGGTCTGGAGCAGGTCCATTTTGCAGTCTTCATAAGTAGGAGCCTCGATGGCATTGGCGCAACGGTCCCAAATCATGTTCACAATATCCATGCCGATACGTTCGCCCATTAAAGCGTGGCGGCGTTTGGTGTAGACTACGGTACGCTGCTTGTTCATCACGTCGTCATATTCCAACAAACGTTTACGGATGCCGAAGTTGTTTTCTTCCACTTTCTTCTGTGCGCGTTCGATGGATTTGGAGATCATGCTGTGCTCAATCATCTCACCTTCCTTGAAGCCGAGCCTGTCCATTACGCCGGCGATACGGTCGGAGGAGAACAGACGCATCAGGTCGTCTTCCAGAGATACGAAGAATACGGATGAACCGGGGTCACCCTGACGTCCGGCACGACCACGCAACTGGCGGTCTACGCGACGCGATTCGTGGCGTTCCGTACCGATAATGGCAAGACCGCCCGCAGCTTTCACTTCCGGGCTCAGCTTGATGTCCGTACCACGACCTGCCATGTTGGTGGCAATGGTTACGGCGCAGCTCAAACCGGCTTTGGCCACGATGTCGGCTTCCTTCTGGTGCAGCTTTGCGTTCAAAACGTTGTGCTCAATCTTACGCATGGTCAGCATTTTGCTCAGCATTTCGGAGATCTCTACGGAGGTGGTACCTACCAGCACAGGGCGGCCGGCTTCTACCATTTTCTCGATTTCTTCGATGACGGCTTTATACTTTTCGCGTTTGGTCTTGTAAACGCGGTCATTCATGTCATTGCGGGCAATGGGGCGGTTTGTCGGGATAACGACTACGTCCAGCTTGTAGATGTCCCAAAGTTCACCTGCTTCCGTTTCGGCAGTACCGGTCATACCGGACAGCTTGTGATACATACGGAAGTAGTTCTGCAAAGTAATTGTTGCAAAAGTCTGTGTGGCGGCTTCCACTTTCACGCCTTCTTTGGCTTCAATAGCCTGGTGCAGACCGTCGGAATAGCGGCGGCCTTCCATGATACGTCCCGTCTGCTCGTCTACAATCTTCACCTGTCCGTCGATTACCACATATTCGTCGTCTTTCTCGAACATGGTGTAGGCCTTCAGCAACTGGTTGATGGTGTGTACACGCTCGCTCTTGATGGCGAAGTTCGTCATCAGGGCATCTTTCTTGGCAAGGCGTTCTTCGTCCGTCAGTTCCTTTTCGTTCTCCAGTTCGGAGAGTTGGGCGGTGATGTCGGGGAGTACGAAGAATGTGGGGTCTTCGGAGTTACCGCTGATCAGGTCTACGCCTTTGTCGGTCAGGTCTACGCTGTTCAGTTTTTCATCAATCACGAAATACAGCGGGTCGGTGACCTCGTGCATGCGTTTGTTGTTCTGTTCCATGTAGATCTCCTCGGTCTTGAGCATACCGGCTTTGATGCCCTGCTCGCTGAGGAACTTAATCAATGCCTTGTTCTTCGGCAAGCACTTGTGGCTGCGGTAGAGGGCAAGGAAACCTTCTTCCTGTTCTTTCTTGTCGTTCGATGCTATCAGGCGCTTGGCGTCGGCAAGGTATTGCGTGGCCAGTTTCTTCTGCGCTTCCACCAGACGTTCCACTTGCGGGCGGAGCTGCTCGAAGAGCTGGTCGTCGCCTTTGGGAACCGGGCCGGAGATAATCAGCGGGGTACGGGCATCGTCAATCAATACAGAGTCCACCTCATCGACGATTGCGTAATTGTGCTGGCGCTGTACGAGGTCTTTCGGGCTGATAGCCATATTGTCGCGCAGGTAGTCGAAACCAAATTCATTGTTCGTACCGAAAGTGATGTCCGCAAGATAGGCTTGGCGGCGTGCGTCGGAGTTGGGTTGATGCCTGTCGATGCAGTCCACGCTCAAACCATGGAACATATAGAGCGGGCCCATCCATTCAGAGTCACGTTTTGCCAGATAGTCGTTGACGGTTACCACATGTACGCCGTTTCCGGTCAGTGCGTTGAGGAATACCGGCAGGGTGGCAACCAATGTCTTACCTTCACCGGTTGCCATTTCGGCAATCTTGCCTTTGTGCAATACCACACCGCCAAACAGCTGCACATCGTAGTGCACCATGTTCCATAGCGTGTCGTTGCCGCCGGCCACCCAGTGGTTCTGGTAAATGGCTTTGTCGCCTTCGATGCGTACAAAGTCTTTGGTAGCGGCGAGATGGCGGTCGAACTCCGTAGCGGTCACTACGATCTCCTCATTTTCGGAGAAGCGTTTGGCCGTCTCTTTTACGATGGAGAAGGCAACGGGCAAAACCTCGTCCAGTGCCTTTTCGTAAGTATCCAGAATCTCTTTTTCTATTTTGTCTATTTGAGCAAAGAGTTCCTCACGTTCTTCCAGCTCTGTGTTTTCAACGCTTGCTTTCAGCTCTTCCACTTTGGCGCGTTGTTCTGCTGCCGAGTTGCGGATGTATGCCTTCAGTTCTTCGGTTTTAGCGCGCAGGGCGTCATTGTCCAATGCGGCTATTTCCGGATAGGCGGCTTTTACTTTGTCTACCCATGGCTTTATTTCCTTCATGTCGCGAGTAGCCTTATTTCCGAAAATCGAGCTTAAAAATTCATTAAATCCCATTATGTATTTGTTTTTATTATTATTATCTAAGTTTATTATGGTGCGCAAAGTTACTGATTTTGCAACAGATAACGTAACGTTACACTGATTATTTTAAGGAATCTCCACAGAGGGCGCAGGGGCTCATGGAGTTCTTCGTTTTTATGTGCGCTTTGCAACGAATCTTTATCAGTTATCAGTAAGTGAGTGGTGTGGCTGTGCACGCATTGGGAGCGCGGATGCGCATCGCATTTGACAGGGTGGGAGCAATGCGGTCTGTTGCGACCGGTGTACGGATGATTTCCGGTTTTACTCCTTTGCCGAGTAGGATGAGGGGAGCAGGTATGGCGGCAGCGCGCACCACGCGGTTGTCATTGCTGTTTTCCTGCATGACGGTCCAGCCCGGCAGCACTTCAATGATCAGGTCGCCGGAACGGTGGCGGTGGAAGCCGTTGCGTATGCGGTCTATTTGCGGTGACCAGGAGCCCAAAAGCAGGTGGTAAGCGGAATATACTTTGTTCACCCCGCTGAATTGCACCAGAAATTCCGCTGACTTTTCCTGTACCTCGGAAAGGCTTAACTGCTTCTCCTCTATTAATTTATGATTGAGATATATCTGTTGGCTATAAAATCCTTCCACGTATTGCCCTTCGCCATAAGTAGCCATTAGATACATGTTCAGCAAAGTGGCGCAACGGTTCAGGTGAAATTCTCCGCCGGGAATACGGTAGATGCCTATGTCGGCTCCGTCCGGGTCGGTATATCCGGTGGATGCGATGCACAGCAGTACGTTTTGCAGGCCTACTTTACGCTCCAGTATGTCCAGCAGGTTGGCAATGCTCCGGTCTAAGCGGGCGTAGGTGTCTTGCATTTCCATAGCACACTCTTGTGTGCTGCGGTGGTTGTAGTTGCCGGCATAATAGGTCACCGCAAGCAGGTCGGTTATCTCATCCTTGCCGATGTTGCTTTTGTCCAGCAGATCTTCTGTCACGCGGTTTACTTCGTCGTTGATGAGCGGGCTGGTGATCAGCCGGCGGAATTTGTTATCCTTCTCTATCTCAAACTTGTACTTGAAAGGGATAGTGCGCCATTCAGGCAGGAAGGTATAGCTTGTGATGGGGTGGAGAGGATTCCACTCCATTTCTTTGATGCGGAAGTCGGGTGACTGCTGTTCGTTGTATTGGCTCAGCCACCAGGGATACTCACCGTAGTAAGTTGTTCCGCACCATTTTCCGGTTGCATGGTTCAGCCAGAAGGCGCCGTTCCCGCTGTGTCCTGCTGAAAGGACGGCAGCATCGCGGAAAGGGGCGATGGCATAGACCAGTGCGGCATTTTTAGTGGCTATTTTAAGCTCATCGGCAAAGGTGGAGGTCAGAAGTTGCGTAGGGGCTGTGTTCTGGTCGGTGTAGTTGCCCATAAAGGCCGAATCATCCACACAGTTTTTCGGGCGCAAGGTTTTCGGATCAAACCAGCGTTCGGCTATGATGCCGTTCATGGACGGTGTGGTGCCTGTATAGAGGGCGGCTATGGCTGAGGCGCGGTCGGTGACGTTGAATGAATATTCCATCTGTCGGAATACTTTCCCTTCCCGTAGCAGCCGTTTAAATCCTCTTTCCCCATAGAGCGAAGAGAACGCTTCCATATAGTCCGTACGCAGTTGATCGATTGTCAGTGTCACCACCAGCTTGGGTGAAGGTGGCATCGGCTGGGCTTGCAGGCTGCCGAATGTCAGTGCGAGTATGGAAGTTATCAGTCCTTTCTTCATTATTTCTTATCGTATGTGAGAATTAGGTTGCTCGCAGAACGTATCAGCAAACAAAGTGCCAAAGGTAATACAGCTGACGGAAATCTTTGCGGTATTATGAGCCAAAGCAATATAAAAAGTGTTAAAACCAGGAAGTTCGCCAGCATATAACGGCTTCTTCTCCTTTTTCGCACCCTGTTCAGCATGCATGGCAGGCAGAGGAGGTGGAGAGGATGGAACACAAACAGCAGATAGTTGGGGCTGACGGCCGGGTGCTGGGAGAACAGGACGAGGAATGTCAGGATGCATCCCGCCATTCCTGCGGCAAAGAACAGCACGAGGTCTATTCCCCAAAGCGTTTTCTTTCGGCGTATGCCGTAAAGGGTGGCGGCTGCGGTCAGTATAAACAGCAACAAGGCGGCCTGCAACGGGGTGAATCCTTCGGACGGCTGTCCCGTCTCTTCCATTCCGGTTGTTATGATTTTCTCTTCGTTCAGTACCAGGGGGCGCACTTGCTTGTCGCTGCCGATGATCCGGGCTGTGTTGAAGTAATCCTGCACGTAGAACGGGACGAACATCATCAGTCTGCGGCTGATGGGCTTGTCGGCTTGGCTGCCCATGCACAAATCCATGCCGAAACGTGACCATGGATGGCCTTTGCTGTATTTGTGCAATAGGTCGCGGAAAGAGGTTCCGGTGTTTGTGTCGGTCATGTTGTCGGCATATTGCAGTGTGCCGTCAATGGATTTTTCTATTAAGTCGCGCGGACGTGTGGCGCAGTTGTCGTAGAAGAAGTTGTAGCGGTACACCCGGTTTTCGGGACGGTAGTTTTCTTCAAGCAGGGCGACCAGCTTCTTTTTTTCCGCCGGGGTGAGGTTCAGTTCTTGCTGCCAGACATCGCGCTCCAAATAATAATATTCCGCCGCGAAGCGTTCATAATCGCCGGCTCCCAGTTGGTAGTCCGTTTCACCTAAAGCGAAACGGAGGATGAAGTTTGGTGCATTGAAATTGAATATGCCGTAATTGAATACGGCGTCGATGCCGCGTGTGTAGTTCTCGTATCGTATGGCGGTATGTCCGAAAAGGGAATATATCTCCTCTCCCGAAGCGCATGTCAGCAGGCTGATGCGTATGGAATCCGCCGTAGGGGAGGCCTTTGCCGCCCGTTCCGTATGTGCGGTGGCGGTGGAGGAGCAAGGCAGGCAGGTCAATAGGGATAATAAAAAGACTAAATACTGTTTCATGGATGCAAATTTACGGAAAATCTTCGGAATAAGCGGTTGAAGCGCGGAAAAAGGCGGAATGTTTTTTTTTCTTCGGAGGATCAGCGGATATGCTCGGAACTTATGCGGTTTTCTTCCGGTGGAGGAATAAAACTGTTGTTATTTTAGAATCCCGGCATTCCCGAAAAAACAAAAAAACAAAGGAAATAGACCTGTCTCTATTTTGGTATATCTTTTTATATTGGTTTCACAAACTGTTTCACCTGCTGTTTCAGCTGTGCTTGTAATGCGCTGACTGATAGAATGTAAACTGTTTCATTTGCTGTTTCATAAACTGTTTCACTTTTATGTAATTATTTATGATTAAAATACCCTGTGTTATCTTGGATTATGCGAAATTAAAGTGCTACCTTTGCACCGCTTAAAAAAACATGGAATGAATCTTGTAATTGATATAGGCAATACCATAGCAAAGATAGCGGTGTTTCGGGACGGAAGTATTGTAGAGATATTCTACGACTCCAATCAAACCCTTGAGCAACTGCCGGATATCTGTGCAAAATATCCGATTGATAAAGCGATTGTCGCCACTGTTATTGATTTGGGCGAACGGGTGCTGGCGCAGTTGGCACACCTGCCTGTTCCGCTGTTGTGGCTGGACGAAAAAACACCGCTTCCGGTGGAGAACCTTTACGAGACGCCCCAAACACTTGGGTACGACCGCATGGCGGCTGTTGTGGGAGCCAATGAACAATTTCCCGGAAAAGATATTCTGGTGGTAGATGCCGGAACCTGCATCACTTACGAGTTTATTGATGCTGCCGGACGCTATCATGGCGGAAACATTTCGCCGGGCGTGCAAATGCGCTTCAAGGCGCTCCATGAGTTCACCGGACGGCTTCCGCTGGTTGTTCGGGAAGGGCGCCGGCTGCCGTTGGGCAAGGACACCGATACGGCAATGCGTGAAGGTGTACTGAAAGGTATGGAATATGAAATTTCGGGTTACATAACGACTATGAAACATAAATATCCTGAACTTTTGGTTTTTTTAACGGGCGGTGATGATTTTTCTTTTGATACAAACTTAAAAAGTATCATCTTTGCAGACAGATTTTTAGTGTTGAAAGGATTAAATAGAATTTTAAACTATAATAATGATAGGATATAGACAAACACTCTTGGTGTTCTTGCTCATGATGTTGTCCGGAGCGACAATCGCTCAAAATAATACGAATTCTCCCTATACACGATACGGATACGGGCAATTGGCAGACCAAGGTTCGGGTAATAGCAAAGCCATGGGTGGTGTTGCATACGGATTACGGGATAAATATCAGGTGAATTTCGCGAATCCGGCGTCCTATACGGCGATAGACTCGCTTACATTTATTTTTGACGGCGGCATCTCTTTGCAAAACACGAATTTCAGCAATGGTACGGTGAAGCAAAATGCCAAAAACTCCAGTTTCGACTACATTACAATGCAATTTCGCTTGAGTAAGTGGGCGGCTATGAGTTTGGGATTGTTGCCTTATTCAAATGTAGGGTATAGCATGACGGAATACCGGGAAGATCCGGACTATCCTTCCCAGTCCAGCGCGTTGCAATATTATGGGGACGGCGGATTGCACCAATTATATTTAGGAGCCGGATTTAAAATATTGAAAAACCTTTCCGTCGGTGCGAACATTTCGTATCTTTGGGGGGATATAACACACACAAGAGCGATGACATTTCCGGGCAATTCGTCCACTTTGCCATTGACTACGGTGACGGGTACGTCCATACAAAGCTATAAACTGGACATCGGTGCGCAATATACGCAGGCGTTCGGCAAGAAGCATGAAGCTACACTGGGCGTTGTGTTTTCACCGGGGCATGATCTGGGCAACGACTCGAATGTGCAGGACCAGTTGGGAGACAGCAATACGGGCGCTACAATAAACAGCAGGGATACGGTTGCCACTTTCGGCAGCCCGATGAGTCTGGGTGTAGGTCTTAGCTATGTGTACGACAATCGTCTGACGATAGGGGCGGACTTCACTTTCCAGAAATGGAGTTCGGTTACATATATGAATACGAAGAATGCTTTCTGCAACCGTACGAAGATAGCGTTAGGCGCCGAATTCCTTCCGAATCCTATGGGAAGAAGCTATCTGGCGCATGTGAAATATCGTTTGGGAGCCTATTATTCCCAACCCTATTACAAAATAGACGGTGTGCGTGCCGCCGACGAATATGGAGTGACTGCCGGCTTCGGGCTTCCTATTCCGCGTACGCGTTCAGTGTTGAGTCTTTCGGCTCAGTATGTAAGAACCAAAGGTAAAACCGCCGCATTCCTGAATGAAAATACATTGCGTGTATGTGTAGGGGTGACCTTTAACGAGCGCTGGTTCTTCAAACGGAAAGTCGATTAATGTCCGGATGATGAGAATAGACAATATAACAACTAAAAATTAAATACAATGAAAATTAAAACGCTTGTCGCTGTTTTGCTCCTTTCGGGTGGAGTGACCAGTACTTTCGCACAAAGTGATTGTAATGCCAATAGTAGTATTTCGCATGAAGCGGTAAGAGCAAAGAACTATAAAGACGCTTATGCTCCTTGTATGGCTGTCCTGAAAGATTGTCCGACGCTGAGATATTACACTTATACCGATGCGCAAAAAATCCTTGTAGGCTTGATGAGCCAGATTAAGGATCGTAACTCTGCAGAGTATAAGAAACTTTTCGATGAGTTGATGACTGTGCATGATCAGAAAATGAAGTATATTCCTGAGTTCGCAACAAAAATGAAAGGCGTGCCGAGCGTGGCTTCTGCTTTAGGTACGAAAGCGGTGGATTATCTGCAATATGCCCCGGCTCCGGATGTGAACCAGGCTTATGCATGGCTGAAAGAGTCTGCGGAAACAGCGAAAGGTGAATCGGACGGTGCTGTGCTGCACTATTTCATTGATGTGTCCATGCAGAAGGTGAAAGCCAACACTGACCATACGGACCAGTTCTTCCAAGATTATATCAATGCTTCACAATATGCCGACGATGCAATTGCCGCTGAAAACAATCCTAAGAAAAAGGCTGTCCTGCAAACCATAAAGGATAATCTGGTAGCTATGTTCGTGAATAGCGGCGTGGCCGATTGCGAATCTTTGCAGAATATTTATGGCCCGAAAGTCGAAGAAAACAAATCCGACTCTGCTTTCTTGAAGAAGACTATCACCATCCTGAAGATGATGAAGTGTAATGAAAGCGAAGCATACTTCAAGGCTTCCGATTATCTGTATCGCGTCAATCCGAGTGCCGATGCTGCGGTAGGTGTGGCATATATGTACTACAAGAAAGGCGATTATGATACTGCTGTGAAGTATTTCGATGAAGCATTGGGCATGGAAACAGACAATGCGAAGAAAGCTGAAATGGCTTATGCTACCGCTGCTGCTTTGTGGCAGGCCAAGAAACTGTCTCAGGCAAGAACTTATGCTCAAAAGGCTATCAGCTTTAACGAAAACTATGGCGAGCCCTATATCCTGTTGGCGCAAATGTACGGTTCAAGCCCCAACTGGAGCGATGAACCTGCTTTGAACAGATGTACTTACTTCGTAGTCATCGACAAATTGCAGCGTGCCAAAGCCGTAGACCCAAGCGTTACGGATAAAGTGAATGAACTGATCAGAACATACGCCGCCCATACTCCGCAGGCTAAGGACCTCTTCATGCTGGGTTACAAGGCAGGTGACCGCATCACGATTGGCGGTTGGATCGGTGAGTCTACAACCATCAGATAAGAATATGTCGCTACAACCCAACGTTGTCGGACATAAGAATATGAGCATAACCATTGCCCTTGGGGTAATGGTTATGCTTCTTTTATTTTCTTCCTGTTCCGGACGGAAAAAAGATATGGGAGCTGCCATTACCGAGCGTGATTCGTTACCGGTTATGGACACCAAAGGAGTGACGACGCTGATTTCCGATTCGGGTATCACCCGCTATCGCGTCAATACGGCGGAGTGGTTGATCTATGACCGTAAGAACCCGCCTTACTGGGCGTTCGAGAAGGGTATCTATCTGGAAAAGTTCGACTCTGTGTTTCATACGGAGGCCAGCATCAAGGCGGATACGGCTTATTACTATAATAAGAAAGAACTGTGGAAGCTTATGGGAAATGTACATGTGCAAAATCTGAAAGGTGAGAAGTTTGATACGGAGTTGCTGTACTGGGACCAGAATAAAAAGCGTGTGTATTCCGACAGGAGGGTGCGCATAGAACAGCCCGACCAGGTAATCTACGCCATTGGTTTCGAATCGAATGAACAATTAACAAAATATCGTTTTTTCAAGACAGAGGGAATCTTTTATGTGGACGAGGATAGCGCCGCACCTTCTGATACGTTGAGAACGGACAGCATCAGATGATATAATGGATACTATTATTTATTTGTTGATAACCATGGCTTTCTCGGCCTTCTTTTCGGGTATGGAGATTGCTTTTGTTTCCGTAGATAAGTTGCGCTTTGAAATGGAGCGTAAGCCGGGCGTTACGTCGAGCATCCTTTCCTGCTTCTTCCGTAATCCTAATAACTTTATTTCCACCATGTTGGTGGGGAATAATATCGCGCTGGTTATCTACGGTATCCTTATGGCGCAGATTATCGAGGTGAACTTGCTGGCAGGTGTCATTGACAATCATTTCATCATGGTTCTGGTGCAGACCATCCTGTCCACGCTCGTTATCCTTGTGACGGGTGAGTTTCTTCCCAAGACCCTGTTCAAAATCAATCCGAATTTGGCGCTGCGAGTATTTTCAGTTCCCCTGTTTGTTTGTTACGTCGTCTTGTTTCCCATTTCCAAGCTCTCTTCCGGACTGTCTTATGTTTTTCTGCGGCTGTTTGGCATGAAGATAAATAAGGAAGCGTCCGAGAAGGCTTTCGGCAAGGTGGATTTGGATTATTTTGTACAGTCGGGCATAGAGAATGCTGCGAATGAAGAGGAGCTGGACGCGGAAGTGAAGATCTTTCAGAATGCACTCGACTTTTCCAACATAAAGATACGCGATTGCATTGTTCCCCGTACGGAGATAGTGGCGGTGGATGTGACCGCCTCGCTTGAGGAACTGAAAAGCCTGTTTGTGGAATCGGGCATTTCAAAGATAATCGTGTATGACGGAAACATAGATAATGTGATCGGCTATATCCATTCGTCCGAGATGTTCAGAAATCCGGCGGACTGGAGAAACAATGTGAAGGAAGTACCCATTGTGCCCGAAACGATGGCAGCGCATAAGCTGATGAAACTCTTTATGCAGCAAAAAAAGACGATTGCCGTTGTCGTGGACGAATTCGGCGGCACATCCGGCATCGTTTCTTTGGAGGATCTGGTGGAAGAGATATTCGGAGATATCGAGGACGAGCACGATAACACCTCTTATATCTGTAAACAGATCGGTGAGAATGAATATGTCTTGTCCGCGCGTCTTGAAATAGAAAAAGTGAACGAAACTTTCAACCTTGAACTCCCGGAATCGGACGAATATCTTACGATAGGCGGATTGATTCTGAATCGTTACCAGAGTTTTCCGAAACTGCATGAAGTGGTCACTATTGACGAATATCAATTTAAGATAATAAAGGTGACAGCCACTAAAATAGAGCTGGTACGGTTGAAAGTCGCGGAATAATTTCGTTTCAGCGTAAATTTTTAAAGAATAAATAGATGCGTATTAGCATTTTTTGTATCTTCGTGCGCTAAAATGAACTTTGGAAAGAAAATAATAATAAACAAATAATTCATATTAACAAAAATGGCAACATTACAAAACATTCGGTCTAAAGGGCCCTTATTGGTGATTGTTATTGGTTTGGCGCTGTTTGCCTTCATCGCGGGAGACGCGTGGAAAGTACTTCAGCCGCACCAGTCACAAGATGTAGGTGAAGTGAACGGGGAAACAATTTCCGCTCAGGATTTTCAGGCATTGGTAGAGGAATATACGGAAGTAGTGAAATTCTCCAGCGGCATGAACGCTCTGAGCGATGAGCAAACAAACCAGATCAAAGACGAAGTATGGAGAGCATACGTAAACAATAAATTGATTGAGAACGAAGCTGAAAAGTTGGGCTTGACTGTCTCTAAGGCAGAGCTTCAGGCTATTATCGATGCCGGTGCACATCCGATGCTGCAACAAACACCGTTCCGTAACCCGCAAACCGGTGCTTTCGACAAGGATATGCTGAAGAAGTTCCTGGTGGACTATTCTAAGATGAATAAGGCTCAGATGCCGGCTCAATATGCAGAATACTACGAGTCTATGTATAACTTCTGGGCTTTCGTTGAAAAGTCGCTTATCCAGGCACGTCTGCAAGAAAAATACCAGGCTTTGATCACGAAGTCATTGTTCTCCAACCCTGTTGAGGCTGAAGATGCTTTCAATGCACGTGTAGATCAGTCCGACTTGTTGTTGGCCGCTGTTCCTTACTCTTCTATCGTGGACTCTACAATCGTCATCAAGGAATCCGATTTGAAAGAAGCATACGACAAGAAGAAAGAACAGTTCAGACAATATGTGGAAACCCGTAACATTAAGTATATCGACGTACAGGTTACCGCAAGTCCGGAAGATAAAGCCGATATCCAGAAAGAAGTGGAAGAATATACGGCACAGTTAGGAGAGACTTCTTCCGATTATGCAAACTTCATCCGTTCAACCGGTTCTACCCAGCAGTATACCGACCTGTATTATACCGACAAAGCATTGCCGGCTGATGTTGTTGCCCGTCTGGATTCAGTGAAAGTCGGCGAGGTTTATGGCCCTTACTACAATGCGTCGGACAATACGATCAACTCTTTCAAGAAACTGGCTACTGCCGCTATGGCAGACTCCATTCAGTTCCGTCAGATTCAGATTACGGCTGGAGATGATGCCAAGACCAAGACTTTGGCTGACAGCGTTTATAACGCTATCAAGGGTGGTGCTGACTTTGCAGAAATAGCTAAGAAGTATGGCCAGACAGGTGAGCCTACCTGGATTTCTTCCGCTAATTACGAAGGAGCCCAGATTGACGGTGATAACTTGAAGTATATTGCAGCCGTTACTTCTTTAGGACAGAACGAACTGGCTAACCTCGCTTTGGGACAGGCAAACGTTATTCTGCAGGTAATGAGCAAGAAGGCTGTAAAGGATAAATACAAAGTGGCTGTTATCAAGCGTCCGGTTGAATTCAGCAAGGAAACTTATAGCAAGGCATACAATGATTTCAGCCAATTCATTGCTGCTAATAATACATTAGAGAAACTGGCTGCCAATGCGGAAGATGCCGGTTACAGACTGTTGGATAGAACAGACTTGTATAGCTCGGAACATGCTATCGGTGGTGTAAAAGGTACAAAAGAGGCCTTGAGATGGGCGTTTACGGCAAAAGCCGGTGAAGTGTCCGGATTGTATGAATGTGGCGAAAGCGACCACATGATGGTAGTGGCTGTTACAGGCATTGCTCCGGAAGGCTATCGCCCGTTGTCTATGGTTAAAGAACAGCTGAGAAGCGAAATCCTCCGCGACAAGAAAGCCGAGAAGATCATGGCGGATATGAAGGCTGCCGGTGCAACTTCTTTCGATCAGTATAAGAATATGGCAAATGCTGTCAGCGACTCTGTAAAACACGTCACTTTTGCAGCTCCGGCTTATGTTCCGGTATTGCGCAGCAGTGAGCCGTTGGTAGGCGCTTATGCTTCAACTGCCGAGTTGAACAAATTGAGCGCACCTATTAAGGGTAACGGCGGTGTATTTGTTCTCCAGCCCTATGCCAAGGAAAAGTTGAGCGAGACTTACGATCAGAAAACAGAGGAGACCACCCTGGAGAATATGCACGCACGCATGGCAGGGCAGTTCATCAATGACCTGTATCTGAAAGCAGAGGTAAAAGACAACCGTTATCTGTATTTCTAAGAAAACAGTATAAACTTACAATACTTGGAAAGCCGTTCGATAAATGTCGAACGGCTTTTTTTCATTTGTGCAACTTTATTCATACCTTTGCAAATGGTAATTTATCCGGCGGATGGATTATCGCTTTTATCGTAAATATATAATTTAGAATGAAACAACCTCTTTTAGGTCTTACATTAACCGAACTTCAGGCAGTAGTGAAGAATCTGGGGATGCCCGGATTTGCTGCTAAACAGATTGCTTCGTGGCTATACGGCAAGAAAGTAGCTTCCATAGATGAAATGACGAATCTGTCGTTGAAACACCGGGAACTGCTGAAAGATATATATGAAGTGGGAGGTGAAGCGCCGGTGGATGCCATGCGGTCGGTGGACGGTACGGTGAAGTACCTCTATCGCGTAGGAGAAGGGCATTATGTGGAAGCTGTCTACATTCCGGAAGAGGACAGGGCTACGCTGTGTGTATCTTCTCAAGTTGGCTGCAAGATGAATTGCAAGTTTTGCATGACAGGTAAGCAAGGATTTACCGGCAACTTGACTGCCGGTCAGATTATCAATCAGATAAACTCTCTGCCCGAACGCGACAAGCTGACCAATGTGGTTATGATGGGCATGGGAGAGCCTTTGGACAACCTCGATGAGGTGCTGAAAGCATTGGAGGTGATGACCGCATCCTACGGTTACGGTTGGAGTCCGAAACGGGTCACACTTTCTTCCGTAGGGCTTCGTAAAGGCTTGCAACGCTTCGTTGAAGAGTCGGACTGCCATTTGGCAATCAGCCTGCACTCCCCGGTTCCCCAGCAACGGCGTGAACTGATGCCTGCGGAAAAGGCTTTTTCCATTACCGAGATTGTAGAACTGTTAAGAAACTATGATTTTAGCAAACAACGCAGACTATCTTTCGAGTATATTGTTTTTAAAGGAGTGAACGATTCATTGCTGTATGCCAAAGAATTGTTGAAGTTGTTGCGCGGCTTGGATTGCCGCATTAATCTGATCCGTTTCCATGCTATTCCGGGAGTGGATCTGGAAGGAGCCGATATGGAGACCATGACAGCGCTTCGCGATTATCTGACATCACATGGATTATTTACTACCATTCGTGCTTCTCGCGGTGAAGATATATTTGCTGCATGCGGTATGCTTTCAACGGCCAAACAAGAGGGGAATAAAGAAGAATTAATATAAATTATTAACTTTGACGTCAAGCTTATATGGCTTTTTCGTAGCTTTGTAAAAACTAAAATACATGGATATATGAAGAGACACCTGTTTTATTTAAGTATGGCCCTGGTACTCGCGCTGTTCTCAGCGTGCGGTAATGGCAAGAAGGGTGTGTTTACTCCGACATCAAGTGGCCGGGCGTATGAAATTCTGGTAGTGGTTGATCAGGGACTGTGGGAACGTCCTGCCGGTCGCGCACTTTATGATGTGCTTGATTCCGATGTACCGGGATTGCCGCAGTCGGAACGTTCATTCCGCATTATGTACACTTCTCCCTCCAACTATGACGCCACCTTGAAGCTGATCCGTAATATTATCATCGTCGAGGTGAACAAGGATCTGTACACGCAGCCCAAATTCAAATATGCAAAGAATGTATATGCTGCTCCGCAGTCTATTCTGACTATTCAGGCGCCGGACGAGGAATCTTTTGAAAAGTTTGTGGAAGAAAACAAACAGGTGATTATAGATTTCTTTACTCGTGCCGAGATGAACCGCCAAATTTCAGTGCTGGAGAATAAACACAGTGACTATGCTTCTACAAAAGTGAAGAGCATGTTCGACTGTGACGTGTGGATACCCGGTGAACTGACCGCAAGCAAGCAGGGGGAAAACTTCTTTTGGGCAGGAACGAATGCGGCTACCGGTGATCAGAACTTTGTCATCTATTCTTATCCTTATACAGACAAGGATACATTTACGAAGGAGTACTTCGTGCATAAGCGGGACTCTGTGATGAAAATCAACATTCCCGGTGCGAGCGAGGGCATGTACATGGAAACGGACTCGCTGATGACGGATGTGCGCCCTATCAGTGTGCAGGGTGAATATGCTTTGGAAGCCCGCGGCCTGTGGCGTGTGAAGGGTGACTATATGGGTGGTCCGTATGTGTCTCATGTCCGTTTGGATAAGGCTAATCAGCGCATTATCGTATCTGAAATATTTGTATACTCGCCCGATAAGATGAAACGTAACCTGGTGCGCCAGATGGAAGCGTCATTATATACGCTCAAATTGCCGGGAAGCAAACAGGAAGGAAACGAAATGCCTTTGGCTATAACAAAAAAAGATTCTATTAAAACAGAAAAATAAGAATGGAAGATAACAAAATAAGAATCGGCATAACTCAAGGAGATATAAACGGAGTGGGATATGAAGTGATTTTAAAGACCTTCTCGGATCCCACAATGCTGGAGTTATGCACTCCGATTATTTACGGTTCGCCCAAGGTGGCTGCCTATCATCGCAAATCACTGGACTTGCCGACGAATTTCAGTATTGTAAATTCTGCGTCCGAGGCTGCGCCGAATCGTTTGAGTGTTGTGAACTGTACGGATGATGAAGTGAAGGTTGAGTTCTCCAAACCCGACCCTGAGGCTGGCAAGGCCGCACTTGGCGCTTTGGAGAAAGCGATTGAGGAATACAAGGCAGGACTGATTGACGTTATTGTCACTGCTCCTATCAACAAACATACCATACAGTCGGAAGAGTTTTCTTTCCCCGGCCATACGGAGTATATTGAAGAGAAGCTGGGCAATGGCGGGAAGGCTTTGATGATTCTGATGAAAGACGATTTCCGGGTGGCATTGGTGACCGGGCATATTCCTGTAAGGGAGATTGCATCGACGCTTACCAAGGAACTGATACAGGAGAAGCTGGCGATCTTCAACCGCTCGTTGAAGCAGGACTTTGGCATAGGAGCGCCGCGCATTGCCGTACTTTCTCTGAATCCGCATGCCGGTGACGACGGTCTGTTGGGGACGGAGGAACAGGAGATAATTATTCCTGCCATTAAAGAACTGGCTGAAAAAGGTATGTTGTGTTACGGCCCTTATCCTGCCGACGGCTTTATGGGTTCCGGTAACTTTACCCATTTTGACGGTGTATTGGCAATGTATCACGACCAGGGACTCGCTCCATTCAAGGCATTGGCTATGGACGAAGGTGTGAACTATACTGCAGGACTTCCCGTAGTACGTACTTCTCCTGCGCATGGTACGGCCTACGATATTGCCGGAAAAGGACTTGCCTCTGAAGACTCGTTCCGCCAGGCTGTCTACGTGGCAATCGACGTGTTCCGTAACCGCCTGCGTGAAAAGGAGGCACATGCCAATCCTCTGCGGAAACAGTATTACGAGAGACGTGACGACAGTGATAAACTGAAACTCGATAGTGTAGAAGAAGATTTGTAGTATGACGAAAGCGGAAATACAACAAGTAAAATTACGTTTTGGCATCATTGGTAATAACGAGGCACTGATGCGTGCCATTGATATTGCCATTCAAGTAGCTCCTACCGATCTGTCGGTGCTGATTACCGGAGAGAGTGGTGTGGGTAAGGAGAGCTTCCCGCAGATTATACACCAGTACAGCCGGAGGAAGCATGGGCAATACATCGCCGTAAACTGTGGCGCTATTCCTGAAGGAACGATCGATTCGGAACTTTTCGGTCACGAGAAAGGCGCTTTTACCGGTGCTATCGGTGAACGGAAAGGGTACTTTGGAGAAGCGGACGGCGGAACGATTTTCCTTGATGAGGTAGGGGAGCTCCCTATGTCTACACAAGCGCGTCTGCTTCGTGTGCTCGAAACGGGCGAGTTCATCAAGGTGGGTTCCTCTAAGGTGGAGAAGACGAACGTGCGTATTGTGGCTGCCACTAATGTGAATTTTACACAGGCGATTGCCGACGGACGTTTCCGCGAAGACTTGTATTACCGTCTTAATACTGTGCCTATTCAGGTCCCGGCCCTGCGTGAACGTGGAGAGGATGTGGTGTTGCTGTTCCGCAAGTTCGCATCGGACTTTGCCGAGAAATACCGTATGCCTGCCATTCAGTTGACCGAGGATGCCAAACAGGTATTACTGGCATATGCATGGCCCGGTAACGTACGCCAACTGAAGAATATAACGGAGCAGATTTCTATCATTGAAACGAATCGAGAGATCAATGCTTCTATTTTGAAGAATTATTTGCCCGAACAGAGCAATTCGCAGCGTCTGCCCGCCCTGTTAGGCGCAAAGAACGAGGGGAAGAGTTTTGAGAGTGAACGCGAAATACTGTATCAGGTGCTTTTTGACATGCGTCAGGACGTTACCGAGTTGAAGAAACTGGTACACGAGATCATGACTGAACGCGCATCGGTGGGGAACCAGGCTGTAACGCCTGCCGCCTATTATACGCCTGCACCTGCCGTAGTGACCTCTGTGCCTGCCGCCGGAGTGCCCACCATAATACATCCTTCCGTAAAGTCTGCTCCTGAAATGGATGATGATATTCAAGATACGAAGGAGTACGTGGAGGAATCCCTCTCGCTGGACGAAGTGGAGAAGGAGATGATACGCAAGGCGCTTGAAAGGCATCATGGAAAACGCAAAAGTGCGGCTAAGGATCTGAACATATCAGAACGCACGCTATACAGAAAGATAAAAGAATATGGATTGGATTAAGAAAATAACACTGGCGGCAGCGTTAGCGGGCTTGGTGTGCGTAGTGTATTCCTGCCGCATCTCCATGGGACTTGCCCCGATCAGCTCTATTGATTATAGCAAAGTAAAGACTATCACGATTGCCGAATTTCCTAATCGTGCGGAATATGTGTATGCTCCCATGACTACGGAGTTCAACCAGAAACTCAAGGATATGTTTATCCAGCAGACCCGTCTGCAACTGGTGAACGCCAACGGCGATTTGGAAATAGACGGTGAGATAACAGGCTATAACCAGTATAACGAAGCTGTTGCCGCCGACGGCTTTTCTTCTAAAGTGAAGCTGACCATGACCGTTAATGTGCGCTATGTGAACAACACCAACCATGAGGAAGACTTTGAACAACAGTTCTCCGCTTTCCAGACTTACGACTCGTCCTTGTTGCTGACAGATGTGCAGGATGACTTGATAAGCAAGATGATAAAAGATATCACAGAACAAATATTTAACTCAACCGTAGCTAACTGGTAACCGAGGAATGACTTCTGCCTATTTGCAACAATGGATACAACATCCTGAAATGTTGAATAAGGACACTCTGTACGAGCTTCGTACGTTAGTGGCCCGGTATCCTTATTTCCAGTCACTCCGGTTGTTATATCTGAAGAACCTCTACCTGCTGCATGACATCACGTTTGGTGCGGAATTGCGTAAGGCTGTGCTGTATGTGGCGGACAGGCGTGTTTTGTTCTACCTGATAGAAGGCGACCGCTACACGCTGAAATCCCGAAAACCGTCTTTGCTTTCTTCCAAAGTGCTGGAAGAAGAGCCTAGTGTGGACCGTACGCTTTCTTTAATAGATGCTTTCTTGGCAACCATTCCTGAAGAACATTCTCAGGTTACGGAGTTGGACTATACAATGGACTACACCACTTACTTGTTGCAAGATGACGGGCAGTCGGATTCCGCACCGGACGACGGGCAGGAAGCGCCTAAACTGCGCGGGCATGAGCTGATAGACGGGTTCATCCGTAAGAGCGAATCGACAGAGTTGTCTGTGTTTGAGAGACCGGTGTATCTTGCGGAAGACTCCGGAGCTCCGGAAGAAGAAGACAGCTCTTTTGAAGAGGAGGAAACATCTTTCGAGGAAGAAGAGGAGGCTTCAATGTCTCTGCCGAAGCATGAAACGCCTCTTCCCGATGGAGACGGTGTCTATGAGGAACAGGCTGTGCAAGACGGTATGGACGATAGCTGTTTCACAGAAACTTTGGCTAAAATCTACGTAAAACAACGCAGATATGATAAAGCACTTGAAATTATTAAAAAATTAAGTTTGAATTATCCAAAAAAAAATGCTTACTTTGCAGACCAAATAAGATTTTTAGAGAAATTGATTATTAACGCTAAATCAAAATAACAAAATGTACTTATTATTAGTTATCTTAATGGTGATTGCATCCTTACTGATGTGCTTCATTGTGTTGATTCAGAATTCCAAAGGCGGTGGTCTGGCTTCGGGTTTCTCATCATCCAATCAAATCATGGGTGTACGCAAAACTACTGACTTTCTGGAAAAGGCAACATGGGGCCTCGCTGTGTTTTTGGTGGTGATGAGTGTTGCTTCTGCTTACGTCATTCCTTCTGCTTCTCATAAGGGCGGTGATGTAATTCTGGAACAGGCACAACAGGAAGAAAAAACAAATCCGTACAATATGCCCGTAGGTACGGCTGCTCCGCAAGCTGAAACTCCTGCCCCGGCAGTTGGCGATTCTGCAGCAAACTGATATTCGAGAAATACTGTAATTTCTTGACAGGCGGAATTGTACAATAAATATTGTGCAATTCTGCCTGTTTTTATTTTGGTGCCTGTTTTAAATTTTAAGGAGAAAGTTTAAGCACCCCCTGATATTTGGTTACTTTTGTAACCGGGTATTATCCGTTTGAAACTATAAACCATATTATAATATATTGTAATGACAACTACTGACAAAATTCACCAGACGCTACGCGACTCGGCAGGTATGCGCTGGTTGGTGTTACTGCTTTTAGCATTCGCCATGTTCTGTTCATATATCTTTATGGACATTCTTTCACCTATTAAAGACCTGATGCAGTCTACACGTGGCTGGGACTCAACTGCATTCGGTACGATGCAGGGTTCGGAGACGTTTCTGAATGTATTTGTGTTCTTCCTCATTTTCGCGGGTATTATCCTCGACAAAATGGGAGTGCGCTTCACTGCAATCCTTTCCGGGGCTGTGATGCTTGTCGGCGCCACCATTAACTGGTATGCGGTGACGGATGCTTTTCAGGGAAGCGGGCTTCAAACCTGGTTCACTAACAACCTGAACTATATTCCCGGTTTCGACGAATTGGGCATCTCTCCGTTTTATAGAGGCATGCCGGCATCGGCTAAGTTTGCGGCAATAGGTTTCATGATTTTTGGTTGTGGAGTCGAAATGGCAGGTATTACGGTGTCTCGCGGTATTGTCAAGTGGTTCAAAGGTCGTGAAATGGCTCTTGCCATGGGATCGGAAATGGCTCTTGCCCGTCTGGGAGTTGCTACTTGCATGATTTTCTCTCCGGTATTTGCTAAATTAGGAGGCGTTATCGACGTTTCCCGTTCGGTGGCGTTCGGCGTAGTTCTGCTGCTTATCGCACTTATCATGTTTATTGTTTACTTCTTCATGGATAGAAAGCTCGATGCGCAGACCGGTGAGGCTGAGGAGAAGGACGATCCGTTCAAGATCAGCGACCTCGGTACCATCCTTTCGAGCAGTGGTTTCTGGCTGGTGGCGCTCCTTTGTGTACTCTATTACTCCGCCATATTCCCGTTTCAAAAGTATGCTGTGAACATGCTGCAATGCAATCTGGTGTTCAATGAAGTACCTTCCGATTCTTTTTGGGCTACCAATACGGTGACGGTTCTCCAGTATTGCATTATGCTTGTTGTGGCAGGTGCTTCTTTTGCAAGTAACTTTATGAAGAAAGCGGGCATGAAATATGGTTTGCTCACTGTTGCCGGTGTTCTGCTGGCTGTTTTCTGCTATATGGGTTATATGCGCCAAAGTGCGGAAACTGTATTTGCCGTATTCCCTTTGCTTGCTGTGGGCATCACTCCGATACTTGGCAACTATGTCGACCATAAAGGCAAGGCGGCTTCGATGCTGATGGTCGGTTCCATGCTGCTTGTACTGTGTCACCTCACTTTCGCCTTTGTGCTTCCGGAGTTCAGGGATAATGCGATCGGAGGTATCATCGTGGCCTATCTTACCATATTGGTGCTTGGAGCAAGTTTCTCATTGGTTCCTGCTTCTTTGTGGCCCAGTGTTCCGAAGCTGGTTGACGCCAAAATCATAGGTAGTGCCTATGCGCTCATCTTCTGGGTTCAGAATATAGGTCTTTGGCTCTTTCCGCTTCTCATCGGGAAGGTGCTCGACAAGACTAATACGCAGCTTGTGGCTGATTTGAAAAACGGAGTGATCACTCCGGAAGAGGCTGCCGTTTCGTACGATTACACCGCACCGCTTGTGATGCTGGCTTGCCTTGGCATTGCCGCTTTGGTGCTGGGATTTATCCTTAAGATTGTTGACAAGAAGAAAGGGCTTGGTTTGGAAGAGCCCAATATTAAGGCTTGATAACGGCAATATGTCAGATACGAAAGAAAAAGTAAATCTGCTGGATGTCGTTCCCGTTCAATGCGGGCACATTACAACCGAGTGGGAGGGAGAGTGCGCAGTGCTTTCCTTCCCCCGGTTTAAATATGAGTGGATGCGTCGTTTCCTGTTGCCGAAAGGCATGTCGGCCGATATACATGTGAAGCTGGAGGAGCATGGCACTGCTGTGTGGCGTTTGATAGACGGACAGCGGACTGTGCAGGAAATAATCTCTTTGCTTGCCGGACACTTCCGGGATGATGACAACTATCCTTTCCGCGTCACGAAATATATTATGCAGTTACAAAAGGACGGATTTATCCAGCTTTCTTTTTAATTGTTTTCCCTGTCTACTTTTATCAGCCCGCCGGTGGCTGTATCGAACAATACTTTTATCGTAGAATTCTTATTGAATAATACGGGGGCAAGGTATTCTATCGTACCGAATTGCGTGATAGGCAGCTCACCGTCGAATACTTTCTTGTTGTTGCCGGTCAGCGTGATATGGGCACGTCCCGGAACGTTGTAGGCAATTCCGTCCACCTTCTTCTTTCCGTCGTCTTCCGGGATGGCAGGAGTTTTCATATCGGTTATGGTGATATAGTACGGTTCGCCTGCCAAGTCATCATTGGCCACTACCCCCAGCCGCTTGGAGAAGCGGAACGCTATTTCGTTGTTCATCTCTTTGGGCGTCAGGCGGATTGTAAAGGTTTTGGACTCTTCTTTCAGAGTACCGGAGAACATCTCTGTCATGGCACGTTCCTGCATATTCAGATTGTCGAGCATGATTTTGAGTTGCGCTCCGTCCTGCGGCATATTGTCTGCTTCGCCACGAAGCAGTGCGTTTTTGCTTTCGCGGATGTTGTAGATTTCTTTGGCTACCAGTTCCGCCATTTTTGCTCTGGAGCTTGCCATGAGTATTTCTTCAGTCAGAAATTTGCGCGGGTCTATGGCTTCTTGCGCAGCGGCGGTGATTTTGGTTGCCGGTATCGAACGGCTGCTAAGCGGCATGTTGATGGAACGTACAATGCCGTCTTCGGTAAGTTCTATTAGCGGAGCTACGGTCTTGTCTTTCAGTTTGACAAAGTATACATTATCTTTGTCGGGCAAGCCGATTACGCGTGTTTGCAGCTTGTCGATGGTCCAGTAGATATTCGGATCGGCCGAAACATCGTTCATGCGCAGGTAGCGGTCGGCATATTTGCAGAATTCTCCGGGCATATACGTATGTTTGGTGGCTTCCACCACAATTTCGATTTCGGTTTGGGGTAGGAGGTAAGTCACTCCATAGTCCTTGCCGCGCATTATACCGGTGGTGACATCTGTTTGGGCATAGGTGCTTGCAGCTATTAAAAGTCCGGCAAGACATATCATTTTTTTCTTCATACTTCTCCGTCAGTTTATAACAATGAGTTTGAAGAACAAAGTTAGCGAAGTTCTTTGTTCCCGGAAACTCATTTACGAAAGATTAACTAATGGCAGGCTCCTAAAGCAGGCTTCCTCATTCTTTCAGTGCTACTTCCGCTATTCATACGCGGTCATCATTCGGCGCAATACACAGGTTGCCGGAATTAATTCGGCATGTTTTTGGCGGTTTTCTTCGGATGTCGAAGATACGGAAGCTATAAATTTGCCGGGTAAAAATTAGAATACGGAAAATAATTCTTATCTTTGCCGCCACATAACTTCTGCGAGTTATAAATATCCGGGGTTGACTGGATTTGACAGCGGGCAGAAATGGTAAGTAAGCATGCAGTGCGTCGTTGATTTGCACTTAAATCTCAGTCTTCAAAATTTTATCTGGCGAAAGACAATTTGCTCTTGCTGCTTAATCGAATCATAGTAGATTAGCTTAATCCCGATACAAGGTGTTGGGACGAGACATCACTCGGAAGCTGTTGCTCCGAAGCGTTCCGGTAAAGTGGTGCAGTTACATCGGGGATAGTTCGTACTTGCCTCGGAGTGCGAATGAAACTTTAGAGGATAAGGTAACGGTTGATGGCTTTGGTTCTGCCGTTACACGAAAACTTAGGCAAAGATAAGCATGTAGAAAGCTTATGATTTCCTCGTTTGGACGAGGGTTCGATTCCCTCCAGCTCCACAGCTGCGATTAAATAGTCCTTGAATTTCAGTGATTCAGGGACTTTTCTTTTCATTAATGATTGATATTTTTATGGGATCATTCTTACGGTATTAGCAAAAAATATGCTTCCTTTGTGAAGTAAACCTAATGATAATCTGTGAATGGAACACCAAAAACACACTTCACTGAAAGATATGGCCCGGATACTTGGAGTATCTATTCCCACAGTGTCAAGAGCTTTGAAGGATAGCCCGGAAATCAGTCGTGAACTTTGTGCCAGGGCCAAGCAATTGGCGAGGGAGATGAACTATCGTCCCAATCCTTTTGCTATGAGCCTTCGGAAGAACACTCCGAGGATTATAGGGGTGGTAGTACCTGAAATTGTAACGCATTTCTTTTCTTCCATATTGAGTGGTATAGAGGATATGGCGATAGCTAATGGGTATTTTGTGATTATCGCTACTTCGCATGAGTTGTACGAACACGAGAAAAGAAATATAGAGAATCTGGTGAATATGCGTGTAGAGGGCATTATAGCGTGCCTGTCGCAGGAGACTACCGATTATCGTCATTTCACAACTCTGTCCGATATCAACATGCCGGTTGTTCTGTTTGATCGCGTCTGTTTGCCGGAACTCTTTTCCACTGTGGTGGCAGACGGGGTTCAGTCGGCTCAAAAAGCTACGCAGCATTTATTGGATAATGGAAGCAGGCGCATTGCATTCATTGGCGGGGCCAATCATCTGGACATAGTGAAACGGAGAAAGCATGGCTATTTGGAGGCGTTGCGCGAGAATAAGATACCTATTGAAAGGGAACTGGTGGTGTGCCGTAAGATTGATTATGAGGAAGGCAAGATTGCGACAGAAACATTATTGTCCCTTCCTGAGCCGCCTGATGCTATTCTTGCCATGAATGATACGTTGGCATTCGCGGCAATGGAAGTTATAAAGAGGCATGGGCTTCGTATTCCGCAAGACGTAGCTCTTATAGGATACACAGATGAGCAGCATGCTAATTATGTAGAGCCTAAGCTTTCGGCCATATCCCACCAAACCTATCTGATGGGTGAAACGGCCTGCCGTTTGCTCATCGAACAGATAAGGGGAGACAAAACGATCAAGCAGGTGGTTATTCCCACTCATTTGCAAATCAGGGAAAGCAGTGTGAAAAAATAATATGATCAGCCTTTCTTGTGAGATTTTGCGGCACATTCCGGACATAGTCCTTTCAGCACATAATTGATGCTGCTGAGGGTAAATCCCTCCGGCACTTGCACTACCGGGGTGGGGATGTTGTTGAAACAGAACGTTTTGTTGCATCCCTCACAGTGAAAATGGGTATGCAGGTCGTTGACCTCGCAGGAGCAACCGGCGCTGCAGACTGCATATTTGAAAGAGCCTGTCCCGTCGTCAATGCTGTGCACAAGATGGTGGGACAGGAAAAGGGTGATGGTGCGGAAAATGGAAGATTTATCCACCGTATCCAGTATCTTTTCCAAATCGAGCAGAGAGACGGAACGTCCTGCTTTCAGCATGGCTTGCAACACCAAGATACGTATGGCGGTGGGTTGTATCTCTCTTTTGGCCAATAGGTCTAAATAATCTTTTTCTTCCATAATGTGGTCCGGCTTTTCTTATTTTATCAGTTTCTGTATTCGGATAGCATTTACTATGGCAATGAGGGCTACGCCGACATCTGCAAAGACAGCCTCCCACAGGGTTGCCAATCCGCCGGCGCCTAAGATCAGCACCGATAACTTAACCCCGAACGTCAGCAAAATGTTCTGCCAGACCACCCGGTGCGTCTGCTTGCCCACACGAATGGCGGCAGCCACTTTGGAGGGTTGGTCGGTTTGGATTACCACATCGGCGGTTTCGATGGCGGCATCGCTGCCTAACCCACCCATTGCAATTCCCACGTGGCTGAGGGCAAGGACAGGAGCGTCGTTGATGCCGTCGCCGACAAAGGCTATCCGGTTATCCGCATCTTGCCGTAACTCCTCTATGTGTTCTACTTTCCCGTCAGGCAGAAGGTCGCCATAGGCTTGTGCCACTCCCAATTTCTGTGCAAAGTTAGTGACAATAGCCTGTTTGTCGCCCGATAATATCTGAATATTATTGATATTTAAGGCTTTCAGGTCTTCTATGGCTTTGTGTGCGTCTGCTTTCAGCGTGTCGGACAGCAGCAGATAGCCCGCATAAGTTGAGTTGATGGCACAGACTGCTATTGTATCGGCTATTTCGGATAGCTCTTGGGGATATTCCACTTTATATTTGGACAATAAGCGGGTGTTGCCAACGAGGACGTGCTGCCCGTCTATCATTGCTTCAAGGCCATGACCTGCGATTTCCGTAATGTCCGTTGCCGAAACAAGCGGTATCTGCCTTTGTCTGGCATAGCTTGTAATGGCTTTTGCTATGGGATGTGTACTGTTGCGTTCGGCGGAAGCGATGGCTCGTATCAGTTTTTCTTCGGACATGCCGGGGCGCGTGTGGCAGGACTGCACCTCGAATGTGCCTTGGGTCAGCGTGCCTGTCTTGTCGAATACCACCGTATTGATTCCGGTTATGGCATCCAGGTAGTTCCCTCCTTTGAACAGTATGCCCAAGCGGGATGCAGCGCCGATGCTACCGAAATATCCCAAAGGAATACTTACCACCAGAGCGCAAGGACATGAGATAACCAGGAACACAAGCGCCCGGTACAGCCAGTCGTTGAAAACGAATATGAACTGTGCATTCATCAATGAATAGAGGAAGGGCAACAGCACTATCAATAGGGCGAGCCCTGTTACAATCGGTGTATAGATACGTGCGAACTTGCGGATGAACAATTCGGCAGGCGCTTTGCGCTCGGATGCGTTCTGCACCAGCTCCAGTATGCGGGAGAGGGCGCTTTTCTCGAAGGGTTTCGTGACTTCCACCCTGACCACCTTGTCGGTGGCAATCATCCCGGCAAGCACTTCTTCACCTTTCCGGATGGTGCGCGGCACGCTTTCGCCTGTGAGGGCGGAGGTGTTGAATGAGGCGGCCTCACCCAGCATTTTCCCGTCCAGCGGAATACGTTCTCCGGTTTTCACTTCGATAATCTCGCCTACCTGTACGTTGCGGGGCGATTCGGTAACGGCTGCGTTGTCTCTGATGACTGTCGCTGTCTCCGGACGGACATCCAGCAGTGCGCCGATGTTCCGCTTTGCCTTGTTGACAGCCTTGTTTTGGAATAGCTCTCCCAGTGAGTAGAACAGCATTACAGCTACGCCTTCCGGATATTCCTTAATGTAGAAAGCCCCTAAAGTGGCGACGGACATCAGTGTGAACTCACTGAAAATGTCCTTTTGCAGAATACTTTCCCAAGCCTCTTTCAGGACGGGCAATCCTACGGGCAGGTATGCCAGTGAGTACCAGACAAAGGTAACGGTTCCGTTCTTGAAGAATTCCGTATTTGCCATGCTCAGGGCTATTCCGCTGAAAAGAATGACGGATGAGAGCAATATTCTCCAGTATTCCTTAAAGAAGCCGGTTTTTTCCGGCACACTCTTGGGCTGTGCATTGTCATGCGCACAGCAACATGTACAACTATGATGTCCCATACTGCCTTTATTTTTAATGCAAAGATAGGGAATAGGGAATGCAACCAAGTTGCAAAGTTATTTTTTTGTAGGGGAGCGGTTTCAGATTGCCAGTATCTTCTTTTCCCGTTCCAGATCCTTTTCGTTGAGTGAAGGAGAGGGAACGGAGCACGTTTTGATATAGTCGCCCGGTTGGCAGGTATAATTATAATAAGGTATTTGTTCTTCCGTCAGTTCTTCTTTAGGGATAATAGCCCCTTTCAATTCCAGAAAGTCATCCATGTTGGTACTGTCTGAGTGCTTGATAAAGATAATTCTTCGTGCTATCGGATTGCGGTTGTAATCCAGGCAGAGATAGAGCCCCTTGAGCATGTGGGGAAAATCGTACATAGGCAGTTGCAGGTAGATAGTGAAGAGTGCCATTTGCGGGGATTCCCGTTCGTTGAACATAATATAAGAGCTTTGATGATTGCTGAAAATGCCTGTTCCGAAATGAGTGGTATTGTAGGCGCTCATGTGCACAACTTTAATATAGTCGTTGTTTTCGGAAGTCGTGATGAGGTAGGGCTCTACTTTCAAAGCGTTGGTTGAGGAAGAAAGACTGTAACTGATGTATATGCCGCTGTAATTGTATGCGTCCTGCACCGAGCGGTTCATTTCTTCTGACATCATGTCCAAAAAGGGATTTCCTTTCTGTCCGGTGGTTATTGCGGGTTCCAGTTCGTATAGCCGTTCCTTTAGTTCTTTCAAATTGCCGATAAAGCGTTTTCTGGATACATTGTTTACTTGCGACAGGGCGTAGTCTAATGCTTCCTCCTCATTATTTCCCTTATTGATGCAGCTGATGTAAGTGGGCAGCACGCTTGAGTAGAGTGAAGATAGTACACTTGCTGCCATATTGATATGGTCGGCTATTTCTTTCATTTTTACGCCTTTGTTGCGTAGGTATTCGATGCGCTTGTATATTTCCGGCAGTTCGTTCATATTGTTGTGCGATAATGCTGTTCACTTAAAATATCGGCAAAGGAACCTACATGATGTTACACTTTTATTACATTAACATTGCATTAATGTTATATTATAAAACGTTGATTTTATGAATGTTATTAATAATGGAAATTCATTTTTACTATTAAAAGGCTGTTTTACCTTTGCCGCTGAAATCAAAAATGAGATGAATATTATGAATATGATAACCGACAAAAAAGATTGTATTGTTTCTAATAAGAAATTGTCTGATGCCCTGTTTATTCTTTGGGCAGGCGGAGCGGCGTTACTTTCTTATTCTTTGGTATATGCATTGCGCAAGCCGTTTACTGCCGCGACTTTTGACGGGCTCGACTTTTTCGGCATGGATTATAAGACTGCAACCAGTATTGTCCAGATATCCGGTTATTTTATTTCGAAGCTGATAGGCATCAAGGTTATCTCCGAACTGAAGAAGGAGAACCGGCTGAAGTTTATCATCTTTTCGGTGGTAGCTGCGGAGCTTTCCCTCGTTCTTTTCGGGGTGCTTCCGCAACCTTTTAATGTGTTTGCCTTATTTTTCAACGGACTTTCTTTGGGGTGCATGTGGGGAGTGATTTTCGGTTTTCTGGAGGGGAGGCGCCTGACGGGACTGCTGGCAAGCCTGATGGGACTGAGCATCGCTATCAGTTCAGGAACGGCAAAGTCCATCGGGCTTTTCGTTATGGATAGTATGCATATCAGTGAATTCTGGATGCCTGCTTTTATCGGTGCGTTTGCTTTTCCGCTGTTATCATTTTTAGGGTGGCTGATGACGAAAATGCCCCAGCCTACACAAGCTGATAAGGAATTGTGTACGGAACGGGTTACGTTGGACAGCAAAGCCCGGCTGAATTTGTTCAGGAGCTTTATGCCTGTGCTGGTCATGCTGTTCTTTGCCAATTTGTTTATCACTGTATTGCAGGATATCAAGGAGGATTTTCTGGTGAAGATACTTGATGTTGATGCCGCGGGACTTTCTTCATGGGCATTTGCTAAGGTGGATGCGGCAGTAACGTTCATAATCCTGTGCATGTTCGGGCTGATATCGGTGGTGCGGAGTAATATTAAAGTGCTATGTCTCTTGCTGGGGCTGGTTACCTGCGGTACGGCTGCGTTGAGCTTTATGGCTTTCAATTATTCCACTTTGCAGTTGTCGTCCATGACGTGGCTGTTTCTCCAAAGCCTGTCGCTCTACACTGTCTATCTTAGTTTCCAGACACTTTTTTTCGAGCGTTTCATTGCTTGTTTCAAAATAAAAGGGAATGTAGGCTTCTTCATTATTACGCTCGATTTTATCGGTTATACGGGTACGGTGGTTGTATTGGTGTTTAAGGAATTCTTTAGTCCCGCCATAAACTGGCTCGACTTTTACAACCTGATGTCCGGTTATGTAGGCATAGTGTGCAGTGTGGCCTTTATCGGTTCGGCGGTTTATTTGATACAACGTTATCGTCGTGAGAGATATACCGGCATTTCCATAGAAAAGCTTGATGAGCCTCATGTGACGGACGGTTTGCCGGGCAAGCGTATTTCGCTGGGACTTCTTCCGGATATGGCAAAATAATCAGACAGGAAAATTGACAGTATAAAATATAGATTATGAAAAAGATTGAATGTATCATTATGGATTGGGCAGGTACGGCAGTCGATTACGGCTGTTTTGCTCCGGTTGCCGCTTTTGTTGAGAGTTTTAATAGGATAGGTATTCCGGTGACCGCTGCCGAAACGCGTGCCCACATGGGACTGACCAAAGTGGAGGAAATACGTGCATTGTTCAGTATCGACCGCGTAAGAAACGAGTTTGAGGAGAAATACGGGCGTTCGTATAATGAAGAGGATGTGCAAGCGCGCTATGAAGATTTTCAGCGTGTATTGTTTGCATCGCTGGAAGATTACACGAACCCTATTCCCGGTGTTGTTGAAACAATATCCCAATTGCGTGCGCAGGGCATTAAAGTCGGCTCCACTACCGGTTATAACCGCGCCATGATGGATGTTGTTCGGCCGGCTGCCGCAGCCCGCGGATATGTGGTTGACAACTGCGTAACGCCCGACGGACTCCCTGCCGGACGTCCTGCTCCTTATATGATTTATAAAAATATGACGGAACTTGGGATTCCTTCAGTGGACTGTGTCGTGAAATTCGGTGATACGATTGCCGACATTAAAGAAGGCGTGAATGCTAAAGTATGGACGGTAGGCGTAGTGCTTGGCAGCAACGAGCTGGGGCTGACGCAGGAGGAGGTGAAGGCTTTGCCCGTTGCCGGGTTGGCAGCCCTCAAACAGGATGTCCGTAATCGTATGCTGGCTGCCGGAGCGCATTATGTGGTGGAATCCATTGAAGAACTTCCGGCTGTGATAGAAGATATTAATAACTTTAAAATATAAAGAAAATGAAACCTTACATTTTATTAACGCCCGGTCCTCTCACTACTTCTGAAACTGTAAAAGAAGCCATGCTCACCGACTGGTGCACATGGGATGCAGACTATAACGTAGGCATTGTAGAGGAAATTCGCAAATCTCTTGTCGGACTTGCCACGAAGCAGACCGATGAATATACTTCCATCCTTCTGCAGGGTAGCGGAACATATTGTGTGGAAGCCGTTATCGGAAGCACTATCAAGCCGGGGGACAAGCTTCTTATTTTGAGTAATGGAGCCTATGGTGACCGCATGGGAAATATAGCCGAATATCATGGCATCAACTATGATATGTTGGCTTTTGATGAGACGGAGCAGGTGTCTGTCGGCTATGTAGATGATTACTTGGCGCATAATGCGGAGATTACGCATGTAGCGGTTGTGCATTGTGAAACTACGACCGGGGTGCTGAATCCGTTGGAGGAGATTGCCCATATTGTGAAAATGCATGGCAAAAAGCTGATTGTGGATGCCATGAGCAGTTTTGGCGGTGTGCCTTTGGATGTGCGGGAACTGGGCATTGATTTCCTTATCAGCAGTGCCAACAAGTGTATCCAGGGAGTGCCGGGATTCGGCTTTATCATTGCCCGCAAGTCGGAGTTGATGCATTGTAAAGGCGTTTCCAAATCCCTCTCACTCGATATTTACGATCAGTGGGAAGTCATGGAAAAAGGGCATGGAAAGTGGCGTTTTACATCTCCTACCCATGTTGTGAGAGCTTTTAAGCAGGCTGTGGATGAATTGAAAGAAGAAGGGGGAGTGGATGCACGCTACAAAAGATACTGTGAGAACCACGACGTATTGGTAAGCGGTATGCGTTCACTTGGCTTCAAGACTTTGCTTTCTGATGAAATACAGTCTCCCGTTATCACTTCTTTTCTTTATCCAAATGTAGATTTTGATTTCAAGTCGTTTTATGGACAGCTTAAAGAAAGAGGGTTCGTGATTTATCCGGGCAAGATTTCGCAGGCGGATACTTTCCGCATAGGCAATATAGGGGATGTGTATCCGGAAGATTTCAGTAAGCTGATTGAAGTGATCGGGGAGTGCAAATACTGATTGGAAAGCATCTTGAAGGAGGGTTTCAGCCATGTGCGGAAGCCCTCCTTTTTTTGTATACGGGAGGTTTCCGGCGGGAGAGTGAGGTATTCGTAGATAAAAGGCGGGCTTCATGCGGTGCCGGGCAACAATTATAGGATGTCAATCGTTGTTGAGTTGAGAAAAAAAATATATCTTTGTTCGTAGAATTAGGTATTCATGAAGATTTTGAACCCGATTACGAACTTAAATTTATCTTTATGAAACGATTCTTCCTTTTTTCCGCTTTGGCTGTATGCTTGGCGTTGGCAGGATGTAATGAACGTCAGGAACATTCCTTATCTTCTGTTGCACAGATGCCTGTATCTGCCGACACCGTTGTGCCCGTAGTGGAACTCCCCCGAAAAGAGAAGCTGTTGACGGCGGATGATGTGACGCTTACCAAAGATTTGCTTTATGACACTTATACGCTGGAAGACACCTATCCGTATAAGGATACGGTGCGCTCCTTCAAGTGGGATGTGATTCGCAACTGTCTGGCTTATATTGAGAACATGCAACGGGACTCTGTGCAGTGGGTGGTGTTGCAGAATTATAAGAATATGAACCGGGAGGCTCCTTTGGTGCGTAATTTCGTGCGTAACACTTACCGTCGCGTGGCGGATACGCTCGGAGTGGAGCGTTATCAATCCGTTCCTCTGTACCTGCCGGGCGATACACTGGTTCCCGAACGTTATGGCAGGGACGGGACATTGGCCTGTCTGCGGGGAATGGAGGGCAGCTTCGACCGTATCTTCCCCATTACTTTGGAAGATGAATGGCTGGTTCCCCGCCGCTATCTGAAACGGTTGGACGATAGTACCGCCTTTAATCACGTGGTGTTCGTAGACCGTCTGGACCAGAACATCACTACGCTGGAACGTGTGGACAAGGGACACTGGAAAATCCGTAGCATGAATCCCGCCACTACGGGGAGGCATGCACCGCCATATGCGCAGGAAACCCCGCTGGGCATGTATCTGCTCCAACAAAAGAAGTCGCGCATGGTCTTTCTGAAAGACGGTTCTGCGGCGACGGGAGGATATGCGCCTTATGCCAGCCGTTTCACCAATGGGGCCTACATTCATGGAGTGCCGGTGAACGTTCCGCGTACGGAGATGATTGAATATAGCTGGTCGCTGGGCACCACGCCGCGCTCGCACATGTGTGTGCGCAATGCCACCTCACACGCTAAATTCATCTTCGACTGGGCGCCGGAGGAGCGTTCTTTAGTAGTTGTTATCGAATAGTACCTTCCTTTTTAACTATCTGTGTGATAGTGATGTGGATGAAAACTGCTAACTTTGTCGCCGGTATTTTTCAGGTAGGATACTTATGTTGCGATTTTGCTTGTCCTTTTTACTCTTGTTTTTTCCCTGTTTCCTGTTTTTTGGAAACAGGTATTCTGCCGATGTGCCGGACCGGAAGGATGTTGCGTTGGCGGTGGAGGCTGCCGCATGTGCCCAGCTGTACCGCACCATGCAGCTGGAAGGCATAGTGGGGTGGGATGCTTTCCGTCAGGCAGTAACGGGTTATTATAAAATAGCAGGCCGCAAACGGGATGTGCTGACACTGATCGATTTCTCCCGCCCATCCACCGAGAAGCGCCTTTTTGTGTTCGACATGAAACAGCACAGGCTATTGTTCTCCTCCGTTGTGTCGCATGGGAAGAACAGCGGCGGGGTGTATGCCACTTCTTTCTCCAACGAATACGGCTCTTATAAAAGTTCCTTAGGTTTCTACCTGACGGAGACCACCTATCAGGGAAAAAACGGTTACTCCCTCATCCTCAATGGGCTGGAAAGGGGCATCAACGACCGCGCCCGCGAACGTGCCATTGTGATGCATGGAGCTGCCTATGCCGACCCTTCGGTTGTGGGCAAAGGCGGACGTCTGGGACGCAGCTTCGGCTGTCCGGCTGTTCCGCAGAAACTCACCCGCCCCATCATCGACGCCATCAAGGGAGGAAGCGTGATGTATATCTATGCCGAAACTCCCGACTATCTGGCGCACAGTTCCGTACTTTCCGGATATCGGGCATAAAACTGCTTTTGTAAAGTGCTGAGTGACAATAGGGTCATAGTCCCACTATTTTTTATAGTGTGGGAACTATGTTCCCAATACAATTGAATCATGCTCCCAATACGACTGAACTATATTCCCAATAGGGCTGAATTGTGTTCCCAATATAGTGGAATCATATATCCTGTTTGAATCATCGGTTTGCATTATAATAATTATAAATTCTTGCATATAAAAGTTGTTTTTATATCTTTGCAATGATTTCAGGCGCTTAATGCGTTAAGGTCTGGAAGGTGTTTTTATTAGTAAAGAAAGGGCGTTAAGAATATTATCTTGCACTGAAACCTGAACAATTTCATTCTTCAAGGATAATAAACGGAGACGCTCATGTCAGAGTTATATATCTGCCCCATGCGTAGGGGGAGTTTATATATCGTTTGGCGTGGGCTATTGTTTATTATTTGGAGAAGGGCAGTTCAGGGCCTCAGTGTAATAATATTCAATAGTTCCCACGCCACTTGTTTATAATTGCATCAGCAGGGGACGGGATGCATTAATAATTTAATAGTATGAAGAAACATGTGTTGTTAATGATTATGGTGCTTATGTCCCTGAATGTGGTGGCGCAGGAGATGGAAGAGTTTGATAGAATGTCGGCTTTTCCTGTAACTAATGTAGTTTCTGGAACGAAGAAAAAATGTATGTACATAAATGGAATGGAACCTTATTCTTCAATGGACATGATGGGAATAAAGTCGGGAGATTTATTAGTGGCATATGATGATACAATCGCTACTATCTACCGGGCAGGTGGAATAAAGCTGCGTCTTAAAGATATACAGTGTGTTCAAGTGGAGAAAGGGCGTTATCTCACAGAACTGGAAGTTATGGATTGGGGGAAAACAAAGTATGGGCATGTTGCGCATATGACGTGGGACGATAATCCTTTTATATATTCGAAAACTCAAGTCTATTCAGATCCTGAAGTCTCTTTATATGATTATGCGACATTTGATTTTGAGTTTACAGAGAATAATACAATTCAGCAAAAAGAGATTGCTGGAATTATAGAAAAGAAGTTGATTGGGAAAAATCTGAAAAGGGATAAGGAGAATCCGGATATTCTGATTTTTATTAATTATTTCTCGGATAAACGTGAAAACTATACACCGCCTACACAGGAAATTGTGACCCGCTATAAATATGGATATGAAATTGGTTCCGGGTGGGGAACCCGTCAATATGTGGAATCACAGACAAGAGGAGGATATACGGATATTTTTTATTTAATCAAATTCACCATAACAATGCTTGATGCGGAGAAAGTGAGGAATGGCAGTAAAGTAACCCCTGTTATTTGGAACGCTGATTTTGAACTGCCGGATTTTAATACTATTCCACCGTTAAATTGGTTTTGTAATGCTGTGTCTGAATTTATGTTTTGTCAATTTCCAATAGTTCATCAATATAATCAGACCATCAAAAAGAGAAAATATCTGCAAGCGATAGGCGTACTTTTTGAAAGGAAGAAGCCTAAGAGATTTTATCATGTATTGAAAGGATCTCCGGCAGAGAAGGCTGGAATAGAGGCTGGAGACGAGTTTGTAAAATATCTTGGTAAAGCTGATTACGATGATGACCTGACCGCTACTTTCGATATGCTTATTAAGCGCAAGAACGGTAAGGAAGAAACGATTCATTTTGATAATGTTAAAAGCTATGAGGTTTTGGATATTCAGTAGTCGGCTTCGTCTGCGACATTGCTGCGGATAAATAAAAATTAGTGTATCTTTGCGTCGGTAGTTAGCTGGAGATGACCGGACGGAAGATTATACATATTGATATGGACGCCTTCTACGCATCCGTAGAACAGCGCGACAATCCCGAACTGCGTGGTAAGCCGGTGGCGGTGGGACATGCGGAAGAGCGGGGCGTGGTAGCTGCTGCCAGCTATGAAGCCCGCCGGTTCGGGGTGCGTTCGGCGATGTCGTCGCAGAAGGCGAAGCGGCTGTGTCCGCAGCTGGTCTTCATTCCGGGGCGCATGGATGTGTATAAGTCGGTATCCCGCCAGATACATGAGATTTTCCATGAATATACGGATGTCATAGAACCGATCTCTTTGGATGAGGCTTTCTTGGATGTGACGGAAAACAAGCCCGGCATTCCTTTGGCTGTGGACATAGCCAAAGAAATCAAGCGGAAAGTGCGCGAGCGGCTGAGTCTGGTGGCTTCTGCCGGGGTTTCCTATAACAAGTTTCTTGCCAAAATAGCGTCCGATTATCGTAAACCGGACGGCTTATGCACTATTCATCCCGATCAGGCTTTGGAGTTTATAGCTCGTTTGCCGATAGAGAGTTTTTGGGGAGTGGGCCCGGTGACGGCAAAGAAGATGCATGCCTTGGGAATACACAATGGCGAACAGCTTCGCGCCTGTTCGCAGGCAATGCTGATGCGTGAGTTTGGGAAAGTGGGAGGTGTTTATTATGATTTTGCCAGGGGGATTGATCTTCGTCCGGTAGAGGCAGTGCGTGTCCGCAAGTCTGTCGGGTGCGAGCATACCCTGGAAAAGGACATCAACCGCCGGGCATCGGTCATTATCGAACTGTATCATGCGGCGGTGGAACTGGTGGGACGTTTGGAGCATAAGAATTTCCGGGGAAATACGCTGACGCTGAAAATCAAGTTCCATGATTTCAGTCAGATCACCCGCAGCATTACGCAATCCGGGGAGCTGACCACGCTCGATGCCATTCTTCCATTGGCAAAGCAACTGTTGAAGGAAGTGGACTACGAGCATCATCCCATCCGGCTGATAGGCCTTTCGGTCTCCAATCCTCGTGAAGAAAACGATGAAAAAGGCGTTTGGGAACAACTGAGTTTTGAATTTAGGGACTGGGAATTTGATAAATAAGCGGAAAAGAATGTTATATTTGTACCGAACATAAAAAAATGATGCAATGGGTTGTCTAATGAATGTCTTGTGGCTGGTGTTTGGCGGCATCTTTACTGCCGTAGAGTACATGATAGCCAGTTTGTTGATGATGATTACAATCGTGGGAATTCCTTTCGGCATGCAGACCATGAAAATGGCGGGGCTTGCTTTGTGGCCTTTCGGCAAGGATGTGCGCAGTGGCGACCGTTCAAGCGGATGCCTTTACATTCTGATGAATGTATTGTGGATTTTTCTGGGAGGAATATGGATTTGCCTTTCGCATTTAGGATTCGGAATATTGCTGTGCATCACTATAATCGGTATTCCTTTCGGCATGCAGCATTTTAAGCTTGCAGCTCTGGCACTGGCTCCTTTCGGAAAGGACATCGTGACGGTGTAGGTATGCCGGCCCCGCACAGGCGGGAGAACTGTAAAAGAAGAGGGCAGGAAACTGAAAAATTTCCTGCCCTCGTTCATTTTATTTAAAGGTGTAATTTACATGGTTATGGAGGCTTGCTTTGCAAGCAGTTTTTGCAGTCTGCCGTTCAGTGTTTGGCACATAGCTCCGTTGCCCATTGCCTGATAGCGTTTGATACGGTACTGTAACATAAAAATCTCATTAGAACTCTTTTTCATAATCTTCTTCTTTTTTTGCCTTCCGCGTTTCGGAAAGCTGTTAAACATCTTTTATTGTTTTCTCTATTATCAACGCTGCAAAGATACGAATTATTTATGAAAATACATGTTGTACAACATAAAAATATTCATAATAGGTCAATTATAGGGTAAAAATACGTAGTTTTGCCTCCGGTATTACAAAACGGTTACATTCGGGAGGAATATGATGAATAAATTGGTCTCACTTTTGCGAAGCCCTTATCCGGTGCTGTTTCAGCGGTGGAAATCGGTAGTTATACCTTCGGCCATTGTGGCCTTTATACTCTATGCGTTCCAGCCGTTTGGCATCTCCTTGAAAGAAGGAAGCAAGTTGGGGATAGCCATAGGGTCGGGGGGCATTACGGCGGGAGCGTCTGTCATCTGCCATTATTTGCTGCCGGCACTGTTTCCTTCTTACTATAAAGAGCAGCATTGGACGCTGGGCAAATATGTCTTGGACCTGCTTCTGCTCTTCTTTCTGATAGCGGTGGGGTTATGGCTTTATATATCGTGGCTGAGCGGCATAGGGATGAATGGCTCATTGTTCCTCTTGGTATGCACGTGGGTGATGATTCTGGCTCCTTTCCCGCTTGTCTTTTGCCTGATATGGAACCGGAATATGGTGTTGGCGCGCAATCTGAAGGAAGCGGCCGAAATAAACTCTTTCCTGCCGAGGAAGATGTCTGCGGAGGGTGGCGGAAGCTCTCCCGAAAAGAAAGAAGGAGACACAGGCAGGCTGGTCTTTTCCGGCGGGACAAAGGATGTGCTGGAGGTGAGCGATTGTGATTTCCTTTATGCGGAGGCCGAGGGAAATTATGTGAGGGTGGTTTTTGCTGCTGCCGGAGATGGGAAACCGGTGCGGAAGTTGCTGCGTATAACGATGAAGCAGGCGGAGGAGACCGTTGCACGTTGTCCCCTCATCATCCGTTGCCATCGCGCTTTTCTGGTCAATGTGCAGAAGGTGGTGGAAGTGTATGGAAACTCGCAGGGATGCCGCCTGAGGCTGGGAGGCTGCCGGGAGGAAGTACCCGTATCCAGAGCCTGTGTGAAGCAGGTGAAAGCCCTGATAGAAGATAGGGTGTAGGTTTTGTTATTCGTCACAGAAATACGCTGTTTGTCACAGGGCACAAGCGTTTTGTCACATATCCGGGCGGTCTGTCCCGGATATTTTTTTGCTTCTGATTCTTCATTTATGTTTGTTGCCGAAAACAAAAAAGTAGAATCAGAAATAGAAAAACGGAATGAAGCGGAAAACATTTTTTTCAGTATTGGGAGCCTTGTTGATCTTACAGTCTGCCGCAGCGCAGAAAGCGGTACTTGATACCGTATATCTCCAATTGAATCTCGACAGTGTAGGTCTGGACGAGGTGGTGGTGAAAGGCCGCAGGACACCGGTAGCCAACAGCCGCTGGAGCGATATGACTCCGGTGGATCTGGTTACGGTGGGAGGCGCCAACGGTGACCTGTACAAAGCGTTGCAGATATTGCCGGGCACGCAGGTGCAGGGCGAAACCGGGGAACTGCTGGTGAGGGGAGGTAGCAGCTACGAAACCCAGACCTACATAGACGGTATGCATGTGCTGAATCCCTATACCTCGAACGGGATAAACACTCCGGCGCGCAGCCGTTACTCCACGTTTATGTTCAGCGGTGTCAATCTGGCTTCCGGAGGCGCCCCGCTGGAGTATGGGGAGGCGCTTTCGGCGGTGCTGCCTTTGGAGACGAAAGATCACAGCGACATCAATAAGCTGGGAATGAACTTCTCCTCTGTCGGTTTGGGCGGAGGAGGTACGGGGACTTTCGACAAAGGATCTTTGTCTGTCGATTTGAATTATCAGAACCTGAAGTATTACGATAAGGTTTATTCCGGAAGGCTTGATTTCGAGAAGCCTTATCGCCTGTTTGCCGGAGCTGCCCAGTTTCGCTATGCTCCCGGCAGCGCAACGCTTTTGAAGGTCTATGCGCAATACGACCGGACGGATTTCTCTACTTACGAAGGAGGCGAGCGCCGCCTGTTCGGGCTGGGCGAGGACAATGTTTATGTCAATGCTACCTTGCGCCATCGTACAACTGCCGAATGGGACTGGTTTGCGGGAGCTGCTTTTTCCTATTATGAGGAGAAAATAAACGGTGCGGCTCTGGCGGGGGATGATTGGCTGGAACGCCAGCAGGAACTGCACCTCAAGCTGAAGACCTTTAAACGCTTTTCATCCCTACTGCGTTTTGACATGGGACTTGAAAGCTATATCCGCCATTATGCAAACCACTATCTGCTGCCCGGAATCAAGGACTATAACCGCATGTCGCCTACAATCAGCGCCGGATTTTTCTCGGCAACTTATTATCCGGTGGAGCAGTTGAAGGCGGAGCTTTCTTTCCGTACGGAATATACCTCCTTGAACCGGAAAGTGAATTTCTCTCCTCGTTTGGCATTGAACTATTACTGGGGAGATGTAGTGCTGTCTGCCACTGCAGGACGTTATACGCAGTTGCCGGAGAACAACTGGCTGGCACGCCGGCATGAATTGCTCTCCGAGGTATGTGTGCAGTATAACTTAGGCGCCCAATATAGCAATGAAGGACGTCTCTACAAAGCCGAACTCTATTATAAGGATTATGCCCGGCTGGCGTTGGAGGAAACCGCTGCCGATACGGGGACGGCAGTTCTGACTTCCAATGGATACGGCCATAGCAAAGGCATTGACTTGTTTTTTCGTGACCGTTCCTTGTTCAGGAATCTGGAATATCAGTTGTCTTATACCTATAATATATCCAAACGTAAATATCAGAAATACCCGGAACTGACCACTCCCCAGTATGCCACGCGCCATAATGCGGCAGCTGTGTTGAAGTACGCCCTGCCGGGCCTGCACTCCATTGTCAGTCTGACGAACCGATTCAGCAGCGGACGCCCCTACCACAACCCTGCACTGCCGGGCCTGATGAATGACGAGGTAAAACCCTATAACAGCCTTGATGTGGGAATCACTTATCTGGCAAGCAAAAAAGTGATTGTCCATGCCTCCGCAACCAATATTCTGGCGCGGAAAAACGAGTTTGGAAAGATTGACAATAAAGCGGTTCTGGCATCCTCCGATCATTTTTTCTATGTGGGCGTCTACATCACTTTGGGAAAGAAAGCGGCCTACGATGTATCTAACTTCTAATTGATGATTCTAAAACAATTTGACTTATAACTCTTTAAAATGCAGTGATAATGAAAACAATGATTATTCTTTTTGTACTGGCGTGGCAAGGAGCAGCCGGACTGCTGTTTGCTCAGAAACTGACCCTCGAAGTACGTGGTTTCGAAGCGATAAAAGGACGGCTTAATGTTGCCTTTTATCATTCGCAGGAAACGTTTATGAAAGAACCGCTGGCCACTTTCAGAGTAGATGTGGTGGCGCCGACTCTCTCCATTCCTTGCAAAGGGCTTCCGGCCGGTGCCTATGCCGTCGCCCTTTTTCAGGATGAGAACGGGAACGATAAGCTGGACACCACCGCCTTTGGCGCTCCTACGGAGAAATATGGTTTCAGCAATGATGCCAGAGGGGTGATGGGGCCTCCAAGCTACGATAAATGTGTTTTCTATTTTACCCAAGATACGACTTTGGTGGTGCACGTGAAGTAGGCATGCAGGAGCCTGCCGGCTTTCTCATCAAAAAAGGAAGGGAGGTGAAACTTTTATGAGGGAAATGAGGCGGACTCTGAATATAATCCCTATTTTTGTAGTCCAACCTTAATAATACATTTTATGAGACGGACTACACAACTTTTCGGCGTTTTGGGGCTGGTACTTCTCTTGGCAGCTTGCAGTGAGCCGCATTTTATGACGGATACTTCCTATCGCCGTCGGGTGGAGCAGGATTTTCTGCAAAAGCAGGCTTTGATGACGCAAGGCGGCTTTTTCTCGATATTCAACTCGGATCTGCCGGTTTACGAACGTGAGGCGCTGGAGTTTCTTTATGCCTATATGCCTCTGGCCGATATTACGGATTATCCCGGAGAGTTTCATTTAATGAATGTGCGTGCTTCCCGGCGGGCTGCCGGCGAAATGCCTTGGGGGAGGGATATTCCCGAAGATGTATTCCGGCATTTTGTTCTGCCGGTGCGTGTGAACAACGAGCATCTGGACAGCGCGCGTGTCGTCTTCTACGAGGAATTGAAAGACCGGGTGAAATCTCTTTCTTTGCAGGATGCCATTTTGGAAGTGAATCACTGGTGCCATGAGAAGGCTGTCTATAAACCTTCCGATGCCCGTACAAGCTCTCCTTTGGCAACGGTACGTACCGCCTACGGCCGTTGTGGCGAGGAGTCCACATTGCTGGTGGCGGCACTCCGTTCGGTAGGTATTCCGGCGCGGCAGGTCTATACGCCCCGTTGGGCGCATACCGATGACAACCATGCCTGGGTAGAAGCGTGGGCAGGTGGGAAGTGGTATTTTCTGGGTGCTTGCGAACCCGAACCGGTGCTTAATCTCGGTTGGTTCAATGCGCCCGCCAGCCGGGGCATGTTGATGCATACAAAAGTGTTCGGGCGCTATGAGGGAACGGAAGAGGTGATGTCTGTTACTCCCAACTACACCGAAATCAATGTGATTGATAATTATGCACCCACAGCAAAAGCTTCTGTAACCGTTGTGGATGCGGATGGAAAGCCCGTAGATAATGCCTGCGTGGAGTTCAAACTTTACAACTACGCGGAATTTTATACGGTTGCTGTCAAGCACACCGACGCCAACGGCACTTGCGGACTGACAGCCGGGAAAGGAGATATGCTGGTGTGGGCTTCCAAGGACGGACGTTTCGGGTTTGCCAAACTTTCCTTCGGCAAGCAGCAGGAACTGACGGTGTGCCTTGACAAAAAAGAGGGGGACACATTCACCGTAGATATAGATATTGTACCGCCACCGGAAACAGCCAACCTGCCCGAAGTTACGCCGGAACAGCGTGCGGAGAACGACCGCAGGCTGGCGCAGGAGGATTCTATACGCAATGCTTATACGGCAACGTTCATGACGGAAGATGAGGCTGCCGGTTTTGTACGTTCTTTAGGCGTGAGTTTGAATGTGCATGAAGTGGAGCAGGCTGTGAAATATTTGGTGGCTTCTTGTGGCAATCACGCTGTGTTGCAGGAGTTTCTGAAACAGTCAACGACCGATAATAATACGGGACTTGCCATATCTTTGCTGGGACAGCTCTCTGCGAAAGATTTGCGGGATGTCCGCCTTGAGGTTCTGAACGATCATCTCCGGAATACTCCTGCAAAAACATCCGGTTCTTATTATTACAGCGCATTGCTCAATCCCCGTATTTCAACAGAAGAGTTGACGGCATATAAGTCTTTCTTCCGCAAAGTGCTGGATGAAAAGACTGCCGCAGCCTATCGCTCACAGCCGCAGCTGCTGGTGGAGTGGTGTATCAGGAATATTGTGCTGAATGATTCACTGAATTCGCAACGAATCCTGATGTCGCCTGAGGGAGTGTGGAAATCCGGGATAGCGGACAGGCGCTCGCGGGATATTTTCTTTGTGGCAATGGCGCGTAGCGTAGGTGTTCCTGCATGGATAGACGAAGTGACGGGAAAAGTGTATTATCAAGATTTGGCGCATCATCCGAACTTGAAGGAAGGGGCTGCATATATTGTAGATTTTGAAAAGGAACTGACGGAAATCGTTCCGCTTTTGGGGAGGGTGGGAGCCGTTTATCACCCGACAGCGGTGGTTGATAATCCTAAATATTATTCTCATTTCACACTGTCGAAGTTTGATAACGGCATGCTTCGTTTGCAGAATTACGATGAAGAGAATACAACATGGGAGAGTCTGTTGAAGGTAGGGCAGCCTATGCCGGCCGGATATTATGTCATGGTCACAGGTACGCGCCTTGCAAATGGGGGAGTGCTGGCACGAATGACATCTTTGAGCGTTGCTGCGGATGAGTATGCCGAGACAAAGCTGGTCATGCGTGAGAGTAAGGACGAAATACAGGTGATCGGCAGTTTTAATTCCGAGTCTCTCTTTGCTCCATGTGATGCAGGATTCAAGGTTGATACTTTGTCCAAGCAAAGTTTATTGCAGGTATGCGGACGTGGCTATTTTGTAGTCGGGATATTGGGTGTCAATCAAGAACCGACGAACCATGCATTGAGGGATATTGCTGCCTTGAAGGATGATTTGGAAAGGTGGGGACGTAAGTTGGTTTTGCTTTTCCCGGATGAGGCCCGGTGCAAGAAATTCCGTCCGGAAGAGTTTCCGGGGTTGCCGTCTACCGTTATTTATGGTGTGGACACAGATGGCATTTCTGCCCGGATAGCAGAGGATATGAAGTTCAGGCATAAGGAAACACTGCCGGTTTTCATCATTGCAGATACATTCAACCGGGTAGTCTTTGTGTCGCAAGGCTATACAATCGGTCTGGGAGAGCAACTGATGAAGACGGTGAAAGGGCTGTGATTGGTGAAATGCGGTATCAGATCGCAATGCTGATTACGAAAGTATGGCGGCGATTGTGGCTTTCACTCTTTCTTTGGTTGTCACGTTCCGTTCAAATTCATTGATTTGTACGGTTGAGCCCATGGGAACCTGCTCTTTGCGGTATTGCATACGGCTTGCTATGGTTTCTCTTGCCGAAAAGTGGAATTCGTGGATGCCTGTTTCATTGGCGATGTGTGCAATGTTGGTTTCATTCACCCCGCAGCCTGCAAGTAGAGTGATGCGCCCTGCGGCTTGCTGTTGGAGCTCTTTCAGTAAAGGAATGCCCAGCTCGGCAGTAGGTTGCTGTCCGGAGGTCAGGATACGGTCGCATCCGAGACTGATGATTTCTTCCAGTGCTTTTTGGGGATTGCAGCAGACATCGAAAGCCCGGTGGAAAGTTACCGACATGCCCTGAGCTGCTTCCATAAGTTGTTTCATCAGAGGAATGTCAACTTCTCCGTCCGGAGTAAGGCATCCCAGCACAATACCGTCTGCCTCTAAGCGGCGGGCATTGTCAATATCCTTTAGCATGATGCGTTGCTCGATAGGAGAGTACAGGAAATCACCGCCGCGAGGGCGGATAATGACGTGCAGCCTGGTGTTTTGCAAAACTTCTCTTGCTATGACAATGTCGCCATAAGAAGGAGTGGTTCCCCCTTCGGGTATCCCGGCACACAATTCTACCCGGTCGGCACCACCCGCCTGGGCGGCCATACAGCTCTCTACGGAGTTTGCACAGACTTCAAATAAATATTTCCTCATAGCTTTTATCTTTGTTTTGTATCCGCAAAAATAAGAAAACTCTGCGAACTCCGGAAGCAGATGAATTTAAAAAAGAAGGAGCGTCGGATTTAATACCGGCGCTCCTTTTATCGTTTCAATATTTGTTTTCTCTTATTTACTTGGCATAGCTCACTGCACGTGTTTCACGAATAACGGTAATCTTTACCTGTCCCGGATAAGTCATTTCATCCTGTATCTTCTTGGCAATTTCGCCGGAAAGGTTTTCTGTTGCCTTATCGTCAATCTTGTCTGCACCGACGATTACGCGCAATTCGCGTCCTGCCTGGATGGCATAGGTCTTTGTTACGCCCGGATAGGACATTGCCAATTGTTCAAGGTCGTTCAAACGTTTGATGTAAGCCTCTACTATTTCGCGGCGTGCTCCCGGACGTGCACCGGAGATAGCATCGCAGACCTGTACGATAGGAGCCAGCAGGCTGGTCATTTCCACTTCGTCGTGGTGAGCGCCGATAGCATTGCAGATATCCGGCTTTTCTTTGAATTTCTCTGCCAGTTTCATACCGTAGAGCGCATGTGGCAATTCCGGTTCCTCATCAGGCACCTTACCAATGTCATGCAGCAATCCGGCACGTTTTGCCTTCTTGGGATTCAATCCTAATTCGGATGCCATTACAGCACATAAGTTGGCTGTTTCGCGGGCGTGCTGTAACAGGTTCTGACCGTAAGAAGAACGGTATTTCATCTTACCGATGATACGGATAAGCTCAGGATGCAGGCCATGAATACCTAAGTCTATGGTAGTACGCTTACCGGTTTCGATTATTTCCTCTTCCACCTGCTTGCGCACTTTGGCCACTACTTCCTCGATGCGTGCCGGGTGGATGCGTCCGTCCGTTACCAGCTGGTGCAATGCCAAACGGGCAATCTCACGACGAACCGGGTCGAATGCCGACAATACGATAGCTTCCGGAGTATCATCCACAACGATTTCCACGCCGGTGGCTGCTTCCAGTGCACGTATGTTACGCCCTTCACGACCGATGATGCGTCCTTTGATTTCATCCGATTCGATATGGAATACAGTAACGGAATTTTCGATAGCCGTTTCTGTTGCTACGCGCTGAATGGATTGTATAACGATGCGTTTGGCTTCTTTGCTTGCTGTCAGCTTGGCATCGTCCATGATGTCGTTGATGTAGGATTGCGCCTGTGTCTTGGCTTCTTCCTTCAAGGACTCTACCATACGTTCTTTGGCTTCTTCGGCGGAAAGGCCGGAAATAGCTTCCAGTTTCTCGATTTCCTGGCGCTGCATGTGTTCCAGTTCCTCTTTCTTCTTGTCGACGATAACCAATTGGGCTTCCAGATTCTCTTTCACCGCTTCGGCTTCCACTTTCTTGCGTTGAATTTCTTCCTGACGCTGGTTCAGCACCAGTTCGCGTTGTTTCAACTTGTTTTCTGCCTGCTGTATCTTTTGATTACGAAGTGATACCTCTTTCTCTAAATCCGCTTTCTTGTTCAGGAACTTTTCCTTTACTTCCAGTAACTTATTCTTTTTAATCACTTCCGCTTCTGTTTCGGCTTCTTTGAGGATTTTGTCGTATTTGGACTTCAACCCATGCTTGAAGAACATGTACGAAGCAAATCCGCCGACAATGAAACAGGCAATGGATACTACTATTGTAACTACTGTTTCTGACATTTTATTAATTTGTTTTAAGTATATAAATAAAAAACACTGCATAAAAACCTGTCTGTTACAAGACAAGGCTTTTGTACAGTGCGTAATGTTGTTCTCTCGTAAAAACAGAACAGAAAATCGTTTCCTTATTTTTCCTTGAAATAGGTTTCCAATACTTCTGTCAGTTCCTTTATCTTGGCTGTATAGGGGGCAGTATCATTACGGTCTTTCAATTGAAGGGTCTCCAAAGCAAATTGATAAGCTACCATAGCTATAATTCTCTCTGAAGAGATGTTCTGATAATGTTCCCGATACGCATTGATCCGGATATTTACCTGCTTGGCAGCTTCCCTTACTATTTCCTCGTCCTCGCGATTGATTGTGAGGGGATAGGTCGCTCCTGCCATTTGCAGGTTTATCTTTATCTTATCGTTCATACATCCTCTTTCTTTTATTCATTCAACAAAGCGATGCATTTATCGACTTCACGCACTAATTTGGACAATCGCAGCTTCGTCTCTTTTACGTCACTGCCGTTAAGGCTGATTGTCGTTGCTGTTTTTAGGTTTGTATAGTTAATCTCCAGCTCTTTATAATCAGCTCGTACTTTCTCGTATTCTTCTTTTTTTGCCTCGAGAAGTTGCTTAAGTTCAGCATTTTCGCGTTTTAATTCATCATGCAGATAGATTAAATGCCGCAGTCTGGCTTCAAAAGTACTTAATAGCTTCTTTTCTTCGTCTGTCATTACTACACCAAAATTGTACACAAAAATACAATTAACTTGGAGATTACAAAAGCTTTTCGAGGAAAAATGTTTCGTATATGTTGAAATAAGGGGGGAAATAAGGTTGTTATGGTGCAAAAATGAAGAATTTCAGTATGATTAAATACTTTGTTTCTCAAATCTTAATTTTTAGTTAGTATGCACTAATTTATTTTATGCTGGAATTTTATTGTCCGATCTATGTTTTCGTACAGTTAATATTAGTTTGTAGCTGTTGGACAATTGTTTTTTTATACCTTTAAATATTTATCTATATGTTTATTGATGTGTATATAAAATAATTTATAGTATAATTTGGTTTATAATATAAACTTTATATCTTTGTATCGGAGTTCGAACCCGTAATGTGGCTTTAAGGTGTAATTTAAAAGTGTATAGTTATGATGGATTATAGAGATGTAACAGTGGAAAAAGAAGATTTGAACGAGAGAGAAAGTCTGGAGCTTATCACTCGGATGATACAGAACACGAAGTGCAGGATGGCAGAAAATGCCGGGATGCCTTTCTTGCTGTGGGGGTATATGACGGTGGCTGTTTCGTTATTGGTTTGGTTCATGTTGAAACAGACGGGAAATGCCGACTGGAATTATCTATGGTTTCTACTTCCTTTGGTTGCTTTTCCTGGTACATTGTGGAGTGGGCGGAAGCGGAAGAAAATGGTGAGGACTTATGTCGACCGTATCATAGGATATGTGTGGACTGTATTCGGACTAAGTGCTTTTCTGCTCTCCTGTGTGGCCGTCTTTGGGTGGGATATTCCCATTCTCTTCACAATTCTGTTGCTTATGGGTATGGGTACGGCGTTGACCGGACTGATTGTAGGCATGAAGGTGGTTACAGTGGGAGGTGTATTGGGAGCATTGTTGTCGTTGGGCTGTTTCTTTATACCCGGTATCAGTCAAATGCTGTTTTTTGCGTTGGCCTTTGTTTTTATGATGGTGATACCGGGGCATATGATGAACCGGGTGGCCTCTCGAAACAAGAAAGGAATTGCTTATGTTTAAGGAACTAAATCCTTTACTTCATTCTGAACTGCGGCTTGCCATAATGTCGTTGCTCATTAGCGTTGAAGAGGCGGATTTCGTATATATCCGCCAACAGACCGGTGCAACGGCAGGTAATCTCAGTGTGCAGTTGGATAAACTTGCAAAGGCGAGGTATGTAGAGGTGACGAAGACTTTTAAGGGGAAGATGCCTTGCACGCTTTGCAAGATTACCTCGCAAGGTGTAGATGCTTTTGAGGAGTATGTAGAGGCACTGAAAACATATATCATAAAATAGAAAAATAAAATAGTATGAGAATTTTAGTTACTTATGCCGTTCAGGGTGAGTTTACGGAATTGAAGTTTCCCGGTTTGATAGGAGAAGAGGAAGTGCAGGTGGGTTATCTTCGCACCGGAATAGGGAAAGTGAAATCGGCTTTTTATCTGGCGGAAGCGATTAGTAGTGCACAGCCGGATTTGGTTGTTAATGTGGGTACGGCAGGTACTGTCCGTCATCAGGTGGGGGATATTTTGGTATGCCGTCATTTCATAGACCGCGATATGCAGCGACTGACGGGTTTTGACATGGAGTGTGAGATAGATTCTTCGGAACTGTTGGAGCAAAAAGGCTATTGTCTACATTGGCAGGGAGAGGGAGTGTGCAATACCGGTGACACTTTTCTGACGGAATTGTCGGATGTAAAAGGGGATGTGGTGGACATGGAGGCTTATGCCCAGGCATTGGTGTGCCGCGCCAAGAATACGCCGTTCATTGCAGTGAAGTACGTGACGGATATTATCGGGCAGAACTCTGTGAAGCATTGGGAAGATAAACTTGCAGATGCCCGCAAGGGATTGGGAGAATTCCTTGAAGCATTGGGAGGAGTGGTTTAGTGTATACTTCGTAATAGCAAGGCTCCGCCTCATTTCAGCGTTTTGAAAGAGAGGATGTGATAACTTGTTCCCGCTGCAATCAGTAGCAACAGTATTTTCAGCCACCAATAGGGAGCAATAAAAAAGACGCAGTTGAGGATTGTTATCCATATCAGTGATACGGAAACGATTTTCGCTCTTAACGGAATAGCTTTGTTCTCGCGGAAGTTACGGATATAGTTTCCCAGATATTTCTGGTGCAACAGCCAGTTGTAAAGACGGGGAGAGCTGCGTACGTAAAGGGCGGCTGTGAGTAGCAGAAATGGGGTTGTTGGCAGCAACGGAAGGAAAATTCCGATGATGCCAAGTATTAAAGAAAGTGTACCGAATAGAATATAAAGGGCTTTCATGTTGCAAAAATAGAATAAATAACTGTCAATTCCAGTGTTTTTTGTACTTTTGCTGCTGCATCGAGGTGACATTAGATGCGTAGTTCTATAAAAATGATATTTTAATTAGCGTATTAACAGTATGTATACAGTCATTAAACGAATGGAAGTTTCGGCTGCCCATAGCCTGAAACTTTCCTATCAAAGTAAATGTGAGAATCTGCATGGTCACAATTGGATAATCACAGTTTTCTGCCGTTCCAAAGAGTTGAATTCCGATGGAATGGTGGTTGATTTCAGCCATATCAAACAAGCGGTGAAAGAAAAGCTGGACCACCGGAATATCAATGAAGTCCTTCCTTTTAATCCTACTGCCGAGAATATCGCGCGCTGGATATGCGACCAGATACCGACTTGCTTCAAGGTAGAAGTGCAGGAGTCCGAATCGAATATAGCTGTCTATGAGGAGGATTGACGAGGTTGTTTATGAGAAAGATCAACGAGATATTTTATAGCTTGCAGGGAGAGGGCTTTCATACGGGCACTCCGGCGGTCTTTATACGCTTCTCCGGTTGTAACCTGAAGTGTTCTTTCTGCGATACGCAGCATGAGGAGGGAGTTCTGATGTCCGATGAGGAAATTTTGGACGCGGTAGGGGAGTATCCTGCTACAACGGTGATACTGACGGGCGGAGAACCTTCACTTTGGATCGACCGGGAGTTTGTGGACCGTCTGCACCGGATAGGAAAGTATGTCTGCATCGAGACTAATGGAACGCGCGCGTTGCCGGATAATATAGACTGGGTGACTTGCTCGCCCAAACAAGGTGCAAAGCCGGTCATTTCACGTATGGATGAAGTGAAAGTGGTGTACGAAGGGCAGGATATAACCGTATATGAGTTGCTTCCTGCCGGGCACTTTTTTCTGCAGCCTTGTTCATGCAGCAATGTTGCGGAAACTGTGGCTTGCGTAATGCAGCATCCGAAATGGAGATTGAGTTTGCAGACACATAAGCTGATTGATATCCGGTAGTTATATGCTGCCTTGTGTCTGGAAGTGTGTTATGGCATGATAGTGTTGTAGCGAAAAGAAAAGTGGAGCAGTGTGTGGCATATTCAATATGCCCGGACATACTTGAACATACCGCACACTGACAATCAGAGTAAAACTTGTGAAAGGTTCAAAATATGTCCGGGCACGTTTCCTTATTTATTTCTCTTCACATTGGTACTTGAAGAAATCTACGTCAACGTATCCACCGGTCTTTTTGGTTGCATAGTTGAAGATGCCGAACTTCGTACCCATAAAGAAACGACGATAGTCGAACACCATGCGGTAGTCCTTTGTACCAATCTGCATCCACTGCCCGCCATCGAAGCTGTAAAAGAAGTTGGCTGCATCGCGTCCGCCACGCTGACCGGGACGGAATTCGCCGTCCAGACGTAACCAGATCTTTGGCTGTTTGGCATTGACAAGTTTGGTTATATCGACGGTCTCGATTATCTTCTCATCAACATTCGTTACGGCTTTCTCACGTTCGGTCAAGGTGACTTTCTGTTCACTCATCTCAAGCGTCAGTTTTTTGCCATTCTTTTTTACGGTCAGTACACCGCTGTCGCCGTTGAATGCAGCCAGTCCGGCACAGTCGCCATCTTTCATTTTCGACAAGTCCATACAGATGTAGCCGCTGCAAGCCGGTCCTTCCATACGCTGTGTCAGCGTGTTGGGGGCTAAATAGAGGTTAGGTACCACGCGGCTGGTCTTCAGTCGCAGGAATCCCGGACGCTCAGTCAGGCTCCACGCCTGGTCTACGGGATTGTGGTTCCATTGCCAATGTAAGCCTAATCGGGTGTCGTCGAAATCATCGGGCAGAACAATGCCTGTAGCCGGTTGCCCGCTTTTGTATGGACGCATGATTTCGGGCACTTTATAGTTTTCATCGCCCAACATCGGCCAGCCGTCAATCCAGCGGACAGGAGACAATGTCAGCACACGACCCACACCGCCACGATCCTGGAACATAATGCCGTACCAGTCGCCTTCCTCGGTATCCACAATAGTGCCTTGTGCCAGATGGCGGAAACCACCGAAATCACTCTCCAGAATAACGTGCTTCTCCCACTTGCCGTTCAAGTCTTTGGTGCGGTAGCACACCTCACGCCGGTTCAGCCCACTGCTATAGGCTTGACTGATGAGCATAGCATAATAGGTGCCGCGATGCTTGATGACGCGGGTGCCTTCCAACAATCCGGTCTCTTCTTTTTCACGCTGGAAATAGTGGCGCAAGCTACCCTCGACAACTCCTTTCAAATCGGGTGTCAGCTGGCACATCTCGCCCGTTCCAAAGAAAACGTAAGGCGTGCCGTCGTCATCGAAGAACAAGGTGGCATCGTGAAAATGGCGCATACGTGCATGGATGGTCCATGGTCCCTCGGCTTTCGGTGCGGTAAATATATAGGTGTCGCCCATAGCGCCCTGTTCATTAGGGGCCAACAGTGCCCAGAACTTACCGTTGTGAAATTTCAGTGATGTGGCCCACTGTCCGCGTCCATAGACGGTACCTACACCTTCGCCCTTCTGCTGGTCGAGTGGCAATGAGAACGAAAGGTCATACTTGGGGGAGTCTGTCAGCTTATCGAAAATATAACTCACTGTTTTCCAGTTTTTCAGATCTTTCGATGCCATTACCGGTGCGCCGGGCATCAGGTGCATGGTGGTGCTGACCAGATAAAACGTATCCCCCACACGAATGACATCGGGATCGGGCACATCGGCCCACAACATCGGATTTTTAATCGGTGCTTCTTTCACCGGCTGGGCAACGCTAATGGTGCACAGCATACTTAACAATAGACAAGAAAATAAATACTTCATAATGTTAGATTGGAATTATTATTTACTCAAATAAAATGATATGAAACAATTATAGCTTGCAAGTTAAGCAACAAAAAGATTATCCCCAATTCTTTCTGTAAACTTTTTTGTTAAAGTAACGAAAATATTTTTCGTAAAATACAAGAAGTAAAGTGGGAAAAACATTATCCGTTATGAGATAAGGAACCACCTGTTTAAGCTGTTTCAGCTTATGTGGATATACTGCCTTTCCTGCATATTTCGGAATATGAAAATATGAGATGTCAAACTACTGGGTATTCAATTTGTCCGACTTTCATCCGGCCCATAAACAGAAAAAAGCTATAAGTGGTAAACTTACAGCTTTCTATCATTGCACGGGAGGAGAGGCTCGAACTCCCGACACCCGGTTTTGGAGACCGGTGCTCTACCAACTGAGCTACTCCCGTATTTGCGGCTGCAAAGGTAATAGAATCTTTCAAATCCGCAAGCCCTTTGTCGCTTTATTTTAAAGGGAAAGTTGCTTATAGCATTTGTAAGTCCTGATACATAATGCGATACGCTGCCGCTTTTTTTTCTAAAGCAAGCGGATAGGCTCTTGATGAAGAAGGCATGCGATAGAGGCGCATGAGGCGACCTTCAAAAATGAATTCTGTAAAGTCTCCCACTTTGGGTTCTTTTAATGAAAATAGCGCACAGAGTGTATCTGTGGCCTTCTGTCCGGTAGTGACAATTGCCTTACATAGCGGTAATTGCCGTAGCAGTGCCGCGATGTCGGTAGGCTGAACCACTTCGAGAAACTTGTCAGAGGCATTGTCCTGCAACCGCCGTATGGACGTGGCAGTATCGAACAAGGCTATACCTTTTTCGTTCAGAAAACTGATGATATGCTCTTTGCAAAAGGCTTTTAGGGATTTATCTACAAAATGGTCTTTGTCATTGAAAAACAAGAGACCTGTAATGCGCCACATGTCATTGTTCCAATTGGGATAGTAAAAGTCCATTGACCACCGTTTTTTCTGCGGCGGGAAGCTCCCCAGCATCAGCAATTGTGCATTGGCGGGGAGAAAAGGTTCCAAAGGATGCTGTTCTATTTCCGGTTTTGCCATATCCAGTTTTCTTCTTCTTTTGCAAATATCGTTATTCTGTATAAATTATTAAAAGAATAATCGATATATTTGTAGAGACACTTTGAGTTGTTTATAGAAAATCTAATAGTATGATAGACCGAAAAGCGATTGAGATTTCAAAGGTTAGTGTGGCAGATGCTTCCCAAATCGTGGAGTTACAAAATGAGTTGTTGCTGAATGACAGACGAGACTACAAGGACGGATTTCTGGTATCCGGCTTTAGAGAGGAGCAGTATCGTGATTTTGCTGTGCGATATGAATACTTCTATAAGATAGTGGTGCATGGAGAACTGGCAGGAGTGTTATTGGCTTATGAAAGCAAGCATATTGAAATGGATGAAAAATCTAATATGTTGTTGAAATATGCTTTGAATAAGGAGTTCGTATTGATAAAGCAGGTATTCGTGAGCCCGGATTTTCAAAGAAAAGGAATCGCTTCATTCCTTTATGATTATTTGCAGGATATTATTGGCGGAAAAAAGCCTTTAGTGGCTGTTGTCGTGCTTGATCCGTTCAATTCCGGAAGTTCTTATTTTCATCAGGAGAAGAGATTTCATGAATTCCTGAATTTCGTTCCGGATGCCGATCCCGACGGTGTTGTGCGTAAAAGGGCGGCTTGGATAAAACCTTCTGCCGAAGCGAAGGGGAACATTATGTTCGATCTGCGTTTGAACAACACGATAGACGGGACGGATGATCTGGGAGATGTTATGGTGTCGCGTATGGAGAACCTTGTGCAGCTTTACATCCATGAGGACAATTTGAATTGGACTAAGTTTAGTTTGCAGACTACCATTCTGTTTGCCTTGTTCGCCACTTTTGCCTATTTCTATGAAAAAGAAATATTGCCGGATACTTTTCCTGTACTGGTTACAGTGGGAATATGGGGCGCCATAATAAATATTCTTTTTATCCTGAAGATACGGAGTGGCATCAGGTATATGAATACTTATAAAGGAAAGATACAGGATTTTGATTTATTGGTTTCTTTCCACTATCCTAAGTTGAAGAAGATATTCAATAGAGACGAGTTCATAGCCCGGAAATCGATAACCTGCCGTTTGCTATATTTTACTTCAGTTGTAGGGCTAATCAGTTGGGTGGTGGTTTCAGTACTACTGGTATGCAAAGCAATGCATTGGTTCACTATATTCTAAAACAAGGACGCAATGGGATACTTGCATATAGCAGCAGTAACTCCATTGCGTCCTTATTTGTTTTATTTGTCTTCCGCTGTTTTATTTTTCGGTTCTTTCTTTGCCAGCAGAACGATGTTGTACACATATTCGGTCATCCATTGCTCTGAGTATCCCAGACGTTCTTTGTACTGGCGGACTGTCATGGCTGTTTTGTGTACATCGTCTTTTTTCCAAACGGCTTTGGTGCAGACCTCATGCACTGTTTTTTCAGTCATACTGCGTAATGCACCTTTAAAGATGGACGGCATGCGGAATTTCCATTGCATCAGATTGCCCATCAGCATCATCAGGTCATTGGAAAATCCCTGATACATGAAAAGGTAACCTTGTACATCATTCTGTGTGCGGCAATGCTTTTTTACGGAAGCATCGATTTCCTTAAAGAAGTTTTCACTGATTCCGTAGTCCTGCATCAACATCTTGCGGGAAGCTGTTTTTTCTGCCTGCCCCAGACGACCGCCTTGTGTGGGGATCTTGAACAGACGCTTGAAGTTGGCCACATCCGGAACAAAGCGGATGTTGGTAATACCCAAATTTGCAGCTATCACAGATTGGAAATAGACGCGTGTCAATGAAACGAAGTCTTCCACATTTTTAGAAGAGACTTCTTCTGAATTCTTGTTGAATAGTTTGGCAAATATACCCATGATGATAATTTTTCTAATTTACGGGTGCAAAGGTAGCAAATAACTTGCTTTTTACCAGCGCTCCAACTCTTTTTCTACTTCATTTCAGTTTGAAGTGAAATTTATGTCCTTCGAAGACGGGTTCCACAATGTCGTAACGGATGAATTTTGCCAGCAGATGCTCTGCGGCACGACGTGACAGATGCGCCAAGCGGCAATAGCGGTTCAGTGAAAGCCGGTCGTTTTGCTCCAATAAATCAAGCAATAACTGTTCCCGTTCGGTATATTCCATTAATTCTCCTTTGGGACTTTCACTTTGCTGCCAGATGCGCAGGTGTACCGGGGTGGCAAGTATATTTTCATCCTTGATGCGCAGGTAGGCAAGGTATTTGCCTGCTTCGTCTTTGGCATACACCGGTTTCCGGTCACTTTCATCAATCTGCACAAGTAACACGCTGCGGCCTTCCACTTGGTAGGTCTGCATGCTGTAACTTACTTCGGGGCGACAGTATAGCCGGGCTGCTGCCTCTATCATATATTGTTCTTCATCGGAACGCACTCCGGCAATTTTCCCATTGTCTTTTACGCCGATAAGAAGACGTCCGCCGTCCGTATTTGAAAATGCCGAAAGTGTCTTGGCTATTTTTCGAGCATCGGATATTTCGAACTTGAAATCCTGCTGCTGATGCTCTCCTTCGGCTATGAGAGCATGTATATATTGGGCATCAGTAAGCGTTTTCATACCTGCAAAATTAGATAAAAAACACGTATAAGCCTTTTTTTATGTCGATTTTGCAGATTATTTCAAAAAAAATATTGTTTTTCTGCATTTATTTCAAGAAAGAATGTATTTTTGTCGGACATTATTAACGAAGTAATTAAAAAAGGATTATGAAAGAATTAGTTGAAAAAGTTGCAGAATTGTATGCTGCATTCGAGAAAGATGCAAAAGCTCAGTTGGAAAACGGTAATAAAGCAGCCGGAACTCGTGCACGTAAGGCTTCTTTGGAAATCGAAAAAGCAATGAAAGAATTCCGCAAAGCATCTTTGGAAGCTTCTAAGAAGTAAGGAAAACGCAGATTTAATGCTGTGAAAGACTGCCCATCGGCGGTCTTTTTTGTTTTCTATATATGGCTTCATTGTATGAATAATTGAAGTTTTATTGCTATTTTTGGTGCGGATATTATGGACGGGAATGTATTAAATAAGTTGAAGATACTGGCAGAGTCGGCAAAGTACGATGTATCTTGCTCATCAAGTGGCACAGTGCGTTCCAATAAGGAAGGCATGGTGGGGAACACCGTAGGCGGGTGGGGCATCTGCCATAGCTTTGCGGAGGACGGGCGTTGTATTTCATTGCTGAAGGTGATGCTGACAAACTATTGTATATACGATTGTGCCTATTGTATCAACCGTCGCAGTAATGATTTGCCTCGTGCCACTTTCTCCGTTAGTGAGCTTGTTGACTTGACAATGGAGTTCTATCGCCGCAATTATATCGAAGGGCTATTCTTAAGTAGCGGCGTGGTGCGTAATCCCGATTATACAATGGAACGGCTGGTGCGTGTTGCCAAAGACCTTCGTACTGTTCATCGCTTCAACGGTTATATTCATTTAAAAAGTATTCCCGGAGCCAGTCGTGAGCTGGTGAATGAAGCCGGACTATATGCCGACCGCCTTAGTGTCAATGTAGAAATACCCAAAGAAGAAAACCTCAAACAGCTTGCTCCGGAGAAAGACCACGAAAGTGTATTTGCTCCGATGCGTTACATTCAGCAAGGTGTTTTGGAGAGTGCGGAAGAACGTAAGAAATACCGTTATGCTCCCCGCTTTGCTCCGGCCGGGCAGAGCACGCAGATGATTGTGGGGGCTACTGCAGAAACGGATAAGGACATCCTTTTTCTTTCATCGGCACTCTACCAACGTCCTACGATGCGGCGCGTTTATTATTCCGGTTATGTTTCGGTGAATACGTACGACAAGCGTCTGCCGTCTCTTAAGCAACCGCCTTTGGTGCGTGAGAACCGCCTCTATCAGGCGGACTGGCTGTTGCGTTTCTACCAGTTCAAAGTGGATGAGATTGTCGATGATGCCTATCCGGATTTGGACTTGGAGATAGACCCGAAGCTGTCGTGGGCGCTGCGTCATCCCGAGCAGTTTCCTGTTGACATCAACAAGGCGGATTATGAGATGATCCTCCGCGTGCCGGGCATCGGTGTAAAATCTGCACGTCTGATAATTGCTTCCCGGCGTTTTTCCAAATTGGGCTTTTATCAATTAAAGAAGATTGGCGTGGTTATGAAAAAGGCGCAGTACTTTGTTACGTGCAGTGAGTTGTCTATGTGTACCGTTAATGAAATGACTCCGCAAGGGGTGCGCAACCTGTTGGTGCGGAAACCGAAACAGAAATGCGATGAGAGGCAGTTGACGCTTGATTTTGGAGAATAAGAAAAGTGCCGTCATGTTATGATAATATATCTGTTTGATAATACCTTTGAGGGACTGTTGACTTCCGTTTTCGATGCCTATTCCCGTCGAATTTTTCCGGATGTTCTGTTGGCGGAGGGAGAGCCGCTTCCTTTGTTTTATGACGAGAGCTTTACAGTGATTTCCGATGAAGAAAAATCGGGCAGGGTTTGGCGTGGCTTGGAGAAGAAGCTGTCTTCATCCGCATTGTCCTGTCTTGCACAATGTTGGTTGGCGGAGGAACCGGAAACGGCATCGCTTTTGTTTCGCTATATCCATAAGGCAATAGACGCTCCCCGTTCCATTGAGACTAATTTTGCCGATCCTGACGTGCTGGAATTTTCTCGAATGTGGAAGCGGGTAGACTGGGAGCGCATACGGATGTTACAATTCATCCGTTTTCAGAAAGCGGCGGACGGCACTTATTTTGCGGCAGTGGAACCGGAAAAGAACGTGCTTCCCCTGATAACCGGACATTTTAAGGACCGCTTTGCCGATCAGTGCTGGTTGATATACGACATAAAACGCGCTTACGGTTATTATTATAACTTAAAAGAAGTTCACGAAGTCACCTTTGGAGAGGATAGTCGTGAAGGGCATCTCGTGACGGGGATGCTGGACGAGAGCCTTATGGACAAAGATGAAAAACTTTTTCAGCAGCTTTGGAAAACCTACTTCAAGGCAATCTGCATCAAAGAAAGGCTGAATCCTCGCAAGCACAGGCAGGATATGCCCGTACGCTATTGGAAATATCTGACGGAGAAGCAACAGTAGCCTTTTTCGGCTCTCTCCGACAATTACACTTCCTTTTATATTTTTCCGTCCTTAGGGCATTACTCATAAGAAGCCGGGTGAAAACTTTTATGGACAGAGTCTGGACAGGTTCTTAGTTTATCACCCAATTCTTGTTATAAGGAATCGTTTTTCGGGGATCGTAGTGCATTCCGGCTTGGGTTGGTATCTTCAGTATGTAGGTGCGTCCGCTCTTATTCATCAATGAAGTGTCGCGCAGCCAGGGGTTGGCATCTTTCAGTTGGGCATAAGTGATGCCCTTGTTCTTGGCGAATTGTGCCAGATTGTCGATGCCTGTGGTAACTGTTACTTCCGTATAGGGGATGGCCGGGTAGAGGTGTTCCCGTTTCAGCAGGAAGCCGTATCGTTGGGGATTGCTGATGACGGCCTTGGCTGCCAGCAGACGGAACATGTAGCGGGAGGTTTCTTCTACCAGCCACAAGTCGGCGGCCTGACTGACCATTTGCTTTTGCAATTGTGTGGAGATGCGTCCTTGTCCGGCATTGTAGGCAGCTGCCACGCAGAGCCAGTTGCCGTATTTGGCATATGCTTCTTTCAGATATTTACAGGCAGCTCTTGTTTCTTTCTCCACGTGGTAGCGTTCGTCAATATTGCTGTTCACCTCCAGACCGAATTCGCGTCCCGTACCGGACATAAACTGCCACAGTCCGGCTGCGCCGGCGGGGCGACTTGGCAAGAGGATTAAGGGCGCTTTCTATTACGGCAAGATATTTGAAATCATCCGGTATGCCGTTTGCTCTCAATATAGGCTCTATGACGGGAAAGTAGCGGTTTGCCCGTTTTATGGTGAGCATTGTGGTGGAGTGCATATAGGTGAACGACATCAGCTCGCGGTCCATGCGCTCGCGGTGGTCGTAACGCAGAAGGTCTACGTCCTGTCCGGCAAAAGAGATTTGGGAGGGTACAGTGGGAGAGGTGACGCAATAGGGCACTTCTGATTTTACTGATTGCTGCTCCGTATTCAGCACGCTGCTTCCGAGGAGGAAAGGTAGTGAAACGCCTGTACACAAGGCGACGGTGGTTGTGAGTATTATATACCTGGTATTTCTTCTCATAATTCGGGCGTTTTAGGTTTCTTGGCGTGAAGATACGAAATCAATTTTTTATAGGCAACCGTTCCCACAACCAACGCGGAATCATCCGCCAAAAGAATACCAACAGACGATAGCGCCTGTCGATTATGACTGTTCTTTTTTTCCGTTCCAATGACCGGACGATGCATAGCGCCACTTTGTCGGCACGCATCAGCATTGGGTACTTGCCGTTTCGCAGCAGATCTGTTGCCACAAATCCCGGGCGGATGTCGGTGAAACGGATATTGAGCCTTTGCATCCGGGACAGTTGCGCCAATGCGTCGATGTAGGTGTTCTGAAACCGCTTGGTGGCAGAATAGGCAGGGGCTACTCCCAATCCCTTAGTACCTGCTATGGAACTGATGACGGCAATATGTCCGCCACCTGTTTTCTTGAAATGGTGGAAAGCGGCTGTAACCATTCGTATAAACCCTTCAACGTTGGTACGTGCGGTGTTGAGCTCGATTTCCGGTTCTAAACTCCTGTTCTGGAAGCCCACGCCGGAGCTGAGTAAAAACAAGTCCATACCGCCCAAGCGGTCTATCAATTCGTTGAGGCGTAAGGCGGCATCATTCTTTGTCACGTCAAGACACTGTATCTCAATTTGACCGGGAACGGCCTGCTGCATATGCAGCAAAACGTCTTCACGTCTGCCTGCAATGCCTATGCGCCAGCCCTGCTGTACAAGTATGCGGGCCACTTCCTGTCCGATGCCTGAGGTGGCTCCTATGATAATGGCTTTCTTCATGGGCAGGAGTTATCCGATGACAGTTGCTACAATTCTTCTTCCACCGCCGCGATTACGGAATTCGCACAGATAGATTCCCTGCCATATACCCATATTCATCCGTCCGTTGGTGATGGGAATGGTGAGACCGGTTCCGGCAATGGTGGACTTGGCGTGTGCCGGCATATCATCATCACCTTCGCAGGTATGTTGGTAATAGGGCTCACGTTCTCTGACAAGACGGTTGAAAATGGCTTCCATGTCAGTTTGTACATCCGGGTCGGCGTTCTCATTTATGGTGAGGGCTGCGCTTGTATGTTTGATGAACAGGTGCAATATGCCGGTTTGCGGTAGTGGCGGCAGGTTGCGCGTAATTTCTTCGGTAATCAAGTGAAAGCCGCGTCGATGCGGGGTGAGGGTAAACTCTTTCTGGTCTATCATATCTATTTCTTATTCTGTATGTTTTGATTCCACCAACTGTATCCGGCAGGGAAACGTTACGGTGAACGTGCTGCCTTCGCCCAAGACGGATGCCACTTCGATTGTTCCGTTCATCTGTTCTATAATGGATTTACAGATTGACAAGCCCAATCCGGCGCCTTGTATATAGGAGTCTGCTTTTTCGAACCGTTCAAATATCACGCCAAGTTTTTCTTGAGGTATTCCGCGTCCGGTGTCCGTAACGCTTATCTTTACTCCGGATTGCTCTGTCTCGTAGGAAACTTCAACGTATCCTTGTGTCGTATTCTTCAATGCGTTTGAGAGGAGGTTGCTCAGTATCTGCTTGATGCGCATTGAGTCCTGTTCTATCAGGCAGGGAGATGCCGGGTAACGTTTTTTGAGTGTTACGCCTTCCGGAACATTGCTTCGATATTCGGTACAGCTCTCGTCAATCAGTTCCGAGAGGCTGAACCAGACGGGAGTCAGCTCCATGTGTCCGGCTTCTATCTTGGACAAGTCCAGTACCTCGTTGATGATATTCAGCAACAATTTGTTGTTGTGATTTATCAGAGAGATATAGTATTCGCGCTCTTTGGCGTCTTCCATATAGGGCAACAGGCCGGAGAAACCGATAATGGCATTCAGCGGTGTACGTATTTCGTGGCTCATATTGGCAATGAAAGCCGATTTCAGTCGGTCCGATTCTTCGGCCTTTTCTTTAGCCTGTATCAGCATGGCTTCCGTTTCTTTCAGCCGGGTGATGTCGTAGTTGATGCAAATCAGTTCGATACTGTTTTGCTCGGGAGCATATACTTTCACTAATAAGTTGACGTGTGTCCACGAGCAGCTGCCGTTTTCTCTGAGTACACGTACCTCCTTGTTGAATTTGTTTTCTGTTCCTTTTCGGGCGTTATTAAGAAAATCTAACATATAGTGACGGTCATCGGGATGGATGTGATTGTACACTCCGATGATGTCGGACAGAGGTGTCTCTTCTTTCTCACCGATGTTGATATACCAACTGTGTTGGGCGTCTCCTTTTTGGGTGAGGAGATTATAGTGGGCATATCCTACCTTGGCGTAGTTGCCTATCAGTTTAAAAAAACTTTCGAATTCCTGTATCTTGTTGTAAGCTATGGTGGCTTCGGTCTTGTCCGCGTTAATCAGCAGATAGTTGATAGGCGTGTGATGTTCGTCATAGAGCGTGGTTACTTTGGTTACCAGCTCCATGGTTCCTGTCTTCTTTTGCGAGTTATAATAGTTGCCTATTTTGGAAAAATCATAGCGGAAAGTGAAGTCTGCGTCTTCGAACTTCCTTAGTTTCTCTTTCATCTCATCCGGGAAAATGGGGTTATCAAAGATATTGATGCCCAGCAGGTCTTCTTTTTGTTGCAGATGAAACATTTCCAGTTCTTTGTCATTCAGGTCTGTCAGCACACCTTGCATGTTGTAGAGCTCGATGCCCACCGGCAAGTTTTTGTAGATGTTGTGCAAAAGCAGTTCCCGTTGTTGCAACAGTTGTGAGGCGGACGACATGTATGGGCCATCTTGCACTTCGGCTATGCCGTAAACCTTGCTGTTTCCCTTCCCGTCGTTTTTTTGCATGCAAATTTTGCTGCGCATCCATACGGGTCCCTTGGTGGTGTTGAGCAGATAGACAGCCTCGTTTGTCTGCTGTATGTTGTCGAAGGAATGAATGGTCGTGTGCGGCTGTTCTTCTTTCAGGATGCGTTTGTTGAAATTTTCAAAACTGATAAAACCGTCTTCCTTTAGCCCCAACAGTTTGGAGATATACTCAGAACAAACGTAACTTTCGCTTTGCAGGTCGGCTTCCCACCAACCCATATTGGCATTACGCATTATTTCTGATAGTAGATTGTAATCCGGTTTATCGTCCATACAGGAATATTTGTGGTAATTTATATTTTAATCAGACTTATGCATTTGCTTACAAAAATACGGATAATCCTCGATTAGAGAAAAGAAAAACGCGGAGAAATGAAAAGAAGCAGACTTATTTCTCTCTGTTTGTAATTTATTCGGAGATAAACGGTATCTTTGTTACCGTTAACAATGCTATTTACTCAATAAAATTAAAAATATATGGAAAAAGTTATTATCAATTCGTATGAGGACTTTGAAAAGTTGGTAGGTCAGCAAATCGGAGTTTCGGAGTATGTGGAACTAAGTCAGGAACGTATCAATCTCTTTGCGGATTCCACGTTGGATCATCAGTGGATTCACGTTGACACAGAACGCGCCAAAACCGAAAGTCCTTTTAAGAGTACCATTGCGCATGGTTACCTCACCCTTTCCATGCTGCCTCATCTGTGGAACCAGATTATTGAGGTGAACAATCTGAAAATGATGATTAACTATGGTATGGACAAGATGAAGTTCGGTCAGGCTGTGCTGTCCGGGCAGCGTATCCGTTTGGTGGCATCTCTGCATTCGCTGGCAAACCTGCGCGGTGTGGCGAAGGCTGAAATCAAATTTGCCATTGAAATAGAGGGCGAAAAGAAGAAAGCGCTCGAAGGTATCGCCATCTTCTTATATTACTTCAACTGATGATGCGTAAAATGATATGCCCCCAATGTAAAGTGGGGGCTTTTTTTGTTCTGAACAGCAGCGGAGAGCGCCTGCCGGTATACGTTTCCCGCGAGGGGGAGATTGTGCCCAAAGACCCCGCAGCATCTTTGGAAGGGTATGATTTGACGGAAGTCTATTGCTTGTGCTGTTCCTGGCATGGCAGCCCGAAGCGTTTGCTGAAATATTGATGCAGGTACTCTTTCCATAGATGACGGAGTGCCGCGGCAGGATGATAGAGCAGCATCCTTGGACCGGCATATCGCATCACTTCACGCATCCGTTCTTTCATTTCGGGCTTGTAGCAATGAATGGTGCAGAGTCTGCAAGTGTTCTTCTTTTCGCCGAACGGACAGCGGGACAGGCGCATGTGTGCATATTCCAGCAGTTCGCGGCATTGCGGGCATAGCTCCCTGTTGCCCTCTTTCTTGCGGCAGTAGAGGCGGATCATCTGCGCTACGGTGCGTTGCTCTTGGGCGATGCGTGATGGGTGGGGATTATTTTTATTCATTCATGCTGCGTTTTAGGTAAATCATATCTTTCAGTTGCTTGCCGGCTTCGTATATGGGATGGTCATAGTTGTCCGTAAAGAAGTCGGGGATGCGGTGCGAATATGTGAATCCGCAGCTTTCATAAAAAGGAACGGTCAGAGGACTGTCGCCCGTACCCACGAGCATGGTTCGGCATCTGCCTGCATACCGCTTGAAAAGATACTCCATCAGCATCCTGCCATATCCCTGCCGTTGGCATTGCGGGTGGGTGGCAATGTTCTTTATTTCGAAAACATCTTCCGCTTCACGAGTAACGACACAGGCGGCTTTTGTGTCGCCTGCATCTGTCAGGACGAACATTTCGCCACGTTCCAGATAACGGTCTATCATGGATTCCTGCTCGTCGGCCAGGAGTAGGAGGTCGAGGTATTGTTTCTTGTTATGGAGAACAGGGCATATATTTATCATATAGCTTTCATGGATTTATGTTGCAAAATTAATCTTTACAGGTATAATACCAAACAAAAAACGAAGTAATACTGTTGATTAGTCAGTGATAATTCGTGTAATAAGTATAATAGGTGTAATCCATGCTTGTTGTATCATTTGCGGTGAACCATTAATGCCTGAACGGTTATGAATAAATTGAAAACTTCTTTATTGATTCTGATGCTTTTGGCATCTATATCCGCCTCTGCCGGTTATGCTCCCGACAGCGTGCAAATAGCTCTTAAAAAGATGTATCCCACAGCCGCCGGCATAGCTTGGTCGCAGGACAAGGCATATTATGTGGCAGATTTTGTGATGAACGGGTTCGACACCAGGGTCTGGTTCACTCCGGATGCCGAATGGGTGATGAAACAGACGGACTGGGAAACGCTGGATGAAGTGCCTGCCGCAGTGTTCAATGCTTTTGCCGCCAGTGAGTTTTCGGACGGGGTGGTACAGAACGTTACATGGGTGCAGTTTCCCGAATGGCAGCCTATCGTAGCCATACAGGTGGGCAAGCCGAACATGCAGATGAAATATCAGATATTGTTTACTCCGAAAGGCGAAGTACTTCGCCAACAGAATATCACTAACGCCTATAACACGCTTGGAGCAAGCACTTTCCTATAAATAGAAAGGTGTGTCCTTGTTCTGACAAGCAGGCATTCCATGCTGCCATTCGGTGTGAAAAATAAGCGGACTTGTTTTTTATACTCTCCGTTTGCCTTATCTTTGCCGGAAAGAATGACTGTATCTTATGAATCACTCTGTTTTTCTGCAAGATGTTTACAGCGTTGTTGCCGCTATTCCTACGGGGTGCGTGGTGACTTACGGACAGATTGCCTATCTGGTAGGCAGGCCTCAGTGCTCGCGTATGGTGGGGCAGGCGATGCACAACGTGCCGGAAGATTTGCACCTGCCTTGCCATAGGGTGGTGAACAGTCAGGGCAGACTGGTACCGGGCTGGACGGAGCAAAGAGCGTTGCTGGAAAATGAAGGTGTCCGGTTCAGGGCAAACGGTTTTGTAGATATGAAAAAGTCTCAATGGGAATTTATGAAAGAACAATAAACAAATGAACAACAATCGAAATATGAAATTTATAGGCGCACATGTATCTGCCGGCGGCGGTGTGGAGTTCGCTCCCGTCAATGCCCATGAAATAGGGGCGAACGCTTTTGCCCTGTTTACCAAGAACCAACGCCAGTGGGTGGCGAAGCCCCTGACGCAGGAAAGCATCTCTTTATTTAAGGAGAATTGCGGGAAATATGCTTTGGATGCACGTTACATTCTTCCCCATGACAGTTATCTGATAAACTTGGGGCATCCGGAAGAAGAAGGGCTGGAGAAAAGCCGTACAGCTTTTTTGGATGAAATGCAGCGTTGCGAAGAGTTGGATTTGAAGTTGCTGAATTTTCATCCGGGCAGTCATCTGAACAAGATTTCCGTTGAGGCTTGCTTGGATAGGATTGCCGAATCCATTAACATTGCGTTGGGTAAGACGCAGGGCGTTACGGCGGTCATTGAGAATACAGCCGGGCAAGGCAGCAATGTCGGCAATGAGTTCTGGCATTTAAAGTATATCATTGATCGGGTGGAAGATAAGTCCCGCGTAGGTGTCTGCCTTGATACTTGCCACACGTATACGGCAGGATATGATATTGTAAACGAGTACGACAAGGTATTCGAGGATTTTGATAAGACGGTGGGCTTCGGCTTTCTTCGCGCGATTCATTTGAATGATTCCAAAAAGGCGTTGGGCACTCGTGTGGACCGCCATGATAGCATCGGAAAGGGGCTTATCGGTATGGATTTCTTTAAACGCTTTATGAAAGATGAGCGGTTCAATGGCATGCCGATTGTACTCGAAACTCCCGATGAATCACTTTGGGCGGAAGAAATCAGGCTGTTGCGTAGCTTTGAGTGAAGTTGTTGTGGCAAATGAATGGGTTAAAAGTCTGCTTTTTGGTTGATTCTCACTCGCTTACCGGTTATGGGATGCGTGAATTCCAGAGCCTCGGCATGAAGATACAGCCGTTCGGCTTTCTTTCCGTAGAGCTCATCGCCGATAATGGGGCAGTGCAGTCCGAGAGGATGGGCGGCATGCACCCGGAGCTGATGGGTGCGTCCGGTGCGGGGATAAAAGGCGATGCGGGTATGATTGTCCTTGCGTTCCAGCACTTCAAAGTCGGTTACGGCGGACTTGCCATGCTCGGTATGCACCATTTGCCGCGGGCGGTCGAGCGGGTTCAGGCATAGCGGCAGTTCAACCGTTCCTGTATCTGGAGAGACTATGCCTTGAAGCAACGCGATATAGCGCTTACTTACGCTGCGGTCTCTGAATTGCGCTTGCAGGTTTTGGTGAACCTGCTTGGTCTTTGCAATCACCAGCAACCCTGATGTAGCCATATCCAAGCGGTGCACAATCAGCGGGCCGTCCGCTTCGGGATACCGCCTGCGCATCACACTGTAAACAGATACCGCCTCTTCCTTGCCGGGTACGGACAGCATGCCCGCCGGCTTGTTGACCACCAACAGCCATTCGTCCTCATAAACGGTTTCCAATTCTTGTGCGGCGGACTGCAACAACGCTTTCTGCATCGGGTTTTCATCCACTTCAAGACCTTTCAGCATGTGTTTCAATATAGGTTCGCATTTGCCTTTGCAGGCGGGATAGTAATGCCCATGATGCCGTATTTCTGTTTTGGGCGACTCTCCCCACCAGAACTCTGCCATTGCGAGGGGCTTCCACCCATGCAGATAGGCATGCTGCAATAGTTTGGGTGCGGCACACTCACCGGCTCCTGCGGGAGGGGTTTTGTGGGCGGTCTGTTCGAAGATGTCGCAAAGTGTCCTGACTTCTCCCCGGTAGTTCAGCATCTTAAACTGTTCGAACAGTTTTTGCTGCAATGCGGCGGAACGTGCCTTCCGTTCGGCTTTCAAGGCCTGTATGCCGGCTTCGTGGCCGGAGACTGATTGTTGCAAAGGAATAATCTGTTCTTTCCACGCTCGTTCCATGCGCTTGTACTCCGCTTTCTGAAATTGGCTTTCGCGTATCAGGTCCTTTTCTTCTTCGGGGCTGAGTGGAAAGCCGGGATGTGAAGCCGCTTTGCGCCTCCGTTCTTCCCTTTTCTTTTTGGCGGCTTTCATCTGTGCTTTGGCATCTTCCAAAGCATTCCGGGCGGTTTGTTGCAGGGCAGATAGTTGTTCGAGTTGCCGCCGGTATGTTTCATCCTCTTCCAACTGCCTGATGCGGGCATTGATCTGCGATATTTGCTCTTCCTCTTTTTTGAAGAATCCTTGTGGTTGCAATAAGTCGTAAACCGGCGGCACGAAGAACGGATGCATGTTCTTGCCCGCCAAAATGCCGGAAAAGGCTGCCAGGTATCCCACTTTGCCTTCTTGGGTCTTTACGACCAATACGCCGAACATCTTGCCTTGCGCCAGCTCTTCTTTCCATGCGTCCTGCAAGGCAAGATAGTCCTGCACTTCTTTCGCGGCAGCCACGCAGAGTGGATGAGGTGTATAGCAAAAAGGAAAAGTGAACTTCTCCGGTAAGGGTATGCCTGCGACGGAGGTGTGGAAATGGTGCAGCATGTTGATGTTAGTCGTCGATTAGATTGTCGTTGTCTGTATTGATGTAGGGGGAGCTGTTGTCGTCTTCCGGATCGGACACAACTTCCTCTTCGTTGTGCTGCGGAAGAGGACGGGGATGCACAGACTTCTTTTTCTTTCCGTACTTGCGCTCTCTTTCCCAAGCTGCTTTTCGCGCCTGGTATTGTTCGTATTGATTTTCCAAATAGTTGTCGGCCATAATAAGTCGTTTATAAAGTATTCAATTCTTGCTTTCCAAACACACACAGAGGCAGGGTAGGCTCTGTCTAAATTCCTTCATGCTGTTAAATTGTCTGCGTTTCTGTGCTCAGTCTGTATAAACCACGAAAATTTGCTTATCGTTCGGTGGGCAGTGAGAACTCCTGCCGGTCATATTGTTGTCCGTTGCCGTTGGCTACGGCCACGCGTATGGTGATGTTTCCCGTCTTTATCCGCTCGCCTGCACTGATGTTGGCAGTGTATTTTACGCCGTTGTGGGGAGCAATCTGCTCCACCATTACGGACGGGGAGATGTAGATGCGCTTCATTCCCGTAGTTTCGGTCACTACGGGGACCACATTATAGACTGTCCGGTCGCCTTCATTCATGATTTCAAAAATCACTTTACTGCTTTCGCCGGAGGTGATGACGTGGTCGCGGTTATCGTCGATGAAGCGTATGTTGCGTATCTTCAGGTTGTCGAAGACCGAAGGGGCGGGATAGGTTTCGGGCTGCGGCTCATAGGGTTCCGTCCTTTCTATCCGGTAACCGTACTCCTCTTGCTTCGGTGCGGAAACGGCATTTCCAATGGCGGCTCCCGCAATGGTTCCGATAATTGTGCCGATGGCAGATCCGCGGTAGCCGCCTCTCCAGCCACCGTTGCTGTTACCTATCAGGCCGCCGATGGCGCCGCCCACATTTCCGCCGATGGCTGCTCCGGCAAATATGGCACCGGGATCGCCTGATGCCATTTGGCTTGTACCGCAACTGCTGCACGCTAAAGCTAATGCCAGCAATCCAATGAAATACTTCTTCATGCCATTCAATACTTGATTTTATCAATACAAAGATACCAAAAGAAATTTTATCCTTGCCATTTTATCCGCTTATATGCTGTTATTTTGCCTTTTTTGCATTGCTTTTTCTTTTTATCCGCGTGGAACCGCTTGGATTGTCCTATTTGCTTCCTGTCGGTTTCTGTAAACGGACTGCCGGATGATGACCTGATACAGGCGGGAGACAGGTTGGTGTGTTACGGGCAGTATCGGGACTTCCGGAAGTTTTGGAAAGCGCTGTGATGATTTTCTTTAAAATAATGCGATTCTTATCGCTTTTCCGGCAAAAGATTAGTACCTTTGTTGCTTAAGGCTAAATCTTTCTGTCGTGGAGAACTTTTCTTTCCACCATGACGGAAAGAAAAGTTCTCCACGATGGAAAATAATTTTCCTCGTGTTGGAAAGAATTAGTTTTAGGCATCCTTTCCCTTAACCGTCGGGGGCTTAGTTGTCGGATATAGCGTTGGCGGGGATAAATTTCAGATACAATGAGTGCCTATTACGACCTTTTTGAAAAACCGGATGTCCGTCAGACCGGTGAGCAGCAACCTCTTTATGCCCGTCTCGTTCCTAAGGGAACCATTGAACGGAAAGAATTTATCAATCGTGTTCATCTTTTCACAGGGATTAGTAGAAGTCTGTTGGAGGGTGCCATGGCGGGTTTCATGGATGAACTTCGAGACTGCCTTGCCAACGGTTGGACGGTGGAGCTGGGTGAGCTTGGCTACTTCACCCCTTCCCTGAACTGCCGGCGGGAAGTGATGGAGAAGAAAGAGCTGCGTTCTGCCTCGGTGACTCTGCGTGGCTTGAACTTCCGTTTAGGTAAGGAATTTTATAATGAATTGAATGAAAAAATTCATTTGGAGCGTAGTCCGCAGTCGGCAACCGCCTCTGCTGTGGCTTTACCTCCGGAAGAACGTCTCCGCTTGCTTGAAGCGTACTTGAAAGAATATCCTTTCATAACTCGTGCCCAGTATGCCCGGCTGGCAGGTCGCAGCGTGAAGCAAGCCGTCACCGATTTGAACGGATTTATCGAGGTAGGGGTGCTGATGCGCTATGGGGCGGGAAGGAATGTGGTGTATGCAAAGGTGCTTTCCAAACCCTAATCCTGTATTATTAAAATAGGTTCTCCCAGCGGAATGTGTTTCCTACTCCGGGCAGCTCTCGTCATCGCATCGGTAGGAGGCGAAACATGATCCTGACGCACGAAATCGTCAAACGTTATCGGTGCGTCAGCCAGTTTTGCAATCCTTTCCACGATTCGCCAGCGGCTCGGAGCATTAAAATACGGGATATTATTTTCCATGCAGCTCAAGTATTCGGGCCGCCATACACCATAATTATAGAGAAAACCTCCTTCAAAAGCACCGACATAGGCATATTTCGGTATCTTAGTAAAATCGGCCCATAGAATTTGGGTCAGGTCATTTGTTAAATCCAGATTAGGGTAGAAACCGTACGACTGCCAATATTTCAGTCTTTCCTTATCTTTCGACGGAATTACACCATAATACCTGTATTCGTCACCCAATCTGCCAAAAGCGTGTCCGCCGACTTCGTGATGGATAAGTGCTTCAAAGTCATAGGTCGGTATGTTCCCGCTGATAGGACAAGCTGCAACAGAGAATCCATTGGAATACATTATGGCAGTTCCGGCATATTTGCGACTATTCAGAATAAGGATGCCGGTTACCTCCACCACCTTATCTAAACCTGGGATCAGGTCTATATAATTCCTGCATGTCTTTTCATCCCACTGGATATCCGTCCCTTCACCGAAAGTCGAACCAAATCTGTTGTTCACTTTTCGTCCGGGAATCTCTTCGCTTACACCTTCCTCTTCGGAAACGGCAGCTATCATGTAGACGTTAAAATATTCCCGGAAAGATTTGTATGGTTCAATATTGAAAAAATAATGTTCGGCCTGACGGGACAGGGTTTCATAATACCCGCCCTTGTCCAAGTCGGTTTGCAGGAATCCGTCTCCCATAATAACGATATTAATCCCTTTGCCTTTGGTGGCTGCCTGTAGCTGCATATATTCGCCGTCCCGATAATATTCCTTTGTTTCTGCTTTTTGTGCGATGTGTAATGTCCTTTCCAGAATCGAGGCGGTAACAGTTAGTTCTGTCTCGCGGTCAATACCGGTTTGGTTCTCTGATACAGATACGGAAAGTATGCCTTGGTTGTCGACTTCGACCGTACACCAGTCTTTTGCGTCTTCGGGAAGCTTGAGTTCCAGTAAAGGGATGTCGTCGTAATCCTGATGAGACGTCGTCACGATTACCGTCCTGCTCTCGGCAGACATTCCAAAATCAAGGGTCTTACGCGACAGGCTAAGTTCTAACGGATATTGGTAGATCTTTAGCGTATCGGCTAAAGAAGAATCTTTTCCTTTTACATAAACACTGCCGATTCGGGGAAGCCCACTGAAGTTTTCTTCTATGTTTATATAAATCAAATCTGACGACAATTCTTTCGGTTCGACCAGTTTCATCCATTCCCTGGCCTCCGGTTCTATTTCGACTGAGTATTCGATATTCCGTTTAATTTCTAACGGGAATATTCCTCCTATCTGCCAGAAACCAATTTCTTCATAAGGAAGCTCTAAAATTTCGTTTTTCTCTTGGGTGACTTTCAAAGTCTGTGACGTCGAACTCCCGCGGAAAATGATCTCGGCGGTACGTTCGTCGGGCGTATCGTTTTCCGTCAAAGTAATCTGTATCGCAGATGTTCCTGATTTTCCGGAGACAACATTCAGACTGATCCAGGATGAGGAAGCTGAGGGGGTTATTTCGGCACTCCAAGATGTATTGGCATAGACTTCGACAGATTTAACTTCGCTCTTTGAACCGAAGGTTATTTCCGACATCGAAATGCTTAGAACTGCATCTTCTTCTTCCTTACAACTTCCCAGAATAAGCAGGAAGCATAAACAGACTAATAAGCCTGCACGAGTTTTGTTTGCTCTCATATTATATTTACTCCCTGCACAAATAACTTTTGTAATTAATGAGATATTGGGCTAAGAATGCGAATATAAGTAAATTCGGTGAAATAGAAAAATATTTCGTGTTGTAAATAGGGAGGCTGTTCCGACTTTAGGAATTTATGCCTGTGAGGTATCGCTTGTAGAGACATTCTGCAAAGCCACCTTTCATTATCAGTTGTTTAGCTGCATCACTTGTAGAGATTACGAGGGTGTGATGCTCTTTCTTTACTTTTTCTTCTTTTGGAGCTTAGCTGCACTTGTAGAGATAAGGTTTTTTTAATCTGTTGTTTTTGAGTGATTTATGCGTTTTGGCTGTAGATGCCATTTTCTTGCTTTCGCCTTCTTCTCACCCTAACTTTGCAACATCGATTTAGAGAAACAGAAAGTATAACTGCTTGAGGCCTCACAGTGAAATTTTCCTGATTTCTTGGATGAGATAAGAGCTTCTTGATATACATATTATTATTAACAATTAAAAATTCAAAGATTATGGCTTTAAATTATGAAGTGAAAAAAAGAGTGTTCGGTTTTGATAAGACAAAAACGGAAAAGTATGTGGCTCAATTGAAAACACTGGGCATGGTGGAATTTGGAGACTTATGCGACGAGGTCACCAAAGTAGGTATGGCGCCGCGCGGTGTGGTGAAAATGGTGTTGGACGGCCTGATAGATACGCTGAATATGAATATCAATAAAGGCTTCTCGGTGCAATTGGGAGATTTCGGCTGTTTCCGTCCGGGACTTAATGCAAAAAGTCAGGATAAGGAGGAAGATGTGAAGTCGGATACGGTTTACCGCCGGAAGATAATTTTCACTCCGGGCCAGCAATTCAAGGAGATGCTGACACGTGCCAGCGTGACGAGAGCCGGGTGGGATAACTCGGAGGTCGTTTCAGGAGGAGGTTCCAATCCCGGTACTGGTGGAAATGGGGAAGAGGAAGAAAATCCGCTGGGATAATATGTCTTCGAATTTCCTAAGGTAAATCTCAGCAAGTGAGTGGGATATGAACTTTTCTCAGGAAAGGTTCATATCTTTTCTCCAAACACTTTTCGCACACTGGTACGCTGGATTAAACGCAACCGGAAACTGTATGCGGATCCGCTCCTTATGACATCTTTCTTATAATGCGAATGCAAAATTTGTAGTAGTATAAAAATCTACTGTTTCATTTATTATAATATCTATGGGTGTATAATTGTAGACTTCGGGTTTCTTATTGTAGATTAAATATTCCAAGATGGCTTTGATGGCCATATATCCTTGATATTCCGGACGCTCGGCTATCAGGTGGGAGATATATCCTTCTTTCAGGGCATTAACATTCCGGGTATTTATATCAAACCCTATCAGTTTGACGTTTTTGATGTTATTGCGTTTCATGAAATCGGATATGATATATGCACAAGTATTGAATACTACAGCTCCGCCGATATTAGGGTGGGTACGGAAAAAATCGGTTAGCATTTCTTCATTTTGTTTTGCATCGGTACGGTTGTATTGTGCATATACAATATTTATATTCAGCGAATTTTCTTTTAAATAAGAGAAAAAACCATGTTGGCACACAACAGATTGGATAGATGTTTCATCGCCTATTCGTTTGGCCTGAAATAAAGCGATTTCCTTATTGGGCTCCATGATAGATGTCAGTAGCTTAGCCTGTGTCCTGCCTGCTTGAAAGGCATGGAGGGCAAAGGTTGCCAATGGCTCTGTATTGTTTACCGGAGTGTCTACAAACACGTATGGAATATCTTTCATATAAAGCTGGTTGGCAAATAATACAGTCTCGTCATAGAATGCCGGACCTATGATTACTGCGTCTTTTCTTAGGGCAAGTGCTTCTTTGAACACCTTTTGACATGAGAAAACATCAAACTGATCGTAGTATAAGTAACGGATCTTCAGTTTGGTATTGGCAAAATGGCTTAACGCTTTTTCGATGCCGGTCTCTATTTGTTCCCAATATTCTCCGGGGGCATGTTGGGGGAATATAACTAATAGACGTATTTGACGTTCGTTTTTAGGAGTTATTGAATGGATTTTACACACATAATTAATTTGTTGTAAAACGTCTTCCACTTTTTTGCGGCTTTCCGGTGATACGCCACCTCTATTGTGAAGTATACGATCTACTGTTCCTGATGACACGCCTGCAATTGCTGCGATGTCGCTGATTCTATATTTTACTTTTTCTCCCATCGTAGTTCCGTTCTGTTTTATTGATTTTAGTTGCAAATATACTAAAAGATATAATAGAACTGATAAATGCACGAATAAATAATAAACATAAAATGGAAAAATGGCATTTTACACGATTACACGAATAAAAACACTATATTTTTTCTTGTAACGCTGAAAATGTGTTTTATAACAGTGTGTAACGTGTTATTAATATCAAAAGAAGCAGGATATTTGTATCGCAAAAGCGGAGATATGTTTCTGTTTGTGGAAATAATCAGTACTGATAAGAAAGAGAAATTTTAAAATACACAATAACACGAATTAGAAAATGAGCTGTGTAAATATGAAAAATATAATTAAAAAGATAGCATTGTTTTGGGCGACTATTGCACCGGGTATCTTTCTCGTAGGATATAATATCGGGACAGGTAGTATTACAACGATGGCTTCTGCCGGGGCAAGTTATGGAATGACGCTGACATGGGCATTGGCTCTTTCTTGCTTGTTTACGTATGTCTTAATAATTGCTTTTTCGCGTTATACTATAATTACAGGAAAAACTGCATTATTTAGTTTTAAGAATAACTTTGGTAGAGGAGTTACCATCTTTATTTTATTTTCTTTATTAATAAGCGAAATTGTATCCTGTATGGGAGTTATGGGGGTAGTGGCGCAAGTAATCCAAGAGTGGTCTCGTCCTATCACTCATGATGGCGAAGGGTTCAATATGATAGTAGTGGCAGGTGTTATCTGCATACTATTATATTATATATTTTGGCAGGGAAAGCAAGCTCTTTTTGAGAAGATACTTAGCCTGTTTGTTTTTGTTATGGGAGTTTGTTTTCTTGCTACCATGTTTATTGTAATGCCGGAACCTGCCAGTATATTGAAAGGACTTGTTCCTACTCTTCCCAATCATCCGAATGCTTTTTTAATTGTGGCAGGAATGGTAGGTACTACTATGGGGGGCGTCCTTTATGTGGTTCGTTCCATCTTGATTAGTGAGAAAGGCTGGCATATAGAAGATATGAAATTACAGAAACGTGATGCTGCTGTGTCAGTGAGTATAATGTTTCTGTTGAGCTTTGCTGTAATGGCGTGTGCTGCCGGAACAATGTTCACGAAGGGGCTTACTGTGGATAATGCAATAGATATGGTGAAACTGATGGAACCATTGGCCGGACAACTGGCTGTGTCTATGTTTGTGGCAGGAATTGTGTGCGCAGGTGTTTCCTCTTTATTTCCTATTATAGTATTAGGACCATGGCTCATCAGCGATTTCTTAGGTATAGATAGAGATTTGACTAAGCGTTGGGCCAGGGTTATGGCATTAGCAACTACTTTATGTGGGCTTGTGGTGCCGGTTTTTGGCGGTAGTCCGGTTTTTGTGATGATCTTCTCTCAATCTTTGGCGATTATATCTACTCCCCTTGTCATTGCATTGATGATTATTTTGTTGAATAAGAAACTTTTAATGGGAAAACATAGGGCTACAATAAAAGACAATGTTCTGTATGGCATAACTTTGTTGTTTGCACTCATTGTTGCCATTGTAGCTATTCTGGGAATTATTAATTATTAAAATATAGCATAAACATGAGAAACGTTTTTGACAGACACATAACTTGTGCATTTCTTTATAGTATTACAAGATATGGCTATCCGCCTGATGCAGAACATATGGTTACGTATGTACATGAAATGGCCGATCTTGGTTTTCAATCTATCGAACTGGAAGGGATAGGGGAAGCACATCTGAAGACAGTTTACAAACATCGGAAAGAGATAAAACAGGCATTGGAAGACCGGGGGGTGGCGTTACCTGTGTTTTGTACCGTACTTCCGGGGATAGCTTCCCCACAGGGAGAAATTGCACAAAAGAGTTTGGATTTATTTAAAACAGGCTGTGAACTCGGAGCTTATTTTGGAGCCAGAGGGGTATTGGATAACGGCCCTCTTGTTCCTTATGAATTTCCGGCAGATATGCCTATTCACCGGCATTATTCACCGGACGTACTTCGTAATGTGCGTTTGCCGCAAAGACTGTCGTGGAAAGTATATTGGGACAATTTGCTGTCTCGGATGGATACAGCTTGCAAATTTGCGGCAGATTATGGGTTGAACTATTATATGCATCCCTGTGTGGGCTCTTTGACGGATACAACGAATGGTTATCTGTTGCTGAAAGAAGAATTGGGATGGGAAAATCTAAAGTTCAATTTTGATACATCGAATCTGTATTATATGCATGAAAATCTGTCTTTAGGTTTGCTTAAACTGGGAAAGGATTTGGACTATATACATATCTCTGATAGTTATGGACAACGCATAGAGCATCAGGCCGCAGGCAATGGAACGATAGATTGGGATTTGTTTTTCGGGACTTTGAAACAAATAGGTTTTTCCGGAGAACTTTCAATTGATGTGGGTGGTGATGAAAGCCATGTTGCCGATATTGATGAGGCTTATTTACAAACCGCTCGCTTTTTAGAAGAAAAAATAGCTGCTTATGAAATTTATTAAATGTTTGTTGGTTTTGGGACTGTTTGCAGTAAATGTTTCTGCAATGGATTATTCGGTGTCTGACTTCGGAGCGAGGGGAGATGGAAAAACTGTTAATACGAGAGCAATCCAGCGTGTTATAGATTTATGTGCGGAAAAAGGTGGAAAGGTGATTATTCCGCAAGGTGAGTTTGTAACAGGCACTCTTTTCTTGAAGAGTAATGTAACTCTTCGTTTAGAAAGAGGTGCACATTTATTGGGCTCTACAAATTTGGCGGATTATCCGAAAAAAACTGTTGGTTTCCGTTTTTGGGGAGATACATGGACGTATCAGTCTTTAATAATAGCCCATGACATAGAGAATGTTACGATAGAAGGGGATGGTACAATTGATGGACGTGGCGGTTCATTTCCGGTGCAGTCCAAAAAGAAACCGGATAAGTATAGAGACCGTCCTTATCTTTTGTGGTTTGCCAATAGTAGGAATATCAATATAACTGGAATAGAACTCCGGAATTCCGCCATGTGGATGCAGTCTTATATTCGTTGTGACCAGTTGAAGATTGATGGTGTGAGAATCTTCAATCACTCCAACCTGAATAATGATATGATGGATATTGATGGTTGTAGGGATGTAATTATAACACGTGTGACAGGAGATTCGGATGATGATGGAATAACTTTTAAAAGTACTTGTGACAGGATGAGCGAAAATATAATCGTTTCGGATTGTCTATTAAGCAGCCATTGTAATGCCCTGAAATTTGGGACAGAGACGACCGCCGGATTCAAAAATGTGGCTATTAGCAACTGCGTAATTCGTAGATCGTCGGCTTCTACGGTGAATTCTGGGGCTGCAGAAGGAATTTCGGGTATATCGCTTGAAATTGTTGACGGTGGAACTATGGAAAATATAACTATCCAGAATGTTGCCATAGATGGCCAGCGGGTTCCTTTATTTCTTCGTTTGGGCAATCGTGCACGTAAGCATTATGCGGAGGCGCCTACCCCCTCTGTTGGTGCGATGAAGAATATTTTGATTTCCAATATAACTGCCGTAGCAACTGCTCCGATAGGATGCTCGGTTATGGGAATACCGGAAGGGAAGATTGAAGGGCTTACCATCTGTAATAGCCGTTTTGTCTGTACAGGTGGTGAATCGGAAGAACTGGCAGATAAAAAAGTTGAGGAGCTTGAGACCCTTTACCCGGAGTCTACTATGTTTGGCACACTGCCTGCGTATGGAATGTATGTGCGGCATGCCAGGAATATACAGTTATATGGTCTTTCTTTCGAACTGTTGAAAGAGGATGGCAGGCCGGCTATAATTTGTGATGATGTGGATAATGCGGATATACAGCAGATTATGACTTACGGAGAAAAAGGCGGGAAAAAAATCGTAATAAAATAATAGGTATTAAAAAATATATATATGAAAAAGAAATTCTTCTTATGCCTGATTGAGATAGTAAGCCTGACTTGTATGGGACATGCAGCCGGTTTGCCTGTATTACCGTTACCTAAAGTAATCTCTACTGTTGATGGAGCAAATAAGGGGGAAAAGGTATATGGTGATATTGATTTCATATGGCGAAATACAAATCCGGAGCTTTACAATTGTGTGCAGGAGGAATTTAAAGAATTTTTTCGGGATAGTTGCCCCGATAGATTGAAAATAATAGGGGAACAAAGTTCTTCAAAGAAGGTCTTGAGGGCTTTTTGCAGAGAACATTCTTTGGATGAACATTACGTTGACAGTATTGGTCCGGAAGGCTATCTGCTTTCTAAATCGGACTCATGTATTCATGTTATCTCGAAGACAACCAAAGGATTATTGTACGGTATTCAATCAGCAAAGCAATTGGTACGTGGCGGTTATGCGCCGTCGGTTGCTTTGGCCGATTGGCCGGACTATCCCCAAAGAATATTTTTTGATGATATAAGCAGAGGCCCGATTTCTAATGTTACTTATATAAAGAAACAAATAAGAGACTTGTCGGAGTTAAAATACAACGCATTCACATTCTATATAGAGCATGTCATACAACCGCTTTCCTATCCCGATTTTGCACCGGAAAATGGTAAGTTAACGATGGATGACGTAAAGGAGATTTGTAGCTATGCTCGGGAATATCAAATGGAAATTATCGGGAGTTTTCAGTGCTTCGGACATTTTGAGAAGATACTTTCTCTGGAAAAATATGCACCGTTAGGTGATACTCCCTCTATGATTGCCCCGCTGAAACCACAAGCGCAAGCATTCTTGAAATCAGTTATTGAAGAACTGGCAGATACTTTTTCTTCGGATTATTTTAATATTAACTGTGACGAAACATGGGATTTGGAGAATGGTAAGTCTAAAGAATATGTGCGTAGGGTAGGGGCGGATAAGTTTTATGCAGATCATATTCGTTTTTTATATGATGTCCTGAAAGCAAAGAATAAGAAAGTGATGATGTGGGGAGATATCATTATGAAATATCCGCATCTGTTATCCGAATTGCCAAAGGATATCACTTATTTGAGTTGGAATTATAGCGGTACAAATTATGATGCATGGATAAATCCTTTCAAGGAAAACCGGAGCTGTTATCTGGTCTGTCCTGGCATTTTGAATTCGAACAGGCTATTTCCTGATCTGAATATGACAAGGGAGAATATGCAATTTATTACAGACGGTTACAGAGCTGGGGCACAAGGTGTGTTATATACATCGTGGGACGATTCGGCATTTCACAGTTTTGCTTCTATAATGTATGGCGTGGCATTAGCTTCTGAATATAGTTGGAATGCCTCACGAAATGTTGATGCAGATGACTTTGAGGGAAGATACTGTATGGTGCGTTTTGGTAGTGAAGATACGATGTTTGTTCAAGCTTTAAATGAGCTGATGAAGTTTGCTAAATTGGGCATGACTTATGAAATGAACGACCGTATTTTTTATGAACGATTCACTCCGGATATAAACAATCCACTGAATATCAATAAAGAAGAATTAGGTATTGCAAGGAATATTCTTGCCTCTGTCAAGCGAACGGTTAGTGCCGTTCATTTGCAGAAAGAGCATATTGATGAGAAGGCTTTGGGATATACAGTAGCGCAATATGAGTTTATTGTCGATGCAAGGGAAAGGATGTTTAAAATGGCGGATTGGTATCGGAAGAGTTTGCAGGAGTATGCCGAATCTCCCGAACAAGCCCGGAAGTCTTTGATAATGGCATTGAAAGATGTCAATCCTTTGGAGACCCAGATCCTGACACTTAAACAACAATATACGGAGCTTTGGATTTGCGAAAACCAGTCGTATTTTCTTGATAAAGGCTTGGAATTATATAAAGAGAAATTAGATCAGATACATCGTGTGCAATCGGTTTTGCTTCGGGCCATAGACTTTATTGATCGTGGAAGGAAGCCGGATGATATAACGGCAGCGGGATTGGACGTACGCAATATCAATAGTAACTATTTCTCTTGTTGGCTATTTTGTGGCGCTTTTCTGAACGGTGATATGAATACCGACTATTTGGCAACAATTGGAGGTGAAATAAATGTGACTCCATTACCGGGTGAACGTTTTGATGTGGGTGGAGACGAATATAAGTGGACCCGTTGCGTGTCGGATAATGGTTTTATCATGGATTTTAATGAAATGTTCCATTCTGTAAATAATGGAGTGGCATACGCCACAGCTATGCTCTATTCGGATAAGGAGCAGATTGTGCAAGTATTGTATGGAGGTAGTGGTGAAAACCTTATTTATTGTAACGGACAAATAGTCGGACATACGGCGAAAGAGAATGAGTTTGTGGCAGATAAATACAAATTATCTCTTCATCTGAAAGCCGGGAGTAACAGAATTTTAATAAAATCACGCCAATTGGTTAACGACTGGAAATTTTCATTTCGCGTTGATGGCAGAATAGTAAAGTCTCATAAACAAAAATATTATCTCTAAATAAGAATAAAAAAAAACAAACAGTATGAAAAAACACATTATTTTATTATCGGCTTTATTGCTAACCGGTACGGTGAAGGCCCAATCTCCTCTTCCGGGGAAGACGGAGATTTTGGAAGCGATTGAGGGATGTACCACTTATGCAACAAATGTATTGTTGGATGAAAGTGGAAAATCACGCTGTGACTATAACATGGTTCAGGGAAAATGGTATCCTTATGAAGAGCCATGGCATACGGGACAAATTATTTTGGGTTTGCTGGATGCTTATGAAATTACCAAATCACCTCAAGCACTTGCAGCGGCACGTAAAGCCGGTGATTGGTGGATTGGATTGGAAATCAAGGATAATCCGGCATTGAAAGGAATGGTAGGTGCTACACATGGTGACGATATAGGCAATGATAAAATAGTTTTTGCAACCGTTACTGACGGTACGCATGGGATTTTTGAATTGTCGCGGGTTACCGGTGATAAGAAATATGCACAAGTGGCCAGCAATGCACTTGGTTGGATGCTGGAACATATGTATTATCCTGAAGAAGGGGTTTGTTATGATTTAGCAGACTTGAAAACCGGCGAGATTCAGAAAGTGAGCCCTTTTTATAAAGATAAGAAACAACAAGTGTTGGATGATGTTTCCCGCCCGAATACAGAAGGTTCGCCTTTCAAAGATGCTTATGAATTTACGAAAGATAAACGCTTTAAGGATGCTCATTTGTTGCTTTGTAACTCTTTGATTGATAAGCAGGATGAAAACGGCATTTGGATGCGTTATATCCCTAATCATCGTGAGGTTTCTTCTTTTCACCCCCGATTTAATCTTTGGTATGCCGAGTCGCTTCTTGAGGCTTATGAAATGACAAAAGATAGAAAATATTTGGAAGCCGCTGCCAAAACAGCCCGGACATATGCCAAAGCACAAAAAGTAGACGGAACTATATTCTATGACAATTATACGGATGGAAAGCCATCGGATAAGGGGTCTGTTTGCGGCTCAGCAGTCGCTTTTGCCGGTATTCTTTGGATTAGATTGGCAGGTTACGGTTATGATGAATTTGTTCCTAATTACGAACGTAGCCTTCGTTGGATTATTAAGAACCGTTATGCAGCCAATCATCCTGATCCTAATTTGCGGGGTGGAGTAATTAATACTCGTATGCGTATGAAGAAAGGACAGATATGGCTTACTCAAAGGGATGTCGGAACTTCTTTTGGATTGCGCTTTCTGGCAGCTTATTATAATTTGAAGTTTAATAAATAATGCAAATATAAATGATAGTTCCAATTAAAACACTGAAAGTAGATACACTGACTATACATGTGTATAATTCGCGGCAAGACATGGGGATAGCTGCCTATGAACTTTACAAAAAACATGTCCGGGAACTTATGGCCAGACAAAAAATAGTAAGGGCTATTTTTGCTGCCGCTCATTCACAGGATGATTTTTTGAAAGCATTGGCAGAGGATACAGAAATCGATTTTACTCGTATTACCGGATTCCACATGGATGAGTACATGGGGCTGGGAAAAGACGCTTCTCAAAATTTTGGTAATTTTTTGAGAAAGGCAATCTTTTCCAGAAAACCTTTCCATGAAGTTAATTATATACAGTCCGATGCAATTGATATTAGTGCCGAATGTAAACGGTATGAAGGCTTATTGAGACAGGCGCCGCTGGATATTGTCAGTATGGGAATAGGAGAAAATGGACATATTGCCTTTAATGATCCGCATGAAGCTCGTTTTGATGAAGAAGCATGGATACGACAAACCTCTTTGGATAATGTATGTCGTCAGCAACAGGTTAACGATGGTGAATTCGGGACATTAAGTGATGTACCGGAAACGGCACTGACTCTTACAATTCCTGCGTTGATGTCATGCAAAAAAGTGATCTGTATTGTACCTACGGGGCGGAAAGCACAGGCTGTTCGTCAGACACTTTGTGGTCCGGTTTCAGTTGCTTGTCCGGCTTCTGTGTTACGTACCCATTCTGATGCAACCTTGTTTTTAGATAAAGAAGCTGCAGAATTAATATTAACCATTTAATTTTATACGATTATGAAGAACATTTTTAGACTTTTGTTGTGGGTTACTGTTGTAACCATACCGGTTATATCTGGTTATGCACAGGGTAAAGGAAATCTTAGTGGTGTAGTGAAAGATGATATGGGCGAAACTCTTCCGGGAGCTGCCATTATTGTCAAGGGAACCACTCAAGGAACTGCCACAGATTTGAATGGAGCTTATACATTGTCGGGTATTCCGGTCGGTACTTGTGAAATTGAATGTAACTATTTAGGGTATGAACCTGTTACTAAGATGATTAATATTACGGCTAATGGTACTGCTACTGCTAATTTTGTATTGAAGCAGTCTGCCATTGCGTTAGGAGATGTGGTTATTTCAGCAGCTGTTGATGGGCAACAACGTGCTTTGAATCAGCAGAAAGTGGCTGATAACATGATGCAAGTGTTGTCAGCGGATCAGATGGGACGTTTCCCTGATTTGGATGTATCTGATGCTTTGCGTAGACTTAGTGGGGTTACTTCTGATGGCAAAGAGGTACAGTTACGCGGTACTCCTGCTAATTTCACTAATATCAATATTAATGGTGAACAAATAATGAGTAGCCAAGAAGGTGGTAAACGTAATGAGTCGATGGATGTTATTCCTGCCGATATTCTTTCTTCTATGGAAGTACAGAAAACATTACTTCCCTCTAATGATGGAGATGCAATTGCTGGAGTTATTAATATGCGTACTGGTACGGCTCGTTCTCTCACCCCTAAATTTTCCATTGATTTAGGAACAGGATATACTTTTTTACGTGAAAAAGCAGATTATAATGTAAAAGCATCTTATGCACAACGTTTCTTTAAAACACAAAAAAATGATAATGGTGTATTAGGAATTCGTGCTAATTATAGCTATTTAGTAAATCATAATGGATATGACCGTTTAGAGGCTGAAGGTTGGGAGCCTTATGAATTGGTTGATAATAAGACAGGAGAGTCAGTGAAGGAAGATGTTTATGTACCTACGGATTTTCGTTATAGATATCAAAAAGGAACATCGACACGTCATGGGGCATCTTTAGCCATTGATTGGGCTCCAACACAATATACGAAATTCGTACTGAGTACTATGTATAATCAACGTGATAATGAAGGAGAACGTTATCGCAATCGTTTCCGTTTCAGAGATAATGGAGGAAAGTATTATTTGATGGAAGATGGTAGTATTGGTTCAAAACGCATGCGTAATATTACTCAGGTTACAGCCTCTGATGAAAAAATAAAGAATCTTAATATCAATTTGGACGGTGAATCAACAATAGGAACTTGGAAAATTGACGGTGGATTGTTTTATTCAAAATCTTCACGTAGTTATATAAGTGAGATGGATGGTTTTCAGACTCCGGAATGGAGGGTTACCAAAAAAGTCAACGGTCAGAAATTACCTGATGAAGTAATGGGGACACTAACTGATATGAATAGTAAGTATTTAAGTTATAATTATATATTTGAACCTTCTGGTGAAAAGTTAGGCACGGCAAGTCCGGATGATATTTCCAGGTATAATTTATATGTTGTTGAAAACTTTAATAATGAAACACGGGGAGAAAACTTTACTTTCCGTATGAATAGTGCAAAAAACTACTTTATTAAAGATAATGCATCTACCTTTTCATTTGGTGTGAAAGGTAAGTTTATGAAAAATAAAGGATGGATGCCGGAAGATACGAAGAATTATTCTATTACAGCCAGTGAGGCTAACTGTTTGTCTAATTTCTTATACAAAGAACAACTGTCCAATAAGTTCCTAAATGGAAATCTTGCTTTTGGTCCAGCTGCTGATATAAACAAAATTCGTGCGTATATGGGTAATAGTGCAAATAGCAATGATATTGAGTATAATCCCTATACATCAAATTCTGCTGCAGATGCTTTCTTCTATGATGCCAATGAACGAGTATTGGCCGGATATGCGATGAATAAAATCCAATTGCAAAATTTGATGATTTTGGCAGGTGTACGTGTAGAGCAAACTCATGTAAAATATAAGGCTAACAAGATAGAACGTAGCTTTGACCCGAATTCTCCGATTTATGGGGGAGCTGATCCGGCAGATGAAGGATTTAATACATATACAAAAACTCCGATAGCTTCTTCTTTGGATTACACAAAGTTCCTTCCAAATGTGCAGTTTAAATATGATCTGACGGATAAAACAATTTTTCGATTGGCATGGACTACCGGATATTCTCGGCCTAATATCTCTGAATTGGTTCCGAAACAAGACGTATCACAGGATCTTGAGCGTGTTACTATTGGTAACCCTGATTTGAAACCTGCGTATGCACATAATCTGGATTTGCTATTTGAGCAATATTTGTCTAATGTAGGTATTATTTCCGGTGGTGTGTTTTACAAGCATATTGACAAATTTCAATATTTGAGTGAGGGAACATTACATGATGCCAATAGCCAGTATAATGGATGGAAAGTTATCCAAAGTAAGAATGGTGATGCAGCCAAGGTCTATGGTGCTGAAATAACATTGAACACCAGTTTGACATTCCTGCCGGGATTTCTGAAAAACCTGATGTTTACAAGTAACTATACCTTTATTCATTCTAAAGCGGTAACAGATCAGGAACGTGGTTCTTTACGTTTACCGGGACAGGCTAAGCATACAGCAAACTTTGCGTTAGCTTATTCTACAAAGCGTTTTACTGTCCAGGCTGCTATGAATTATTGTGGTTCTTATATTCAAGCTCTCGGTTCGGATGCAGAGCGTGATATATGGCGAGATGGACGTTGGCAGATGGATGTGAACGGCTCTGTAAATATTGTAAAAGGGCTGACTTTCTGGGTGGAAGCAGTAAATGTTCTTAATAGTGAACAATTCTCTTATTTTGGAAACAAGAGTAGAGTTTATAATCTGCAGTATAGCGGTGCTAACGGACGTTGTGGCTTTACCTATAAATTCTAATTAATAAATCAGTCATGGATTATGCTTTATATGTATAGTCCATGACTTTATTTTTTTAATGCTATATATGAAAAGAATAATAATATATGTGTTATTTGCCGTATGTGCTGGTACATTGTTCGCTGGTAACTTTGTGTTACCGGATAAAAAAATGCCACAGCATCCCCGGCTTTTGTTATTGCAGGAGGATGAAAGGTCATTAGTGCAATTTATTCAAGGTGATTCTATATGGAGTTTGTTTCAAGAGCGTACTTTACAGGCTTGTGAACGGTTGCTTCCTATTGCTCCTTTAGAGAAAATAAAAATAGGACGTAGAATGTTAAATACCTCGCGTGAAGCTCTTTACCGGATATTTATGTTGTCTTATGCCTATCGTACTACCGGTGAATTGAAGTATGCTGAACGGGCTGAAAAAGAAATGTTGTACATGGCCGGATATGATAATTGGAACCCTGAACATTTTTTGGATGTAGCGGAAATGACTATGGCTTTGTCTATTGGTTATGACTGGTTATATGAAGTTCTGAGCCCCAAGAACAGGGCAAAGATACGAAAAGCAATTCTAGATAAGGGTTTGAAACCTTCCATGGATAAACGTTACAATGGCTTTTTGGATAAGACAAATAATTGGAGTCAAGTATGTAATACGGCAATGGCCTATGGTGCAATAGCATTAATGGAGACAGATGAAAAATTGTGTCGGAAAATAATGGAACGTTCCATAGAAGAGATACGTAAACCTATGAGCAGTTATGGACCTGATGGGGCTTATCCTGAAGGATATGGTTATTGGCATTACGGGACAACTTATAATGTAATGTTGCTTGCTGCATTGGAAACTTTATATGGTAATGACTTTGGACTTTCTGCTATTCCTGGATTTATCAAAGGAGGAGAGTATATATTACATATGGTAGGTCCTTCTTGCTTACCGTTTAATTTTGGTGATTCTGGTAGTAGGATGCGGTTGAATACTTCTTTATTTTGGTTTGCGCGGAAAACCAAGAATCCTGCATTGTTAAGGAATGAGTGCAAATTGTTGCTGGAGATCCCTAATTATGATTATGAGCAATATCGTAGGATGCTACCTTCTATTTTTGTGTTGGGAAAAGACATAAACTTGGCTAATTTGCCTAAACCAAAAGTGGACATGTTCGCAGCTAAAAATGAAGCTCCTGTTTGCCTGATGAGAAGCTCATGGAAAGAAGATGCTATTTATGTCGGTATTAAAGGCGGTAAAGCTTCTGCTAACACTCATACGCATTTGGATGCAGGTTCATTTGTGATGGATGCTCAAGGGGTGAGATGGGCTGTTGATTTAGGGCCGCAAGAGTATAATTCGTTGGAGTCAAAAGGCATTGCTCTTTGGGATAACAGAGCCAATGGACAGCGCTGGAAAGTGTTTCGATACAATAATTTTGCCCATAATGTTTTTAGTATTAATGATGAAATGTTTAATACTGAAGGTCGGGGAGAGTTGATTAGTTGTAGCGATACTCCGGAACGTAAGGAAGCAATATTTGATTTGACAGCTTTGTATAATAAGATTGATAAGGCGGAAAGGCATGTTGTGTTGAATGGAGAATTGGAAGTTGTGATTGAGGACAGAATTAAAAACGGTTCTCAATCATCTCAATTAACATGGCGAATGCTAACTCCTGCTAATGTAGAACAAGTTGCAGGTGGATTTATACTCCGTAAGGAAGATAAAACTTTATTTGTTGAATTGCCAAAGGATGTTTTACCTTTTGCTGTTCCTGCAACTCCGGATACTGATTATGATGAACCTAATCCTAATATTACCATTATTGGTTATAAGGTAAATCTGATGCCTAATGTGAATCAGTCATTGGTGGTTAGGCTTAAACCGGAACAAGTCACTGATAAATCATTTATAAAAACTATTGCCGATAAGGTTGCCAACTGGCAGATTGTACATCAGCCGGAGGTTGTTCATCCTGATTTAGATTGGACAAATGCTGCTTGGTATAGAGGATTAGCGGCGTGGGCCTCTGTTACTGATAATGAGACTTATTTTGACTTTCTGAAACAGCAGGGTGAAAAGCATGACTGGCGGCCATATTACAGACTGCATCATCCAGACGATATATGTGTATCACAGACCTATATAGAATTGGCACGTAGATATGGAAATAATGAAATATTAAAACCAACCATTGCTCGGGCAGATTCTGTTATAAAATATCCGTCACAAGCTCCATTAATGAAAACTGATGAGCGTGGTAAGTTAGAGCGTTGGTCATGGGCTGATGCACTTTTTATGGCTCCTCCTGTATATGCAGCGCTTTCTAAAATGACGAAGGATCCTAAATATGTTACATTTATGCAAAAAGAGTTTGAGGAGTGTACAGATTCTCTGTATGATAGAAACGAACATTTATATTATCGTGACTGTTCAAAGAGGGTCTTGCGTGAGCCTAATGGTGCTAAACAATTTTGGGCACGTGGTAATGGATGGGTGCTAGCCGCTTTCCCTTTAATATTGGAAAATCTTCCTGAAGAATATTTAAAGCGTGACTATTATATTCGTTTATACAAGGAAATGGCTGCCCGCATACTACAAACGCAAGATGCGCAGGGATCTTGGCATGCCAGTTTGCTTGATGCTGGCACTTATCCTCAACCGGAAAATAGTGCCTCTGCTTTTGTTTGTTATGGCTTGGCTTGGGGAGTGCGTAATGGTATTTTAGATGCCAAAACTTATAAGGAACCGATAATACGGGCATGGAAGGCTCTCTGTTCTTACGTACATAAGGACGGTAAGGTTGGCTATATTCAGCCTGTTGGTAATGCACCTACCCGGGCCGGTTTTGATTCTACAGATGTATATGGGGTGGGAGCATTTTTGCTTGCTGCTTCTGAAATGTTTAAAATGCCTTAATTACATCAAGCTTATAGTCATGAGAAAATTCTTCTTATTTTTTTTATAATGTTTCTTGGTGTACATATGTATTGGCATTAGTCTCTGAGAAAGACCTTGCTCATCTGCATGTATGAGCAAGGTCTTATTGTTTTTAGCGACTTTCATTTGTATTTCTCCCGCTCTTTTTGTTCCTTTGCCCTTGTCAATTAAAGAAAAAAGAAGCAATGAGAACAGTGGTTTATATAGTGGCTTGCGTAGTGGTGTTGTCGGTCATCTCCTGTACGTCCCGGAATAGAAACGGAGAAGATGTGCAGATCTTGATGCGTGACAGTACGGTGGTAACAGCGCCCCAGCGCATGCAGGTTTCCGATACAAAAACGACTATTACATATAGAGGCAAGGAATACCGTTCTTCAGTTGTCCGCCGTCCGGACGAAAGCCTGCCTGTTGTGAAAAACGAACAAGGAGAGAGGTTTGTTGACAACAGCATTACCCTGCGTATCACTTGTGGTGGTAGGCAGGTTGTGGACAAGGTGTTTACGAAAGAAAGTTTTGCTTCGCTGGTTGATGCCAAATTTATGAAATATGCCATTCTGGAAGGGTTGGTCTATGACAAGACTACTCCGCAGGGCATCATCTACGCTGCCAGTATCTGCTATCCGCAGACCGACCTCTACGTGCCTCTCAGACTGACCGTTTCCGCCGATGGCAAAATCTCCATGGCGAAGGAGGAGTTGCTGGAAGATGTGTACGAAGAAGAGAACGGCTCCAATTGACGGTCCGGCCGATTCCAGAATGATTCCAGAATTGTGAACTTTATTTGCGGACATGAAAATCCTGATTGTAGAAGATGAGCAGGAATTGCGGGAAACGATCCGCACTTCGCTCCTGAAAGAGAAGTTTGTCGTAGAAACGGCCGCCGATTATTTTTCGGCATTGGATAAGATAAACGATTACGACTACGACTGTGTTCTGCTGGACATTATGCTGCCCGGTGGAAGTGGACTGGATTTGTTGCGCGAGTTGAAGCGCCTGCACCGTACGGACAGCGTGCTCATTATTTCTGCCAAAGATTCGCTGGATGATAAGGTGGACGGTCTGGAGCTCGGCGCCGACGACTACCTGACGAAACCTTTCCATTTGGCAGAGCTGAATGCCCGTATAAAGTCTTTGATCCGCCGCCGTCAGGCGCAAGGCGATGTGACGGTCACCGTAGGTAATCTGCTGCTCTATCCTGACAAACGGCAGGCGGAAGTAGGCGGTGTTCCTCTGCAACTCAACCGCAAGGAGTTCGACTTACTGTATTATTTTGTGGTGAATGTGAACCGGGTTATCAATAAAATGAGTCTTGCAGAGTCGGTGTGGGGAGATAATATCGATCAGGCCGATTCGCTGGATTTTATTTACTCGCAAGTGAAGAACCTGCGTAAGAAGTTGAAGCAGGCGGATGCTTCCGTTGAACTGAAAGCTGTCTATGGCTTTGGATATAAACTGTCCGAATTATGAAACTGGTATATTATACATATCGCAAAATCTCTTTATTGCTGTTCGTCTTGATGGCAGTGTGGGGCGTACTGTTTTATTATGCCATCATCGATGAGGTGGTGGACGAGACGGACGACACGCTGGAGAATTATGCCGGAATACTGATAGAACATGCGCTCCATGATCCTTCTATTCTTGAAACGGAAGGTTCGTTGATGTCTTTTTATAAATTTCTTCCTATCTCCGAGAAGGAAGGGCGGCATTATCAGGAGGTTTTCTATGATTCCACCGTCTATATCGAACTGGAGGATGAGGACGAACCGGTACGTGTGATGCGTACGGCTTTCCGCATGCCCGACGGACAGTTCTACGAACTCACGCTGATGATTTCTATCTTGGAACGGGACGATATGGTAGAGGCGATGCTTTGGTACTTGGGGGCTTTGTTCCTGCTTCTTCTGGTATGTACATCCGTCGGTATTCAGTTAATACTGAAAGGAGTGTTCCGCCCATTGCATAAACTGCTGGACTGGCTGCATTGTATCCAGCCCGGCAAGGAGGTTCCGGCATTGGAGAACCCTACGAAGATACGCGAGTTCCGCCAGTTGAGTGAAGCGGCGGTGGATATGGGTAACCGTAGCTACAAGGCTTATGAGGAGCAGAAAGAATTTATTGAAAATGCTTCGCATGAGTTGCAGACACCGCTGGCCATTGTACGTGGCAAAGTGGAACTATTGGCAGAAAGCGATAACCTGTCCGAACAGCAGATGAAGGAACTGGACGAGATTTATTCCACGCTGGGACGCGCTGTGAAGTTGAACAAGTCCTTGTTGCTGCTTTCCCGTATAGAGAATGGGCAATATACGGAACTGGAAGATGTGTCGGTGGATGAAATACTGGACAATCTTTTGCCTGATTTAATGGATATATACGAGCATAAGCAAGTGCGCTTGGTGCGCGAGAAAGGAGAGCAGCCCTTGGTGATTCGTTGCAACCATTCGCTGGCACAGATTCTTGTCTCCAATCTGGTGAAGAACGCTTTGCTTCACAACGAGGATGGGGGAGAGCTGCGGATACTCACCACTCCGGTGTCGTTAATGATCAAGAATACGGGCGGTGCACCGTTGGACGGTGAAAAACTGTTCCGCCGTTTTTATCATAGCATTGACGGAAAGAAGGATTCCACTGGACTGGGGCTTGCCATAGTCCGTTCCATTGCCCGGATTTCTTCATTGAGGCTTACTTACGAGTGGCAGGAAGGTATGCATTGCTTCTTGCTTGTTAAAGAAAATAAAAATAACCGTTAACGCTGATTATTCCCAAATCTTTCCAGTTTCCCTGTCGTTATTTGTAGTGTGAATGATACAAACAAACTTAGTAACATTAAAAAATAACGATTATGAAGAAAGTATTGTCTATTCTTGTGTTGGTTCTTGCAACCGTTCAAATGGCATTTGCCGGTGATGTGATTACACGCGATGCCAAGCAGCTGCCTTTGACTGCCCGTAATTTCATCAACCAGTATTTCACCAAACCGCAAATATCGCATATCAAGATCGAGACCGGAATATTGGGATCAAAAAGCTATGAGGTGCTGTTGACCGACCGTACGGAGATTGACTTTGACAGCAACGGCAACTGGACTGACGTAGACTGCAAGAAAGCAGCCGTACCTGCGGCGCTGATTCCGGCATCTGTAAAAGAATATGTGAAAATGAATTTCCCACAGGAGATTATTACGAAGATTGAACGCGGACGTAGCGGAGTGGAAGTGGAGCTGGCCAATGACTACTCTTTGAAATTCAACAAAAAAGGACAGTTTGTCAGTATGGACGATTGATTGCAATATCGGATGTATAACTTAAAATTAATGATATAGTATGAAGATAAAATTTCAAATGTTGGCGATGATGTTCATTGCTGCAATGGCTTTCAGCGCGTGTGATGATGATGATAAAAATGACAATATAACCGTTCCTGATGCAGTGTCGAAGGCTCTCAAGGATAAATATCCTGCTGCTACGGGCATTGAGTGGGAACGGAAAGGCAGTTATTTTGTAGCCGACTGTTGGATGAATGGTAGCGAAATGGATGTGTGGTACGACACTCAGGCCACATGGAAACTAACTGAAGTGGATACTTCCTGGGAGGGATTACCTGCTGCGGTGCAAACCGCTTTCAAGGGCGGGGAATATGCTGCGTGGAAACTGGAGGATATTGATATGCTTGAGTATCCGGAGCAACCTATACAGTATGTTATAGAAGTGGAGAATGGGAATCAGGAATATCAGCTGTTCTACGATCAGGACGGTAATGTATTGGATAAACGCGATGTCAGTGGCGATAAGGATGACACACACTGGCCGGTAAGCAAGCTTTGAAAAGTAATAATCTCAAGTTTATTGAATGATATTTCATTGAATACTTACAGACTGTAAGTTAAAAAAAGTGAACTGCACCCCAAAAGTTTTGTGTCTAACTTTCGGGGTGCAGTTCATTTGCGGGGACAGTTCCTTTTTGTCTGATAACTGTGCGGTTATTTAGGATTGGTCAATTCAATAATCACATAGGCTTATAATCCTTTGCCAGTCCTCCTTCGCTTGTCTCCTTGTAGAGTGACGGCAGATCATTCCCCGTTTCTTTCATGACCTCCACCACTTTGTCGAAGGACACGCGGTGCATGCCGTCGGTGAAAGAGGAGTAGAGATTGGCATCAAGGGCACGCGCGGCGGCATAGGCGTTTCGTTCGATGCATGGAATCTGTACCAGTCCGCATACAGGGTCGCAGGTCATTCCTAGATGATGCTCCAAACCCATTTCCGCTGCATATTCTATTTGTGCGGGACTGCCGCCGAATAACTGGTTGGCTGCTGCTGAGGCCATAGCGCAAGCTACGCCCACCTCTCCCTGACATCCTACTTCCGCGCCCGAAATGGAAGCGTTGGTCTTTACTATGTTTCCTACCAATCCGGCTGTGGCGAGAGCACGCAGAATACGCGTATCGCTGAATTCACGACTTTTTGCCAGATGATAAAGTACTGCAGGCATCACACCGCATGAACCACAAGTGGGAGCGGTAACAATGACACCGCCCGAAGCATTTTCTTCACTCACCGCCAAAGCATAGGCAAATACCAGTCCGCGGGATTGCAGGGACTGTTTGTAGCCGCTGGCACGTATATAATAGGTTGAGGCTTTGCGGCGCAGGTTCAGCGGGCCGGGCAATACGCCCTCCTGTTCCAATCCCCGTTTTACGGCGTCCTGCATGGTTTTCCACACTTCTTGCAGGTAATCCCATATATCGCTGTCCTCACATTCCTTAACGTATTCCCAATAACTCTTTCCTGTACGCTCACACCATTGCAGAATCTCTGTCATGCTGCTCATGGAGTACACATCGGGAGTGTTGACCGAGGATGCTCCGTCGTTTTCCTCTGCCAAAGCTCCTCCGCCGATGCTGAATACAGTCCATTGATCTGTTTCCTTCCCTTCTTTATCCACTGCGATGAATTTCATTCCGTTGGGGTGGAAAGGGAGAAAAATCTTAGGTTCCCAAATAATCTCTACCGGGGCTACAGGCTGCAGCACTTCGGTGATGGCAATGTTGGTCATGTGCCCTTTGCCGGTTGCAGCCAGACTTCCGTATAATGTCACTTTGAATGTCGCAGCTTCCGGATGCCTTTCCAAAAATATTTCGGCAGCTTTGCGAGGTCCCATTGTATGGCTGCTTGAAGGACCTGTACCAATGCGATAGAGTTCTTTGATTGACTTCATTTTGGTGAATGATTATTGGGTTATTGGATTATTAGTATCTTTATTTTTAGATTTTTATTTCTCGTTCTTGGTTCTCGTTCAACTTAGGTCTACAACCGTAATTCCTGCTCCGCCGAACTGTATATGTTCATCGGCGAAATGGCTTATGCCCGGTACTGTCTGCAGATATTGGCGGATAAGTGTACGCAAGATACCCGTACCTGTCCCATGAAGGATGCGAACGCGGGACATTCCCACCAAAATGGCATCATCTATGAAATAGGTGACCGCCTGTAAGGCTTCATCACCACGCATGCCGCGTACGTCTATGTCTTGCTTGAAGTTCAGCTTCTTTTCGTACATACTGTCTTGGGTTTGCGAACTGATGTAAGTGCTTTTGGCAGAAACATCCGCTTGCTTGGGCTGTGCGTTTGTACGCTCCAGCCTGTCCAGCTTGACGGTGGTCTTGATACTGCCGAAAGCGACAGTGGCATTCTTGCCGTTTACCTCCATTACTTCACCCACCGAGGTCTGTCCTTTTATCCTGACATTGCTGCCGGGTACGATTGCAGCCAATCGTTCGGCCTCTTTTCGTGCCTGCTGTTCTGCCGATGCTTGGGCGGAGAGCATGTTTCCCTGATCTTTGTTGGCTTTCTTTTCCTTTTTCCGGTTTTGCTTTTCTTTCAGCTTTTCTATTTTGCGGGCAATCTTCTCTTCCTGCTCTTTTGCGGCAAGAGCCTCCATTGATTGGCGGAAATCGGCCAGTTCCTGACGTGCCTGACGGGTCTTTTCCTTTTCGGCTTGCGCCTCTTTAATGGTGCGAATGGTATTTTCGATACGGGCATTGGCTTCCTGCATCAGTTGCTCTGCCTCTTCTTTGGCCTTCCGCAAAATTTCTTTGCGAGATTTCTGCAGATCTTCTATCTCCGTCTGGTAGCGGGTAATGGTTTCTTCCATATGCTTTTCGCGTTGGCGGATGGTCTGGCGTTTGCCTTCCCAATATCGCTTGTCGCGCACAATGTCTTGCAGATATTTGTCGGCATTGATGTATTCGCTGCCGACAATCTCCGAAGCGTCGGCGATTACATCTTCGGGTAACCCGATTTTGCGGGCAATCTCTACGGCAAATGAGCTGCCCGGATTACCTATCTGAAGTTGGAACAAAGCCTGCATCAGGTGGCGGTCGTATAGCATGGCGCCATTCACTACCCCTTCGTGGTCTTCGGCAAAATGTTTCAGATTCTGATAGTGTGTAGTAATAACGCCGAACGTCTGCTTTTGGTTGAAGCGTTTCAATACTGCTTCGGCTATTGCCCCGCCAATTTGAGGTTCGGTACCACCGCCGAACTCGTCAATGAGGATAAGGCTGCGTTCATTGCAGTTCTTCATCATTATCTTCATATTGGTCAGGTGTGAGGAATAGGTGCTCAGGTCGTCTTCAATGGATTGTTCGTCACCGATGTCAATGAATATATTGCTGAATATACCGGCATGGCTGCGTTCGTGCATCGGGATTAGCAAGCCGCACTGTAACATGTATTGTAGCAGTCCGACGGTTTTCAGACAGACGGATTTGCCGCCGGCATTCGGTCCGGAGATGATGAGGATACGTTGCTTTTCGCTCAACTCTATATCCAGCGGCACTACTTTCTTTCCATGTTTGGCAAGAGAGAGTTGCAGCAACGGATGAACCGCCATTGTCCAGTCTAAAACCTGTTTGTTTTCGAAAGCAGGTTTCAATCCGGTGATTTGTTCGGAAAATAATGCTTTGGCACGTATGAAGTCTATCTCGGCAAGAAATTCGTATGACAGTAGGATGTCGGGGATAGAGGGGCGCAGCAGGTTGGAGAACTCCACTAAGATGCGGATAATTTCCCGTCGTTCGTCTCCTTCCAGTTCCCGGATGCGATTATTGGCTTCCACCACTTCCGCGGGTTCGATAAATACGGTTTTACCGCTGGCGGATTCATCATGTACAATTCCTTTTATTTTCCGTTTCAGGGCAGGCACTACCGGAATAACCAGTCGTCCGTCGCGCATTGTGGGCGCAACATCCTTGTCTACAATTCCTTCCGATTGTGCGTTGCGCAAAATGTTGTTCAGTGAGCGAGAGATGCTCCCCATTGTACTTACCAGTTCGCGGCGGATACGCGCCAGCTCTGCGGATGCGTTGTCTTTTATTTTTCCATACGGAGAGAGGATACCGTTTATTTTTCCGATGAGTTGTGGAAACACTGTTATGTCCCCTGCCAGCCGTTTCAAACAAGGGTAGGGGGATGCTGTTTCTTCTTCCTCCCCTTCGCTCTTCTGCAGAAAACGTACAATATCGCGTATTGTTTCCAATGACCGGCGAAGGTCGAAAAGTTCCTGTTCATCCAAGTACATTCCCTCCACGCGTATCCGCTTCAGGGACGGGCGTACATCAAAAAAATATTGTGCCGGAAAATTATCTTCCTCCCGGAGTATGCGTACAAATTCAAAAACCTGGTCCAGATGCTCTTCCACTTCACTAAAGCGGTCGGAGAACGCCATGTCTGTCACTCGTTCTTCGCCAAGCGTGCTGAGACATTTTTCTTTCAGCAGTTGACGTATTTGGTCGAAACCTATCTTCTGTTCAAAGTTCTGTGGGTATATCATGGATGCAAAAATACAATTAATTCGTGAAAAAACAGGAAGTATGTTTGCAGAATTAAAAATGATTTGTACCTTTGCACCGCTTAAAAGAGAAGTACTTCTTGAAAAGGAAGTTTTGGAGAGGTGGCAGAGTGGTCGATTGCGGCGGTCTTGAAAACCGTTGTGCTGCGAGGCACCCGGGGTTCGAATCCCTGTCTCTCCGCGGTTAGCATTGATAATCAGTGTTTTAAGAGGAGCTTGCCCGGCTTTACATCATGAATGTAAGGCCGGGTTTCTTTTAATGATGTTAGTGTTTGAATGAGTCGTCTCTTTTTATATGCTCCCCCGATGTTATTTTGTTATATGGCAAATAGTTCTATATAATTTTATTTGTTTACTTTTATTGTATTTAGAAAGTTTCATATAGCTTCAGTTATTTAGTTTTCAATAGAAGTAAATCACTTCTATTTTTCAGTTTCTCATTTGTTGTTACTCGTAAATTATATCTTTTGAGCTATATTAATTTAATATTAATCTGAGATTAATTTTATTTGGACTGCTTTTTTAAGGGTTTTCCGTTTCCTTTGTGTTCAAAAATCAAAGTATTTAATTCAAACCAATATTGATAGAATGAAAAGGAATATGACTTTAAAAAGTTTGCTGTTGGTTGTGTGTGCGTTGTCCGGAAATGTTTTTGGACAAAGCACATTGAGTAATGGCAAGTTGGTGTATAATTATCCATTTGCACCAAGTGAGGGTATTGTGAACCGAATGGAAAAGGAATATAGGTCGGAAGTGTGCTTGAATGGTTTCTGGGACTTTCAACCGGTTTCATTGCCGTCAACCTATGTGCAAGGAAAAGGAGTGGCTCCTGAATTATCTTTACCGGAAGAAAAGCAATGGAGTGATATTAGGATAAAAATACCTTCACCTTGGAACATAAACGCTTTTGCGAATAGAAATCTTGAAGGGCCAGACCATCGTAACTACCCGTCTTATCCAAAGGAATGGGAACAAGTGAAGATGGCTTGGATGAGGAAAAAAGTTACTATACCTACCGAATGGGCTGGACAACAGATAAAACTTTATTTTGAAGCAGTGGCCGGCGCAACGGAAGTTTATATTAATAAGGAGAAAGTTGGTGAGAACTTTGACCTCTTTCTGCCTTTTAGTATCGATATTACAGATAAAGTAAATGCAGGTGAAACAGTTGAAGTATTGGTAGGAGTGCGTAGCCAGTCCCTATTTGAGGATAATTCTACAATTGGGCGCCGTATTGTACCGGCTGGCTCTATGTGGGGATATCACATTGCCGGTATTTGGCAGGATGTGTATCTGCTGGCCTTACCTAAGGTGCATGTGGAAGACATATTTGTGAAACCTCTAGTATCTAAAGGAATACTGGAATTGGAAGTGACTGTGCAAAATAATATGGCAAAAAAGGCTGATTTGCAGGTTCAGGGTGATATTAACGAATGGGTTAATTTAGCTGGAACAGATGTTAACTCCGCTCCGATTCCGGTTTGGAAGTTAGGGAAAAAAGTATTGGAAGTGAAAGCTGTGAAAGTGTCTGTTCCGGCTAATGCTTCTACAAAAGTAGTACTACAAGTGCCTGTATCAGATGAATTGAGATTTTGGACTCCGGAATGTCCTAATCTTTATGCACTGTTGCTGTCTCTAAAAGTGAAAAAACAAAATTTAGATGTAAAATATGAGCGTTTTGGTTGGCGTGAGTGGACATTGAACGGTACTGTTCAATGTTTGAATGGTAAACCGTATCAACTGAGAGGTGACTCTTGGCATTTTATGGGGATTCCGCAGATGACTCGTAGATATGCTTGGGCTTGGTTTACAGCTATTAAAGGTATGAATGGAAATGCGGTTCGTCCTCATGCACAAGTTTATCCCCGTTTTTACTTGGACATTGCGGATGAAATGGGTATTTGTGTGTTGAATGAAACAGCTAACTGGGCTAGTGATGGCGGTCCGAAGTTGGATTCTGAACTTTTCTGGAAAGCTTCGAAAGAACATTTGACGCGTTTTGTTCTTAGAGATCGTAATCATGCTTCTGTTTTTGGATGGAGTATCAGTAATGAAAATAAACCGGTAATTTTGCATGTATTCAACAGATCGGAGCTGATGACTCCTCAGAAAAAAGCTTGGGAGGAGTGGAGAAATATTGTGCGGTTGAATGATCCTACCCGCCCATGGGTTTCGTCGGATGGAGAGGATGATGGCGATGGTATATTGCCTGTCACTGTAGGGCATTATGGTGATATGAACTCAATGAAACGTTGGATTGAAATAGGTAAGCCTTGGGGAATTGGTGAACATAGTATGGCTTACTATGGTACACCGGAGCAGGTCGCAAAATATAACGGTGAAAGAGCTTATGAATCTCAGCTTGGACGTATGGAGGGATTGGCAAATGAGTGTTATCATTTGTTGGCCAATCAACGTTCTATGGATGCTTCTTACAGTACAGTGTTCAACATGGCATGGTATTCTTTGAAACCTTTGCCGCTGGGTAAAAAAGATTTGACTTCAAAACCGGATATCAGCCGGGATGGTGTTTTCTTTACAGAATATAAGGAGGGAGTACCAGGCGTACAACCGGAACGTGTAGGACCTTATTGTACTACATTCAATCCGGGATATGATCCTAATCTGCCCTTGTATGACCCATGGCCTATGTATGATGCTATGCGTGCTGCCAATGCACCAAAGCATCCTGCTTGGTCGTCATATGCTGAGATTGATAAAAAGCAGTATGAGGCTCCGGAAGCGTTTCCTTCTGAGAAGTATAAGGAAATTATTTTTATAGGAAGAAAGGATAGTAAATTGAAAGGTATAATGGATGCACAAGGGGTGAAGTTTTCTACTAAAATAACTGCTCCTGCACAAATGATTTATATTGTAGATGGTACTTATGATCTGCCTGCCGCAGAAAAGAAGAGCATGTTGGTCAATCTTGCTAAAGGAGCCGATGTTTGGATATGGGGACTGACCCCTGAAACGGTAGATGTGTATAATGAGATACTGCCCCTTTCTGTAACGTTGGATAATTTGAAGCGTTCATCTTTCCTGCCGGTTCAGAAATCATGGATACGTGGGTTGAATAATTCAGATTTCTATTTCTGTGAACTTCAGCGGGCGGATGCTTCGGAATATTCTTTGAAAGGGGCCTTGGTAGAGGAAGGAGAGGTCTTGTTGAATGCTTGTAAAACGGATTGGAGAGCCTGGAACAAACGTCCGGAAGAGATAAAGACAGCTGGTACCATACGAAGCGAATATGAATGTACAGCTGCCACTCCTGTATTCGTGAGATATCAAAATGGGGCTTCCTGTTTTTACATCAGTACACTGAAAGAATTTACGAACTCAGAAAAGGGGTACAATACATTAAGGGCAATCTTGAAAAATGCAGGCATTGACTGCCAAGAGATTGAAGTAAAATCGAACGAGCTTTTTTTCTTACGTGATAATCAACTGGTTTTTCCTGCTGCTGTGAGAGATAAACTGATAAAAACAACTATGGGGCGGACTTTGGACATTTATGTGTTTAGTCCTCGTCCTCTGAATGATTTGCTGATAGAGCCCAATATGCCTAAACTGACATTAGTTGTGAAAACTAAAAAATGCCAGCTTTCTATTAATGATGAAGTATATGCAGCTGCCGAGAAAAATAGATATGAAGTTACTTATAAGGAGCTACCTCTATTGCAGGGTTGGAATAAAATAAGTATTGCAATCGGAGAAAATGATAAGAATGAATTCAGTGGTAGTTTTAGGTGTGATAACAGAAATGAATTCCTTCCTTCATTGAAAGCGTCATTTGTAAATCCTGAAGCAAAATAGTAGGTAAATAGATTGAAATTTAGGTATAGCTTATAGATTATCTTAAAAACGCCTTCGCTTTACAGTGGCTATACCTTTCCGCCGTTCGAAAGGTTTTCTGCGGAAAGGTATAGAGATAATCTATGTTCTGCCTTCCGGGCTTGGATTGGGCCGCACTATAAAATATTTTGTGTAAATGGAAAAATGGAGGTCCATCGTGCATTACGACATACCTCCTTATATTTAGGGACATTCAGTAAATAGCATAAGATTAGCCAACTAATTCATACTTAAAGTATTGCAAATTAGTTGGCTTTTTTGTATCTTTAGGTATTCCCCCGAAAATAAGGTTTGGCAGCCAAAACGGGGGAAATCCCCGGACTAAGATATGGCTAAGATACAAAATATTTCAGAGATTCACCCTACTTAGGGCTTTACAGAATTTGATATTCTGGAAAAATATCGCAAGAGTTTTAATGAGAGTGAGCTTGGCAGGCTTCATTCCGTTTTTCCGTTTGAGCGTATGGCAAAAGAAGCAGGTCTGTCGGAGCAGCGTCTAGGACGCAAGAACATTTTCAGTCCTTGTGCAAAGATCAGTCTTATGGTACTGAAGGCCTACACTGGCTTTTCCGACAGACAGCTGGTAGAACATCTTAACGGTAACATACACTATCAGATGTTCTGTGGAGTTATGATAGATCCATCCAACCCTATAACCAACTAAAAGATAGTCAGCGATATCCGTAACGAGATAGCCTCCCGTTTTGACATTGACGCTCTTCAGAAGGTCCTTGCCTTACATTGGAAGCCTTACCTTGAAAACCTTCACGTGTGTATGACTGATGCTACATGTTATGAAAGCCACATGCGTTTTCCTACAGACATGAAACTCCTTTGGGAAAGTATCGGATGGTTTTACAGGCATACCTGCCAGCATTGTAGGGATCTTGGCATAAGACGTCCGCGCAACAAATATACGGATGTTGCAAAATCCTATCTGTCTTACTGTAAGAAAAGAAAAAGGAAAGCTTCAAGGACAAGGATGCTCAAGCGCCGTATGATAAGGCTCCTTGAAAAGCTTATCATGCAGAAAGATGCGATTCATAGGGAGTACGGTGCTTCACTCCGATATACACAGGATTATCAGAAACGGCTTTCCATAGTTGGAAAGGTCTTGTACAGGAAAAGGAAATGTTTGAAGGCAGGAAGGTCAATGACCGTATTGTGAGCATTGACCGTCATTATATACGTCCCATCGTAAGAGGTAAGGAAACAAAGACCGTTGAGTTCGGTGCAAAAGTCAACAACATACAGATAGACTGAATATCTTTCATCGAGCACATCTCGTTCAAGGCGTTCAATGAGGGTATACGCCTTAAGGACTGTATCCGTGTGCAGCAGAAGCTTATGAGCGTTAGGGTAAGATGCGTGGCTGCCGACTCCATATATGCTAATAATGCCAACAGAAAGTTCTGCACGAAATATGGGATATCCATTTCCTTCGTGCGCAAGGGAAGGGCGGCAAAGGACGAGCAGTTGAGAAAGGTTCTCAGAAGTGAACTCTCAAATGAGAGAGCCACCCGGCTTGAAGGTAGCTTCGGCACTCAGAAACAACATTACTCACTCTCAAGAATAAAGGCGCGGAACAGGAAGACGGAAATCCTGTGGATCTTCTTCGGAATACATACGGCAAATGCCGTACAGATGATAGACAAGATCAAAAACAGACTGGATAAAGTTGCATGACATGGTTTTACAGACTGAATCAGAAGAGGTCATCAGACTTCTTCCGCAACATCATGTCTTGCCGGATAAGTTCAGGCGAGAAAACATAGAAAAAATACAATAAAAAGAGCATATGAAGGAGTCCGTAATTTGAACTGTGTCAGCTAAGGAAAAGAATAAAATATTAACTTTGCTAACACAGTTTATTTTATGAGTGAAGAATTTGATTTTGAAAGTATCAAGAACAAGGCTCTTGAACAGTTGAAGTCTGGTAAACCCTTGTTAGGTAAGGACGGTGCTTTTGCTCCGTTGTTGGAGAGTATATTAAATGCTGCCCTTGAAGGTGAGATGGACGCTCATCTTTCTGAGGATGAACGCATGAGTGGCAACCGTCGTAATGGCAAGATGCAAAAACAAGTACAGACTTCGATGGGAGAAGTCACCGTATCTACCCCTCGTGACCGTAACTCCACCTTTGAACCCCAGTTCATAAAAAAGCGTGAAACCATTCTTGCAGAAGGTGTTGCAGACCGTATCATCGGACTTTATGCTTTGGGAAACAGCACACGTGAGATAAGTGACTGGATGGAGGAGAACTTGGGTAATCGTGTGTCTGCTGAGACAATTAGCGCCATCACCGATCGTGTACTTCCGGAAATAAAGGCATGGCGTTCCCGTAGCCTGGACAGCGTTTATCTGATAGTCTGGATGGATGCCATCCATTATAAGGTAATGGACGAGAGAGGCTGTGCCGTAACCCGTGCGATTTACAATGTACTGGCTCTGGACAGCGAGGGACATAAGGATCTGTTAGGGATGTATATCTCTAAGAATGAGGGCGCGAACTTCTGGCTGAATGTATTGACAGACTTGCAGACCCGTGGTGTCTGTGACATACTCATAGCTTGTGTTGACGGATTGAAAGGCTTCCCAGACGCTATCCAAAGTGTGTTTCCTGATACTATTGTCCAGCTCTGTATTGTCCATCAGATACGTAACTCCATCAAGTATGTCGGCAGCAAGCACCAAAAAGAGTTCATGAGGGATCTGAAACATGTCTATGGTGCGGTAAATAAGGAATCCGCTGAGACAGGACTTTTTAATCTGGAAGAAAAATGGGGTGAGAAATACCCTATCGTTATCAAGTCTTGGCAGGATAACTGGGAAAGGCTTACTGAATACTTCCAGTTTACGTCGGATATACGACGTATGATTTATACCACGAATACAGTCGAGGGCTATCACCGCCAAGTGCGGAAAGTGACAAAAAACAAGGGCGTGTTCCCTAACGACACCGCCCTTGAAAAGTTGGTTTATCTCGCTTACCGCAACATACGCAAGAAATGGACCATGCCCATAGCCAACTGGGCGGCCATCGCACAACAATTAGCGATAAAGTTTGGAGACAGATTTAAATTGTTGTAACTTTACGCTCGTCGGGAGTGCTGGTGCACCCCCTTGGCGCTGGCCGATCCCCGACCGATGAGCTTGGAAGAAAACGCCGCATGACACAGTTTATTTTACGTCTCCCATATGAAGTGATTATGGTCCATCATCTTCATATGCTATCTTAGTTTTTAGGGGCATTTACTGAATATCCCTAATTAATTATATTTTTTGTCATATACTAAATATTTGATTATATAAACGATACTACAAGTCTTTTCTAAGAGTAATATCCTTCCAGTGTAATGAGTACGCTGTTTCTGCTGCATCGTCAAGATATTCTTGCAAAAACTTGAATGGGAAAGGATATGTCATAAGCTCATTCCAACGTCCAAAGCCAAACTTTAACATCTTGCATATTTCCAAAATTTGCTGGTCAATGAGTTCTGGATTTTCTTTATGAAGTATAAATATACGTCGAGCACGAGGCATTTTGTCCATCTTGGTTTTCGGAGTAATCTTCATAGATTCGCTATTAGTTCCTGATATATAAGAATACGAACCTTCTGGATTTCCGTCAATACCATCTGTTTTCCATAGATGGAAACCTATATAACCACGAAGATATTTATGAGCAACTTTTTTTCGTTTGAACATAGCTACAGTTTCACCATTATTAGCAACCTTACTATAAGCTTCATCAATCAGATTCACATCTAAAATTGGTATTTCATCTGTATCGACGATAAAATAGACATTGCCGTCTTTAACTAATGCCATATAATCTCTTGCTCCTCGAATTTTGTCGTAGTCAAAATATTTTAGTTTTTGAGATATAAAATCCTCGAAATCTTCACCTTGATTATCTTGTGATAGTCCATATTGTTCAACATCTATACTTCCTTGATTGTCAATTTTCAAAGACGCTCCATGAACATTACCTTGATTGATTTTGTATCTGATAGCATTCCACCCCTCAAGCATATTTGCCAAAGGCTTTGGCATTATTCTTTTAGCTAAACTATCCTTTACAATTAGTTCAATGAGTATTCTTCTCACACTTGGGGTGTCAAGCAAGTCAAGTTTCTCGTCGCCATAATAAGTGATATGCTGGAGGGCATTTCCGTTGTTTGACAATCTTACCATGGATTGTGAATACTGAGTTACCTCACATCCTTCTTCTTTAGGCTCGCATAGTTTGATTATAATATCGTCCGGCGTTGGTTTTTTGGGAAAAACAAGAAACCCACTCATAATTTCTTGGGCTTCATTCTTGAAATTCGAAATAACCGACTTGGATCCATTTGTTTGAAACGGGTCTTCAAATGAAATGCTTCTTCCTGCAAGATACTCTTGTGCAAGTGCCAAGATTCCATCTTTGGTTTTGCATTCATCGTAATGTATAATCTGGGAATCTGTGAATTTTATATCTAATATTCCTTTAAACGCATCATTAACAGATTCTACGACCTGCCAGATAACATACAATTTTCCGTGAGCATAATCTTCGACATTATATGGCCAATAAGGGACAAGGTTTTTATTATCTTTGAAGTTCTTCTTCTGAATGAAAAGTTTTTTCAAGTCGTACTCACCACTTTTCACGCTTTTAATGATTATTGGTTTTACAGATTGCCCAGACCAAAACTCTCCATCTAAATCTTTGGAAATCTGGAATACGCATGTTCTGTGCCTTAATAGATCTTTTTCATTAAAAGGATTAGAAAACGATGTTGTTCGAGCTGTAAGATTCATGTATTCATTAACCTCTATTTTAAGACATACAAGTTCTTTGCGACTCTTGCGAGCCCCAAAATTCTTGTCGTCACAAACAAGTAACGAGCCATCGTTATACATCATGTTGCTATTCTTTTTCTTTCCAAGAGAATTTATAGCTAATGATGCAATGATTCTTTGCTGTAATTTATCTTTATACTTTTCGAGAGTATTATTCCCAGCTTTAACATCGTTGTATGCTCTAAGACTATTAAGAACTTCTTGCTCTTTCCCTTTGGTGGTTAATATGAAGAATTGAACAGAAGGGAAATGCTGAGCACCCCATCTGTTTTTTATTCCAGTAACAGATATGAAAGGAACATTTCCGAGTTGTTCATAAGCCAAATTCTTCCGTTCTGGATCCGTACTATAATAAGATACTATCGAGTATTTTGCAAAGAACTTGTCTTTATCCCAAGAGACTTCTATTCTATTTGTCGTGATAGGAAGGCTCTTTATATAATTGTCATCTAATATTATCTTTCCCATTATCCAATGATTCTTTTGAGTCTGTCGATTGCACTTGGGATGATATTGCCATCATTGTCAATGATTCCATGAATCTCTGTTACAGCATCCATGGACTCTCCAGTAAGTTGCAACATACTAACAGTAATAAGTTGACATCCTAATCTTTCGCGCTTAATCTTGCGTTTGTCTTTAGTCGCCAGTTCACCCTGTTTATCATTATGCTCCACGAGAGGATTCATGTTCTTAACATCAAATGCAATCTTATATGTTCCGTCTGGATTACAGATGACAAAGTCTGCCAACTCATAGTCGCGACCTTCAAGGTGCTTGAAGTCTTCCTCTTTACAATTAGTGTACTCTAAGACTATTGCCTTGAAAGCTTCTTCACCTATTTCACCTGCATAATCTGTCTTTAATATCTCTGGATGAAGAATTAAGTTACCTGACTTCCAATCAGTAGCATAACCATTTGTTATAAAGTGTTTACGAATAACATCATTCTTTATCAATACATCCAACCTTACTGTGGAAGGGGAGATTGGTTGAGGATATAACTTTCCTTTTCCTTGTGGACAAATGTCGTTCCTGCGATTAGGATCAAAGGAGAAGAAGTATTCGTTGTTCTCATTCCTTTGCCAGTCACCATAGCATTTGCAGATGAAGGTCAATTGTTTATCTTCTTCAACTAATTCGTTATAATCATCAATGACAGGTTTCTTGATGATTGTTTGCTTATAACTCTGATTCATTAACTGGTTTATCTGCACATTATGAGGTACAGATGTGCCTTCTTCAACATCGTCTTCAAAATCATCCTCTCGAACTGGATGTGGAGTATACCTAAGGGCAATACTGCGCATTCTGTCGAGTTGCCTTTTAACGTAGTTGGCATTGTTGCATCTAACAATTTCTTCAGGATTTGCTGCGGTTGAAGGTTCTTTCGGCATTGTAAGGATGTACTCTGCAAGTGTACGGAACTCCTTGGTAAGAGACTTTTCAAGGTTGTCTTTGTCAAAATACTTAGCCATATCCATATCAAACAGAATGTATGTCGTATGTGGTTTGTTTCTTGTACGACACAAACGACCAACAGCTTGTTCAACAACAGTCTGGGCCCATGCAGCCTTGTCTTTACCTATGCCAGGATTGTTCTTGTCGCCAAACCAGAAATTGTTAGAAAGAGCTCTGCATAGCCATGAAGCTACCTCGTTCTTTGAGAGACAACCTCGCTCGTACAGCATCATCAGGGAGAGCATGGCATTATAAAGGCTTTTCTCAAAAGTAAACTCATTGCCGTCCTCACTCATCATCAGATATGCACTTGGACATTGAACATAAACGGCATCCCAGTCTTTCTTTAGTCTTACACCGTTTGTTTCCCAATTGTCACCTTTGACAAAATCAAGACTATCGGGAATTTCATACTGCATGTTGGCGCCAGCTTTGAAACTTGCATATGCAGATACCAACATGATTTTAGAATCCTTGCTTTCGCTGAGTTCTTTGAGAATTGACCCTTCAACCTCTTCCCAATCTTTTGAAATTCTAATATGGTCATTAGACCAGTCGCTCGGGAGTTCATCTTCAAATGGAGTATTTTGGTACTTATATGTCCCATCTATCAGACAGCTTAATACATTTGTTTGGATAGGGTCACCATTTCGATTTTGAAAGAATATCATGCTTCTTATGTCTTCATGGTTAATAAACCAATGATAGGCTTCAATAAACTGGAACAGGCGATAAAGAGGGAAGGAAATACTTTCTCCTTCCTTTTTGGATTTCATGAGTTCTCTCCGAGTACATTTGAACCAGAGCTCGTCAAGACCTTCCTCGCGAGCCTCTTTAGAAAACATCATTTTATACTTTTCTGGCAGGAATGTTTTCTCATCCCTGTTATCTTCGAAAGTATAGTGCTCCAGTGGTTTTATTTCTATTTGATGACCAATTGGATAAGTGTGAGAAACGAGATTATCAAATGTCTCTTTATCATGTTCAGACAAGACATGAACATTATTTCCAATACTCTCTTTAAGATATTCTATGTCGCAGTTACTAATCACGGACGAGCTTGATGCTGTTGCAGAGCACAGCACGACGGAAGTTCCCTCAGTCCTCAATAGATCGAAAATGATCTTCTCAGGTGTAGTGGAAATTTCTCTACAGGAAAGACGAACTCGATGCTGGTTGTCTCGTTCGTCAACTTCTTCCTGATACAATTGAACTCCTTGTGAATAAACGGAGTAATCGGGCAGCTTTAACTTCTCTTCTCTTTTATTGATAATCAGATTCTTTCTGTTTGTCATAAATTCAAAGAGCTGTTGCTCAAATTGGTATTCCGAGTTTGTCTCAAAACGAGAGAAGAGTGTATGGATTTCTCTTTCTCGGGTTGGATAACCTAAATAGTGGTTCTTTGGTAATTTGTTCGCAGAAAGTTCATCTTCTGTTTTTTCGAACTTTTCCACACTCTTTTGAAATGCCTCATTGACTACCTTGCTTAATTGAGCTTTAATGGCTGTGGTATTGCCTACAATCAACGAAAGGAATTTGTTCATTGGCACGACGTAGTCAAATCTTTGTTTTAATTCAATATTATCCTCTGCGTGATGCAACTTAAACTGCTTCTCGCCTTTGTTGTAGCATATGAAGGAATGTGATTTGTCGTTGGATTTAGAGACATTGAGTTTTAGAGCAGGTCCAGAGAAAAATACACCTCGACGATAGTCCTCAAGTTCTTCTATGTCACCCAAGAAAATGTTCTTGTATGGCTCTGTCTTTCCTAGAGTCTTCTCCCAATTTGTTGAGATGATGTTATTAGCTTTATTCAGAGAATCATCGAGTAAGCTGCCATAATATTCGTCTGACACATGTTCTGCCATATCTATCAGTTGCTTATACTGAAGATAACCATTGTAGCCCTTTGAAAATCTATTTTTTCCTCTAGAACTTTCTATAGCTTGATCAATGATAGCATTGCGCATTGCAATTGCGGCTTGGTCTGATTCATCTAGTAGAATCAGGGTTTTCTTTTCTTTTTCTGTAATGTCATGAAGGCTGATTTTTTCACCAAGAATAGGGTCTATGCCGTACATTGCTTTATGTACGGTCATTAGGAGAACTTTTTTCTTTTTATAATCAACCTGAGGGTAAACTTTTGCCAAAGAGGGAAAATCACGCAGGACTTTCCCAATGTCTAAACGACGACCTTTTTTCTGTCGGTTATATACCTTTTTATATAACTCAAAGAAATTTCTAACGTCTCTTCTGAGTTTCGTTTCTCCTTCGGTTATCTGGGCTTGAACAAAATCGTTATTGTTGTTGCCCTGAGTAAGAATCAAATTTTTAACACCTTCGTAGGTCTTTTTGATTTTACTGCAGGCATATCTCAATTCATTATTGCTTCCTTCTGTTTTCATCTCACCGATTCTGTGTTCTATCTGTTCGATGAATCTGCGGAAAGAATCAGTATCAATAGCCTTTTTTATTACCTCTGTATTATTTTCAATAACCAATTTTTGGTCTTCTTTAATCAAACTATCTTGCAAATCAATGAACCTGTCAATCTCTCGGTTCATGCCTTCTACCAACTTGTTTTGAACGCAAAGAATAACAATACGGTCAAAATGCTTAGGATAGTATTCACATGTCAGTTTTCCAATCGTATAAGACTTGCCTCCACCTGTTGCTATGTCGCAGATGTGGAGTCCTGGCTTTACATACTTTTTGAAGATACCTTCAACGTGTTTACTCAATTCTTCCTTGTATGTTTCTTTCGCTTGAATCATTCTGGTGATAATGTATGCTGTTAATAATCAATTGATTAATTCTTAAGAATCACTTCCCGATGCAAAAATGTTGGAATATATTATGTAATACCATATCATTTGTCACCTCTCCTGCAATATCACTCAAATGGAAAATACATTCCCGAATATCTTGTGACACGAAATCTCCGGAAAGATTATTTACCAAGCCTTCTTGTACTCGGTGGATAGCTTCTAATGCATTGTTTAATGCTTCATAGTGGCGGACATTGGTAACAATAACATCATTTTGAGTAATGGTAGGAAGATGTGCAGATGTTATTAGCATTTGTTGCAGTTCTTCGATATGTTCTCGTTTTTTAGCAGATATGACGATTGATTTTACATCGTCAGGGAAATTGGTAGGGATATCATTCTGTATATTAGCCACCAGATCGACTTTATTATAAACGAGGATGAGTTGTTTGGCTCTACAGCGGGGAAGAAGTTGGCTGGATAGTTGTGTGATTTGAGTTTGGGCATTTGTAGCATCAATCATCCAAAGAACGATTTCTGCTTGGTCCAACTTTTGGAAAGTACGTTCAATACCAAGACTTTCAATTGTGTCGTTGGTTTCACGAATACCTGCCGTATCAATGAAGCGGAAAGTAATTCCACCTATATTAACCGTATCCTCTATCACATCGCGTGTTGTACCATGAATATCGCTGACTATGGCTTTTTCTTCATTTAACAAGACATTAAGTAGGGTGGATTTTCCTGCATTTGTTTCGCCAATGATAGCTACCGGAACGCCATTCTTAATTGCGTTACCTACACTAAAAGAGTTCACTAAGCGAACAATGACTTTTTCAATGTTATCCGCTAACAGACAAAGTTCGGAGCGATCGGCAAATTCCAATTCCTCGTGATCACTAAAATCCAGTTCAAGCTCAATGAGTGAGGTGAAATGTAGTAACTGGTTGCGTAGAGTGGTAAGTTCTTTGCTGAAACCACCGCGCATTTGGCTCATGGCAAGACGATGAGTCGCTGCGGAAGATGAAGCGATAAGGTCGGCAACGGCTTCCGCTTGACTTAAATCCATTTTTCCATTAAGAAATGCACGTTGAGTGTATTCGCCCGGTTGGGCCATGCGGCAACCATTTTTAATCAATAGCTGTAGCACTTTTTGTAAAATGTAGGCTGAACCATGACATGTGATTTCTGTACTGTTTTCACCTGTATAGGAGTGAGGAGCACGAAACAAGCTGACAAGCACTTCATCTATAATTTCAGAACCTTCATGAATCCGTCCAAAAGTAAGCGTATAAGGTTTGCTCTCCTCCAACCTTTTATTGCTAATGGCAGGGGTAAAAATACGGGATGTGATTTCGATAGCTTCCGGTCCGGAAACTCGAATACATCCAATAGCCCCTCCCTGGGCAGTGGCTATGGCACAGATAGTATCTTGGTTCATGATTTTCAGTTTGTTTTTATTCGACAAAGATAACGGTTTATCATAAAAAAATGATGTAACTTCTTGGCTTTTATTGTAACTTTATATAAATCAATAACTTTAGATGAAGCATCTATATAGGCTGGCTATAACTTCTATTAGAAAAGTAATGATAGGGATGCAAAATAAGATGATTTTAATTTTTTGTAGATAGATGGTCTGTTTAAGAAATTTAAACTTCCTGAGCAGGATGGTGCATAGTAATAGAAAAGTGTGATTAGGCATCACAGCCTATGCCTGTTGTTGCCGTAATGGAACATTTATATTATACGGAACAACAATAGGGCATAGCAAGCTGGATGTTATAAGATTATTGGAAAGCTTTAGATCGCGGTCTGAAAGAAACGTTCAAGGCTTTGCGTATAGTCTTTTAAATTCGTTCGAGTACCTTAAGAATCAGGTGATCAATAGTGTTTTTATATCCTGTATTGGCTTCTTTTATTAATCGGTTGGCAATTACCATGCAGACCGTCATGGCTTTATGTCCCATTAGGCGGCTGAGGCCTGCCAATGCGGAACTCTCCATTTCAAAATTAGTGATTTTGTAGCCATTGTATTCGAATTTTTCGATTTTCTCATTTTGATATGGATCTGCTAATGGCACACGTAGCTCACGTCCTTGTGGACCAAAGAAACCGCCGGCTGCAATGGTAACACCACGTACCATGTCATCTCCGGCTATGCGATCTATCAGCTCTGCACTTGCATCAATAACATAGGGAGCGGGAGCACACATATTGCCCGACCAGCCCATATGATTGAGGAAAGCACGTTCAAAAGGAAGGTCGCAAACAGAGTTACGTCCGGCATAGAAGTTCAGTAAGCCGTCGAAACCTATCGATTTGGCAGAACAAACGAAGGTCCCTACGGGGGTATAAGGCTGTAGGCCACCACAAGTGCCGATGCGTACCAGTTCTAATTGGCGCAGTTGTTTTTTTTCTTCCCGCGTTTGGAAATCAATATTGGCTAGCGCATCCAATTCATTCATGACAATATCAATATTGTCGCAACCAATACCGGTGGAGACAACGGTGATACGTTTGCCTTTATAAGTACCTGTAATTGTTTTGAATTCGCGACTCTCTACTTCACATTCTTTATTTTCGAAGTGGGAAGCAACCAGCGCTACCCGGCCGGGATCACCTACGAGGATTATTTTATCTGCCAGCCATTCGGGCTTTACATGCAAATGGAAAACGGAACCGTCTTCATTGATAATTAGTTCGGAAGATGCAAAATACTTTTTCATGTTACAGGATATTATGATTGTTTATAAATAGAAAACGTCGGTAACCGGTTTCTGTTCACCAGTTCCGACGTTTATATCAATCGCTTTACCGGTTATTTGCTTAATGGTTGGTTGGATATGCCTGTTGTCGGTTTGGCAATGTTTTCGCGCATCGAAGTATCGGCCTCGATGTTTTTCATGCGATAATAATCCATTATACCTAAATTACCATTACGGAATGCTTCTGCCATAGCCTTAGGAACTTCTGCTTCTGCTTCAATAACTTTGGCGCGTGCTTCCTGTGCTTTGGCTTTCATTTCCTGCTCACTGGCAACTGCCATGGCGCGACGTTCCTCAGCTTTGGCTTGAGCAATGTTCTTGTCTGCATTTGCTTGGTCTATTTGCAAAGCGGCACCAATGTTTTTGCCTATGTCAATGTCGGCAATATCGATAGATAGAATTTCAAAAGCGGTACCGGCATCCAATCCTTTGCGAAGTACCAATTTGGAAATAGAATCCGGATTTTCCAGAACAGATTTATGATTTTCGGAAGAACCGATAGATGATACGATACCTTCGCCAACACGAGCTAAAATAGTATCTTCTCCGGCACCACCCACCAATTGCCGGATATTGGCACGCACAGTTACACGAGCTTTGGCAATCAGCTGAATTCCATCTTTTGCCACAGCCGTAACAGGTGGGGTGTCAATAACTTTAGGGTTTACAGACATTTGAACTGCTTCGAACACATCACGTCCGGCAAGGTCAATGGCAGTAGCCATTTGAAAAGGTAATTCAATGTTGGCTTTGGAAGCAGATACCAAAGCATGCACCACTTTCTCAACGTGACCTCCTGCAAGGTAGTGTGCTTCTAATTCGTCACGTGTGATGTTGCTTAGACCGGCTTTATGTGCTTCAATCAAGCCCGGCACAATGATGTAAGGCGGTACATTACGGATACGCATCAGAAATAGTTGGACCAGTGATATGTTTACCCCCGAAACTTTAGCGGATAACCATAGGAAAAACGGTACGTAATGGAAAAACAGTACCAGGAAAATAATACCACCTACAATAATGAAGGCAGTGAGATACATTGTGCTTGGATCCATGATTTTAGTTATTAGTTATTACTTATTACTTAATTGATTATTGGTGATTTATGATTTACTTTTTCTTCTCCACAAGTATTACTCCGTCTGTAATGCGGTTTACTATAATAGGAGTTTTCTCATTCAGAAAACCATCTGTGGATTTGACTTCTACGATATCGCCGTTTATTTCAGCATATCCGATAAGGGCAAGGCGGGTCGTTGTAACACCTGTGTCGCCTATTTTCACTTTTTCTTCGGCGCTTCGGTCTATCTTTGAAGTAATATTCTTTTTCAAGGCTATCTTGTCTAAAGTTTTGGAACGCATAAACCATATCAGCGAGCCAACACAGGCTATGGCAGATACGGCAAGTGTGATGAATCCTGCTGTTGTTCCTATATTGGTAAATGCATAATAATTGGCATAAATGATGCAACCGCCTGCCAGAACACCGGCGATGCTGATACCCGGTACTATGAATAATTCCACTAAGAACAGTATAACTGCTGCTACGACTAATACTATGATAATGAAGATGTCCATAGTTTTTCTATTTAATGGTTTGTTTTTCTAATTTACGCACTTGGATAACAGATTGATCTATTTCCGTGGCCAATTGTTGTACACGTTTTTCCAAGTCAAGTATAGCTGGAGCCATTTGGGCTTTTTCGTTTTGATTGGCACGAGAATATTGGGTACGTATATTTTCCAGTTTACTCTGTTGCTGATGATAGCTTTCTTTCAATTGAAGATATTTTTTGAATTGTGCTTTTGCCTGTGGAGAACGGAAATCGGTCGCATAGTGATAGATATGCTGGTCATCAATCACAAATTCGAATTCATGGTATTTCTTTATTTCCGGCTTTTCCTGCATCACTTTTTGTAACCGGCTTTGGGCATCAGCCACTAAGTTCTCATCTGTCCATGTATCCTTAATGGAATGAAGTTGGGCAAGTTTTATCAATTTGCCTTTATCCATGTTTTCATAGTTGTATACCTGTTTGGATGATGCCGGAATGAATACATATATGCAGACTTTATCCTCCGGCTGATAACGGTCTGATGCAAACCAGCCTAAGTTATTGAATTCGTCTATAACATACATATAATCGTTGTAGGGGGAGTTGAAAGGCATGCCTACATTCTCCGGAGCCAGATAGGTGTCTGTATTCATGTTATAGCGCGTTACAAAAATATCATAGTTTCCCATAGATGCAGGACCGTCTGCGGCATAATAAATAGTGATGCCGTCTGCCAACACATAAGGATAGTTGGCATTCATTGATTCATTGATACTGCCGGGAAGCATGTTGCCTTTGCCCCATTCATCCATCATCTTGTTGCGTGATAGGATGTTGAGTGTGCTGTCTTTCTGCAACTCGCTATAATAGATTTTATTTCCCAATTCTGTTTCGTACACAGTGCCACCCTTGCCATTGGAGTTTTTAAAGTAGGTGTCATACATAAAAAGTTTGCCGGATTCGGGGCTGATTTTGTATGCTTTGAGAAAATCTTTTTTGTCTACCACAAAACTGTCAATGAAGCAGACTTCCTCTACGCCTTTTAGCATACGGAGGTTTGCTTTACTTTTTTCCAACAGTTTTTCCGCTTCGGCTGTAGGGCGTCTTCTTTTGGTCAGTTCGGCAATATATTCTTCGAAAGTGTTGACTGCATCTTCAAATCGGTAGGTGGCATTATAGGCCTGTGCCAAATAAAGCTGCCCACCGGCAGCCCGACGTTTTACGGCTGTTTCTAAATACTTGATAGCTTCCTCCGCTTCCCCTGTGTTTAAACAGCACACGCCATACCACAGATTATAACTTCCGTTGTTAGGCTGTGATTTGACGAATTTTTTTAAAGCTGGTTTGGCTTGGTCATATTGGCCTTTCTCATAGAGCGCTTTAGCTTGTGTAAGGGTTTGCGCTGAAATATTCATTCCAAAGAAACCTAATAACAAAAGCAGTATATATTTTTTCTTCATATATGAAAATCTTTTTAATGAGTTCAAAAATACAAATTTATCGGGAATAAAGCGGTTTTCTGTGATTCTATTATGTTAATTCTTCTTTAAATGATTCTTTTCAACTACTTTTGCAGCCGATTTTTAAATGATTTTTATGGCACAATTTACAGAGGAAGAAAAGACTTTGCGGCGTATTGAAAAGCGGTTCGGTAAAGGAGTGGTGGAATATGGGCTTATAGAAGAGGGCGATCGGATTCTTATCGGACTTTCCGGAGGAAAAGATTCTCTGGCGCTGGTTGAATTGTTGGCGCGTCGTTCCCGGATTTTGAAGCCGAGATTTTCTGTTATTGCTGTTCATGTGGTAATGAAGAACATTCCTTATCAAAGTGATGTGGATTATCTCAGAAATTATACGGAGTCATGTGGGATACCTTTTGTTCTGTATGAAACGGAGTTTGATGCAAGTACGGACACTCGTAAGTCACCTTGTTTTTTATGTTCTTGGAATCGGCGGAAAGCTTTGTTTACTGTGGCAAAGGAGCAAAAGTGCAACAAGATAGCCTTGGGACATCATATGGATGACATTCTGGAGACCTTGCTGATGAACATTACTTATCAGGGTACATTCAGTTCAATGCCGCCGCGATTGGTAATGAAGAAGTTTGATATGACAATCATCCGGCCCATGTGTCTTGTGCATGAGGCGGATTTAATGGAACTGGCAGAGATAAGGGCATATCGGAAACAAGTGAAGAACTGCCCTTATGAATCGCAGTCAAGCCGGAGTGCGATGAAAAGAATTTTGCACCAACTGGAAGAAATGAATCCGGAAGCCCGATATAGCTTATGGGGGAGTATGAGTAATGTGCAGGAAGAGTTGTTGCCGAGGAAATTAAAATAAGATTAAAAAAGTTAGTAAGTAACCTCATTTAAGTAATCATTATATGAAAGCTTTTTATACTATTCTACTATTGATTGTATCCAATGTCTTTATGACATTTGCTTGGTACGGGCATTTGAAATTGCAGGAAATGAAAGTAATTTCCAATTGGCCACTTTATGCTGTAATTTTGTTTTCGTGGATGATAGCTTTGGCAGAGTATGCATTTCAGATTCCGGCAAATCGTATTGGTTTTATCGGTAATGGCGGTCCTTTTTCGTTAATGCAGTTAAAAGTTATTCAGGAAGTGGTGACACTTATTATTTTTACGATATTTACCACTGTTCTCTTTAAAGGAGAGTCTTTGCATTGGAATCATTTTGCGGCATTTGTCTGCTTGGTATTGGCGGTGTATTTTGTCTTTTATAAATAGAGGATTGGATTAGCGGATCTCTTTCCGCTAATCCAATCCTCTATACTATTATTTACCTGTGATATATTTGCTCATACCTTTCGTGTAGAACATTTGGAATTCTCCCTTGTCATCCGTATATATGAAACATGCGTCAAGATCGGGGTGAGCATTGGCAAAACGTTCGGCCTCTTCCAGTCCCATGACCATGAAAGCGGTAGCGTAGGCGTCGGCGCTCATGCAATCCCGGGCAATGACTGTTGCCGACAAGATGTTATGTTGTACAGGGTATCCTGTGCGTGGATCTATGGTGTGAGCGTATTTCTTTCCGTCTTTGTAGTAATAGTTCCGGTAATTGCCTGAAGTGGCGATGCCCATGTCGGTCACTTGCAATATGGTTTGTAACTCTTGATTTACGGCAAGTGAGTCATCTACCGGCTTGTTGATGCCGATGCGCCATAAACTTTTCTTCGGGTTTTCTCCGCGAACCACTACTTCACCGCCTATATCCACCATGAAGTTACCGATGCCTTTTTTTTCTAATAATTGTGCAATGACATCCACTGCGTAACCTTTGGCTACGGCGCTGCATGAAAGCATGATGCGAGGGTCTTGTTTGATAACCTTCCCTTCGGCAGATAATGAAACTTTTGAATAACCTGTAATATCTAATAGGCTGTCTATCATAGCTGAATCAGGGAATGCACCTTTCTTGAATCCGAACCCCCAAGCATTGGCCAACGGAGCTACTGTAATGTCAAAGGCCCCTCCGGTCTCTTGGGATATCTCCATGCTGCGGCGGAATACGTTAATAAAGAAAGTGTCGGGGATGATGTCTTCGTTTCGGTTGATACGCGTAATGGTGGCCGTATCGTTGAAAGGGGATAACGAACCGTCAAAACGTTTGAGCTCTGCTTCAATTTCGGACTTCAGATCGCTGTCATACTGGTAAGTTATGTTATATACTGTTCCAAAAATCAGCCCGCTGGCGGTTCGATAAGGGATGGCACGATTGTGTCGTGCGAGTATTCCGATAGTGCCTAATACAAGCAAGGCAACCCACAAAAAATTCCGTTGTACTTTCTTGTCCATAATATTTAATGCTAAGTTAATAACCCTCAAAAGGATAATCCTCCTCCGGCTTTCCTCTGTTCTCTATTGGGATTTGGGGCTTTCTATTCTTGATATCAACTGCAAAACAGGTGCTCTATCAATATCTTTGTGCCTATGATAATAAGGATGACGCCACCCCAGAGTTCTGCGCGTAATTTGCGGGCAATGCCACATCCGAAACGGATACCGAACATCAGTCCGACAAATGATAAGGCAAATGATACAAATCCTATGATGCCGATAGAAGGCAGTATGGATGAAAAACTGCGGACACCCAGAAACGCAAATGAAACACCGACTGCCAGGGCGTCGATACTGGTGGCTACCGCTAATGCCGAAACCACTTTTAGGCTGGTAGGGTCAAATTCATGTCTGCAATCTTCATCTTTGAAAGATTCCAAGACCATACGCCCTCCAAGAAAAGCCAGAATAGCAAAAGCTATCCAATGGTCTATGTTTTCAATGAGATGGCTGAAAAAGCTGGCTCCTATCCAGCCAAGTAGCGGCATGAGTGCCTGAAAAAAACCGAAAGCCAGTGCCATTATCAGCATCGGACGCATCCGGACACGTTTCAATATAATACCGCTGGCAATAGATACTGCGAAACAATCCATTGCAAGTCCTATGGCAAGCAACCAGATTTCTAATCCTGTCATTGTTTTAGAATGGTAATTTATAGATTATTGTATAAGTGACCCCTGTGGTGTTTCCGTTGTATTTGCCATAACCCGGTACGTACCATGGGTCTCCATATTCGGCAACGGAAGCACTCAGACGGAATTTGAAGCGTAATGCCCAGCCCATATACAGGCTTTTCCACACATGTGCCCGTATGCCGACACAAAATTCCGCCCATTGCATTGAACCTTTCATTCCTTTATGGTCAAAAGGCAGACTGCCTCCCCAGATACCGTCTATCAGGTTCGGATTGCCTAAGCTGCCGCCGTATTCAGGGTCGCTGACAGCCAATGATTCCACATCGTATTTGAAGCTGGTTGCTGCATAGCGCAGACCCACAAGTATCATGTGTCCATGTTTCTTGTTATAGAGTGCGTTATAATCCATGCCGATGCGAAAATAGGGAGCGCCGGTTTTATAATGTATTCCTTTGTCGCTCCAGGTATCTGTGTTGCCATAGCCGAATTCTACCGTTGGGAAAAAACGGTTTTTGAGGCTTACGTCAACCGCTACCTCGCTACTGAAAAAGTCACTTCCAAGCAGTTTGCCTCCGGGACCCCATAAATCTGCGCTGATGGAGATGCCGTTGTAGAGAGGGTAGTGCACCTCCTCCTTGGCATCCTTTTTTTCCGTTTTGGGCGGAGTGGTTGCCGGTGGGGCGGAGATATTACTGTTTTGTGCCTGCAATGGGAGAGACAGCAGTAAACAGAGTGCCAGACTAATAGAATAGTTTAAGATTTTCTGTACCATAAATTCCGGCTTCTTTATTTACAATGCGAATAGAATCAAGACTGTGACGGCTGTAATTGACATCTTTAATGCTCTGTTTCATTTGATAACCGCAGTCCATTGACAGGAAGTAAGGTGTATTGGTTTGATAAACAACGAGTGTATCTGTCAATGTTTTGCTGTAACGGAATACAAGTACGGTGGAGTCGGCGGTATATCTTAACGGAAGTGAGAGGTCATGCACTTTCTTCTGGTTGTTGATGATAATGGAATCCGTACCGAAAGCGGTGACAGTCAGCGAGTCCAACGTATCATTGGAAACAACTTCTGTTTCGGGGTCTAATGTGTAGAAGTAACACTGCATCATGGCTCGTGTGGCCATTGAGCAGTCCGCTTCTTCCGAACAAGATATTACTACGCTAAGGATAGGGAAGAGAAAGGCTCCGGTTATGATGAATTTGACTAATGCTTTCATGGTTAAATCATTTTCTCGATTTGATACTTGTTACGTTCCGGCGCATTGCGGGATATCAGTTCGCCGAGGAAACCTGCCACAAACAGTTGGGTTCCGATAATCATGGATGTTAATGACAGATAGAAATAAGGGGAGTCTGTCACAAGTCGGTATGGCATGCCTTGATTCATGTAATACAGTTTGCTGGCGCCGACAATAATTACGGCAATGAATCCGATGAAAAACATCAGCGATCCCAATATGCCGAAGAAGTGCATAGGCTTGATGCCGAAGGTGGAAAGGAACCAAAGGGAAATTAAATCCAGATAACCGTTAAAGAAACGGTTCCAGCCGCCGAATTTGGTTTTGCCGAATTTTCGTGCCTGATGATGCACCACTTTCTCGCCGATCTTCTTGAAACCGGCATTTTTGGCGAGGTAGGGTATGTAACGGTGCATTTCACCGTACACTTCTATGTTTTTTATCACCTCTTTGCGGTAGGCTTTCAGGCCGCAATTAAAATCATGCAGGTTTTTTATGCCGGAAACCTTACGTGCGGTAGCGTTGAACAGCTTGGTCGGTATGGTTTTTGACAAGGGGTCATATCTTTTTTGCTTCCAGCCGGATACCAGGTCGTAGCCTTCTTCCGTAATCATGCGGTATAGTTCCGGAATTTCGTCGGGACTGTCCTGTAAGTCTGCGTCCATTGTAATCACGACATTTCCTTGCGCTTGGTCAAAACCGCAATAGAGTGCCGGCGACTTGCCATAATTACGGCGGAATTTTATTCCCCGTACTTTGTCCGAGCCGGCTTGCAGCTGCTCTATTATCTGCCAGGAGTGGTCGGTACTTCCGTCGTTAACGAAAATAATTTCATAAGAAAAGTTATGAGCTTTCATTACCCTCTCAATCCATGCAAACAATTCCGGAAGAGACTCTTCTTCATTATATAAAGGAATGACTACTGAAATATCCATTTGCTTATTTATGATTTTAACTATGTTACACTATGCCTGGTTTATCTGAAATCTGCCGTCACTTGTCATTCTTTCTTGCGTCTCATTACGAATAAGGCGGTGGGAAGGGCCAGCAGCGAACCGCAAAACACGTTCCATGACACCAATTGCATGGTAATGTCTATGGGGGTGAGCGATTTCACATTGTCCAATGTCTCTTGAAATACATCGGTATAGGCTTCTATGCCGGGTACGCCGCTTTGTTTCAAGATATCAATTTGTGATTCGTAGGCATTGATGACAAATCCGTGGTCTATGAAACGGAAATAAATGTAATGTGCCATTGCTGTCAATAATGCGGCGAACATGTACATGAACACTGTGAATATCCATGCGTGCAGGAAACTGATGCTGCCGCCGCATGCTGTATTACGGTACATTCGTACGTAGTAATACCCCATAAACGGAACGCATATCGTAAGTCCCATAAAGAGGAAAGATAAAAACGGAGTTGTCAGGCCCAAAGGGAAAAGGATGAATTTTAAAATCCAATATCCGCCCAGATAGGTGCCGAACAACATTGCATATTGCATGTAACCTTTATTTTCTGCCATTTTTCTTAGAAATATGGCGCAAAGTTATAAATAATATTGGTTGTAGACCCTGTATTCTTGTTAAAGTTGAAAAAAGTTAGGGCAAGGTATTGCGGATTTAAAAATTTTATCTACCTTTGCACTCGCAAAACGGGTAAGTCCTATACGGCCAGCTCCCTTCGAATCCTCCAGGGCTTGATCGCAGCAAAGGTAGTTGGTTGTAGCGGCGCGATGTAGATAGCTTACCCACCCGCCTCTTTAGCTCAGTTGGCCAGAGCACGTGATTTGTAATCTCGGGGTCGTTGGTTCGAATCCGACAAGAGGCTCAAAAAGAAAAGAGATGTATCAGCTGATACATCTCTTTTCTTTTTTATATCTCATTACTCACTATCCTTTTTTGATTCTTCTGTATCCATATATGGCGTTATTCCCCAGTTCCTCCTCGATGCGTAGCAGTTGGTTATATTTGGCCATGCGGTCCGAACGGCTCAAGGAACCGGTCTTGATTTGTCCGCTGTTGGTGGCTACGGCAATGTCGGCAATGGTGGAGTCTTCCGTTTCGCCCGAACGGTGTGAGGTAACGGTGGTGTATCCATGGCGGTGTGCCATTTCGATGGCATTCAGAGTCTCTGTCAGGGAGCCGATTTGGTTTACCTTGATGAGTATGGAGTTTGCGCATCCTTTTTCGATGCCCATGGCGAGAAAATCCACATTGGTGACAAACAGGTCGTCACCCACCAACTGGCAGCGGTTTCCGATGCGGTCGGTCAGTTTCTTCCAGCCTTCCCAGTCGTTTTCGCTCATTCCGTCCTCGATAGAGTCTATCGGATATTTGTTGATCAGTTCTTCCAGATAGTCCACCTGTTCGCTGGCTGTACGTTTTTTGCCTTTCTCACCTTCAAATTTGCCATAGTCGTAAATTCCGTCGTGATAGAATTCGGAAGAAGCGCAGTCCATGGCAATCATCACGTCTTTGCCCGGTTCGTAGCCGGCAGCTTTAATGGCGGCAATGATTGAGTCCAAAGCATCTTCTGTTCCTGCCAGGGCGGGAGCAAAGCCGCCTTCATCGCCGACGGCGGTGCTGAGGCCGCGGTCGTGCAGCACCTTCTTCAAGGCGTGGAACACTTCTGCGCCCATGCGCAGGCCTTCACGAAAAGAAGTTGCCCCTACCGGGCGTATCATAAATTCCTGAAAAGCAATAGGGGCGTCACTGTGCGAACCACCGTTGATGATGTTCATCATCGGAACAGGCATCACGTAGGTGTTTGTTCCGCCTATATAGCGATAGAGGGGGACGTCAAGATAGGCTGCGGCTGCTTTGGCTACGGCAAGTGAAACGCCCAGAATGGCATTGGCGCCCAGATTGGACTTGGTTTTTGTGCCGTCCAGTGCCAGCATGGCATGGTCGATGCTCATTTGTTCAAGGGCGGACATACCGACCAGTTTGGGAGCGATGATGTTGTTGATGTTGTTGACGGCTTTCAGCACACCTTTGCCGCCGTAGCGTTTTTTGTCGCCGTCGCGCAGTTCCAAAGCCTCATGTTCGCCGGTGGATGCGCCGGAGGGTACGGAAGCCCGGCCGGTGAAGCCCGACTCCAAAATCACATCAACTTCCACAGTGGGGTTTCCTCTTGAATCGAGGATTTCACGTCCGATAATCTTTTCTATTTTCATCTTCTTCTGTTTTAAGTGTAAATTCTATGAACAATAACAAACGAAGGTGGAAAATGGTTCGGACTTTCCCTTATGACTGTGATTTTAAAAAGTTCGCCCTACGATGCTTCCGCCCAATGCAGCGAATATGCCCAGCAGGATACTTAATAGAGTATATGTGGCGAACAGTCCGTAGAATCCTTGTTTCATCAGGATCAATCCGTCATTGGAGAATGTGGAAAAGGTGGTGAAGCCGCCGCACAATCCGGTGGTCAGCAACATGCGTACTTCCGTAGATAGGTTGAAACGTGCGGACAAGGCATAGAACAGCCCTATCAGAAAACTTCCGGTTATGTTGACGGCAAACGTGGCCCAGGGAAAGGAGTAGGGCACTATCCGTTCGTGAAGGGCCATTTGTACGCAATAGCGTAATAGGCTGCCGGTGCCGCCGCCCAGGAATACGGCTATCAGTATTTTAGTCATGATGCTTGTTTTTTTTGAGTATGTTTCAGGTTGCAAAGGTAATGAAGGCAGGGGAATTTCAACCAATCTTCGGGTGGGTTTTATGGGGTGGATGGAGATTTACTAAAACGTTGGGGGAGATTTAGTAAATCATTGCCGGAGATTTAGTAAATCGTCGGAGGGGTTTGAGTAAGCAGATAAAGAGAGGGCCGGGCAGGCGGTGTATTCGTTGGGTGAATACAGCCGGTTCCGGCTGTAAGCCGAACCTGAGGGTTTAAGCGCTTAATTGTAGAGAGCATATCAGAGTCAGGCATTGATAATCTGTGATTTATCAGTCCGGATTGTAGAGATTGCCCCTGTTTCTTTCAAATTCCTTTCCCGCCTGATTTTTACTGTTGTAGAGATGCCTTTTTATTAACTGTTTGCTGTTTAGGCGTTTACGCAAAATGGTTGTAGATGCCGTTTCCTTGTGTTTCCGTCATTCTCCCCCTAACTTTGCAACATCGGATTTGAGAAACAAATGCAGAACTGTTGAGGCCTCGCAGTGAACTTTCGCTTCTTGAAAAAGATAAAGGGCTCCGGCCTGTTACATTATTATATAATAACCTTTTAAAACATTAAAAATTATGGGACTTCAGTATGTAGTAGCTAAACGTGTATTCGGTTTCGACAAGGATAAAAATGTGAAGTATGTAGCCAAATCCGTAGGGTCAGGCGAGTTAGGCACTGATAAATTGTGTGCCAAAGTGAGCCGTATCCTCGGTATCCACAGGAAAACGGTGGATTTGGTGGCTGCCGGCCTTGTAGACATCATGTCGGAAGAAATAGAGGACGGAAAGACTGTCCGTTTAGGAGATTTCGGGCTTTTCCGCCCTTCTTTTGTGGGAAAATGTGCCGATACGCAAGAGGGGGTGACGGCAAGCAATATTGTGCGTAAGCGTATTCTCTTCTTTCCGGGAAAGGCCTTCAGCGCGATGCTGGACAAGATGAGCGTCACCCGGATGGCAATGCCCGATACGGATTATACCGACGGCAGCCAGGGCAATGAAGGCAAGCCTGAAAATCCGGATATATCCGGTGGAGGTGAAGAAGAGGATCCTTTGGGATAAAGCCGAATCCTCCGAACCGGTAAGAAGATGAAGATGAGAATGAAGGACAGTGGTGTCCTTCATTCTTATGCAAACGTTTTCTGACAAATTATCCGGATTTTATGCGATTGCTTCCTATATAATTCCTTATCCTGCTTATATTTGTGGCACGATAACTAATTAAAATACCATAGCATGAGAAACATGAAGACTATTTTCACTAAACTGGCCTGCTTCCTGCTCGCCCTTTTCATGAGCGGCGCAGCAATGGCCGAGAGCATTACTTCGCCTGACGGCCAACTCCGATTGAACTTTTCGGTAAATCCCCAGGGTGAACCTGTTTACGAACTTTCCTACAAAGGAAAAGCGGTTATTAAGCCCTCGAAACTCGGTCTGGAACTGAAAAATGATCCGGGATTGATGAACGGATTTACTTTGGCCGGTACCGAAACCTCTACGTTTGATGAAACCTGGGAACCGGTGTGGGGTGAAGTAAAACAAATCCGTAACCACTATAATGAAATGGCCGTAACGCTGAATCAGAAGGCGCAGGACCGCAATATCATCATTCGTTTCCGCCTCTTTGACGACGGTCTCGGCTTCCGTTACGAGTTCCCTTTGCAGAAGAACTTGAACTACTTTGTTATCAAGGAAGAACGTACCCAATTTGCTATGGCGGGCGACCATAAGGCGTTTTGGATACCGGGCGACTACGATACGCAGGAGTATGACTACATGGAGTCCAAACTTTCCGAAATACGCGGATTGATGGAGGAAGCTGTCACAGGCAACGCCTCGCAGACACAATTCTCTCCGACAGGTGTGCAGACCTCCCTTCAGATGAAGACGGCAGACGGATTGTACATCAACCTGCATGAAGCAGCTTTGGTGGACTATTCTTGTATGCACCTGAACCTGGACGACAAGAACCTGGTTTTTGAGTCTTGGCTGACCCCCGATGCAGTGGGTGACAAAGGCTATATGCAGGCTCCCTGCAAGTCGCCATGGCGTACGGTTATTGTCAGCGATGACGCACGCGACATCCTTGCTTCCAAGCTGACTCTGAACCTGAATGAACCTTGTGCCTATGAAGATGTTTCTTGGATTAAACCGGTGAAATATGTAGGCGTATGGTGGGAAATGATTGCCGGCAAAAGCACTTGGGCATATACGGACGAACTGCCCTCCGTCAAACTGGGCGAAACGGACTATTCCAAGACAAAGCCCAACGGACGTCATGGCGCCAACAATGAAAACGTGAAGAGATATATCGACTTTGCGGCTGCCAACGGTTTCGACCAAGTGCTGGTGGAAGGTTGGAACGAAGGCTGGGAAGACTGGTTCGGACATTCCAAAGATTATGTTTTCGACTTTGTAACCCCATACCCCGATTTCGATGTAAAGATGCTGAACGCTTACGCCAAGAGCAAAGGTGTGAAGCTGATGATGCATCATGAAACATCTTCTTCCGTCCGCAATTACGAACGCCACATGGACAAAGCCTATCAGTTTATGGTGGATAATGGCTATAATGCAGTGAAAAGCGGCTATGTAGGCAATATCATTCCGCGCGGAGAACACCACTACGGACAGTGGATGAACAACCACTATCTCTATGCCGTGAAGAAAGCCGCCGATTATAAGATTTGCGTCAACGGCCACGAAGCCGTACGCCCCACAGGGCTGTGCCGCACCTATCCTAACCTGATTGGCAACGAATCGGCCCGCGGAACCGAATATGAAGCCTTTGGCGGTAGCAAGCCGTTCCACACCACATTGCTTCCCTTTAACCGTCTTATCGGTGGCCCGATGGACTACACTCCGGGCATTTTCGATACCAAACTGGATTTTATGGGCGATTTGCCTCATGGGCAGGTGCAGACTACGCTTGCCAAGCAGCTGGCTCTTTATGTCACCCTTTACAGCCCTTTGCAGATGGCTGCCGATTTGGTTGAGAACTACGAGAAGCATATGGATGCTTTCCAGTTCATCAAAGATGTTGCCGTAGATTGGGACGACAGCAGGTATATCGAAGCGGAACCGGGTGACTATATCACCGTAGCGCGCAAGGCGAAAGGTACCGATAACTGGTTTGTTGGCGGCATTACGGATGAAAATGCCCGTACTGCCAACTTTACTCTCGACTTCCTGACGCCGGGCAAGCAATATGTGGCTACTTTGTATGCCGATGGCAAAGATGCCGACTACAAAGAAAATCCCACTTCCTATCAAATAAAGAAAGGCATTGTGACCAATAAGACAAAGATGTCTGTCAAGGAGGCACGTAGCGGCGGTTTTGCTTTGAGCTTGATTGAGGCTGCTCCTGCCGATAAGAAAACTGTGAAGAAATGGAAATGATTAAGGTAAAAAGAGTTTCCGATTAGGCATTAGTTGGCTCCTTGCCGGATTTGAAGTCCGGCAGGGAGCTTTTTTATAAACTTCACTTATCCGTCCGAAGTGCTTATACCTTTGATTGCAAACTGAGTTATTCTTCTTGTTTGCTCTTCCTGCATCGGGCTTGCCTGCGAAAATAAGTTTTTTTAGAAATTGTATTGGCAGAATATGGCGCTAACAAAGAAACTTCTTTGTACCTTTGCACACGTTAATAAAATAACTAATAACACAAGGAACTTATGGGAGGTTTTTTCGGAACAGTCGCCAAAGCAAGTTGCGTGGCAGATCTGTTTTACGGTACGGATTATAATTCGCATTTAGGGACAAAACGTGGTGGCTTGGCTACTTACGATCAGGAAGAAGCGGTGTTTAAGCGCTCTATTCACAATCTGGAAAGTACCTATTTCCGAACGAAGTTTGAAGATGAATTGGATAAATTCAAAGGAAATTCCGGCATTGGAATCATCAGCGACACAGATCCTCAACCTCTCATCTTAAATTCCCACCTCGGTCGTTTTGCCATTGTAACGGTTGCCAAGATTGTGAATCTGCAAGAACTGGAAGCCCAACTTCTGGAACAAAACATGCACTTCGCCGAATTGAGCTCCGGCAAAACCAATCAGACAGAACTTATAGCCCTGCTCCTGATACAAGGCAGAAACTTTGTGGAGGGCATCGAAAATGTATATAAGCATATCAAGGGTTCGTGCTCCATGCTGCTGCTTACGGAAGACGGCATTATTGCCGCCCGCGACCATTGGGGGCGTACTCCGGTCGTTATTGGTAAGAAAGACGGAGCTTATGCCGCAACAAGCGAGTCGAGCAGTTTTCCGAACTTGGGTTACGAGATAGACCGCTATTTGGGACCGGGAGAGATTGTCCGTCTGCATGCCGATAGGGTGGAGCAAATGCGCAAGCCCAATGAAGGAATGCAGATATGTTCCTTCCTGTGGGTTTATTACGGTTTTCCTACTTCGTGCTATGAGGGCAAGAATGTGGAGGAAGTGCGCTTTTCCTCCGGTCTGAAAATGGGACAGACCGATACCTCGGAGGTGGATTGTACTTGTGGAATTCCTGACTCCGGTGTGGGCATGGCGCTGGGATATGCCGAAGGAAAAGGCGTTCCCTATCATCGGGCCATTTCGAAATACACGCCTACATGGCCTCGCAGCTTTACTCCCAGCAGGCAGGAGTTGCGCTCACTGGTGGCGAAGATGAAGCTCATCCCTAATAGGGCTATGCTGGAAGGTAAGCGCTTGCTGTTCTGTGACGATTCCATTGTGCGTGGAACCCAGTTGCGCGATAATGTAAAGGTGCTTTACGAGTATGGAGCCAAAGAAGTCCACATACGCATCGCTTGTCCACCGTTGATATACAGTTGTCCGTTTGTAGGTTTCACTGCATCCAAAGGCGATTTGGAATTAATAACCCGTCGTGTCATCAAGGAACTGGAAGGGGATGAAAATAAGAATCTTGAGAAGTATGCCACTACCGGTTCGCCGGAGTATGAGAGAATGGTAGAGGTTATTCGCGAACGTTTCGGGCTTTCTTCCCTAAAATTCAATACTTTGGAAACATTGGTGGAAGCCATCGGACTTCCTAAGTGTAAACTGTGTACCCATTGTTTTGACGGTAGCAGTCATTTCTGATTGACAAATTGCTGCTGAAGAATAAAAAAGAGGCGTGAATTGCTTGGCAGTTCACGCCCCTTTTTTTAACTTTACGGCAGTAAAATAGTGATTAGGGTTTAGTGATAAGTGATTAATGCCGTTCGGATAAAGAAGGAGGGCGCGGTTGTTGTCTACTGACCGTTAATCGTTCATCACTGATCGCTAACCCCTAATCATTAATCACTAACAGCTAATCACTATCATCATGACTTTAGTAGAACGTTTTTTAAAGTATGTAAGTTTCGATACGCAATCGAATGAGGAGAGTGGGGTAACACCGAGTACTTCAGGGCAAATGGTGTTTGCTAAATATCTGAAGAAAGAATTGGAGGCTTTGGGCTTGGAAGAGGTCACGCTGGATGAGAACGGTTATCTGTTCGCCACCCTTCCTGCCAATACAGATAAGTCTGTACCTGTCGTGGGGTTCATTGCCCACATGGATACAAGCCCCGATATGAGTGGTAAGGATGTCTCCCCGCGTATTGTGGAGAATTACGATGGCAAGGATATTGTTCTTTGCGAAGAGGGGAAAGTGGTCCTTTCGCCTGCCCAATTTCCCGAACTGCTCGACCACAAAGGGGAAGACCTGATTGTCACCAACGGAAAGACCTTGCTGGGTGCTGACGATAAAGCCGGCATTGCCGAGATTGTTTCGGCGATGGTATATCTGAAAGAGCATCCCGAAATCAAGCATGGCAAAATCCGTATCGGTTTTAATCCCGATGAGGAAATCGGTTTGGGAGCGCATAAGTTCAATGTTGAGCAATTCGGTTGTGAATGGGCCTATACTATGGATGGCGGTGAAGTGGGTGAGTTGGAGTTTGAGAACTTCAATGCTGCTTCTGCCAAGATTGTTTTCAAAGGGCGCAATGTGCATCCCGGATATGCCAAACATAAGATGATAAACTCTATCCGCGTGGCCAACCGGTTTATGTCTATGCTCCCCAGTCACGAAACACCGGAGCATACCGAGGGATATGAGGGGTTCTATCATCTCATCGGCATTACGGGAGAAGTGGAGAAAACCACTGTTGCTTACATCATTCGCGACCACGACCGGAGTCGTTTTGAAAGCCGCAAAAAGGAATTTGAACATCTTGTCCGTAAGATTAATGCGGAATATGGCGAAGGTACAGCCGTACTCGAACTGCACGACCAGTATTATAATATGCGCGAGAAGATTGAACCGGTAATGCATATCATCGACACCGCCTTCAAAGCAATGGAAGCAGCCGGCGTGAAACCGCGTGTAAAAGCCATTCGTGGCGGTACGGACGGTGCGCAGCTGTCATTTAAGGGGTTGCCTTGTCCCAATATATTTGCCGGTGGCCTGAATTTCCATGGACGTTACGAATTCGTTCCTGTTCAGAGCATGGAGAAGGCTATGAAGGTTATTGTCAAAATAGCTGAACTTGTTGCCGCCGATAAATAAATCTTATTTTTTAACTCATAAATCACTGACTTCTACCATGAAAACCACTCCGTTTACAGAAACACATATCTCGCTGGGGGCTAAGATGCACGAATTTGCGGGATACAATATGCCTATTGAATATTCCGGCATCATCGATGAACATCTCACTGTTTGTCAAGGTGTCGGTGTGTTCGATGTCTCCCACATGGGAGAGTTTTGGGTGAAAGGTCCGCATGCATTGGACTTTTTGCAGAAAGTGACTTCTAATAATGTGGCGGCGCTTACTCCCGGTAAGGTGCAATACACCTGTTTTCCAAACGAGGATGGAGGCATTGTGGACGACCTGCTTGTTTATCAGTATGAACCCGAGAAATACTTGTTGGTTGTCAATGCTTCCAACATAGAGAAGGACTGGAACTGGTGTGTGGCCCATAATACGGAGGGAGCTGAACTCGAAAATGCATCCGACCGCATGGCGCAGCTCGCAGTGCAAGGGCCGAAAGCTGTTGAGGCGTTGCAGAAGTTGACGCCTATCAATCTTTCCGAGCTTCCGTACTATACTTTTACGCATGGTGAGTTTGCAGGAGAACCGGATGTCATTATTTCCAATACCGGCTATACCGGTGCGGGTGGTTTTGAACTTTATTTTTATCCGGAAGTAGCCATGAAGATATGGAATGCTGTGTTTGAAGCAGGTGCTGAGTTTGGTATCAAGCCTATCGGCTTGGGAGCTCGTGATACGCTTCGTCTTGAAATGGGATTCTGCTTGTATGGAAATGATCTGGATGATACGACCTCGCCTATCGAAGCCGGATTGGGGTGGATTACCAAATTTGTAGAGGGTAAGAACTTCATCAATCGTCCGATGCTGGAGAAGCAGAAAACGGAAGGTACGGTACGTAAGCTGGTAGGCTTTGAGATGATAGACCGCGGTATCCCCCGTCATGGTTATGAATTGCAGAGTATGGAGGGCGCCCCCATTGGCGTGGTTACTTCGGGCACGATGTCTCCCACGCGTAAGGTTGGTATAGGAATGGGGTATGTAAAGCCTGAATATAGTAAGATAGGTACGGAAATTTGTATTGACATGCGCGGACGCAAGCTGAAAGCAGTGGTGGTTAAGCCGCCGTTCCGTAAAGGCTGATAAAGAAGTAACAAAAAAAGGGAATCTGATATAGATTCCCTTTTTTCTGCTTAAAAAAAACAGATTATTTCTTGCGATTACCGTAACGGCTCATGAACTTATCAACACGACCGGCTGTGTCAACCAACTTAGACTTACCTGTATAGAACGGGTGAGAAGTGCTGGAGATTTCCAGTTTTACCAACGGATAAGTTTCGCCTTCGAACTCGATAGTCTCTTTGGTATTTACTGTAGAACGAGACAAGAACACGTCACCGTTTGACATATCTTTAAATACTACCGGACGGTAATTTTCAGGATGAATACCTTTTTTCATTTCGATATTTGTTTTTTAATTTATATTCTGTTACTATTTTGGTAATAAATAGTGTAATGGTCTTTTTCAGAGCGCAAAGATAATGCTTTTCTATGAAATGAAAAAGGTTTTTGAAAAAAAAATCAGGAAGTTACCCGGAACTTCCTGATTTAAAGAGAGAGTCTTTTTATTCAAAGGTTATAGTCGCTTTGAACTCTTCCCCATGCTCTTTTGCATTAACTTGCAGGGTTTTAGGATAATCACCTTCGAATGTATAAGCAAAAGTAAAGAAACCATTGCTATTGTCCTTGTTCAGGTTTTCCGGCAGTTTACCTAAGATGCCTGTCATTGCGGCAAGCCAGTCTCCGAAATCGAACATATCAAAAATATCGGGTGAATAGGTGGGGATTAAAAATCCGCCTTTGTTTTTTTCGGCGGTATAAGTATAAGCGGATGAATGAGTGTCATAGGCGCCCGGAGCCAAAGCCTTGTCGTTGTCATCAAATTTGTTGTCCTGATTATGGTCGTGCACATATACAGTATTGCCTTCGTTGTCTTGATAAGACTCGTCGGTACAGATATGCTTGGAACCACTAATGGTAGATGTGACATTGCCGTTCTCCCATACTGCATTGCAATAAGCGGTCATTTCTCCTCCTTCATATCGGCGTACGGAAATGAGCTGGCGGGCATTGTTGTAAGTGTAACGTTGCGTAATGATGGCTTTGCCTATCTTGACTTGAAGATCGGTTGCAAGTCCGGCCGTATTGAGAGTATAGGTACATGCAATATTGCCTGTTGCTTCCAACTCTTCTCCGGGGAGATCAAAACTGATTTTCTGGTTTTCGTATTTAATGGACAGTTCTTGTGTCTTGCCGTCAATATCCACAGATAACTTGACCAACCTGTTCTTGTCATCATAGGTAAAGGTGTAGTTCATAACCCCTTCATCTCCAAAGTCGGGGATATATGTTTTAAGACGTTTCCCTGTCCGGGTCGGCGGAGTTTCGATCTTTTGTTCGGTGGTAGTTACGGTAAACGGATCTTTGCCGGTAGGAGTAATGGTAATCTCACTTTCCGTTTGCTTAATGTCCTTGATTTCGATTTTTCCGAAATCGGTTAAAGACAGAATACGCAAATCATCGGATATCGTATAGGTTCCTTCTATTATATAAATGCCGTTCGCTTCTTCGGAACGCGTTGCGATTTTTGTTTTTGTAAGTAGGGAATAGTGTTTTTCTTCGTTGAGTTCCAAAGAAATATAGTCGGAGGTTTCAGGAAATGTCCATGTTTTGGCTACGGCCTTTATCAAATCGGCTTCGGTTGCCGGATAGGTGGCGTCAGGTTCGTTTGTAGCTGCATCCTGTGTTACTGCCAGCATTATGCTTTTTGCACTTCCTGCAGAAATAGTAATGGTAGCCGGTGCGGGGGATGTTTCAGTCGTATTAGGATCTGCTTTTACGATTAATTTGTTTTTGTCTTGTGTTACTTTACACCAGTTTTGATTGGAAATTGCAGTCCAGCTGTCTTGGTTGGTCGTAACATTAATTTCATGCGATTCAGTAGCTGCGGCTGTGAAGTGCAGCGCAGTAGCAGGAGCAATCGAGAGAGTGGGATCCGGGGTGGGAGGGGCGTTGTCATCGCCACAGGAGGTCATGATACACATTAATAGCATGCTCATGTAGAAAACCTTGTTTTTCATAATGTAGATTTTGTTTGTAAGTTTATAAATTAGGGAACATCTTTTTTATGGTATTTTACAAATTTAATATATTTTTGCATTATGAACAAGTAAAAAGCCGTTTTTTTTATCGAATGTGTTGATAGATGGATATCTTTGCGGAATAATTGTATAAACTAATATGAGGAAAGTTACTTTTTTATTTTCTTTTTGTTTCTGCGTTATAGTGGCGGTAGCCCAGAATACAGAACGTAAGCTGTATAGTATAGCTTTTTATAATCTTGAGAATTTGTTTGATACCATTCATGATGCAGGTAAGAACGATCATGATTTTTTGCCTGATGGCAGTTATCAGTGGACAGCGAAGAAATACGAATCTAAACTGCATAATTTGTCGATGGTGCTGGGTTCGTTGTCGCGAAATCTGGTTCCCGAAGGTCCGGCTGTTATTGGTGTGGCAGAAGTGGAGAACCGCAGGGTGCTGACGGATCTCGTCAGTCAGCCGGCCATTTCCAATTATAAGTTTATTCATTATGAAGGACCTGACAAACGAGGCATCGACTGTGCGTTGCTGTATGATCCGCAGCAGTTCACCGTTACAAATTCCAAGCTGGTACTCTCCACCCCGTTTGAAGGGGATACGGTGCACCTGACGCGTGGATTTCTGATTGTAGACGGTCGGTTGGCTGATGAGCGTGTGTGTGTCATCGTAAATCATTGGCCTTCTCGTGGTGCAAAATCACCGGTGCGCGTGCATGCTGCCAAGCAGGTGAAAGTACTTACAGACTCTTTGCTGCGTGAAGATAAGAAGTTGAAACTTTTTGTTATGGGGGATATGAACGATGACCCTATGGATGAAAGCATGCAGACTTTGGGAGCGCGCAAGTACATCTCGGGAATGAAAGCAAAACAGTTCTATAATCCTTGGTGGAAAACGCTGGAGGATAAGGGAGTGGGAACCTTGCTTTATCGGGGCAAATGGAATTTGTTCGATCAGATTGTGCTGTCAAGACCATTGGTGAAAACAAAAAAAGGATTGCGTTATGACCATAATGAAGTCTTTATCCGCGATTATCTGATACAGCAGGATGGTAAATACAAAGGCTCGCCTTTACGTACTCATGGCGGACGTGTGTGGCTGAACGGTTATAGCGATCACTTGCCTACGATTATCTATTTGAAAAAATAATATATAATAATGTGTAAATAGGGGGCCGGAAAGTAAACTTGCTTTCCGGCTTTTTTGTTTATGAGGTTGAGAACGCAAAAGGCAGTAACGGGCAGACAGATGCAAAAGCATTGTAATATGGAGATTACAATATTCTGTTAATTCAAGCCAATAGCTTTAAAATAGAATAGATTTGATAGATAAATAGAGATATTTTATTCTTCTCTCGTTCTTCTTTTTAAAGGATAATGCTTACTTTTGCGTAGAATTTTAATTCACTAACAATAAACTTTAAACAAAATGGTTAATTACAAAGATTTAGGCCTTGTAAACACAAGAGAAATGTTTGCTCGCGCTATCAAGGGTGGATATGCGATCCCTGCATTCAACTTCAATAACATGGAACAGATGCAGGCTATCATCAAGGCTGCAGTTGAGACTAAGTCTCCGGTTATCCTTCAGGTTTCTAAGGGCGCTCGTCAGTATGCTAACGCTACTTTGTTGCGTTATATGGCTCAGGGTGCTGTGGAATATGCTAAGGAACTGGGCTGCAAACATCCTGAAATTGTTCTTCACCTTGACCATGGAGATACTTTCGAAACTTGCAAAAGCTGTATTGACTCAGGTTTCTCCTCAGTAATGATTGACGGTTCACATCTTCCATATGAAGAAAATGTTGCTTTGACAAAGAAAGTTGTTGAGTATGCTCACCAATTCGATGTTACAGTAGAAGGCGAACTTGGCGTATTGGCTGGTGTAGAGGATGAAGTATCTGCAGAGCACCACACATATACTAACCCCGAAGAAGTTATTGACTTTGCTACCCGTACAGGTTGCGATTCTTTGGCTATTTCTATCGGTACTTCTCATGGTGCATACAAATTTAAACCTGAACAATGCCACATAGATCCTGCGACAGGCCGTCTGGTTCCTCCTCCTTTGGAATTTGCTGTATTGGATGCTGTGATGGAGAAACTCCCGGGATTCCCTATCGTACTTCATGGTTCTTCTTCAGTACCTCAGGAAGAAGTTGACACAATCAACCAATTCGGTGGTAAGCTGGAAGCTGCTATCGGTATTCCGGAAGATCAGTTGCGTAAAGCTGCTAAGTCTGCTGTTTGTAAAATCAATATCGACTCAGACTCTCGTTTGGCTATGACTGCTGCTGTTCGTAAGGTATTTGCTGAAAAACCGGCTGAATTCGACCCGCGTAAATACTTGGGCCCGGCTCGTGACAATATGGAAAAACTTTACAAGCACAAAATCATCAACGTGCTTGGCTCGGAAAACAAATTGGCTCAATTGGACTAATAGCGTTATCTGATTATAAAAATAGCCCTTGCAATATTTTCCATTGCAAGGGCTACTTTTTTAGGGGGAAGGAGTGTAATCTCAATCTTACAACTCAATAACCAATGATTCACGCGGCTGCATTTTCAATTCTTTACCGAAGATGATGGCTTTTCCAGTCAGGATATCTTTACCCTGCTGTTTTTCTTTCAGTATTTCTTTATAGAACTTTAAAGGAACAACGGTCTCTGCATTCGTGCCATTCAGCATCACAAATACGGTTTTACCTTCGTGCTGGCGGGCGTAGGCATATACGCCATTCTGTACCATAAATTGGGTCATGCTGCCTTTAGCAATCACATCGTTGCCTTTACGCCAGTTCAGTATGGTTTTATAAAAGTTGTAACAGTCGTTTTGAATTGCACTGCGGCCTTCGGCTGTAAGTGCTGTCTCTTGGTCATCGGCCCAGCCACCGGGGAAATCCTTACGGACGTAACCGTCGCTTTTATTCTTTACCCCGTTCATCATAATTTCCGTTCCGTAATATAATTGTGGAATACGTCGGGTTGTGAGCAATAGAGTAGAGGCCTGCTTCAACATTGGGAGATTATCGCCTTCACCTAAGAAGCGGTCAGTATCATGGTTCTCAATAAAAGCAAGCACTGATTCCGGATTCGGATATAGAAAATCATATACGAAGCTATTATATACTCGGTCAAGCCCTTTAAACCAAGTTTCCGTTTCTTCTGTTTTAGCAATATTTATTTTGTCGAAGAAACTAAAATCCATTACTGTTTTCAGATTACTGTTTTTAGGAGCGGACAATTTGGAGTCTTTTTGCCACCAGGCAGTGTATGCCGGTTCGGTAACCCATGTTTCACCTACGGTGTTGTAGTTGGGATATTCTTCATTCAGTTCTTTCATCCAATTGCTCATGGCATCATAGTCGGCGTACGGATAAGTATCCATACGGATCCCGTCTATGTTGGCATATTCGATCCACCAGAAACTGTTCTGGACGAGGTAGCGGTAAACATGCGGATTTTTTTGATTGAGATCGGGCATGGCAGTTACGAACCAGCCATCGTTCATCTGGCTAAAATCATACTTCGATGCGTACGGATCTACATGAGGAGTCAGCTTGAAGGAAGTCTGTACGAAGTTCTTCTCATGGTCGGGGTTGTTGAACCAGTCTTTGCAAGGCATATCCTTTATCCACACATGTTCTACGCCACAATGGTTGAAAATCATATCCATTACGATTTTGATGCCGCGCGCATGAGACTTTTCTATGAGTTGCTTATATTCTTCATTGGTTCCGAAACGGGGGTCTACTTTATAATAATCGGTAGTGGCATAGCCATGATAAGAACCTCCCGTCATGTTGTTTTCCAATACCGGAGTAAACCATAAGGCTGTCACACCCAAATCCGAGAAATAGTCTAAGTGTTGTTCAATACCGGCGAGATCACCGCCATGGCGGGCATTCGGATCGTTGCGATCTACTTTATATTCCGCCATACCCGCTATCTGGTCATTATCAGGATTGCCATTGGCAAAACGGTCGGGCATTAACAGGTAAAGGGCATCAGACGCGTCGAAGCCTTTATGTTCGCATCCTTTCTTGGTACGTGCTTTTAACTCATACGATTTAACGAGCTTTTTCTTGCCTTGTGTAAAGGTAAGTGTCATCTTGCCCGGCTTCACTTCTTTATCCAGTTTTAGATAGACCAGCAGATAATTGTTACTTTCCAACTTGACAGTACTGTTTAGTGACACACCGGGATAGTCGACGGATACCGCTGCATTGCCAATGTCTTCACCATACACCATCAGCTGAAGCTCCGGATTTTGCATTCCGGTATACCAAAACGGTGGTTCGATTTTGTTTACATTCATAGCTGCATACATACTGAGGGATAGTAGGAGCGCCCCCAAAATGGAGAATACTTTTTTCATGATATTAGCTTTTCATTGTTTTCAGCGCTAATTTAAAACAAATAGCGGAGAAAGCTTATGCTCCTCCGCTATTATTCAGTATGTATGTTATGCAAACGTTTTCAGGCTACATCAAGAATCCCAACAGAATACCGGCTGCTACTGCAGAACCGATAACACCTGCTACGTTCGGACCCATAGCATGCATCAGCAGATAGTTGGTCGGATCGTATTCCAGACCTATTACCTGAGAAATACGTGCGGAGTCGGGCACTGCAGATACGCCTGCATTACCAATCAGTGGATTGATCTTGTTGCCTTTCTTCAGGAAAATATTGAATATCTTCACAAAGATTACGCCGGATGCAGTGGCAATAATAAATGACAATGCTCCGAGACCAAAGATTAGAATTGAATCGAGTGTCAGGAACTCGGAGGCTTGAGTAGAAGCACCCACTGTCAAACCGAGCAGGATTGTAATGGTATCGATTAGCGGCCCACTGGCTGTATTGGCCAAACGGCGTGTTACACCACTTTCTTTCAATAGGTTACCAAAGAACAGCATACCCAGCAGAGGCAAACCGGACGGAACGAGGAAACAAGTAAGTAGCAGACCTACTATCGGGAACATTACTTTTTCCGTATGAGAAACAACACGTGGAGGTTTCATACGGATAAGACGTTCGTGTTTGGTTGTCAGCAGACGCATAATGGGCGGTTGGATCACCGGTACTAATGCCATATAAGAATATGCTGATACAGCAATAGCACCCATTAAGTTCGGAGCCAGTTTAGATGACAAGAAGATAGCCGTCGGACCGTCAGCACCACCGATAATACCGATGGCACCTGCTTGCATAGGATCAAAGCCGATGGCAAGTGCGAGCATATAGGCACCAAAGATACCGAACTGTGCAGCTGCACCGACCAACATCAGTTTGGGGTTGGAAATCAAGGCGGAGAAGTCTGTCATGGCACCGATGCCCAAAAAAATGAGCGGTGGGTACCATCCGGAGGTCACTCCCTGATATAGGATGTTAAGTACAGAACCTTCTTCATAGATACCGACTTTCAATCCGGCCTCCATGTTGAAAGGAATATTACCGATCAGCATACCGAAACCGATAGGAATCAGTAACATCGGCTCAAATTCCTTGGCTACAGCCAAGTATATGAAGAATAAACCTACCAAAATCATTACCACATGTCCTACCGTTGCATTGGCAAAACCAGTATAAGTCCAGAAGTCGGCAAGGTTATTTCCTAAAAATGTGATAAATTCTCCCATATTATTCAATAATTACAAGGTCAGTACCTTCGAGTACGGATTCTCCTTTACTAACATTAATAGCGGTAATCTTACCGTCTTTGTCGGCATTGATGTTGTTTTCCATTTTCATGGCTTCCAAGATAATGACAACCTGTCCTTTCTTCACTGTATCGCCAACATTGACTTTGATGTCAAGAATAACACCGGGGAGCGGAGATTTCACTCCAGATTTACCGCTTGAAGCGGCGGCAGGTTTTACAACCGGAGCGGTCGGAGCTGCCGGAGCTGTGGTAACAGGACGCGCCACTGGCTTGACAACAACTTTCGGGGCTTTCTCCATTTCAACATTATAAGGAGTACCGTTCACTTCTACGTGGGCGATATTATCTTCAATATCTCCAATGGTAACTTTGTATACGTTACCGTTGATCTTATATTTATATTCTTTCATCGTTTTATTTTTATTAAAGGTGACTTTACTTTCTCTGAGGAGTTTCACGCAGCGTGTAAATCTTTGAACTCCATGGCGAATAACTGCGTTTCACACGTGTAATGGTAAGTACGGTGTCTTCCACATCGTGTACATCACTTTGGAATTCGTGCATAGCCATGGAAATGGCGGCGAACACTTCTCCCGGAGCCTGCCCCAGTTGCTTTTCTTTTGCTTCTTTTTTGTCGGTGATGCCTTTAACCCGCATAGCATTGCGCTTGCTGAGGTTGACAGATATCTTACCTACAATTTTGAAAGAAATATAAAGAAGAATCAATCCGCTGAACACTACGCTCATGGCAGAAATTGCCATACCGATACCTGCGCTGTCATGTTCTTCAAACTTTTCCATTTTGGCATTGCTGTTAATGGTCTTGTTGTTGGTGCTCGGAGTAACGTATTGGTCTTCACTTCCGCCTTTTACTTCCCATTCCTGGCCGGCATCACTGATGCGTGCATAAGATTGGTTTGCCTTTAATATGCCGGCAGGCACGACAATCTGGTCAAGCAGTTTTTTACCGGAGTCGTATAAACCGATCCAATTGGCATTTAGATTGTCTAACTTGAAGTTGGTATGGAAAGTACCGCGATTAGGCTCGCCATCCGCCCAAAACAGTGCATGCTGACGGGGTTTTACTAAAGTCAGCACATCGCCTTTGGGGATGAAATAGGTAGCGGTATCTCCCGGCTGGCTGCTGAATTTCAGATAGCAACCTGCAAGGTCGGCGCTGCCATATGACTTATTGAATATTTCAATCCATGCGCTATGTACACCGTAGTCATCTTGAAAGTTGCTTTCGTTGTTGATAAGCACTTCATTCAGCAACAGTTTAGAGTTTGTCTCCCTTTCTCCGCAGGAAGAACAGAACCCCAGCACCAGCATCAATGAAAGGAATATTCCGATTTTTGTTTTATTCATAAATTTGAGTTTTAGTTTTTTAATTCTCAACTTTCAATTCTCAATTTTTAAAGAGGAATATTACCATGCTTTTTCGCCGGATTGGACAATTTCTTGGTTTGCAGTTGTTGCAGGGCGCGGATAATGCGGAAGCGTGTATTACGCGGTTCGATAACATCATCAATATAGCCATACTTGGCTGCATTGTAAGGATTAGCAAATAATTTGGTATATTCAGCTTCTTTTTCAGCCAAGAATTGAGCGGGATTCTCTTGCTCTTTGGCTTCACGAGCATACAGAACTTCGACAGCTCCTGCGCCACCCATTACGGCGATTTCGGCAGTAGGCCATGCGTAGTTCATGTCGCCGCGAAGTTGCTTACAACTCATTACGATGTGTGAACCTCCGTAAGACTTACGCAGAGTGATGGTAACCTTAGGCACAGTAGCTTCACCGTAAGCATACAGCAATTTAGCGCCATGCAGGATAACGCCGTTATATTCCTGACCTGTTCCGGGAAGGAAGCCCGGTACGTCTACCAAAGATACGATAGGAATATTGAAAGCATCGCAGAAGCGAACAAAACGTGCACCCTTGCGGGAAGCGTTGCTGTCGAGTACGCCTGCCAGATATTTAGGCTGGTTGGCTACGATACCCACTGATTGTCCGTTGAAACGGGCAAAACCGATGATGATATTTTTGGAATAATCTTTCTGGATTTCAAGGAATTCGCCGTTATCAACGATAGCACCGATAACTTCATACATATCGTACGGTTTATTCGGATTGTCAGGAATTATCTCATTCAAGGAGTCCTCCAAACGGTCAATAGGATCTGTGCAATCTGTGTAAGGAGCTTCTTCCAAATTGTTCTGAGGAATATAACTCAAGAGCTTGCGGATTAAAGCTAACCCTTCTTCTTCTGTTTGGGCTGTGAAATGAGTTACACCGGATTTGGTGGAGTGCACACTTGCGCCGCCCAAATTTTCCTGACTAACATCTTCACCAGTCACTGTCTTCACAACTTTAGGTCCGGTAAGGAACATATAAGAAGTTCCTTCCATCATCAGCGTAAAGTCAGTCAGGGCAGGAGAATATACGGCGCCACCGGCACAAGGACCAAAGATTCCGGAAATCTGAGGGATAACGCCGGAAGCGAGAATATTACGTTGGAAAATTTCCGCATAACCTGCCAAAGCGTTGATACCTTCTTGAATACGTGCACCACCTGAGTCATTGATACCGATACAGGGAGCTCCCATTTTCATTGCCTGATCCATGATCTTGCAAATCTTCAGAGACATGGTTTCTGACAAAGAACCGGCAGAAACTGTGAAATCTTGTGCAAAGATATAAACCAAACGCCCTTCGATAGTACCGCAGCCCGTTACTACACCGTCACTGGGATAGTGCTTCTTTTCCATACCGAAGTTTGTGCATCTGTGTTCAACGAACATATCCATTTCTTCGAAACTTCCTTCATCGAGTAACATAGCTATACGCTCGCGAGCTGTATATTTGCCTTTCTCATGTTGCTTTGCAATCGCTTTTTCACCACCACCAAGGCGCGCAGCTGTACGGCGGTCGATAAGCTCTTTAATTTTCTCAAGTTGATTACTCATGTTCTTTATTTATGATTTATGATTTCGGAATTATTATTTCGCGGGTTTCTGATTTATGCAGTATAAATCTTACTCTCCTTTTTCACAAAGCTCTGTCAATACACCGAGTGTGGATTTCGGGTGTAAGAATGCGATGTTCAATCCTTCAGCACCTTTACGGGGTGCTTTGTCGATAAGGCGAATACCTTTTTCTTCGATTTCGGTAAGTCCGTTAGCGACTCCGTCCTCTACGGCAAATGCTAAGTGATGCATACCGCCATTTCCATTGTTCTTCTCAATGAACTTTGCAATAGTACTTTCGGGCGAAGTGGGTTCCAACAATTCAATTTTCACGTCGCCTACTTTAAGGAAAGCAGTTCTTACTTTTTGATCCTCTACGGTTTCAATGTTGTAGCATTTCAAACCTAATACATTTTCGTAGTACGGAAGGGCTTCTTCTATGCTTTTTACAGCGATGCCCAAGTGTTCAATGTGTGAAATCTTCATAACTCTTTTTATTAATGTTGGTATTCTATTCTTAAATTAGGATATAAAACAGCACAAAGAAAGGGATTTCTGCTTGAATAAAGAAATTTTTCGCCAATTAATTATAAGAGGTTTTTTCTTAAAAATGATTTTATGATTAGTACAATCTGCTGTTATATTCTGAGTTTGTAGGAGTTGGTTTTTTGTGAAAAAGAGATTCAAAAGCATTTTTTGTTATATCTTTGTCAGTCGAAATACAATCAGACAAATATTATGTCACATTTAGCTCCCCTGATTGCCGATTTGGCATTGATACTGATTTGCGCCGGAATAATGACGCTTTTATTTAAAAAACTGAAACAGCCATTGGTTTTAGGTTATGTTGTTGCAGGTTTTTTGGCAAGCCCGCACATGGCTTATACTCCTTCGGTAATGGATACGGCAAATATACAGACTTGGGCGGATATTGGTGTTATTTTCTTACTGTTTGCCTTAGGGCTGGAGTTCAGTTTTAAGAAGATAGTGAAGGTAGGTGGCGCTGCTATTATTGCCGCTTGTACTATTATATTCTGTATGATATTGTTGGGTGTTGCAGTCGGTACGGCTTTCGGGTGGAAACGCATGGACTGCATTTTTTTGGGTGGTATGATAGCCATGTCCTCCACCACTATTATATATAAAGCTTTTGATGATTTAGGCATGCGCAAAAAGCAGTTTACCGGTTTAGTGCTTAGCGTGCTGATCTTGGAGGATATTCTTGCCATTGTTTTGATGGTAATGTTGTCCACTATGGCAGTCAGTCATAATTTTGAAGGAACGGAAATGTTGGGCAGCATAGCGAAGTTGCTGTTTTTTCTGATATTATGGTTTGTGGTCGGTATCTATATGATTCCTGTCCTGCTGAAAAAATGCCGTAAGCTAATGAGTGAGGAAACCTTGCTGATTGTTTCGCTGGGGCTCTGTTTCGGCATGGTGGTTCTTGCCGCTCATACGGGATTCTCTGCGGCATTCGGCGCTTTTATTATGGGATCCATTCTTGCTGAGACGGTAGAGGCGGAGAGCATTGAACGTCTGGTCAAGCCGGTAAAAGACTTGTTTGGTGCAATCTTTTTTGTTTCTGTCGGTATGATGGTAGATCCCTTGATGATAGTGGAATATGGCGGTCCTATCATTGTAATCACTTTAGCGGTTATTATCGGACAGTCTTTGTTCGGTACGTTAGGAGTGTTGCTTGCCGGGCAGCCGTTAAAGACGGCCATGCAGTGTGGCTTCAGTTTGACACAGATTGGTGAATTTGCCTTTATCATCGCTTCTTTAGGAGTTTCTCTGCATGTGACAAGTCATTTCCTTTATCCTATTGTAGTGGCTGTGTCTGTGATTACTACTTTCCTTACTCCTTATATGATTCGCTTTGCCGAGCCTGCCTCTAATTTTGTTGATACGCATTTGCCGGAGAGATGGCAGAAGTTTTTGTTGCATTATGCTTCCGGTTCGCAAACTGTGAATCACGAAAGTTTATGGAAAAAATTGATACTTGCTCTGTTGCGTATTACTGTGGTTTATTCCATTGTGAGTATAGCGGTGATAGCAGTTGCTTTCCGTTTTCTTGTGCCGTTTTTTAGAGAAAATCTACCGGGCATTTGGGGGCCTTTGTTGGCAGCTTTGGTCATTATTCTGTTTATTTCTCCTTTTCTCCGGGCCATTATGATTAAGAAGAATCATTCGGTGGAGTTTGTTACGTTGTGGCGTGATAGTCGGGGAAATCGCGCTCCGTTGGTGGCCACTATCGTACTTCGAATTCTGTTGGCGGTGTCTTTCGTAATGTTTGTCATAGCCGGGCTGTTTAAGCTGTCGGTCGGTTTAGTCTTTGGCGTAGCGGTATTATTGGTTGTGGTGATGATACTGTCCCGCCAGTTGAAACGCCAGTCTATAATGATTGAGCGTACTTTCTTTCAGAATCTGCGTTCGAGAGAACTGCGGGCTGAATATCTGGGTGAGAAGAAGCCTGAGTATGCCGGCCGTTTACTTTCCCGCGATTTGCATTTGACGGATTATGAGATACCGGGTGAATCGGCATGGGCAGGTAAGACACTGGCGGAGCTGAATTTTGGTAAACGTTATGGAGTGCATGTCGTTTCTATTCTTCGTGGACGTAAGCGGATAAATATTCCCGGAGCTTCGGTGCGTCTTTTCCCTCAGGACAAGATACAGGTTATTGCTACCGATGAAGAATTGACCGTGTTTGGAGAAGAAATGAATAAGATTTCAACGGTCGATGCCGATGCGATAGAAAAAAGTGAGACGATCTTGCGCCAGTTACGCATAGACGCAAATTCTCCTTTCTTGGGAAAAACCTTGAAAGAAGCAGGTATCCGGGAAAAATACCATTGTCTGATTGCCGGTGTGGAACGGGGAGAAGAAACGTTACACGCTCCTGATGTGCATGAGCCTTTTGTGGAGGGGGATGTGGTATGGATTGTTGGCGAAAGTGTTGATGTGTACAAATTGGTTGGTGAAAATGATGAAAATGTCGACCTATAATATTAAAAGAACAATTATCTTTGTTCTGTAAATATAAACTAAAAAAGAATATCATGAAAAGCGATCCGAAAGAATGTCTGTATTGCCAGAATAATGAAACGTTGCATAATCTGATGATTGAGATTGCGCAACTCAGTGTGTCACGTGTTTTTCTTTTTAAGGAACAAACTTATCGCGGGCGTTGCCTTGTGGCTTATAAGGACCATGTAAATGACTTGAATGAGTTGAGTGATGAAGAGCGTAATGCCTTTATGTCAGATGTGGCCCGCGTGACTCGCGCTATGCAGAAAGCGTTTAATCCTGAGAAAATTAACTATGGCGCGTACTCGGATAAGTTGTCTCATCTCCATTTCCATTTAGCGCCGAAGTATGTCGATGGTCCTGATTATGGCGGTACTTTCCAAATGAATCCGGGAAAAGTGTATCTGACAGACCCTGAATACCAAGAACTGATTGAAGCGGTGAAGAGAAATCTTTGATGTGTGATCGGGATGTGTCCCAATGATAGCTAAATTTCATTGGGACAACTTTCTCATTATTCAAATCTTATTCAGAATCTTATCCATTACCCAGTTTGTCAGTGTTGCGCTTTCGCCGTCGCAACTACAAGTCGATTTGCCAAGCAGGTGGTCTACGACGGCTTGGATAAGTGGCTGCTGAACATAAACGGGGTTTTCAACGGGTATTTCTTCTCTTCCTTTTTCTGTGTGTAGTGCTATGGGGTCATAAGTAAACACAGAGAAGCATATCATACCTTTGTCTCCGATAATTTCGATGCGATCTTCTCGTGCAGATTCATGGGCGACGAAACACCATGAGCCACTGCCTACCAACCCGCTGTCAAATTGAAAACAGGCACTGAGGGTGTCTTCTGCAGGATAGAGCCCGCCGCGGTTGCTCTTATATCCGTTAGCTTCAAGAATATAGCCGAACATATCTTGCAGTATGTCTATCTGGTGCGGAGCTAAGTCGTAGAAATAGCCGCCACCGGCGATATCGGGTTGTACACGCCAAGGCAGGTTCTCCTTGTTGTAATCCAAATCGCGGGGAGGTTGGGCAAATCGGATTTGTATATTAATGATGTTTCCGATGGCTCCTTCTTCTACCAGTGACTTTACTTTCAGGAAATAAGGAAGGTAGCGGCGATAATAGGCCACAAAGCAGGGGACGCCGGTCTCTTGAGAAACGCGGTTGATACGGCAGCACTCCTCATAGGTCACTGCCATTGGCTTTTCTATGTATACGGGTTTGCCGGCTTTCATGGACATTATGGCGTATGTGGCATGGGAAGAGGGTGGGGTAGCGATATATACAGCATTCACCTCTTCGTCATTAATCAGCTCTTGTGCATCATTGTACCATTTGGCAATGCCTCTTTCCTTGGCATATGCCTTGGCTTTGGAAATGTCCCGGCTCATTACAGCCACTACTTCGGAGTGTTCAATCTTTTGAAAGGCAGGTCCGCTTTTGTATTTGGTTACCTCTCCACAACCGATAAATCCCCATTTTATTATTTTCTCATTCATACTTGTATTCTATTCTTCAAAGTCGAAATCAAAGTCAAAGTCGTCCATGAATTCCGGTGCGGTGAAATCCTCCAGTTCACGACGATCTTTTTTGGTGGGACGGCCTGTCCCTTTAGCGCGGTTGATAAAACCGCTGACCTTACTCATTTCCAATAATTCGTATTGGTCCGGAGTCGTTATGTTTTCCATCATTTCGGGAACGAGTTTGGCTCCTACGCGCTTTTCGATGGTCTGCAATACTTTAAACGAATAGGTCACCGGAGGTTTTCGTACTTGTATTACGTCTCCCGGTTTTATTGTCCGGGCTGCCTTTGCCAATGCACCGTTGATGCTGATACGCCCTTTCTTGCAGGCTTCGGCAGCAATTGTACGTGTCTTGAATATGCGTACAGCCCACATCCATTTGTCTATTCTTGCTTCGCTCATTTTTTATTAAACTGATTCATTGTAATATCGATACCGGCAAGGCAGAAGCTTTTAATGATTTCGCCGGCCGTTTTCAGGCGTTCATCCATTGTTTTCCAGTCCTCATCTGTGAAATGTCCCAAGACAAAATCCACCTGTCCGCCGCGGGGAAAGTCGTTGCCGATGCCAAAACGCAGGCGGGCGTAGTTCTGAGTGCCCAATGTGGCTGCGATGTGCTTCAGACCGTTATGACCGGCATCGCTTCCTTTACCTTTCAGGCGTAGAGTGCCGAAAGGTAATGCCAGGTCGTCCACCACTATCAACACGTTCTCCAGTGGAATGTTTTCCTTTTGCATCCAGTAGCGCACCGCATTTCCGCTCAGGTTCATGAAAGTGGAGGGCTTCAGTAATATCAGTTGCCTGCCTTTGATTGACAATGTTGTGGTGAACCCGTAACGTCCGTCCTTAAAAGCTGTTCCGGCTTCTTTGGCTAAAGCGTCTGCTACCATGAAACCTATGTTGTGACGGGTTTCATGATATTCGGGACCGATATTGCCTAACCCTACGATTAGATATTTCATTGTTTCAGATTATTACTTTAATGATAAATTAAGATAAATGAGGAACGCGGATTATCGCAGTTGCCCGCGGATATGAAATCTGCGTCGTCTGCGTTAATCCGCGTTCCGGAATATCGTTCTTTCTTGCTAAGAAAGCACTGATTAGTTGTTTGCAGCAGCTGCCGCAGCACCTCTTGCTGCACGAGTCAGCTTAACAGCGCATACAACGGCTTCTTTAGCGTTCAACAGTTCCAATCCTTCATAGCTCAATTCGCCAACTTTTACTGTTTTACCCAATCCCAGGTGAGATACATTGACAACCAGTCTTTCCGGAATAGCGTTGTACAAAGCTCTAACTTTCAGCTTACGCATTTGCAGAGTCAGTTTACCACCGGCTTTCACACCTTCAGCCAGACCTTCCATTTGTACGGGAACTTCCATAACGATAGGCTTAGCTTCGTCAATCTGATAGAAGTCAACGTGCAGGATAGTATCTTTTACCGGGTGGAATTGGATATCTTTCAAGATAGCGTTTACTTTTTTGCCATCGATAACCAAGTCAACCACGTAGATGTGCGGAGTGTAGACCAAGTTGCGCAGACCTTCTGCCGGTACAGTGAAATGAACATTTTCACCTGCTCCGTAGAGTACGCAAGGTACACCGTTGTCTTTACGAATAGCTTTCAAAGCTCTTGCTTGTTCCGAAGAACGTTCTGCAATAGTTCTTGCAGTTCCTTTTACTTCAATTGATTTCATTTCTTAAAATTTTGTGTTACTCTAAATTAAGTAGATTATTGCTTAATTCACCATCACACGATGTGGTTCACCACACGATGTTGCAAAAAGCGGTGCAAAAGTACAGCTTCTTTTTGAATTATCAAAAGGTTGCCCTTTAAAAATCAATATCTATTTTAATTTCCCCGTCAAGTGGAGAGCCTTTTTCCTCCTGCTCTGTCGTTGGTTGTTCGCTGTCGGGTAAGTTTTCATTGTCATTATGACGTGCATAACTTCCTTGCTGCTCTTGAATGAAGCCAATGGCTTGCTGCAGACCGTTCATGAATTTCTCAAAATCTTCTTTGTACAAAAAGATTTTGTGTTTTTCGAAACTTACTTGCGAGTCATCTCCTTCACCCATTACTACTTTCTTGCTTTCGGTAATGGCAAGAAACATTTCATCCTTTCTGTTTTTCTTAACATCCAAATAATAGATGCGCTTACCTGCTTTGATGGATTGGGAAAATACAATCTCTTTGTCGTTCACATCCAGCCCACTTTTCTTTTTTAAGTCTTCCATATTTTAGCTATCTTGTTGTAATCGGGGTCAAAATTGACGATTTTTTTTAAACTGTCAAAAGAAAAAGCCCGGATAATGATTATCTGCATTAAAAAATGTGATTTATTTATGTAAACTCATTAAAAATATCTACTTTTGCCCCTCGTTAAAACACCAGTATTTACTTTAGTTATGATAAACAGAGTTCTTATTCGTCTTAAAATTATACAAATTGTATACGCTTATTATCAAAATGGCAGTAAAAATTTAGATGCTGCGGAGAAAGAATTATTCTTCAGCCTTTCCAAAGCATACGATCTTTACAATTATCTGCTTATGCTGATGATAGCATTGACGAACTACGCACAAAAGCGCCTTGATACGGCAAAAGCCAAGTTGGCTCCTACAGCCGAGGAGTTGTATCCGAATATGAAATTCGTTGAAAACAAATTTATTTCCCAATTAGAAGTAAACAAGCAACTGACGGAGTTTATTTCTAATCAGAAACGTACTTGGGCGAATGATGAGGATTTTGTCAAGGGACTGTATGAAAAGATTATAGCCTCCGATATATATAAGGAATATATGGCTTCTTCCGAAGATACGTATGAAGAAGATCGTGAATTATGGAGGAAGATTTATAAGACATTCATTTTCAATAACGAGGAACTCGATGTGCTGCTCGAAGACCAAAGCCTTTATTGGAACGATGATAAAGAGATTGTTGATACGTTCGTTTTGAAGACCATCAAACGCTTTGATGAGAAGAATGGCGCTAATCAACCCTTGTTGCCCGAATTTAAGGATGAGGAAGATCGGGATTTTGCCCGTCGCCTGTTCCGTCGTTCCATCCTGAATTGCGATTATTATCGTCATCTCATCAGTGAGAATACACGCAACTGGGATTTGGATCGTGTGGCTTTTATGGACGTAGTCATTATGCAATGTGCATTAGCCGAAATATTGAGTTTCCCGAACATTCCGGTCAGCGTTTCGTTGAATGAGTATGTGGATATTGCCAAAGTGTACAGCACCACTAAAAGCGGGAGCTTTGTCAATGGTACATTGGACGGAATAGTTAAGGAATTAAAAAAAGAGGGGAAGTTGTCGAAAAACTGATACCTTTGTTGAATAATAAAAACTAAAACGGAATATTTATGAATTTAATGACTGTATTCTTTCTGCAAGCTCCTGCTGCAGGCCCGGACGGAAGTATGATGTGGATTATGCTGATAGCCATGTTCGCTATCATGTATTTCTTTATGATTCGTCCGCAAAATAAGAAGCAAAAAGAAATAGCAAATTTTCGTAAGTCTCTTCAGGTGAACCAGAAGGTTATTACTGCCGGTGGTATTCATGGTATCATCAAGGAAATTAACGATAATGATGTAGTATTGGAAATCGCTTCTAACGTTAAAATCCATATTGACAAGAATTCTATTTTTGCCGCAGCTGCTGACGCAAACAGTAACCAGGTTTCTAAATAAGTAGATGTGAGCCTATGTTTGATCGTAGGAACATAAGACGTATTTATTTGAATATAACAGAGAAAACAAAGGACTTTCTGCTCAGTGATAAGAGCAGGGAGTTCTTTGTTTTTTTATTTTTCTTCTTTGTAGCCGGAGGCTTTTGGCTGTTACAGACATTGAATAACGATTATGAAGCCGAGTTCTCCATCCCGGTACGTCTGCGTGGAGTGCCTAACAATACGATGATAACTTCAGAACCGGCTTCCGAACTCCGGATTAAGGTGAAGGATAAAGGAACGGTTCTTCTTAATTATATGTTGGGAAAAAGTTTCTATCCGATTTCCCTCGACTTCTCTGATTATAAAGATGCCGGCAATCATGTGCGGGTGTACGCTTCTCAATTTGAGAAGAAAGTGTTGAGCCAGTTGAGTGTCTCAACGCGCTTGCTCTCCATGAAGCCGGATACGCTGGAGTACATTTATGCAACCGGAGTGTCCAAGCTGGTCCCCGTAAAATTGGCGGGAACGGTCAGTGCCGGTCGCCAGTATTATTTGTCGGATACGGTTTTCAGTCCGGATTCGGTTCTGGCATATGCGCCGGAGGGCGTATTAGATACGATAACTGCTGCCTATACACAGCATGTTGAACTGGAGAATATTTCGGACACATTGAAGCAGCAGGTCTCTTTACTTACCCGGAGGGGAGTGAAATTTGTGCCGGCTTCTATTGAGATGATGCTTCCGGTAGATATTTATACTGAGAAGACGGTGGAGGTGCCGTTGCATGGCATAAACTTCCCGGCCGATAAAGTGTTGCGTGCTTTCCCGTCCAAGGTTCAGGTCACTTTTCAGGTGGGGCTTAGCCGCTTCCGTCAGATAACGGCGGATGATTTCCATATGAATGTTTCCTACGAGGAGTTGTTGCGGTTGGGTTCGGACAAGTACACAGTAAAGCTGAAGAATGTCCCTGACGGAGTGAGTCAGGTGCGCTTTAATCCGGAGCAAGTCGATTTTCTCATAGAACAGATTACTTCTCATTATGACCATTAGGATAGGTATAACCGGCGGCATTGGCAGCGGCAAAAGCGTTGTATCCCGACTGCTGGAAGTGATGGGAATACCTGTCTATATTTCCGATGTGGAGACCAAGCAACTTATGATGACTGACACTTGCATCCGCAGTGAGTTGACTTCCTTGTTGGGCAAAGAGGCATATGCCGGCGGAGCATTGAATAAACCCTTGCTCGCTTCCTACCTTTTCGGCAGTCCCGGGCATGCCCGGCAAATTAACGGAATTATTCATCCGCGTGTGAAAGAAGATTTCAGGCAATGGCTTCGGCGGCGTGCAACCTGTTCTATGGCAGGTATTGAGTCTGCTATTCTGATAGAGGCGGGATTTGCCGGTGAAGTGGATGTGGTTGTTATGGTCTATGCTCCCGAAGAAATACGGGTGCAACGCGCCATGAAACGGGATGCTTCCTCGCGTGAACTGATAGAAAAGCGTATCCGCAGCCAAATGAGTGATGAAGAAAAGCGCGGACAGGCAGATTTTGTGATAGTGAATGATGGTGAAACACCGTTAATTCCGCAGGTTTTAGCTTTAATCACTTTCCTGTCTCAAAATAATACCTATCTTTGCCCACCGAAAAAATAAACTACTAATTACAAAAACAGAATATACTATGTTGAAGACTATTTTGTCTATTTCCGGTAAACCGGGATTGTATAAGCTCATTTCCCAGGGAAAGAATATGTTGATTGTAGAGTCGCTCGTTGACAAGAAACGTTTCCCTGCCTACGGCAATGAAAAGATTATCTCTTTAGGTGATATCGCCATGTATACAGATGCAGATGAAGTGCCTTTGAAAGATGTGCTTCTTTCAATGAAGAAGAAAGAAAACGGCGCTGCTGTGGCATTGGATGTGAAAAAGGCTTCTGTAAAAGAACTTCAGGCCTATTTGGCAGAAGTGTTGCCTAACTTTGATCGCGACCGCGTATATGTATCGGATATTAAAAAACTGATTACTTGGTATAATCTGCTGGTAGCAAGCGGCATGACGGATTTTGAAGAAGTTGCCGAAGAAGCTGCGGAAAAAGAGGCTGCTGCCGAATAATCTGTTTCGGATTCCGACATCCGGCTTTTATTTTTCTTACTCTCACCTCTCACTTTTTCGTATGCATTCCCCTTGTTTTCCGGGGAGGCGGGTGTTATGAGTGGAAACCAAATACTCCTAATAAGCCTGTTTCAGATGGCTTATTAGGAGTATTTGCAGTATTACACTTCGGGTGCTTATAATGCAAACTTAACTGCCGCCCAACGGTTCTTTTCCCGGTGATGTACAAACCGCAGTCCGTTACGTTCGGCTTCTGCTTGTATCACAGGTATGTCGTCTACGTAGAAGCCACTCATATATAACTCTGATCCAGGCCGCATGCAACATACATATTGCTTCATGTCGTTCAGCAGGATATTACGGTTGATATTGGCGATGACCACATCAAAAGGCCCTTTTCCTTCCAGTGCGGAGGCATCTCCCTGGAATACGGAAATACGGTCTACGCCATTTAGCTCGATGTTTTCAAGTGAATTGCGTACGCACCATTCGTCTATATCGATAGCTGTGCAGGGAGCAGCACCACGCATGCGTGCCAATATGGCGAGGATAGATGTTCCGCAGCCCATATCGAGCAAGGACTTGCCTTGAAGGTCGCTGTCCAGCAGTTCACCGATGATGAGACTGGTGGTTTCGTGGTGGCCTGTACCGAATGCCATTTGAGGATTGATGACGATGTCGTAGTCAGCTTGCGGGATGTCATGGTGGAATGTGCTATGAATGACGCAGCGATCGCCAATGATAATGGGTTGGAAGAAATTCTTTTCCCATTCTTCATTCCAGTCTTTATCTTCTGCTTCCCGGTAGGTATATTCCATTTGTGTGTCGGAAAGAGGGAAATCAGCAATAGCTTCCTTGAGGGAAGATTCATTGTATAGATCTTTTTGGATGTAGGCGGCGATGCCGTCAGGTTGCTCTACAAAGCTCTCAAAGCCCACCTCGCCCAATACGGCGGACAAAACATCGTTGACAGTTTCTGTACATGGGGTGGTATGGAAGATAAATTCTAAATATTTCATCGGAATATAATTGTTTGTTAAATGCAAAAGGCAGGCGTAGGAGCGAAACCTATTTCTGCGTATATTTGTTTTGGATACAAAGATAAGGTGCATTTAGGGAAATCCCTATAAATCTTTGGGGAAAATCTTCTGCATGGGATAAATTACGGCGTTATCTTTGTGACGTGGATAAAGTATAGAATTGTAAACCATAAACCAAATGAATATGAAAAAGATTGTTTTTTTATCGCTTTTGGCATTGTGCCTTCCAGGGGTGCTTTCCGCTCAAAGTATAGATGACGACCTTTACTACGTGCCTTCCAAGAAAAAAGAAGAGAAGGTGGAGAAAAAGAAGACTCCGGCTGCCGATGCAGTTGTAGTGAAGACAAATGCGCCGACTACGGTTTATGCGTCGCCGGGCAATACAACGATTGTGGTGAAGGATCGTAAAGGGAATATTCGTGATGTGGACGAGTACAACCGTCGGTATGACTCCAAGAACTATGAATTCTCGCAGGAGAATGATACGCTTTACATAGATGAGAAAGAGTATGACGGTCTGGATGGGGAATGGGTAAATGGCTTTGACGGTTCGGAAGATGATTATGAATATGCCACACGAATTATCCGTTTCCGCAACCCCCGCTATGCAATCAGTATCAGCAGCCCGTTGTATTGGGATGTTGTCTACGGATTGAACTCATGGGACTGGAACGTATATACGGACGGATTATATGCCTACGCATTTCCGACATTTACCAACCGCTTATGGTGGGATTGGCGGTATAACTCCTATGGCTGGGGTGGCTATCCCTATTATGGCTGGGGCTGGAACAGCTGGTACGGTCCGGGCTGGGGTTTTGGCTGGAGCGTAGGTTGGGGCGGCTGGTATGGTGGCTGGTGGGGACATCACCATCACTATCATCCCGGATATTATCCCGGTGGAGGACACTGGGGTGGGGGATATTGGCCACGTAATACGTATACGTACCGTCGTTCTTCGGGAGCAAGCAGTTACCGCAATTCTTCTTCAACAGTCCGCAGGTCAGGTTCAAGTGTAACTCGCAGGGATGCAGGCTCTGCTGTCCGTTCTTCAGGAACCTCCTCTTATAGAAGAAGCGGACAAAGCGGTACGACAACCAGACGTGTGGTGGGCACGCGCTCATCGGGCACACGCAGCGGGGTAACCACTCGTACGGATGCCTCTTCCACACGACGCAGTGTATATACCCGTCCAAGTAGTACAAGGGTAGGGACTTCATCCGTAGGGGAATCACGTAGAAGCGGAAGTGGTGTAAATGCCACAGGGACAAGACGCTCAGCAACAGGAAGCTCCTCTACCTATAATCGTGGCAGCTCCACATCGCCAACGCGCACTTATTCTACCGGAAACAGCAACCGTCGTTCCTATACACCTGTGCAAAACACCCCTACCCGCAGTTATTCTTCGGGCGGTGGCAGCAGCTCACGTAGCTATTCCAGCGGTGGCGGTTCTACCCGTTCATCCGGTGGTGGCTCTTCAAGAAGAAGATAGGTATTAGTATTAATAGAAAAAGATTAGTAGGATATGAAGAAAATAATAACTTTGGCTGCTTTGGGGTTGCTGATTGCAGCTCCAATGAGTGCACAGACTGTGTACGATGCTGCTAAGATAACTAATAAGGATTTAAACGGTACGGCACGCTTTGTTGGTATGGGCGGTGCCATGGGAGCACTGGGAGGTGACATCTCCACTATCGGCACAAACCCTGCCGGTATAGGTGTTTACCGCAGTAATGATGCAATGGTGTCATTCGGATTTTCTTCCTACGGTACGGAAAGTAACTATGTGGGAAACAAGATGAATTCCGATAAAATGAGGGCTTCATTTGATAATGCCGGTTTTGTGCTTTCTTCAAAGATAGGTAATGCTACGGCTTTGCGTTATGTGAATTTCGGCTTTAATTACCATAAGGCAAAATCTTTCTATAAGAATATGTCTATGGGTGGTAATCTGGGAGATTATACGCAGACCGACTACATGGCTGCACAAGCCGGAGGTATCAAGGATTGGTCCGGTGACATTTATACTGATCCGGAGGTGGGGTGGCTGTCTGCATTGGGATACGATGGTTATCTTATCACCGATCTTATTGCTCATAACGGACAGGGCGATGTTCCTTCCGGCTATGTCCCCTATATGGTAGGGGGTAAGCAGGTGAAAAACCTGAATGGTGATTTAGTATATATTACTCCGGGTGAATATGGAGGGATGTTTTGGGGAGGAAATGGAAGTTTCCGTTCGGAAGAGCGTGGCGGTATCGACCAGTATGATTTCAACATTTCATTCAATATCAACGACCGGGTATATTTAGGTGTGACTGTGGGAGCCTATGCCATAGATTATAGCAAATATACTTTTTATGATGAGAACTATCTGGATAAGGCAGGAAATGCTACCGGACAAGGCTATAATTTGCAGAGCTGGAACAAAATACATGGTTCCGGTTTTGATGTGAAATTCGGAGCCATTGTACGTCCTTTTGAATATTCTCCATTAAAAATCGGATTAGCCATCCATACGCCCACTTATTATAATCTGGACTATAAGACGAATGCCCGTCTGGAGTCGGACGTGCTGAATGATTTGGATATAGCCAATGAGTCGGAGGTGGGTAGTGGTGTGATAGGTCAGTATAATGTAGACACTTACGATATATTGAAAGGAGATATGGTGCGCCAGTTCCAGCTTCAGACGCCATGGACTTATAATGTAAGCTTGGGATATACCATCGGTAAGGATCTGGCATTAGGCGCTGAGTATGAATATCAGGACTATTCTTCTATGAAGTTTAAAGATCAGGAGGGCTACTCCGATACCTTTGGATACGAAAACAGCACCACTTCCATGCTGAAAGGGGTGAGCACCATTCGTCTGGGTGCTGAATATAAGGTTATTCCTCAGTTTGCTTTGCGTGCAGGCTATAATTATACGTCCGCTATCTTCAATAGTGATGCATATAAAGATCTGCCTTATAACTCTATTCAGACCGATACGGATTTTGCAAATACAAAAGCGCTGAGCAACTATACATTAGGTATCGGCTATCGCGGCTCTATGTTCTATGCTGATTTGGCCTATAAGTATTCTTCTTATAAAGAGGATTTCCACCCGTTCATCAATGCCTATATGGATGGAGAACAATTGGTGATAGGTTCTCCTGAAGCGAAAGTAAAGAATACTCGTAGTCAGGTATTGTTGACTTTAGGTCTGCGTTTCTAAAAAAGATTGTATTTCCATTGCAAATAATCTTTCATTGCATTTGAAGAAATCCCCGGTGCAGTTCATTGTACCGGGGATTTTTGCTAAAATAACTATATACTGCCTTACAGCAAAGCCCTCTATAAACAATTATAATGCTTATGGGGGGCTTATAATTTTAATATGCTTTACTGCTCTCTACTGCTAACAAGGATTCACACTGTAAGCAATATATAGTTACCTTTACTAATAAAAAAGGGCTTGCAATCTGCAAGCCCTTTTAGACGGTATCTGTTCTTTCAGATTATTTCTTGAAATAACGATTGTACAGACCTTCGAAGCCTTTACCATGACGAGCTTCGTCCTTAGCCATTTCATGAACTGTGTCATGGATAGCATCCAGGTTCAATGCTTTAGCGCGGGTAGCGATACGCTTTTTGTCTTCGCAAGCGCCTGATTCAGCGTTCATTCTCTTTTCAAGGTTGGTCTTAGTGTCCCATACACAGTCGCCCAGCAATTCAGCAAATTTGGAAGCGTGTTCTGCTTCTTCCCATGCATAACGCTTGAATGCTTCAGCTACTTCAGGATAACCTTCGCGGTCTGCCTGACGGCTCATTGCAAGGTACATACCAACTTCTGTACATTCGCCCATGAAGTGGTTGTTCAAATCCTTAATCATTTCGTCGTCGCAGCCTTTAGCTACACCGATAACATGTTCGTCGGCAAAAACCAACGGACCACCTGCCTGTGCTTCTTCTACTTCAACGAATTTGCTTGCAGGAGCTTTACACAGAGGACATTTCTCAGGAGCTGCGTCTCCTTCATATACGTAACCGCAGACAGTACATCTAAATTTTTTCATTTTACTTCAGATTTTAATTAGTTGAATTAGTTATTCGTTATTTTAGTTAACTGTTCACTTTCCAAACAATTCTTGCAGATACCTTTATAATAATAATGGATCTCTTGTACATCATGGCCGTCCATGTCCATATCTTCCACTTGCTTGATATTGGCATTATATTCCAAATCGTATATTTTGCCGCATTGTTTACACAAGAAATGGGCATGAGGGCTGGTCTCTGCATCGTAGCAGGTATTCCGTTCGTCAATTGTCAGTGTCTGTGCAGCACCTTGCTCGCTCAAAAGTTTCAAAGTGTTGTAGACAGTGGTCTTGGACAATGTGGGAATGGAAGGAGCAAGCGCCGTATAGATTTCGTCTACACTGGGATGTGTACGATGCTCCATCAGATAGCTCATAATGGCTATGCGCTGCACTGACGGTTTTATGTTGTGATTTTGCAATCGCTTTATTACATCCATATCATCTATAATTCAAACTTGTAATAATTACATTTTTAATTCTCTTGCAAAGATAGATACTTCTTTGATTTATCCAAAAAAAAATCTGAGTTTTTTTATATTGTTAATTAAAATGACCTACTGTATTCTTAGGTGGGATTGCAAGTATCTTGAAACGGAGAGTGAAAAGACTGATTATTTTGTGTTTATTTGATAAATTGCCGTATTTTTGTACCCTAATTTAATCAGATTCTTATGAATTACGGATATGTCAAAGTAGCGGCGGCTGTACCTCGTATTAAGGTAGCGGACTGTAAGTTCAATGCCGGACAAATTGAAAAAGAGATAATCATAGCTGACGGAAAAGGTGTACAAATCATTGTCTTTCCGGAGTTATGCATCACCGGATATACATGTGGAGACCTTTTTGCCCAGCAACTTTTGCTTGAAGAGGCCGAAATGGGGCTGATACAGATTTTGAATAATACGCGTCAAATGGACATTATATCCATTCTTGGCATGCCTGTACCCCTGAACGGTATGTTGCTGAATACCGCAGTGGTTATACAGAAAGGCAAAATCCTGGGCGTTGTTCCTAAGACATATCTTCCCAACTACAAAGAATTTTATGAGAAACGCTGGTTCGCTTCTGCCTGTGAGGTATCGGAGACTACTGCCCGCTTATGCGGACAGGTAGTGCCTATGGGTCGGAATCTGCTTTTTGAGACTGCGGATACGACTTTCGGAATTGAGATTTGCGAGGATCTGTGGGCTCCTATTCCGCCGAGTTCTTCATTGGCGTTGCAGGGGGCGGAAATCCTTTTCAACCTGTCGGCTGATAACGAAGGAATAGGTAAACATGCTTACCTTCGTTCGCTCATCAGTCAGCAGTCTGCCCGTTGTATTGCAGGGTATGTATTCAGTTCATGCGGTTTTGGCGAATCTACTACGGATGTGGTTTTTGCCGGCAATGGATTGATTTATGAGAATGGTACGCTGTTGGCCGGCAGTGAACGCTTCTCCTTTGAGGGGCAGTTGGTGGTTAGCGAAATTGATGTGGAGCATATACGTACGGAACGTCGGGTTAATACGACATTTGCGGCCTGCCACGCCAATTGTGCGCCTGAGATTCCGGTGCGCATATCCACAGAGTATGTCAATTCCGGTGATTTGAACCTGACCCGTACTTTCGAACCTCATCCGTTTGTTCCTCAAGGGCCGGTTTTGGACGAGCGTTGCGAGGAAGTATTTTCGATACAGGTATCAGGATTGGCACAGCGTTTGGTACATACCAATGCCAAGAGCGCAGTGGTAGGCATATCCGGTGGCTTGGACTCTACATTGGCATTATTGGTTTGTGTGAAAACCTTTGATAAGCTGGGTTGGGACCGTAAAGGCATTATCGGTGTGACTATGCCGGGATTCGGCACTACCGACCGTACGCATACCAATGCTGTCGACCTGATGACTTCATTGGGTGTGACAATGCGCGAAGTCTGCATAAAGGATGCCTGCATACAACACTTTAAGGATATAGACCATGACATAAACGTGCATGATGTGGTATATGAGAATTCGCAGGCGCGTGAACGTACGCAGATATTAATGGATATTGCCAACCAGACATGGGGAATGGTGGTTGGTACGGGCGATCTCTCGGAACTTGCTTTGGGCTGGGCCACGTATAACGGCGATCACATGTCTATGTACGGTGTCAACAGCAGTATTCCCAAAACATTGGTGAAGCATCTGGTGAAGTGGGTTGCGGAAAATGATATGGACGAGGCTTCACGAGCCACATTGCTGGATATTGTGGATACTCCTATCAGTCCGGAACTTATACCGGCAGATGAGAATGGAAATATCAAGCAGATTACCGAGGATCTCGTAGGCCCGTATGAACTGCACGATTTCTTCCTTTATTATTTTCTGCGTTGCGGCTTCCGTCCTTCCAAAATCTTCTTCCTTGCAGCGCGTACGTTTAAGGATGTCTATGATGAAGAAACGATACGGAAATGGTTGCAGACCTTCTGTCGCCGCTTCTTCAACCAGCAGTTCAAGCGTTCTTGCCTGCCGGACGGCCCGAAGGTGGGAAGCATTTCCATAAGTCCGCGCGGAGATTGGCGCATGCCGAGTGATGCATCTGCGGAGATGTGGCTGAGGGAAGTGGAGACGTTGTAGAGGTTTGTGGTGAAGATTATATCATTTATAGTACTTTCTATAAATCTTCTTATATTCTTTCTTTGTCTTAAACCGTTCCAGCCAGCTGTTCAGGCTGTCCAGAAGTACCGGAGACTGCTTGCTCACTCCCCATGAGTAGAATTGAGTGAAGCTGATTGCGGTATTTATATCTATTTGCGGAAGGCTGTCGGCAGCGGAACGGGCGATGGCTTCGTCACATACTGCATAGTCGATATCGCCATGTGCCACGAGCGCGATGAGCTGTTCGGAGCCATATTTCTCTATTTCGTTAATATATATGGTGTCGCCTATTTCATTTCCTAAGTTGCGGATGCGCAGAATGGAAGGAGAGCCTTTAACCACATTCAGGGTTTTTCCCGCTAAATCGAGCTGGCTCCTGACGAATAGGGAGTCACCGGGGGAATCCATTTTGCGCTGAACCAATACTTGCCTGTTCAGAACGATAGGAGCGGTGAGGAGCAGGGAATCTTTTAATTCGCTGGTTGCCAAGAGACCGTAGGCGATGACGTCGTATCGGCCTTCTGCCAAACCTTCGAGCCGTTCATTAAAACTCATTTCGGGGGTTATGGCTACTTGCAGACTGTGATCGCGGGCAAAAGCCTCTATCAGTTCGTAATGAAAGCCCGATAAAGTGTCTCCATCCACATAAAAGCTGATGGAATTGTACTCCGTAGCTGCACGAAGTGTTCCATTTGCCGCTATTTCGGCGTAATCGCGGGGATGCCCTTTGCGGCTCTCTCTTTTAGGCAGCATGAATGTGGCGACAAGTGCAGCCACTGCTCCCAGGATGATATACTTCAACAGTTTGGTCTTTTTCATGATGAATGGAGGACAATGTTAGTCGTAGAAGTTCCATGAAATACCTATCTTGAACAAGCGCGGGTTGATGGGATAGTGGGGCACGAGGAAATAATTGCTTTGTCCCATTCCTGCGTTTACATGGTACATCATGGCAAAGATACGGGTCCGCTTCAAGTGCAGATTGGCGTATACGTTTACAATCGGATAACCGCCGATTTCTACCTGGTCGTCCGCTGCCTGAAGATGGAATTGCTGGATGGCGGGAGTGTAGGCAGGTGCGTTGTATTTGGTGAAATATCTGACGTCGGCTCCAATCTGTACAGTCAGCACCTTCTTGGCTATTTTGGCAAGTAGGTACAGGTTATGGTATAGTGAGAGCTGTGGCAAAGGCAATACGGTTTCATTGCTCGATTTCTGCCAAGTCACTTCGTTGTCCAAATGCAGTATGCCCAAGCGGAAATCCTGCTTCAGAGTTGCGGACAATACTTGTATATTACCGCTTTCCTGCACAGGCATTGCGCTTTGATTAAAATAGGTGTAGTTCTTTATGTTTTCCACGCCGGCACGCAGGTTTGTTTTCCAGCGTTGGATGTTCAGCTCGCCCTCCACACGTGTGCGAAATTCCTTATTCATATTGTCATTGTCCCAATAATAATGGTTGGAGTGATAATGACGCATGTAGAAAGAGGGGAGAGTGTTGCTTACATAGCCTCTTGCATAGAAGTTTACGGTGTCTTTCCAAAGGCGGAAGTTCAGGTCGAGGTCGGCATTGACGCGAAATTGTCCGAGCGCCTTGTCCATGATGCCTATTTCACCATTTACGTTATAATGCAGCGTTTTGCCTTGACGTTTGGCAAGTTCGCCGCCCACGAATAGTTCCTGTTCGTCAAAACGGGTACGCGACAAAGTATCCATTAATTCGTAACGGTTGAACTTGTGCGATATATAGGCTGTCAGTCCGGCTTTGGCATACTTGTTGAAGCCTTCGAGCAAAGCAATTCCAAACACGTTCTTTATGCTGAAGGCAGTGGTCGAATCCCGGCTGGCGACTTCATTGAAATACGCATTGGGATATTGTCCCTCCTTCTCTTGGGCAGAAGTGAACTGATGGCGGGCACGTTCCACTTTTATGGTGTGGATGAAGCTGGTGACGGGAACGAACTCTTCCGTTATAATGGTATCTTTGGGCAGGGGCACACTGTCATTGGCGGCAGTTATTCCGGAAGAACGGGCATCCTCTATGGTAGTAGTTTCTCGTGTAAAGCCGAGCCGGTAGCGCTGTGTGGCATATACGTAGAAATCTTTGTTACGGTTTGCCGTCTGTTCCAATTTTACGGGGATAGTGGTGGATTCATATTCCTTTTTCCCTTCCGACATATCTTCCGGGCGCGTAATGTAACGGTCGTCTTGAATACCTCCGTTTTCGTTCATCTTCATGGTGAAGTTGTTGTACACTGCCTGCATTTGGTATTTATCGCCGATGTAGCTGGCAAACACTCCGGCATTGAAGTGGGAGGTGGACTGGTTCTGATAGTATCCCCGTCCATACAGGTAATCTATGTTGAAACCAAAAGCCAGCCGCTTGTTTGCATTGACTGAAAAGTAGGACTTGAAGCGTTCTTCGCCATTGACTTTATTTCCGGCTTTGTAGTATGTCAGGTTGGTAAAAGGGATGTTGCTATTTGTGAATTTCACTTCGTCCGGGCGGACAAAGAAGCTGGAAAAAGGTTGCATGAAGATAGTCGGTTCGGCATCCTTGCGTTCAAAGAAGATGCGTGACATGCGCGGCGAACCCAAGTTACCCAGATAATTATAGTGCCCGTACATGCCTTCTACCAAGTTGGTATTCTGGAAGTTAAGATTAGCTGTATCGGCGGGAATAATGGTACGTTCGCCCAGTGTCTCACTCAGGCGCCACATATAAAGTTTGGGGGGAAGACTCTGAATTTCCGTATTGGTACTGTCTTCCAGATTATCCGGCAAGGTGTTGGGATCTACCTGATTGCCGAACTGGTCGCGGCCGGTTGTAGGATCCATACGGTTGAAAGGTGTCTGTGCCACAGCACCCAAGATACCTATAATAGACAGAAATAGATATGTCAGTACGATTCGTCTCATAATTAGGCGCAAAGATACAATAAAAAATTATTCACTTACGGAATTCCACCTTTTTTGCTTCTTTTAAAACTCTCGGCTCTTTATGGAAAAACAGTATTCGGGCAGTTGCAATGATGCAATTATTACCGCTTATGTGCCTGTATATTCAGCAGCTTTGCTATCTTTGCTACCGACTCTTTCGGGTAGGAAGCAACTTTTCGTTTCTAATATTATAATATCTGTTTGTATGAGAACACTATCTTTTTGGCTATGCTTATTCTTGCTTTTTCCTCTGCTGCATGCTCAGGATGCCGAATTAAAAATGTATCAGGATGAGTTGGCTCGTGCCTTGAGACTGAAGAATCGGGATAGTATTGCAGCTGCTTATTGTCATTTAGGGGAATATTATGCCTATCGCCAGTCGGACAGTACCCGGTATTATTGTGATAAAGGTCTGGAATATGCCCGAAAGGATGTACCTGAACCTTATCTCACCTTATTGATAAACCGGGTGGAAACTTATAGTGCTTTGGGGGATATGGAGAGTGCAATTGACGGCTACCTTAAGGTACTCGATGAAGCCGAACGTTTTACCGGAGTTGAGGACCAAGTGATTACAACGCTCACTTCTCTTGGTGTGAATTATCGCAGAAAAGACATGCCTGATTCGGCACTGATATATTATAACAGGGCGTTGGAAAAACTTGAGGGGCGTAAATCCTACGATGAACGGGTGCACTTATTGACAAATATGGCTGTGCTTTATGCAAATACCTCGCGTTTGAAAGAGGCTGAAAACTATGTTCGGGCGGCGGTGGAAGAGTCAAAGAAGTGCGATGATATGGACATGGTCTTGTATGCAGCATCTACGGCGGGAGGTATCATGACATTACAGAAGAAATACGACGAAGCCGCTCAGATGCTCTATCCCGCACTTGCTATGGCACGTGAACAGAAGAAACCGAAATTTGTGTTGAAAAGTATAACATATCTGTTGAATGCCTATTTCAGAATGAACAATAACGATTCTATCAATCATTATATACGTGAGGCGGAGAAAATGATGGCTGAATTGCCTGAGTCTTCAGGGGAGGTACTGGGATATAAGGAAACCCTTTTCAAGATTCTCAACAAGATGGGGCGTTATCGGGAGAGTCTTTCCATTCAGCAACAGATGTTGAGAGCTATGGATGTCAATGCCCAGACCCCGATTGATAAGCTCTATTTGGAAATGGCACGCAATTATCATGGGCTGAAAGATTATCCGCATGCCGCCGATTACTATGAAAAAGCATACTGGACGTCCGATAGCCTGCATCAGACGGAGGTGGATGCGGAACTTTCCGAACTGTCCATGAAGTATGAAAATCAGGTAAAGGAACTTGAAATAGCGAGGCTGACTCAAGAGCAACTGGAGCAAAAGGCTAAGACGATGCAGTGGGGTATAGTGGCTGCTGTGGCTGTCTCAGCTTTTTTACTTTTGGTATTTTATTATATGTTCCGCCAGAAACGTGTCAAAAAAGAGGAAGAGTTGAAACTTGCCAAAAGCTATATTGACGGGTTGGAACGTGAACGCACCCGCTTGGCGAAAGAGTTGCATGACGGTGTCTGCAATGACTTGTTGGGGATTGGCATGCAGGTGCAATGTATGCCACCTTCGGCTGAGTCAAAACATGAGTTGCTGGATTTGTTGGAGCAGGTGCGTGGTGAGGTGCGCTGTATTTCCCATGAACTGATGCCGCCAAAGTTCCAGTATGTTACATTGGCTGAAACGATAGAGGCATATATAGAACGTTTGGTCATTCCGGCATCCATGCAACTGGCTTTCAGTAAAGAAAATGACCATGCAGAATGGGGGCAAGTACCGGAGCAGACGGCTTATGAGGTCTATCGTATTTTGCAGGAGCTACTTTCTAATATACTGAAACATTCCGAAGCGACGGAAGTGAATATAAATCTCTCCTTAAGTAAGGAACTGTTGGTTTTACTCATCACAGACAATGGCAAGCCGTTTTCCGATTCAGGTACTGCAATGGGCGGTATCGGCCTTAATACTACCCAAGAACGCGCCAAAGCCATAGGCGGGTCTCTTTCTGTAAACTGCAAGGGGAGTATCCAACAGTTTCAGCTTGAAATCCCTTTGTCCCTTTAGTAGAAAACCATGATGCCGGATACTAAAATCACTATTTTTGATGATGCCGGATATTAATAAATACTTTTTCTTTGCAGCATAATTCAGAACACAAAGCATAGATTGATGAAAGAAAAAGATATACGCATTTTGTTGGTAGATGACCATGATTTGGTGCTTCAAGGATTGAAGAGGATAGTAGAATGTTCGTTACCCGAAATCAAGACCGTATGTACAGCTTCATCGGGACGGGAGGCATTGCTTTTAATAGCTTCCCAATGCTTTAATCTTTTCTTGTTGGATATGGAATTGCCCGATTTGTCCGGTTTGGAAATAATCTCACGTATTCGGGAAAAAGACCCTCAGGCGCGTATTATCGTGAATACAATGCACGAGGAAATTTGGTTTATAAGGAATCTGATACAGTGTGATGTAGATAGTATTTTGTTTAAATCCGTTGACTCGAACAAGATAGTCGAGGCTATTCGTTGTGTACTCGATGGCGGGACTTACTACTGTACTTATGCCGAACAAGTACGCAACCAGATGAGGCGTTCGGACGAAGGGCGGCGTGAAGAACTCACACAGCGTGAGCTTGATGTGTTGAAGTGTATCTCTGAAGGCAAAAACACACAGGAAATAGCTCAGGATTTGTGTGTATCTACCAATACGGTAGATACACACCGGCGTCATCTGTTGGACAAACTTGATGCAAAGAATGTGGCGGACTTGATAATGACAGCAATCTCCAGAGGTATTATACCTATCCGTAAATGTTGATGACATTACTCATTTAAAACATATCATTGTTATGAAAAGGTTTACTATTACAATTATCTCCGCAATGCTTTGCGGACTGGTCGTATTGTCAGCATGTGGCGGTGCAAAGAAGAATGTTCAAGATGCCGAAGGTCAGGCGGAGGCCGGGGGGAATGCTCCGGGCGGTTACTTGATGCCTGCTATCTCAGCAAACAATTTTTGTGGTGATTTTACTACCATGACTCCCGATTACGGTTACCTGATGCCCGAAAAGGGCTTGTTCCTTAAGATGCATGACATTAGGGGCGCTTACGGTATTAATATTTATACTTATGTGATGGACGGTGACAACATACAATGTACACCGGGACATTTTGTGATGATAGTTCCGAGAGGCGGTGATAAACTGGAAATCACCATAAAGAAGAGTTCCATGAAGAATACTCCTTCCTTTACTTTTATACCTACTCCCGATTGCGAGAACTCCGCTTATGTGGCTACGGAGAAAGTTGCCGGTAAGTATTACTATCTCTGTGGTGATGCGGAAGCCCGTTATAAGTTCGAAGATTTGTTTGAGGACGAACGTTGTGCGGAGTTCAAAAACTTAGTGGATAATTATGGTAAATAATTGAATGATTACTGAAATGAAATATAATATATGATGAAGAAACTTTTTTTAGGCTTTCTGGTGGCGATAGCGCTGGGGGCATGTAGCAGTGAAGAAAATGAACCGGAAGGAGCTATTGTTTTAACTGGCGGTACTCAGACTTCACAAACGATATATGCGGACGAAACACAAAAGTCGGAAGGTATTAAATTCACCGCCACAGAGCCTTGGACGGCAACCGTAACCGAAACAAAGACAAGAGCCGATGGAAGCAATGTGGACTGGTTGAAACTGAGCGCGTATAGTGGGGGCGCAGGTGAGTTCACCTTGAACCTTACACTTACACCGAACACCAGTGGAAAAAGCCGGAAAGCGGAAATACGCATTACGGCAGGTAAAACCGTACTGACCATTGCGGTGGAACAAAAAGCGGAAACGGAAAGTGGTACCGGAGTACTGAAAACTATCAAGAAGATAGCTTGTAAAGAAGTGTTCAACTCTGATAAGGTTTATAATAGCTCTGATTACACCAGCGAATGGATCAGGACCTTTAGTTACGATGAGCAGGGACGTGTGGCGCGTATTGTACGTGACCACGTACAATCTAAAGGTAAAACTACAACGACTTTCGATTACACGATTGCCGGAGAGATAACCATGAATGAGAAAGAGGTTTATGATAGTAGCAGCAATATCTACGAAGATACCTACATTATCAAACTCAATGAACAAGGAAATGTAGCATCCATACAGGACGATGACAAGAATACCGGAACGTTCAGCGACTACATACGTTTCAGCTATACCGATGACAACCGCCTTGCGCAGTGGAAGGATGCCGATGCAGGCAGTGAAACCAGTTCGGGTACTTTCTCTTATGATAATGGAATGTTGTCAAAGTATGAATACGTTGAGGGTAAATCATTGGAAGATAGCAGGACAATCAGTGTGGATGTGAATAAAGCCTATACGCACCGTTATCCCAATAATCTTCCTGTTGATATGGTGGGACTCCTTTTATGTAATGACGATGATTTTGATTTCCTGTTCTATATCGGAAGAACGGGTAAGACGAGTGATTATCTGCCGGAAGTGTTCCCGGACTTTACTGCGCGTGATGAATGGGATAGAATAATGGAAAGTTATCAGACTCCGAACACAACAGTTGAAGAATATTACCATACGATTGTATGGTCTGATGACGAGTTAGTGATGAACTATACCTTCGACAAAGACAACTACCTGACCGGTATCCAGACTCAAAGAGGCTTCACTGTCATGAAAACAACTTATACCGTAGTAGTGGGTAATGAGCTTGTTGATCCGAATATTCCTGAAAAAGGTTATAAATACACCATAGAAAATAAAAAGACTGAGAAGGAAAAAGATGATGCGGATGTGTTTACTTGGACAATAGAATATTAGACTTTCTATATATATACGGCGCTAAAAAAACGGATGATGTGTTCACACTTGGAAACACATCATCCGTTTATAGTAAACGCATCATCCGTTGAGGGCAAACACATCATCTGTTTCGCCCAAACGGATGATGTGTTTTTTTATACCTCCTTAATCAGCTCCATACCCCGCTTGATGGCCTCTTCGTTCATCGGTATCAGGTGGTGGTGGCGTTCGGGAAGTGTTTTTTTCAATCCCTTGATAACGTTGTCCAATGTTACGATCGGAGCAATTTTCAACAGGCCGCCCAGCACAATCATGTTGAATGCTTTGGCATTTTTCATTTCGTTGGCGGCATCCATAGCATCGATGCGGTAAACGTGGATGTCTTTACGTGTCGGCGGGTTGATGATGCCGTAGCCGTCGTAGATAAGTACGCCGCCGGGCTTTACCTTGTTCTCGAACTTCTCCAGTGAGGGTTGGTTCAGGATGATAGCCGCATCATATTTGCTCAAAATTGGTGAGGAGATTTTCTCGTCACTCACAATTACGGTAACGTTTGCCGTACCGCCGCGTTGTTCCGGTCCGTAGGCGGGCATCCAGGTCACCTCTTTGCCTTCCATCAATCCGGAGTATGCCAAAATCTTTCCCATGGACAATACGCCTTGTCCGCCGAAGCCTGCTATAATGATTTCTTCTTTCATTGTTCTTCTGTTTTTAGCATCATTGTTTATCTTTCAAGTCACCCAGCGGATAGAAGGGGAACATGTTCTCCTGCATCCATTTGTTTGATTTCTCCGGAGACATCTTCCAACCGGAGTTACAGGTGGAGACGATTTCTACGAGGTTGGAGCCTTTGCCTGCCATGGAATTCTCAAACGCCTTGCGGATAGCTTTCTTTGCTTTGCGGATAGCGGGAACGGTCTCCACGCTCTGGCGGGTGACGTATGCCGTACCTTCCAGTTGGGCGGCAATGTCGGCAATCTTCAGGGGATAGCCATGCAAGTGCACGTCACGTCCGTAAGGACTGGTGGAGGTTTTCATGCCTACGAGGGTGGTGGGAGCCATTTGTCCGCCTGTCATACCGTAGATGGCGTTGTTGATGAAAATAATGGTTATATTTTCGCCGCGGTTCAGTGCGTGGATGGTTTCGGCGGTACCGATACATGCCAAGTCACCGTCTCCCTGATAGCTGAACACCAGACGGTCCGGCCAAAGGCGCTTGATGGCGGTGGCAAGGGCGGGAGCGCGTCCATGGGCGGCTTCCTGCCAATCAATGTCTATATAGTTGTAGATAAATACGGCACATCCCACAGGAGAGATGCCAATAGCTTTATCTTCCATTCCCATTTCTTCGATTACCTCGGCAATCAGTTTGTGAACCACGCCATGACTGCATCCCGGGCAATAATGCATGGGATTGTCGTTCATCAGAGTCGGTTTCTTGGCAACCAGGTTCTCAGGTTTGATAATATCTTCTTTTGTCATAATTACTTCTCCTTATCTGTTGGTGAACCGTATGAAAAACTCCATGAGCTTTACGAATATAGCCGCTCCGCAAACATATATAAACAGTTTGAAGTCGTCCCTTGCCGCGAAGTACACGATGATAGCTGCCAGAGCAAGTATCATGAAGAGAATATTCAGTACGTTTCTTATTTTATCAGGATTCATTTCTTAATCAGTTTTTCTTTCAGTGCAATTACGATTTCATCCGGGTCGGGGACGATGCCGCCGAGGCGTCCGAAATGTTCTACATTCACTTTGCCGTTCACAGCCAGACGGACATCTTCAATCATCTGCCCGGCATTCAATTCGGTTACCAGCATGCCTTTTACCTTGTCGGCATAGGCGGCAATGGCTTTGGTTGGGAACGGCCACAGGGTGATAGGACGGAGCATCCCGACCTTGATGCCTTCTTCGCGGGCCATTTCCATGGCCTTCTGACCGATACGCGCCATGGAGCCGAAAGCTACAATCAGGTATTCGGCGTCTTCGCAGTGAATTTCCTCAAAACGCACCTCGTTCTCTTCGATTTCTTTATATTTGGCTTGGAAACGGATGTTGTTCTTCTCCATTTCTTCCGGCTTCAGCTCCAGTGAGGTGATGATATTGGGCTTGCGGCCATTGGTTCTGCCGGTGGTGGCCCAAGGGCATTGCTCAATGACTTCGGCATCCGTACGGCGCGGCTTTTGGGCAGGCAGAACCACCTTTTCCATCATCTGTCCGATGACACCGTCGGCAAGGATGATAGCCGGGTTGCGGTATTTGAAAGCGAGTTCGAAGCCCAGGCTCACGAAGTCTGCCATTTCCTGTACGGAGGCAGGGGCAAGGGCTATGAGGCGATAGTCGCCATGACCGCCGCCTTTTACTGTCTGGAAATAGTCGGCCTGACTTGGCTGAATGGTTCCGAGTCCGGGACCGCCACGCATTACGTTTACAATGAGGCATGGTAATTCGGCTCCCGCAATGTATGAAATTCCTTCCTGCTTGAGGCTGACACCGGGGCTGGAGGAGGAGGTCATTACCATTTTTCCGCTTCCGGCACCACCGTATACCATATTGATAGCCGCTACTTCACTTTCTGCCTGAAGCACCACCATGCCGGTCGTTTCCCAGGGTTTCAGTTCGGCAAGTGTTTCCAATACTTCTGATTGGGGAGTAATAGGATAACCGAAGTATCCGTCGGCACCGCAGCGGATGGCTGCATGGGCGATGGCTTCGTTTCCTTTCATTAATACAACTTCTTCTGCCATATTCTTCTTATTTATTCTACTTTTACTTTATAAACCGAAATACATCCGTCCGGACATACCGTTGCACACGAGCTACATCCGTTACAGGTATCTTCCAATATCTGGTGGGCATAGTTATACCCTTTTACATTCACCTCTTTGGTGAGGGCTATTACATTGAGCGGACAAGCCACGACACACAGGTTGCAGCCTTTGCAACGTTCGGTGTCCACTACGATTGCTCCTTTGATTTTTGCCATAATTACGTTCTTATTATTGATTGTACATATCTTTATGAAAGAAGTTCAGAATATCCATTACCATGTTGTAGGCTTGCCGGGCGGGACTGTCCGGATTGAGGTCAATGGCATAGCGGTAGTTGTTCAAAGCCTGCTGCCAGTTGCTCTGCTTGCGGTAAGCGTTCCCCCGGAGATAATAGGCTTCGTCTTTTCCGGGAAAATCGGTTTGAAGTATCTCGTCAAGCTGAAGGATAGCTTGCTCCACATTTCCCTGATTGATAAGCTCTTTTATGGTGTTTAATTGCTCCATATCATTCTGAGTTCCGGATTATTGATGTACAAAGATAGTTTTTATTTAAAGACAATGGATAACTCTACATAAAAAATCATCCCATGAGATGAAATAAATCGTCTCATGGGATGAAATAATTTGCCTTACGGGATGAATAAATCCGTCTCATAAGATGGATTTATTTGTCTTACGGGATGATTATTCTGTTACCGGTATCTTTTCCACTCTCCGTTGGTGGCGTCCGCCTTCGAACGGGGTGGAGAAGAACTTGGTCATGATTTCGTCCGCCTCTTGGTTGGTGACGAAGCGTCCCGGCATCACGAGCACATTGGCATCGTTGTGCTGGCGGGCAAGTCCTGCTATTTCGGCTGTCCAGCACAATGCTGCGCGGATGCCCTGGTGTTTGTTCAGCGTCATATTTATGCCGTTTCCGCTACCGCAGATAGCGATGCCCGGATAACATTCCCCTGCTTCCACCGCCAGTGCCAGCGGGTGTGCAAAATCAGGATAATCCACGCTTTCGGGCGAGTAAGTGCCGAAGTCCTTGTATTCCCAGCCTTTGGTTTCAAGCCATTGCTTTACGTATTGTTTCAATGCGTATCCGGCATGGTCGGAGCAGATTCCTATTGTTTTCATAATAATTATTTTTTGTATGCGCCGATAGGCTGAAGGCATATCGGCGCATTGCTATATTACATCATTGCTTTTACTTGCTTGTATACGTTTTCTGCCGTAAAGCCCAGCTTTTCGTCCAGCACCTTGTAGGGAGCGGAGAAACCGAATGATTCCAGTCCCCAAACCTTGCCATGAGCACCGACAAGTCCTTCCAGCGTTACGGGCAATCCGGCTGTCAAACCGAATACTTTTGCGTTTGCCGGAATAATGCTTTCCTGATAGCCCGGAGCTTGGTTGCGGAACAAGCCTTCAGATGGGGCGGACACGATGCGCAGTTTGATGCCGTCTTTGCGCAGCAGTTCTGCACCGGCCACCAGTGTAGACACTTCCGAACCGGAAGCCACAAGGATAACGTCGGGATTTTCGTCCGAACCGGCTACGATGTAAGCGCCTTTGGCTGCCTGACTGTAATCGTTTCCGGCAGGCAGGTTCGTGATGTTCTGACGGGAGAAGATCAAAGCTGTCGGAGTAGAAGTATTCTCCATTGCAAGTTTCCATGCTACGGTTGTCTCTTCTGCATCGGCAGGACGGAGTACCAGCATAGAGTTGTGTCCCTTGTGGTTTTTCAGCTTTTCCATTAAGCGGATTTGTGCTTCCTGTTCCACCGGTTCGTGAGTAGGACCGTCTTCACCCACGCGGAATGCGTCGTGTGTCCAGATGAATTTCACAGGAACTTCCATAAGAGCGGCCATGCGTACGGCAGGTTTCATGTAGTCGGAGAATACGAAGAAAGTTCCGCAAGCAGGAATAACGCCGCCATGCAGTGCCATACCGATACAGCAGCATGCCATTGTCAGTTCCGATACGCCTGCTTGGAAGAATGCGCCGCTGAAATCGCCTTTCTTGAAAGCGTGTGTCTTTTTCAGGAAGCCGTCGGTCTTGTCAGAGTTGGACAAGTCGGCAGAAGCAACAACCATGTTTTCCACCTGAGTGGCAAGAGCGCCGAGCACAGTGGCCGATGCGGCACGTGTAGCCGAGTTGGCTTTCTGCTCGATAGCTGCCCAGTTCACTTCGGGTGCTTTGCCTGAGAAGAAGAATTCCAGTTTAGCGGCCTTTTCCGGATTGGCTTTTGCCCATGCAGCTTTTGCCGCATATTTCTCTGCCATGATTCCTTTCAGTTCGGCAGCACGTTTGGCATAAAGTTCGGCTACTTCGGGGAAGATAGTGAACGGATTTTCAGGGTTACCGCCCAGGTTCTTGATTGTATTTACATAAGCATCGCCGCCCAAAGGAGCGCCATGAGTAGCACAGTTGGCTTCGTAGCTGCTGCCGTCTGCCTTGCGTGCGCCTTTACCCATAACGGTGTGACCGATGATCAGTGTGGGACGTTCCGCTTCTGCTTTAGCTTCATTGAGTGCGCCACGAATAGCGTCGGCATCGTTACCGTCGATTTTGATAACTTTCCAGCCCCATGCTTCGTATTTTTTAGCGGTATCTTCGATTGTTACATCTTTTGTTTCGGTTGAGAGCTGGATGTCGTTTGCATCATAGAACATGATGAGGTTGTCCAAGCCCAGAGCGCCGGCAATACGGCCTGCACCTTGTGAAATCTCCTCCTGAACGCCACCGTCGGAAATATATGCATAGATTGTCTGGTTCATTACTTCCTCAAAACGGGCCTTCATGAACTTGGCTGCAATAGCTGCTCCAACGGCGAAAGTATGTCCTTGTCCCAACGGGCCGGAAGTGTTTTCGATGCCGCGCATCAGGTCGCGTTCGGGATGTCCCGGAGTGGGGCTGCCCCATTGGCGGAACTCTTTCAACTCATCCAATGTGAATTTGCCTGTCAGCGCCAATGTGGAGTAAAGCATCGGTGACATATGTCCCGGATCGAGGAAGAAACGGTCGCGGCCTTCCCAAGCGGGATTCTCAGGATCGTATACTAAGAACTCGGAAAAGAGTACATTCACAAAGTCGGCGCCACCCATAGCACCGCCCGGGTGTCCGGAGTTGGCTTTTTCAACCATAGAAGCAGCAAGGATACGGATGTTGTCCGCTGCGAGGTTCATAAGTTTCTTGTCGTTCATATTATTAAAATATAGTTATGATTTGAATACTTTATTAGTGAGTTGATTTTCTTGCCTGTTGATTTTGACAGGGACAAAGATAGCTTTTTATGTGTAAATCCGCAACATAGAACCTATCTCTTTTTTCTTGCCCCTGTCACCCGCTTCTTGTTTTGATTACAATAAGTCTTTATTGATGGTTTACTGTAACTCAACAGTAACAATTGATTTGGCGGGGAGTTTTATTTTCAGGACTCCTTTATTGATTTTTACCTCTTTGAAAGGCACTAATTTTACTTTGTCGGGATTTTCAAAGGAATTATAATCCGTTACCTGTGCGGAAGTGAGCATTTCTCCTGCCGCTTTTGTAGCCTGTATTCCCGGAAGATTTACAATAACTTCCTGCTCGTTATCTACATCAACATTGGACAAGGAAATATGAATTTTCCCATCTTTGTTTTTGGATGCCGTAGCGCTGATGAGGGGCAATGTACGTTTGTCGCGCACGTTCATTTGCTGGCAGCTTATTTCAATGGGAAGGTAGGTAGCGTCCTGATGCACCTTGTACATCTTGAAAACGTAATAAGTGGGAGTCAGCACCATCTCTTTCCCTTTGGTCAGGATCATAGATTGCAGTACGTTGACAACCTGGGCTATGTTCGCCATTTTCAAGCGGTCGGTGTATTTGTGGAAGATGTCGAGCGACAGGGAAGCCACAAAGGCGTCACGCATGGTATTCTGCTGGTAGAGGTGGCCTCTGACCGTACCGGGCTCTTCGTCCCACCATGTTCCCCATTCATCGAGCATGAGCGCCACGTTCTTGTCTTTGTCATATTCGTCCATAATGGCGCAGTGTCTGCGGATCACATCTTCTATTTCACGACATTTACCCATGGTCCAGTAATAGTCATCCTTGTCGAACCGGGTTGCAGAGCCTTTGCTGCCGGTCCATCCGCTAACGGTGTAGTAGTGGAGTGAGAGTCCGTTCATGCGGCTGCCCACGCGCTCCATGAGAACTTTTGTCCACTCGTAGTCGTAATCACTGGCGCCGCTGGCTATCTTGAACAGGCGGTTGTTGTCATAATTGCGGCAGTAGGTTGAGTAACGGCGGTAAAGGTCGGCATAGTATTCGGGACGCATGCTGCCGCCGCAACCCCAGCTTTCGTTACCTACACCGAGGTATTTGACTTTCCATGCCTTGTCACGACCGTTTTTCCGGCGCAGATTCGCCATTGGGGAGTCACCGTCAGAGGTCATGTATTCCACCCATTTGGCAAGTTCCTCAACGGTTCCGCTTCCCACGTTGCCGCTGATGTAAGGTTCGCAACCCAGCATTTCGCAAAGGTTGAGGAACTCGTGTGTGCCGAAACTGTTGTCTTCGATAGTGCCGCCCCAGTTGTTATTCACCATTTTAGGACGATTCTCTTTGGGACCGATACCGTCCATCCAGTGATATTCGTCGGCAAAGCAGCCGCCCGGCCAGCGAAGAACGGGAACCTGGAGGTCTTTCAGGGCATTGAATACGTCGGTACGGTAACCTTTGACATTGGGTATATCGGAGTTCTCGCCCACCCAAAGGCCTCCGTAGATACAAGTACCCAGATGTTCGGCAAACTGGCCGTAAATTTCTTTGGGAATAATTTGCTTGCCTTGGTCGGCGTGAAGCGTGATTGTTGCACTTTGTTGTGCAGACAAGGATACAGATGCAGCTAATAGGACACTGCTGAATAATAACTTGTTTCTCATAATGTTTATTGGTAATAGATGTTTGTAATATGATGTAATCTCAATTCTGTTGGCGCTTTACTGGGCATACGGCTATTCAAGTAGACGGATTTCATAGATAGCCGGGGTCCATTCTGTGCCGTCCGGGCTGAACCGTATCGGATAATTACCGGCGCCTAACTTCTGGGGCAAAGGATAACAGAGTGTTACGAAGCCCTCTTGATCCGCTTCGCTGATTGTGGGGTCGGCAGTCAGTCTCTCGTTGTTGAGAAGGATTACAACCTTCATCGGATCGTTCTTTCGTGTAGTGATCATAAGCCGGCTTGCTTCCTTGCTTGTTTTCAGAGTGTAGCCGAACCAGCCTTTGGCGCGTCGGAAATGACGGTCTCTGTCGGTTCCGGTTTTCGCCTGTTCGTACCGGATGCCATGATCGGATTCCGGTTGTTGCTCTCCGGGGAAAATAATGTCTGCTGTCTGGTTGGCAAGTTCCATGGCTTTGCGCTCTTTCCGCTCCATTTCTTGACGGATGCTTTCCACCTCGGCTTCGCTCACCTGATGAAAGTAAATGGCATAACGGGAATCGTGCAGGCGGAAGAAAGGTATCAGCCGCAATGCTTCTTTCTGCGTAGGGTAGACGCTTCCGGTATAGCTGAATGATAACTGTTCGTCATCCGTTTTCCGAAGTGCTTGAGGCAATGATGCGGAAGAGCCTATCAACATCGGCATCTTTTCCAGAGAGACCAGCTTGCCATGAGCGATGTGCCCGCCACGACTGTCATCGGCATAGAGCCCGTCCATGTTTTCCGTACCGGTGGGGCTGGCAAGTACGATGGGACCGTACATGAAGGCATAGAAATGTTCTTGGTCGGGTATTTGCTCCAAAGTGACCTGCATCGGCAGGTTCAGCGTGATTTCGTCTCCGGCTTTCCATTTGCGGCGAACCGTCAGGTACTCGCCCGGTTGGGCGTTTATATCCTGCACTTTGCCATTGACGGAAACACTTGCTCCTTTTGCCCATGAGGGGTAACGGAACTTGAGGCTGAATGTTTTCTTATTGCTCTTTTCTATCCGGAATCTGATTTGCGCTTCATCGGGGAAACGGCTTTCTTGTACCAGTGTCAATTTCTGTTCTTTCCAGGTCAGGCGGGAGGGGATGAATAAGTTTACATACAAAGTGTCCTCTGCATGGGCATAAATGAATTCTCCGTATTTGGTGTGGTTCTCCAACCCTGAACCTACGCAGCACCACATGGATGTTTCCGGTTGCGAATAAACACGATAGTGTCCCGAACGCATAGGGGTGAAGTAGACAAAACCGCCTTTTGCCGGTTGTTGTGAGGCAAGGATATGGTTGTATAGGGCGCGTTCGTAATAATCGGCAAAGCGGATGTCGGGAGAAGTCTGGAAAAGCATCTTTGTCAGGCGGAGCATATTGTAGGTGTTACAGGTTTCCGGACCTTGTACATCATTGAGCATGGATGTGAAATTGTCCGCAGGATGAAAATGCTCACGTACACTGTTGCCGCCGATACAGACGGAACGGTGATTGACAACCGTATTCCAGAAGAAACGTGCGGCCTGATCCCAAGCATCGTTTTGAGTGAGATCGGCGATGCGCTTGTAGCCGATGACTTTCGGTATTTGTGTATTGGCGTGCATACCTGTCAGATGGTCCTCGCCTCCGATAAGGGGCTCAAGAAGTGTCTTATGGGAGAATCTGCGTGCCAGTTCCAGATATTTTTTGTCGCCTGTGATGTCGGCTACGTCGGCAAATATTTCGTTCAGTCCTCCATGTTCGCTGCGCAGCATATCCTGCATCTGTTGTTCGGTGAGTCCCGACGTGATGCCTGCCATCCAATCGGTGAGGGCAATCAGCATTTGACGTGCAAGGTCACTTCCTGCATAGAGGTAAGCATCGCGAAGTCCGGCATAAGTCTTGTGTATGTTGTATAGGGGAACCCATTTGCCGTTAAGGCTGAAACTTTCGGGACGGATATTCCCTTCTTTTATTTCTTTCCAAAGTTGCAGGCTTCCGGGTGTTCCTCCGATGAATCCGTTACCTACGGCTTGTTGTGCCCGGTGCAATTCGTTCAGCATATAATTCAGCCGGTTGTATACGGTCGTGTCGCCGGTAGCGGCATACATCATGGAAAGTGCGGAAATGTAATGTCCGCCGATGTGTCCGTCCAATCCGGTGTTTTCCCAGTTGGTATAGCTTAGGGCTTTGGGAGCAAGTCCGGCTTCGCGTAGGAAAGGGGCGAGCAACCGGTCAGGATTCATAGCCATGATATAGTGCAAGTCGGTCTGCTGTGCCTGTAAAAAAGGACTTTCCAGCAGCTTGATATCTTGAAGGGGGAAATAGGACACTGCTTGTCTTGTTTGGGCTTTTCCGGCTAAGAGAAAGCAGAAAAGTAGTAGGCAGGTGAGTGGTGATTTCATTTGTGTCAGGTGTTTATAGTATGATGAATAACTTTATGTATGTAAACGTAGCGGGAGTAATTTCGATGCCAGTGTGTCAAAACTAACATTAACTATCATTTTACTCTGTCATTAGCTTCGCTCAAAACTTCTTCTACCTTTTTTATTAAGGTATAGTCAGAGCGAAGCGAAGAATCTACTCTCTGTGTGATTAGGAGAAGAGATGCTTCACTACGTTCTGCATGACAGACTATACATTAGCGTAAGAAATAAAAGATATTTTGAGCGAAGCTAATGATAGGCTTGTCAGAGTTTTGACACCTCTCTAAACTCTTCCCGCTACGATTACATGCATTATTGTTCCTAAGCCTTCACCTTTTATTCAGAATGAACTTCCTTAAGGCAACCGGCTTAATCTTATAGGAATTATCTTTTGGATTTCACAGCTGCTTCTTCAACAGGCAGATTCGCCTTGTAATTTTCGATGTATGCGTTGAAGCCTTCTACATCTTCAGCTGTCGGTGACACCTCAATGCCGGCATCTCCTGCAAACACTTTTTCATCCAGAAAATCGGCAAGGGTTTGTTGCTTGTCGTTGTTCACAAGATAAGAGCCGAGTAGGGCAATACCCCATGCGCCGCCTTCACCGGCTGTTTCCATAACGGAAATAGGCGAGTTTATGGCCGCAGCGAGAATTCTCTGGCCCACGCCTTTAGTCTTGAATAATCCTCCATGTCCTGTGATTCTGTCAACTTTGATTTTTTCTTCCTTGAACAGAATGTCATTACCGATTTTGAGAACTCCGACCGAAGCGTGCAGATGAGCCCTCATAAAGTTGGCAAGGTTGAACTTGTCATTTGCCGAACGTACAAACAGTGGACGCCCTTCTGCCAGCCCTGTTACGGGTTCGCCGGAAATATAGTTGTATGAAATAAGGCCGCCGCAATCTGTATTGCCGGTGAGTGCATGGTTATAGAGCTTGCCGTATATCTCATCCATATCTACGGGAATACCCAGCAATTCCTGATACTCTTTGAATAGGTTGACCCATGCATTGAGGTCGGAAGTGCAGTTGTTGCAATGTACCATAGCTACGAGGCTTCCGTCAGGAGTAGTCACCATATCGATCATTTCGTATGGTTTTGACAGGTCTTTCTCTAAAACAATCATGGAGAAGGAGGATGTGCCTGCCGATACGTTTCCTGTACGTTGCTTTACGGCATTGGTTGCAACCATGCCTGTGCCTGCGTCGCCTTCGGGCGGGCATACCGGTATTCCTGCTTTCAGGTGGCCTGATACGTCAAGTCTTTTGGCTCCTTCCGGCGTGAGGAATCCTGCATTCTTACCTGCCGGCAATACTTTGGGAAGAATATCCAGAAGTTTCCAGTCATAGCCTTTCGGGGCAACCAGATCATCGAACTTGGCTACCATTTCAGCCGAATAGTTCTTGGTGGCAGGATCTATGGGAAGCATACCTGATGCGTCACCTATACCCAACACCTTTTGACCTGTTATTTGCCAATGTACAAATCCGGCAAGGGTTGTCAGGTAGTCAATGTCTTTAACATGTTCCTCATTGTCCAGAATAGCTTGGTATAAGTGGGAAATACTCCATCTCAACGGAATGTTGTAGACAAACAGTTCGGATAAAGCCGCTGCTGCCTGGGCGGTATTGGTGTTTCTCCAAGTACGGAACGGAACGAGGATTTCTTCTTTTTTGTTGAATGCCATATAGCCATGCATCATGGCACTGACACCTATTGCAGCCAGAGACTCTATTTCTGTATCGTATAAGTTTTTTACGTTTGCACGAAGGTCTGCATAGCAATCCTGCAGCCCGTACCAGACAGCTTCGACGCTATATGTCCAAAGCCCGTCGACCAATTGGTTTTCCCAAGTGTGGCTTCCCTGAGCAATGGGTTTATTTTCTGGGTCAATCAAAACAGCTTTTATTCGTGTCGAACCGAATTCTATACCAAGAATGGCTTTACCGGCTTCAATTGTTGATTTTGGATCTGATTTCATGTGATTTAAGTAATTATAAAGGTAAAGGAGAGGTTAATTATAAATCACGAATTACTAATTACGCATACCGTAAAAGTAATCCGTAATTAGTAATTCGCAGTTATTCTTAGCAAAGCGCTTTGTTCAGCATATAATATACCTCATTCATGCGCAGTTCCTTTTTGAACTCGCTGATGGTGGTATTTTCATCGATAACAATCATTTCGATGCCGGCCATTTCCGCAAAGTCTCCCCAGTCTTCTACTGTAAGGTCGTAGGAGAAGCTGGTGTGGTGTGTACCACCTGCTAAAATCCATGCGGCTGCACCTACTTCGAGGTTAGGCATCGGAATCCATAATGCACTTGCAACAGGAAGTTTCGGAAGCGGTTTGCTCTTGATGCATTCCACTTTGTTTACGATGAGGCGGAAGCGGTTGCCCAAGTCTACGATAGTTGCGGCTACGCCTTTGCCTTGTTTGCTGGTGAATACGAGGCGTGCTGTTTCGCTGTCGATACCAATGCTCAAACGGTGTACTTCCAGTTTGGGCTTCTGTTCAGCTATCAACGGACAGACTTCCAGCATGTGAGCTTGCAGAATGGCGCTCTTTTCACCGTCGAAGTTCAGCGTGTAATCTTCAAGGAAAGAACATCCGTTGGGCATGCCCTGGCTCATGAACCAAGTAGTGCGGTAGAGTGCGGCAGTTTTCCAGTCGCCTTCTGCTCCGAAGCCATAGCCTTCTGCCATCAGTCGCTGAGATGCCAGACCGGGGATTTGGTCAAAGTCGCCCAAGTCGTTGAAGTTGGTGGTGAAGCCTTTAGCGCCAGTGTCTTTCAGCACGCGACGGATAGCAATTTCTGCTTTTGCAGAGTTCCATACTTTGGTATAGGCCTCTGTTCCCTCTTTTTCGAGTGCGGCATCATGGTCGTAGAGTTTGAAGTATTCGGCTACGAGAGCTTTCACATCAGCATCGTCAACTGCGTTATAGTAAGTCATGACGTCGTTGATGGGGTAGTAGTCCACATGGTAGCCCAATACTTGTTCGGCGCTGACCTTGTCACCGTCTGTTACGGCTACGTTGTTCATCTGGTCGCCGAAACGGATGATGAGCATATCTTGTGCGTCGGCCCATGCGGCAGCTACACGCATCCATGAAGCAATCTGCTTTTGTGCTTTTTCATCTTGCCAGTGTCCTACAACTACTTTGCGGTTCTTGCGCATGCGGGTAACGATGTGTCCGAACTCGCGATCGCCATGAGCGGACTGGTTCAGGTTCATGAAGTCCATGTCCATTGTGTCCCAGGGAATCTCTTTGTTGAATTGTGTGTGGAAATGCAGCAACGGCTTTTTCAGTTCTTGCAGGCCATGAATCCACATTTTGGCCGGAGAGAAAGTGTGCATCCAAGTGATGACACCGATACATTTTTCATCGTTGTTGGCAGCTTTGAAGGCAGCGGTTACTTCTTTGGAAGAGTTGACAGTGCCTTTATATACAATTTTTACAGGCAGACGGCCGGAGTCATTCAGACCCTTTACCATTTCGTTGCTGTGTGCGTCTACTGCGACAACTGCGTCACCTCCGTACAGAAGCTGTGCTCCTGTTACGAACCATACTTCATATTGATCAAATGCATTCATACTGTTCTTCGTTTTAATTGTTTATATTTTATAATCTTATACTTTATGCTTGATTTTACTTTTGCCCATAATAAGCATTCGGGCCATGTTTACGGCTGAAATGCTTTTCTATAAGCAGCGGGTTCATCGTCAGTTGCGGATTAACCGCATAGGCTATTGAAGCCATTTTGGCTACCTGCTCCATTACTACGGCATTGTGCACTGCATCGTGTGCATCTTTTCCCCAAGAGAAAGGACCATGATTCTTAACCAATACTCCGGGCGTATGAACCGGGTTCAATCCTTCAAAACGCTTCACGATGACATTGCCTGTCTCCAGCTCATAAGCTCCTTTTACCTCTTCTTCTGTCATATCGGTAGTGCAGGGAATGGCATCATGGAAATAGTCGGCATGGGTAGTTCCTATATTGGGGATGTCACAACCGGCTTGCGCCCATGCAGTGGCATACGTGGAATGTGTATGAACCACACCGCCGATTTCCGGAAACGCTTTGTAAAGCACTAAGTGGGTAGGAGTGTCGGAAGAGGGCTTCAAACTGCCTTCTACAACATTGCCGTCAAGGTCGACCACAACCATGTCTTCCGCTTTCATATCATCATAGCTAACTCCACTGGGCTTGATAACAACCAATCCTGTTGCCCGGTCAATGGCCGATACATTTCCCCATGTGAAGATGACGAGTCCATGCTTCACCAAATCAAGGTTGGCACGAAATACCTTTTCTTTCAGTTCTTCTAACATAATGTTTAATGGATTAATGTGCTAATATGGGCACATCAGCATGTTATTAAATTTTAAATTTAGGTGCTTTGCGATACGCCTTTTCATTGAATTTGTAGAGGGCGGCACCGCGTTTGGAACTTGTTTTATCGATTTTATCCGTTTTTTCTATGTAATCCATTTCGGCTATCCTTTTGCGGAAGTTCCGTTTGTCGATGTTTTCACCGTAAATGGCCTCGTATAGGCTCTGCAGTTGTGAGAGCGTAAACAGCTGGGGTAACAGGTTAAAACCGATAGGCTCAGTAGTCGTTTTTTGCTGCATCAATGCACGCGCTTTCTCCACCATTGCAGAATGGTCGAAGACTAGTGGGGGCAACTCATTGATATTTACCCAAAAAGCATTGTGCTGCTGTACCAGATCCCTGTCGTATTCATTGATGTTGACCAACGCATAGTAGGCAATGGAGATAACCCGTTCGCCCGGGTCGCGGTCGATAGCTCCGAAAGAGCCGACCTGTTCCATATACACGTTGTCCAGTCCGGTCAGTTCTGCGAGAACCCGCTTGGCTGCATCGTCTACGCTTTCGCTTTCTTGAACAAATCCGCCCATTAGCGACCAGTTGCCCATTGCAGGCTCGAAGTTTCTTTTCAGCAACAACAGATTTAATTCACCTTCATTAAAGCCGAAAATGATGCAGTCGATACCTACATAGAATTTGGGATTGGAACTGTAGTAACTACTCATGTTTTTTGTTTTTATAATTGGAGGATTTTAGTTTGATGTACATGAAAAAAGTTTTTCATACGTATCAAAAATATTTTTCATGTACATCAAAAAAGTTTTTCACTATGCCCGGATTCTTACCAGAAATACCAGTAGAAAGCTGCGGTAATAGCCAGGATAATTACCGTATGGATAATATCCCAGTGGTTCCAGCTGGCACGTGTGGCAGCTTTTTGCTCAGGCGTAGATGTGCCGAATACCAAACCTTGTATCTTTTCGGCACTTGGGGCTTCGGTCATCAGGCTGACTACTATTACTACTACAATACAGAATAGGAACATCCAGCCACAGAAGAATAACCAGTTCAGATCATAGAACAGATATTTAAACATTGAGCTGTCTGTAACCGCTGCATTGCTATAATATACTTTTGCGCCCAGACGGGTGAGACCGATGATCATACCGGAAATCAATCCCCACATACCACCTTTGGCGGAAGTGCGTTTCCAACAGATTCCCAATAGGAATGCAGCTGCGATACCGGGAGCCAATACAGATTGGACATCTTGCAGGTAAGTATAAAGAACATCACCCACACTACGCATGATAGGAATCCACAGGATACCTAGAATTACAATAACCACTGTTGCAATCTGTCCGATACCTACCAGTTTCTTTTCCGGAGTTTCCGGTTTGAAACGTTTGTAGAAGTCGATTGTGAAAAGCATGGCTGAAGAGTTGAACAGAGAAGCCAGTGAACTCATCAATGCAGCAAGAATACCGCAAACAACAAGGCCTTTTACTCCGGCAGGAAGAAGTTTGGCTACCAGTGTAGGGAAGGCGGCATCTGCGTTGGCAGTACCGTTGGCAAGCAGGGGAAGGAAACCTTCGCCACCGGCTCCGATATATTTCTGATGCAGGGCGAAAGCAATCATGCCCGGAATCAAGAACAGGAATACAGGCAACAGTTTCAGGTATGCACCGAAAATTGTACCGCGACGGGCTTCTTTTTCGTTTTTACCGGAAAGTACGCGTTGCACAATGAATTGGTCGGTACACCAGTACCAGAAACCGATAATGGCCGAACCAACCAGTGCACCCAGCCATGGGAAATTGGGATCATTGTTATTGCGGATAAGTTGGGTCATGGTGTCTCCATACTCATTGACTGTAACTGCACCGCATATGCTCATCATTTCATCCCAACCGCCCAATTCTTTAAAACCGAGGACAAGGATGATAAGCGAACCCAAAAGAAGGATAGGGGTTTGCAGTACCGAAGTATAAAGTACGGATTTCATTCCGCCGAATATTGTGTAAAGTGCTGTCAATACAACTAAACCGATTGCTGCAATCCAAAAGAAGTCTATTCCCCACAGTTCTTTGATACCGAACACCTGCTGGAATACAAGTCCACCGGCATATACGGTTACAGCTACTTTGGTCAGCACGTAGCTGATTAATGAAATAACAGAGAGAATAGTACGCGACTGCGGATTGTAACGGCGTTCCAGAAATTCGGGCATTGTGTATACCATGCTTCGTGAATAGAACGGCACGAATACCCATCCGAGAATCAAGATCATCCAACCTTGTATTTCCCAATGCGCCATTGCCATACCACTGGATGCACCGGCGCCGGCCAGTCCGATTAAGTGTTCCGAACCGATGTTGGATGCAAATATGGATGCACCTATGGCGAGCCATGTGGCATCACGTCCACCTAAAAAATAATCAGCCGAATCATTCTGCTTTTGTTTGACTACCCAAACAATAATACCTATCAGAGCCAGGAAGAAAATTCCAATGACTACCCAATCTAATGTTCCCACGATAATAATGATTTAAAAGTTATTATTTATTTTTCTACTGAGAATTTGAAAATACATTCGCTGTTGTAAGTCTGTCCCGGTTCCAGAATAACAGAAGGCCATTGTGGCTTATTGGGGCTGTCTGGATAATGTTGAGTTTCCAGACATACGGAAGCGCGTTGGTTGTAGACGATTCCTTTCTTTCCTTTTACAGTTCCGTCCAGGAAATTACCTGTATATACTTGGATACCCGGTTCGTCAGTGTATACTTCTAAGCTGATACCGCTTTCGGGAGAGGTGAGTTTGGCGGCAAGTTGTTTGACATCGCCATTGGTGTTCAATACCCAGTTATGGTCGTACCCGTTACCATATTTCAATTGTATGAAATCAAAGTTGGTAATGTCCCGGCCTACGGCTTTGGGGGTAGTAAAATCCATGGGAGTATCTTTTACCGGTACAATTTCTCCAGTAGTCATATAAGTCCGGTCTACGGGAGTGTAATTATCGGCATTGACATATAATATGTGGTCTGTGGCTGCTTTAGACGGATTGCCGGATAGGTTGAAGTAGGAATGGTTGGTCATGTTGATAACCGTTTTCTTATCGGTAGTTGCGCTATATTTGATATCTATGGCGTTGTCGTCTGTCAGCTTGAAAAGAACTTTGGCAGTTAAGTTGCCCGGAAAGTTTGCGTCTCCGTCCGGAGAGAAGCGAGTCAGCTCCAAAGTGGTTTCATCAATGGGGTTGGCTTCATACACCTGATATTGCCATCCTTTAGGACCGCCATGCAGGCAATGCCCGAAATTATTCTTCGGCAATTGGATCGTATCGCCGTCCAATACCATTTTGCCCTGGTTGATTCTGTTGGCGTAACGTCCGATAGATGCACCGAAATCGCTTGGAACGTTTATGTAGTCGGCTATACTGTCGAAGCCAAGGACAACATCTTTCATTTCTCCGTTTTTGTCAGGTACCATAATAGATACGATACGTCCACCGAAGTTGGTGATGCATACTTCCATGCCCGCTTTATTCTTTAATGTGTAAAGACCTGTCTGGGCATCGTTCACTACAGTTTGAAATTTTGTCGGGTTAAGACCGGAAAGAGTAAGTTCCGTTTGACTTTTCTGAGCGCAGGAAGCTAACATTAATGTAGCTATTCCGGCAATAAGAATGTGATTCTTCATGGTGTTATTTAATTTGAAAATTAGATTCTTATCTTATTTCGGGTGTAAAAGTAACACTTTTATTTGGTGTAATATATACACTTTTGTATGTTATGTAACATAAAAGAAAAAAAAACAGCTTTGAAATTGGTGTATCTCAAAGCTGTTTCAATGTGTGGAAGAACACTTATTTTACTTTTTTACCCCAATATGTCTTATGGTTACTTCCGTAAGCGGCATAGACAATGGTAGGTGTTCTGGGACTGGCTTCCCAGTCAACTTCCCGTTGCAGGTAAAGGTCTATTCCATTTGCTGTTAAAATTTGCTGTTCTGCATCATAGCTCCATGTGCCGCCTTTCCATGTTCCTTCGGTAATGGTGTGGTCGGCGGCCAGCGTCATGGTTGCAGATTCTTTTTGAACTCCGTAAGAGTAGGACAAGTCTATGTGTTCCCAGTTTCCGATGAGCTCTTCTTCGGTAATGGCTACTTGGGGTACGGCTCCGTAGCGTTCGGGCATAACCAAAGGCCAACCGTCTTTGGTCCAACGGATGCTGCGTACATGTCCTAGCATAATAGCGTTGTCCACGCTTTTGGGAAGACGTGCTTGTGAAGCGTAATACCAATTACCTTTGCCCTCGTTGAAGATGGTGCAATGTGAGAAGCCTACCCAGCCGTTGCTCTTGCCGAACTTGTACGGGTGTGTTACCACCGGCAGCATTTCCGCTCCTTCGGTGACATTGGCGCCGTCGATGCCGATATAAGGGCCGGTGATGCTCTTGGAACGGCATACGCGTGTATTGTAAGGTATGTCCAGTGCGTCGTATGCTACGAACAGATAGTAGTAGCCTGTCTCGGCATTGTAGATGATTTCAGGGCCTTCGCTGGCTTGCCAACGGTTGTTGATGTCGCGGGTGGCTATCAGCTGTCCGTATTCCGCCGGAGCACTTCCTTCTGCCCAGGGTACACCTAAGTCTTGTTTAGGCATTCCTGTTTCGACATTCAACTCCATAGCAACGATGCCGCTATGCCATGAACCGTATATCAGCCAGTGGGTATTTTCAGGAGTAATGATGTAAGAGGGGTCGATGGCATTCCATTTGTAATAACAGTTGTCGTATTGGGTGCTGGGTATGTTGAAGTTCAATCCCTTGTCCGATGCGTTGGTCACTACATATCCTTTGTCCACCCAATCGCTGTTGTTGGCAGGGTTGCTGTTCTCCATCATGCCGATAAAGGCACGTTCACTCCAGGCGGTTGCTCCGGTTCCGCCGTCCAGATAGCCGGGTACTACGATGGAGTAGTACATGCGATACAGTCCGTTTTTAACTTTCTGCACATTTGGCGCCCAGTATCCGAAGTCACTTTCTGCGGCAGTGCTTGCTTCCAATCCCATTGCTTTGCGTATCTCATTTAACTTCGGCATCACCCAGTCGGGAAGCTTCGGCATGGTTCCGCCCAGGTATTCCCAATTCACGAGGTCTTTGGAGCGTCTGGCGTGAAAGTGCCCATGTCCTGTATGTGCATTGCCGTAGGAGGCATCTGTCTGATACATATAGTAGTATCCGTCTTCGGCAAGCACTACGCTGGGATCGTGCACGTTTGCCAAGTTCCATTGAGTACGGTTGGACCAGCTTGCAATGCTCGCATAATTATCTTCGTATTCCGGAGCTACATAGTTCTTTAATTGTTCATTAATGTCTGTGATTTCTATGGTCGACGTGAATGTTTCCGAGTAAGTGTAGCGGCTGTTGCCATACACGTATGCGCGTATGTAGTAAGGGGTATTGATTTTCAATCCGGAGAGGGTAGCACTGAAATTCTCATCCGCTTCCACCACCATGTCTTTGATAGTAGGATTTGAGACATTTACACTATAGCAAAATCCCTTCTTGACTACGCTGCTCAGATTGCCGGTGATTGATGATTTAACGCTCAGGGAGGTGCCCGTTGCAGTTGCTTCGGGAGTGGCTAAAACTACATCGCTGTTTCTGTTGTATTCGATGTTGTCAAGCCCATCGGAACAAGCTGTAAAAACGAATACTGTCAGTAGGGATAGTAAGAAAAATGTTGTTTTTTTCATTTGGGTAAGTTTTTAAGATCCATATCGTTCCGTTGATAAAAAGAAACGATATGGATGATAAAGAATTTAATAGTTATTCTTAATTATTGAAGACGAGATGGCAACCGTCAACGGTTAGTGCGAAGTTCAAGTCATTGGAATTCACTTTGTTGATGCCTAAATAGTACTGGGTAGAAGTTGCATTTGTAGTACCCTCCATCACTGCTTGAACATCGGCGGTACCATTACCGCAGTTGGTTACGTAGACCGTTACTTTGGCTCCATTCATACCGGCAAGCCAAGTAAGCCAGTCGCCTTGTGTTCCGTTGTGAACGCAGGCGTCATATCCGTTGCCATCATCGGCTACTCCATCCCAACCATAGTTGTCGGCGCGAACTACTGCGTATTCTTTGGTAGTATCGGTTTCGCGGAGAACCACAATGAAATTGTTCCAATTATGACTCAGGTTGCTGTAGTTGGTGAAAGTGATAGACTTTGTTTGGCCCACAGGTACGTTGAAGTCATCTGAAAAGGCTCCAAAGAAGGCTGTTGAGTTGTCATTGGCTCCTACTATATTGGTACTGTTACTTACTGTAGAAACAGTAGATTTGGAGACTGTAATCCCTATCGTTGCGGTGACTCCTTTTTCAGCGGTAATGGTAACAGTCTGAGAACCGGTTTTCGCAGGAAGGGCAGAGAAACTGAGTTTAGCGTTGTCGATGACTTTTGAACTTCCGTTGGCATAAGTTGCCGTAACTACCATACCTGTTGGATCGAAAGCCATAGTCCGGTCTGCTAAAGTCTCGGTAGCTGCCGAAGTATAATAATAGTATTGCATATGCGAGGGTTGAGTAGTCACTTCGATGGATACAATTTTTTCCACAACTTCAAAGGTCGCGTTAGCCATAATTGGCTGTTCGCTGTTTTCACCTTTGAAAGTTTTGTTGTAGATAGCCACAAGACTTTTCATACCCGGTTGCTCCATGTCGGGGATAGCAGATATATGGAGTTCGGAAGCCGTTACGGTTTTAGTCACTCCTTCTTCAAAGGTTACAATGGCAGAGATGTTAGTCATGGCCTCTTCAAGCGAAGTACCCAAAGATATCTGTGCGGGTACATTCTGCAATACCATTGATACCGGATTTTTGTCTGCGGCAGATGTAAGCCCACCGACAGGAACGATGTTGGTTTGCAGGAAGTCGATGTAAGAGCCTTCGGGGACTAAGAAGCAGCGAATGTTGGTGTTGCTTGCATCTACATTCAGGTTGGGTTCTTTATTCGGTTGTGCATAGGTCTTAGTAGCCACACCGTTGGTCATCTTGACGGTGAAAGCATTTTCGCTGGTGCGGTCTACGGTGAGCGTCACTTTGCCACCCAACTTTTGTACGTTCTCGTCTTTGTTATCAACGGGATCAAGAAGCAAGGTGCCCGATATGTACTGGAAGTCAATATGATCGCCCCACTGAGAGTTATAAGTTTCAGGGTTACCTGTAACATCAAAGCGGATAGCTCCATATTCGAGATATCCCTCACCGCCACGTTCCACATCATTGGTGATGATAAGGGCAAAGTTCTTATAATATGTGTTATCGGCAGGGTTGATGTTAAGATTGAACACCGCGTTCCATTTCTCGCCGTCAGGTATCACATAATACTTGGAAAAAGCAGCCCAGAAACCGGAGGTGAAATCCGTATTCCCGATGGTGTACACATCTTCCTGCATACCTTCGAGTACTTCATCTTCCGGTTCTTTCTTGGAGTCTTCTATTTCCTGTATTTTATCGGAAATCCATTCGGGAGCATTTACGTCATAGAGTTCGCCTCCTTCGCAGCTTGCCAGGGCCAGCATCCACAAGGCTGCTGCACAGCAGAAGAATGTTATTTTATAGAAATGTTTCATTTTCTTTATTTTTTAATAGGTAATGGTTTGAAACGTTCCCCGCCCTGCTCCGGTTGAGGCCGTAGGGCTGAGGGGAGTGTGTTTCTAAGTTTATTTACTTGCTTAACTCTACGACCGGACGTACTTTCCATCCGTTTTCCCGGAAGTAAGTGGAATTATCTGTACTGTGATTGGCAGAGTTTCCTGTCAGGTTCGGGTTGTTGTTCATCAACTGTTGTACGATAGGCAGGAACTCATGCCCCGGTCTGTAAGTATCGAAAGTACTCTTCAGTTCGGAGTCGCTTGCTATATCGCTGTACTTCACAGGATCCTTTACTCCATTTATGGAGCGGCGCACTGTGCCATGTTCTTTTAGTTGTTGCAGGCGTCCGCTGTCATAGAAGAATCCCCAGCGGATGAGGTCGAAGCCTCGTCCGAATTCACATCCGAATTCCTTAGGACGTTCCACATTGGCTATCTGTTCAAAGAGTTTGTCGGCAGAATTAAAGTCTTCAAGTTCCAGATCTGCCAGATTAGCGCGGTTACGCACTTCATTGATCCAGTCGATAGCCTGCTGTGTGGGACCGTTGACTTCGTTCTCGCACTCGGCAGCGCGTAGCAGTACATCGGAATAGCGCATCAGCCGCAGGTTGATGCCATCGTGCAAGCCCGTAACCACAGTGCTATACAATCCGGTACGGAGATTCGTGAATTTGGCAATCGGCAGACCTCCGAAAGTATTGTTGGTTACGATATTATCAGTGGATTTAAGTGTATTTGTATAAGCCACATTGCCATACTCGAAGTTCTCCCAATCGGTTTCATAGGTACCAATGGTCCAATAGAGTCTGGGGTCGAGTTTTCCACCGGTGGTACGCTCTTCTTTAAAAAGCTGGTAGAGCCAAGGCGAAGCCGAGATGTCGGCCCATCCGCCGTAGATACCCGGAGCGAAGTTGCTCTCGACGGCCGAGCCTTGTGTGGCATTGGGGCTTGTGTTTACCGGTGTCCATTCGTCGTCGGTGCCTTGTGCTCCATAGTCGAGGAACTGTACTTCGAAGAGGCTCTCTGCGTTGTTCTCGTATGCCGAACCTTCGCGGAAGTTATCTCCGTAGTTATCCATCAGTTTATAAGTGCCATACTTTTTGCCGATGATGTCTTTCAATACCGGAAGTGCTTCGCTGTATTTTTGACGCATCATGAGGGCGCGGGCATAATAGCCGGCCGCAGCACCGCAGGTGGCACGTCCGCCGCTCCATTCACTGCCTTCATCGCGGGAGGGAAGCAATCCCATTGCTTCCTGAAAGTCTTTCTCCACTTGGTCGAGCACTGCATCGTAGGTGCTGTTGGCGCCATAAAGTCCGTTCAACGAAGAGTAGGTGGCATAATCCGTAATGAGAGGCGGATTCTGATAATAGCCCACTAAGTTGTAGTAGGATAGAGCGCGAAGGAAAAGCGCCTGTCCTTTGATGCGTTTCATTTTTTCGGTAAGCTGGCTGTTATCTTCACCGCAACGTGAAATGGTGAAGTTGCACACATTGATGGTATAGTACCACTCACGCCAGGGCCACCATGTGATGTCCGAAGTGACTTCAGCATTAAGATCATCAAAAGGCAGATACCACACTTGTGAAGAGTTCCAGGCTTCATCGCCACGACACACATCGATGGTGTAGCCTACACGAGCATAAGAACCTTCCATGCGGATGTGGTTGTAGGCGGCAATCACACATTCCTCCAAGTCGTCAGCATTAAAGCCGAATGTACTTGAGGTTTGCTGGTTGGGATTCAACAGTTCCAATCTGTCGTTGCAGGAAGTCAGCACGCCAAATCCCAAAATGAGAGCAAGTGAATATTTATTTAGTTTCATAAGATATGTTTTTAATTTAGGTACTAGAAAGTAACGATTAGAATGTAAAATGAACGCCACACATGAAAGTACGTGCAGTAGGATAAGAACAGAAATTGTATCCCGGAGTGAAAGTTCCTCCTGCGTAATCCACATTGTAACCATGATAGCCGGTGAATGTGTGGAGATTCTGTGCCGATACGTAGAAACGTACATCGGATACATATTTACCGAACCACTTATCCGGGAAGTTGTAGCCCAATTCTACATTGGCTATTTTCCAGTAGGCTGCATTCTGAATCTTGCGTGAACTGAAGAGGTCGTTCCAACCCAAGCTGGCACTGTTGGTGACATAGGTGCGTGGCACGTTGGAAAGGTAAGTGCTGCCGTCTTCGCTAAAGCGGTTGGCTTCGAGCATACCCACTTCTTTGTTTCCCCAGCCATAGCAAGAGTTGAGTGAGTTGTAGATGTCGTCGCTAACGTGATAGTTCAGTGCGCCGAACGTTGCGATGCTCAGGTCAAAGCGTTTGTATTCAAAACGGGCATTAAGGCCGAAATTGATTTTTGGCATGCCGCTGCCCAATACCACTTGATCTTCGGAGTCTACTTTACCGTCATTGTTTACATCTTTATAGAGGCAGTCACCAATTTGGGCGCCTTCTTGTGTGGCGTGGTTGTCAAGATCTTCTTGCGTGCGGGCGATACCTTCATAAACCCAACCGTAGAACTGACCGATTTCTTGGCCTACTTTAGTGATGTAAGAACCTGAGATATAAGAATCGGTGCCGAAACCTAATGAGGTTACGCGGTTGCGTAATGTGCTAAGGTTGGCCGATACTTCATATTTGAAGTCATGGTCGCGGTTGCGATAGGTAGCGGAGAACTCAAAACCGGAGTTGTTCATCGAAGCGGCATTCATCGTTACGGTGGTGTTGGACACTCCGGCTTGTTCCGGAACAGGAACAGCATACAGCAGGTCTTCACTGGTATTCTTGTACCACTCAGCTGTAAACTCCAAACGATTGCGGAACAAAGCAAGATCAATACCCACATTGTAGGTCTTCTTTTTCTCCCATGCAAGGTTATTGTCCACGAAAGTGGAAACGGCAGAACCGGTCACTACGTTACCGTTGAAATTGTAAGTCATATTATTGCGTGACATGACGGCCTGATACATGTATTCACCGATGTTCTCATTACCAAGCTCGCCATAGCTTGCACGAACTTTGAACATGTTCACGACGTCCGGATTGAAAGGGAAGAAGCTTTCTTTGTCGAAGCGCCAGCCCACAGAGACGGAAGGGAAAGTTCCCCAACGGATACTTCTGGTCAGGCGTGAGCTGCCATCCCGGCGTACTGTTGCCGATAATAAATATCTGTCATCGTAGTTGTAATTGATACGACCGATGTAGGACAAGATAGCATGCTTGTATTCGTAACTTTCGGAATACGTGTTGGCGGCATTCTGCAGTTGTAGGAAATAAGGTTCGGTGAAGTTGATTCCCCATCCGGTCAGCAGGTCGGTGTTTTCTTCTTCGTAAGACTGGCCTGCCACTACGTTGATGTGGTGTTTGCCTATCGTACCATCGTAAGTAAGCACATTCTCTATCAAGGCGTCCGAATAAATACGGGAACCCTTGGTCAACCGTTCATTACTCTTGGACAGATAGACGCGGTTACTCTGCACCCATGCCGGAATCCAAGTGAAGTCCTTGCAGAAGGTTTTGCTGTAAGAGAGGTTTATTTTATAGTTGAGTTTGTGGTTTTTGCTGTTGAAGCCGAACATATTGAAGATGTCTACGTCTGCCGAGCCTGTTCCCACGAAACGGTCCACACGTGTGTTGCGTTGCAGCAGGTTGTTTACCAGTAATGGATTGGAAGCGGAGATATCACCATGTATGGTATCGTAGTATACGCCATAGCCGTAAGCGTCATAATTGAAGTTGTTGGCAATTCCCACCAAATTGTCGAGCACCCATGTTGAAGAATCGTATGCTTTGATGGTGGGCTGCATCAATAAGGTTCCGCGTAGAATGTTGGTTACGTCGCCATACAGGCCTTGAACGTATTCGGAAGCATTGGACAGGCCCATGTTGTCTTGGTCGGAGTGGGAGTAAACAAGGCTGGTCTGGAACTTTATGAACTTGGTGTCCATACTGTTGTTGACACGTGCGGTGTAACGTTCGTAGTTAGGACCGGCACCTTCGAGTGTTCCTTTTTGGTTGAAATAGTCTAATGCTATATTATAAGTGTTGTGAGCACCACCTCCGGAAAGGTTTACATTATGGTTTTGACGGATACCCGTTTTGAATACTTCGTCGAACCAGTTGGTATTGGTGTCATCTTGGAAATGGTATTTCCCGGTTTCGCTGTTGAGCTTGTATCCCGATGGCAGCGGAGTGTTGGAGTTTGCACAAGCCTGACCGATGTACTGGCTGTATTGGTCGGCATCCATTACATCATAGACTCCCTTAGGAATATAATCCATACCGAAATATCCATTGTAGTCCACTTTCAGCGGTTGGTCTTTTTGTCCGCGTTTGGTGGTGATGATAATCACACCGTTGGCAGCACGTGAACCGTAGATGGCGGCAGCCGAAGCATCCTTCAATACCTGGATGGTTTCAATATCGTTGGAAGAGAAATCGCGGATGGAAGTTCCCATGGGAACGCCGTCGATGACATAGAGGGGAGAAGTACTGCCGAAAGATCCTACACCGCGAATACGTACGGTAGGATCGGCACCCGGCTGTCCGTCGGAGGTGACTTGCACGCCGGAAACCTTGCCTTCAAGCATGGTGGAGATGTTGGAGTTTGATGTCTGTTTCAAAGCTTCCGCATCTACTACGGCAACAGAACCGGTTAAGTCGGATTTCTTTTGTGTACCATAACCTACAACAACCACTTGTTCCAGCATCTGGTCATCAGCCTGTAATTGTATGGTATCAATAATGGCGCGGTTGCGAACTGCTACTTCGCGTTCCTTGAAACCCACATAGCTTATCAAAAGGATAGCGTTTCCGGGAACTTCCAACTGGAAGTTTCCATCCAGGTCGGTAATGGTTCCGCCTTGTCCGCCTTTAACTCTGACGGTAGCTCCTGGCATAGGTTCACCTTGTTCGTCGACAATTTGGCCACGAACCTTGATAGTCGGAGATTGTGTCACAGTAGCCATGGCAGGTGTAGGATACACCGTCATACCGCTAAAGGCACACAGACCAAGCATTACGGAAAGAAATAAATGTTTCCTCATTTTTAAAAGAATTAAGATTATTAAATTAATAGATTAGATCACCGTTAACTATATTATAATATTATATTGGTCAATATACGATCCTATATTGACCGCCGGGAGAGTCAGGTAACAGACTTCACAAAACTGGGGGAGGTTGAATTTAGCCAATGCCATCTACGATGGACAGCCGTTCTCTTGTCGTTCTTCATATTATTAATATTAAAATTAGATTTCCAATCATTGCTTTTCCTTGAGGGATTTCCTGAAGAAATAAGCAATGATTGTATGGCAAAAGTAGGGCTTATGGTGTAAATAGGGGTGGACAAATGGGTTTTAGAGGTGGATAAACGAATTTTAAGTGTAGAGAATACAGCTTATTATGTAGATTTATTGTTTTTTGCCGTAAGTAAGGGTTATTCTTCCTCATTAAGCAGTGAGCTTGGCGTCGTATTGAAGTATTTGGTGAAGCATCTCGTGAAGTATTTAGGGTCATTAAATCCTACTTCATAGGCAATTTCCGCAATGTTCATGCTTTTATTTTCCCGGTTTTTCAGTAATAGTTCGCGGGCAATGTTCAGGCGGTAGTTGCGTATGAATTGTCCGGCAGACTGCCCGACGAGACTTTGTAGCTTTTTGTTCAACAGGCTTTTGCTCACACCTGCCGCTTCGCAGAAATCGCTCACCTCGAAATAGGAATTTTTGTAGTTCTCCTTAATGACATCCATGATGCGGTTGAGGAACTTCTTGTCGCCCGATTCTTCTTCCATATTCAAGGCATCCACATCCATGGCTATGGCAAACTTCTTTTGATAACGTTTACGGTTCTCAAGGATATTTTCGATGCGGGTAAGCAGTAATGTCTCGTCAAAAGGTTTCAGTAAATATTCGTCAACTCCTATGCGGTAGCTTTCCAGGCGTGATTCCTGCGATGTCTTGGCTGTCAGCATAAGGAAAGGGATATGGGAGATAGCGAAATTCTCTTTTACCCGGCGGGACAGTTCAATGCCGTCCATTACGGGCATCATCAGGTCGCTGATGATGAAGTCTACCGAATGTGAGTTTAATATGTTCAAGGCTTCTGCTCCATGGGCAGCTTCGAATACATTGTATTTATCCCGTAGGATGGAACGGATATATCCACGCATATCCGCGTTGTCCTCGACCACCAGGATTGATAAACCTTTTCCGAAGGTATCGGATGTGGGTAGCGCATCGGAAGTCATAAGTTGCGGGGCGCTTTCGGCCAGTGTTTCCACCGTATTGCTTTCCGGTGTTATCGGTAGGAGGATGCGTAGCGAGCAGCCTGTCGTATGGTTGTTTTGCGCATGGATTTCACCTCCATGCATCTGTACAATGCGTTTACACAAGTAAAGTCCGATGCCGCTTCCGGCCTGTCCGTACATCGGATATTTGGTTTGTCCTTGCGACTGGTAGAAACGGTTGAATATTTTGATTGCGTCATCATCGGGAATACCGCTGCCTGTGTCGCTGACACAGATGTAAAGCATGGATTTGCGGTTATCGGCAGGAGGTAGCAGGGCTATGAACAGAGACACACTTCCGCCGTTGGGTGTAAATTTAATGGCATTGCTCAGCAGGTTCGTCAGCACTTTGTGCATCGCTTCTTCGTCGTAGGAGATTTCCGGTGAAGGCATCCGGAAATAACGTTTCACTGTGATGTCTCTTTCTTTGGCAAAGACTTCAAAAGGTATGATCAGTTCATTGGCAAATTTCAGAAAATTATTCCGGGATTTTACGATTTCCAGTTTGCCCGACTCCACTTTACGGAAGTCCATAAGCTGGTTGACAAGCGATAACAGGTATTTGGAATTGCGTTCCACGAAATGTAGCTGCTCAATGACTTGAGGGTTGTAGCTTAACTTTAATGCACGCTCTATCGGCCCTATGATCAGTGTGATTGGGGTGCGGAATTCGTGTGTGATATTGGTGAAGAATGCTATCTTGTCCAAGGTCAGCTCTTGTATCTTACGTGTCATTTTGGTAAGCTGCGCTTTCTGCCGGGTAATTTTCTCGTTTTGTTGCTTCAACATCCGGTTCTGACGGGACAACTCTTCGGTCTGTTCTTCCAGTAGTTGTTTCTGCTTTTTCAGTTCATGGGTGCGTTGTTCCACCTTTTGGTGTAATCTTGCTTTTTGCTCTTTCAGGCTTCGTATGCGCCATTGGTAGAATTGCCATGTAGCGAATGTGGCAAGGATTATTACAAGCAGTATAAACCAGGTTGTCTTGTAAAAATAGGGCTGGATTGTTATTTCCAGTTCCGTTATATTATCCTCTCCGGTTGGGGTGTAGGGCGTGTACTTCACTTGCAGCGTATAGTTTCCCGGAGACAGATTGGTGTAAGTAGCAAAACGCCGGCTGGCAGGCACGTGTATCCAACGGTTGTCAAAACCCAGTAGGCGGTAACTGTAAGTGGCGGTATTGTCGGACTCGTAGTTGAGTGCGGAAAATTCCAGTGAAAAAGATTTTTCACGTTCGTGGATGCGGATAGCCTTACTGACGGCAATATCGAGCGGCAAGTATTCGTTGCCGGGGAATATTTCCTCGTTTCCTACTTTCAAACGGGTGAACCGTACTTTGGAAGACTGGGTTGTAAGGGCAGGCAGGTTGCAATCTATGGCAACCAGTCCGGATACGGTGCCGAGGTAGAGCTTGCTGTATTGTGAACGGTGAGCAGCATTCCAGTAAAACTGGGTATCGGCAAGACCGTCTTGCCGGTTGTAGTTGATAAAGTGGTTTTCTGTGGGTTGGAAGCGCGACAGCCCATTGTTGGTTGCTATCCAGATACATCCTTTATCATCTTCCAGGATACTGCGGATACTGTTGTCTGGCAGACCATGAAGGGAGTTGTAACAGACGAACTGTTCTTCTCCATCTTCGTTCTGCATACGTTTATAAATGCCATAACCGTTGCTGCCCAACCACAGTGTGCCGTCCTGAGTTTCGTAAAAGCAACATATCTTTTCTATCAGTCCGGAAGACGGATCATCCAGTTTGTACTTCAGATGACGGTAACGGAATGTTCCCTCAGGCGATGAGACGGAGCGGGAGTGCAGGTCGATGATATAAACGCCGTCCAGACATCCCATCCATAATTGCCCGTCTTTGTCTATGATAGAGCCGATGCAACCTCGTATGTCCTCGGCGGCACGCTTGGCAAATGGTGAACAAAGCTGTTTATGCGCCAGGTCATAGAAAAATAATCCCTGGTTTGCTCCGATCCACATACCGTTGTTTATGGAGTCGTAGGCCAGTGCTCCGATAAAGTCTATGGGATAGTTGTCTTTATTTTGGGCTGTGATTGCTTCTATTCTGTGCTGTGGGTTTTGCGGGTTGATAAGGTTGATGCCGCCGCCCCATGTACCAATCCACAATCTTCCTTGCCCGTCGGCGGTGATGGCGCTGACAGAGTTGTGGGTAAGAGTGCCGCTTTCGTATGTATAATGGATGAAGCTGTCGCTTCCTACCGCCTTTTTATTCAGCCCCCCTTCTACGGTGCCTACCCATAAGTTTCCGCTATGATCTTCGTAAACGGCGTTCACCGGATTGTGGGAGATTGTTTGGAGATTCTTGTTATCATGCTGATAGTTCTGTATGGACAGACGCTTGGCGGTCATTTTATTGATGCCGCCACTTTCGGTCCCCACCCAGATATGCTGCCCTTCTACGATGATGCAGTTGATGAAATTGCTGTTCAGTAGCTTACTGCCGGTGTTGGATGCCTGATCGCTTATGCGTTCAAAGTTGTCCTTTATGGGATTGTATATGTTGATGCCTTTCAGGCTGGCAACCAGTAATTGTTTGTCGTTGGTTATGGCGAGACAGGTCAGGAAATTTTGTGAGAGGGAATACGGATTGTCGGAGGCATGCACATATTGCTTCACTATACCTTCATTTTTATTATATCGGTACAGGCCTTTGTCGGTGGCGATCCATACTTCATTCTCTTTGGCTATGAAGTCTGTAAAATATAGATCCGGTGCAAAACTCAGGCAGTCGTCGATTAAGGTTTCCTCCAGTTTGCCTTGTGCAGTGATACCTACTTTGTATAGTGCACCATTGATGCCTATCCATACTTTTCCCTCATTTTCCACATCCTTAAAGACGATATCGTACCGGTAAGGATTGGGAACCTCCAGTGAATGAATACTTTCTATATCTCCATTGGTGCGGAAAGCAATACGGTGCAGGCTATTGCCGCAATACAGCCAAATACATCCGTTGGCATCTTGTGTAACCATGAATGCCGGTTGCTTAATGAGTGTCTCCAGCTTCTTTCGGGGATCATGAGGCAGTACGGACTGCATGGTTGTCAGGTCGATAATATCCGTTCCCCCTTCCGATACAACCCAAAGCCGCTGAAAGTTGTCTTCATGGACTTTGCGTATGAAGTTGCTCTTGAGCCGGCAATGTGGGGTAGCCGGAGTGAAGTTGACGAATTCATAACCGTCGTATCGGGATAGTCCGCCTCCCGACATGGAAATCCAAAGGAAGCCTTGCCGGTCTTTGTAGATATCATCGACAAAATTATTGGGAAGCCCTTCATTCATGGTTATGTAGATTGTGTTATACCGGTTGGTAAAAGACTCCTGAGCCCACAAAAAAGCGGGGCTTGCCAAAGCGATATATAATATAATAATGTGGAAAAACTTATGCATTGTTTTATCATTTGGTATTAGCACAAGCAAAGTTAATGGATTACTTGTGATGACAATAAAAAGTCTGCGGTCTTTTTTGTGAAGTTGGAAGATTGTCCACCTTAAAAGGTCATATATCCACCTCTACTGCTTTGGGCATGGCGTACATTTGCATTGTATTTTTAATTTGCTGATATTATGAGAAAAATGTTATGTGTGGCCGTCACGTCCATGGGAATTCTGTTTGCCGGTTGCAATTCTCCGGTTTTTACTCCCATAGCTTCGCCTAATCCCTGGCAGGATGACTACTCTTTTTTGTCCTCTATGGACAACTATCGCTCGTGGGGAACTTACAATGTACATGATCCGTCTTGCCGTAAATTGGGCGACTATTATTATATGTATTCCACCGATGCCATTTTGGGTGAGAACCGTCAAGAAGCCGAAGAAAAAAATGTTCCGTTGGGATACATACAAGTGCGCCGTTCCAAGGACCTTGTCAAATGGGAGTTTGTCGGCTGGGCTTTTCCGGAAATACCGCAGGAAGCTGTGGAGTGGGTACGTTCACATGCCGGAGGTGAGGGAGCAACGAACATCTGGGCTCCTTATATAATCCCTTTCGGTGATAAATACAGACTCTACTATTGTGTATCGGCTTTTGGCCGCAAGACATCGTATATAGGTATGGCAGAGGCTGCATCGCCCGAAGGCCCTTGGACACAACGAGGTTGTGTTGTCAAGACCAATGAGGCTTCGGTAATGAATGCAATTGATCCGAGCGTCATGGCCGATCCTGTCACCGGAAAGTGGTGGATGCATTATGGATCATTCTTTGGAGGGTTGTACTGCGTAGAGTTGGATCCGGAAACCGGACTTCCCGCCGAGGAGGGAGATCAAGGGCATCTCACCGCACGCCGCGCCAATTATCAGAAAGATAATCTGGAAGCTCCCGAGATTATTTACAATCCTGATCTGAAACTGTATTATTTATTTGTTTCATACGATCCGCTGATGACCACCTATAACGTGCGGGTAGGGCGTTCGGACAAAGCGGAAGGTCCGTTTGTTGATTTCTCCGGCGTGGAACTGAAAGACACTACTAATAATTTTCCTATTCTGACAGCTCCATACCGCTTTCATAATCATCCGGGTTGGGCAGGGACTGCACACTGCAGTGTATTCACCTCGGATGAAGGGCAATACTTTATGGCACATCAGGGACGCCTGTCACCCCATAACCAAATGATGGATCTTCATCTGAGGCAGGTCTTTTTTACGCCCGACGGATGGCCGGTGGTGTCGCCCGAACGTTATACAGGCAGTGTTTCCCGTAAATTCTCGGCAGAAGATATGGTAGGAGAGTGGGAAGTTATACGCATACAGGAACCTGCGTATGAACGCCGTTTGCAGGCAGGCCAGATCCTATGGGGGGAGGGACAGCTCAAAGAAGAGGAGTGGAACGTGTCTCATTTGCTGTCCTTGGAGAAGAACGGACATTTAGGTGAGAATAAGGGTAACTGGGAATTTTTGGAAGCAAAGCAATTATTGTCCCTGACCCTGGAAGGTGAAATTATAAATAATCTGATTATATTTGCCGGACACGATTGGGAAAACGAAAAGGAAACCGTTCTTTTCACAGGACTGGACAGTCGTGGCAGGTCTATATGGGGAAAGCGAATTAAGTAATCATATATACATTTTATACCATGAAAAAATACAAAGGTTTATTGGCGGTGCTGGCTCTTGCGGCAGGTTCGGCACTGCAAGCACAAACAAATGAATTGGTGATACAAGCCGGGAAACCGGGAGCGGAAATTCAGCCTACTATGTACGGTTTGTTTTTCGAAGATATCAACTATGCTGCCGACGGCGGTCTGTATGCCGAACTTGTGAAGAATCGTTCTTTTGAGTTTCCGCAACATTTTATGGGGTGGAAGACATTCGGTAAGGTGTCCCTGAAAGATGACGGCCCTTTTGAAAGAAACCCGCATTATGTGCGTTTGGCGTATGCCGGACATCCGCATAAACAGACCGGACTGGACAATGAAGGATTTTTCGGTATCGGAATAAAAAAAGGCGCTGAGTATCGTTTCTCTGTATGGGCACGTGTGGCAGAGGGGGAAACACCCGCTAAAATCCGCGTGGAGCTGGCCGATACGAAATCTATGGGCGAACAGCAGGCTTTTGCAACTGCCGATGTAACGGTCGATTCAAGGGAATGGAAAAAATATCAGGTGATACTAAAGCCGGAAGTGACCAATCCGAAAGCTATTCTTCGTATTTTCCTTGCTTCCCGGCAAACGGTGGATTTGGAACATATTTCCCTTTTCCCGGTAGATACCTGGCAAGGACATGAAAACGGGCTTCGTAAAGATTTGGCGCAGGCACTGGCAGATATAAAGCCGGGTGTATTCCGTTTTCCCGGCGGATGTATTGTAGAAGGTACTGATATTGCATCACGCTACGACTGGAAAAAGTCGGTAGGTATGGTGGAGAACCGTCCGCTGAATGAAAATCGTTGGCAATATACTTTCCCGCATCGGTTCTTTCCCGATTATTACCAAAGTTATGGTTTGGGATTTTATGAGTTCTTCCAGCTTTCCGAAGAAATCGGTGCGGAACCGTTGCCGGTGTTGAGTTGCGGTTTGGCTTGTCAGTTCCAAAACCCGAATATGGATGCGCATGTGCCTCTTTGCGACCTGGATAGTTATATTCAGGATGCGCTCGATCTGATAGAATTTGCAAATGGTGCAGTTGATACTCCCTGGGGAAAGGTACGTGCTGATATGGGACATCCCGCACCGTTCAATCTGAAATTTATAGGTATAGGTAACGAGCAGTGGGGAAAGGAATATCCCGAACATCTGGAACCCTTTGTCAAAGCCATTCGCAAGAAATACCCCGACATAAAGATTGTGGGTAGTTCCGGTCCTGATTCGGAAGGTGAGCAGTTCGACTATCTTTGGCCGGAAATGAAAAGACTGAAAGCCGATTTGGTGGACGAACATTTCTATCGTCCCGAAGCATGGTTCCTAAGCCAGGGAGCGCGTTATGACAATTACGACCGTAAAGGTCCGAAAGTTTTTGCCGGAGAATATGCCTGTCATGGCAAAGGAAAGAAGTGGAACCATTTCCATGCTTCATTGCTTGAGGCGGCCTTTATGACCGGACTGGAACGGAATGCGGATGTTGTGCATATGGCTACCTATGCACCGTTATTTGCCCATGTGGAAGGTTGGCAGTGGCGTCCGGACATGATATGGTTTGATAACTTGAATTCAGTGCGTACAGTGAGCTATTATGTACAGCAGCTTTTTGCAACGCATAAGGGAACGAACGTCCTTTCTCTGACTATGAATAAAAAGCCTGTAACGGGTGCCGAGGAACAGAACGGACTATTTGCGAGTGCCGTATGTGACAAAAATAAGAATGAGATCATAGTGAAAGTGGCCAATACCTCAGATAAGAAACAGCCTTTGTCTTTGATTTTTAATGGATTGAAGAAGAAAGAGGTTTTGTCGGGAGCACGTTGCATCAAACTCTCTTCCGCTGACATGGATAAGGACAATACTATTGAGAACCCATTGGCAATCATTCCGCAAGAAACATCTTTGGATGTGGATGGGCATACTTTGAACGTAGATCTGGAGCCTGCCACCTTTGCGGTATATATTTTGAAGTATTGATGTCTTGAGCTTTAAAGGAATATCATGATGAAAAATATATTTATTTTTTGGGTTAGTTCTTTGATGCTGGCAGTTCCGCAAGGGCTGTCGGCACAAAGTGACACTACTTTTGTTGCTGCGGGAAATCCGATAGTAAAGCATAAGTTTATTGCAGATCCGGCAGCGATGGTGCATGATGGAAAGATGTATATTTATGGCGGCCATGATGAGTGTCCTCCACCGGAAGAGCATTATGACCTGAAAGAATGGTGTGTCTTTTCCTCTTCCGACTTGAAAACGTGGACCGAACATGCCGTCCCTCTAAAGGCTAAGGACTTTTCTTGGGCAAAAGGTGAGGCTTGGGCAAGCCAGGTAATAGAACGTGATGGCAAATTCTATTGGTACGTAACGGTGGAGCATAAGACGATTCCCGGTAAGTCCATCGGTGTAGCCGTATCCGATTCACCGACAGGACCGTTTGTCGATGCCCGCGGTTCTGCCCTCATCACCAACGATATGACAACCGACCGTAGCAAAAGTTACTGGGATGATATAGATCCCACCGTTTTTATTGACGATGACGGGCAGGCATATCTCTACTGGGGCAACAGTCAGTGCTATTTCGCCAAACTGAAAAAGAATATGGTGGAATTGGACGGGCCGATTATTCCGGTTGACTTACCCTGTTTCACAGAAGCTCCCTGGATTCATAAAAGAGGCGATTGGTATTACCTTTCCTATGCTTCCGAATTCCCGGAGAAGATATGCTATGCCATGAGCCGTAGTATAACGGGCCCTTGGGAATACAAAGGGATTTTAAATGAATTGGCTGGAAATAGCAATACGAATCATCAAGCTATTATAGAGTTTAAGGATAATTGGTATTTTATCTATCATAATGGCGGCATTAATCCCACAGGAGGAAGTTTTCGCCGTTCGGTCTGCATGGAGCGTTTGTATTACAATGAAGACGGAACGATGAAGCGTATACAAATGACGACAGAAGGTATTTATTAGAAAAGAGTGCTAGATCAATTAAAGGTAATAAAAAATAGGGTGATATTGTGGAGAACCACTTTATCACCCTATTGCTTTTATCACGTTTTTATTTATTCCAGTCTTCGTGCACCGTCGCTGATTACGACATCGTAAATTTTCGGACTTCTGTTGAATTTCTTCTTGAATTCCTCTTTGGCTTTTTCAATGAATGTGCTGTATAATTCCTCTTTTACGAGGTTGATTGTACAACCGCCGAATCCGCCGCCCATTACGCGGGAGCCGGTTACACCGCAGTCAAAGGCAAGGTCGTTCAGGAAGTCGAGCTCTTCGCAGCTCACTTCATATAACTTGCTCATGCCATGATGTGTTTCGTACATTTTCTGGCCAACTGTTTCGTAATCGCCTTTTTCCAAAGCATCGCAAACATCAAGTACACGCTGAATCTCCTCAATCACGTATTCTGCACGCATAAAGTCTTCCGCACTGATATCGGCTTTAGCTTCTTCAAGCATTTCCATATTACAGTCGCGCAGGAATTCTACATGCGGGTGTTTCTTCTGGATGGCGGCAACAGCAGCTTCGCAGCTTTGGCGGCGTTTGTTGTATGCAGAAGAAGCAAGTTCGTGTTTTACTACGGAATCCACCAATACCAGACGGTAACCTTTCGGTTCGAACGGGAAATACTGGTATTCCAATGAACGGCAATCCAAACGGATGAGGCTGCCTTTTTTACCGAATACGGAAGCAAACTGATCCATAATGCCACAGTTCACACCGCAATAGTTGTGTTCTGTAGCCTGACCCACTTTGGCCAATTCAAACTTATCGATTTTATTGTCGCCGAACAGGTCGTTCAATGCGTAAGCGTAAGTGCTTTCCAATGCAGCAGAAGAGGACATACCTGCACCCAGAGGCACATCGCCAGCAAAAGCCGTATTGAATCCTTTCACTTCTACACCACGTTTAATCATTTCGCGGCATACACCGAATATGTATCTTGCCCAACTGGCGCGGGGAGCGTCTTCTTCATTCAGACCGAATTCTACATAATCTTTCAAATCAATGGAATAAGCTTTGACAGTGTTTGTTCCATTCGGCTTTACTTCTGCAATCATGCCTTTGTCGATTGCTCCGGGGAATACAAAACCACCGTTGTAGTCAGTATGTTCGCCGATTAGGTTGATTCGTCCCGGAGAAGCATAAACAGCTCCTGTTGTTCCGTCAAAATGCTTGATGAAACGGCTTCTTACGTATTCTATATCCATGATATTATTTTTTAAGGTGAATAAATCTATTACCTATATTGTTAGTTCTGTCTGTCAATCGACTTTAATGTCTTTGTTTACGTTTTTGCAACCAATCAGTCCATAGAACAACAGATATGCAAGAGCTGCAATGATCACCCAGTAGCTTGCCATGAAACCTGCCATGTCTGCAACGACTCCCTGAATAACGGGAAGAATACCACCGCCACATACCAAGACCATGAACAGTCCGGAAGCGGCTGCCAGATATTTACCCAAACCTTCCACTGCCAGGTTGAAGATGCCACCCCACATGATAGAAGTACACAGACCAACTAATACCAGATACATGGCATTGATGGGTACCTCTGCAAGTCCGAAGGATAAACCGCCGGTGGCACTCTGCTGAAGCACAGGCAGGTTTACGAAAGAATCGGTAGGTGAGAAAATGGCGAGGAACACCAGCAACAGGCCCAAAGCAGAAGTGAATGTAAGCATTGCCTTACTGGATACTTTAGCACCTAATGAGGCACCTGCCAGACGGCCTATCAACATGAGGAACCAATAAGTACCTACTACAAATCCGGAGATGGTGGATGCAATACCGGCACCGCCTTTTTCCACCGGGTCGGTCAGGAACAGGTTTAGTGTACCCGGTACGCCAACCTCAATACCTACGTATACAAAGATTGCAATAGCTCCCAGGATGAAATGACGGAATTTTAAAGCGCCGGACATCAGCTTGCCGATCGGTTCCGTTGTTGTAGCGGCATTGGGTTCCGGTATAGGAACGAACAACAGTACGAGGAATGCAAGTGCGAATACTGCCATCGCTGTGTACATCACAGGGAATATCTGAGAGATGGTAGCCTTTTCAATAGAACCGGCAATGAGGATACCTACGAACATCGGAGTGATAGTTGCCATTACGGAGTTGAAAGAACCGCCGATCTGGATTAACTGGTTACCTTTGTTTCCTTCACCGCCCAGCTTGTTCAGCATCGGGTTTACAACCGTATTCAGCAAGCACATAGAGAAACCTGCGATGAATGCACCGATCAGATATACGGCAAATGCCATTTCAGGGCTGGAATGTCCGGACAAGAATTGAACGCCCACGCCTATAAAACCGATAGCTACCGCGATAAGCGCTGTTTTTTTATATCCTACTTTCTGCAATAGAATACCACTTGGTATTCCCATTACTGCATAAGCAATGAAATTACCGAAATTGCCCAACATCCCTAAGGCATTGGATACGGAAAATTGATTTTTGAGTACAATTCCCATAGGAGCAGCCAGGTTGGTAACAAATGAGATCATACCAAAAAGGAAAATCATCGTTATGATTGCGATGAGTTTACCATTCTGTTTTTGTTGTGTCATGGTTAATAAAAATTTATAAATTTATAATTAGGTTAGTTAGTTTCTCGATTTTGACTATTTTTCTACACCAAACTTATAGATGGTGATTTGTTGGTATTCATCTCCGGGAAGCAATACAGCTGACGGGAAATGAGCTTTGTTGGGGGTATCAGGGAAACATTGCGCTTCAAAGCATACGGCACTTCTTGCCGGGAAAGTAGCCCCATGAGCACCGGTGAATCCATTCAACCAGTTTCCTGTATAAAGCTGTACGCCATTTTCAGTAGTATATACTTCCATGGTACGTCCGCTGACAGGGTCGGTACAGGTAGCCGCGAGGCTTAACTCGCCACTTTCCGTTTTATTCAGTACATAGCAATGGTCGTATCCGGATCCGTTTATTAATTGTTGGAATTTGTCATTGATGCGTTCACCGATCGTGTGGGGAGTACGGAAGTCCATCGGAGTTCCTTCTACTTTTAGGATCTCTCCGGTGGGAATGGACACCTCATCAATAGGAGTATAGAAATCGGCATTAATGGTAATGATATTGTTCAAAACGCTGGGGGTGGGATTGGAAATACCTGCCAGGTTGAAGAAACCATGATTGGTTAGGTTGACCACTGTCGCTTTATCGGTGGTGGCTCTGTACTCTATCACTAAGGCATTTGTTTCGTCCTCCAGACGGTAGGTCATCTCTACTTCCAGATTGCCGGGGAAGCCCTCTTCGCCGTCGGCAGATGTGTAGTTGAAAATGACGGTCGACTCATTGGGCTGAACCGCATTCCATATACGGGTGTGAAAGCCGGTCGGCCCGCCATGCAGTGAATTGGGACCGTTGTTGATGGTCAGTTGATGTTCTTCGCCGTATAAAGTAAATTTTCCATTGGCAATCCGGTTTCCGTAACGGCCTATCGTTGTGCTTAGAAATGGTTCCGGGCTGTTAATCACATGCTCTATGCTGTCGTGTCCTAAAACAACGTTGGCATATTTCCCGTTTTTATCGGGAACCATAATTGAAAGGAGTGCACACCCGTAATTGGTGACTGCCACTTCCATGCCCTGAGCATTTTTGAGGATGTATAAATCTGTCTGTTGATTGTTAATATTCTTCTGAAAAGCTTTTCTGTCCAGACCGGACAAATTGCTTTCTGTTGGAGTAGTGTCTATCATATTTCAATGGTATTATTTAATTTTCTTGCAAATAAAAAGAAATTCTTTTGTTCTCCCAAGCAAAAGGGAAGAAATGTGGAGAACATTTTATGAAAGTTTAGCGTTTAACAATTGGAATACAAATTGATATTTTTTGTATGTTTGTCGCGTTAATCTGAAAAGTATTATAACAGTATTGAATTGTACTAACTTAAAAACAACGAATGTATCCTTTAAAATTTGAGCCCATCCTAAAACAAACACTTTGGGGGGGCGACAAGATTATCCCATTCAAACATTTGAATGAAACCCTGCCGAACGTAGGCGAGAGCTGGGAGGTTTCAGCAGTAGAAGGCAGCGAGTCTGTAGTAGCCAATGGTGCGGACAAAGGGTATACTTTGCCCGAAATGGTTCGTAAATACAAGGATGAGCTGGTCGGTGAAGCAAATTACGCTCGGTTTGGAAGCAAATTTCCATTGCTGATAAAGTTTATCGATGCCAAGTTGGATTTATCCATTCAGGTGCATCCGGATGATGAACTTGCCAAAAAACGCCATAACAGCTTCGGTAAAAACGAAATGTGGTATGTTATTGCTGCGGATAAAGGTGCGAAATTAATCTCCGGCTTTTCCGAGCAGATAACTCCGAAAGAATATAAAGACAGAGTGCATAACGGAACATTTGCCGAAGTGCTCCAGACCTGTGCCATAGAGCCGGGAGATGTGTTTTATGTGCCTGCCGGTCGTGTGCATGGTATCGGCGCCGGAGCATTCGTTGCCGAAATTCAACAGACATCCGATATAACATATCGTATTTTCGACTATAATCGCAAGGATAAAGACGGCAAATCCCGCGAATTGCACACAAGTCAGGCTATGGATGCCATTAACTTTACCGATGTGCAGGATGATTTCCGTACGGAATATGACCGTATACAAAATGAACCGGTCGAAATGGTGGCGAGTCCTTATTTCACCACATCCGTATATGACATGACGGAGGAAATCACTTGTGACTATTCGGAACTGGATTCTTTCGTAATCTTTATTTGTGTGGAAGGCGCTTGTCGTCTGACGGATGATAACCGGAACGAAATAACGATGTGTGCCGGTGAAACAGTGCTGTTGCCCGCCTCTACTCAGGAGGTAACGATTGTGCCGGAAGGAGAAAGGGTGAAGCTGCTTGAGACTTATGTATGATAAGTTAATACCATCGCTGTAATTAAGTTAACTAAACTGGATGTAATTAGTTAACATCTTCATATTGATGAAGTTAACATCGTGTAGCCAATGATGTTAACTTCATTTTTTGTCTTTGCTACTTCTTTTTCTTTGGTGTCAACAGCCTGATTTTTTCTTCTCTTTCACCAGTGCCGCAATCAGGTATTTCCCTTTGGCGACAATCTCGCCCCAGCGTGTGCTGTGTATCACCTGCCATACGTATCCTCTCAGCTTTCCGTAATCAGACAGCCGCAGAATTGCATTGACTTCTTCGGGATTGACAATTTTCATCTGTTGCAAGGTGAACATCAATCCGTCGTAGTTGTGTGTCTGCCTGTTGTGTGCATATCCCGGCGGTGTCAGAAATAAGCTCCCGACAGGACTTTCTTCCTCCTTAACTGCTATACTCTGCTCTACTTTACTTTGTTTTGAATTGTCTGCATTTTCGGGTGAAATGTTTGCAGACTGCATGTAATTCTTTTGATTTTGTATGCAACCGTCTTCTTTTTCCGGTTTATGATCAGCCTCTGCTTTGGTGTCATTCCCTTTCTCTATCAGCAGATAGGGTAGTGGCGTCAATTCTCTTTTTCTCCGCTTGGTGGCATCCAGCCAAATTTTCTGAATTTCTGCAGAAGTCAGTACATGTCGCTCCTCGTAGCATCTTTTGTCGAAGAAATCTTTCTCCACCAGAATGTTGATGATGCCTTCCATACAACTTTTCTCAATTCCCGTTTTGTGTGAGAAGAGCGTGCATTGCTCTTCTCCCCACAACAGGTAATATCCCTTTTCCTTGTACATCTTGCATAGTAGTTTCATCACTGCCGCTTCTCCCACCAATCCGAATTTGGCTTCTATCAATTCTATCGGTGCGTCTTCAAAGAAATTCACATTCAATGGGAAATACATGATTCCCCCATACGTCATAGCCATAATCTTTTCTTTAATAATTAATTTTTTCAGCATATCGGTCTCCACTCCAGAAAATTCTCCAGTTGGAAATTTCTCCATGCCTGTTGTTCCACGTCCCAAAAGATGATGGTGCCTGTCACTCGGGTGATTTCGTAGTTTCTGTGGAATTCGTTTTCGTAATGTATCAGTGTTGCTTTCACCAGTTTGAATGTTCCGTCTTGTTTGTAGAATGCGATGAGCGCGTGCCCATATTGCATGTGGTCAATTAGGCTCTCAATTCTTTCTGCCATCCATTCTGCACATGTTTGGGTATAACCTTTTTCAAGCATGATACGTATTTTCCATAGTTTTCTCAGTGCTTCGTGAAGTGAAGCGTTCTTTGCCGACTTTTTCATTGTTTGTCTTTTAAATTAATATTGTTTCTTGTTTAGCAGGTGTTGGAGTCATAATAAAAAGAAAGATGCCGTTCTTTTTGAAGAAGCGGCATCTTTTTTTGATATATGGCTTGATCTTTGCTAAAGTGCCGGCAAAGATATAAGCTTCATGCACAAGTTGTATGTCGTTAATTATTTACTGTTTTTTGTTATTATTTTTTCTTTTTGTTATTGGTTATTTTTCTTAGAAATTCTTTGAGAATCTCAGTGAAATCATCCTTTATGGTATTGAATGATAGAGGTTTACCGCTCTTTGTGACAAATATCTTCCGTTCGGCTATGAAACGCTCCAATGTGGCTAATCCTGCCTTTGGGTCGACCCCCATGTCTCCTTCCATGAACATCTCCAAAAGGAGCATTTCCAATACATCCCTTTTCAGGTAAACTCCTTGAATATCTTCTCCTCTCTTTACTCCTCTCTTTTTCTTAACGATTTGTGTTAAAGCAACTTTGCTGTTGTTGTTATTCCCTTTTGCAGTTTTTTTTATTCTGCGCTTTTATTCTTTTATCGTACATAATAATTCTTGTTTTAATGCAAATAATTAACGACGGAAAAATGTCATGAATGGCGAAGTTAGCTTTTCATGGGGAAGTGGGCAAGTCCTAAATGGAATTAAATAGTGGAAAATATATGTAATTGTTGGCAATTATTTGTGTATCAGAAAAATATGTGGATGTAAAAAAGTGTTTTTTAAACGTTCGTTTAATGGACGTCAATATTTTAGAAAAGTAAAAGGGAAAAAACACTTAGAAATTTGCAAAAAATAAAGATGAATAAAGTTTGGCTCAATAAGCTAATAGACAATACTTTATGCCTATACTCAATAATTTATGAAAATATTTTTATTGAACATTTTGTTCGTTTCAAAAATACAGGTTATCTTTGTGTCCATTAAACGAACGTCTAAAAAACATTCTTTGTTTTTAATATCTTCGTTTTCAGCTTTTTATGAGCGAATAACTAACATAACTGTTTTTCTACTTCTTTTTTCCGCGATGGTAGGAAGTTCTAAAACAAGATGGATGCTAACTAAACTGTTGAAAATAACTGCATTACATAAATTGATCGGAAGTGCTTCAGTACTCCGGTGTCCCTAAAGAACGCCCTTTTCATTAGGATTTAATCACTTTATACTCTACAATTATTATTATAATGTCTCGTTCCTCAGTAAAGACATCTTCTGCTGTACAGTGCAATTCTGGTAGTCAACCGTCGACTGTTAATCCTCAATCGGATATGAATTGGTTTGCAATTCGGGTTTCTTACAGTCGTGAGTTGGCTTTGAAAGCGATTTTGGATGCTGAGAAAATTGAGAATTTCATTCCGATGCGTTATGAATATGTCATAAAGTCTGGTAAGCGTGTTCGTAGATTACTTCCGGCTATTCATAACCTTGTTTTTGTTCACTCTACTCGTAAACGTATAGATGCTTTGAAAGATGAATTGGAATCTTCTATGCCTATACGTTTTATCATGAATCGTGAGTTTTGCCGACCTGTAGTTATCCCCGATGCGCAGATGCGTAGTTTTATTCTTGTGGCAGGTAGCCACGAGGAAGCTATTCTTTATGTGGAGCCTGCCGAATTACATTTGGCAAAAGGGCAAAAAGTACGTATTACGGGTGGTGTATTCGAGGGGGTAATAGGTGAATTTGTCCGTATTCGCCACGATCGTCGTGTAGTGGTCAATATTGAAGGTGTCATGGCTGTTGCTACTACTTTTATTTCGCCATCACTCGTTGAACCTGTTGAATAATTTTCTATTTGTAATTCATAATTTATCAATCATAAACCATACTTAGTCAATGGATTCATTATTTTCCTTAGCCCATAATCTTCTTGTTTATGGGTTGGACGGAAGTCCCATCTACGTTGACCAGTTCACACGTTTGAATCGTGATGTTTACGAGCAGGCTCTTGATCTTTACGGTACTCGAGGCAAGACTGTGGAAGCGGAAGCCGAACTCTGTCTTGGTCTTTTAGTGGCTTTTGCCGCTGTGATTTATGATAACGGTCATAAGCAAGAATACATTCAGAATGTATTGGACCGTAGTTGGGAGATTCTTCCTCAATTACCTGCATCATTACTAAAAGTCCAACTTCTTGTCTATTGTTATAGCGAAGTCTACGATGAAGAACTGGCTAGGCAAGCTCATAACATTATTGATACTTGGGACAAGTCTTTACTGACTTTGGAGCAGGTTAATATAATTGATGAACTAAAGAGCTTTGAAGAAAACCAGTATCCTTGGGAAGTGATAGAATAGATATAGCACATGCTGTATCTTATAATATTCGTGAATTTTTGGTGGATGATGTTCTGTCTTATTTATATCATATAATATTAACGAATAGCAAGATGCAAGAGCTTAAGCCTCAATATCTGAAAGGCGTTAATCAAATAGATAGCGATCGGATGTATTAATTACGAGAATTATAAATGTAAAAAAGCAAGTCTTTACGTATTATGAATATTGCAATTGTAGGAACTGGCTATGTGGGCTTAGTTTCAGGGGCATGCTTCTCTGAAATGGGAATAAATGTGACATGTGTGGATGTTGACGAGAAGAAAATTGAATGTCTTAAGAATGGTGTTATTCCCATTTATGAGCCTGGACTTGAAGAAATGGTTCACAAGAATATGCAAGCAGGCAGATTGAAATTTGTTACAAATCTTGCTGATGTTCTTGCTGATGTAGAAGTTGTATTCAGTGCAGTTGGCACACCACCTGACGAAGATGGCTCTGCTGATTTGAAATATGTACTTGCTGTTGCAAAGACTATCGGTAAAAATATAAAAAAATATACAGTTGTTGTTACGAAGTCTACTGTACCTGTAGGAACGGCAATGAAGGTGAAAACTGTTATTCAGACTGAACTTGATAAGCGAGGAGAAAATGTAGAGTTTGATGTTGCAAGTAATCCTGAGTTCTTGAAAGAGGGGGCTGCAATCAAAGATTTTATGTCTCCCGATCGAGTTGTAGTAGGCGTAGAGAGTGAGCGGGCAAAAGAAAAAATGGCACGTCTTTATAAGCCTTTTATGCTTGTGAGTGATAGGCTTATATTTACTGATATTCCATCGGCTGAAATGATAAAGTATGCGGCAAATTCAATGCTTGCGACGCGTATATCTTTTATGAATGATATCGCGAATCTTTGCGAACTGGTAGGTGCTGATGTGAATATGGTTCGCAAAGGTATTGGTGCAGATTCCCGTATTGGAAAAAAATTTCTTTATGCTGGTTGTGGTTATGGTGGCTCTTGTTTTCCAAAAGATGTAAAAGCGCTTATCAAGACTGCACAAAAAGTAGGATATGATATGAAAGTGCTTCAAGCGGTAGAATCGGTTAATGAAAATCAAAAGTCAATCCTTTTCAATAAGCTAATGAAGCATTTTAATGGAGAACTCAAAGGAAAAACTATTGCCATTTGGGGACTTGCTTTCAAACCTGAAACAGACGATATGCGTGAAGCTCCGGCATTGGTTCTAATAACCAAGATACTTGAAGCGAGTGCATCGGTTAAAGTTTATGATCCTGTTGCAATGTCGGAATGTAAGCGCCTTATTGGTGATAAGGTGATATATTGTAAAGATATGTATGAAGCAGCTGTTGATGTGGATGCTTTACTTCTTGTTACAGAATGGAAGGAATTTCGAATGCCAAGTCTAGAAGTTCTTGATAGAACCATGAAAGATAAGGTGATTATAGATGGAAGAAATATCTATGATGCTAAAGAAATGAAAGATAATGGATACAAATATTATAAAATAGGATAATGAAAACAGTAATGCTTGTGTTTGGAACTCGACCAGAGGCTATAAAGATGTGTCCTCTGGTGAAGGAGTTTCAAAAGTATGCAGAAAATTTTAAGACTATTGTCTGTGTAACAGGACAACATCGTGAAATGCTTGATCAGGTATTACAAATATTTGATGTAAAGCCTGATTATGATTTAAATATAATGAAGCAGGGACAGGATTTGTATGATGTTACAGCACGAGTTCTTATTGGTATGCGCGATGTATTCAAAGAATGCAAACCAGATGTTGTATTAGTTCATGGGGATACAACAACATCTACGGCAGCAGCTCTTGCTGCATTCTATCAGCAGATACCAGTTGGACATGTAGAAGCAGGTTTGCGTACACATAATATCAATAGTCCATGGCCTGAAGAAATGAATCGTCAAATAACAGGTCGTATTGCAACATATAATTTTTCACCAACACCACTCTCTGAAAGTAATCTCTTAGAAGAACAAGTACAAGGTAAGACTTTTGTAACAGGAAATACTGTTATTGATGCTCTTTATATGATTATTGATAGGCTAAGAAAAGATAAAACTCTTTCAAAAGAGCAAAACATACTTCTTCTTAAAGCCGGTTACGATATTGCTCGCCTCAAAGAAGGAAAAAAGTTAGTACTTATTACGGGACATCGGCGTGAAAACTTTGGAGTTGGTTTTATCCATATGATCACAGCTATCAAAGATTTAAAGAATAAATACCCGAAAGTGGATTTTGTTTATCCAATGCACTTAAATCCAAATGTGCGTAAACCTATCTATGAAATCTTTGGCGAAGACTTAAGTAACCTCGGTAATATGTTCTTCATTGAACCTCTTCAGTATATAGAATTTGTCTATCTTATGGAAAAAGCAACGATAGTCCTTACAGATTCAGGTGGTATTCAAGAAGAAGCTCCAAGTTTAGGTAAGCCGGTACTTGTAATGCGTGACACTACGGAACGGCCTGAAGCTCTTTCAAGTGGTACTGTACATCTTGTAGGTACTGATTATAATAAGATTATGACCGAAGTTAGTTCTCTCCTTGACGATATGGATATATATGAAAAAATGTCTAAAGCAGTAAATCCTTATGGTGATGGCAAAGCTTGCGAGCGTATTGTGAAGGCTATTATTGGTGATGAAATAGAAAAATATGGTTATTAATGCTATAATAATATGTTAAATCATGCATTTCTTATCATAGCTCACGACTCACCTGAATTGTTGAAAAGAATAATCAACAATGTAAAAGTACCAAATCATTATGTATTTATTCATCTTGATAAGAATGCCGATCAGCAACGCTTTAATATGATTCAAGAGGAACGGGTGACTTTTATAGATAATATTTATGTTACGCATGGTGGGTTTAGTCTAATTATGGCCGAAATAATGCTTATGAAGGCAGCTTTGAAGTCAGATGTAAACTTTGATTATTTTCATTTAATATCAGGGCATGATTATTTGTGTCGAAGCATGTCCGAGTTTGATTCTTTCTTTGAATTGAATAATGGACGTAGTTATATGCATTATGATAGTGACGAACAACATGAGCAATGGAAAACGCTTATTACGAATAGATATGTAAAATGGAACCTTAAAGATAAGGGATTTAATAAGTTTTTTAGAAAAGCAATATGTTATGGCTTAAATAGACTTTTATTGAAAAATGTAACATTTCAGTTATATGCAGGTTGGCAATGGTTTAGTTGGCATAGAACAGTCGTAGAATATGTTTTAAGAGAAATTGCATCCCATCCTACTTATTTAGAATCGTTTAGATATACTAATTGTTGCGATGAAGTTATTTTTCACACGATGCTTTGGGAGCATTTAGAAGAACTAAATATTGACAGGAATAATTCATTACGATACATAGATTGGTTTCCTAAAAGGAAATATGTTACACTGCCATTGATACTTGATGAAAGAGATTACGTAGCTATAAAGGAGAGTAAAGCATTCTTTTGTCGGAAGGTATTTATAGATCGAAGTGTGAAATTACTTGATTTACTTGATGCAGATATTGATGCTAAAAATAAAGTCAATCAAAAATTCTGATGATATAAAATTATATGAATAAGTTAGATGTTATACTGTATTTATACGTATGATTGTTAATATTGCAAAGTAATGAAGAAGGTTATAACTTATGGTACATATGATCTTTTGCATCAGGGACATATCAACCTCCTTCGAAGAGCGAAAGAGTTAGGTGATTATCTCATAGTTGGCGTTACTAATGACAATTTTGATAGAGATAGAGGAAAACTTAATGTTCGTAATAATGTCTTAGAACGTATCGAAGCTGTAAAAGCCACTGGATTTGCCGATCAGATTATTATAGAGGATTATATGGGGCAGAAAATTGACGATATTCAGAAATATGATGTTGATATTTTTGCTATAGGGTCTGATTGGACGGGCAAGTTTGATTATTTGAATGAGTATTGTAAAGTTGTATACTTACCACGTACCGAAGGTATATCATCAACAATGCTTCGTGAAGTAAGTCAGGAGGACATAAAACTTGGTGTAATTGGCTGTGGGCGTACTGCTAATAAGTTTGCTAATGAAATACCTTTTGTAAGTGGAGGGAAAATAACAGCAGTTTACGATATAGATTTTGATCAAGCAAATCAATATGCATCTAATTATAATGTACCAATCGTCAGTTGTGATTTAAATAATCTTTTTGACAATGTAGAAGCTGTTTATATTGCAACACCAAATACATCGCACTATGAACTTATAAAAAAAGCAATAGATGCGGGCAAACATGTATTATGTGAAAATGCTATGGTGACTAACTTGCAATTATCCAAAGATTTGTTTGAGAAAGCGGAAAAAAAAGGAATTGTATTATTAGAGGCATTGAAAACTGCTTATTTACCAGCCTTCGGACATCTTATAACGTTGGTTAAATCAGGATTGATTGGTGAAGTTGTTGATATAGAAGCATCAGTTTCAACTTTGAAAAAAGACAAACAAGTTAGGGAATTAAATCCTTCTATGGGGGGAGGGTGTGTGTACGAAATGGGAAGTTATCCTTTACTTCCCATTTTCAAATTGATGGGGACTCAGTATGATAATCTTAATTTTTATAGTCGCATGGAGGATGGTATAGATATATATACAAGGGGAGTAATGCATTTTTCTAATGCTGTATGTTCTTTTAAATTGGGTATGGGGGTAAAGACAGAAGGAAATCTTGTGATTTCTGGCACTAAAGGATATGTCTATGTGCCTTCTCCATGGTGGAAAATGGATTATTATGAATTACGCTATGAAGATCAAAATGAAAATAAAAAATATTTTTATAAACTTGATGGAGAGGGGCTTAGGTATGAAATTCATGAGTTCTTTTCCTGTATTTTTAACAAACGATATAGCTCTGTGCGCCTTAGGAAAAATGAATGTGTAGCAATGGCTGGTGTTATGGAACAATTTAAAGAAAAGAAGAATTTTTTTAATATATAATGGTACGTCAAATAGGAGATAATCAAAAAGATATTATTTTAAATTATGTAGGTTTAAATTATCCTGAATGTTTATATCTGTATATGGATATAAAACAATATAGTATTGATAAAAGAGAGATATCTGTATGGTATCATGAAAATGGTGGTAACATTAATATAGCATATTTAAAGTATCATTCTGCTATTCACTTATTTTCAAAAGATAATGATTATGATAAACTGGAAGTAATAAAACAAATAGAGCAAATAGACCCTTCTTTTATATGTGGTAAGGCCTCAATTATAAGGGACTTAAAAGATGATTTGAAACAATTGGGCTACAATTATGAGATTGGTAATATAGGGAGACTTAGGCATATCAGAGAAAATGATTTGACAACGGCTTTTTCTGTTACAAATGCTAATCTTGACGATGTGGAAGATATTGCTAAGCTTATATATGAAGATGAAGGTTTGGGAGCATCTTATGATTTTGATGATTTGATAGACCAAATGAAAGAAAGATTAAGTTCTGGCTTTGTAAGGAGTTGGGTGATTAAAGATGCAAATAATAAAGTCGTGTCACACATTGGGACTGGTGCAGAAGTTGATAATATTTGTATGACTACTTATGTTGTTACTTCTCAGGAATATAGAAAACAGGGAATGGCTACTGCAATATATTCATATTTAGGTTACCAACTTCAACAGGAGGGTAAGGAAGTATATACTGTATATTATCTTGATAGTGCTCGTAAAATGCATTATAAGGTGGGTTTTGAAGATTATTGCGAATTTGGTAAATTATTTAAGAACGTATAATTAATTGTAATACATAAAATATGTACTATTTAGATCCGAAAATTGAACATCTACATCGTGTTTATGATCAGAATGAGCGTAAATCTTATCTACGTCTTGATTTGAATGAAAATCCGGGTGGACTTTCACAAGAATTGATCACTAAAGTGCTTTCTGATGTAACACCTCAGATGGTAGCGCAGTATCCGGAGACTTTGGAGTTTACAACAAAATTGGCTGATTTTCTCGGTACAGACATTGCTCATATTTGTCTTGTAAACGGTTCGTCTGAAGGTATTCGTTATATAATACAAGCTTTTACTGCTCCTAATGGGCGTATAGTTGGTGTTGTACCTTCATATTTTATGTTTCAAGTATACTCTGAAATGTATGGTAGAGAGTTTGTGAAAGTTTCATATAATGAGGATCTTTCTATGAATGTTGATAATATTATTAAAGAGATTACGGAAGACACTCAATTATTGATCCTTTTAAATCCCAATAATCCGATAGGAAATGTTTATTCAGACGAGGAATTTGAACTTATTATAAAGGAGGCTAATAAAAGACAAGTAACAGTTCTTATTGATGAGGCATATTATTATTTTTATCCAAAGACATTTGCTCATTATGCATTGAATAATGAGCATGTATTTGTAACGCGTACTTTTTCTAAACTATGGTCAATGGCAGGATGTCGTCTCGGATATATCATAGGGTGGCCAGCAGGTATAAAAATGGTTCAGAAATTATGTACACCACATAATACGAATGCTTTCGCAATGAAATTTGCTTCAGAAATCATTGAACATCCGGAAATATTGCAGAACTTGATTGATAAGTTTAATGAGGGTAGAAAATATCTCATTGATATGATGGATAAGGATGGTTATGAATATAAAGGTGAAGCTGGTAATTTTATTTTTATTAAACCCACAACTAATGCGGATGAGATTGTTGCTCGGATGAAGTTGGAAAAAAGGATTTTGATTAAATCTTATTCCAATGTGGGTTCTTTGGGAACCTGTATTCGAGTTTCTATTGGTGAGAGAAAGTTTATGGAACAGTTTTGGAGTGCATTTATTGAGTTGGATAAATGAATGTGTCATAATAAAGTATGTAATATAAACTGATGTTGGTAATTACAAAAGTGGTATTGCTAATTTCTTTATATATCTTTTTATGTATTAAATAATTACTTAATTAGATGACTAATTATGATTTTCTTTCAATTAATAAGTAATTTCTGTAAATCGTATTTTATACGGAAACATATAAAAGAGCAGAATAAACTATTAAAAAAGGTAGGTTATGAAGCAATAGAGGCTTTTATGGAAGTTGGAAAACATATGAATATTAATATATTTCCATTTTTTGGTACACTCTTAGGTGCATATAGGGAACATGACTTTATTCCTTTTGATGATGATTTGGATATGGCTACCGATATTAAAAACTTGACACCAGAGTTATTAGACTATTTAAAGAAAGTAGGTTTTGAAATATCTGATATTTGTATAACATCTAATTTCCATTGTTGTCAGTTGCCAATGAGATATAAAGGATTAACAAGTGATATATATTTTCTATACAAAGGAAATGATGAAAAGATGCATACGTGCGTGCCATTTCCTTATCCGAATAGAACTTGGGAGTATTGTTCAAAAATAAATGCTTTCAGAGTCAAAGATATTATGTTTAAAAGTAATTTTGATACTTTCGAAGAAGTTTCATTTGGTAATATGACTATTATAATACCTCAAGGATGTCATGAAATTTTATCTACAATATATGGAAATGATTTTATGACTCCTAAAAAAAATGTTCATAATGGACCGGCTTTTGTATATTATGACTTTTGTGAGAATTATTATTCCTGTTATCCTTTAGACTTTTGTATTGAAAATAAGCTTTTATACTAAATGGCTAATATGGGGAGGCATGGAGACTGAAAGTCTAAAGAGAAAGTCAATCATTGGTACTTTATGGAGTTTTATTGAAACTTTTTCATTAAAACTTATACAGTTTATTATTAACGTAATCATGGCTCGTTTACTTATGCCTGAAGATTACGGAGTAATAACCATTGTCTATACGTTAATTGTTATTTCACAAGTATTTATTGATGGAGGCTTTGCTACTACACTAATACAGGATAAACATAAAAGTGAAAAAGACTATTCGACGATTTTTACATTTAATGTTTTTGTCTCTATATTATGTTATCTTCTATTATTTTCGATAGCACCACTATTATCAGAGTTTTATAATACAGATATAATCCTTCCTATTAGAGTTTTAAGTTTGAACTTAATTTTATCAGCCTTTGTTGCCATTCATAGGATTAAACTTACAGTTGCTGTTAATTTTAAAATGCTTGCAAAAGTAAATGTGATATCTGCTGCTATATCGGGTATTCTGGGTGTTTGGGGAGCTTATAATGGATATGGTGTTTGGGCATTAATATTTCAATATTTATCTAATGGCATTGTGTCTTCGTTTTTATTGATCGTAGTGTTAAAATGGAAACCTATTTGTTTTTTTAATCCGCAATCATTTAAAAGATTATTCCCTTTTGGAGCAAGGCTTTTGTTGGCGAACTTAATCGATCGTATTTATATGAATTTATATCCTATCTTTGTCGGTAAACTATTTTCTGCAAGTAGTTTGGGCTATTATTCAAGAGCTGAACAATTTGCTGCGTTACCGGCAAATACTTGTTCAGATATATTTCTTCGTGTTACTTTTCCGGTTATGAGTTCAATTACTGATGAGTCTCAGCTTGTTAAAATCTACAGAAAATATGTATCATTATCATCTTTTTTGATATTTCCAGTAATATTCTTAGTAATAGTAATATCTAAGCCTCTTATATTGATACTCTTGACAGATAAATGGGAAACAATAATATTAATGTTGCAGATATTATGTGTAGGGTTCGTTTTTGATCATATTAGTGCTATTAATAGGAACTTGTTATATGTAAAGGGTAGAGCAGATTTAGCCTTAAAATTGGAAATAATCAAGAAGGTTATAGCAACACTAATTCTATTTGTATCAATCCCTTTTGGTTTAATTGGGCTATGTATTGGTAAAGCAATTTATGGAGTTCTTGCAATGATACTAAATTCTTGGTATACAAGGAGTCTTATTAATGTGTCTTTAGGGGATCAGATAAAGGATTTCTCACCTAGTTTATCTATTGTAATAATTAGCGCTTTGATTGCTTATATTCCTGTTTATACTTTAAACAGTTCATTAAAACAATTCATAGTAGGATGTGTCGTTTTTATGATTTGTTTTCTTTGTCTTTCATCAGTTTTTAAACTTAAGGAGTATAGATATTCTATGGACATTCTTAAACAAGCTTTATCTAGATAGGTAATGGCTGATATATGTTCAGGTATGCTTTTCAAAAAGAAAAAAATAATACTTTCATTCGATTATGAATTGTTTTTTGGTGACTGTTCGGGAACGGTTCAAAAGACGCTTATCGATCCGACAAACAAAATACTTGATGCCATGGATTCTGTAGGATTTCAGGGCAATTTTTTTGTTGATTGGCAGATGCTTAAGTATTTGAAGGAAGTAAATACAAAAAAAACGATCTTTGACCTCAATATGATTATAAATCAACTGAAAGATATAATCGAAAGGGGGCATCGTATAGAATTGCATATACATCCACATTGGATAGATGCAAAATATAATGGCGATGGAACATGGAATTTTTCTGATTTTCAACATTATAGTCTTAATCGTTTTACAGAAGAGGAGATAATAGATATGTTTGTGGAAGGGACAAGTCTTCTAACAAGCATTGCACATGAGGTGGATTTAGAATATAAAATTGTAGCTTTTCGTGCTGGGGGATGGGCTGTTCAACCATTCTCCTTACTTAAAAAGGCCTTTAATAAATCGGGAATCAAAATAGATTCGTCGGTTGCAGCTGGAGTGTATGGTAAAAATCAGTATTCATATTTTGATTTCATAGATTCTCCGAAAGATATCGCATGGATATTTGAAAATGATGTTTTAATACCTCAGGATACAGGGAGTTTTATAGAAGTTCCTATTTCTAGTTATAAAAGAGCTTTTCTACATAAGGCATTTGACTATATTGCGAGGCACACTACTTCTTCTTTGAAGCCTTTGACTGATGGAACTCATTTTAGAAGTGACTTGATAGAAGAAGAAACTTCAAGAGCTATACGAAATATGTCAAGATACACTATGTCGCAAAGAACTACAATCTCAGTACTTCTGGCTTTGTTGGAGAATAAGGCAAATTTGATAACATACATCGATCATCCAAAGGATCTAAGTACTTCGGCTTTGACCTCAATAAAAGTGCTTTCGTACTTTGCTAGATCAATTACATATAAACAAATATATGAACAAAAGAATCCTTTTGGTATTTCCGGGATTACGTCCGCATTTGAATGAAGGGGCAAAACATCGTTTAAATAGTTATATAGAAAATTACAAAACTCAAGGTTATATAGTTGATGTACTTTGCTTTTATCGTGATATATCATATATCGGTCGATTAAACAAATATATTAATAGTAATGCTAATTGGCATTTTTATCCTATGATTTTACCTGAAACGATGCATCCTATTTTAACTTGGTTATTAAATGCGTATTTTCAGATTATAACGGCATTTGTATCTAAATTAAAGCAATATAACATTGTCCAATGTGAAACAAATGGTAGTCCGTTACGTTATGTAAACAAAAAAATATGCCGGATAACGGACTTCCATGGAGATGGAGTAAGTGAATTGATGTTCAGTAGAGGGCTGCCGGAAAGAAATTGGATTATACAGTATTTTAAGAAAATACAATACCAGTCTATTATGTATTCTGATATATGTATTACAGTTTCAGATAACCTCACGTCTCAATTGGAAAGAAATACAGGATTAAAGATAGGCAAGAATCCAATAATATCTTGTGGGGTAGATTTAAACTTGTATAAAAAAGCATCACTGGAGTATGACTTAGGAGTAGATGTGAAAGGGAGAATCATTGTGGGTTACTGTGGGGGACTTCAGATGTGGCAGAATATTAATGCTATTTCGGATGTAGTCCGTAGACTCTATCAATTGGATCGCAGGATTTTCTTCGTTATTTATACAGCATTTGATATACCTGATGATTTGAATATAAAATTGCAGCAATTGGGTGAAAATAACTATACAGTAAAGTCATTAAAGCCATCCGAGGTACCATCTGCGTTAAAACGGCTTGATGCCGGTTTCCTCTTAAGAGATAATTTACCTTTGAATATCGTATCTTCACCTACCAAAATATGTGAATATTTAGCTGCCGGAGTTCCAGTTATCTGTACTCCATATTCAGGTGATTATAGTAGGAGTGTACAAACCGGTAGAACCGGATATGTTTTTATTGACTATCCTGAAATTTTAGAATCTGATATTGAAAGATTGTTATGCTATTTGATAAAAGTAAAATCTGAGCGAGATTATTATTCAAAATTGTGTATTGAAGCAGCTAGCAGACGTACGTTCGATAAAGAATATGAAAATTTGACTAATATGATTAATTAAGGCTTTGAAAATGTTAGAAAAGAATCTAAGTGAGCAAATTTTGTCAATAGGAAATAGATCGGATAGACCAGATGGAGGTATATCACAGGTTTTATACAATTATCGTTTTTATGTATTTCCTGTTTTTAAAAGTATTACGAATTTTAAGATTGGGAGTAAACCATACAAATTATTTATTGCAATTTTAGCATTATTGAAGGAATTTCTCATACTAATTTTCGATAAAAAAATTAAGATTGTACATGTGCATGCTCCATCGGATATTGGTTTCAGACGTTCCAGCTACTATATCTATTTAGCTAAAATATTCCATAAAAAGATAATCGTACATATTCATAGCGGAAGGTTCAATGACTACTATTTACGTCATAGAAAATATGTGGAACATGTATTTTCTAAATGTGATGTAATAGTAGCTCTAACGAAAGAAATTAAAAAATTTTATGAAGCTATGGGATGTACGAATGTTGTGCTTATTAATAACATAATAGAAGTGCCAATCGAAAAAAATGTAAGATATGAAGACGGTCTTATTCATCTTTTATTTTTGGGTAGCATAACGGAACCAAAGGGAATCTATGATCTTGTTGATGTTCTATGCAAACATAGATTGGAGTTTGAAGGGAGAATTATACTTCATGTTGGTGGTAATAGAGAGGTAGATAAACTTCTTCATATTATCGAAACAAAAAGATTGGACAACCTTATAAAGTATGAAGGATGGCTATCTGGTGAGAGAAAAATAGAAATGTTGAATAAATGTAATGTGTTTATATTACCATCACATACAGAAGGATTGCCAATTTCTATATTAGAAGCCTTTTCATATGGAAAGTATGTAGTAGCTACTAATGTAGGGGGGATTCCTGAAATTATTAATCATGTGAATGGAGTGATGTTTAATCCTATGGATAAGGATGCCTTATATAAGGTATTGTCGGATTTATTACAGAATGGATTATCGTTTGTAGATAATAATGCTATCAAAAAAACGGTTTATGAATATATGCCAGAGAGTGTAGAAAAACAACTTTCAAATCTATATAATAGTATTATTGATGGGCAGTGAGAGGCAAATAATGAATAACAGTTATTTAGCCACAACATACCTTGTAGTATGGATGTTAATTGCTGTTATTCCGGTTTCGAAATTATGGCCATCTGCCATGTCGCAACTGATGCAGTTATTACTATTTGTAAATAGTGTAGTTGTAGTATACATAAGTCAGAAAGTTTCGAGGAGGGGGCTTATATTCGTAATTTTATTGTCACATATGTTTATTTCTCTGGCATTAAGATACTATTATATGGAATTTTGGAATGATCCATTAGGTCCTATTGCGATAGATTCATATAATTATAACAATGATGGTATATATTATGCGAGTTATAGCTTTACTCATTTTATAAATGATTTTTTAGAGATAAATGGTTGGGATGATTTAGGATTTACGTTCATTATTTATTCTGTTTATAAATTATTTTCACCGGGAATAGGTGTCCATCTATTAGTCGTTCTCAATAGTATTGCTATTGCAATATCTTGTAATTATCTGTATAGAATATCTTGCCAGTTTGTTAGTGCTAAATGTTCGATGTTTATTATTGCTATCTGGGGCTCTTTATCATTTTCTATGGTAACTGCCGCAAATGGCTTGAAAGAAAATTTCTTTACGTCACTGATTATCTTGGCTGTTTATTATTTATATAAGTTTATTGAGAAAAAATCTTTCATGAACTTTGTTTTATTCTTGTTGATTTCATTGACAACTTCTTTCTTTAGAATGGCGATGTTTCCCGTATTAGTGATGGCTTTGGTTTCTATATGGATTATTAAAAAGATAAAGCCAACTGTAAAATCAATTTTTCTAATAGCAAGTTTGATTGTATTGGCAATATGTGCAGGTAGGTATATCATGAATGTCTTGCTTATTCTAAGAGGATTTTCGGATGATACCTTTAGTGAAATGGCGCTAAATCAGTACGGTGAGCATAACTTAGGAGGCCCATTAAGTGCTGTAATAAATGTAGTATTTGGTTTTATTGGTAGTACGCCATCATTTATTTCTACTCCTGAAAAGATAAGTTACATTACTCTTTTTAATTATTCTGTATTTGTCATATTAATATTCTCATCATTATACATTTATGGAATATTTAAGGCTTTTATAACGCAGAGCAATATAATAGCATTGGTAGCGATTACTATAATAAATTCAGTAATGATAATTGCAATGTCGTTTTCATTTGATTTTCGTTATCGATTTGTTTCTGTGCCTTTTATTCTCATAATTGCTGCATTTGGTATGGAAAACTCATCTCCAAAGCTTTTGAAGTTACATAAGCTATATTGTGCTGCGCTGATACTACTTGTATTATTCTACAATATAAACTTTTAATGCTTATTCTTTTACAAGGAAACATAACTGCTGGGGATGAGTTACTAATTATAAAATAAAAAATGGGAACCTTAAATAGAATTGTACTTTTCGCTTGTAATCAAGGCGGGCACTTTTCACAATTAATGGCACTGAACGAATTGTTCGGTAAATATGAGAGTGTTCTTGTAACCGATAATATTAGGGCAACTAAAGATATGTCGACTCTTAAAAATGTTACGAGTATTGAAATTATAGAAGGTGAAGCCAAACAAAGGAAAGGACAAAAAAGAAACTCTTCCGGAAGTCGGTTGACATTTGTTGGAGTTTACATCAAGTCTTTTTTTCATTGTCGAAAAATCTGGATGAAATACCGTCCTAAAGTAATAGTTTCAACCGGTAGTAATATTGCAGTACCTCTATTCATCATTGGAAAATTATATGGGTCTAAGATTATATTTATTGAGACTAGAGCTAAAGTTTATACAAAGTCAATGACCGGTATATTGGTTAGACATATGGCTGACCAAATATTTGTTCAATGGCCGGAAATGTTGACATTCTATCCGGAAGCTAAATATTGTGGAGTATTAGTTTAAAAGAAATATGGTATTTATTACATTAGGAACTCAAGGTAATCAATTTCCGCGATGTCTTCAAATGGTTGAGGAACTTATAGATATGTTGCATCCCGGACATGAGTTTATAGCCCAGATAGGTAATACGGAATATAAGAGTAATAAAATTAAAGTATTAGAGTATGTGTCTGAAACAGAGTTTAAAAGATTGATTGGAGAAGCTGATGTTGTTATTACACATGCCGGTAGTGGTTCCTTATTTAACGCTATTAAACAAGGAAAGAAGACTATAGCTGTTGCACGCTTAAAAAAGTATAAAGAGATGCTTAATGATCATCAAACGGAATTAGTTAAAAAACTTTCAGATGATGGTTATATTCTTGATGGTACTTATTCCATTGTTGATGCTTGGAAGAAACTTGAATTCTTTCAACCGAGACCATGCGATTTTGAGTGTACATTATCACAGGAAATAAGTCATTTGATAGATAAATGGTTGCTATAAGATAATATTACAATTTTTTAGCACGATAAACTTCAATGTAATAAGTTGAAAATATGGAAAAACTCATTAAAAGATTATTGGATGTAGTCCTTGCTTTTATTTTATTTATTCCCGGAATGTTGGTATTGCTGGTAGGGATAATTTTAGTGATTATCGTTTCACCAGAGGCTTCGGCTGTATTCAAGCAAGAGCGTATAGGGTATAAGAGAAAACATTTTACATTATTTAAGTTACGTTCTATGACTAACGAATGTGATGTTAATGGCAATTTACTGCCTGATGAGGTCAGGTTGAAGAAATGGGGCAAAATAATTCGTATTACTAATATAGATGAACTCTTTCAGATTTGGAATATTCTTAAGGGTGAGATGTCATTTATAGGTCCTCGTCCTATCTTACCTCAGGAAATGTTAGTCATGACCGAAGATGAGCAACGTGAACGTCAATCAATGCGTCCTGGTATTACAGGTTGGGAAGCTATACATGAGGGGGAATCGGAAAATCGTCGGCAAATGGCTGAATTTGATCTTTACTATGTGCGTAACTGGAATTTGAAATTGGATTGGGTGATTTTTTACAAAACAATCCAGATTATTTTGGGATTTCGACGTCCGGATGATAGTGTTCGTGCTCCCAAAATGAGTGATGATCAAATTTGTTCGGATACGGAAAAGACTAAATAAGTTAGTAAAAGTATAGTTTAAAATGGAAATAGGGTCATTTATAGAACTTCAGTTCTCTAAAGGAAAGGAGTTTTATCATCAATTGACAGATATTGCACGATTAAATACCGGAAGAGCAGCTATTTGGCATGCGTTTCGTGTAACTGGTTGCAAGGCTATATGGATTCCATATTATCAATGTGAGACAGTTCGTGAGATGCTGTTAAAATATGGAGCAGAAGTGAAATATTATCATATTAATAACAACTTGAATCCTGTAGACTTAAATCCGGAGGATAATGAAGCAGTTCTTTTTGTGAATTATTACGGAGTGATGTCGCATAACCGTATGGTAGATTTAGCAAGTAAAAGCAAGAATTCAATTATAGATAATTGCCAGGCGTTCTTTAATGCACCTATTGCTGATGCCATGAATGTATATTCTTGCCGAAAGTTTGTAGGTGTTCCTGATGGTGCATATGTGATAGGTAAAGATGCTCATATTTTTGTTGGGGAGTATTCACAATGTTATTCGAGTGATACAGCTGCTTTTTTGTTAATGCGTATTGAGTATGGTTGTGAAGGAAAAAGTTATGAAGCTCGTTCAATGAATGAGCGTAGAATAGACGCTGAGCCTATTATGAAGATGTCGAAACTGACACGTACTATATTAGATGGAACAGATTATGAGTTTATAAAACGACGCAGAAGAGAAAACTTTAGGTTTGCGCATGATTTGTTTGGTAATATAAATAAGATAAACCCTCTTAAATATTATGATGAAGATACTATTCCGATGGTCTATCCATTAGTTATTGAAGATGAGCAATTGATTCAACGTTTGTTCCAAGTAAAGCATTTCCAAGGTCATTGGTGGAGTTATATTTGTGATGAACAACCAGAAGATAGTTTTGAGTATTGGATTTCGAAATATGTCATTCCAATCACTATTGATCAAAGATATGGGAAAGAAGAACTAAAATATTTATCAAAAGTAATATATAATGAATAACTCTTATAATGGACATTTGTGTATTGTATTTGCTTTAGAACATTACAATCCACTGAATATGATTCGGGCTTTTGGAGAGAATGGCATAAATCCTATATATATATCTATAAAAAGACGTTACGAAGTAGCAATATTTAGCAAATATATATCAAAGTTACATCAAGTGGATTCGGTTGAAGAGGGTTTTAAACTCTTATTAGATGAATATGGTAATTTTGATTCAAGCCACAAACCATACATTGTATTTTCCGATGATAAGTCAGTAGGTTATTTTGATCTCCATTATGATGAATGGAAAAATAAGTTTATTACTTATAATGCAGGAATAGCTGGACGTATTAATGAGTTTATGGATAAATATAATATCCAGCAGCTTGCGAAGAAACATGGCTTTAATGTTTTAGATAGCTATGTGATAAGTAAAAATGATGATTTACCAAAAGATTTGTGCTATCCTATCATTACAAAGGATATATCGCCAAATTCAGGTAGTTGGAAAGATGATGTATATGTGTGCCAAAATGAACAGGAATTGAGAAGCGCAATAGGTAAGATTTCAAGTCCACAAATTATGATTCAACATTTTGTAGATAAGCAAAACGAAATGGCACTTGAAGGATATACCATCAATCATGGTAGAGATATGCAAATTGTAACTCAGTTGACTTGGAAGTATTTGATCCAAGGCTATTATAGCCCTTATCATGATGTATGCATGTTTACTGATAGGGAAATGGAACGAAAATTGCAAGCTATGTTTGAAGAGATTGGTTTCGAAGGAATATTTGAAGTTGAATTCTTGATAGATAAGGATGGGACTTTCTACTTTATGGAAACTAATTTTAGAGCGTCAGCTTGGAATCCTACAGGTAAGTTTGCAGGAATGCCATTGGATTATCTTTGGGTAAAAGGTATGGAAAATGGCTGTATAGATTCTTCAGATCGCAAAGAGTTTGAACCATTTACCAGCATGAGTGAGGTGATTGATTACGGTAAGCGAGTAGAAGGTGGTATGGTAAATATTGCAGAATGGCTGAGGGATTTCAAGGATGCTAAATGTGTGTATATTTACGACAAGGAAGATAGAGCGCCGTGGGATGAAGTTGTTAATAATTTTGATAATTTCAAGTGAAATGAAAAAAGTATTATTGATTGGTGTTGGCGGGTACGTTGGTGGCAGATTTAAAGAGTATATGAAAAGATACCCTGATTATGAGATTTCAGAAGTATCTTCAATGAATAGAGAATGGGATAAAATCTCATTCAAAGGTTTTGATGCTGTATATAATGTGTCTGGTTTAGCTCATGCTAATGCACGCCAAGGTACAGAAGAACAATACTATGCGGTTAATGGACAATTGCCAATAGATGTTGCTACAAAAGCAAAAAAAGAAGGTGTTCCAATTTTTATACAAATGAGCTCTATGATTGTTTATGGAAATATGAGTCCTCTCGGAAAACAGAAGACTATAACGAAAGAAACAATACCTACCTCACCTACAATTTATGGAAAAAGTAAAATGATAGCTGAAAATGGCTTACATAATTTAGAAGATATAAAATTTCAGGTGGCGATTATACGTCCGCCATTAATTTATAGTGAGAATGCCCGTGACAACTTTCCAAAATTGGTCTTTTTTGCCAAAACGATGCCTCTCTTTCCTGACTTGAAAAATCAACAAAGTATGTTGTATGTTGATAATTTGTGTGAGTTAGTGCATCTGATAATAGATAATAATCAAGGTGGTACATATTATCCACAGCAGGAGGCATATATTGAGACTAGTAAAATAGTGGGTGACATTGCTAAAGCGGTGGGGAACCATATGTGGCAAACAAAGATTTTCAATCCATTTTTGCGTCTGTTCTCAAAGAATATTGTCATCATTCAGAAAGCCTTTGGTAGCATCACGTATGATATGAACATTTCAAATCATTTTGAAGGTAAGTATCGCGTCGTAAGCTATGAAGAGTCAATTGCTCGAATTGCTAATACGCATATGAAAGTATGATGACAGAGAATGTGCTGAAGTATTATGAATATGCATAAACTGAAAATAAAAAATTGAAATAATATGAGATATCTTTTAGTTGTGGCGCATCCTGATGATGAGGTATTGGGAGCTGGTGCATCCATATGGAAATGGGCTAAAGAAAATAATACTGTGGATGTTGCCATTATGTGTACTGAAGCAAGGGCACGTGCATTTCGGCCCGGTGATGAAGAATTGAATAGTGATTTGGATGAATCAGCAAAGTACCTCGGTATCAATGAAAAGTATGAGGCTACATTTCCCAATATAGAGATGAATACTGTACCTCATTTAAAACTTGTGCAATTTATAGAATCTGCAATTAAAGAGAGTGAACCTGATATTATTATCACTCATCATCCCGCCGATACTAATAATGATCATTTGCAAACGTCTATGGCATGTCAAGAGGCGATTCGCCTTTTTCAACGTAGACCGGAGATTAAACGCGTGAAGGAATTTTGGTATATGGAAGTTCCGTCATGTTCAGAATGGGCCATTAACGGTGCTATGAATTTGTTTCGTCCAAATTGCTATGTAGAAGTAGGAAAAGGGGGAATCGATGCTAAAATAAAGGCACTATCAATGTATAGAGGAGTGATGCGCCCTTATCCACATCCACGCTCTGTTGAATATATCTGTGGATTAGCATCGGTCAGAGGTAGCCAATGGGGAGTGAATTATGCGGAAGCATTTGAGGTGGCATTACGCACTTATTAATCTAAATGGTAACTATATAATTTCCTTGCAGTGTGAGTTTTCATTAAATGGTAGAATATCTCTAAAATAAGCCCTTATAAGCATTATAATTGTTTATAAGGAGCTTTGTTGTAAGGCAGACTAAATAATATACTTTAAAGGATAGGTTATAAAATTGGTAGCAGAGAGTTTGGCAATTAGGACAAATTTTGATACAATCAAAAAAAAGTTTTTGTTCAAATTGTAGGATTTTTTGGCCTTTTTGTTAATTGGGAATTGAAAATATTGCTTGTTATGTTGTATTATTTCTATCTTTGCACCCCGAATTTTTAAATTATAAACAGACATGAAAAAAATTGTTGCAAGTTTGGTATTGTGCATGGCTGTTATTGCAGCTAATGCGCAGAAAGCAGTAGAAGGAAACAAGTTTACAGATAATTGGTCGGTAGGCTTTAATGCTGGTGGAACTACTCCGCTTACTCATAGCGCTTTTTTCAAAAATATGCGGGCTGTATTGGGAGTAGGACTGGACAAGCAGGTAACTCCGGTATTAGGTTTGGGATTTGAAGCAATGACAAGCATCAATACTACGCCAAGTCGGACAGCATTTGATAATACGAACCTGAGTGTGCTGGGTACATTGAACTTAAGCAATCTGTTTGGCGGTTATGCCGGTGCACCGAGACTTTTTGAGGTAGAGACTGTTGCCGGTATCGGTTGGCTGCATTATGCTGTAAATGGTGAAAGTGACCTTAACAGTATGTCAAGCAAATTGGGACTTAACTTCAACTTCAATCTGGGAGAAGAGAAAGCATGGACTTTGGCTTTCAAACCGGCTTTGGTATATGACATGAGTGCAGACGGAACTGACAATGTATGTTTCAATGCCAATCGTGCCGCATGGGAGTTTACAGCCGGATTGAAGTATCACTTCAGTTGCAGTAACGGTAAACATTACTTCACCATTGTGAAACCGTATAATCAATCGGAAATAGATGCTTTGAATGATCAAATCAACAATATGCGCCGGGAAGCTGATGATAATGCTGCTGCGTTGAAGAATGCCAACCAGAAAGCTGCTGATTTGGAAAAAGCATTGAATGATTGTAAAAATCAGGCTCCGAAAGTAATTACAGAGACTGTTACCAACAATAAGAAGACTTTGGAATCTGTTGTTACATTCCGTCAAGGCGGTACTTCTGTAGAGTCTTCACAAACTCCTAATGTAGAGCGTATCGCTACTTATTTGAAGAATCATAAAAATGCAACCGTATCTATCAAGGGATATGCTTCTCCGGAAGGAAATGTTGATGTAAATGCTCGTATCGCTAAACAACGTGCAGAATCAGTGAAGAATATGCTTATCAACAGATATAAGATTGCTGCAAATCGTATAACTGCCGAAGGTCAGGGTGTAGGTAATATGTTTGAAGAACCTGATTGGAACCGCGTCAGCATCTGTACAATCAATGAAGATTAATTTGCATCTGTCTATAATAGACAACTAATCAACGGTATCATAATCTATTTTCAGAAAACAGCTCCAATGGGGCTGTTTTCTTTGTTTATACCGGTGTTTTTGCTAATTATTTCAAAACTATAAACGAAAAAACGTATATTTGCATATGGCTTCTAAAAAAGAATAGAATGGAACAAATGCGCAAATTGCCAATAGGCATACAAACTTTTGAGAAACTACGTGAAGAAAACTACCTTTATGTAGATAAGACTGCATTGGTTTATCGGATTGCATCTACCTCTGTGCCTTATTTTTTGAGTCGTCCACGTCGTTTCGGAAAAAGCCTGCTTATCTCCACTTTTGAGGCTTACTTTCAAGGACGTAAGGACTTGTTTGAAGGACTTGCGATAGAAAAATTGGAAACCGAATGGAAAGAATATCCGGTATTTCATTTGGATTTGAACGCCGAGAAATATGATAGTAAGGAAGCACTGGAACAGGTGCTTTCTCGTAATCTAAGTCTGTGGGAAGATCGATGGGGAAAGGATGCGGCAGAAGATACAATTGCTTCCCGTTTTGCAGGAGTACTTAGGCGTACTTACGAACAAACCGGCAAACAAGCAGTAGTACTGATTGATGAGTATGACAAGCCATTGCTTCAGGCTATCCTTGATGAGCCGTTGTTGGAAGAATACCGCCGTACGCTGAAAGCTTTTTACGGCGTGTTGAAAAGTGCGGACCGTTATCTTCGTTTTGTATTCTTGACAGGAGTCACCAAGTTTGCACAGGTCAGTGTGTTCAGTGACTTGAATCAGTTGAACGATATCAGTATGAAACCAGCTTATGCCACTGTTTGTGGTATTACGAAGGATGAATTGGTGGAAACGTTTACTCCCGAAATTGATAATTTGGGAGAGAAGAACGGACTTACTTTTGACGAAACCGTATGTCGTTTGACGGCCTTATATGATGGCTATCATTTTGAAGAATCGGCAGAAGGTGTTTTTAATCCCTTTAGCCTGTTAAATGTTTTTGATAGTTATAAGTTTGATAATTATTGGTTTCAGACGGGTACACCTACCTATCTCGTTGACTTGCTGAAACAGAGTGATTATGATTTGCGCCTGTTGATTGATGGGGTAGAAGTACAGGCATCTGCTTTTTCGGAATATCGTGCGGAGATAAGAAACCCGCTTCCTATGATTTATCAGAGCGGTTATCTCACAATCAAGGGATATGATAAAGAGGTCAGTCTTTATACTTTGGGATTTCCTAATGACGAGGTTCGCTATGGCTTTTTGAATTTCCTGATCCCCTATTATACAGAAGTGTCTGATGCGGAGACCGGTTTTTATATTGTAAAATTCATGCGTGAGTTGAGGAGCGGTAATGTAGATGCTTTCATGGAGCGCCTGAAGGTGTTTTTTGCAGGTATGCCTTATGAACTGAGTGAGAATACTGAGCGTCATTATCAGGCGATTTTCTATGTTGTCTTCACCCTGATGGGACAATTTGTAGAAACGGAAGTTCGTAGTGCTCGTGGTCGTGCCGATGCAGTTGTGAAAACAAAAGACTTTATTTTTGTTTTTGAATTCAAGCTGAATGGAACTGCCGAAGAAGCGCTGAAGCAGATAGATGAAAAAGGGTATCTGATACCTTATACTTTAGATGGGAGAAAGTTGGTGAAAGTGGGGGTGAACTTTAGTAAGGAGAAGCGCAATATAGACTGTTATGTTATAGGCTGATTTCTTTATTTATGCCTGTGTTTTACTAATTGTATCAGAGACAGATGAAAAGCTGTATATTTGCATATGGCTTCTAAAAAAGAATAGAATGGAACAAATGCGTAAATTGCCGATAGGCATACAAACTTTTGAGGAAATACGTAAGGAGAATTATCTTTATGTGGATAAAACTGCTATGGTGTATCAGCTCGCAAATGTCGGTAAACCTTATTTCTTGAGTCGTCCGCGTCGTTTCGGCAAGAGTTTGCTTATTTCTACTTTTGAAGCCTATTTTCAGGGTCGGAAAGATCTGTTCGAAGGACTTGCTATAGAAAAATTGGAAACCGAATGGAAAGAATATCCGGTATTTCATTTGGATTTGAACGCCGAAAAATATGATAGTAAGGAAGCACTGGAACAGGTGCTTTCTCGTAATTTAAGTCTGTGGGAAGATCGATGGGGAAAGGATGCGGCAGAAGATACACTTGCTTCTCGTTTTGCAGGAGTACTTAGGCGTACTTACGAACAGACCGGCAAACAAGCAGTAGTACTGATCGATGAATATGACAAGCCATTGCTTCAGGCTATCCTTGATGAGCCGTTGTTGGAAGAATACCGCCGTACGCTGAAAGCTTTTTACGGCGTGTTGAAAAGTGCGGACCGTTATCTTCGTTTTGTATTCCTGACAGGGGTAACCAAGTTTGCTCAGGTCAGTGTGTTCAGTGACTTGAATCAGTTGAATGATATCAGTATGGATTATGCCTATAATTCATTGTGTGGCATCACGAAAGAGGAACTGTCAAGTAACTTTGTGCCTGAGATAAAGAATCTGGGTGAGTTTCTGGGCCTGACGTTTGAGGAAATTGTTGATCGTCTTGAGAAGCAGTATGACGGTTATCATTTCTGTGAGGATACTACTGTCGGGCTTTTTAATCCGTTCAGTGTGCTGAATGCTTTGCAGAAGTTGAAGCTTGGTAACTACTGGTTTCAGACAGGTACACCCACTTACCTGGTTGATTTGTTGAAGCAAAGTGATTACGATCTCCGTCTTTTAATAAACGGCATCGAAACAACTAATTCCGCTTTCAGCGAGTACCGGGCGGAAGCGAATAATCCTCTTCCTATGATTTATCAGAGCGGGTATCTGACTATAAAGCATTATGATAAAGAAGTAGACCTTTATACTTTGAAATTTCCTAATGATGAGGTCTGTTACGGCTTTTTGAATTTTTTGGTACCTTATTATACCAATGTTTCTGATGATGAAACGGGTTTTCATATCGCCAAGTTTATCCGGGAGCTTCGTTCGGGAGATATTGAAGCCTTTATGGAGCGCCTGAAGGTGTTTTTTGCAGGTATGCCTTATGAATTGAGTGAGAATACTGAGCGTCATTATCAGGCGATTTTCTATGTTGTCTTCACCCTGATGGGACAATTTGTAGAAACGGAAGTTCGTAGTGCTCGTGGTCGTGCCGATGCAGTTGTGAAAACAAAAGACTTTATTTTTGTTTTTGAATTCAAGCTGAATGGAACTGCCGAAGAAGCGCTGAAGCAGATAGATGAAAAAGGGTATTTGATACCTTATACTTTAGATGGGAGAAAGTTGGTGAAAGTAGGGGTGAACTTTAGTAAGGAGAAGCGCAATATAGACTGTTATGTTATAGGCTGAATCAGTGCAAACGTAACTGTCATGAAATGAAAGTTTTATAAAGTATTTCTAGGAAACAGCTCCGGTGGGGCTGTTTTCTTTGTTTATGCCTGTGTATATTCTCACCTTTGCATCGTTGATCAACGAAATGAAAATTTAAAGAAAGTCTAATTTAAAATGTAAAGGAGAGATAATATGCCTCTATTTTATTATGCGAGACAGTCGCAGATTGCAACGAAAGAGGGTGTAAAGACATGGCACCTGAGTTTGAAAAAAGTAGGAAAAGTTGTGGATACGCAGTTGCTGGCGGAGAGTATTGCCGAAAAATCGTCATTGACTCCGGGTGATGTGCAGAACGTAATTCGTAACTTGATGTCGACGATGCGGATGCATCTGTTGAATAGTCGTACAGTACGTCTGAATGGTTTGGGTACATTCACCATGAAGGCCCGTACGCGTGGTAAGGGGACGGAAAAAGCAGAAGATGTAAACCCGAATCAAGTTACGGCGTTGCGTTGCCAGTTTACCCCGGAATATACGCGCCCGGCGGCTATTGGTACTACTCGCGCTTTGTTGCAGGGCGTGGAATTTGAAAAATGGCTGGAAGCAGCCGTTGAAGGTGGAACTTCCGGCGGTGGCGAATCGGATGGCGGAGAGGAAGAAGATCCGTTGGGATGAGAAGAGTTATGATTTATCGAGTAATAATTTAAAATTTAGGGACAATGAGTATAAAAGTATCAGTTTGGGATAAGATTCTGAAAGTGATTATTGCAGTGGCAAGCGCTATTGCAGGTGTAATTGGCGGACAAGCAATAGGTATTTAGGAATTTCCGGTCCGAATATGGAAACACTCCCGGCAAGCTGTGTGGAGCACGCATGTCGGGAGTGTTCGTTGTTATGGGGTGATTTGTTAATGTCTGAATATTTTTCTGATTTTTCTCATTAGCTTTATTCCAAGCATTGCTCCGTCGAAGACTGCCATTCCGGTGTTAAATGCCCGCATGATAGCGGTTCCTTTATCTGCTGCTGGGGCAATCGGAGCAAATAAGTTTCGGGCTGTGTCGGACATGACCTGTTTCTGAGTACGCAATTCTTCTAATGCTTCTGCTCTTCGCTGTTGGAGGTCTTCTAATGTAAGGATCTCTGTATTGGAAATATCATTCATATTCATGATATTTTAGTTCTTGTTGTTATCTATGAATAATCCTGCAATGAATCTGGTCATTGGATTAATAATGATTTTTTTGCGGAATATGACAATCAGTGCAATCAATAAGATGTGGAAACAACTTATCATGGCGAAACTTACCATGAGTCCGCCCACTATCGGGTCTAATATATAGGCCAGCGTAAAAGAAAGATAGAACAAAGCCACCATGCCAAGAATGACGACCAACAATACAAGTATAAGTGTGGAAAGCAATATGGTTAGCTTCTCCGCTACTTCCAGCTGGGTATATTTCTTTTGTAATTCCAGATACTTCTTGAATTCTAAAAATAATTGCTGAATATTCTCAATACTGTTGTCGTCTGCAAACATAGTGGCTTTGTTTTGAAATGTGGTTTGATTTATTCGTTTGCTTCGCCTTTAATTTCTGCGGCAATCTCGTCAACGAGGTTCTCCATTTCATTACGGTTCAACCGGATACCTTTCTTACGGAGAATCTCTGCAATCTTTTGACGCGTGTCTTCTCCTTTTTCCGGGGCAAACAAAATACCGATGGCGGCACCTACTGCTGCACCACCTAAAAATGCTGCTAAAACATTTAATCCTTTCATAATAATACTCCTTTCTTTTTATTAGGTCTAATGTAACAAAGCTAACAATTTTTTTTGAATGATTGTTCAACAGTTCTTGTTTTTTAGAAATATATACCATGAAAACCAACAAAATGTACATTTTAATTATATTTAACTGCATCGGAGGGCATAAGATAAGCGGTTCGGCGTACTTTTGCTCCATAAATTAAAAAGAGGTATATGAAAAAATTGTTGAATGGGACAATTCTATTACTTTTGATGTGTGCAGTATCGGGATTGACGTCTTGTATGAATGACGGAGGTTCCGATTGGGTTGGAAAATGGCAGTTGCGTGAATATCAGTATCCCGACGGTAAAGTGCAGAAAGTGGACAGCATCTTTTATGGCTTTCAAAAAGGTAGCTTTTTGGCATATTGTATGAATAAAAGTGGAGGCTATGAAGGTTTTTATGGCTATTATAAGTTGAAAGATGATGAAATTTCTATAACTTTGTGGCCGGATAATAGTTCCGGAAATGAGGCAGCGCACGAGGAACTGGTGAATTCTGCAAGTTATAAGAATTTCTTTGGCTGGGGAGATACCGGTGAAAGGACATTCAAGGTTGAAGAACTGACCGACAAGAAGATGCGATTGAACTATGAGGGAACGAAATATGTTTTCCGTAAGTATTGAGTGTAGTTTTGGAATAGACATAGTTACTAACAAAAAATAAAAGAAAAAGATGAAAAAATTGGCAGTATTAGGAATGGGAGTATGTATTGTACTGGCATTCTCTTCTTGTAAATCAAGTGAAAGTGCTTACAAGAAGGCATATGAAAAGGCTAAACAGCAGGAATTGGCTGAACCACAAACTACCACACCGGTAGAGGAAGTGGCCCCTGTGGTTAGCGCTCCTATAGAAGCAAAAGTTGTGGAAAGTGCACCGGTAGGTACGATTCGTGAAGAAAAAGTAACGGTTGTGTCCGGTGTTGACGGACTGAAAGATTATAGTGTTGTATGCGGTAGTTTCGGTGTGAAGGCTAATGCAGAGAACCTGAAAAACTTCTTGGACAAGGAGGGTTACAATGCTGTGATTGCATTTAATGCAGATGCTGCTATGTACCGCGTGATTGTGAGCACATACGCCGATAGAAATTCTGCTGCTAATGCTCGTGATGCTTTCAAGGCCAAATATCCTAATCGTCAGGATTTTCAGGGTGCTTGGCTGCTGTATCGCATTAATTAATTTGAATTCTTTTTGGTAATTCATAGGAAAGGGGTATCTTCCTCCTTTCAAGATAGGGCAGTAACTGGGAAGTTACTGCCTTTTTCATAATGTGTTGGAAATGATAATGAAAACTCTGTTTTTTGAGATTGTGAAAAGTGCTTATAAATTTCTCTTTTTCGTTTAAAAGAAGTTATAAAACAAAATTAAAAACTTTTTGCGGTGGAAAAGTTTTTAATTTTGCACCTTATATATTTTTAGAATACATATGGGACGACAATATATACTTGATGCGATTGATGCAGCACTGTGTGCCGGTGCAGATATTCTCTCTATTTATAATGATCCGGCATCAGACTTTCAAATAGAAAAGAAAGCGGATAATTCCCCTTTGACGATTGCTGACAGAAAAGCGCATGAAACCATTGCAGGATATCTAAAGAATACCCCTTACCCATTATTGAGCGAAGAAGGAAAGCATTTATCTTATGCCGAGAGAAGTACGTGGGACACTCTATGGATTGTGGATCCTTTGGACGGAACGAAGGAGTTCATAAAACGGAATGGAGAATTTACTGTTAACATCGCTTTGGTGCATAACTCTGTTCCTGTAATGGGAGTTATCTATCTTCCGGTGAAAAAAGAACTTTATTTTGCCGAAGAGACTTTGGGGGCTTACAAGCTTTCCGGTTTCACCATTCGTGGCGAGGCGTCGTTGGAAGAATTGATGGCAGAAGCCGTTCGTTTGCCTGTGAAGGACAAACATTCCGGGTTTGTGATTGTGGCATCCCGTTCCCATTTGTCTCCGGAAACCGAAAGCTATATTGAAAAGATGAAGTGTTGTCATTCGGATGTGGAATTGGTTTCAAGTGGCAGTTCTATCAAGATATGCTTGGTTGCGGAGGGAAAAGCGGATGTATATCCCCGTTTTGCTCCGACAATGGAGTGGGATACTGCGGCTGGACACGCCATTGCACGCGCAGCCGGTATGGAGGTATATCAGGCTGAAAAGGAAGAGCCTTTGCAATATAATAAAGAAGATTTGCTGAATCCTTGGTTTATAGTAGAGCCCAGGCGTAACTAAATAATGACTCGTATATATGACCTTTGAAATCATATTTGTGCTTTTGGCACTGGTGGGTATGGTGATAGCCCTGATTCTGGACAAGATGCGTCCGGGAATGGTGCTTTTCTCGGTTGTGGTGTTGTTCCTTTGTGCGGGAATCCTGACACCTAAAGAAATGTTGGAAGGATTCAGTAATAAGGGGATGATTACCGTAGCCATGCTGTTTTTAGTCAGCGAAGGTATACGCCAGTCAGGTGCATTGGGACAGCTTATAAAGAAACTGCTTCCGCAGGGTAAAACTACGGTTTTCAAGGCTCAACTTCGAATGTTGCCGATAATTTCCTTTATTTCCGCTTTCCTGAACAATACTCCTGTTGTTGTAATTTTTGCCCCGATAATAAAGCGCTGGGCAGAGTCGGTAAAACTTCCGGCAACGAAATTCCTGATACCTCTTTCATATGTCACGATTCTGGGAGGTATATGTACATTGATCGGTACTTCTACAAACCTGGTGGTGCATGGCATGATATTGGAAGCCGGGTATGAAGGCTTTACCATGTTTGAACTTGGAAAGGTGGGGATTTTTGTGGCGGTAGTTGGTATCCTCTATCTATTTCTGTTTTCATCCAAACTGCTGCCGGATGTACGCAAAGATGCTGTGAAATTGGATGACGAACCGGAAGAGCATAGTGATTTGCATCGTGTAGAGGCTGTTTTGGGCGCTCGTTTCCCCGGTATTAACAAGAAGTTGAAGGATTTCAACTTTAAACGTCATTACGGAGCTGAAGTAAAAGAAATAAAACGTAACGGCCAGAGTTATACGCAGGATTTGGAGAATGAATATTTTCGGGAAGGTGATACATTGGTTGTAATGGCTGACGACTCCTTTGTGCAGACTTGGGGAGAATCTTCTGTGTTCGTAATGTTGGCTAACGGTAAGGATACGGAACCTGTTGCAAGCAGAGGCAAACGCTGGTTTGCACTTATTCTGTTGTTATTGATGATTACCGGAGCAACAGTCGGTGAACTTCCTGCTGTGAAAGAAGCTTTTCCGAATATAAAGCTGGATATGTTCTTCTTCGTTTCGGTGACGACCATTATAATGGCGTGGACAAAAATCTTTCCTGCACGTAAATATACAAAATATATATCATGGGATATCCTGATAACGATTGCTTGTGCTTTCGCCATCAGTAAGGCAATGGTGAATTCCGGGGTGGCGGATGCTGTGGCTAAATATATTATCGGCCTTACGGAACATTATGGACCTACGGTATTACTGGCTGTCATGTTTATCATTACAAACCTGTTTACCGAACTGATAACGAATAACGCCGCCGCTGCACTCGCTTTCCCATTGGCGCTTTCCATTTCATCACAGTTGGGAGTGAGCCCGACACCTTTTTTTGTGGTGATTTGCATGGCTGCATCGGCAAGTTTTTCAACACCCATCGGTTATCAGACCAATCTGATAGTACAGGGTATCGGTAATTATAAGTTTACTGATTTTGTTCGTATCGGACTGCCGTTGAATATTATCACTTTTCTTATATCCATATTCCTTATTCCCCTAATTTGGCCATTTTGATTGAATTATGACAGAGAATAATATATATCCTATTTTTGACAGAATGTTGTCGAGGCAAGACAAAGAAGAGCTTTTGAAACAACATAGCGTGATGATTTGGTTTACCGGACTAAGCGGTTCGGGTAAGAGTACGATAGCTATCGCCTTAGAGCGTGAGTTGCATAAGCGGGGACTGCTTTGCCGTATTCTGGATGGAGACAATATCCGTAGCGGTATTAATAATAATCTGGGTTTTACGGAAGCCGACCGTATAGAAAATATTCGTCGCATAGCTGAGGTTTCCAAACTTTTTGTAGATACGGGTATCATAACGATTGCCGCCTTCATCAGCCCCAGTAATGATATTCGCGAAATGGCGGCCAATATTATCGGAAAAGATGATTTTCTGGAAGTGTACGTCAGTACGCCCATCGAGGAATGTGAACGCCGGGATGTAAAAGGTCTGTATGCAAAGGCGCGTCGGGGGGAGATTAAGAACTTCACCGGTATTTCCGCCCCTTTCGAGGCACCTGCTCAGCCTGCGTTGGTGTTGGATACGTCTGCATTGAGTCTGGAAGAGTCTGTCAATAAGCTATTGGAATTAATTTTACCGAGAATTCAGAAGAAATAATATATAATGAAAGAAGAATATAAACTGAGCCATTTGAAAGAACTCGAAGCAGAGTCTATTCATATTATCCGCGAGGTGGCTGCGGAATTTGAGAATCCGGTGATGCTTTATAGTATCGGTAAGGATTCATCGGTTATGGTACGTCTGGCTGAAAAGGCTTTTGCACCGGGTAAAGTGCCTTTCCCGCTGATGCATATCGACTCAAAGTGGAAGTTTAAGGAAATGATCCAATTTCGTGACGAGTATGCCAAAAAGTATGGTTGGAATCTGATTGTGGAAAGTAATATGGAAGCATTCCAAGCCGGTGTTGGACCTTTTACGCATGGCAGTAAGGTACACACCGATTTGATGAAGACTCAGGCTCTGCTGCACGCATTGGACAAGTATAAGTTTGATGCCGCTTTTGGCGGCGCCCGTCGCGACGAGGAAAAATCGCGTGCGAAGGAACGTATTTTCTCTTTCCGCGATAAATTCCACCAATGGGATCCTAAGAACCAGCGCCCTGAATTGTGGGATATATATAATGCACGTGTCCATAAAGGGGAGAGCATCCGCGTGTTCCCGCTGAGTAATTGGACAGAATTGGATATCTGGCAATACATTCGTCTGGAGAATATTCCTATCGTACCTCTGTACTTTGCCAAAGAACGTCCTTGTGTGGAAATTGACGGTAATCTGATTATGGCTGATGACGACCGCCTGCCGGAACAATATCGTGAAAAGATAGAGATGCGTATGGTGCGTTTCCGTACGTTGGGCTGCTGGCCGTTGACCGGAGCTGTGGAAAGTAATGCCGATACAATAGAGAAGATTGTAGAGGAAATGATGACTACCACCAAGAGTGAACGTACTACCCGCGTCATCGACTTCGATAAGGAAGCAAGTATGGAGCAGAAAAAACGTGAAGGATATTTCTAAGGAATTAAGAATTAAAATTGAGAATTAAGAAATGAATGATTCAAGACTTGATATAAAGGCTTTCCTTGATAAAGATGAACAGAAAGATTTGCTTCGTTTCCTTACTGCCGGTTCGGTAGACGACGGAAAGTCCACACTTATCGGACGCCTGTTGTTCGATAGTAAGAAGTTGTACGAAGATCAGTTGGATGCGTTGGAACGCGACAGCAAGCGTATGGGCAATGCCGGCGACCACATTGATTATGCATTGCTACTGGATGGCTTGAAAGCGGAACGTGAACAAGGCATTACGATTGACGTAGCCTACCGTTATTTCTCTACAAATAATCGTAAATTCATTATTGCCGATACTCCGGGACACGAACAGTATACGCGTAATATGATTACCGGCGGTTCCACCGCTAACTTGGCAATCATTCTGGTAGACGCCCGAATGGGAGTCATTACCCAGACACGCCGCCATACTTTCCTTGTTTCTTTGTTGGGTATCAAGCATGTAGTGCTTGCTGTCAATAAGATGGATTTGGTGGGATTTTCCGAAGAGCGCTTTAATGAAATAGTAGGGGAGTATAAGAAATTTATAGCTCCGCTGGGTATTCCCGATGTGACTTGCATCCCACTTTCTGCACTGGATGGTGATAATGTAGTGGAGAAGTCGGACCGTACTCCTTGGTACAAGGGCGTTTCTCTGCTTGACTTCCTTGAAACTGTGCCTATTGACAATGACCACAACCTGAAAGATTTCCGTTTCCCGGTGCAATATGTGCTGCGCCCTAATCTTGACTTCCGCGGTTTCTGCGGTAAAGTGGCTTCGGGCATTATCCGTAAGGGCGATGAAGTTATGGCGTTGCCGTCGGGAAAGAAGTCCCGTATCAAGAGTATCGTGACTTACGAAGGTGAACTGGATTATGCTTTCCCGCCACAGTCCGTTACGCTGACACTGGAAGACGAGATCGACGTTTCGCGTGGGGAAATGCTGGTGCATCCTGATAATCTTCCGATGATGGAGCGTAATTTTGAAGCTATGGTGGTGTGGATGGATGAAGAACCGATGGACGTAAATAAATCTTTCTTCATCAAGCAGACTACTAATTTGAGCCGTACGCGCATTGATAGTATCAAGTATAAGGTAGATGTCAACACAATGGAGGAGCTTTCCATTGATAATGGCCGGTTGACGAAAGAAACTATGCCACTGCAGCTGAACCAGATTGCCCGCATGGTGTTGACTACTGCTAAAGAGTTGTTCTTTGACCCGTACAGGGCTAACAAAGCCACCGGTTCGTTTATCTTGATAGACCCGATAACCAATAATACCAGCGCCGTAGGTATGATTATCGACCGGGTGGAAGATAAGGACATGCACCTTTCCGAGGAACTTCCCGTATTGGATTTGCCGAAATTGGGAATTCTCCCCGGACAGTATGAGGCTGTGGAAAAGGCTGTGAAAGAACTGGAACGCCAGGGAATAGCAGTGATAATCAAGAAGTGAAAAGTTAAGAATTAAACAAAATGGGTCTATTAGAATTCAATAAATTGCCGATTAATACGCTTGTCGGTGCAGACTGGAAAACGTTTAATGCCATTACAAAGGGGCGTGAAATAGATGCTGCATACAAAGGGAAATATCGATTGACGAAAGCCGTATGCCGTCTGCTTGCTACACTGGCTCCTTTGCAGGACAAGCGTTATGAGAAGTTATTGGCTGCCAAGCCGCTGGAACATGATCCGGTTTTTATCCTCGGGCACTGGCGCAGCGGAACAACTTTCGTGCATAATGTGTTCTCTTGTGATAAGCACTTTGGCTATAACACAACTTATCAGACCGTATTTCCGCATCTGATGATGTGGGGGCAGCCTTTCTTCAAGAAGAATATGAGCTGGCTGATGCCCGACAAGCGTCCTACGGATAATATGGAGCTGGCTGTGGACTTGCCGCAGGAAGAAGAGTTTGCATTGGCGAATATGATGCCTTATACCTACTACAATTTCTGGTTTCTGCCTAAGCACCAACAAGAATATGCAGATAAGTATCTGTTGTTTGATGATATAAGCGAAGCAGAGTTGAGGGTATTTGAAGAAACATTCACCAAGCTTATCAAGATTTCCTTGTGGAATACGCATGGAACTCAGTTCCTCAGTAAGAACCCGCCTCATACGGGACGTGTGAAGGAGCTGGTGAAGATGTTCCCTAATGCCAAGTTCATCTACTTGATGCGCAATCCTTATACGGTGTTTGAAAGTACGCGTAGTTTCTTTACGAATACTATCCAGCCGTTGAAACTTCAGGATATCACTTCTGCGGAGTTGGAGCAGAACATATTGTCTGTTTATGCCAAGCTCTACCATAAGTATGAGGCAGACAAGGCAAGTATTCCGGCTGGAAATTTGATTGAAGTGAAATTTGAGGATTTTGAAGCTGATGCGATGGGAATGACAGAACACATCTACGATGCGCTGTCCATACCCGGTTTTGCAGATGCCCGCGGCGCTATTGAACAGTATGTAGGCGGTAAGAAAGGTTATAAGAAGAATAAATATAAATATGATGACCGTACGGTGCGGCTGGTTCAGGAAAACTGGGATTTTGCACTGAAACAATGGAACTATGAACTTTAATTGATTGTAGGAGGCTAAAGAAATGATTCGTAAAAAACTTCGTATGTTGAGTTTGCTGTCCGTAATGCTTTGTAGCGTAGCAGCATCGGCACAGCATAAAGTCGAAATGATTCCTTTTGGAAATATGGATCAATGGATTGATCGTCAGATTAAAGAGTCGGGGATTATCGGTGGCGCCACCAAGAATGTATTTGCTATCGGGCCTACTGCTACTATCACAGAGAATAAGGCATATACGAATATGGGGGGCTCTCCCTGGGCTACTTCCAATGTAATGGCACGCGTGGCGGGTATTACCAAAACCAATACTTCGGTATTTCCGGAAAAACGGGGTGATGGCTTTTGCGCCCGTATGGACACCCGTATGGAAAGTGTAAAGGTATTTGGCATTGTGGATATTACGGTGCTGGCTGCCGGTTCCATATTCCTCGGTAATGTGCACGAGCCTATCAAGGGAACGAAAAATCCGCAGAAAATGCTGAACTCCGGTATTCCGTTTACGAAAAAGCCCATTGCAATCCAGTTTGACTACAAGGTGAAAATGTCCGACCGGGAAAAGCGTATTCGTGCAACGGGTTTCAGCAAGATAACCGATGTAGAAGGTAAGGATTTTCCGGAAATGAACCTCTTTTTGCAGAAACGCTGGGAGGATAAGGATGGAAATATCTACGCCAAACGTGTGGGTACGGTAGTGGTACGCTATTACAACACTACGGACGACTGGCGCAATAACGCCACTTATTCCATTATGTACGGTGATATTACGGGCAATCCTGAATATAAAGCGCATATGATGCGTCTGCAAGTACAGGAACGCTATGCGGTGAACAGCAAGGGCGAAAGTGTGCCTATTAAAGAAGTGGCGTGGGGAACGGAAGATGATGTCCCTACCCATATTCAGCTGCAATTTACATCCAGTCATGGCGGAGCGTACATCGGTTCTCCGGGCAACTCGTTCTATGTGGATAATGTGAAGTTGGTATATTGATTCTTTTTTCCGATTGGCCGGACAGGGTGGTTGCAACTTTAATGAAGAATATAAAAAAATAAATGGTTGTGGTATGAAACATTTTAATATCAGAGCTGCAATAGCTTCTTTGTTTTCCGGTTCCGGGCGGAATAATCGGAATGGACTTCCTGAAAAGACGGATTTTTCCGACGAAGATGCCCGTTACATGAGGATGGCTATTGACTTGTCTGTTGAGAACATTGATAATGGAGGCGGTCCTTTTGGCGCCGTTATTGTTCGTGACGGAGAGGTCATTGCTACGGGAGTGAACCGGGTGGTTCCCAATAATGATCCTACTGCCCATGCCGAAGTGAATGCCATTCGCAATGCCTGCCAGAAGTTGGATACTTTTCAATTGGAAGGATGTACTGTTTACAGTTCGTGCGAGCCTTGTCCGATGTGCCTGAGTGCCCTCTACTGGGCGGGAGTGAAACGCATTTGTTACGGCAATACGAAAGCTGATGCCAAGGCCATTGACTTCGACGACTCTTTTATTTATGACCAGCTGGACTTGGGGTACGACCAACGTTCCATTCGTTGTGAACATTTCCTGCGTGATGAGGCTCAGAAAGCATTCCGTAAATGGCAGGAGAAGAGCGACAAGATACCTTATTGAGTAGTAAAAAACTGTCGTAGAGATAAAACTTATCTCTTTTAAGCTGATTTAAAATATTAATCGTAATTTTGTAGCCCATTATGAGTAGAATAATAGCTATTGATTACGGTAAGAAGCGTACGGGTATAGCCGTTAGCGATACGTTACAGATGATTGCTAACGGACTTACCACTGTACCTACGCATGAGTTGCTCGCCTTTATTCTTGACTATGTGGCAAAAGAACCGGTAGAACGGATTCTTGTCGGCTTACCGAAACAGATGAATAACGAGGCTTCTGAGAACATGAAGCGTATCGAACCCTTTGTGCGCTCTCTGAAAAAGAAGTTACCGGATATGCCGGTGGAGTACGTGGATGAACGCTTTACTTCGGTATTGGCGCACCGTACGATGCTGGAAGCCGGATTGAAGAAGAAAGACAGGCAGAACAAGGCGTTAGTCGACGAAATCAGTGCGACTATTATCTTGCAAACTTATTTGGAGAACAAGCGTTTCGCTTTTTTATAAGTGTATAAGAAATAATTCATAATTGATAATTCATAATTAAAGAAATGATTTTACCCGTTTATGTATACGGACAACCCGTATTGAGAAAAGTGGCAGAGGACATCACTCCTGACTATCCGAACCTGAAAGAATTGATTCAGAATATGTTTGAAACAATGGACCACGCTGACGGTGTGGGACTCGCAGCACCGCAGATCGGTTTGCCGATTCGTGTGGTTGTTGTAGATTTGGATGTGCTGTCGGAAGACTATCCTGAATATAAAGGTTTCCGTAAAGCATATATCAATGCACACATTCTGGAAGTATCGGGCGAGGAAGTATCTATGGAAGAAGGCTGCCTGAGCTTGCCCGGTATTCATGAATCTGTAAAAAGAGGCAATAAAATACGTGTGAAATATCTGGATGAGGACTTGGTGGAGCATGACGAGATCGTGGAAGGTTATCTTGCTCGTGTAATGCAGCATGAGTTTGACCATTTGGACGGTAAGATGTTCATCGACCATTTGTCGCCTTTGCGCAAGCAGATGATAAAAGGAAAATTGAATGCCATGTTGAAAGGTAAGGCGCATTGCACTTACAAAGTGAAAACTGTTAAGTAAGAAAACCATATAATAAGGTATAAAAGGCTCAAAAAAAATAAAAAGTCTTCCGTATATCCTGATATATAAATGAATAAACGCTACTTTTGTTTTGTTTACAAGCATTTATAAGACAATATGATCAAAAAGATATTGCTGGCAATTTTGTTATTGCCCACGTTGTTATATGCGCAAATCAATACGGAAAGGGTGATGACTATTGCCCGGAACGCATTGTATTTTGAGGACTACGTGCTTTCTATCCAATACTTCAATCAGGTAATCAACGCGAAGCCTTATTTATATGAGCCTTATTTCTTTCGTGCACTGGCCAAAATTAATTTGGATGATTTTCAGGGTGCTGAAATGGATTGTGATTTGGCTATTCAGCGCAATCCTTTTGTTGTGGGCGCTTATCAGATAAGAGGATTGGCGCGTATTCGCCAGGATAAGTTTGATGGTGCGATAGAAGACTATAAAACTGCCTTGAAATATGATCCGGAAAATGTGGTGCTCTGGCATAATCTCTCTTTGTGCCATATGCAGAAAGAGGACTTCAGCTCTGCCAAGGAAGACTTAGGTAAGCTGCTTGCCATAGCTCCGAGATATACGCGGGCGTATCTGATGCGAGGTGAAGTCAACCTGAAGCAGAACGATACGATACAGGCTTTGAAGGACTTTGATACAGCTATCGATATGGACCGTTATGATCCGGACAGTTGGGCCGCACGAGCTATTGTGCGTCTCCAGCAAGCCGATTACAAAGAGGCTGAAAGTGATTTGGACCAGGCGATACATCTGAGTGTGCGTAACTCAGGCAACTACATTAATCGTGCTTTGGCGCGTTTTCATCAGAATAATTTGAGAGGTGCCATGAGTGACTACGATTTGGCGCTGGATATTGATCCTAATAATTTCCTCGGACACTATAATCGCGGTTTGTTGCGTGCGCAAGTTGGTGATGACAACCGGGCGATAGAAGATTTTGACTTTGTGCTGAAGATAGAGCCGGATAATATGATGGCAACGTTCAATCGTGGTTTGTTGCGTGCACAGACGGGGGATTATCGCGGTGCTATCAGCGATTATTCCAGAGTGATAGATGAATATCCCAATTTCATGGCCGGTTACTATCATCGCGCTGAAGCCAGAAAGAAGATTGGTGATCGTAAGGGGGCGGAGCAGGATGAGTTTAAGGTTATGAAGATGCAGCTCGACAAGCGTAACGGTGTAACTTCCGGCGGTAACGGTAAGGATGTGGCGGATAATAATAACGGAGATTCCGGGCAGGACAGCAGTAAGACCCGTAAGAAGTCTGATAAGAATATGGAGAACTATCGCAAGATTGTGATAGCGGATGATTCGGAAGCCGATCAGCGTTACAAGAGCGACTATCGTGGGCGTGTGCAAGATCGGAATGTAACTATCAAGCTCGAACCGATGTATGCGCTGACCTACTATGAGAAGCTGAGCGATGTGAAGCGGATAGTGCACTATCATAAGTACATCGATGAATTGAATCATTCGAAATTGCTTCCCAAGCCGCTGCGAATCACCAATATGGAGTCTCCGTTGACAGAAGAGCAGGTGCGTTTCCATTTTGCTTTGATCGACGCTCATACATCAGAGATTGTAGCGGATGAGAAGAATGCCAAAAAACGGTTCATGCGGGGGCTGGATTTCTATTTGGTACAAGATTTCGCAAGTTCCATAGACGACTTTACACAGAGTATCTTATTGGATGATACTTTCTTCCCGGCATATTTTATGCGTGCTTTGGTGCGTTATAAGCAATTGGAATACAAAAAAGCGGAGGCCGGAATGAGTGAGGGTGCTGTTTCCGGCGCATCGGAAGTGAAAAAAGCGGAAGTGACGGCTATGGACTACGACATTGTGAAAAATGATTTGGACCATGTCATCCGGTTAGCGCCCGATTTTGTTTACGGCTATTATAATCGCGGAAATATATTATCCATGCTGAAAGACTATCGTGCGGCACTGGTGGATTACGATAAAGCAATTGAACTGAACCCCGACTTTGCCGAGGCATATTTCAATCGTGGATTGACACATATCTTCCTGGGTAATAACAGGCAGGGTATTTCGGATTTGAGCAAGGCGGGTGAATTGGGTATTGTTTCCGCCTACAACATTATCAAGCGATTTACCAATACGCAGCAATAACATTTTTTTGCTAAAAAATAGAATATCAATAAAGAATTAGCTATTTTTGCGTTCTAAAAAATGAACTATACATAACATTATGATAAAGATAACTTTTCCAGACGGCTCTGTTCGTGAATACAACGAAGGAGTAACGGGACTGCAAATAGCAGAAAGCATTAGTTCACGCTTGGCACAAGACGTGCTGGCTTGTGGAGTGAACGGAGAAACTTATGATTTGGGGCGTCCTATCAGTGAAGACGCCGAAGTGGTTCTCTATAAATGGGAAGACGAACAAGGCAAGCATGCCTTTTGGCATACCAGTGCCCACTTGCTGGCGGAAGCCTTGCAAGAGTTGTATCCGGGTATTCAGTTTGGTATTGGTCCGGCTATTGAGAACGGTTTTTATTATGATGTAGATCCGGGAGAGGCCACTATCAAGGAAGCCGATCTGCCTGCTATCGAAAAGAAAATGGCAGAGTTGGTTGCCAAGAAAGAAGCTGTTGTCAGAGAAAGTATATCAAAGACAGATGCTCTGAAAATGTTCGGCGATCGCGGTGAAACTTATAAATGTGAGCTGATTTCGGAATTGGAGGATGGCCATATCACCACTTATACGCAAGGTGCATTTACGGACTTGTGTCGTGGTCCTCACTTGATGACTATCGCACCTATCAAGGCTATTAAGCTGACTTCTGTTGCCGGCGCTTATTGGCGTGGACAGGAAGACCGCAAGATGATGACCCGTATCTATGGTATCACTTTCCCGAAGAAGAAGATGTTGGATGAATATCTTGTGCTGCTGGAAGAAGCCAAGAAACGCGACCATCGTAAAATTGGCAAGGAGATGGATTTGTTCATGTTCTCCGATACGGTAGGCAAGGGACTTCCGATGTGGTTGCCGAAGGGTGCCGCATTGCGTATCCGTCTGCAAGAGTTCTTGCGTCGTATTCAGGCACGTTACGATTATCAGGAAGTGATGTGTCCGCCTATTGGAAATAAGTTGTTATATATCACTTCCGGACACTATGCCAAATATGGTAAAGATTCGTTCCAGCCCATCCATACGCCGGAAGAAGGTGAGGAGTACTTCCTGAAGCCGATGAACTGCCCTCATCACTGTATGATTTACAAGAACTCTCCCCGTTCTTATAAAGATCTGCCTTTGCGCTTGGCCGAGTTCGGTACGGTTTGCCGTTACGAACAGAGTGGCGAGCTTCATGGGCTGACTCGTGTCCGTAGTTTCACGCAAGATGATGCGCATATCTTCTGCCGTCCCGATCAGGTGAAGGATGAATTCCTGCGTGTGATGGACATAATCTCGATTGTGTTCCAGTCCATGCATTTTGAGAATTTCGAAGCACAGATTTCTTTGCGCGATAAAGTGAACCGCGAAAAGTATATCGGTAGCGATGAAAACTGGGAAAAGGCGGAACAGGCCATTATCGAGGCTTGTGAAGAAAAGGGGCTGAAAGCTAAAGTTGAGTATGGTGAAGCAGCTTTCTATGGTCCTAAGCTGGACTTTATGGTGAAAGACGCTATCGGTCGCCGTTGGCAGTTGGGAACCATCCAAGTAGACTATAACTTGCCCGAACGCTTCCAGCTGGAATATACGGGAGCTGACAACCAGAAGCACCGTCCGGTAATGATTCATCGTGCGCCGTTCGGTTCTATGGAACGTTTCGTTGCCGTACTTATCGAGCATACAGCCGGTAAATTCCCGTTGTGGCTGACTCCTGATCAAGTAGCTATCCTGCCTATCAGTGAGAAATTCAATGACTATGCCCAGGAAGTGAAAGACTATCTGAAGAGATACGATGTTCGCGCCATTGTGGATGAACGTAACGAAAAGATCGGACGTAAGATTCGTGATAATGAAATGAAACGTATTCCCTATATGCTGATTGTAGGTGAGAAAGAGGCTGAAAACAGAGAAGTTTCCGTCCGCAAACAAGGCGAAGGCGACCAGGGAACCATGAAATTTGAAGAATTTGCTAAAAAAGTGAACGAAGAAGTTCAAAATATGATAAATAAATGGTAACTTTGCGCCCAATTGTAAAAGCATAGCATACATACGATGTTCTAAAGACAGCTTTTACTTAACAAAAAAAATAATTTGGGAGTAATAAACAAGAAACAAACTGGAAGTAAACGTTATTTAATGAAGAATGACAGCTTAAAAGGGCAACATCGGATTAATGAGCAAATCCGTGCCAAAGAAGTCCGCATTGTGGGCGATGAAGTGGAACCTAAAGTATATCCGATAGCTCAGGCCTTAAAGATGGCCGAGGAGATGGAAGCGGATCTCGTAGAGATTTCTCCAAATGCACAACCCCCTGTTTGTCGTATTATTGATTACTCTAAATTTCTTTATCAGTTAAAGAAGCGTCAGAAGGAACAAAAGGCGAAGCAGGTGAAAGTAAACGTGAAGGAAATTCGTTTCGGTCCCCAAACGGACGACCATGACTATAACTTCAAGTTGAAGCATGCCAAAGGCTTTTTGGAAGATGGAGACAAAGTAAAGGCATACGTGTTCTTTAAAGGTCGTTCTATCTTATTCAAGGAGCAGGGAGAGGTTTTGCTGTTGCGCTTTGCCAATGATTTGGAAGACTATGCAAAAGTAGATCAGATGCCAATTCTGGAAGGAAAGAGAATGACTATTCAGCTTTCTCCGAAAAAGAGCGCTGCTCCCAAGAAACCTGCTGCACCGAAACCGGCAGAGGCTTCAAAGGCTGCTCCGGCTGAAGAACAAAGCGAAGACTAAAGAAATGAGTAACGCCACAGGTATAGTGCGTTGCCATATAATTAAATAATTAAAAAATAAGTAAGATGCCAAAGATGAAGACTAACTCCGGTTCTAAAAAGAGATTTACTCTTACCGGAACAGGTAAAATCAAAAGAAAGCACGCTTTTCACAGTCACATTTTGACTAAGAAAACTAAGAAGCAAAAGAGAAATCTGTGTTACTCTACAACCGTTGATATAACGAATGTGAGCCAGGTTAAGGAACTCTTAGCTATGAAGTAATCAAAAGCGTAAGAAGTATTATTAAAGTTATTAACCGAATGCATTAGCTTTAAGTCCGCTGCGTGAAGCACTGGCGCTAACATTCAAAAACAAGTAAAACTATGCCAAGATCAGTAAATCATGTTGCTTCTAAAGCAAGAAGAAAGAAAATTTTGAAATTGACCAGAGGTTACTTTGGTGCAAGAAAGAACGTTTGGACCGTTGCCAAGAATACTTGGGAAAAAGGTTTGACCTATGCGTTCCGCGACCGTAAGAACAAGAAAAGAAACTTCCGCGCTTTGTGGATTCAACGTATCAACGCTGCTGCACGTTTGGAAGGTATGTCTTATTCCAAACTGATGGGCGCTTTGCACAAAGCTGGTATTGAAATCAACCGTAAAGTTTTGGCTGATTTAGCGATGAATCATCCGGAAGCTTTCAAAGCTATTGTTGCTAAAGCAAAGGCTGCATAAGCTGGGATAAAAGATAAATCCTAGGGCGCTGGTTACAAACAGGTAATCAGCGCCTTTTGTTTTGGGCAATAGCGGTAAAGTGTGAAAACGTAAGGTACAGGCAAACAAATTTCCTGTTTTTCTTGTTTCTTTCCTAGAAACTCATTACCTTTGAAGTAGAAAAAATAGCCGCATTGATTGGATCGGGAAACTCATCAATTTTTATGAAATACCGAGACAAGCTTCAGTTCTTAATGGCGGGCCACGCCCTTCGGGGTAACTCTTGAGTCGGTGGATTACAAAGAGGACGAGCACTCAAATCATGTCATACGGAGTTTCATCACATCATCGGTGCGGCTTTCTATAAAAAAGGAACGGTAATCTTGGTTGACTACCGTTCCTTTTTCTTTGTTTTCCTTTTCCTTTTATTTGTTATCCCTTAAGTCTTTCACTCTGACGGCTTTTCCTTCGCTTTGGGGCAAAGAACCCTTTTTCACGAGCTTTACTTTTGGGGTGACAAGGATCTCATCTTTTAATTGGCGGGAGATTGCTTTACGTATTTTTTCCAATTCGATGTAGTTGTCTGTGGATAGGTCACTGAGTTCTACCTCTACAATCATCTCGTCTTGGTTATTGTTGGTCTCCAAAGTTATGAGGTAGTTGCTGCCCAATTCGGGGAACTGTACCAAGACCTTCTCTACCTGCATGGGGAAGATGTTGACACCTTTGATGATGAACATATCATCGCTGCGTCCTTTGATACGGTCAATGCGCAGGTGAGTGCGGCCACAGGGACATTCACCGGGAAGTATGCGGGTGAGGTCGCGTGTACGGTAGCGTATTAGCGGCATCATTTCGCGGTCGAGGGTGGTCAATACTAATTCTCCAATCTCGCCATCGGGGACAGGTTCTCCGGTCTCCGGGTTGATGATTTCAACCAGATAGCAGTCTTCCCAAAAGTGCATGCCGTTTTGTTCGGTACATTCAAAGGCCACGCCGGGACCGTTCATCTCGGTCATTCCAAAGCTGTTGTAGGCTTTGACGCCCAGCATCCGTTCAATCTTTTTGCGTTGTTCGTCTGTATGAGGTTCTGCTCCGATGACAAGAGTTCTCAGGGTAGTTGAGGCAGGATCGATGCCTTCTTCCTGAAACACTTCCGCTAAGCGTATGGCGTAGCTGGGAATGGCATGCAGGGCGGTGGTCTTGAAATCTGTGATGAACTTGATTTGCCGTTTGCTGTTGCCTGCTGCTGCCGGTACGGTCAGTGCTCCCAAGCGTTCGGCTCCGTATTGGAAACCCAATCCGCCGGTGAACATACCGTATCCGGAACTGTTCTGAAAAACATCGGTTTTGCGTATGCCTACTGTGTACAGGCAGCGTGCCACAAGGTTGGCCCACGAGTCCAGATCGTGCTGTGAATGTACAATGACGGTAGGCGTTCCCGTAGTTCCACTGGAAGAGTGGATGCGTACGCCGTCTTCCTGCATGTTGCCCGCCACGAGTCCGAATGGATAGTTGGCGCGCATGTCTGCCTTTGTGGTGAACGGAATTTTCCGTATGTCATCTACTGACCGGATACTGTCTGCCGTAATGCCGTATTTTTGAAACACCTGCTTATAATAGGGAGAATTTGCAGCAATATTGATTGTCTTTTTAAGCCGCTGAAGTTGCAATTCGCGCAACTTCTCACGCGGCATGGTTTCTATCTCTTCTTCCCAGTATTTGTCATTCATGGTTATTGGAATTTTGATTTACATCAGGTTTTCTGCGATTTCTTTACCCGCTGCCAGAGCCTTGAGGTTTAGTTCGACGATAGCTTCTCCTTTGCGCTGGAAGATGTCACGAATACTATCCCTGACTTTCTGGTAGTCTATGCCAAGGAATGGAATGGTGGCTCCCAGCAATACGATGTTGGCAACGCGGGGAGAGCCTACTTCTTTGGCTATTTCGTTCACGTTCAGCACAATCTTGTGCGGAAGCTTGTCGAGTTCGGCTTTGAGGGCTTCCTCGGTGGGATAGTGGGGAATATTGATAAAGGGGGCTTCATTGGTCACCAGCCAGCCTTCGGGGCTAAGGTAGGGGAGATAGCGCAAGGCTTCCATGGGTTCCAGCGATATGATGAGATCGCATTTTCCCGTAGGGATGAGGTCGGAAGATATGGGTTGGTCGCTGATGCGGAGGTTGGACTGTACGTCGCCGCCTCGTTGGCTCATTCCATGTACTTCGGCTTGTTTCATGTATAATCCGTCTTTCAAGGCTGCCTGACCGATGACGGTGGCGATAGAGAGGATGCCTTGTCCACCTACGCCGGAAAGTATAATGTCTTTTTTCATGGTTTTACTTGTTTCGTTTCTTACGTGCTAAGGTTTGAATACATTCTCTGCGAGGGATGATGACGGACACGCCGTTATATTCGATCTCTTCACGAATCACTTGCTTCATTTCCTCATAGTTTTTCTTCAACGGGACAACCACGCGGATGTGTTCCGCCGCTACGCCTATGCCGGCGCAAATGGCTTCAAGACGGCCTGTTCCGGCGGAGTCCTGTCCGCCTGTCATGGCGGTAGTTTCGTTGTCGGAGATGACGATGGTGACGTTGGAATTCTCGTTTACGCAGTCCAGCAATCCTGTCATGCCGGAGTGGGTGAAGGTGGAGTCGCCGATGACAGCCACTGCGGGATGCACCCCTGCGTCCGAAGCGCCTTTTGCCATTGTGATGGAAGCTCCCATGTCAACGCAGGAATTGATGGCGTTGAAGGGGGCGTTGGCTCCTAAGGTATAACAGCCGATGTCGCTGAACACTTTGTGGCTGGGATATTCCTCCCGTAGCACTTCGGTCAGCACAGTGTACATATCGCGGTGTCCGCAGCCTTCGCACAATGCCGGCGGACGCATCTCCACGAGTGAGGGGACTGCAAATTCCGCTTTGTTCTCTTTTCCGATGGCGCGTGCCACGCTGTCCGGGTTCAATTCTCCGTCTTGTGACAATGTCCCGTCCAGGCGTCCTTTCACTTTTATGCCGATGCCGAGGTAGCCTTTCAGTTGTTTTTCTACAAACGGCTGACCGTCTTCCAGTACAAGTATTTCGTCGCAGGCTTCCACGAGTTGCATCAGTTGTTTTTTGGGAAGCGGGTATTGTCCGATTTTTAATACCGGATATTCGCATCCTTCGGGATAATTCTCCATGAGGTAGTTGTACCCGATACCGCAAGCTATGATACCGAGTTTTTTGTTGGGACCGTCAACGTATTTGTTGTATGGAGAATTTTCCGATGCTTTGATAAATTCATCCTGGCGTTGAAGCAAGAGTTTGTAGCGTTTGCGTGCATTGCCCGGAAGCAGGATGAACTGGCGCGGGTCGTCGCTGAAAGAAAGTTCGTTTTGGGGTTGTTTCGCTTTACATTCTACGCCGGAACGGGAATGTGCCAGACGGGTGACCATGCGCATCAGCAAGGGTTCTCCGGTTTGTTCGGAGAAGGCGAAGCCGTTGTAAACCATGTCGTAGGCTTCCTGCTGGTTGCTGGGTTCGTACATTGGGATCAATGCGAAATCACCGTAGAAGCGGCTGTCCTGTTCGTTCTGTGATGAATGCATGCTGGGGTCGTCGGCTGCAATGACGATTGTACCGCCTTTGACGCCGGTAATGGCAGAGTTGATAAAGCAGTCGGCAGCCACATTCATGCCCACATGTTTCATGCAGACCAGTGAACGCTTTCCTGCAAAAGACATTCCTAAGGCAGCTTCCATAGCGGTTTTTTCGTTGGAGCACCAACGGCTGTGGATTCCTTTTTCTGCGGTGACCGGGGACATTTGGATGTATTCGGTAATCTCCGTAGAGGGAGTGCCCGGATAGGCATATACACCGGAAAGTCCGGCATCTAATGCAGCTTGTGCAATGGCTTCATCGCCAAGTAAGAGTTGCTTGCTCATTGTTGATTGTTTAAGTGTTAGTCATGATTTTAATAATAATCGCAAATATAGTTTTTTGCTTTTATTTTATTATAATATTAATTGAAAATCTTTCTTTCGTTTAAGGCTTTCCAATATTTTCTTGCATTTTTCATGTGGTCGGCATAGTTGGATGCGAAGTTATGCGTGCCGGAGAAGTCTTCTTTGGCGCACATATAGATGTAATTATGCTTGGCATGGTTCAACACAGCATCCAAACCGACAGGCGAGGGGATGCGGATGGGGCCGGGGGGCAGGCCGGGATTGCGGTAGGTGTTGTAGGGCGAGTCGATGGTGAGGTGTTCATTGGTGATCCGGCGCAGCCCGAAGTCTTGCAGTGCAAACTTTACGGTGGGGTCGGCTTGCAGTGGCATGCCGGCATGGAGACGGTTGATGTACAGGCCGGCCACCATAGGTTTCTCCGGATTGTTGTTGGTTTCTTCCTCGACGATAGAGGCAAGTGTGCATACCTCTTCCGGGGTCATACCGATGGCTTTGGCTTGGTCGAGCCGCTTTTGGTTCCAGAATCTCTGATGTTCTTTCCGCATCCGCTTGAAGAAATCCTCTACGCTCATGTCCCAGTACACCTGATAGGTTTCGGGAATGAAGAGGCAGGCCATTGTCTCTTTGTTGTATCCCAGTTTGTGCCGGAACAGTGAGTCGTTCATTGTCCGGGCTATTTCGGCGGAGTCGATCATCAGTTGCCTTCCTACGCTACGTGCCAGTTTGTCCAGCGTGCGTACGCTTCCTATGGTCAGGTTCAGCGGTTCTTGGTAGCCCCTGTATAAGCGGCTGAATACGTGATAGGTGTTTTCGCCGGGGCGTATGGCATAGCGTCCGGTGTGGATGTTGTGGGGATAGTCACGCCATTGCGCCATCCATTTGAAGCCGATGAAGCTGCGGGGATTTCCTTGTGCTTTCACCTTATTATATATGGAGTCTGCCGTATCATCGCGGTCGATATAGATATAGGCTGTCTTTTGCGGATGAAATTGTGGGGCAAACAGGTAATAATACACCGCACCTGCACCTGCGATGCCTATAATCAAGATAAATATCAATATTCCGAGAAGGATCTTTTTTTTCTTCTTTTCCATGTTTCTTAGTTGTTTTTGATTCGGGCAAAGTTAGCAAGATTTTGTAATGAAATAGATTACTAATCAATCTATTATGAGTTTATTTTAGTTTATTGATTATAAACTGATAATTTAATCCTAATAAACTGGTAGTTTATTCCCAATAAACTAATGGTTTACTCCTAATAAACTTATGGTTTAATTCTAATGAACTGACAGCGTTGCGCTAATAAGCCGGTAATGTGCTATTGATAAATTATTTCTTTAATTTATCCTGAGGGAAATTATTCTGATTGTTCTTATGGAACACCTGAGAGAGAGTTCAGTGGGGGAGAACCTCTCTCTTTATTCCTTTTCCTTTACCGCTTCCGCGTACTGAAGTATTTTGCAATTTCCGCCCCTTTGAAATAAATAATCAGTGAGCTGACGATAATCAACATTCCGGCCACCGTACTGAAAGTGGGGTATTCGCCTGCAAGCATTATCCAGCTTAACACTGCTCCGAGAATGGGGTTGATGAGACGGCACATATTGATGTCGCTGACTTTTGCGCCCTTACTTTGCAGCGCCATAAACCAGAAGCTGAATGCAAATACGGAAATGAACACCAGAATGCCAAGACTGATATAAAATCCGGCAGGTTTGCCGATGAAAGAGTGGTAGCCTTCCGTACTTAGCCCTATGATGTAGATAAGTGCGCCACCAAAAAACATCTGTACGGCATTCAGGAAAATGGGGTTGACCTTGTCTTTCTCCTCGGATACGGAGATGGCGGAATATCCCTGAAAGATGATGCTGAGCAGCAACAGGACAATGCCTGTGATGCCTTTCCAATCCAAAGGCTCGCCATCGCTGCCTGTTCCCACTATCAGCAGCAGTCCCGCAAGGCTGACAATGAGACTGACTATCTTGTAACCGTTCAGCTTGTCGTTGCTCGCCAGCAAGTGGGCAAGCAGCACATTGATGAGCGGCGTCATGCCCATAATGATAGATGATATGGCTCCGCTCACAAAATCCACTCCGAAGTAGAAAGCGGTGTATCCCATGAGCATGTTGATGAAAATCAGGTTGAGGAACAGCCTGCGGTGCCGCTTGATTTCCTCCCACATGCCTTTGTGCCAGGTATAGGCAAACAGCAAAATGCCGACACTGGTGAAACGGATGCCGGCAAAATTCATCGGAGTGAAGTCATAACTGAGTCCTTGTTTGATAAACGGGTTTACGATAGCCCACAGTACAGATGCCAATATGGCGTATAGCAGTCCTTTTTTCATAGAAAGTGTTTTTTGTGAAATCGGCTGCAAAGATACGCCTTTCTTTTCACTCTGCAAAGTCGATAGTCATATAGCGCTCACCGTCGTACACACTTCTTACGCGGATGTTAAGTCCGGTTTTGCCTGCCATCTGATCTGCAATTTTGTCCAGTTTGAACGAAACGATGCCCGGACCGGGTATGTTGGGCTCGTCATCATAGGCGTTCTGACGAAATTCGAGCGTGATGTATCCCTCTTTGTCGTTCTTGCCGTCGGAAGCCTCGTTCACCACGAGGTTCAGCATGTGCTTCTTGTCGGGATTTCCGCTGTAATACAGTTGGTACTGGATGTTCAGGTAGTTGTCTGCAATCCACATGTTGGTTATATTGATGCGGTCATCGCCGATGCTGTCGGCCTTTTCGGCAGGCATGAAATAGATGTCTTTTGTGAGGATATTCTCTACATGGTTGATCTGGGCATTGTAGTCGTATCCGTCTACCTTCTCGTCCAGCAGGTTGAAGTACACGAAAGCGCGCTGGCCCTCTACCAGTGCATAGTTGTTTACCCGAGTGGTGTCGCCGGGAAACATTTTGGTTCCTTCGTCCAGTGCGAAGTAATAGTCTTTTCCATCGACGATGCGTACGGTTCCGATGGCGAGTGATGAAGCTGCACTGCCGTTCCAATCATCATCCAGACAGGATTGCAGCATGGGCATCGTTGTGAGCAATAGCAGAAATGTGACAAATGTCGTTTTTAACTTTTTCATAAGTCAGAGGTTTTATTCTTTGGTTTTTAACTCGATTTTGTATTCGGAAAATGCCGGAACTGCACAAATACTGCTTATCCTACTGTTAAAGAAAACAAAGAGTGATTTTCTTCTCTGTCGGATGCAGTATTTTTGTGCGCATTGTATTTATAAGGTAAACACGTGTTGGAAGAGAGAATGGAAGAACAGGTATTGGCAGAACGGTGTAGGCAAGGCGACAATCTTGCCCGCAAAGAACTGTATGAGCGATATGCAGGGCGGATGCTCGGCGTATGTTTGCGTTATGCCGGTGACCGGGAGACTGCGCAGGATTTGATGCACGACGGTTTCCTGAAGCTCTTCGACTCTTTCGATAAGTTCACTTGGCGGGGAGAAGGATCTTTGCGGGCTTGGATGGAACGTGTTATGGTGAATACCGTATTGCAGTATTTGCGGAAGAACGATGTGATGAGCCAGTCTGCTGCTTTGGATGACGTGCCGGAGGCATACGAAGAACCGGATGCCGCAGCAGTGGACACTATTCCTCAAAAGGTGCTGATGCAGTTCGTCAGTGAGCTTCCGGCAGGTTACCGCACTGTATTCAACTTGTTTATTTTTGAAGATAAATCTCATAAGGAGATTGCCCGGTTACTGGGTATTAATGAAAAGTCATCAGCCTCGCAACTGGTACGCGCCAAAGCAGCTTTGGCGGCGAAAGTGAAGGAGTGGATGAAAAAGAATGCATAAATGAAGAAGCGTATGGAAGATGAATTGTGGATGCGAAAGATAAAGGAACGGTTGGAGGACTACTCTGAGCCGCTACCCGTTTCCGGTTGGGAACGATTGGAGAAGGATATGCCTGCTTCCAAGCCGAAGCGGCGCATCATTCCTTTCCGGCGCTGGGCTGTGGCAGCGGCTGCGGTGTTGCTTGCAGCGGTGTCTTCTGTCAGTATATGGCTATTGCAAAGCCCTGTGGGAGAGGAAATGCGGAATACGGCCACGCCGACGCTGGCGGTTGTCCCGGATGAGTTGCCGGGCAGGCAGGCTCCCCAGATGCGCACAGAGGTTGCGGAACCCGATTACCGGGCGCAAGGACAAACTGCTGCGCCGGGCGGAACAAACCGCCGTTCTCTGCTGGCACAAGAACTGAATGTTGCCGCCGAAACGGACCGGCAAACGGAATCCCGGCAGCCTTTGGATGCGGAACCGGAAATACAAGGAGAGGCATCGGAACAAACGCCATCGGTGGAGAAAGAGGAAGCTGGGACGACTGCCGCCGGGAATAGCGGTACGGAGAACCGGAAGGTGGAGCGCCGCCGTCCGTCGGGCAGGGACAAACTGCAACTGCCTGTTGGCGACAGAAAAAAGAAGAAGTCGGGCGGCTGGTCGGTTGGACTGGCTGTGGGAAATACGGGTGGATTAATCTCAGGAAACAGTATCGGTGGAGGAGGGTTGATGCAAAGCGATCCGAACTTCGGATACTCCGGTGGAAAAGTAGATCTTAGCACAATAGCCAATGGCATCATGGATGTTCCGGAAGGGCAGGCGCTTGTGTTCAAGAACGGCATGCCCTATCTGATGAGGAATTCGGAACAGATTGTGGATATAGACCATAAACAGCCTTTGTCTTTCGGCTTTTCAGTGCGCAAGGGGCTTGCAAGGGGCTTTTCGGTGGAGACCGGCTTGACGTATACGTATCTTGCTTCGGATGTGAAGTTTGTGGAAAGTTCGGAGAAGGTGAGCCAGAAACTGCATTACTTGGGAATTCCGTTGCGGGCAAACTGGAACTTCGTTGACAAAAAATCTTTTATCATGTATGTCTCTGCAGGAGGGGCTATGGAGAAATGTGTCTATGGCAAGATTGGCAGTGAGAGCGAAACGGTGAAACCGCTGCAATTCTCCGTAATGGGAGCAGTGGGCGCACAGTATAATATAAGCAGGAGGGTGGGTGTCTACGTGGAACCGGGAGTGTCTTATTTCTTTGATGACGGTTCTGATGTCCAGACGATAAGAAAAGAAAACCCCTGCAACTTCACATTACAGGGGGGGATACGGTTGACTTACTGATGAAGCCCTTCCTTATTCTTCATTTTGTTGGAATACTTTCCTAATTTACCACCACTGTGGGAAAGTATTCTTTGAACAGTCGCTCGGCTCGCTGCAATTGTTCAGGCGTATTCTCTACGACCTCTTTCAGTTGGTAGTCCCAGCCCATCGCTTCGTATTTGTGCACTCCCAGACGGTGGTAAGGGAGTATCTCCACCCGTTGTATGCTTTGGTATTTGCCAAGCTGTGCGCCCATGCTGCGTATGTCTTCTTCAAAATCGCTGTATCCCGGCACTAACACATAACGCAACCAAAACGGATGTCCCTGTTGTTCCAGCCAGGCGGCCGTACGCAGAGTCTGCTCGTTGCTGCGTCCGGTGAGGGCGCGGTGGCGTTCGGGATTGAACTCTTTGATGTCAAGCAGTACCAAGTCCGTCAGGCTTAGCAGTTCTTCCACCTTTTCGTTCCAGATGCCGCCGTTGGTGTCAAGGCAGGTGTGGATGCCGTTGGCTTTCAACTCTTTGAACAAAGGTATCAAGTTTTCTGCCTGCAATGTGGGCTCTCCACCGGAAAATGTAATTCCCCCTTTCTTTCCGAAGAATGCTTTCTGGCTGACCGCCATTTGCAGGATTTCATCGGCAGGAGTGGGGATGCCGCCTTTGGAGTCTATGGTGTCGGGGTTGGCGCAATAAAGGCAGCGGAAAGGACACCCTTGAAGGAAAACGACGAGCCGGAGACCCGGCCCGTCGAAAGTTCCCATACTTTCGTATGAATGTACGTTTATCATATTACATCCTCTCATGGAATGAACGGCTGATAACTTCCAGCTGATGTTCGCGGCTTAGCTTCACGAAGTTTACGGCATAACCGGAAACGCGGATTGTGAGTTGCGGGTATTTTTCCGGATGCTCCATCGCATCTTCCAGCATTTCACGATTCAGCACGTTCACATTCAAATGGTGTGCGCCTTTGGTGAAATAACCGTCCATCATCGTAACCAGGTTCTCAACTCGTTCCTCTGCCGTAGGGCCTAATGATTTCGGAACAATAGAGAAGGTGTTGCTGATGCCGTCTTGCGAGTCACGATAGCGCAGTTTGGCTACGGAACTTAAAGAAGCGATGGCACCGTTCTTGTCACGTCCATGCATCGGGTTGGCTCCCGGAGCAAATGCAACTCCTTTGGCGCGTCCGTCGGGAGTGGCTCCTGTCTTCTTGCCATACATCACGTTAGAGGTGATGGTAAGCAGTGACAGGGTGGGGCGGGCATTCTTGTAAACCGGCAACTTCTTTAATTCTTCGCTGAAATAATAAACCAAATCTACACCCAAGTGGTCTACGCGGTCGTCGTTATTGCCGAAGCAGGGGAAAGCGCCTTCGATGTCGAAGCCTTCTGTCAGGCCGATGTCATTGCGGCGGGCCGTTACTTTGGCATATTTGATAGCGGACAGTGAGTCAATGGCAATGGACAATCCTGCCACACCATAGGCCAGATTAATGCGTGGATCGGTATCTACAAACGCCATTTGGGCTTTTTCGTAGTAATACTTGTCGTGCATATAGTGGATGATGTTCATCGCCTCGTTGTAAACGCGGGCAATTTCGGTCAGCACTTTTTTGTAGTTGGCCATTACTTCCTCAAAGTTCAGCGTATCGTTAGTTAATACGGGGATGCCTTTCACCATTACAGTTCCGGTGTTTTCGCAGCGTCCGCCGTTAATGGCGAGCAGCAGGGCCTTGGCAAGATTGGCACGTGCGCCAAAGAACTGGATCTGCTTGCCGATAGCTTGGTAGGACACGCAGCACGCAATGCCGTAGTCGTCGCAATTGCGGACTTCGCGCATCAGATTGTCATTTTCGTATTGGATGGAGCTGGTATCCACTGATACTTTGGCGCAGAAGTCTTTGAAGCCTTCCGGCAGTTCGGGACTCCACAACACAGTCATGTTAGGTTCGGGAGACGGGCCGAGGTTGTATAATGTCTGCAGGAAACGGAAGGAGGTCTTCGTCACTTTTACGCGACCGTCGTTGAAGCGTCCGCCGATAGCTTCGGTTACCCAAGTCGGGTCTCCGGCAAAGATGTCGTTGTAGGACTGCATACGCAGGTGGCGTACCATGCGCAGCTTGATGATGAACTGGTCAATCAGCTCCTGTGCAAAGGTTTCGTCAATCTTGCCATGAGCCAAATCATATTCGATATAGATGTCAAGGAAAGAGGAAACATTACCCAGTGACATGGCTGCACCATCCTGTTCTTTTACGGCTGCAAGGTATGCCATATATACCCATTGAACAGCTTCCTGAGCAGATGTGGCAGGACGGCTGAGGTCGAGGCCATAGTATTCACCCATGGTCTTGATGTCTTTCAAAGCCTTGATTTGTTCTGCTACTTCTTCGCGCAGGCGGATGCGTGCTTCGGTCATCGGGCCGGTGAGGTTATGCAGATCTTCTTGCTTAGCTTCGATGAGGCGGTCGATGCCATACAATGCCAGACGGCGGTAGTCACCGATAATTCGTCCGCGTGCATAGTTGTCGGGAAGTCCGGTGAGGAAGCCTAAAGAACGGAATGAACGGATTTCTTCAGTATATACGTCAAATACACCGTCATTATGTGTCTTACGGTAATGCGTAAAGATGTCTTTTACTTTGTCGTCTACTTCCACACCATTCTCGCGGCACGCTTTCGCTACGACATTAATGCCACCGAAAGGTTTGATGGCGCGTCTCAGCAGTTCGTCCGTCTGCAAACCTACGATAAGTTCATTCTCCTTATCAATATAGCCTGCTTTGTGGGAGGTAATGGTAGATACTGTTTTATGGTCTAGTGAACGAACGCCGTTGTTGGCTCTTTCTTCTTCCAATGCTTTCAGACAGAGGTCCCAAATACGTTTGGTACGTTCCGTAGGTCCCTGCAAGAAAGAGGCGTCTCCGGTGTAGGGTGTGATGTTTTTACTAACGAAATCACTGACATTGATTTCTTTGTTCCAAAGCCCATCAATAAAGGTTTTGTTTAATTCCATAATATTTTTTTTGAAAGTGATTAGATATGTTATCCTTTAGAGGGCGCAAAATTACGGAAATATTTCCGTAATTGCACTATGAAATGAACAGTTTTTATGCTGAAGAACATAAAATAACTATTATTAGGTAGCGATGGATATTGGATGAAAAGGTGTTAGCGGTTTGTCACTTTTTTCATGTTATGGTTTTTGTGTTTTTCATGATTTGTTTTTTTCATAATATGATTTTGTTTTTGATGATGCCTGAATTATTTTGTTCAGGATTTATTTGTGGATTAAAAAAAATGTGTTACCTTTGCACCGCTTTAAGAGAGAAGCGCTTCTTGAAAAGGAAGTTTTGGAGAGGTGGCAGAGTGGTCGATTGCGGCGGTCTTGAAAACCGTTGTGCTGCGAGGCACCCGGGGTTCGAATCCCTGTCTCTCCGCAATAAACGCTGAAAATCAGCAAATTATAAAACAAACACCCAAGAATGTAAAGTTGGGTGTTTTTATTTTATTTAAGACGAATCATATTCGCTCGGAAAATAATTTGATAAAAAACAGAACAAACGAAAAAAACAACCAATTCATTTTCCGTAAGATTTCGTATCTTTGCAGTAAATAATAAATCAGGGTCTGTCATGATAATATATAATGTTTAAAAATCGTAGTATGAAAAAAAGTAGAAGAAAACGCCTTGTAATTTTGTGTATAGCTTTAGTTTGTATCATAGTTTTAGTTTTTTTATTGTTCTCTAAATCAACTTCTAATAATAGTACAAATCCACCTTTGACAGATGTTTTGACTGATAGCATTTCTCGGATAGTATCAGCTTGTCCTGGTGAAATTGGAGTGGCAATTATTATTAATAACACAGATACAGTTAAAGTTAATGATAAGAGTGTATATCCTATGATGAGTGTATTTAAGGTTCATCAGGCATTAGCTCTTTGCAATGATTTTGATAACAAAGGGATTTCACTTGATACCTTAGTAAAGATAGATAGGAATAGACTTGATTCAAAGACTTGGAGTCCTATGATGAAAGATTATTCCGAGTTGGTTATATCATTAACCGTGAGAGATTTACTTCGTTATACTATTGCTCAAAGTGATAATAATGCAAGCAATCTGATGTTTAAAGATATGGTCAATGTTGCTCAAACTGACAGTTTTATAGCCACACTTATTCCTCGTTCAAGTTTTCAGATAGCTTATACAGAAGAGGAAATGTCGGCTGACCACGATAGGGCTTACTTTAATTATACATCTCCTCTTGGTGCCGCAATGTTGATGAACCGTTTGTTTACCGAAAGTATTGTCAGTGGTGAGAAGCAAAGTTTCATTAAGAATACATTAAAAGAATGTGTGACAGGTACAGATAGAATAGTCGCTCCGCTTCTTGATAAAGAAAGGGTTTCTATTGCACATAAGACGGGTTCTGGTTATGTCAATGAAAATGGTATTCTTGCAGCTCACAATGATGTTGCCTATATATGCCTGCCTAATAATGTCTGCTATACTTTAGCGATATTTGTTAAGGATTTCAAGGGTAATGAATCACAAGCATCACAATATGTTGCGCATATATCAGAGGTCGTATATTCTTTATTAATACAAAATTCGGCAATTCCTTAAGTTGCGTTTACTTTGAAGCTTCAATGGTAAACATTATATAATTTATACAATATAAAAGCACTTCGTAACTATCAGAGTGCTTTTATATTGTCTTTTTTTTCTATTATAACTTGAATCCTCTACTTTTTCTTGGTTCTTCCGTTGGTTGTCGCAAACCTTGCCGAAGTTTCTCCCATTGCTCTTTGAACCATTCGCTTATCGGTTGCCTGTTTATGGTCAGTACAAGTTTGCTATCATCGGTCGGATTCTTCTCCACCTTGAAGATGTTGTTTTTGATTTCAAACTTTCTTCTATGTTCCTCGGAATAAATCTTGCCATTACATTGGATAGCTTCTTTCCTTGTCAAAAGACAATCTATCATATCTTTGGTAAATCCAATGACAGCGCAGAGTTTTTCCATTCTCAACATTTCTCTAAGCATCGGAAACCACTTGAATGCCTTTTCAAGCAGAGTGTTCAATCGTGATATTTCCCTGTCTTTGGCTTCAAGTTCTTGGTTGTGTATGCTCTGAAGATTGCGTATCTGTTTGCCATGTCGCTCTTGCATTTCCTGCATTTGGATTTTGAGGGTGTCAATACCTTTGTCTCGTTTGGCAATCTCTTGGTGCAAATCTTCATTAGTTCGCTCCAGCTCTTTCATCTTTCCACTTCCGAAAAGAGAACCAACTCCGCTTGCTATGGCGGTGGCTGCATTGGTGGCTGTTTTCTTTAGCTTGTCAGTGCGTATTTCTGATTTCACCTGTTTCAGTTCCTGTTCAGCAAGACCTATCTGTTCTTCTTTGTGCCGTTTTGCAGCATCCATGCGTTGCAGTTCGGCTCTCTGCTTTTCAATGATGAAATCATTTCGTTCCAAATGTTCCTTTCCGGTCTCGGATTTAGATTGCCCACGTTGCATGGAGAGGATGTCAGATGCCAAAGTCTGCATTTCCATCATATCGTCATCATTGAGCTTTTGGCTCTTGCCCGTGTCGTGGTTCATCCAGTCGAATACGATATGGGCATGATAATTCGGCTTAAACCACTTTTCACCGACTTGGAAACTCTCCCTATCCCCGGTTTTGGGTTGTCCACTAAGCCAGTGTCCCTCGTCCTTATGCAGGAAGATTTGGAGCGGTGTAATACCCCAGCGTCTCTGGCACTCCTCACCAAACTTTCGTACATCTGCCAGTGTTGTATCTGGTCTGATGAGCAATACTCCCTCACGGATTGG